>PVBE011625349.1_pt1 | contig 574984 bp, 551 predicted proteins | sample 1631181 | NCBI WGS metagenome assembly PVBE01 (sample SAMN08397723, study PRJNA350692) | Marine metagenome, whole genome shotgun sequencing project. | isolation source: water | place: Pacific Ocean | collected 2012-04 | reverse complement strand
TACATGCAGATCGAAGGCATGACCGCTCTCGCCACACCACAGATCGAGGAGGTACCGCCCCTACAGATTACACCCAAGGCCGCCTGAACGATGCGGCCCGGTGGCACACCTGAAATTACACCACGTTGACGGACACGACCGCGCTGGAGGTGTCGGTGCGCCTCGGCGCTCTCGAGGATGTCGGGCGGTCGGAGAGCGAGGAACTGGGCCTGCGCGTGTTCGTCGGGCGGCGCTCGGCCAGCGTCTCGACCTCGGACCTGTCGGGCGATGCGATGGCCCTCGCGGTCGAGCGTGCCGTCGCCATGGCGCGCGAGGCGCCCGAGGATCGCTGGGCGGGCCTAGCCCCCGAAGAGCGGCTCCTGCACGGCGCGCCGCCGATGCTCGACTTGGACGATGGCGGCGAGGTCGAGCCCGAAGCCTTGCGCGCCGCCGCCTTGGCGGCCGAGGAAGCCGCGCGGGCCGTGGCAGGCGTCACCAATTCCGAAGGCGGCGGTGCGTCCGCTTCGCGTGTCGTCTCGGCGCTGGCGACCAGCCATGGCTTTGCGGCGGGTTATGGCGCCACCGGATACGGCCTGTCGGTCAGCGTGGTGGCGGGCGAGGGCGCGAACATGCAGCGCGACTATGCCCATCACGGCGCGCGCCTGCGTCGCCTGCTCGAAAGTCCCGAGGCGATCGGGGCGCGGGCGGGCGAGCGGACCGTGGCGCGGCTGAATCCCGGCAAGCTGGCGAGCGGGGCCATGCCGGTCGTCTATGACCCGCGCGTGGGATCGTCGCTGATCGGCCATCTCGTCTCGGCGATCGCGGGGGCGGCGATCACACGGCGGACCAGCTTCCTGCTCGACCGGATCGGCGAGCGGGTGATGGCGGAGGGTATCCGGGTCGAGGACGATCCCCATCGCCCGCATGGCCTGCGCTCACGGCCCTTCGACGGTGAGGGGCTGGCGGTGTCGCCGACCGCCATCATCGAGGACGGCGTGCTGGAGACCTGGCTGCTCGACTCCGCGTCGGCGCGGCAGCTGGGGCTGGAGCCGACCGGCCATGCTGCGCGCGGGACGGCGGGGGCGCCGGGCGTGTCGACCAGCAACCTGTTCATGGCGGCGGGTCGCGTGCCGGTCGAAACGCTGATCGCCGACATCGCCGATGGCGTCTATGTCACCGAGCTGATCGGCAGCGGGGTCAATCCCGTGACCGGCGACTATAGTCGGGGCGCGGCGGGGTTCCGCATCGTGAACGGACAAATCGCCGAGCCGGTTGCGGAGTTCACCGTGGCGGGTAACCTGAAGGACATGTTCCTCGCCATGACCCCGGCCAACGACCTGGAGTTCCGCTACGGCGTCAATGTGCCGACCCTGCGCATCGATGGAATGACGGTTGCCAGCAGCTGAGCTGATCCCGGCTGTCGTCGCGGCGGCGCGTGAGGCGGCGGCGATGGCGCTCGCCCGCTGGCGCACCGATTTCCGGCAATGGGAAAAGACGCCGGGAAGCCCGGTGTGCGAGGTCGATCTGGACGTCGACCGGATGCTTTACGCCCGGCTGCATGCGTTGATTCCCGAGGCGGGCTGGCTGTCCGAGGAGACGGCGGACAAGCCCGACCGGCTGGCCGCGCGGCGTGTCTGGGTGGTCGATCCGATCGACGGCACGCGCGACTATATTCGCGGGCGCGAGGGCTGGGCGGTGTCGGTCGCCCTGGTCGAGGATGGTCGGCCGGTGATCGGCGTGCTGGCCGCGCCCGCACGCGGGGAGCTGTGGCTGGCGGAGGCGGGCGGCGGCGCGACCCGTAACGGCCGCACGCTGAGCGCGGGCTATTGTCACCAGATGCCCGGCGCGCGTGTGCCGGTCGATGCGCTGCCCAAGGCCGACCGCGATCTGGTGGCGGTGTTCAAGCCCAACTCGATCGCGCTGCGCATCGCGATGGTCGCCGCCGACGAGGCCGATCTGGTCGCTACGCTGCGCTGGGGCAATGAGTGGGATATCGCCGCCGCCGCGCTGATCGCGTCCGAGGCCGGGGCAGGGGTCGCCGATGCGCTGGGCCAGCCTCTGCTGTTCAACAAGCCCGATCCGCGTGCCTTCGGCGTCTTGGTGACCGCGCGTGGGCTTCAGGACTCGGCGCTCGAGCGGCTGACGCCCCGCGCCCGCGAAGTGATCGTGCCGGTTACCGGCTGAGCATTTCGTCGACCCATTCGGGCACCAGCTGCCCGGCGGGACCCAGGCGGCTTTCATCGAACCAGCCGCTGCCCTCCGATCGATCGAGATTGAGCTCCAGTGTTGCCGCGCCATAGGCGCTCGCCATCCGCACGAACCCGGCGGCCGGATAGACCGCGCCCGAGGTGCCGATCGACACGAACAGATCGGCCTGCGCCAAGGCCGCCTCGATCCGGTCCATGTGATAGGGAATCTCGCCGAAGAACACGATGTCGGGCCGCAGGCGCGGTGCGGCACAGGCGGGACAGGATGTGCCGGGCGGCAGGTCGTCCGCCCAGTCGAACCGCGCCCCGCACGCCGCGCACAAGGCCGACTTCAACGCTCCATGCATATGCAGCATCCGCGTCGCCCCCGCTCGCTCGTGCAGGTCGTCGACATTCTGCGTGACGATCAGCAACTCGCCCGACCATTCCCGATCCAGCCGCGCCAGCGCCTCATGCGCCGCATTGGGAGACACACCGGCCAGCGCCGCCCGCCGCAGGTCATAGAAGCGATGCACCAGCTCGGGATCGGCGGCGAGGGCTTCGGGTGTGCAGACATCCTCGACCCGGTGCCCCTCCCACAGCCCGCCGGGCCCGCGAAAGGTGGCAATACCGGACTCGGCGGAGATACCCGCGCCGGTCAGGATGATGATGTTGTGGGTGGCGCCTATCCGCATCAGTCTTTCGCTTTGCTTATTCCTGATCATTCGCGTGCTTCGCGTATCGCTTCCAACTCTGCCAGCCTTACAGGATCGTCCGCTGCGAGTACCTCTTCAAGATAGAAGCTGTACGGGATGTCGCGCACCACCTGTTGGGCTTCACCGCTATAATCGGCGGCAATGACCGCAAATGCGTCGACCAGCTGACGGAGAAATCCTGGGTCCAGTTCTTCGAGTTGACCCGCAAGGCTTTCCATCATCTTTACGGCGATATCCGGATCGAGTTCATCGTCATCAGTGAGGTCGAGGAACACGACGTAATCCGCTATGATATGGGCAATCTGTACGGCTATCATGGTTTCACAACCTTTGCGTGAATGTTGGTAACATTCATCTTCTTGAGCAGTTTGAGTGCTTTGGTCTTTTGAGCAGATGTCGGAACTTCCCATAATCCAATCAGACGATGCTGCGCCAACACCTCCGACTGCCGCAAGATCTGAGCGCGGGCACGCGGTGCGTCTCGGACGCTCCACTTGCGGTCGATGACGTAATCGCCTTGGATGCCATCGAACTTCACAGGCCGTTTCGAGCCGTCCGGCATGGTTCGCATCAATGTCGGCGCTTGGCTGGGGCGTGAGCCGGTTGCCGCGTCGTTATAGGCTTTCCAAGGCTTGTCGGACCTAACCGTTTCCTTCACCCAGCCGATCTGAGGCGGATCAAAATTCGGCCGGGGTGTTGCCATGCGAAGCCGGCGCACGGCGGCAACCTTGGCGAGCGCGGCGCCGGGTGCTGCGGACAGCGCTACGTTCCCGACGACCGTTCCAGTAGCATGACCGACATCCCGTGCAGAGGCGTTGCCAATCGCGCTGGTCGCGCGCGAAATTTGAATTCGCGCTGGCGTACTCTCTGCAGCGATTGCAGCGTCGATCACGTTCGCAATCCCGCGACCAGTCTCCCGAATCGTCGTCATCGGATTCGTCGTCAATGTGGCCTGAACAGCAGCAACTGTCCCTTTCCCGACATCATAAATTCCTTCGCCAACACCTCCGATGAATTCCGTGACGGGGTTCGGCTGACGAGGTCGGTTGGATCGCTGTTTGAGCGTCCCCGGCTGCGGTGATGGCGTGACTGGCGACTTACCCGTCGGGAGTGTGTGCCGAATTCGCCTAGATATGCGACCGCCCGCCGCGTCACTGCCGCCTGTGCCGTGCTGACGTCCCGTCCGTGCGAAGGTGAATCGACCATTCGCGGGATCGTGCCAGGGATTGAATTTGAGTTCGATACCATCAGGACCAAGCACCGACGGCAACCTGCCTGTACGGAGCCAAAACGAAAATGCTTGATCTGGCTTATCGCGAAACGCCTCCGTCATATGGACCCCATCCCCAAATCGACAATGGAACATAACATGAACATTAGGGTGAAGTCAATGTTGAGCTGATTTGGCGCGCATTGATTTTTCCTCGGGCCTGTCCCTCATTCAGGTAATTCTTTGCGTGATCGGCCCTGCTGCGACGTATTGAACATGCCGCGCGTGAAACCCGTAGCCATTTGCCTCGGATATCAAATCCATATCGATCGCCCGAGAATGGATGCCCAAACCTTGCACTTCCCTCGCGCAATCTGTTCCCCCCGGCAGGCACCTGTGCCAAGGAACGCCGCATGACTTTTTCGCTTTTTGCAACCTGGATCATCGCATGACAGCCATCGGTATCTACGGCAGCGCGGGACGCATGGGCCGTGCCATCGCGGACCTGATCGAGGGCGAGGGCGCGACCTTGGCGGGTGGCTGCGATTCGCGTGACGATCCGGACGCGCTGGCCAAGTCCGCCGACGTGTTGGTCGACTTCTCGATCGCGGGGGCGCTCGACGTGCATCTGGCGGCGGCCCGGGCGGCGCGCACCCCCATCGTGATCGGCACGACCGGCCTTTCCCCTGCGCAGCACGCCGCGATCGACGCCGCCGCGGCCGAGATCGCGGTGCTCCAGACCGGCAATACCTCGCTCGGCATCACGCTGCTCGCCAATCTGGTGCGCGAGGCGGCGGCGCGGCTGGGCAGTGACTGGGATATCGAGATTACCGAGATGCACCACCGGCATAAGGTGGACGCGCCCTCGGGCACCGCGCTGCTGCTGGGTGAGGCGGCAGCGGCGGGGCGGGGGCATCCGCTGTCCGAGCTGCGCGTCGATGGCCGCGCCGGACTGGTCGGCGCGCGCACCGAGGGGACGATCGGGCTGGCGGCCCTGCGCGGCGGCTCGGTGATCGGCGACCATGAGGTGATCTTCGCGGGCGAGGGCGAGCGGCTGACGCTCGGCCATTTCGCGCAGGACCGCACCATCTTCGCGCGCGGCGCGGTGCGCGCGGCGCTGTGGCTGGCCGGGCAGGCGCCGGGGCGCTATCGCATGGGCGACGTGCTGGGCCTGTAAGCACCATGAAGAAGGCGGACGTCGTCGAATTTTACCACCGGCTGGCGGAGGCGAACCCGCATCCCGAAACCGAGCTGGAATATCGCAACCCCTATACGCTGGTCGTCGCGGTCGCTCTGTCGGCGCAGGCGACCGATATCGGCGTGAACAAGGCGACGCGCGCCCTGTTCGCCGAGGTCGATACGCCGCAAAAGATGCTCGACCTGGGCGAGGAAGGCCTCAAAGCCCACATCAAGACGATCGGCCTGTTCAACACCAAGGCCAAGAACGTCATCGCCCTGTCCCAGATGCTGGTCGACGACTATGGTGGGGAGGTGCCGCAGGCGCGGGCCGATCTGGAGCGGCTGCCCGGTGTGGGACGCAAGACCGCCAATGTCGTGCTCAACACCGCCTTCGGTCACGAGACCTTCGCGGTCGATACACACATCTTCCGCGTGTGCAACCGCACCGGCCTGGCCAAGGGCAAGACGGTGCTGGCGGTCGAGCTGAAGCTGGACAAGGCCACGCCCGCGCCGTTCCGGCTGCACGCGCATCACTGGCTGATCCTGCACGGTCGGTACATCTGCAAGGCGAGGCGCCCCGAATGCTGGCGCTGCCCGGTCGAGGATCTGTGCGCCTATCGCCCCAAGACACCCGCGCCTGCGCCCAAGGCCGGAAAAGCCGCGCCTGCGTAAAAAGGGCTGGCGCGCCCGGGCCCGCAATGCTAGTCGGCCAGCCCACGCACCCGTAGCTCAGCTGGATAGAGCGCTGCCCTCCGAAGGCAGAGGCCACAGGTTCGAATCCTGTCGGGTGCGCCATTTCAGTACAGAACTGCGAACCGCAAACGCCGCCGTTTCCCCGCTCGAAGCGGCGACGAGGGTTTGAAGCAGGTCCGATTTCCTTCCCATGATCCGAACCTCGTCATCCGCGACCTCGACGCGCTGAGCGAAGGCGCGGAGATGATCCCGCCGATAGCCGCCTCCTTCGATCCGCAAGCTCCTGCGCGCGGCTTGCGAAAGCGCGTCGATCATCTCCGGCGTCACAGCCCGATCGCCTGAGCCGTCGAGCGTCATCCGTATCCGCTCGGCGTCGGCCGTCGCCTGATCGCGGACGGCCTTCAGATTGGCGATCCGATCCTTTAGGCCCAAATCGTCCAGCGCCGCGACGCCTGATTCGATCGCGTCGTAGAGCCGGTTGAGGCGCTGATCGGTTTCCGTAATTCGCCGGTTCAGCTCTGCCAGATGCTCGCGTCGGCGCTCCGCCCGCTCCTGCCGGCGATCGAGAAGGCTCGACAGGATCGTCTCCAACCGCTTCGGCTGGAGAAGGCGCTCTTCGAGATGGTTCGCGACCAGATGGTCGAGCTTGTCCATGCGGATCGAACGGCCTTCGCAGCCCGTCTTGCCCTGCCGCGCCTTGGTCGAGCAGGTGTAATAGGTATACTGCCCGCCATTGCCCTTGCCGGTGCGCAGGGTCATGGCACCGCCGCACTTCGCGCAGAAGCAGATGCCGGTCAGCAGCGTCGGGCCACTCGAAACCCGTGCAGGCACCAGCATCGGATTGCGCGATTTGAGACGGGCCTGAACGGCGTCGAACGTCTCCCGCTCGATCAGGGGGGGCACCGCCATGACCGCCACTTCACTCTCCGGCTTCTTCTCGCGGTCCTTATGCGAGCGCGTGTTGAACCGATGCTCGCCGATATAGGTCGTGCGGGTCAGGATCGCGTGGATTTGCGCCAATCCCCATTTTCCGCCGTCACGGGTGAACATGCGGCGCTCGTTGAGATAGGTCGCGATGGCTTTGACGCCCTTCGGGCCGGACGTGCCGTCGCCTTCGAGGAACAGGCGGTAGATGAGCCTGACCGTTTCTGCGTGCAGCGGATCGATCTCCAGCTTCTTTTTGATCTTCGACCCACGCTGTTCGGCCGCGACGATGCGATAGCCGATCGGTGGCCGCGCACCGTTCCAGAAACCCTGGCGGGCGTTCTCGTTCATGGCGCGCAGGACGTGCTTGGCATTCTCCTTCGACTGATACTCGTCGAACAGGGCCATGATCTGGCGCATCATGACGTGCATCGGATCGTCGCCCATCTCCTGGGTGATCGAGACGAGCTTCACGCCGTTCTTCGCCAGCTTGCGGACGTAGAACTCCAGTTCGAAGTGATCGCGGAAGAAGCGGCTGAAGGAATGGACCACGACGACATCGAACGGCGCGGGCTTCGACGTGCCGGCCTCGATCATCCGTTGAAACTCGGGGCGGCGATCGTTGGTGGCGGACGCGCCGGCCTCCACGAAGGTTTCGACGAGCTGATAGCCCCGCGCGGCGCAATAGGTTTCCCCTTGCTTGCGCTGATCGGGGATCGACACATCATGCTCGGCCTGCCGCGTGGTCGAGACGCGCAGATAAAGGGCGGCGCGCTGCGCCACGTTCGGGTTCTGAACGTTCATGCGTGGCCCCCCTTCGCTTCGCTCTGATGCAGCAACGGCAATTCCAGCGTCACGCGGTCATGCAGCACCTTCGGCACGAGCTTTCGGCCCTGACCCGGCTCCATGCGGACAAGCCCGTAGGTGGCCATCGTCTTGAGGGTTCGCGACAGGCTGGGCTTCGTCCGTCCGGTGATTTGCGACAGCTCCTCCAGCGAGGTCGGAGCCTGGTCGTGGATGACGCGCAGAAGCTCGCGGTTTCCGCTGGACAGGATTTGCGCGAAGGATTCGGTGGAGGTGAACCAGACCTTGGGATCATCCGGCGCGGGCTTTTCCTCGCCCTTCGCGATCCGCATCGTGCGGGCCTTCATTTCCTCGTAATCGGCGATCCCGACTTTCAATGTGGTCATAACACGCCCCGCTCCTTTAACACCGCGTCCACCACCTGCCAGAAGTCCGCCAGCAACGTGGCCGCGTCCGCCCAGGCATATGGCTTCACGGTCTGGAGACGGTGGCGATGGTCCATCGGCTCGCCGCGTCTGCCCCGGCCGACCGGATGGGCGTTATCGAAACCGACCAGCCGTTCGCCCGAAGGCCCGTGAAGCGTGAGCGAGTAGTCGAGGCCGTGCGGCTTCTCCGATGACGCCGGAATGCGGGTGACGATGAACTTCACCCAATGGCCGCCCTCGGGATCGACGACGAGCACCTGGCCGTCGAGGTCGAGAAGCATGTCGAGGCTCGGGTCACGATCCTCACTCACGACTTATTGTTACCATCAGATGGTAACTAATGCAAGATGGGTTCATCGACTTGCGGTGCCGCGACCGGATGGAAGAGCCGATCGAGAACATCCCCGAAATAACGTTCGAAAATATCGACTTCGGCTACCGTAACCGGAACGCGCTCGGGCCAATCGTCGAGCACTGGCAGTTTCTCGATGTCCAATGCGTCCGGCGATGGGTTGCGCCTCTGTCGCGCAGGGTCGTCGTTATAGTCGTAAAGGTCGTCGGGGAGCGCCTTCGGCGCTGCACGGCGGGGCCGCCCTCGTGGGGCGCGGCGTCTTTGCGCGGGCATGGAATCCTCCGTGGTTCGCTACTGGATTTCGGGCGCTTGAGCGGCCCGGCATTTGGCGAACCTTGGAGGGGGAACGGCGGAATGTAGCGTGCCGCATTCGCGCTCACGCGGTCGCGGCACCCCTGCTGGAATAGGCAGAAGCCAACGTCCTTAGCGTGATTTCGCAGCGCAACCGGCCAGCATCGACAATCCATCATTGCCAAAAAGGCTTGCGGCTTTCCCGCATTGCCGTGCTCCGCGTGATCCCAAGATCATCAAGCTGATCGGCGTCCATGTATCGGAGCGCGCGGCGCTGACGATGCCGCTCCGGCCAGATACAAAAGATCATGCGGGCGATCCGAGTGAGCCATGACATGCGCTCAACCTCCCGACAGGAGGATGACGCCGGCGATCAGTACTGCGCAGCCCGCGAGCCGCCATGGGCCGACCTTCTCGCGCAGGATCACCATGCCCATGAGCGCGCCGACCATCATCGACATTTCTCGCATGGGAGCGACCATGCTGAGCGGCGCGCCCGAGGTCAGCGCCGCTAGCACGAGGATATATGAGAGTGGCGAGAGCAGTCCGACACCGACCGCAACCCACCAATAGCCACGCATGGCCTCGATGGCGCGGCGTGGGTTCGCAATCACTAGTGGCGCCAGAAGGAAAAAACGGAGCAGGTTCGAGAACCAGTCCAGTATGACCGGCGCGATTCCAAGCGACTTGACGGTATAGGCGTCAACCACCGTATAGGATGCGATCAAGCCACCCGTTGCAGTGCCCCAACGTACGCCGGATTGCCCGCCGGGAAGCCTGAATGCAGATAGGTCGCCCTGCGTGGAGATAAGGCCAATCCCGGCCACCACGAGAAGCAGTCCCTCCAAGCCCTGTCCGGATGGCGTTTCCCCAAGGATGAGGAAAGCTCCAAGCGTCGAGAGCATTGGGCCGGTTCCACGCGCGATGGGATAGACCACCGACAGGTCCGCGACCTGATATCCACGTTGCAGGCACAGGCTATAGGCCAGATGGATCAGGCCACTGAGAATCAAAAAAACGACGCCGATCCACGTCCAGACGAGACCTTCGCCTCGCATCAACAGGTAGATCACCCACGGCGCATAAGCGATGCAGGCAACGAGATTATAGGCGAAGACGAAAACCGGGCCGACTGACGCAGCCCGTTTGGAGAGCAGATTCCAGCTTGCATGGATAAACGATGCAAGGACAACAAGCAGCAGCGAGGCAAATGCCATCGAGACCCCCTTTCGCGCCATTGGCGCTGGTTGATCTCGACGTCTCCGCCTCTGGGATTTTATCCCTCGGGTGCAGCCGTGGAACTCCCACGGTTTCTGCAACGCTCGGTCCAGCGACGGCATTGCCGCCCGGAACCCTAGTTGCCACTCGGTCGATAACAAATATTAGTCAAAATTGCCGAGCGCGATCAAGCACTCGTCTATAATCAGACCGAAAAAGTTCATTCCCCGTCGTTTAACTGCCCATTGGTCGTCTGCCGGCGCGCCTTCGTGAAGCCGCGATCGGTGGCGATGAAGCGTTCGAGCATCGGCACGATGAGTTTCACCGGCTCGGCGGCAGGCTGACCCGTCTCGCGGGCTAGCACGGCGGCATAGGCGGCGAGATCGCGGTGGAGGCTGGCGGGCAGTTCCACCGTGACCTTCACGGGTTTGTCGTCGGCGATCGGGCCAAGTTTCAGCTTGGTCATGGTCAATTCCTGTAGGGTTCGAGCACGATGTCGCGGGTGACGACGACGCGGACGGGGAAGCCCGGCCGGATGGTGAGCGTTGGCGCGACGTTGAGCTGCCGGCGGACGATCTGTTGTCCGGCGTCGTTGATGGTGTCCTGCCCGCCGTTGCGGATGGCGCGGAGCAGCCGGTCCTGATCATCGACGGCGAGTTCTGAGCTGACCGACAGCAGGGTCGAGAGGCCGGCGGCCTTCGCTAAATCCCACCAGTGATAATCGACGCCATCCTCCAACCCGGCATAGCCCTGGCCGTCCGCACCGGGCTGGCGTTCGAGCACCACGGATCGGCCGTTCGGGATGATGAGCCGGTTCCAGACGAGCAGGACGCGGCGCTGGCCGAACTGCACGGCGTTGTCATACTGGCCGATGAGGCGCGCGCCCTGGGGCACGAGCAGGATGCGCCCGGTCGGGCTGTCGTAGATGTTCTCCGTGACCTGCGCGGTGATCTGGCCGGGAAGATCGGAGCGGATGCCGGTGATGAGCGCGGCGGGAATGACGGCCCCGGCTTGAAGAATGAAGGGCGATGCCGGCGGCGTGACGCGATCGGGCGTCACGGTGCGGCGGTCGGCGGCAGCGTTGAGGAACGCGAGTTGCTTGTCCTGAATTGTGGCCTGTCCCGGTTGCGCCGCAATGTCGAGACCTGGCAATCCCGGCGTGGCATTGCTTCCGGGCGTCGTGGCGGTGCCGCCGCGTGCCTGGAAGAACACGGTGCTGGTGCGCGCGGCTTCTTCCTCGGCGCGGCGGCGCCGTTCGGCTTCGCTGATGCCAGGCGCGGGCGTGGCGACGGCCGGCGCGACCACCGGCTTGCCGGCGTTCTGCGCATCAAGGATCGGGCGGCCGAGGTCGCCGGGCAGCGGCGGGCCGAGCACCGGCCCGGTATAGTCCTTCGGCAGCCGGGCAAGACCATCGGCGGCCTGCCGGTTTGTGGTCGAATAGAGTTCTTCGCTTTGCTGCCCGGTGCCATGCGTCTGGAGCGCGTAGATCAGCGCCCCGCCGATGCCGACGAGCGCCATGGCGGCGGTGCTGGCGAGCACCTTGCGCGATAGGCGGGTGACACGCGGCGGCTCGGCGCGCAGGCGCATCGGCGCGGCATCGGTGGTGGTTTCGGTGTCGGTCATGATTGCGGCCTCCCGTCCGTGCGGACGATCCTGACGGTCTGCTGGCGGTCGCCGCTGCCGAGACGCAGTTCGGCCGAGCCGAACAGGCGGTCCACGATCAGGATGTGTCGGTAGATGCGGCTGTTGGCGATCTGGGCTTCGCCGTCTGGGCCGATGACGAACAGCGGCGGCATCTCGCCCTGGACGATGCCAGCCGGGAACTCGACAAAGACATGCCGGCCATCGTCATAGACCGCGACGGGCTTCCACGGCGGATTGCCGGTGCCGGTGAGCACGTAACGATAATTGCGCGCGGTGGCGGAAGGAATGACGGGCGTTGCCGGCACGTTCTGGCGCTGGCCGGCGGGCAGCTGCGGATAGGACCAAGCGACGGCAGGCATATAGGGTTTCTCGCCCGATCGCAGTTCGAGCATGTAGGTGCGCCGGTCGGTTGTGACGACGAGATTGGTGGTGATGTCGGGCCGGCTCGGCTTGACGAGGATATGGACGCGCCGCGTGACGCCCGAGCCGGATTCCGTGTCGCCGATGATCCAGCGGGCGGTGTCGCCGGCTGCGATCGGACCCGCGCCGGTCAGGCTCTCGCCTGGTTCGAGCGCGATGTCGGTGATCTGACCGGGCGCGGCATAGACCTGATAGAGCGCGCCTTCGCTCCACGGATAAACCTGGATGGCGTTGTAATAGCCGTCGCGGCGCGGCTCGACGCGGGCCGCCGTGTTGGCGTTCTCGACGCGCGCGGTCGGCGTGCTGGCGGCTTGGCCGCCGCGCGCCACGGTCCAGGCGGGCGGGATCAGCACGGGCTTCGGCCGGTCGTCGGTGACGGCCGCCGGGATCGCGGGCAAAGGCGGAACGCTGGCGTCATAGGTGATCGCCGGGGGCTTCTCCATGGTCGCGCAGCCGGCGAGCGTGGTTGCGGAAAGCAGGGCTGCGGCAATCGCGGCGCTATGGGGGATCGCTCTCATTGGCCGATCTCCCGCGACCATGAGATGGCGTTGACATAGATGCCGAGCGGATTGGCCTTGAGCCTTTCGGCATCACGCGGCGGCTGTAGGACGATGGTCAGGATCGCGGACCATCGTTCTGTCCCGGAAAGCTGGCCGTTCTCGTAGCGGCGCTCGATCCAGGCGACGCGGAAGCTGTCCGGCGAGGCGCGGATGACGCTCGATACCTCGACGGCGACCTGCTGCTTGCCGACTTTCGTGAACGGGTCGTTGGTGCGGGCATAGTCGTTGAGCGCCGCAGCACCCCGATCGGTCGTCCATTCGTAGGCGCGAAGCCAGTTCTGCCGGACGATAATCGGATCGGCCGGAATGCTCCTGACCTGTTCGATAAAGCGGCCGAGATGCCATGCGATCTGCGGATCGGTCGGACGGAAGTCCGCCGTGGCCGGGGCCACGGCCTGCGCCTGGCCGAGTTTATCCACCTGCACCACCCACGGAACGACGGTCCCGCGCGCGGACTGATAGACCAATGCCCCGGCGAAGCCTGCCGAGAGGGCCAGTGAGCCAAAGGCCATGATGCGCCAGTTCTTCGCCTGGACGCGGGCCGAGCCGATGCGTTCGTCCCAGACCTGAGCGGCGCGCTGATAGGGTGTCTCGGGTTCGGGAGTCTTGCCGTAATGCACGGCGGGTCGTTTGAAGATGGTCATGAGCGGTCGCTTTCGGAAAGGTTGACGGAAGAACCGGAGCCGTGGCCGTCGCCGGAGCGGACGGCGTGGGCGGCGGCGCTGATGCCGTGGCTGACGGTCTGGTTGCGTTTTATGCGCCTGGCCCATCCGGGCGCGCCGGCACCCGTGGCCTGGGTGGATGCGGGTGCGGCTTCGTCCGCGACGCCGACGCTGCCGGCGGTCGAGGAACCGCCCGTCGCGCCGAACCCGGCCTTTGCGCCCCCGGCGAAGCTGGATTTGACGCTATCGACGGCTTTGCGAAGCGGTGACGATGCCGCGTTGCCGGCCGCACGGCCGACGCCTGCAAGGCCGGACGCCACGCCGGACGCGCCGGACTGGCCGAGCGAGCCGAGACTGTAGGCGGCAGAGGCGGCGCCCGCTGCGGTCGCGCCACCTCGCACGGCAGCGGCCCCGCCCGACAGCACGGCGGCTCCGCCCTTCGCGGCGAGGCCGACCGCGCCGCCACCCGCCATCACCATGCCGCCAGCGGCAAGCCCGGTGCCGACCGCCGCGCCTGCACCGAGCTGCGGGCCACCGCTGACGAGACCGGAGGCGATGCCGGGGCCAAAGATGCCGAGACCGACCAGCGACAGGGCGGCGAGCACGATCGCCATGGCGTCGTCGATAGTCGGCGTCTGGCCGCCGAAGCCTTGCGTGAACTGGCTGAACAGCGTCGAGCCGATGCCGACGATGACGGCCAGCACCAGAACCTTGATGCCGCTGGAAATGACGTTGCCGAGCACGCGCTCGGCCATGAAGGCGGTCTTGCCGAACAGACCGAAGGGGATCAGCACGAAACCGGCGAGCGTCGCGAGCTTGAACTCGATCAGTGTCACGAAGAGCTGGATGGCGAGCACGAAGAAGGCGAGGATGACCAGCGCCCAGGCGAAGAGCAGGCACACGATCTGAATCAGGTTCTCGAACACCGAGATCCAGCCCATCAGCGGAGAGATGGCGTCGAGCAGCGGCCGAGCGGCGTCGAGGCCGGTTTGCGCGACCTTGCCGGGGCGCATCAGGTCGGCGGCGGTGAAGCCCGTGCCACTCGCCTTCAGCCCCAGTCCGGCGAAGCTGTCGAAGACGATCTTCGCCAGGTTGTTCCAGTTGCCGATGAGATAGGCGAAGACGCCGACGAAGAGCGTCTTCTTCACCAGCCGGGTGATGATGTCGTCGTCGCCCGCCCAGGACCAGAACAAAGCGGCGAGTGTCACGTCGATGACGATGAGCGTGGTGGCGATGAAGCCGACCTCACCGCCGAGCAGGCCGAAGCCGGTGTCGATATAGCGGGTGAAGGTGCCGAGAAACGTGTCGATGACGCCAGCGCCGCCCATGGCTCACCGCCCTTCACTGGAATTGGCAGCGGGGGCGGCCGGCGCGGTCGAGGGGCGTAGGAAGCGGTCGCGCGTCTCGGCCCACACGCGCAGGCACTCCGCATCGCTCGCGGCCGACGCCCCGAGTTGCTGGCACCGGCGCTGGCGTTCGCGCAGCGGATCGGCATCGGTTTGGAGCGCACGCGAGGGCGACGATGCCGGCGCGTCCTCCTTGCGGGTCATCTCGATCGCCGTCGCCGTGATCGCGATGGCGACGAACACGGTCGCGCCGAGGCGGGCCAGCATCTTGCTATCCATGGTGATGCCCCGCGATCAGTTGCCGTTGAACATCTGCGCGTTGCCGGGCGTGTAGCCCGCCCCCGGCGTCAGGAAGCGGCGGCGTTGTTCACGCCCCTGTTCGGCCGCTGCCGCACGTTCGGCCTCGGTCAATGCCTGCGCCCGGCCGTTTGCGGCGACGACGGCGGTCAGGTCGGCAAGCTGCTGCGCCTGGAGCGCGAGAAGCTGATTGCCGGCCTGCGTCGCCTGCAATGCGCCCGTCGCGCCCTGGCTCGCGCCGACCAGCCGCGACATCTCGGTGCGGTTGGTGTCGATGTTGCCGACGACGGTGGCCTGCACCTTCATCGCGTCCAGCAAACCGCCGACCGTGTTCTGCCAGCGGCTCCGTGCGTCCTGCACGAGCTGGCGATCGGTGGCTGACAGCGAGACGTTGCCGTATTTGGTCTGGAACGCCCGGTCGATCTCACGGACATTGTAGGCGATGTTCTGCGCCTGACTGAGAAGCTGTTGGGTGCGCTGCACCGACTGCTGGATTTGCTGGAGCGACGAGATCGGCAGGCTCGCGAGGTTGCGCGCCTGGTTGATGAGCATCTGCGCCTCGTTCTGAAGCGAGGTGATCTGCTGGTTGATCTGCTGGAGCGCGCGGGCGGCCTGGAGGACGTTTTGCGCGTAGTTCGACGGGTCGAAGACGATGATGGCGTAGGCCGGCGTCGTGACGATCGGCGACAGGGCCAGCGGCACCGTGAGCAGGGACGCGGCCGTGAGGGTGGCACGCGAGCGGAAACGGCGAAGGATCATGAGCGGGTCTCCTGTTCGGGTTGGGGAATGGGCGTCGGAAAGGTCGGGAGCAGATCGACCGCCCAGCCGACATCGCGGGCGCGAAGCCAGGCGGCGAGAAAGCCGTCGCGGCCGTGCTCGGCGACGATCTCCGCGATGCGCGTCTGGTCTGATTTGGAGGATGCGGCGCAGAGCGCGAGGCCGATTTCCGACAGGCCCAACTCGAACAGGCGGTTGCCGCGCCGTGACTGGCAGTAATAGTCGCGCTTCGGGGTTGCCCTTGCGAGGATTTCGATTTGGCGGTCGTTGAGGCCGAAGCGGCGATAGATGGCGGTGATCTGCGGCTCGATCGCACGTTCGTTCGGCAAGAGCAGCCGCGTCGGGCAGCTTTCGATGATGGCCGGCGCGATCGGCGAATTGTCGATGTCGGACAGCGACTGCGTGGCGAAGATGACGCTGGCGTTCCTCTTGCGCAGCGTCTTCAGCCATTCGCGAAGCTGGCTGGCGAACCCTTCGTCGTCGAGCGCGAGCCAGCCCTCGTCGATGATGAGCAAGGTCGGCCGGCCGTCGAGCCGATCGCCGATGCGATGGAACAGATAGGCGAGCACGGCGGGAGCCGCGCCGGTCCCGACCAGCCCCTCGATCTCGAACGCCTGCACGTCCGCCGCGCCCAGATGCTCGGCCTCGGCGTCGAGCAGCCGGCCATAGGGACCGCCGACGCAATAAGGCCGCAAGGCTTGTTTCAGGTCGTTGGATTGCAGCAGCACCGACAGGCCGGTGATGGTGCGCTCGCCGATCGGCGCGGTGCCGAGCGATGTCAGCGCCGTCCAAAGATGTTCTTTGACCTCCGGCGTGATGGCGACGCCCTCGCGCATGAGGATCGCCACCAGCCAGTCGGCGGCCCAGGCACGTTCGAACGTGTCGTCGATCCGGGCGAGCGGCTGAAGGGAGACGGAAAACTCGTCGCCCTCGGTCAGCCCGCCGCCGAGATCGTGCCAGTCGCCGCCCATGGCGAGCGCGGCGGCGCGGATCGAACCGCCGAAGTCGAAGGCGAAGACCTGCGCGCCCCGGTAGCGCCGGAACTGCAAGGCCATGAGCGCCAGCAGCACCGACTTGCCCGCGCCGGTCGGGCCGACGACGAGCGTGTGGCCGACATCGCCCACGTGAAGGGAAAACCGGAACGGGGTCGAGCCTTCGGTCTTGCCGTAGAGCAAGGGCGGAGCGTCGAAATGCTCGTCCCGTTCCGGCCCCGCCCACACCGCCGATAGCGGGATCATATGGGCGAGATTGAGCGTGGAAATGGGCGGTTGCCGGACGTTGGCATAGGCGTGGCCGGGCAGACTGCCGAGCCAGGCGTCTACCGCGTTGACCGTCTCGACCATGGCGGTGAAGTCGCGGCCCTGGATGACCTTTTCGGCGAGGCGCAACTTCTCGTCGGCGATGCGCGGGTCGGCATCCCACACCACGATCGTCGCGGTGACATAGGCCATGCCCGCCGCGTCGGCCCCCAGCTCCTGCAAGGCCATGTCGGCGTCGGCGGCCTTGTTGGCGGCATCGGTATCGACGAGTGCCGACGCCTCGTTCGTCATCACCTCCTTCAGGATCGCGGCGATGGACTTGCGCTTGGCGAACCATTGCCGCCTGATCTTCGTGAGCAGCTTGGTGGCGTCGGTCTTGTCGAGCAGGATCGCCCGCGTGCTCCAGCGATACGGAAAGGCCAGCCGGTTCAAATCGTCGAGCAGGCCCGGCGTCGTCGCGGTCGGGAAGCCGATGATGGTGAGGACGCGCAGATGCCGGTCGCCCAGGCGTGGCTCCAGCCCGCCGGTGAGCGGCTGATCGGTGAGCAGCGCGTCGAGATAGACGGGCGTTTCGGGGACGCGGACGCGGTGCCGGTTGGTCGAAACCGTCGAGTGGAGATAGGTCAGCGTCTCGGGATCATCGAGCCAACGGCATTCCGGCATGAAGCCGTCGAGCAAGGCCAGCACGCGGTCGGTACGGTCGATGAAACCGCGCACCACCTCGTGCGGATCGACGCCGCTCTGTTCACGGCCCTCGTAGAGCCAGGTTTCCGCGCGCGCGGCGTCCTCGGCCGGCGGCAGGTAGAGGAAGGTCAGGAAATAGCCCGACACGAAATGCGTGCCGGCTTCTTCGAACGCGGCCTTGCGTTCTTCGTCCACCAACCCGGATGCCGGATCGGGGAAGCTGCTGGCGGGATAGGTCGCGGCTTCGCAACGCTGCGCCTCGACGAATATGCTCCAGCCCGAGCCGAGACGGCGGAAGGCGTTGTTGATGCGGCCGGCGACGGCGACCAGCTCGGCTGCGACGGCGGAGTCCAGATCGGGACCACGAAACGTTGCGGTGCGCTGGAACGAGCCATCCTTGTTCACGACGACGCCGGGGCCGACCAGCGCGGCCCAGGGCAGGAAATCGGCGAGGCGCTTGGCGGTGCGGCGATATTCGGCTAGGTTCATCATGGCCGCACCCCTCAAACCGACAGATGACCGGGGACGCGCAGATGCCGCCGCCCGACATCGACAAATTGCGGATCGCGCTTGGCGGCCCAGACCGCCATGACATGGCCGATCGCCCAGATGACGAGGCCGACCAGCCAGAGACGAAGGCCCAGGCCCACGGCTCCGGCCAGCGTCCCGTTGAGGATGGCGATGGAACGCGGCGCGCCGCCGAGCAGGATATGCTCGGTCAGCGCGCGGTGGACGGGCACGGTGAAGCCCGGCACGTCCAGTTGCTCGAAGGCGACCGCCATCAGACGAGCGCCCCGCCGCCGAACGAGAAGAATGACAGGAAGAACGAGCTGGCAGCAAAGGCGATCGACAGGCCGAACACGATCTGGATCAGCTTGCGGAAACCACCGGACGTGTCACCGAAGGCCAGCGCGAGGCCCGTCGCGATGATGATGATGACGGCGACGATCTTGGCGACCGGCCCTTCGATGGATTCGAGGATTTTCTGAAGCGGCGCTTCCCACGGCATCGACGAGCCGGAGGCATGGGCGGCCGGGACCATGACGAGGTTGATGGCGGCGAAGAGGACCGCCGACGCGGCATGGCGGCGCGCGCGCGTGAGGGTACGGATCATGATGGGTCTCCTGTGCTGTTGGGGGTGGCTGAAACGACGCGGTAGTCCCCGTCCGGGCCGAGACCTTCGACGCGGGCGAGTTCGCTCAGCCGGCGCACCGACCCGCGACCGGCGAGCACGGCCACGAGGTCGATGGTCTCGGCGATCAGCGCACGCGGGACCGTGACGACGGCTTCCTGGATGAGCTGTTCGAGACGACGCAGCGCGCCGATGCCGCTGCCGGCGTGGATCGTGCCGATGCCGCCGGGATGGCCGGTGCCCCAGGCTTTGAGCAGGTCCAGGGCTTCGCTGCCGCGCACCTCGCCGATGGGGATGCGATCGGGGCGCAAGCGCAGTGAGGACCGGACGAGATCGGAGAGCGTGGCAACGCCCTCTTTGGTCCGCATCGCGACGAGGTTGGGCGCGGCGCATTGCAGCTCGCGCGTATCCTCGATGATGACGACGCGATCGGACGTGTGCGCCACCTCGGCGAGCAGCGCGTTGGTCAGCGTGGTCTTGCCGGTGGAGGTGCCGCCTGCGACGAGAATGTTTGCACGGTCAGCGACGGCGGCACGCAAGGTCGCGGCTTGATCCGCCGACATGATCCTGGCGGCGACGTAATCGTCGAGCGTGAAGACGGCGACCGCGGGCTTGCGTATGGCGAAGGCGGGTGCCGCGACGACGGGCGGTAACAGGCCCTCAAAACGCTCGCCGGTTTCGGGGAGTTCGGCCGAGACACGCGGCGACCGCGCATGAACCTCTGCGCCGACATGGTGCGCGACCAGACGCACGATGCGTTCGCCATCGGCGGGCGACAGCATCTCGCCGGTATCGGCCAGCCCTTCGGATAGGCGGTCGATCCAGATGCGCCCGTCCGGGTTCAACATCACCTCGACCACGGCTGGGTCTTCCAGAAACCGGGCGATGGCGGGGCCGAGCGCCGTGCGCAGCATTCGCGTGCCGCGCTGGATCGCTTCCGGTTTCTGGTGTGCTGTGGTCATGGCGGCCCCGCTTTTTCGGGGCGCGCGACAAACGATCCCCGGATCGGGGTCAATTAAAAGAGCCTGAAATCAGGCCGGTTCAACAAGTATCGAAGCGCGTGCGGGGATCGGCGGCCATCGGCGGCGAATAGGACGGGTTGAACATTCAGTCGGAATCGCCATTCGGCCCTTGGTCCGTTTCTGAACCAACTTCGAGCGGTTGGACATCCCGCGATAGCTCTTTCAGAAATCTGTCGCCGGTCGCCAACCGCCTACCGAGCGTCTGCATGAATCCCTTATAGCGTTCATTGCCCTTGGCGCGGGCGGCGGCTTTTCCAGACTCCGGCAACGGCGGCGTGGTGGTCAGCCAGAAATGAACTAATAGCGAGATGGCTTCCCCGAGCACGGCGAGGTCTTCGTCGATGCCGTCGATCTGGCGACCGAGCTTGTCCAGGCGGCGCGACATGGCCGCCTCCAGCCGCTCGGTCGTGTCGCCCGACAGGAAGGATGCGACGGCTGCTTCCACGATGGCGGATTTCGAGACGTTGCGCCGCAGCGCCAGCGCCTCGACCTGTTTCAGCAAGGCTGGGTCGAAATAGACGTTCATGCGGGTGCGCGTGGTCATCGGCGTCCCCCTCAAAGCTCGATGCCGTCGCCGGGGTCGAGCGAGGCTTGCCGCGCCACCACCCGTATTCGAGCGCGCATGGCCTTCGCCTTCGCGGCGTCAACGTCGGGTTCGTCGTCTAGAAGGTCGAACTCCTGAGCGGGCGATGGCGGCGGCACGACGATTTCCTCATGCTCGGGCAATTCCGGCTCGCGGCGGATGCCTGCATTGGCCGGATCTCCGCCCAGGCCATCGCCGGTCGTCATGGCCGTGCCGCCTGCTGCGACAGCAACGCGGCCCGTCCAGTCGTCGGACGGGACAGTGGTCGCGGCCGCCAGTTTGGGCGGGGTCAAGATTCGCTCCTGCAAGCGCGTATCCTCGAAATAGCGGGCCTTGGTGGCGCGGATCGGCGGTGTGCCAGCGACCATGACGATTTCGTCGGTCGGTGGGAGTTGCATGATCTCGCCCGGCGTCAGCAACGGCCGCGCCGTCTCCTGCCGCGACACCATGAGATGTCCCAGCCATGGCGAAAGCCGGTGCCCGGCATAGTTGGTGGAATCGCGCATTTCCGTCGCCGTGCCGAGCGCGTCCGACACGCGCCTGGCCGTGCGCTCGTCGTTCGTGGCGAAGCTGACGCGGACATGGCAGTTGTCGAGGATCGCGTTGTTCGGTCCGTAGGCCCGCTCAATCTGGTTGAGGCTCTGCGCGATCAGAAAGCTCTTGAGGCCGTAGCCCGCCATGAAGGCCAGCGCGGGTTCGAAGAAGTCGAGCCGGCCGAGCGCCGGAAACTCGTCGAGCATCAGCAGCAGGCGATGACGCTTACCGGAGGTTTTCAGTTCCTCGGTCAGTCGGCGGCCGATCTGGTTGAGGATCAGGCGTATCAGCGGCTTGGTCCGGTTGATGTCGGACGGCGGCACGACGAGGTATAGGCTGACCGGCTCGTTGCCGCCGACGAGATCGGCAATGCGCCAATCGCATCGTGCCGTGACACGGGCCACGACGGGATCGCGATACAGTCCCAGGAAAGACATGGCAGTGGACAGCACGCCGGAGCGTTCGTTGTCGGACTTGTTCAGCAGCTCGCGGGCCGACGAGGCGATGACCGGATGCACGCCGGCATCGCCCAAGTGCGGTGTGTTCATCATCGCGCGCAAGGTCGCCTCAACCGGGCGACGCGGATCGGACAGGAAATTGGCGACACCCGCCAGCGTCTTGTCCGGCTCGGCATAAAGGACGTGCAGGATCGCGCCGACAAGCAGGCTGTGGCTGGTCTTTTCCCAGTGGTTGCGTTTGTCGAGCGAGCCTTCGGGATCGACCAGAATGTCCGCGATGTTCTGCACATCGCGGACCTCCCATTCGCCCTGCCGCACCTCCAGCAACGGATTGTAGGCGAACGACCCAGCATTGGTGGGATCGAACAAAAGGACGCGGCCGTGCATGGCGCGGAATCCCGCCGTCAGCGTCCAGTTCTCGCCCTTGATGTCGTGTACGATGGCCGATCCCGGCCAGGTCAGCAGCGTCGGAACGACGAGGCCGACGCCCTTGCCCGACCGGGTCGGCGCAAAGCACAACACATGCTCGGGACCGTCATGCCGGAGATAGTCGCGCTCGTAGCGGCCGAGCACGACGCCATCGGGATCGAGCAGGCCGGCGGCGCGGATTTCCTTGTCGTCGGCCCAGCGCGCCGAACCATAGGTCGCGACGTTGCCGGTTTCGCGCGCCCGGATGATCGACATGGTGATGGCTGCGACGATCGCGATGAACCCGCCGGATGCTGCGATCATCGCGCCCTCGGTGAAGATCGCGGGCGCATAGGCGTCGTAGGAAAACCACCACCAGAAGAAGACGGGCGGGTGGTAGATCGGCCAGCCGGCCAACTCGAACCATGGATGTCCGAGCTGCGGCTGAAACCCGAGCCGCCAAGCGGTCCATTGCGTCGCCGCCCAGGTCGCCACCACGACGACAGCGAAGACGACGGCAATCTGACCCCAGAGTATTCGGCCTCCCCGCATACAGACTCCCATCAGCAAAAATGTCGGAGCCGATCAGAGAAAGGGCGAATTTGCGAGAGGCAACAGGCAAGGTGAGCCGGGAGGGCTGCCGGATATTGTAGGCGGCGAATAGGATGGTCTGCCCCGCTCCAATGCTTATGCGGCTTGCGTCGCCCGGCTCATCTCGCCCGCCAGTGCGAACAGATTTTGGAGTGCGGCGCTTCGGTTGTGCGGCGACCATATCGCCGAGAAGACGATTGGCCCCGGTTCGTCGGTGATCGGCAGCAACACGACGCCGGCTGTCGGGAACAATCCGCTTGCTTCGCCGACGAGAGTGACCCCGAAGCCCTGCGCGACCATGGATAGCAATGTGCCGCGCTCGACCTCGAAGCGCCGTATTGCGGGTGGCGACCAGCGGCCTGCCAGGCGCAGCACGATATGGTCTTGGACTTGCGGCCCGGTGCCGCCGTGACGGACGAGAAATTGTTCGGCGGAGAGATCGTCCCATGTCACGCCGGATTGGTCTGCAAGCGGGTGATCGACCGGCAGCGCGGCCATCAGCGCCTCCGTCCAGATCGGCCGTGAGTGGCAGTCTGGCAGTTCGAACGCGCCGACGACGAATGCCACGTCGATCTTGCACGATCGAACCTGCACGATCGCATCGCGTGCCGTAGCTTCGGTCATCTCAATGGCGATGCCGGAATGACTCGTTCGATAGCCAGCCAGTAGGGTATCGAGAAAGCTGCCTGCGATCAGGCCGTGAATGCCGATGCGCAGGCGACCGCATTCTCCCGCCGCCGTCATGCCGGCGGTCTTCACGGCATGGTCGAGTTGATCGATTCCCATCGCCACCTGCTCGACGAAGAGGCGTCCCGCTTCGGTGAGTCGAACCCCGCGCGTATTGCGGTCAAAGAGGACGACGCCAAGTTCTTCCTCAAGCATTCTGATTCGAGCACTAACGCTCGACTGGCTGATGCCGAGTGCCTGAGCAGCGTGATGAAAATTCAGATATTCGGCGACGGCGATTGTTTGGATGAGGGAGACAAGGGGAATGCGTGACCCTAGCGGAGTTGTCGTTTCTCGCTGACGATCAATTTTTGGTGCTGAATGTCGTCGACGTCGCATCTCACATCCACCCCCGTCGCGTATGGATGCCAGAGTCTGCTCGCTTGACCGAACTCATCGACTCTGCGTCGATCTACCGATCAGCGCGGCGGTTACTGCTGCAAGACCGAACGTCAATCCAGCCGCGCAAACGCCTTGCCATTCCCAAACAGTCCAAACGACACCGGAAAGAGCCGAACCGGCCGCGCCACCTAGGAAGAACAGCCCGGTGAAAAGCCCGTTCATTCTGCCCCGCGCCTCGGGCCGGAGGAGATTGATTGCACGTCGCCCCAAGGTCTGATCGGCGATAACACCGAGATCGAGAAGGACAGCCGCGATCACGAGAAGCGCCAGTGAGATACCGCCGCTCTCGATGTGTGTGCTGCCACCAAGGTAAGCCAGAATCATCGCGGCGATCACGGCCGCGTGGGCTAAAGTAGTTGCCTGGCGCGTAAAGCCGCGATCGCCAGCCCGACCTGCGATTGGCGCGATGACGGCTCCGGCCGCCCCAGCAAGGGCGAATAGTGCAATTCCGGTCTGACCAAGCGTAAACGGTGCCTCCGCCAAGCGTAACGCGATTGCTGTCCAAAAGATGCTGAACGTCGCCATGCACATAGCCTGACTTGCCGCACGACGCCGGAGTACCGGTTCCTCTTTCAGAATTGACCCTAGCGACCCGATCAACGCCAAATAGCTGGTCTTTCCCAACGGTCGAAATGTAGGAACGAACAGCGCGAGGACGACGGCCAGCGTGGCAACAGTAAAGCCAAGCAATCCATAGAGCGCACGCCAGCCCATCGCCTCCGTGACAATGCTCGCGACGGGACGCGAGAACAAAATCCCAAGCATCAAGCCGCTCATGACGTTGCCGACCGTTCGCCCGCGTTGCGCTTCCGAACTCAATGCAGCGGCCACCGGAACGAGCATCTGGATCGCACTGGTCGATAACCCGACCAGGAAAGAAGCGATCAGGAATATCGTCGCCGTCGAAGCGAACGCCAGAACGGACAGGGCGCAAATGTTTGCAACGAGAGTCGCGAGGATCAATTTGCGATTTTCGACAATATCCGTCAGCGGGACCAGTAGGAATAGACCCGTTGCATAGCCGAGCAGGGTTAAGGTGGTCGCTAGTCCCGATAGGCCGGGCGAGAGTCCGAGTTCTGGTCCGATGATCCCGACAAGTGGCTGCGAGGCATAGAGCGCCAGAACGATGACACCGACAGCGGTCGCAAAGAGGGCCGTTAGCGGAGTGCCTATCCCTTGGACACCGCCAGACGGTTCGCCAGCATCATCTGTTCTCATCGCAATGTGCCCTCCGTGAACATAGCGACATTATATATTGAAGTTATTCGATGATAATGTTCTACTAGATGGAGTGTTTATCACGGAAAAAGTGATAATGGCGACGCTTGACCATTACCGCGCCTTCGTGGCGACGATCGAAGCCGGCAGCCTAACTGCGGCTGCGCAGAAGCTGGATTGCTCGCTTCAAACGGTGAGCAGATCGCTCATCAGCCTCGAAGCCGAACTCGGTGTAGAGCTGGTTCGCCGAACCACTCGCCGTCTCCAGGCGACTGCTGCCGGCATCGGCTTCTACGAGCGAATCAAGACCGCGCTGCGCGAGATCGACGAAGCGAGAAGCGAAGCGTTGCGCGAGACATCGGAGATTTTTGGTCTCTTCAGGGTCGGGGCGTCAGTCCAGTTCGCACCGCGATACGTGGTTCCAAGCATCACCGGATTCATCGAACGATATCCAAATGTCGCAATCGATCTCGTGCTCTCGGATAAAATCGTTGATGTGTTGGAGCACAAACTCGATGTCGTTGTGCGGATCGGGGAGCCGCAAGCCTCTTCCTTGAAATCCCGGTTGCTTGCCAAACTGAGACGGGTGGTCGTGGCATCGCCCCGTTACCTCGCTCGACATGGCTATCCATCAACACTCTATGACCTTAAGAGCCATTCGTGCGTCGTCAGAACCTTTGGCCCGGAAGGCGATCTCTGGCCGCTGACGGACGGCGGAAGCATCATCAAGATTTCTGTCAAGGGGAACTTCCGTTGCAACGACGCCGCCGCTGCCAACGCGGCCGTTCTGCAAGGTGCGGGGATCGGCTTAGCACCGCTTTGGCAGGTCCGCTCGGAGATAGATCAAGGCTTGCTGGAGCTTTTGCTGCCGGACCACGAACCTCCCCCGGTTCCGGTTCATGCGTTGTGGCTAGAGAACTCCGCTACCCCGGCTCGCACGAAAGCGTTTGTCGACATGCTGAGGCAGCGTATGTCCGGCGAGCGAGTCTAACGCCACGACGGCCGCAGCCGACAATCATCATATGCCTAGCCCCCTCTGTTTTCCGAACTGCCACGACACCGAAGCGCCCCGAACGATGCCGCTGACCTCCTTCCCGAACTGGCGGTCGATGACCGGACGCCACGGAACAAGGGTGAACTCGTGGCTTTGCTCGACGACGGCGAACTTGCCGCTCGATAGCTGGACAGTCCCCGTAAATTTGCCGCTGACCATCTCGCCATCGCCCACAGCGCGGAACGAGAGGTTCTTGCTTGCCGCCATCTCCGCGCCGACGCGGGCGACCTCGCGCTCACGCAGCACGCCGAGAAGATTGCGCCGATAGACGACGCGTCCGTCCGGCTGGCGGGCCGCATCACCCCCGTTGATGTGATGTTCACGGCGGCGGTCCATCGCTTCCTGAACGTGTTGCCCAAACCCGGACGGCGACAGGTCTGATGCCTCGCTCGATATAAGGCGGCGGTCGAGCCAGGTCGCACCATCCGCGCCGATCTGCTTTTCGAGATCGAAGGCGGAAAGGACGCGGACGCTGGCCTGCCGGTTGCGGCCGGCATCATAGGCGGCGGCGCGGTCCTGGAAGTCCTGCGGGATTTGCCATCGGTCGGCGTCGATCCGCTCGGCGATGCCGGCGCGGCGCAAGGCCTCCAGCCGGCGGACATGCGCATCGACGAAGCCTTCATAGTCGCCGCCCGGAACGCGGCCCTCGAACTTCGCCTGTTCCAGATGGCGGCTCGGCCGATAGATGCCGTCTTCGGCGACGGCCGCGATGACGCGGTCGGATGGCCGTTGTGCGGTATCGGGCGGGCCGATCTCGATGATGCTGCCGATCCGCGCATCTTCGACGCGGGTCGGGTCGATGCCGGGAACATGGTGCGTCCGGCCATCGATCCCGTCCACCACGATGGTCAGGGTCTCGCCCAGCTCGTCGGACAGATACTTATCGACGACGCGGCCGACGATCGGCACTTCGGGCGCGGTGTCGTGAATGTGGAAGGTCGCCGGGTCTCGGTCGATGCCATCGGCCTTCAGCGCCTTGTGCATGGTGCGAATGATGTCGCCGCGCTCGCCCAGCTCCCACAAGGTCGGCTCCATTCGTTCGCTCAACTCCCAAACGCCTGGCGCGTGCTCGGTGGCGAGGCCCATCGTCTCCAGCCTGGCGAGACGGCGTAGGCGGAGCGTCCGGTCGAACTGACGCCTGGGATCGGCCGGCACGTCGCGCAGGTCGAGGAAGCGGTCGTCGGCTTCTTCGACCATGGCGCGGTCGATGCGGGTGAAACGGTCCTGGCCGATCTCCGCCGATAGCTTGTGGCTCTGTTCGATTTCGGTGACGGTGCCAAGCTCCAGCGTCGTCAACTCGCTCGCCCGTTCGCGGATGCCGTTGGCGAGATAGTCGCCGTTGATGACCAAATCCACGCCCAGCTCGTCCTTGCCCCGGACGATGACATGCACATGGGGATGGCCGGTGTTGTGGTGATTGACCGCGACCCAATCGAGCTTCGTACCGAGGTCGACTTCCACCTGGCGCATCAGGTCGCGGGTATGGGCGGTCAGGTCGGTGAGGTCCGCGCTGTCCTCCGGCGAGACGATGAACCGGAACTGGTGACGATCATCCGCGCCGCGCTCCACGAAGGCTTGCGGATCGGCGCGGTCCTCGGTCGCGGAATAAAGCTGGCCGCGCTCGCCGTCGCGCGCGGTGCCGTCACGCTGAATATAGCGCAGATGGGCGGCGGACTTGCCGTTCTTGCCGGCGTTCTGAACGTAGCGGGTCTTGACGACGACGCGGCGCATTCCCGGCGCGCTGTGACGCCAGCCGCCCGACAAGGTGCGCGACCGGACGAAGGCCGCGCCGCGCCCGCGTTTCAAGCCTGGCCCGCCGCTCGCCCGCGCGGTCTTGCCGCCCGTGGCGCTCGGCTTCGATCTGGAACCCGACGACGATGGCGACGATGACCGCGACGGGCAATTGCTCTGCTGGCGGGCCATCTTCTTCGCCTGGGTCAGGAAGCTCTTGGCGTTGCCCAGCTTCGGCGCGTCGGATCGGACACGGCCAAGCTTTGGTCGGAAGCGGATTTCGTCGTCGGCGCTCATAGGCGCGGCTCCGGCGGAAACCCACGACAATCGAGCATTTTGCCGCTACGGTGCCGGCCAAATGCCAACGACGCCAAGGTGTCGAGCGACATCGCGGCACTACAGGTCGAAGAACAAGGTGCCGCTCGCGCCTCTCCAAAACAGTGTGCAGACAAGGGCTTGCCCAGAAACCGAGCCAACGGAGTGCCGGTTTCTTTTATCTTGCCCTCCGCTCTTCCGTCCCTTTCTGCCCTTCCGACCCAATATGCCGACAGACGAAAACCCGCCTGGCTGCATATAGGAACGAACCCCATCGCGCATGGAAGCGCCGCCATCATCGCGTGCTCCCCGTGCTCGCACGGGCAATGAAGATGCCCTCGCTCTGCGCGTCCTTATCGACGGGCGCGCGCACCGGGGCGGTTGCGCGACTGTCATCGGATCGCACCCCGGATGACGACGCGACGGCAGGCCGGGCGTCGGTCGAGCGCAAGACGAAGATCGCCGCCTCGCGCCAGTCTGGCGGCGGTGCGGCTGGCTGAGCGGGCGTTTTCGACGCAACCGTGCTGCCGAGGACCGGAGCGAGTGCGGCGACATAGGCGCGCGTCTCGGCGGGCAAAGCGCGGCCGGTCGAACGGTGGTCGTCGTAGCGGCCGGGACCGGCATTGTAGGCGGCGAGCGTCGCCGTGACGTTGCCGTAGCGATCCCACATTTCGCGCAAATACGCCGCGCCCGCGATGATGTTGTCGCGCGGGTCATGAGGATCGCGGCCGAGCCGATAGCGGACGCGCAACGCCGCCCAGGTGTCGGGCATAAGCTGCATCAGCCCCATCGCGCCCGCTGGCGAAATCGCGCGCGCGTCGCCCGCACTCTCGGCGCGCAGCACGGCGCGAATCCAGCGTTCAGGAATGCCGAACCGCTGCGCCGCCTCGGCGATATGGACGGCATAGGGAACGACGGCGGCCGGACGTGCGATCGGCGCGGACTGCGCCATCGCCATGGTCGGCCCCGCACAAACTGCGAGCGCGCCGACGATTGCGAACACGGCATAACGACCTGCCGACCCGGCCCCGCCACGACGCCAGCCTGCCAGCGTGCTCGCTATGGTCAAGGGTTCGCGCGATGCGCCGGCCTTCGGCCGCCCTTGACCTTCGTTGCGCGCGCCGACCGTCCGATGGTCGAGCGGGACGAAGGAATGAGACGGCTTTTCCGCGAACCAAGGAAGGATCGGATCGGGCATCGATCAGCTCCGGTCTTCGCGCGACCGGGGCCGTTTCCAGACCAGCCCGAATGCGCGTCCTTCGTCATCGGCGCGGAACAATGCAGGACGAAACACCGTGAGGAGGAGCGGGCTGTCGATCTCCAGTGCGACGTAATCCCCGGCGCGTTCGCCGAGGCGCTTCCAGCCGCCGCCGATCTCCGGGCCATCCTCGTCGTCGAGGTGAATGCGATAGTCCGGCGCGTTCTCGGCACCGTCCGGTTCGGTGGCGACGAGTACGATCGCCTCGTCGATGCCGAACAGCCGGACGCGGCCCGCGTAACCATTGGCGGTGGGCTGGAAAAGTAAATTGGGCATGGAAAGCCTCCTTCTGGGTGCTGGGAAAAGGTGAAGTGGGCGCGCCCGTCAGCGTGTCGCCGCGCGCCTTACGAAGCGGCCGTCGCCGTCCTCGTTGGTCCAGAGCGGCAGCGCCCGGCCGATGACGGTGTTCGCGGGAACGGGGCCGAAGTAGCGGCCGTCCAGGCTGTCGCGGACGCGCCCGTTCATCAGGAAGAGTTCGTCGCTGGCGATGACGCGACAGCCCCGCCAGACCGGCAGCGTGCGGCCGATCCGATCGCGCTCCAGCGCCTCGCCCATCTCCACGCCATCGACCGTGATGGTGGATCGCGAGCGGCAAACCCGCTGCCCTGGAAGCCCCGCGACGCGCTTCAACAGCGGCACGCCGCGTCCGATATAGCCGCGCTCCACCATGAAGGTCGCGAGCGGTTCGGGCGGCATGACCGCGACCAACTCGGGCACCGCGAGCCGATCGGCTGGCGCGATGGTGTAGAGGCCGATGGGTGCGCTGGCCGTGACGTTCCAGACGAGTTTCGTCGGCGTCGGGATGATGGCGGCGACCGCGACACCGAGCACGGCGAAATACGTCGCCATGACGTAGCCGAACCGGGTCATGGGTCGATCCTCCGGCGGCCGATCCATGCGGCATGACGCTCGGGCGTGTAGGCGTTCGGCTCCTGATTGGCGGTGAGCCGGTTATGGACGTGCCGCCAGTGATCGGGCGACACATCGGCCGGATCGACACCGAGCGCGTCCACGGCGTCGATCGCCGCCAGCACACGCTGAACCTTCTGCCAGCCACTCAGCCGCAACAGGACGTCGCCGCCCGGACGCACGAAGGGCAAGGTCTGGAACGGCTCGCCGCTACGGACGGCGCGCACGATGTCGATGCGCGAAACGACCGTGCCATGCTCGCCCGCCGCCCAGCGGACGAAGGCGAAGACGCTATCGGGCGCGAAACCGACGACGCTGCGACGGCGGTCGATGATCCGTTCGTAGCTCTTGCGACCGAACCTGATCCAGTGCTCGACCTTCTGCTTCTGAAACGTCAGCTCGACCAATGTGGTGAACGGCGCTGGCCCGTCCGATGGCGGGCGGCCATGTGCTTGGCGGGATGCCCTGCCGCTCATCGCCGCCCTCCGTCGCTGTCGGATCGGTCGGGCGTCAGCAGGTCGCGCAGCACGTCGGCGACCGACCTTGCGGCACCGGCACCACGGCTCGCCTCCGCGCGCGTCAAAGAAGAAAAGTTAGATTCTCTGTTAGACTCTAAGTTAGCAGCCTGATTCCGCTTTTCGGGCCAGAGGCTTAACTGCGATCCGTGCGCCCGATGTGCCGATAGGGCTGCGCCTGATGTACCGATACCCTTTGCGCCTGATGTGCCGATGGTTTTCACACCCTTATCAACAGGCACTGTGGACGGGATTTCGGGCCGGATTTGCAGCAGCTCGCGCCGCCCTTCACGGTGAATGTCGAGGCGATAGCCGAGCAGCGATTGCCGGGCTGCGATGCGGCGCAGGTCGAGCGCGAAATCGGAAACCCGCGCCAGGCTGCCCGACTTCTGGTGAAGGTGCGCGATCTCGAACAGCCAGCCATGCGGCTGGTGTCCGGCGTGCTTGCGGGCGACGCGATAGAGCCAGCGCTCGATGCCGCCCGTCAGCCGGAAATAGGCCGGGTCGATGGTGAGGACGAGCGAACGATCGACGACGCCGGAGTAGAACCATTCGGGCAGGACGAATTCCATGCCCTCGACGCGACCGTCGCGCGTCGTCATCTCCTCCCATTCGTTGATCCAGGAGAATTGCCGTCGCCGCCAATGCTCGCCGTGGCGGATCGTCGTGCGGATGGAGGTCGATTGCAGGCGGGCGAGCGCGGCCTTCAGCAACAGATATTGCCGATTGCCGGTCGGCCGACCGATGGCGCGCAGCAGATGATAGGGTGTGAAGCGGAAGAAGCGCGAGGTATTCAGGCCCGCGTTCCTGGCCGCCACGATCTGCGAGGCCGCCCAGATGAGCACGTCGGCATCCCAGATGGTCGCCATGCCGTGTTCGGGCATGGCGAACACCTGCACCTCGATGTCGGCCGCCCTGTAGAGAATGGGCGTCCTGCGCGGCGTCTTCGCCAGCGAGAAGAAGGGCCGCTCCATCAGGTCGCGTTGGTCGCGCGGCGGGGCGTCGCCCGTCGCGACCACGAAGGGAGCGAGGCGACTGCGTTCGCTGGTGTCTCCGCTCTGCGCGGCGGGTTCATGATCCTCGTCACGCGGCATCAGCATTCGCCCCGCTCTTGCGGCGTCAGCGGACGGGCAGGAAAGACCGTGCCGGCCGTCGTGTCGCGCGTGGATTTGCGGGAGCCGATCTCGGTCCAGGCTTCGAGGTCGTGGACGGTGTAGAGGACACGCCCGCCGACCTTGCGATAGGTCGGGCCGGTGCCATAGGTGCGATGCTTCTCAAGCGTGCGGATGGAAATGCCGAGGAAGCGGGCGGCTTCCTGAGTGCGCAACATGCGCGGCGGCAAATCCGCGTTGGGGCGGATAGCCATGGATCACCTCTGGTTCGTGGTTAGTGCCGCTGCCGTCTGGCGAGCGGGCTGTGGCGAACCATGGCGAGGGATCGGCGGCCGGTAGCGTGCCGCATTTGCGGCCATACGCTGACGGCACCCCAAAAAGGCAGCCGGAAGCAAAAATGTCCAGGCGATTCAGTGGCCCGCCATTTCCGGCTCGGATTGGGCGGAGACATTTAGGCGCGATTCGGGTAAAGCTGGGCGCGGAGCAGAGACGCGCTGCTCCGGGGCGTCGAAACCCCTGGTTAGCGGTTGGTGCCGGCCGTGACGGCACCGAACTCCTTGACCTTATGGTCGGGGAGCCTGTGGCGTATGCAACAGGTTCTCCGAACTAAAGGCCACAGGGCCGTCTAACCACGGTTTCGAACTCCCCGATCACCAAGGGTCAGAGAGTGTCGTTTGCGGGGGCGCACCGCAGACCAACCTCTCCGAAGGCGGAGGGAACGGCCGTGAAAACCCCTGTCGAACTCAATCCCGATGTGGATGACGAAGCACCGACCAGCGATGCGATCACGCCCTATGACGAACGGCATTTCGTCACCTACATGCGGCTGCTGGATGCCGAGGCCGAGCACGCGGACTGGCAGGAAGTAGCGGAAATCGTACTGCATCGTGATCCAATCGCCGATGCGCTGCGCACCCGTCGTTGCTGGCAAAGCCATCTCGAACGCGCGCAATGGCTGTCGCGCGAAGGCTATCGGCAGATATTGAAACAGGCGGCAGGCAAGCCCTGACAGGTCGGTGTCATGGGCGCGTTTTCGGCTTGATCGGATAGTGTAGTAAGAGTCGATAGCCGCCGCGCATCATCTTGATGCCGTGCGCGACGAGCCGGCGCACCTTGTTCTTGCTGGGATCGACCTCCCAATCCTCCTTGCTGCCTTGGAAGCCGAGCAGCACTTCGGCAATGGCGCGATAGCTCTCGCCGCGTAACCGGGCGTCCAGCGCGCGCAGCGACAGGATATGCCATTGCCGCAATTGGGCGGGCAGCGCCCGAAAGTCCGCGCCCGGCGGGCGTCCCGTGAGGGCGCGCCAGAGCCGGCGCGCGGCGTGGGCGCGAAGCTCCAGCCAGGAATCCATCGGCAGGATAGCGGCATAGAAAGCGGCAGCGTCCGGCACGGCTTCGCACAGCCAGAATTGATGCACGACGCCATCGGCCTGCCAGATACCGTGCCATCCATCTTCGGCCTGCCGCAGTCGAAGGCCGTCGAGATGCGCGAGGACGATCATAGGTTCCGTCTCGCCGCCCCGACGCTCGGCAGGCGACAGCATGACCGCTTGCGGCTGCAAGCCCGGCGACCAGACCGGCGGCTCGAGGTCAGGCGGTGTGTCGGGATCGCTTGGGAAATCGCAACCCCCAGCGCCGAACGAAGCGTTCGAGTCGGTCAACCCCGACGTGTCCGTCCGCTCTGGCGGACAGGAAGTCCTCCCGATATTCGTCGTTGCGACGAAGATATTCCCAAGCAAAACCGGCGGTCGAAATGGTTTTCGTGTGTGCGTAGGCCGCCGGCGAGCGCCAGTCGATACTCAGCATGGCGTCACCTCCCCCAATTCCGGGCGGTGCAGGACGAAGCCCGGACAGGGATGGTCATGTAGAAAGAGGGATCGGTGTAGCCGCACTATCCAGATAACTGGAGCGTGTAACGCGATCGCAATTATAATTAATTTATATCCGTTTTGGTTGTTCTATCTCGATATTGAGAAAGCGAGCAAGCGGCCGTCATTCCGCCGGGTCAAACGCTTCTTACCGCACGTCTCCATGCAACAGCGGGCCGCCGCATTCCGTCGCTTTGCCGGCAGAGGCTGGCAAAGCGACGGAAGCCTTTCAGCGGCGGGAAAAGACATGCACTTCGTCATGCGCGGTTTCCACCGTGAACAGGTCGCTGCCCAACTCGGCATCACGCGCCATCGCCTGCCAGTCGATGTAGTAGCGCAGGGCGTCGGGGATGGTGACGGTCTCGGCGGTCAGCTCTTCCATGTAATCGGCAAGGCTGGTGAACTGGCCATGATAGCAGTCCCGCATGGCGGTTTCGGCCTGGTCGATGTCCCCGACGAACTCGTTGAGCAAACCCGCGCCTAAAACGCCATTCTCGGCGACGAATGCGGCGACCCGCGCCACGTTCTCGATGCCCGCGTATTCCTCGATGGCGACGCCCTCGAAGCCCTCGTAATCATGGATGGCATATTCCTCCGCACCCGCGACCGGCGAACGGGAAAGCATGGCGGCGATCTCGCCCCTGATTTCATCGGCGTCCTGATCCGCGTCGATCCAGGCACCATGCAGATAGCCGTTATTGTAGGCGGCAAGGCAGGCGACGTAGATGCGGGGATTGCTTTTGGCTGCGTCGGTCATCTCTCTGTTCCTCGGAGCTTGGGGTTCAGAGCAGCGAAGCGCCGCTCCTGAACCCCTGCCCGTCGGCGAGACCGGGGGGTGCAAGGTGCAAGGGCGGGCGGGACGGAGGGGGATCACCCGGCCTGCACGGAACGGAGGAACGACGTGGAGGAAGGCTGGGGAGACCGTCCCGCCCGAGCGTCAGCGATCCCTTGCGCCGCGGCAGGGGGCAGCGCCCCCAAGCAACCCAGCCCAGTGTGAGCAAAAGCGGCAGCCCGGAAAAGGCTCGATCAGGCTATACAAAACCCCCGAACTCGGGAGTAGCGCACCCTTGTCGGAATAGATTAATTTTTAAATAAGTATCAATACGCGCGCGTTATTGATGGGCGCTCCGTCACAACTTGCTTTGGATCGCGTTCGTTAAAGAGAGTGGCAAACTCATCGTCAGTACAGGTCCCGTCACCATAGTCGGGAACGTCGTATACCTCCCATCCGCCACTTTCTCCATGTCCCATCCCGAATAAGGGTCCGACAAAGGGACATCGAGGAATAAAATACGTTTTTACAAACGGATTCTCTTCGAATGATTTTCGAATGAAAACATGACCCAGTGTTCCTGGGATAAACCACGGTCGCACCGCGAAGCTGCCAAACTGCTCTTCAATGATGGTTCGCATGTGAAGGATCGCTGCGAGAGCATCTTCACGCAAGGTGCTATAAGTGCTCACATTGAAGTGGATTGATCGATGACGAAGGAGCTTTAAGGTTCTGAATTCGCTGGACGCAGCGGGCAGCAGTATGCCCCAAGCCTCGAGCGCGTCGATAGGAAGATCCCAATTGTCAAATGATTCCTTCCGGTAAACTCGACGGTATTCCGGCGTAGCCGTAAAGAAGGACCGCATATCGAGGATCAGGTGGTTAAGAATGCGCTCTCCTAACGCGCAGGCGCCCACTAGAGCTGGATAATACTGCCCCATAACAAAAGCATTTCTTACCTGTTCGAAGAACGTATTGTGATATGAAAGCACCGACATCGGCTTTGTGCCGATAGCAATGAAATTCTCAATCTTTTCCTCAGCGGCGTGGCCGCCAAATTGGTAAATTAGCCCTTCCTTGGTGCGCGCCTGATTGGTGCGATGAAGCTCCTTCACTTCTTCATCCCAATGATCGGGAATGGGTTCAAGGCTAATAGCACGACTATCGAAATCCATGCCCCAGCTCAGATGGCGACGAAGCCCTGCATCAGGGATATGGGCTTTCCACTCGTCTAAAGGGAGACCCGATGGCGCTTCCGCTATGGTTGGTCGAGTCAGTGTAAATGAACGCATTCAATGATCTACCCGTTCAATATATCCCGACACCTCGTCTTCAGCCGAGCAAAACGTCAATTTCCTTGGCATCGACCAAGGCACTAACTTCCGTATAAAGATCGACCTGTTGACCGGGGGCGGATATTGAGATGACCAGCGCATAGCGGGCCTTGTCAGCGACGCGCTTCTGGCCGACATGCGACTTCCACCAGCCACCTACCGGATAGACGGCGATGGCGTCATGTCCGGCCAATTCGATCGCTCGACCACGCCAAAGATCACAATGCAGCGAGCCGGCCTGGATCGCCTTCGGCCCTAATAGCCAGCAACTCGTCTCGCCATCGGCTTCCGTACCGTCTTTCGCCTGGCTGGCGGAAATCCGGCTGCGAAAGCGCGCACTCGTTTCGGTGCGCTTCTTCATGTCAAATCGCAGGCCGAACGATCGGTATGTATCCGGCCGGGTCGCGGCCTTGCCGGTCAGGTTCGGCTCCACGAAATAAGAGAGCGTGACCTTCATGGTGACGATCTCGTTTTCGAGCTGCTCCAAAGCCGTCTTCGGCCATGGCAGATCGTAGAAGTGCATTTCGTTGAACACGCCGGTCCGGCCGTCAGCGCCGATGGCGAAAGGCTGGATTTCGGCTTGGGCAACCAGCGTGGCATCGTTTTGAGCCGATAGGATGGCACGTTCGATGTTGGGAACACCGTATCCGAACTCGCGGAGATGCTGCTGCTTTGCGGCCTTGGAGCCGGTTTTCCAATGCGCGCCCGTGCCGATGAACTTCTTGCGTATAGGCTCGGGCCAACGCGCGGAATCAACGGTCAGAGCGCGATGGGTTTCAGGCCATAGATCAGGGCGCGCCGATTGCAGACGGCCGACGAAATTTCCCGCCATGCCGGCAGCGGCGCTGGTCGCCCAGAACGGGACCAAAGGTTCGGTCGCTACGTCCGATCCTGCTGACAAAAGCGAAACCGATGGGTCCCAGCCGCAGAATCCCGCCGCATCGGACATCATATTGCCGGCCTCGAACAGCACCTCCGGCTTGATGGGCGTCAAATCATCGGGAAGCGACTGCGAACCGCGACTGAATGGGCTGCGATGATTGGCCGGCACGGCGGCATTTAGAACGGGCGGCGGCGCGGGCGATTGCTCCTTGCGGGTAAATCCGCCGATGGTCAGCGCATTCCAGCTCTGCGACGGGTCTTCCAGCGGCTGGGACGGCAGAACATCGACCGCCATTCCGCCCGAGACGTTCCCCGTCGCCACAACGATCAGGCGCTTGGGCCGCTCGGCGGCTGGCACGTTCGCATCGGCTTCGCCGGGCATCGCACCAGCGGCGATCTGATCGAGCGCACCGCTCCACGTCGACGGCCGGCTTGGCGGAAAGTCTGTAGCGGAAGTTGCAATGCAGAAAATACGCAGCGCGTCGGGGCGTTCGATCTCGACCAAACTCACCGCACCCTGCGTCACGACGCCATAGCTGGGCGGCTTCGTCGCCGGGAAACCGTGCGGCGGGAGCAGCTTCATCGATTCCACGCCGTGCGTAAGAACGACCGGCTGCGCGTCGTTCATCAGCGGCTCGAAGTCTCCGTGCAGCACAAGACCAGCCAATGGCGTGCCATGGCCACCATTGGGCTGATGATCGTCGGCACCCCAGGCCGCATCATAGGCCCATGCGCCGCGAAGACCCGGCGCGATCAGCGGATGCTCGGCCGCAACACCCGTGTCGAGGGTACAGACGACCGGCGCATCCTGTGCCGGTGCTGCGACACGCTGGGCCAGTTCGGCCACCCAATCATGTTGACCAAGCCCGGTGTCTCCCCGGTCGAGGAAAGGTTCGATCGTTCCCATCGCACGCCGGATTTCGGTGATTGCACCGGGTACCCGAGTGGCAAATGCAGCGACCGTGGCGGCAGGCGCATGGAGAAAGAGAACGGTCGTATCGGGGAAGAAGAGGCGATCGTCGTGGACATCGATGTTGGCATTGCGCGCTGCATTGACCAGTCGATCTGCCAAGGCGACGGGCTGGCGAACCCAAAGCTCCCACCAGACAATGTCCGGTGCGATCAGGTCCACGTCGCCGGTGAACAGTGATCCGGTGTCGATAGCCCGAACTTCCTCCACCACCTCGAAGCGATCGACATCGGGACGACGCTGATTGCCGGGATCACGGCCATAATCGCTGATCCTGCCTTGCAGGAAAGTGCGCGCATCGTCGGGCACGAACAGCAAGGCGCTCTCAGTGCGGTCGTCATTCCGTTCCGAGCGGAGTACCACCACATCCTGCGTCGGGAATTCCAACGTTGTCGGAACCTTGACGGCTTTGGTGCGGGAATCTTCGGCTGGCGGAAGCGTCGCGATCTCGACGATCGTGCCGGCTTTCAGCCCCTGAACGGTAAGGCGAGGATCGTCTGCCGGCGGCGGAACATCGCCGAGCGCAGCAGCGAGTTGGTCGAGAAGCTGCGTGGCGTGCGCAGCGTAATCGCCGCGAAGCGGCTTACGCTCCTGATTGCGTGACGGATAAGTATAAGCAGCGGTCTCACGGAAAACGTCGATGGCAATATGCGGACGATCTCTCGTGTCAAAATTATCTGGCTCCGCCATAAGTTCCTGCTCGTTCGTTCGCGTTCCAGTCTATCCGTTGGCGGAGCCTGCCTAACGGCTGGATTGGCGACGGAACTTGCCCTTCAATGTCTGCCGGTTTTCCAAGGCTTCCCGCAGGGCATCCGGCGAGACCTTCGCCGACTCTGCTAGAATAGCGTCCTTGACGACCGCATCGGCGGCGCGAACCAGTTCGCCTTGGCTCAGGCCGTCGAGCGCGGGTTCGAGCGCACCCCAAGCCTTCGCGGCAAATTTGAACTTGCCAAGCCGACGTTCGATGACCGCCCGCGCGGAAGCCGTATCCGGCAACGTGTATTCGATCACTTCATCGAACCGCCGCGCCAGCGCTTCGTCCAATATCTCGACATGGTTCGTCGCCGCCAGCACTAGGCTATCGGTAGAGTTCGGTTCTTCCATGAAAGCCAGAACCGAGTTCAATACGCGGCGGATTTCGCCGACATCGTTCGGATCGCCACGGCGCGCGCCGATCGCGTCGAATTCGTCGAGCAGATAAACACCGCGTGTCTGTGCGATCTGATCGAACAAAAGACGCATCTTGCCGGCCGTCTCGCCGAAGAAGCGGCTGAACAGTGCCTCAAGCCGAACCGTGAAAAGTGGCAAGCGCAACTCGCCAGCGAGCGCCGAGGCGGTCATCGTCTTGCCGGTCCCAGGCGGGCCGACGAGAAGCATATGCGTTGCCGGCGTCTGACCGTGCTCACGCAAGGTCGTGCGTTCCTGCTGCTGGCGAACGATGCGCCCGAGCCGTTTGGCGATGCCGTCCGACAGCACCATGCTAGACAGCGAGACCTTTGGATAAGTGCTCTCGACCAGTCCCTGCAACTCGCCACGGGGACGGGCCAGCGGAATCGGGGTCTGCCCGCCAGCGGGTTTGCCGGTACGACGCTGATCCCGCGCCTTCTGGACAAGGCGCTTGAGCTTGTCGGCCTCGTCGGGTCGGCCTTGGCGGGCTTCCTGTGCAGCGATCTGCAAGGCGATCGACAGGAGTTGATCTTCATCCCCGTCGATATGCGAATTCAGGAGCGCGAGAATTTGCTTCGTAGACATGCTCGCCTCCTTTCTTCGATGGGCCTCGCTATACTGTTCTGTGCTTAAGATACGCAGGGGCAATCGTCGGCTACAGAAGACGCTACCTCAGCGGGCGGGAAAAAGCCACCGCTTCCTGCCGCCTGCCATATTGACGACCGTCATCGCATCACGGGCATACGGAGATACCGGCAACCTGATTTTCGCAGGCAGCGGTACGCCTTCGGCATGAAACACGCCGATCGCCCGATTGCGTGCGCACTGCGACGTAGCCGCGCCACCCTGCCAGAGTGGAGAAAGTATCCTTCGCTCAAAGGAGGGCTATAGCGTAAACGTAGTTCTCACCATCACTCGGCGCGGCGCGCCAAATTCCGCCGATTGCCCTCTATGGCGCGATATTGCCGCCGATCACCGCCTACCCACCAACCGGGATGCGACACGGCCGATTCCACGCTAAAGCCCGGTAAAACCCGACTGCCATAAAACGGCAACTTCCGACTGAGGCTGTGTCAAAGCCCAGATATGAGTTAGGCTGTAAGCGTGGCCAGTAGGCCGCCTTGTTATTGAGCGCGGCTTTTCTGGTAGGTGAGTTTGCCGGCGTGACGGCGGATGGCGATGGCGGCGACAGCGCGGCGGGTGAAGCGTTCGTCGATGTCGGCGGCGTGATAGGGGGTGCCATACCATTCACGTAAGCGGTCATGGTCTTCGTGACTGGGATCGGCCCTGGCATCGAGGAACATCTCGAAACCGGGCAGGCCGCCAACATCCTCGGGCGGGCAGCACCATTCCCCATCGACGAAGCGCGGATATTTGACGTCGGGTTCTCCGGGGCCGACACTCTCGATGATGATGGTGTGCCGCCAGTCGTCGCCCATGTCGTAAGTGTAGACGAGTCCCCGCACGCCCCAGTCGATGAGGGCCGCGAGCTTCACGTTCTTTGCAGCGGTCATGCAGCTCTCCGGCCACATCCGGTCGGGGATGCCGTAGCGCCGGTCGCCGGCCTCAAAATGCCACAGATGGCAGTTCGCCCAGCCCATCGCGGCCTGGACGATGTCGTGGACCATCTTGAGGCTGGCGGTGACCGGCACGTCCACCCGGCGCCAGATGACGGGTTCGATGTCATCGAGGACGATATGCAGGCGGGCGATGGTCTCGGCGCTCATGCCGCCAGTCTGGCCGATTCGAGGGGCCAGTTCCACGGCATGAGTTCGTCCCAGCGGCTGGCGGGCCAATCGTCAGCGACCTTGGCGATGACGTCGGTGATAAAGGCCTGAGTGTCGACGCCGTTGGCCTTGCACGTCTGGATGACGGTGTAGATGGCAGCGGCCCGTTCGCCGCCGGTGCGAGAACCGACGAACAGCCAGTTGCGGCGGCCGGCGACACCGCGCAATGCGCGCTCCGCGACATTGTTGTCGATCTCCAGGCGGCCAAGAACCTGCCGTTCCGCGCTGTGGGCGATGGCGAGCGGGTCAGCGCCAAGTTCACCGGGGCCGTCCAGCTATCCAGCGGCAAGTTCGCTGTGGTCGAACAGAGCCACGAGTTCACTCTTGTGCCATGGCGGCCCGTCATCGACCGTCAGTTCGGCAGAGAGGTGATGGGCACCGTTCGGGGCGGATCGGTGTCGTGGCAATTGGGGCGGCAGAGAGGGCTTGGTTTGTAGCTTTAGGTAAGCGGTAAAGCGCTATCGCATTATCATTCTCAAACATGCCGGCGACGATAATCAGCGGGCGTAACGCCAACATGGCGTTTAAACGCACGTCGAAGCACGTCCACATCCGCAAAGCCACAGCGTGCAGCGACCTGCTTGGGTGTGAACTGACCGTCCTCCAGCATTCGACGAGCTGCTTCCACCCGCGCGGTCTCGACCCATGCCGCAGGCGTCATGCCAACTTCGGCCCGAAATATTCTGGAAAAGTGTCGTGGGCTGATATCCATCCGCTTTGCCAGCGCTGCGACACCGTGGTCGAGGGATGGATCAGCGACGACCCAGCGCTGCAATTCCTGAATGGCTGACCGACCGGAGGGGGCGGCTTCACCTCTGCGGCTGAATTGCAATTGCCCGCCGGGGCGTTTGAAGAACATGACGAGTTGACTAGCGACACGCATGGCAATGTCCCGACCTAAGTCTTCCTCGACCAAAGCTAGAGCGAGGTCTAGGCCGGCTGTGACGCCCGCCGCCGTGCGGACCTTTCCATCACGGATATGGATGGCATCTTCCTCCACTACCACTTTCGGGAACGCCCGCGCTAAGGCCGCCGCTACGGCCCAGTGAGTGGTTACGCGGGCGCCATCCAGCAAACCGGCAGCTGCGAGAGCGAAGGCACCGCTGCATATGGAACCAAAGCGGCGGCTTTCTTTCGACGCCTGGCGGAGCCAGTCGAGAGTTACCGTCTCCAACGATAGGTCCGTGACGCGAGGGCATCCGGCAACCAACAGAGTGTCGATAGACATATCTGCCGCCGGTCCGGCCACGCAATCGGGGATGACGCTGAGACCGGAGGAACTTCTTAATGGCCCCGGAGAGCACGAGCCGACGATCAGCCGATAGGCGTCCTTACCGGTCTGCATGTTCGCTTCGGCAAAAACGTCGAGCGGCCCGGATATATCTAGAAGCTGGACGCCGGGCATACCGAGAATGGCGACAGTGCGGGTCATCACATTCAGTCCATCCGGGTCCGTTTCAACCGGATTTTGTCCTACTTTGACGTATCACGTCGATTGAAGCCAAAATGGCGGACCTTTACGCTCCATGCAAATCATTTCGCAAGGAGAAGCATCATGGGAAGCATGATTGATGAATTTGCAGTGCCTGACAGCAAGCTGGCAAAATCCATCACTGAATTCATTCGAGACAACGAAACCGACTTGCTATTCAACCATTCCAGCCGGGTGTATCAATTCGGCGCTATCGCTGGTGCCCGCCGTGGTCTGAAATTCGATCGCGAATTGCTTTACGCGGGCGCAATGTTCCATGATTTGGGGCTGATGCCTAATCACGCCAGCAAGGCAGAGCGGTTCGAGGTTGATGGCGCTCATGCCGCCCGTGATTTTCTTCTGAGCCACGGCATTTCCGAGGAGGATGCCTATACTGTCTGGACAGCAGTAGCGCTGCATACCACGCCCGGCATTCCTGCGCACATGCACTCGGTCGTGGCACTGGTGACCGCGGGCGTTGAAATGGATGTGCTCGGAATAACATATGATCAGTATTCCGATGACGAACGGGAGGCGGTCATAAGCGCCTTTCCGCGAACACCGAAATTCAAGGAAGACATCATTCAAGCGTTCTACGATGGTATAAAGGATCGCCCAGACACGACGTTCGGCAATGTCAAAGCGGATGTTATCGCCGATAAGGACCCCCATTTTCACGGAGGTAACTTCTGTAACGTGATCCGTTGCTCGCGGTGGCGCAGCTAGTGGATGAGCTGGCACCTACAAGGTAAAAAATGGCAGTCGGCCCAGGCGGTAAGTTTGCCGTAATCGAGCATAGCCAGGAGTTCACACTGGTCACGTCGCGCGCGATTATCGACCGTCAACTCGGCAAGGAGGCCAGGAGCACCGTACGGACTGGATCGGTGTCATGGCAACTCGGACGGCAACGGGGATGGGCTTTAGGATGGACCTAACAGCAGTAAAGGACATCTCATAAGGGGCTATCCCAAAGAGGTTCCGTGACGAAGCGGCCCACTAGCTCATCAACCACAACACGCACCTTCGGAGCCATGTGTCGTGCGTGGGGCCATAGAGCATGAATCGGAAATCCGCGTGTCTCAACCGCCGGCAAGATTTGGATCAGCCGGCCTTCGCGCAGATGATCGGCAATCAACCAAGTCGAAAGTAGCGCGATGCCGCAATTCGCCAAAGCGGCATCGCAAATGGCATCGCTGTTGTTAAAGGCAAGCCGTCCTTTGACAGACTTGGCAAAAGCAACGCCTTTTGCGTCCACGAACCACCAGGGCAAGGTCTGTCCGCCCCGACCGAAGACGATGCACGCATGATCGCCCAAGTCGTCGAGCGAAGAAGGGTATCCATGACGTTCGAGGTATGCTGGGCTGGCGCATAGCACGGACTTCTGTAGGCCCAAGCGTCGTGCCACAAGGGTAGTGCTGTCATCCAGATCGCCGATGCGAAGCACGAGGTCGATGCCTTCTTCGACCGGATCGATCCGGCGATCAGTCAGGGAAACTTCGAGAGACAATTCAGAGTAACGCGCGCCGATGTCGAGCAGGATCGGCACCACCCAGCGCCTGCCGAACACGACCGGGAGGTCAACGCGCAAACGGCCACGAGGCCGTTGCCTGTGCTCGTTTAACGCCGCCTCGGCGTTTTCGAGTTCGGCTAAGACGCGGACACAGGTGTCGTAGAAAGATTGGCCCTCTGCGGTGAGGGCGAAGCGCCGCGTCGTGCGATTGAAGAGCCGTACACCCAGCCGTTCCTCGAGGCGCGACACGCTTTTAGCGATTCCCGACTTCGACAAACCCAGCCGTTCAGCCGCTGAGGTAAAACCGCCGGCGTCGGCGGCCTGGACGAAAGCGGCGATGCCTCTGAGGTGTTCGACCGAAACCATCGCACCTTCCTATTGACGAACTTCTGTCAACTCTTCTTGCCATAAATCGGCATTCTTCTGCATCAAATTCGTCAATATAACTGTTTCGGGTGCGGCTGTCCGGCCCCCGTCCGAGGAGTTGAAGCCATGCCGGAAGAGGCACGATCGAATATCAAAGACGTAGGTGCGCAGGCCAATGCGCTGGGTCTTCTCTGGCTAATGGCGATCGGCGCGGGCGTCGGTGTCGCCAACGTCTATTACGTCCAGCCCGTCATTCCGCTGGTACAGGTATCGTTCGGTATTTCGCCCGAAGCCGCGAGTCTCGTCCCCGCAGCTTCGCAAGCAGGTTACGCGGCGGGAATGCTGTTGCTGGCGCCGCTTGGCGATCTTGTGGATCGCAAACGCCTGATCCTCACGAAATCCGCCCTGCTCATTCTCGTACTGCTGGTGACAGCGAGCGCTCCGGCTCTCTCCGTTCTGCTGGTCGCAAGCGCCGCGTTGGGATTGCTGGGAAGCGTCGGGCAGGACTTTATTCCGATCGCCGCGCAGCACGCGCCGGAAGAGCGCCGCGGGCGAACCATCGGGCTTGTCACCACCGGACTGCTGTGCGGCATCCTCTTGTCCCGTACGGTCGGCGGGATCGTCGGGGACTTCCTCGGCTGGCGGGCCATTTTCGGACTTGCGGCTGCGATGGTCGCGATCCTGGCGCTGGCCGTTTGGTGGATGCTCCCGCGCCAATCCGCTCCGGCGGCGGGCACCTATCTCGGCCTGCTGCGAAGTCTGGCCACGCTAACCCTTAGCCATTCGTTGCTTCGCAAGGCGCTCATGACGCAGGCTTTGCTCGCTGCGACCCTTGGCGCATTCTGGTCCACGCTCGCGCTCATGCTGGCCGAACCGCCTTATCAGCTTGGGGCAGGCATAGCGGGAGCATTCGGTCTCGCTGGCGCGGCTGGTGCCCTCGGTGCGCCCATGTTCGGAGGCTTTGCCGATCGCAAAGGGCCACTTGCCTCTATCCGGCTGGGTTGCCTGCTGGTGGCCGGAGCCTTCGCCCTCATGCTGGTGATGCCGCATTCATTCGTCGCCCTCGTCGCCGGCGCAGTTCTGTTCGATCTCGGCGTCATGGCCGGACTGGTTTCGCATCAGACGATCGTCACAGCCATCGATCCCGGCGCACGCAGCCGATTGAACGGTCTGCTGATGACCGCCGCGATGACTGGCATGTCCATCGGTGCCGTCGTTGGCGGCTGGGCGTGGAGCCATCACGGCTGGGCCGGTGTGTGCGTGACGGGAGCGACTGCGGGTCTTCTCGCGCTGCTGCGCTCCTTTCTTCCTCCGACCATTCGTCCAGTTTTCAAGGAGAATGCCTCATGACCATTGCCGCTGCATCGCCCTCATCGGCCGAAGCCAATGACGGTGCCGCCCCGCTGACCGTGCTCTTTTCGTTTCTATCGCGAGCAGACTCGACACCCCTCGACCAGCGCAGCCGCGCGGCCGGCCATGGCGTGGGCCGGGACGGCAAGCCTCTCGCCGATCCGGCTGCCAATGCGTTCGAACCCGATGCCAATATCAACTTCGAGCATTGGGGCGAATATTGGCGCAAGGTGCATGGGGTCCGGTTCCTGCATCCAGACGCGGCCGACGATCAGAAGACCATCGATTTGCTGTTACGCTATGATCAGATTCAACGGCTGGCGCCGGGGCCGACTAGCTTGAACCCGCCGCCGTACCGGCCGCCGCTCGATGATCAGGGGCAACTCTTCGACACCATCATCGGCCATGTCGAGCCTTATCGGCGACCACAATGGGATGGCGTGGCCTATCTCAACTTCGCCAGTCTCGACGATCTTGGGGCAGTGCTGGGCTCCGAGCGGGTCCGTCGAAAAATTTTGCCGGAAGATCAGGCGATCTTTCGCGACCTCGGTCCGCTCCTGGCACGCCAGTTCATCATCCTGGCAAACCCAGCCGGAAACGATGCCATCACTCTCGTGAAGACGCACGTCCGGCGTGATGGGCTTGAGCGGGAGACATTCCATCGTCTTTGGCTGCACGAACATGCCGAATTGGTTTTAGGCCAGCCCGATACCAGCCGGTTGGTCAGGCGGTATGTCCAGCTCCACAGCATTGGTCCGGTGGTCGAGGGTGAGCCATTCTTCCATCCGGCCACCAGCCGGATCGACGGGGTGACTGTGATGTCCTTCGCTGCCACGAAAGATTTGGAATCGTTCCTGTTGTCGGACAGCTATCGGCAAATCGAGCAAGCCGAGCGGTCGCTTACATCACCCGATGCCAGCGAGTATTGGACCGGCGTCACCCTTTCGATTGTCGATCAGCTAGCACCCGAACGGGTGACTCGCATCGAGGCTAGGCGGCAGAGCATATGCGACGGCGATGGCACTCAGCACCTATGATTGACTGCCGAAAGGGCGTGCCGACCCAGCTGGGGTCGCGCATTCCTCTCGTCTCCCTCATTCAGACAATCGCCGTCGCCGAACATCTGAGCTTTCACCACGCCGCCCATTCGTCTCGGCCGCCCACAGGCGCGGGCAAGAGATCGCGCCTGTTGCCGAATGAGCGTGTCAGGCTCGAAGTGCAACAGGTCTGCCGCTCGGCCCGCGATGCTCCCGGAACGCCGCGGTGATGGCACGCAACGTGCCCTTCGTCCGCGGATCGGACAGCGAGGAGTGGAGCACGATCGACAGCGACGGGAGCCACCTGGAGGGGCCGCGTGGTGGTGGCGAACACTGTCCAGGCCCATGATCGATAAAGAGACACGCGATAACCGTACAATACATGATTTTATAGGGTTATGGCGTAGACATAGTTCTCGTCTTCACCCGGCGCGGCGCGCCATTTCCTTTTCTTTACGCATCAGCCGAGCCGTGATGTTGTTGCCTCCCTAAATGCCTGACGGAGGCCTCGCGGATTTGATTGATGTACTTGCGGGGCGGGCGGTAGCCCAGCAGCGCCTTGTCCGGGTGAACCTCAGTGTCGTGGTCCAGCCTGGCGGGCAACTGCTCGATGACGGTTGCTCGGGTCAGGCGCAGGGTTCACCCGGACATATTCGTGCTTAAGAGTGCGGACGCGCCTCTGCCATTCCGTTGTATTGCGGGCTGCTGACCGGGATAGTGTGCGCGACAAGGCCGATGTGTCGCGCGAAGCGCTTGGTGTCGTTGGCGACATAAAGGCTGCCATTGTCGGTAAGCTCGGCCACGCGGTCCGCGAGTCCGAAGCTGTGCTCGACGCTCGCGACCATCAGATTGCGCACCTCCTCTGCGGCGATGCCGCCAGTGGTGGCGACCTGTCCCATGCCCCCGGATCATGTCCCGTTCGGCACGCGCTTGTCGCGTCCCGGGAAACGCCGCTGATATTTGGCAACCAACTGCTGGGCGAAGCTGGCCTGCCGGTCTCCCGGTCAGGGCTCGACAACGATGCCGTTTGCGTCCGATCGCACCTTCAGACCGTAAGCGGAGTGGAGAAGAGCGAGAAATCCGGCACTGTTATCAATCTGGAATGTTCCGCCGATCCGGATGTCGGCGGTGGTCGGATCGGCGATACGGATCGGGCGATTGGTGTAACGGTTGAAGTCCGCCACCGCGTCCCCCAGTCGCTGGTTGTCGAACACCAGCACGCCGTCGCGCCATCCGGTCATCGCTTCGACCCGCGCCGGTGCGGCGAGCGCAACCAGCGTACCGTGCGATTGGGCATAAGCGATGTCACCCTGGCCGATGACGGCGGAGCGCGTGCCCGCGTCGGACGTCGAATCCTCGATCCGCACACGGCCCGACAGCACCGCCACGGTCACTTTGTCCCCATCGCGGCGAACGGTGAAGCGCGTGCCGAGAACGGTCACCGTCCGTGGTCCCGCATGCACGACGAAGGGATGGTCGGGGCGGTGAACGATGTCGAAATAGGCCTCCCCCTTATCCAGCCAGACCTCGCGACCCAGATCGCTGGCCGCCGTGCGCACAATGGTCGCGGTGTTCAGTTCCACCCGGCTGCCATCGCGCAGCGCAATGGTGTGGCGGATGCCGACCGGCGTCTGCACCCGCACCGGCGTGGACGCCGAAGGCGATGCCTTGCCGCGCGTCAAGCGTCCGGCATCGAAGCCCGTCGGCGATTGCAGCACCATCGTGCCGATTCCCATCGTCACCGCAAGCGCGGCGGCGACCGCTCCGATCGCGCGGGGGCGGGCCCGCAGCACCCTATGCCAACCGCGCCGCGCGCGCGACCGCGGCGTGGCGGTCTGGAACCCCAGGGCCCCGACGCGATCCGACGCCGCCCAGCCGTGGCGCAGACGCCAGAACGCGGCCTTGTGCGCCATCTGCTCGTCGAGCCACGCGGTCAGCGCGGCGTCGTCCTCGGCGGACCAGTCGCCGCTTTCCTGGCGGACGATCCAACGCGCGGCCGCTTCTTCGATCATCGTCGCGCGATTCATTGGCGGCGAGCCTTGCCAGTGCTGGCCGCGCCGCCGCGACGGATCTTGCCCGCACCGCCCAGCATCGCATCGGCCATCGCGCGGATGCCCAACACCAGCTGGCGTTCGATCGTGTCGATGCCGACGCCCATGCGTGCCGCCGCCTCGCGGGTCGACAATCCTTCGATCTTGCGCAGGCGCACGACCTCGCGGCAGCGCGGGGGCAGCCGCTCAATCCCTTCCTGCGCCCGGCGCAGCGCGTCGCGCGCATCGAGATGGCGGTCGGTTGCGGACAGATCCACGCCCTGTTCGACGCTTTCCATATCGGCATAATGCTCGAATTGGACGATCCGTTCGCGCTTCGACCGATTGACCAGGATGTTGCGCGCAATCGTAAAGATATAGCCCGCGGTGTGGGACGGCAATTCCTGCCGCCCGCCGGTCAGCGCCGCCTCGTATATGTCCTGCCGGATATCCATGATCTGCTCGGCCGTCCGCCAGTTACGACGCAGATAGCGGGTCAGCGACGCCTCCAGGGGAAGCACCTCTTCGCAAAACCACCGCTCCAACTGCCTGTCGTCTACCATCGTCCGCTCGAGACACTCCTTCGTCCAAGGGGTTCGACCGTCATGACAATCGACCGCGCCAAAACCGTAACGCAAAAACGGCATTAATCCCCTTTTTGCCGTTTTGGTGAAAAGTTCCACATCTGCAAACTTTTTTGAAATCTGATGTTACGGGTCTGTTGCCGTCGAATGACAATCTTACCGGGCGGCGCAGTGGGAGCGACCGCAACTAGGGGGCATCAGATGAAGAAAAGGGATGTGGCGATCGCGTTGGGGGCGACCATGTTGACGGCCTTCGTGCCGAGCCATGTTGCGGCGCAGAGCGTGCAGGGGGCACGCACGGTGCAGCGGTTCGACATCCCGGCCGGGGGCTTGGCAGCGGCCCTGCAAAGCTGGAGCAAGATCACCAAACGCGAGATCCTGTATCGGATGGACGATGTCGGCCGCAAGCGGACGAACGGCATTCACGGCGACTATGCCCCGATCCTCGCGCTCCAGGGCCTGCTGATCGACACCGGTTTGAAGATCGTCACGACGGAGGATGGTGCGGTCGCCATCCGCCCTTTGGCCGGCGACGAGGTCGACACGAGCGCCACGCCTGACATCCTCGTCACGGGCAGGGTCAACTGGTCGCTCAACACCGGCATCGAACGCACGCAAGACGACAGCCAGCCGTTCATCGTCCTCGGCCGCAAGGAGATCGAGCGCAGCGGCGCGCCCAACCTCGAAACGTTCCTGCGCAACCAGTTGAACGTCAACACCTCGCCGATCGTCGGGGATCAGGCGATCGGCGGCGACAACGAATTCAATCCCCGCCGCCCCGTCGGCGTCAGCGCGATCAACCTGCGCGGCATCGGCCTGCGCGACACGCTGATCCTGGTCGACGGTCGGCGCCAGCCCGGCATCAACCTGGGCAATGGCGATATCACCCAGCCGTCGATCACCGGCATCCCGATCGCGGCGGTGGAGCGGGTCGAGGTGCTCGCCTCGTCGGCATCGGGCATCTATGGCAGCGGCGCGTCGGGCGGCGTCATCAACATCGTGCTGCGCCGCGACTTCAAGGGCGCCGAGCTGTCGGCGAATTACGACAATACCGGCGATTTCAAACAAGGTCGCGGGTCGATCGACCTCACCGGCGGCCTGCCGCTGGAAGGGGGGCGTACCCGCCTGACCTTCACCGGCAACTGGACCAAGCAACTGGCGCTACGCTACGGCGACCGCGACAACCTGCGCCGCCGCGGTCTGAACGAAATCCTCGCCAACGACCCCGGCTCGTTTTACGGCGGCTTCACCAATCCACCACAGGGTTCGCTGGTCAACTTCAAGACACAGGACGGCACGCCGCTTCAGCTGAAGCCCGAATATGGCGGTCAGACGCTGTCGAGCAGTCTGGGGACCATTCCCAAGGGCTATGCGGGGATCACGAACGCCGGGTTGGCTCCGCTGCTTTCGTCGCTCGGTACCTTCAACCTCGACCAGGCCAATACCGCCGCGGGCACCGGCGCCCGCGCGCCGCTGCTCTATCCGGTGAATCAGTATAGCGGTTCGGTCGCGGTGCGGCGCACGTTCAACAACTGGCTGACCGGCTATGCCGAAATCGGCATGTCGCATTCGTCGGCGACCAACACATTTTCCAACACGCTCAACTCCGTCTTCCTGAACGCGTCGGCCATCGGCAATCCGTTTACGCAGGATCTCGCGATCGCGTTTCCGGCCAATCCCGCCTATGATGCCCCGATCAAGCAGGTGTCGTCGACGCTGCGCACGCTGGGCGGTGCCATCATCCGGCTACCGGCGGACTGGCAGGCGGTCGCCGAAGTCGCCTATTCCAAGTCTAATTATTCGGTCGCGAACAGCCCGCCGTCGATCAGCGCCTTCGCCTCCAACGATCTCCAGTCCGGGGTTCTGAACGCGCTCGTCGATACCTCGACCTATCCGATTCCCTTCACCTACAACAAGACGCCCTATTATCAGCGCCAGCAGGACGGCAAATCGAGCAACGTCGCGCCCTCGCTACGCCTCGCCGGGCCGCTGCCGTTCTCGCTGCCGGGCGGCAAGCCGCAATTGACCGTCAACGCCGAGATCAACACCCAAAGGCTGAATTCGCGCCTCCTCACGCTGCTGACCGATGATGGCGCGGTCACCACCTTCACGCCGACCGCGCACCAGACGACCAAGTCTGTCTATGGCGAAGTCGTGTTTCCGATCCTGGGCAACCAGCATCAACTGCCGCTGATCCGACTGCTGGAACTGCGCCTGTCGGCCCGGCATGAATCGTACAAGGGCGACGGCACCGATACGTCGGACCCAGTGTCCTGCATGACGCCGCTCGTGGCGGGGCAGTATGACTATTTCGGCAACTGTCCGCCGGCGGGAACCGTCATCCCGCGGTCGACCACCACCAATGCGCACACCGATCCCAGCATCAGCCTGCTCTGGTCGCCGATCGATGGCGTCATGCTGCGCGGCTCGTACACGACCGGCTATCTGCCGCCGCAGCTCAGCCAGTTGGTCAAGATCCCCCGCCCGCAGATCACCCTTCAGATGCGCGATCCGCAGCGCGGCAACGAGTTGATCGGCATGCAGGTGTTCGGCCTTGGCATCATCTCGGGGTTCTCGGGCGGCAATCCGGACGTTCGGCCGGAATCGTCCAAGACGTGGACGGCCGGCCTGATCCTGAAGCCGCATTTCATCGACGGGCTGCGCTTCTCGGTCGACTGGACGCGCATCCACAAGCGGGACATGTATTTCGATCCGGTGCTGCTGCTCGCCTCGTTCTTCGGCGGCACACAGACGCAGTTCAACCAGTTCATCGCCTCCAACCCCGACCGCGTCACGCGCGGCCCGGCATCGGGGGGCTTTGCGGTCGGGCCGATCACCGCGCTGGACGTATCGCTGATCAACCTGAAGTCGCTGGTCACCTCGGCCTATGACTTCACGCTCAACTACGACACGAACCTGTTCGGCGGTCAGCTGTCGGCGGTCGGCCGTGCGACCTATGTCGATCAATTGGTGATCCAGCCGTTCGCCGACGCGCCCGCGCAGAATTATGCAGGTGTCGTCACAGCCGGGTTCGCGGCGGGTGCTGGCGCATCCGGTTCGCTGCGCTTCCGGGGCAGCGCGTCGCTGCAATGGACGAAGGACGAGCTCAGCCTTGGCTGGCAGACGCGCTACCTCAGCAGCTATTACCTGACGCTGGATCGCAGCTTCGTGGCCGCGCAGGGGTCGGCAAAGGTCGCCAGCCAGATGTATCACGATATGAACATCAGCTACCGCCTGCCGCAGAAGATGACGGTGCGCTTCGGCATCAACAACATCTTCAACAAGATGCCGCCGCTCGATGTGTCGCAGTTCCCGCTATACTACAGCGCATACGGGGACCCGCGCCTGCGTAACTTCTACCTGGGGGTCAGCAAGTCGTTCTGATCTCGGCAGCCGCATCCCACCCAATGACGGGATGCGGCGCGCCTGCCGGCCCCCTCGCCAGGCAGCCGGACACAGCCCCAGACACGGTCCTCGCCATTACGGTTTTGCTGTCCCCGATTGTCCTGTCCCGCGACGTTTCCGCACCCGTGTCATTCTGCCGAACTGCCGTTCCACCCGTGCCTACCCCCACCGATCAAGGATAAGTCGATGAGCCTGCGTATGATGTTGATGGCCGGTACGGCACTGATCCTGGCCCCCGTCCCGGCGTTGGCCGGACACCCCGCGAAAGCCGCAACGACCACGGCATCCCACCCGGACACCGCCCCGGCGGAACTCGTCAAACTGGTCCGCGACTTCACCATTCCCTATCAGACGTTCACGCTGCCCAACGGCCTGACGGTCATCGTCCTCACCGATCGCAGCGTGCCGATCGTCTATACCAGCATCAATTATGCCGTCGGCTCTACCTTCGAGCCCGCGGGGCGCAGCGGCTTTGCCCATCTGTTCGAGCATCTGATGTTCAACGGCAGCGAGAATGCGCCGGGCGACTATTTCAAATATCTGCGCGACGCCGGGTCGATCGGCGTCAACGGCAGCACCGGCTATGATTTCACCAACTATCACGAGGCAGTGCCGACCGGCAGCCTGGACCGCGTGCTGTTCGTGGAAAGCGACCGGATGGGGCATCTGCTCGGCGCGATCACCCAAAGCGTGCTCGACGAGCAGCGCGGCGTCGTCCAGAACGAAAAGCGCAACAACGACAACAATCCTGCCAGCAGCCTGGGCTATAGCCGCCGCAGCGCGATCTATCCCGCCTCGCACCCCTATGGTCACAGCGTCATCGGATCGATGAAGGATCTGAATGCGGCGTCACTCGCCGACGTGCATCAGTGGTTCAAGGATTATTACGGCCCCAACAACGCCACACTCCTGCTGGCGGGTGACATCGACCTGGCGACCGCCAAGGCAAAGGCGATGCGCTATTTCGGCGACATCCCGCGCGGGCGCGCGATCACCGCGCCCGCCGCCGAGCCGCCGGTCCTGACCGCGCCGATCGACCAGTCCTTCACCGGCCCCGTCTCGACGGCACAGATCGCCCGGACCTGGCCCGTACCCGGCGGACGCGACCCGGCGAACTTTTCGCTCGACGCGGTATCGGGCCTGATGACCGGCATCGACGGCGCGCCGCTGTTCGATAAGCTGGTGCGCCGGGACAAGCTGTTCAACAATCTCAGCGCCGACAACACGACCTATCGCGGCGTCGGGGAATTCACCATCTACGGCTCGGTCCGGCAGGGTGTCGATCCGCATGTCGCGGCAAAGGCGCTGGACGATGCCATCGCCGCATTCCTGCACAGCACGCCGTCCGCCGATGCGCTGGCGCGCTACAAGGCGACGCGGATCATCCCTGCGGTCCGCAACAACGAGACGATCGAGGCGCGCGGCGGCCTGTTGATGCAGGCCAATTCGGTGCTCGGCTCGCCCGCCAAATACAAGGACGACCTGATGGCGTATCTGGCCCTGACCCCGGCAAAGGTCATGGCCGACGCGCGCAAGTGGCTGGGCCGTCCGGGCTATCGCGGCATGATCGTGCCGGGACCGCGCATGACCGCGGCAGGCGACGAAAGCGTCGCAGGGACCGAAGTGCCCGACGCACCCAAGACCGCCGTCGTCGCCCCGCAAAGCGGTACGCGCGGCCCCATCCCCGGCGTCGGCGAGCCGCAGGCCGCCCGCTTCCCGCCGGTGCAGCATGCCACATTGGCGAACGGCATTCCCGTCCTCTACGTCCAGCACGACGCGGTGCCCTTCACCACCGCCGAACTGTCGTTCGACGTGGGCAGCGTCGACGATCCAGCCGGCAAGCCCGGCACGATCCGCGCGATGTTCCAAATGCTGGACGAAGGTGCGGGCGGCCATGACGACCATTGGTTCAAGCAACTGCGCGAACGCACCGGCGCCGCCATCTTCGGCAGCGCGCAGAACACCGACTCCGGCGTCTCATTCGCAGCACCCAGCGCCAGCCTGGACACGACGCTGAACACGATGATGCTGATGCTGACCCGTCCCGACTTTCCGCAGGATCGGCTGGAGGAATATCGGCGGCAGGAATTGTCGCGCGTCACGGCCGCGCCGACCAGCCCCGGCACACTGTTGGGTACCGCCTTCACGCAAGCGCTCGCGCCCGGGACACTGCTCGCCAGGGCGTCGCAGGTGCCCAGCGTGGCCGAGGTCGACGCCATCACGCGCTCCGATCTGGAAGCGGCCTTCCGTCGCTGGGTCCGCCCCGAAGAGGCCAAGCTGGTCATCGTCTCGAACGAGCCGCTCGCCACGCTCCTGCCAAAGCTGAATGCGACGCTGGGCCATTGGAGCGTGGCAGGGCGCGGCCCGGCCCCCATCGCGCTCGACCCGCGTCCGGCGCTGGTCACCGGCCCACCCAAGATCGTGCTGGTCGACATGCCCGGCCAGGTCCAGGCGTTCCTGGGGGGCGGGCAACTGGTCGACATGCCGCGCACCTACGAAGGCGTCGCACCCCGTCTGGCCAATATCGCGCTGGGGGGCGAGTTCACCTCGCGCATCAACATGAACCTGCGCGAAGACAAGCACTGGACCTACGGCGCGTCGGGCAATTTCGACGTCAACGACCTGGGGTCGAGCTATCAGGTCGAGGTGCAGCTGCAGCCGGACAAGGTCGGCCCCGCGATCAAGGAGGTGCAGAAGGAACTGAACGCGATCGTCACCGACCGGCCGATCACGCAGGAGGAGTTCGACGAGGCGGTCGCCAACACGCTGCGCAAGAATGTCGCCTCGTTCCGCTTCGGCGGACAGGTGATGGCTGCTGCCGCCATGCTCCAACGCAACGGCTGGCCGGACGACTTCTTCAGCACCTTCGACGCGCGCATCCGCGCGGTGGCGCTGCGGGACGCGAACGCCGCGATGCGGCAGTATCTGCAACCGGCCAAATGGGTCTGGACCGTCGTGGGTGATGCCAAGACAATCCGCCCGCAGCTGGAAGGACTGGGCCTGCCGGTCGAGGTGGTGACCCCGGCCCAGGTGCTGGCCAAGCATTGAGCCGCACCGGGGCGGGGCCGATCATGCCCCGCCCCGGGCGGCCCTCGGCGCAGACGCGCTCCTCTTCTGACATGGGACAGGCCATGGACATCGACCATACGCCGCGTTTGCGCCTTTGCGGCATCATGGGGCAGGCGCTGTTCGCCGCCTGGCTATCGGCCAGCGTCGGCGCACCCGCCGCTGGCCAGACCCCGCCACGGCCGATCGGCAACGCCGTCGTCGACCTGAGCCCGCCGCTGCCCCGCCCCACCGGCCCATCCTGCACCGTCACCCTGTTCGACCGGCGCGAGTTCCAGGGCGACGAACCCTTGCCACTGGCGTACCGCCCACCCGCCGACTGTCCCGGCCCGTGGCGCAAGGTGGTGCTGGAGGCGGACTTCGACGTCACCACGGGTACGCAATTCGATCGCTCGGCCGACCTGACGCTGGGCGGTGCCACCCTCTTCCTCGGCACGACGATGGAGCCCGGCGAGGCCTATGCCCCGCACTGGCATGTCGCTCGCGACGTGACGGATTATGCCGCGCTGCTCCGCACGCCGACCGACGGCCGGGCAATCCTGGTCAACTATCTCGACAAGGACCATGATGCGCATGTCCATTGGGGCGCCCGTCTGATCTTCTACGCCGGGGAAGCGCCCCGGCCGGACGGCGTGGTCCTGCCGGTGACATCGGGGCTGTCACGGCTCGACCCGCAAAAGCCGATGGTGTCACGCATGATCCGTTTCCCGCGCAACCTGACGCGACTGGCCATCGACCTGTTCGCCATCGGACAGGAGCGCGAGGAATTCTGGTACGATTGCGCGCCCTGCGATCTCGCCCAGCGCAACATATTCGGGCCGCCGCCCTGCGACGCACCGTATCGCGAGGTGGAGGTACGGATCGACGGACGGCTGGCGGGCGTCCGCTCGGTTCAGCCCAACATCTTCACCGGCGGCATCAATCCCGGCCTGTGGCGACGCGTGCCCGCCCTGCGCGCACTGAACCTGCCGCCCGCCCGGGTCGACCTCACGCCCTTCGCCGCGCTGCTCAACGACGGCCGGCCGCATGTGATCGCGCTTGCCATGCCGACCGCCGGCACGTTCTTCCGCGTGTCGGGCACGCTGATCGGGACGGTCGATCCCACCCGTCCGGTGGTGACCGGCGCGCTGACCGCCAATACGCTCGCCCCCGCGCGCGTCGTCACGCGACAGCTTCGCGCGCCACGAGGGCCGGGCGCGATCGGCACGGTGGAGACGGTCGCCACGCGGGCCGATCGTGTCGAGGGCTATGTCGACACTTCTCACGGTCGCGTGGTCACCCGCGTCGCCTATGACCTCGACCAGCGGCTGACCAACACCCGCGACACCGGCGTGTCGAGCAAGCGCTATGCCGCGCGCCAGACGATGACCGTCACGACGCGCGGCGCGACGCCATTGCGGCGCAGCATCGCCGAACGCGACACGCTGGCCATCGACATCGGCGTCCAGCCGCCGCTCTATGGGGTACAAAACGGCACGCAGATCGCGCAGGCCAGCGAGCGCACGATCAGCGGCGATGGCCCCGACAAAGGCCGCACGGCACAGACGCTGACGACCTTTGCGCCCAGCTTCTCACTGTTCACCGCGCCGGTGCAGACGCCCAACCATGTCCGCGTCACCTCGCTGGTCGAGGATGCGACGGGACACCGACGCGACGTCGAAGCCGTCGTGACGGACGACAGCGTGACCTACACCGACACCGCCCACCCGGCGGCGAATTAAGCACCCATCAGCAGTCGCCGGGCTGCCCCGGAACGATCATCTGCGGCATCGCGCAATCGACATCGCCCTTCAGTCGCGGGGTCGCACCCGTAATATCCAGGGCATAGGGAAAGCGCGCGCCCGCCGTCGGCTTGACCTGGTCGCCGCCGGGGATGGGTTCGTAGACGCCGGGCGTTGCCGTCACCGCCAGAAAGAGGCGCGCATCGCGGCGCGCGCGATAGGTGATGACCGCGCTGCCTCGCCCCTCGACCGCGCCGAGCGTGGAATAGGTCGGCTCCGTCCCACCCCGCACCGCGACAAGGGCGAAGCGCCAGGCCGCGTCTTTGTCGGTCGTACCGCCGGTCAGCCGGACCGAGACGCGGGCGTCCGCTCCGGTCACGGTCAACGGGATCAGGTCGCTGCCGAACTGATGCAGTAGCAGGCCGGGCTGGGGCACGTAGCGACCGGGGCGATCCCCCGGCAGCAGCGATGCCCAGCGGGTGCCGCCGAACAGGAACCGCATGACCCCGGCGGCATCGAGCATGGCGCGCTGGTTCAGGAAATCGAGTGCGACGAGGCGCGCGCCATACCAGCCCATGTCATCGGCGAACGATCGCATTCCCTGGGGGTACGCACCCGACGCCTGCCCCAGCCGCACGACCGCCGGCAGGAAATCCTCCGCCCCGTCGCCGGTCGGCAAGCGCCGATCGTGGCGCCACGCCCCCCAGACCAACGGCCGCGTCCGCGCGTCCTCGAACAGCATGTCGATGAATGGATAGGCGCCATAGCGCGCCACCGGCCAGACCGGGCCGAGGTACAGGTGGTTCCCGTAATGCGAGATCCAGGTCGTCTTTCCCGGCACCAGCAGATGCCCCAGCCAGTTTGCGACGCTTTCCCAGACCGGCCCGGCGGTCGTGCCGCCGCGAAAACCGCCCGAGTAGAATTGGATGACATGGCCGAATTCGTGCGCGAAGGTCTTCGACCCGAACGCCATGTCCTGCGCGCTGATCCAGACGCTGGGCGAGGCATTGGCGCCATGCACGGTCAGGTCGCCGCCATCGACATGCGGGCGACCGGTACCATAAAGGTAAATGGCGATACGCCGCCGCTCGCCCACAGGGCTGTCGGCATAGGGCATGGGCGCGCCGGTCAGGTCGCGGCTCATCCGCCATACCCATTCGGCCCAGTCACCGGCGCGCTTCAGAAACATGGGCCAGTCCTGCCCGCTTGCCCTTACCCAAGCATAGCTTTCGCCCTGGGGATTGGTGCCATACCAGAAGACGAAATGCTGTGTCTCATAGGCGCCGATCCTGCCGCTCTCCCGGTCGCCGGGTTGCACCTGCGCGGGATCAGGCACGGTCGCATAAAGATTCGGATCGGCGGCGTAAGGGTGCCGCGCCTGTTCCGCTCTGACGAAGACACGATCGGCGGCCACAAAGGAATCCGCCCGAAACGCGCGATAGCAACCGGCCGCCGTCACCATTTCGACGATTTGCCGTGCGTCCCCATCATCCACGCCATAGGCCTGGACCAGCCGGGCACGAAACGGCGCGCCGATCGCCAGCCCCTCGCGATTGCCGCCATCATCGTCGATGGTCGCGGGCTGGCGGACAGGCCGGATCGGCGTCCAGCGTCGCAACGGATAGCGCCCCCACGGTGCCAACATCGTTTGGCTGCGACACCCGCCCGGCGCCGCGGCGAAGGCGGGACTGGCGTGCAACGACGCCGTACCGACCAGCACCCACGCCAGCGCCATCCATCGCAATCCCGGCGTCATATGCATCGCTCCCCAGCCCCCTCGCGCGCCGTCCCTCCATACCGAACGATACCCCGCGCGACCTTCCGACATGCGATAGGACAAGGCAGGTCGGAAAAGCCGTAACGCCGGCCAAGGGGGGGCGCCGCGTGCGGCAGGGCTCGATGGTCTATCAGGACGTCGCGAACGAGTACGCGCGGCACATTGATCAGGATGATCCTGCGCAGCTAGCTTCTTTGACATTTGCCGAAGCCTGCGCCGTCCGTTGCGGTCGACGACGACCATGTTGCTCAGCGCTCGTTGGTCAACCGCGCGAACCTGCAGCGCCGTGGTGGTGAATGGGTGATCGATGATGGTGTCGGCGATGATCGATCGCCCATCATTATCCTATGGGAGGCCGGGAACAGGGGTAGATGGAGCAAAGCTTTGCCTGATGCGTACCCGGTATGATGGTCTTGCCGTTTCGGGTCCGGAATGTCAGCGTGGACCAGACGTCATGATAGCGGACCCGGCCCATCCTTCATGCCCAATGATCATAGTGATATCCACCGTCGCGAGCTGCCGCCCTTGCCTGCGCTCGCCAGTTTCCTGGCGGCGGTGGAGACCAGCAGCTTTTCGCGCGCGGCGCAGCGCATGGCGCTGACGCAGAGTGCGATCAGCCGACAGATCGCACTGCTGGAGGACTGGCTAGGCGTGCCGCTGTTCGAGCGGCGCGGGCGGCGGGTGACCCCGACACCGGCGGCGTTGGCCTATGCCGAAGCGGTGGGACCAGCGGTCGAGCGGTTGCGCAGCGCCACGCGGCGGCTGCTGACCCCGGTGGCCGACCGCGCGCTGACCATCGCGACGCTGCCCAGTTTCGGGATGCGCTGGCTGGCCCCGCGTCTGCCGGGCCTGACCGCGCGGCACCCCGAATTGCTGGTGAACTTTGCTGCGCGCTCGTATCCGTTCGACTTCGCCGAAGAGCGGTTCGATGCCGCCATCCATTTCGGCCTGCCCGACTGGCCGGGCGCGGACCATGCACTGCTGTTCCATGAGGATGTCGTGGCCGTCTGTTCGCCCGACTGGCTGGCACGCCATCCGGTGGCGGAGCCCGCCGACCTGTTGCCGCATACGCTCTTGTCGCTGGAGGCGCGGCCGGATGCCTGGGCGCGGTGGTTCGCCGCCGCCGGCGTGGCCGATGCAGCGATCCGCGAAGGGCCGGTGTACGAGCATTTCCTGATGCTCGCCCATGCCGCGGCGGCGGGGATGGGCGTGGCGTTGATCCCGTCCTTCCTGATCCGCCCGGAGCTGGCGTCCGGCGCGCTGGTGACGCCGATCAATGTCACGCTCAGCGCGTCGGAGGCCTATTATCTGGTCTGGCCGCGCCGCAGCAGCCACAGCCCGCTCTTCGACCGCTTCCGCCACTGGCTGCTGGATGAAGCCAGGGCGGAGGCGTGAGCGGGCGCTGACGGGCTAGCGGCTTCACATCAGAGCGGCTTCCCGCCCATCTTCCACGTCAGCTGCACGGCATAGCTGCGGCCGATCCCGTCGAACCACGAAATGTCGTAATAGGGATAGGACGCATAGGTCGGATCGTGGATCGGCGCCTGATCGAACAAATTGGTCACCGTCCCGGTCACGCGGAGGCGTTCGTTCAGGTCGTAACGCATCGACAGGTTGAACAGATAGCTGGCCTTGATGAAGTCGTCCTGATCATAGTTCGGCAGCTTGCCCAACCGCATACCGGTGATCGTCGTGGAGAAATCGCCCAGGCTCCAGGTCAGGCTGGCCGTGCCCTTATCGCGCGGAATGTCGAAATTGCTGTCGACCGCGAACTTGTTGATGATCGGATCGCCCGGATATTGGCGCACCGTGTGATTGAAGACATAGGTATATCCCCCCGACAAGGCGAAGTCGCCGATCGCGGCGGTCGGCAGGCGGATATTGGCGGCGATGTCGATGCCGTCGGTGGTTTCCTCCGCGACGTTGATCGGATTGACCGCCACCGCCTGTAGCTGCCCGGCCAGCGCGCCGCTGGTATAGCGGATTACGCGGGCCAGCGCGTCGCGGCAGGTCGGCGACGACGGATCGGCGCCGCCGCCCGCGCGGCAACGCGATTCATCGCGCAGCACGGAATCGATGCTGATATCGCGCACCTGATCCTTCATCTTCACCCGGAAATAATCGACCGACAGGTCGATGCGGTTCGACGGCTGCCACACCACACCGGCGTTGAGCGAGGTCGAGGTTTCGGGCTGAAGCTGACGATTGCCGGTCTTGCGGGCGATGATCGTCTGGTCCGAATAGCTGCAATCGCCGATCGTCTCGTTCGGCTCCTCCACGCGGCACAGATAATAATCGGTGGCCGAGGGGTGGGTGTTGCCCGGGCCCCGGAAGACATAGTTCAGGTCGGGCGCGCGAAAGCCGGTGCCATAAGCGGCGCGCAAGAGCAGCCGCTTCGTCGGGCGCAGTTCGCTGCCGATATTATAGGTGAAACGACCGAAAGTGTTGCCCGCGATGTGGAACGAGTCGTACCGGCCGGCGGTGCTGAGTTGCAGGAACGACAGCACCGGCACGCGGAATTCATATCCCAGGCCCCAGCGATTGCGCGATCCGCTGCCGTCCGAATCCACGAGCCCGACATAATAGTTGGTCAGCGTCAGCGGATCGGGGCGCAGGTCATAGCCCTGCTTGCCCGCCTCCGCGACAAAGGCGAAGCCGACCGGACCGGCGGGCAGCTGGAACAGGTCGGTGGTGTTGAGCGAGGCAGCCAGCGTGTCGGTCCACGAGCGTGGCTGATACAGCGAGTCGACCGAGATCGAGCGGTACTCGGCTGGCGTCAGCGGCGTGTAGAGGCGGCGGACATCGGCGTTGAAGATCGCATAGCCGGTGGCGGGATCGATCCCCTGCTGCTGTCCCAGGAACAGCGCGTTCGATTTCGAGATGACGATTTCGGGGAAGGTGACGCGCGAATCATACTGCGCATGGTTGAACGACACCTCATATTTCCACTTGTCGTTCGCGCCGAACTGACCGCGAATGCCGGGCGTGATGTTGAAGGTGATCGACCGGTTGCGGGTCATGCCGTTCTGGAAACCGCCCATTTCCTCGGGCGTGAACTGGCGGGTCCAGTTGTCGAGCTGCAACCCGCTGTCGGTCGCGTCGGGCGCCAGGTTGGGGTTGAAGAAGGTGCCTTCCTCGTTGCCGTCGGGCGACACGTAATACCAGCTCTTGACCCGGCGGAAGAGCTTCAGCTTGGAATAGCTGAATTGCAGGTCGGCAAAAAGTTCGGTGCCGCCGCCCAGATCATAGCCCATCGAGCCATAGGCGGTGATGGACTTACGGTCCGATAGCATCGTGCCATAGGCGACCGACTCGTTGCTGCCGCAGAACTGGCCATAGCGGCGGCGGTTGGCGTAATAGATCGTGCCCTGATTGAGCGAGGACAGCGCGCTGCACGTCGCCTGACCCGGATCGATATAGTTCGCGTCCTCGTCGGCGCGCAGGAACGTGCGCTGCGCCAGCGGGGTGACGGTGGTCGGGTTGTCGGCGGTCGAGTCCTGCCGCTTGCGCTGATATTGCCACAAGGGGCGCTGGTTCAGGAATTCGATCCCGGCCACGCCGTGGAACCCGCCAGTTTCCCAGCCGGTCGTCGCCATCAGCCGATACGCCGCGCCGCCGCCATGGTCGGTATCGCTGTAGCGCATGTCGATACGGGTGCCGTCAGCCTTGGTTTTCAGCTGGAAATTGACGACGCCCGCGATCGCGTCCGACCCATAGATGGCCGAGGCGCTGCCGCTCAGCACCTCGACCCGGTCGATCAGGCCGACGGGAATGTTCGAGATGTCGGTGAAGTTGCTGTTCCCCTGAAACGGCAGCGGGAAGTCGGCGATGCGGCGGCCGTTGACCAGCACCAGCGTATGGTTGGGCCCCAGGCCGCGCAGGTCGACCTGCTGCGCGCCGGGACTGAAGCTGGCGCCCGATGCGCTCTGCTGCCCTTGAGTCTCGCCGCTATTCTGGGTCAGGCTGCGCAACACGTCGGGGACGCTGAGAAAGCCGCCCTTCAGGATATCCTCCGACGTCACGACGGTGACCGGTGCGGGCCCTTCCTTCTGCACGCGCGGGATGCGTGATCCCAGGACGGTGATTTCATCCGACGCGTCCGCCGTCGGGGCGTTGGCCGGCAGGTCCTGCGCCATCGCGCTGCCCGCCATCGCCATCATCCCCACACCCGTCAGCCAATGAACGACCGAGGTCCCCCGCATTATAAAGCTCCCCATTTTTACCCCTAAGCGCAATCATAATGCCATGGACTTCTGCCATATTGAAACATAAAAACGTCATGTTGAATGTTCGTCTCTTTGTTTTGATGGGGAGTGTGGCCTTGCGACACTATGGTCTGGGTATCGCATTGATATGCGTGGGGATTGCGTCGGCGGTGCCAGCGGCAGGGCAGCTGGCGGCAGGACAACAGGCGGGGGCGACGGTCGCGGGCGCGCGCTTCTTCGTGACCGGCGATCCGGCCAAGCCCCGGCCCGCGACCCCGTCGCAAGGCCTGATGCTGATGGGGGGCGGCGACTGGGACAAACAGGCGTTCCAGTGGTTTGCGAAGAAGGCGGGCTATGGCCACATCCTGATCCTTCGCGCGTCGGGCGATGGCGAGGGCGGGCGCGAGATGTTTGCGACGATGGCAGGCGTTCAGTCGGTGTCGACCATCCTGTTCACCGATCGCGCCGCATCGACCGACCCGCGCGTGCTGGCGGCGATTGCCAAGGCGGACGGCATCTTTCTGGCAGGCGGCGATCAGGCGAAATATGTCCGCTTCTGGCAGGGGACGCCGGTTGCCCGCGCGCTGGACGCGCATGTCGCGGCGGGCAAGCCGATCGCGGGCACCAGCGCCGGCCTCGCCGTGCTGGGCGGGACGGCCTACGGCGCGATGGACGGCGGCAGCATCGATTCGTTCAAGGCGCTGTCCGATCCGCTGGGCGATGCGGTGACGCTGGTCCGCAATTTCCTGCACATGCCGCGCCTCGCCCATATCATCACCGACACGCACTTCAACGAGCGCGACCGGCTGGGGCGGCTGATCGCCTTCGTGGCCAAGGCGCGCGCGACCGGCGATCCGACCGCGATCGGGCTGGGCGTCGACGAAGCGGGTACGCTGTGCGTCGAGGCGGATGGACAAGCGACCTTCTACGGGCCGACGAACACCCATGCCTGGCTGGTGCAGCCGCAAGGCATCCCGACGCTGACGCCGGGCAAGCCGCTGGACTGGGCCGATATCCGCATCACCGGCGTCGCGCCGGGGGACAGGATCGACCTGAACACCATGACCGTGTCGAAGCCCGCATTCGTCGGCACGGCAAAGGTCGTCGCGGGCAGGCTGATCGATGCCCCCTTGCCGGCCGGCGGCCACTGGTCGCTGGCGATCCATGGCGGGGCAGGCGTGATTCCGAAGGGGTCGCTGACGCCGGAACAGGAACGCGCCTATCGCAACGGGCTGAACGCGGCGCTCGCCGCTGGTTCGGCGGTATTGGCGAAGGGCGGCAGCAGCCTTGATGCGGTGCAGGCGGCGGTGCGCGTGCTGGAAGACGATCCCCACTTCAACGCCGGGCGCGGTGCGGTGTTCGACGCAGAGGGCAAGAACCAGCTCGACGCGGCGATCATGGACGGGGCGACCCTGCGCGCGGGCGCGGTTGCCGGGGTCAGCGCCACGAAGAACCCCATCGTACTGGCCCGCGCGGTGATGGAACATAGCCGCCATGTCCTGCTGACCGGCGCGGGCGCCGACCAGTTCGCGCGCGAACAGGGGGTGGAGCAGGTCGATCCCTCCTATTTTCGCACCGAGAAACGCTGGCGCGAATATCTGGAGTGGAAGCGTGACGAGGAGCATGCCGCACTCGATCCGACGCATCGTTTCGGCACGGTCGGCGCGGTGGCGCGTGACCAGCGCGGGCACCTGGCCGCCGCGACCTCGACGGGCGGGTTGACCGGCAAGCGCTGGGGCCGGATCGGCGACTCACCGATCATCGGCGCAGGCACCTATGCGATGGACCAGACCTGCGCGGTGTCGGCGACCGGCACCGGGGAATTCTTCATTCGCCAGGTCGCCGCGCGCCAAATCTGCGACCGGGTGCAGTGGAAGGGACAGGACATCGCCACGGCGGCTAGCGACACGATCGAGGAGGTGGGCGAGATCGGCGGCGATGGGGGATTGATCGCGATGGATGGCCGCGGGCACATCGCCTTCGCCATGAATACCGACGGCATGTATCGTGGTAGCGTATCGGATGACCAATCCCCACGTACCGCCATCTATGCGGGAGAAATGGATGTCGGCCGATAACCCCCACCCGTCGAAGCGCGAGCTGGACGCGCGATTGCTGGCGCTGTTGCGGCAGGATTCGCGCGTTCCGGTGTCCGAACTGGCGCATGTGCTGAACGTGTCGCGCGCGCATGTCTATGCCAGCATCGCGCGAATGGAGCAGGACGGGACGATCGATGGCTATACCGTGCGGCTGGGCGAGGCACATGACCGCCGCATGGTGCGCGCGCATGTGATGATGACGACGCTGCCCAAGCTGCTGGACGAGACGAACGAGGCGCTGGCCGCGATCCCCGAGCTGACCGGTGTCTATGCCATTGCGGGCGAATATGACCTGATCGCCATGGTCGAGGCGCCCAGCCTGGAGCGGCTGAACGATGTGATCGATGCGATCGGCCGGATGGAAGGGATCGGACGGACGATGTCGGCGGTCGTGCTGGCGACCCGGTTGCGGCGGTAGCGGGTGCTACCCCGCCAGCACCCGGTCGATCATTTCGACCGGGTGCAGCGGACGGCGGCCGGTCAGGCGCTTGGTCTGGCAACGGCAGGAAAAGCCGGTGGCGAGCATTGCGTCGTCCCGAGTCACGTCTGCCCAGCTAAGCGCGAAGATATCGCGCGATAGCGTCTGGTTCTGCGCCTCGTGCCCGAACAGCCCGGCCATGCCGCAGCAACCGGTCTTGGTCGGCTGGGCGGCGATGCCGAACCCGGCCAGCGCCTCCGCCCAAAGCGCCAGCGCCTGCGGGCGAAGCGCCTGTTCGGTGCAGTGGCCCAGCAGGCGTTGCGGCGGAACGGCGCGGGCGGCGGCGGGCGTGCGGCCCTGCCGGATCGTTTCGGTGAGCAGCGTTTCGAATCCGGCGACGTCGACGCTGTCGCCGGTCATCTCGGCAAATTCCTGGGTGAACATCAGCGCGGTGGCGGCATCCAGCCCGACCAGCCGGACGCCCAGATCGGCAAGTGCCTTTGCCTCCGCCATGCGCTTGGCGGCGATGCGGGCGAAGCGGTCGCGCAGTCCCAAAAGGTGCAGCACCTTGCCATTGCTGCGCGGCGGCAGGCGCAACACGGTGTAGCCGCAGGCGGTCAGGACCCGTCCGGCGGCGGCAACCAGTGGGCCATCGAAGCTGGCGGTGAAGCTGTCCTCGATGAGTATGACGATGTTGGCACGCGCCTCGGCGGGCAGCGCGTCGATCTTGGCCTTCGACACGACAGGCGGAAGGGTTTGCGGATCGGCGACCGCGAAGGCGGGTAGGTCGACATAGCCGAGCGTGCGTTCCAGCACGGCTTTCGCGCGGTCGCTGCTGGCGACGCCATTGGCGATCCCGGGCATTTTCCGCGCGGCGGCGAGCATGGCTTCCATCTGCGCGACGACGCGGTGGCGCAGCGGGCGGGGGCGCTTGGCCCAGTAGCGCTCGGCGAAGCGCGACTTCATCGTCGGGACGTCGACCTTGACCGGGCACAACGTCGTACACGCCTTGCACGACAGGCAGGTGGCGAGCGACGTCTGCGTATCGGCGGCCAGCGCATCGCGTTCGGCGACTTCCGCCAGCGTCGGCTCGGCGATCGAATCCAGCCGGGCCCAAGCGCGCAGCAGCGAGGCGCGGCCCTTGGGCGATTGCGCGCGGTCGCGCGTCGCCTTGTACGACGGGCACATCACGTCGAGCGAATCCCAGGCAAAGCACGCGCCATTGCCGTTGCACGCCACCGCGCGGTCGAAATCCTGGGAGCGCGTCGGGTCGATCCGGCGGTCGGCCTCGCCGCGCAAGGGAACGCCGTCGATCCGGTCGATCGGCTGTCCGGCGGGTGCGGCGAGCTTGCCGGGGTTGAGCCGGTTATGCGGGTCGAACGCGGCCTTCAGCGTCTGTAGTTCGGGGTAGAGGCTGCCGAAGAACAAGGGCGAAAATTCACCGCGATAGCCGCGACCATGCTCGCCCCACAGCAACCCGCCATAGGATTTGGTCAGCCGCGCCACCTGGTCGGAGATCGGCCGGATCAGTGCGGCCTGTTCAGGGTCACGCAGGTCGAGGAACGGGCGGACGTGCAGGCAGCCGACATCGGCATGGCCGAACATGCCGTAGTTGAGGCCATGCCCGTCGAGCAGCGCGCGAAACTCGGCGACGAAATCGGCCAGTTTCTCGGGCGGGACGGCGGTGTCCTCAACAAAGGGAATGCCCTGTCTTGCGCCACCCAGCCGGGCGAGCAGGCCGACCGATTTCTCCCGCAAGGTCCAGAGCTGGCCGATGGCGGCATCGTCGCGCACGATGCGCATGTCACCCTGCGGCCCGATATCGGCGAGCGCGGCTAGCCCTGCGTCGATCGTCGCATCGTCGTCGGCGGTGAATTCCACGAAGTTCATTGCCGCCACCGGCGCGTCGCTCGGCCCGCCCAGCAGTCCTTCGACGCTCGACCAGATGATGTCACTGCGCGCGACGCCCAGCACCTTGTCGTCGAGGATCTCGATCGCGACCGGGTCGGCGGCGATCAGGCGCTGCACATCGCGCATCGCGGTGTCGAAGGCGGCATAGCGGATGACCGCCAGCGCGCGCTTCTTTGGGCGATGCGCGACCCGCAAGCTGATCGAGCGGGTGATCGCCAGCGTCCCCTCCGACCCGGCGAGCAAATAGCCGAGAAAGAACCGGTCGGCGGCGGCGTCCCAGGTCTTTTGCAGGTTATAGCCGGTCAGGCCGCGGTTCATCTCCGGGAAGATCGCGGCGATGTCGTCGGCGCGCTCCGTCACGATGCGCAGCGCCTCGCGGTGGATATCGGCGACGATGCCGCTGCCCGCCGCAATCACCTCTGCCTCGGCTCGCGTCATCGGCTCGGCGCGCCACGGGGTGCCGTCCGACAGGGTCAGGTCCATCGCGACGATATAGTCCGACGTCTTGCCCCAGCGGCGCGACCCCTTGCCCGACGCGTCGGTCGCCACCATCCCGCCGATCGTCGCGCGGCTGGCGGTCGACACCATCGGCGGGAAGAAGCGGCCATGCGGTTTGAGGAAGGCGTTCAGCTGGTCCAGCACGACGCCCGGTTCGACCGTGATGGTGTTCGTCTCGGGATCGAACGCGCCGATGCCGCGCATATGACGGGCGAAATCGACGATGATCCCGTCGTTCAACGACTGGCCGTTGGTGCCGGTATTGCCGCCCCGCGCCGTCAGCGACAGGCCGGTATCGGCAAGCGTCCGCACCAGCAGGGTCACGTCGTCGCCGGTGCGCGGGTAGACGATCGCCGCCGGGCGGACCTGATAGATGCTGTTGTCGGTCGATGCGACCTGCCGCGCGCCGACGCCGTCCTCGGCATCACCGGCAAAGCCCGCCTGGTCGAGGCGGCGCAGCAGGTTCGCGACCACCCCCATCAGGCCGCCGCCACTCCGCACAACGCGCCCTGCACCTGCTGGATCGACCGTGCCTGCGCCTCGGCATAAAGCGCCAGTTCGTCCTGCACCTGGTCGCCCAGCGCCTCCTCAAACGCGGCCTGCGCGGCGGACGCGGCATAGCTGCGCTGTTCGGTGCCGCCCAGATTGGACTGGAAGATGCCCGCCGCGCTGACCGGCAGGAAATCCTCGTACACGATCGGCTGGGCGCGGACATAGCCCGCCGCCAGCCACGCATCGATATCGCCCGCCGGCTGCACGCCGGTCGCGACCAGCCGCTGCCCGGCCTCGGTCAGGTCGTAGCGGAACCACGCCAGTCCCTGTTCGCGCAAGGCCTCCGGCGTATCGGGGAAGGTGGCGAAGGCGGTCGCCAGCCGCTCGGCATAGCTGTCACCCTGCGACCCCTGTTCGCCACGCGCGGTCGCCAGCAGTTGGTCATACAGCGCGCGCCCCTTGGCGGTCAGCGCCGCGCCACGCTGTTCGATCTCGCCGAAGCGGGCGGTGTGATGGCCCTGTCGGTCGCCGGGAAAGGTCACGCCCTCTTCGATCGCCTTGAAGCTGGTCTGGCGCAGCAGGATCGGGACGACGCGCGGCGGTGGTCCTTCGATCACCGCCTTCGCCGCGATCCCGCGCGCCTGCATCGCCGCCTGCGCCGCATCGATGTCGAGCGTGCGGGGGGTCAGGTGGTTGATATGCGGTCCCCGGAACGAAACCACATCGGCGATCAGCCGGTGCGCATCGTGGAGCCGGTCATAGGTCGCGGCATCGACCCGCGCATCGCCGTGCCAGCGGAAGGTTTCGAGCAGCGCGGCGACGAAGCGGTCGGCTTGGTCCTCGTCCAGCCCGCCCTGCGCCTCGGCCCGTTCGATCAGACGGATGGCCTCGTCCGTAAAGATCTGCCGCGTCGATAGGATCGATTCCGCTTCGGCGCGCAAGTCCGCGTCCTCGATCAGTTCGAGGCGCAGCAGCGAGGTGAAGACGCGGAAGGGATTGGCGTTGAGCGCAGCATCGTCGACCGGGCGGAAGGCGGTCGAATGCACCGGGACGCCCGCCACCGACAGGTCGTAATAGCCGACCGGATGCATCCCCATCACGGCAAAGGCGCGGCGCATCATGTGCAGTTCCGCCGCGCTGCCCAGCCGGATCGCGCCGTGGCGTTCGACGTCCAGCCGGTCGAGTTCGCCCGCCGCCGCCATCTCCGCCGCCAATTCGGGGCGGTCGGCCAGCACCTGTGCGTTCACCTCGGCCACGATCGACAGCAGGTCGCCGTATAGCGGCACCTCGGCGCGGTACATGGCCGACATGGCTTCGGAAAAGCGGGTGCGGATCGCGTCGGCGGGCGTGAAGCTGTGGGTCATGGTCACCTCGGACAGATAGGGTCAGCGCGGGGCATGGGTAAGGGTATCGCCGATTCCGACATCCAGCGCGCGGGCGGCGTCGGGGTCAAGCAGGATACCGTCGTCATGGGGGGCGATGCGCGCGAAACAGGCGCGAAATCCCGCCAGCCGACCGGCAGCGGCGATGGCGGGCGTGGCGGCGTCGCACTGGCCGACCGCGCGGACGATGGCGGTGCGCGCCGATCGGATGGTGGCGATGTCGTCGGTCGCGGCGGTCACGGTCGGGCCGCCGTCGAACAGGTCGATATAATGGTCATGGCGAAACCCCTCCTTCTCCAGCAGCCGCAGCGCAGGGCGGCCGGAGGGGTGGGGGACACCCAGCACGGCGCGGGCGCTGTCGGGCAGCATCGCCAGCAGCACCGGCGTGGTCGGCATCAGCCCGGCCAGGACATGGGTGCCGTGTTCGGCGTTGAACGCGTCGGCGGCGGCAAAGCCCATGCCGAAGAAGCGCGCGGCGATCCCGTCCCAGAACGGCGCCTCACCCGCCTCGTCGACCACGCCGCGCAATTCGGCGATGGTCCGGTCGGCGAAGCGCGGGCGGTGCATCGCGATGAACAGATAGCGGCTGCGCGCCAGCAAGGTGCCCGCCCCGCCCGCCCGGGCATCGGCGCGCAGGAATAGCCCGCCTACCTCGCTGCACCCGGCATGGTCGGTGCAGATGGTCAGCGTCGTATGATCGACCGACCGGCCCAGTACGGCATGGTCCGCGCCATGCCGGTCGATGCGATAGCTGTAGAAGGGCGCGTCGGTGCCGATATGCGAGAAGATCTGGCAGGTGCCGTGGATCACCTGGGTGTCCAAGTCCTCCAGCACGAACAGGAACCGGTCGACGCCGAAGCGGTCGGTGTCGCGCGCAAAGGCGGCATCGGCGGCGGCCAGTCGCTCGGCCAGCTTAGCCTTGTCCGGCGGCAGATTGACGAACCCGCCGCCGGTGGTCTGCGCCATGGCATAGAGCGCCGACAGGTCGTGCCCGCCAGCGGCCCGCAGGACGATCGTCACGCCGCGCCGGCTCCCAATACCGGTTTCAGCGCGTCCCAATTACCCGCCGCGCTGCCCGCCTCAAAGCTCGCCATCGGATAGGCGCAGTAGTCGGCGGCATAATAGGCGCTGGGGCGGTGGTTGCCCGAATCGCCGATCCCGCCGAAGGGCTGCGCCCCCGCAGCACCCGTGGTCGGGCGGTTGCGGTTGACCACGCCCGCGCGCGCATCGAGGACGAAGCGCTCCCACAGCGCATCGTCATCGGTCAGCAGTCCGGCGGACAGGCCGAAGCGGGTATCGTTCGCGGCGGTGATGGCGGCATCGAAGTCCGCAACGCGGACGACCTGCAGCACCGGCGCGAAAATCTCCTCGTCGGGCACCGTTACGCCAGTCACGTCGAGCAGCGCGGGGGTGACGAAGGCGGCGCTGCGCCCTTCGATCCCGCCGAACGGCACGATGGCGCGCGCCCCGGCCGCCTCCAAAGCGGCGACCTGCGCATGGGCGGTCGCGGCGGCGGCGTCGGAGATCAGCGGGCCGATATAGGGGTTCTCGTCCCAGCGGCCGATGGGCAGGCGCGGGATCAGCGCGGCGACCGCCTCCACCACCGCATCGCCGAACGCGCCCGCTGGCAGGATCAGGCGGCGTGCGCAGGAGCAACGCTGTCCGGTGGTGATATAGGCCGACTGGACGATCAGCGCGGCCACCTCGGTCACGTCACCGTCCCATGCGATCAGCGGGTTGTTGCCGCCCAGTTCGAGTGCGAGGATCACATCGGGCCGCTCGGCAAAGGCGCGGCGGAAATGCGCGCCGGTCGTCGCCGATCCGGTGAACAGCAGCCCGTCGATATCCGCCGCCACCAGCGCCGCGCCGGTTTCGCGTGCACCTTGTACGACCTGCAACACGTTTTCGGGCAGACCGGCTTCGCTCCAAGCGTCCGCCATCGCCGCACCGACCGCCGGGGTCAGTTCGGACGGCTTGAACACCACACTATTCCCGGCGAGCAGCGCGGGCACGATATGGCCGTTGGGCAAGTGGCCGGGGAAGTTGTACGGCCCCAGGACGGCCATCACCCCGTGCGGGCGGTGGCGCAGGACGGATTCGCCGAACGGCATCGTGCTGCGCTTTTCACCCGCGCGTTCGGCCTGGGCGGCGATCGACAGTTCGACCTTACCGACCATCGTGCCGACCTCCTGCGTGGCTTCCCACAGCGGCTTGCCGGTTTCGCGCGCGATCAGCTTGGCGAGGTCGGCGGTGCGCGCCTTCAGCACGGCGGCATAGGCGCGCGCGATGGCCACCCGTTCCGCGACCGAGGTGCGCCGCCAGTCGCGAAACGCCGCACGGGCGCGGACGACCGCTGCATCGACATCGGCGCCGCTCGCGATCGGACCGGTCCAGACGGTGTCGCCCGTCGCCGGGCAGGTCGAGGTCAGCACGCTCATGCCGCCTTCGCCATCAGCCCACGCGCCGCGACGCAGGCCGCTTCCAGCCGGGTGACCGCCTCGGCAATCTCTTGCGCAGAGATCAGCAGCGACGGCAGCAGGCGCACGCAATTTTCGCCGCCGCCCGCGACCAGGATGCCATGTTCGCGCGCAATTCCCATGAACTCGCGATTGTTCGGGATCATCTTGAGGCCGATCAACAGCCCCTTGCCGCGCACTTCGGCGATCACATCGGGGAAACGGGCGCGCAGCGCCTCCAGCCGCTCGAAGAAATCGGCGCTGGCCGCACGGGCATGGGCCAGGGTTTCCTCGTTCGCGATGGTGTCGAACGCGGCGATGCCGACCGCCATGGCCAGCGGATTGCCACCGAAGGTCGTGCCATGAACGCCGGGCGTCATGCCCTTGGCCGCCTCGGTCGTGGCGAGGCAGGCACCGACCGGGAAGCCCGATCCCAGCGCCTTGGCCAGCGCCATGATGTCGGGCGCCGCACCGTCGAACCACTGATGCGCGAAGAGCTTGCCGGTGCGGCCCATGCCGCTCTGCACCTCGTCATGGATCAGCAGCACGCCATGCTTGCGCGTCAATTCGCGCAGGCGGAGCAGCCATTCGCCCGACAGCGCGCGCGCACCGCCTTCGCCCTGCACCGGCTCGACGATCACAGCCGCCGTGGTCGGGCTGGCGATGGCCGCCTCGATCGCCGCCGCATCGTCGATCGACAGCTGGACGAAGCCCGGCAGGCGCGGACCACAGCCCTCCATATAGCCGGCATGGCCCGAGGCGTTGATCGCGGCATAGGTGCGGCCGTGGAACGAGCCCGTAAAGCCGACAATATCGATCCGCTCCGGCTGACCGTTGACATGATGATAGCGACGCGCGGTCTTGATCGCGCATTCGACCGCTTCGGTGCCGGTATTGGCGAAGAACACGCAATCGGCGAACGACGCATCGACCAGCCGCTGCGCCAGCGCTTCCTGCCCCGGAATGCGGAAGATGTTCGAGACATGCCACAGCTTGCCCGCCTGTTCGGTCAGCGCGGCGACCAGCGCGGGATGGGCATGGCCCAGCGCATCGGTGGCAATGCCCGCCACGCAGTCGAGATAGCGCCGCCCCTCGGTATCGATCAGCCACACGCCCTCACCACGATCCACCGCGATCGGTGCGCGGTTGTACAGGTTCATCAGGGGATCGGTCATGACGGCTCCTATTACGGATTCGGGAATGCACTGGCGGGTCAGGCTACCGCCCTATTTGGCCCCTGGAACGGCCATGAACAAACGCATTGGCATCATCTATTGATGAGCAATGGGAATGAAGAAGACGGGCTTAGCGTGCCTTGATCGGGGTGACGGTCGACGGGCACCCGTCGCGCTTGCACGGAAGGCTGTCATCCCAGGACAGCAGGCGGACGACCATGTCGCCCGGCTGGGTCCGTGGATCGGTGCCCAAGCCCGCGACCCGCGCGTCGAGCGGCGCGGTCAGCGTGGCGATAGTCCGGCCGAACGGGTCGGTCACGACCGCCAGGACGTCGCCCTTCTTCACATATTGGTTCAACTTCACGCGCAGCTGCGCCCATCCCCCGCGCGGGCTGTCCACATTGGTCACGACATTGCCGAGAAAGGGTTCCGGATCGCGGATATCGGGCTTGCCCGGCAGCATACCCCGGTCGATCATCACATTGCGCACGCCGCGCAGGCCCCGCGCGATCATCGCATTGTCGAACACCTCCGCACCGCCCAGCTCATAGGTGACGGCCGGGATGGCGTTGGCATTCAGCATGTCCTCCACCGCGCCGTCGATGCCTGCATTCACATAGACGCTGTCTGGTCGCAGCATCATCGCGATCCGCTTGGCGACCGGGGTCGCGACGAAGACATAGGCCGGATAGGCACCCCCACGCGACTGGGTATGCAGGTCGATCGCGAAATCGGTATTGCCGGTGAAGGCGCGCGACCATAGCCGCCGGGCATAACGCTGCGCCGCATTGCCTTCATCGCCCTGCACATGCGGATCGCGCGGAATCAGCCGGTTGAGATTGTCGCCCGAACCATTGTGGCCGCCGGTAAAAGCGCGCGTCGAATTGCGCAGGCCCGGCGCATTGAGGCCCGGCATGGCGATCAGCGTCCCCTTCATGGTCGCCGGGTCGAGCCCTTCGACCAACTGGTGGATCACGCCGATGCCGTTCAGTTCGTCGCCATGGATGCCGGCGGTGAGCAGGAAGCGGGGACCGGGCTGCGCCCCCTTCACCACGATGATCGGCACATAATAGCCCTGTCCGATCTCATTGTCGTCGACCCGCAGCCACAAACGCGTCTTGCCGGAAGGCATGGTGGCGACGTCCAGCTTCTCGATGACCGGCGATCCGTCGATCCGGTTCCCCGTCTCGCCCGCCATCACGGCGGTGGGGAGGGCGGCGAACAGCGCGACGGCCAGCAGGGGCCGGGCAAGAACGGGAAACAGACGGGGCATGGAGGCTCTCCAGGACGACAGGAGCGAAGCGTGCCATGTCGTTACGGGTGCGGCCAAGCGATAATCCGTCATGTCTTGATGCGTCCCGCTCATTACCGAAGGGGTGAGCAATCATGTAAAAAAGGCGACGTGAAGGATTTCGCAATTCTGTCAGGGAGGTAGCAGCTTCAGGCACGGCCCGCGTGTCCATTGCTTCCATCCTGGGCGTGCCATTTCTCTGTCCGTCCTGTTGACGAATGGGCATTGGGTTCGATTTTCTCGACCGCGACGCGATATCCTTTACGGCCTTTCGCAATCGTCCCGTGCCTGCTTTGCCACTTGCTGGCGCGTCAGGTGTCTGCCCCCCGATTGGACGGTGTGATCCCGAACGCCGCAGGGTGGTGGACTTGGGGTCAGTTGCCTTCGGCGTCGACCGTGAACACCACCGGCTTGCCGCGCGACATGGGTTCCCAACCCGCTGCCAGAGCGGCCCGCACGCAGCGCGAAATCGTCGCATCATCAAGCTGCAGACGACCGGGCGGCAAACCCCTCAAGAGCCGCTTGGGTGCCGGAAACTCGACCCACGCCTCGCGCTTGGTGTTTTGCTGAACCAGGGAAATGGTCATCCCCTTCCAGCCTTCGTCATCGGAAAGATGCGGCTCACGCTGGAGCCGCCAATCATATTGGTCGCCATCGACGTTGACCGTACCGGTGTTGCTTTGGGATTTTGCCATGCGGCGGCCTCTAGCATGCCAGCACGATCCACGTACAATTTCGCTGTCGTCGCAGCTCGGCAAGCCCGACCATGTGCGGCGATCGTCTCGTCTCCAGCATCGAAAAGGCGGCATTGCGTATCGGGTTGGACAGCAAACCAGCGCCACGACCAGCATTTCTCGACTTCTCTACCATCACGCGTCGCGCCGTTGCGGTAATTACCGCGCGGCGGGCGGCGCAGCGGGGACCGGTGACTTGACGTAGCGGTCGAGCCAGTCGGTCATCTGCCACAGCGTCTCTTCGGTCGACTCCAGCGCGCGATAGCCATGCGGCTCGTTGGGGAGGACGACATAGCGCACCGTCGCGCCATTGCCCTTCAGCGCGGCGTACATCCGCTCCGACTGGATGGGGAAGGTGCCGCTATTGTCGTCGGCGCCGCCATGGATCAGCAGGATCGGTGCCTTGATCCGGTCGGCATAGGTGAAGGGGCTCATCTTCGTATAGGTGTCGGTCGCCTGCCAATAGGTGCGCTGTTCGGCCTGGAAGCCGAAGGGGGTGAGGGTGCGGTTGTATGCGCCCGACCGGGCGATTCCCGCGCGGAACAACTTGGTGTGGGCGAGCAGATTGGCGGTCATGAACGCGCCGTAGCTGTGGCCGCCCACCGCCATGCGGGCCCGGTCGGCGACGCCCAGCTTGACGACCGCGTCGACCGCTGCCTGGGCATCGGCCTGAAGCTGCTGGACATAGGTGTCGTTGGCCTCCGCGCCGCCCTCGCCGATAATCGGCATGGCGGGGTTGTCGAGGATCGCATAACACTGGGTCAGCAGGAACAGATGGCTGATCCCGCGCGGCCGCACGAAGCGATTGCCCTGATCGACCGTCTGCCCGGCGACCTTCGCATCGGTATATTCGGCCGGATAGGCCCAGAGCAGCGTCGGCAGCGGCCCGTCGCGCTTCGCATCATAACCGGCGGGCAGATAAAGCGAGCCCGACAACGGCAGCCCGTCGGCGCGGGTGTAGGTGATCGTCCGCTGGGTCACGCCCGCAAAGACCGGTGCGGGATCGGTGAAGCGGGTGACCGGCTTCACGCCGCCGCCCTTTACGGAGCGGATCATGTAATTGGGGACCAGCGTCGCACTTTCGCGCCGGGTCAGGATGCGCTGTCCCTGATCGTCGAGCATCGCGACGACGCTTTCGTAATAAGGTGGCTTGGCCGTCCACAGCCGGGTCTGTTCACTGCCGCTGAGGGGCATCGTCGCCAGGAAGGGGAAGGCCCCCGCCTTGGTCGCGCCTTCGCCGGTGACATAGACGGCGTCGTGCTTGGGCGTGAAGCGCATCACCGGCTTGCCCGCCGCATTCTCCTCCAGGACTGGGCGGCCGGGGTCGCCATATTGGTCCTGGTAATTGCGGGTCAGCAGCATGCGGGGCTCGCCGGGACGGGCAGGGGACACCGCCAGCCGATGTTCGGTGCGCGAGCGCCATTCGCGGTCGACGACCATCGCAAAGTCGTCATCGCCCCACATCGTCGTGGCATAGCGGGCAGGGGTCTTTGCCAGTTCGACCGGCTCGGCAGTGAAGGGGGCGGCCTGCATCATCACCTTGTCGTGAAAGGCGATCTTGGCCTTGGGGTTGCCGCCATCGAGTGCCTCGGCCCAGACCAGCGTGGCGGGCGCGTCCGAGCGCCATACCGCGTCCCGCGGGCCCTTGACGGTCGCATCGAAATCGACTGGCAGATCATCGGCGAGCGGCCGGTCGACCAGCGTCTTCACCGGTTGCCCCTCGATCGTGGCGACCGCGATTTCCGTTGGGAAGAAGCGCGCAGGAAGAAGATAGGAATAGGGGCGCTTCAGCCGCTCGGTCAGAAGGTAGCGGCCATCGGGCGAAATGCTGAAGTCCGCGATCAGCCCCGGCGCGCCGATGGCTTGGACGGCGCCGGACAGGTCGACCCGGACGAGTTGGCCTGTGAAATAATAGTCGAACAGCGCCTCGTCATGCGCATCGCCGAGCAGGTCCTCATAGGTTCGCGCCGCCGATGTGCGGCCGTTGCTTTCCTGTACGATCGGGCCTGCCGGGGTCGGGTCGGCGGCGGGCGGAGCGCTACGGTTAGGCGCGACCATATAGGCGATCAACGCGCGGCTGTCGGGCGTCCACACGAAGGGCGTGCCGAAGGTGCCGTTCAGCCCCTTGGCGATCGCCCGGGCTGATCCGTCGCGATCGGCGACCCAGAGCGAGAGGCCGTTCGGCTCCTGCACGTAAAAGGCCAAGTGGGCGCCATCGGGCGACCAGTCCGGCGCGGCGAAGCGGGTGCCCTGGGGCAGCTTGACCGCGACCGTCCGGCCGCTCGCTACATCCTGGAAACTGAGCGCGTTCAGCCATGCGACGCGCACCTCGGCCTGGCCGTTGGTGGCGGGGTCGATGCGGTATCCGCCCAGCCGCAGGATCGGCTTCGACAGATTGGCTATGGAGGGCAGGTTCTCGCGGCCCAGGATCGCCAGGGTGCGATGATCGGGGCTGAGCACGACCGCCGGGGTCGGCGGCGTTTCCAGTGCCTTCGCGATGGCGTCGGGCGCGCGGTGATAGGGGGTGCCGGGTGTTTGCGCCTGTGCCAAGCCGGGGGCCGTGACGGCCGCGCTGGTTGCCAGAAAGACCGAGACCAAACGAGTTCCGACGCGCATTCCCAACCCCTTGTTATAACGTGCAAAGGGGGTGTGGCATGCCCGCGCCGCCCACGCCAGACCCCGGCCGGGGAAATATCGGCTCGACCAAATCCTGCGTCGGAAGTTTTGCGACAGTTTGAGACATTTTGATACAAATATAGCATGAGAATATAAGAGGGAGGTTTCGCCAAAAATTGACATGATGAAGATGTAATCTCCAGATGTAAAATATATCAGCCTTTTAATTTGACGATCTATCGCTGCGATACTTAGGGGCGGGAATTGGTCTGGCTGTGTGGCGGGCCTGTATTCTTTCCAGGCGGATCATCCGCCGCAACACTGGGGTTCCGCGTGGCGCAAAGGGCGATCCATTACCTCTCGACCGTGGCCTTTGGTCTGATCGCCACCCCGGCGCTGGCCGATACGACCGTGGGCGGCGCGACCACCACGCCGCTCGCGACCTCGACCGCGGGGAATGTGACGATCGCCAGCGGCGGGTCGATCACGCCGGGCGGGACGGGAGCGGCCGTCACCATCGACAGCAACGCCACCGTGTCCAATGCCGGTTCGATCACGTCGAAAGACATGAGCAACAGTATCGGCATCCTGGCCAATCCCGGTGTCACCAGCGGGATCACCAACAGCGGCTCGATCGCGCTGACCGAAAGCTATACGCGCACCGACACCAATGGCGACAGCGTGCTTGACGGGCCATATGCGCAGGGCTCGGCCCGGTTCGGCATCCAGACGCTGGGCGCGTTCAACGGCACGATCACGAATAGCGGCACGATCACGGTCAACGGCAACACCAGCGCGGGCATCGCGCTCGGCGGTCCGTTGAACGGCAGCTTGGTCTATAGCGGCACGACCACCGTGTACGGCGATGCCAGCTATGGCATCGTTACCGGCGCGGTGAACGGTGACGTGACGCTGGGCGGTTCGATCTCCGCCTATGGCACGGGCAGCAGTGCGACGGTGCTGAACGGGCCGGTGTCCGGCGCGGTGAACGTGACCGCGACGATGGCGACGAGCGGCTATAGCTCGGTGACATTGCCGACCAGCGTGGCCAGCCTGACCGCGCAGAATCTGGCGCTGGGCGGCCCGACCCTGTGGATCGCGGGCAATGTCGGCGGCGGCGTCACCATCGCGGCGGCGACCAGCACGACGACCAACGGAACGACCACGACGACGACGGCGGGCACGCTGACCAATTATGGCAGTGCGCCCGCGCTTCAGATCGGGGCGGCCGGCAGCGCGACGACGATCGGCGCGATTGCGGGTGACACCGGCGGTTATAGCGTCGCGATCAATGGCACCGCGACCGGCTCGGGCGTCTATGCGGGCAATGCGACCAATGCGGTGCGTATCGGCGGCCTGGGCGGCGCCACCGCCCTGACCGGCGGCATGGTCGTGCGCGGCAGCGTCAGCGCGGCGTCCAATGCCGCCAGCGCGACGGGTATCTGGATCGGCAGCGGCACGACCGTACCCGCGCTCGACAATAGCGGCATCGTCAATGCCAGCGGGGCGGGCGGCGCGGGGCAGGCATCGACGGCGGTGCTGATCGACACCGGCGCCTCGGTCGAGTCGATGACCAACAGCGGCTCGATCACCGCGCTGTCCGCCACCGGCGCGACCAGCTATGCGGTGCGCGACCTGTCGGGCACGCTGGCGTCGATCACGAACACCGGCACCATCCTTGCCAATGGTCAGGGCACCCCGATCGCGATGGACTTGTCGGCCAATGCGACCGGGACCAGCATCACCCAGAATTTCCCGACGACCGGCAGCATCGCCCCTTCGATCACCGGCGCGATCCTGTTCGGCAGCGGCCCCGACAGCCTGACGATCAATGCGGGCAAGGTGGTGGGCAATGTCACCTTCGGCGCGGGCAGCAATGCGATGACGCTGGCTGGGGCGGGGACTTATAGCGGCATGGCCGATTTTGGCGGCGGCGCCTCGACGCTGGGCCTGTCGGGCACCTCCTCCTTTACCGGCGGGCTCGCCCATGCGGGCAACACCGCCGTCACGATCAATGGCGGCACGTTGAACCTGAGCGCCACGGGAACGACGACGATCGGCGCGTTGACGCTGAACGGCGGTACGCTGGGCGTGACGGTGAACGGAACGAGCGGCACCGCCAGCCTGCTCGACGTCACCGGCACCGCGACGATCGGCACGGGGGCACAGGTCGCGGTGCTGGCGACCGCGCTGAACAATGCGGTCGGCAGCTATACCGTGCTGCAGGCGGGCACGCTGAACGGTGCGGCCAATCTGGGGCTGGCCGATCTCAGCCTGCCTTATCTGTTCACCGGGACGCTCGGCGCGGATGCCACCGGCCATGCCGTCATCGTCACCGTCGCGCGCAAGAGCGCCGTGCAACTCGGCCTGACCGGAGCGTTGGCGAGCGTCTATGACCCTGCCTATGCCGCCGCGCTGGGCGACGCGGCGGTGGGCGATACCTTCCTGTCCTGGGGCAATGGCACGCAGGTCGCGGCGGGGCTTCGCCAGATGCTGCCCGACGATGGCGGTGGCAATTTCGATTCGGTCAGCCTGTCGTCGCGCGCGCTCAACCGCATCCTGGCCGATCCCGAAATGCCGCCGCTGCACCACAATGGTTATGCGGGCTGGTTGCAGCAGGTCGCCTGGGCCGACCGCAAAGGTACGGGCGGCAGCGCGGGGTATGACGTCAGCGGCTGGGGCCTGACCGGCGGCGTGGAACATGGCCTGGGTGGCTTTGGCCGGGTGGGCGTATCGGTGGCCTATCTGATCGGCATTAACGACGCGGTCGACAATGCCGACGCAATGACCAGCCAGGAATATAAGGGCGGCTTGTACTGGCGCGGCCAGTGGGGCGGGCTGCACGCCTTTGCGACCGGCATGATCGGCGCGATCAGCTTCGACGGCAACCGGACCTTCAATGGGACCAGCGGGGGCAACGCCTTCAGCCGCACCGCCAATGGCCGTTCGCGCGGGCGGACCTATGATGCGGCGGGCGGCCTGTCCTATCAGCTCGATATCGGTCGCCTGTACCTGCGGCCCCAGGCGACGATCGACTATGTCCGGCTGAACCAGAATGGCTATGCCGAAACCGGCGGCGGCGCGGGCTTCGACCTGATCCTGGCGGGGCGCAGCGCCTATGAGACGGGCGTCAACACGACGCTGGCGCTGGGCTATAACTTCCGCAAGCCCGATCCCGAGGACGGCGGCTTCCTGCGCGTCGAGGTCGAGGGCGGCGACCGCGCGCTGCTCAACAGCCATATGGATGCGACGGTGGCGAGCTTCGCCGGCGGCAGCGACTTCGCGCTGACGCCCGAGGCGCGCAAGGCGGGCTGGCTGGGCAATGTCCGGCTGAAGGGGGGCAGCCGCTATTTCGCCGTCAATGTCGATGTCGGAGAAGAGCGTCAGCAGGACCATACCGGCGTGGCGGGCAAGATGGGGCTGACGCTCGCCTTTTGATGCGGCTCGTCCCGGCCCGCCCTGATGGCGGGCCGGGGGTCCTTGTTACCAGACGTGGACGCGCTTTTCGGGCGGCAGGTACAGCGCCTGGCCCGGCTGGACGTGGAACGGCGCGTACCAGGCGTCGAGGTTGCGCACGGTCAGCACGCGCCACGGGGCGGGCGCGTGGACATCGGTGGCGATCCGCGCGCGCAGCGCCCGGTCGCGCATCTTGCTCCGCCAGCCTTGGGCAAAGGCCAGGAAGAAGCGCTGGTCGCCGGTCAGCCCGTCGATGACGGGCGCGGGCTTGCCGCCCAGCGAGGCCTTGTACGCTTCATAGGCGGCGGTAAGCCCCGCGACATCGGCGATATTCTCGCCCAGTTCCTGTTCGCCGTTCAGATGCAGGCCGGGCAGCGCCTCATAGGCGCTGTACTGCGCGACGAGCGCCTGGCCCGCTTCCTCGAACCGCTTCAGGTCGGCGGGCGTCCACCAATTGTGCAGGCGGCCCGTCGAGTCGAAATCGGCACCCAGATTGTCGAAGCTGTGGCTGATCTCATGCCCGATCACCGACCCGATCGCGCCGTAATTGGCGGCCGCGTCGAACTTCGGGTCGAAATAGGGGCTCTCCAGGATCGCGGCCGGGAAGTTCAGTGCGTTCTGCAGCGGCAGGTTGACCGCGTTCACCGTCTGCGGCGTCATCCACCATTCGCTGCGGTCGACCGGCTTGCCCAGCTTGCCGAGATGATAGCGGTACATGGCGAGGCGGGCGCGCTGGGCATTGCCGACGGGGTCGTCGGCGCGCACCGCGAACTTCGGGTAATTCCACCAATGATCGGGATAGCCGACGCCGACCTTCAGCACGGCCAGCTTGCGCCGCGCCTCCGCCTTGGTTGCGGGCGCCATCCAGTCGAGCGCGGCGACGCGCCGGTCGAAGGCACCGACGATGTTCTTCACCATCGTCTGGATCTCGGTCTTGGACGAGGCGGGGAAATAGCGCTGGGCATAGATCTTGCCCACCGCCTCGCCCAGCGCGCCGTTGACCGCCGCGATGCCGCGCTTCTCGCGCGGTTGCTGGGCAGGCGTGCCGGTCAGGGTGCGACCATAAAAGCCGAACGAGGCGTCGTCGATCGCCTTGGGCAGGACGCTGGTAACCTGGTTGATCGTGTGGAAGGCCAGCCAGTCCTGCCAGCTTTGCAGCGGCTCGCTGGCGACCAGCGCGGACAGCTTGGTGATCGCGTCCGGCTGCCACGCGATGAAGTCGCGCTGCCCGGCAGGAAGGCCCGCCGCCGTCCAGAAGGCGGTCCAGTCCAGCCCCGGCGCGCGGGCGTCGAAATCGGCGCGGGTCCAGGGATTGTCGCCCTTGTGCGCGTCCTGGCTGGCGATGATGTCGGTCTGGGCGGCGGCGATCTTCGTCTCCAGCGCGAAGACGCGGGCGGCGCGCCCTTGCGGATCGGACAGGCCCGCCAGCTGCATCAGCTGGGTCAGATACGCCTGATAGGCGGTGCGGATCTCCGCCATTTCGGGCTTGTCGGACAGGTAATAGTCGCGGTCGGGCAGGCCCAGGCCGCCCTGCATCAGATAGGGGACGTTGCGCGTCGGCTGGTTCAGGTCCTGGCTGACGAACAGGCCGAACAGGTCGTTGGTGCTGGCGTAATTGTTGTTGTTGAACGGGTCGGTGTCCGACCGCATCGCTGCGCCGATCGCGCGTGACAGGTCGCTCTTGTCCTTGATCGCGGCGATGGCGGAAAGGCTCGCCTGGATCGGCGTCAGCCCGCGCGTCTCGATACCGTTCGTGTCGATATAGGCGGCGTAATAATCGGCGATCCGCTGCTGGTCGCTGCCCGGCGCGCCCCTGGTCGCGGCGGCACCCTTGATGATCGCGGCGGTGCGGGCCTCGGCGCGTAGCGACACGTCCAGCCCGACGCCGATCGACGAGCGGTCGGCGGGGATTTCGGCGGTCTTGCGCCAGCCGCCATTGGCATAGGTGTCGAAATTGTCGCCCGGCTTTACGCTGGGGTCCATATAGGCTTTGTCCACGCCGGGCAGCGTGCCGGTCTGGGCGATCGCGGCGGTGGTGACGAGCAGGGCGGCGGCAAAGGCGAAGCGCTTCATGAGTGTCCCGAAATCCTATGGTGCTGCCGGTGATGGAGAACCCGCGCTCGGATCAAGTCAAGTGACGGGCTTGTCATCAAAGCGCGAATGACGCTCTAACTCTTCCTCCCCTTCCAGGGGAGGCAGAAGTCCGAGACGTCGACCTATCCCGCATGGCGGGCGCGGAACAGCTGGCGGTCCTCGATGAGATAGACGAGCGTGAGCACGCCCAGCCCGATGGCCAGATAGCCGATCGCCAGCGGATAGGTGGTGCCGTTATAAGCCTGGCCGATCGCCGAGCCGACGATGACCGCGCCGACGCTGGTGATGAAGCCCTGGATCGACGAGGCGGTGCCCGCGATATGGCCGACCGGCTCCATCGCCATCGCCCCGAAATTCGATCCGCACAGGCCGATGCACGTCATGCTGAGCGCCTGGAAGACCATATAGGTGATCAGCGTCTCGTGTCCCGTCGCGATGACGCCCAGATGCAGCACCGACAGCGCGATCAGCCCCAGCACCGCCGACTGCGAGATCAGCCGCGTGCCCAGCCGCTCGACCAACCGACTGTTGGCGAAGGACGCGCAGCCCATGGAAAAGGCGCACAGCGCGAACAGGATGGTGAAGCGGTCGCCTGCGCCGAACTCGTCGACGAAGATCTGCTGCGCCGAGGAGACGAAGGCGATGACCCCGCCAAAGGTCATCGACGCGCACACCGCATAGCCCGCCGAGAAACGGTTGGTCAGGGTCAGGCGATAGGCGTTCTTCAGCGACGCCAGCGACAAAGGCGAGCGTCGCGCGACGGGCAGGGACTCCGTCAGTCGCAGCGCCGACCAGGCCAGCACGAAGGCGGCGAAACCGGCCAGCGCGTAGAAGATGAACCGCCACGGCCCGAACCCCAGCAGCACCTGGCCCAGGCTGGGCGCCATGATCGGCACCAGGAAGAAGATCATCTGGGCGATCGACAGGGTGCGTGCCATCTGGCGGCCTGAAAACCGGTCGCGCACGATCGCCACCGCCAGCACGCGGGTGGAGGCGGACATCAGTCCCTGCAACACCCGCGCGCCGAGCAGCGCCGGAAAGGTCTGAGATCCCGCCGCAAAGATGCTGGCGCCCACGAACCCGGCCAGCGTCACCAGCAGGATCGGCCGCCGCCCATAGCGATCGGCGAGCGGGCCATAGACCAGCTGACCCGCGCCGAAGCCCAGCATATAGACGGTGATGATCCATTGCCGGTGGTTGGCGGTGGCGATCCCCAGCTGGCGACCCATATCGGCAAGCGCCGGGAGCATCAGGTCGACGCCCAGTGCGTTGACCGCCATCAAGGCCGCGATGAAGGCGACATATTCGCCCGCGCGCATGGGGGCGCGTTCAGTCTGATCCGTCATGATGGTCCGTCTAGGGATGCCAAGTGGCGGTGACCATGGCTAAATCCCGAAAGACGATCGACATTTATGCTGCCCCTCTCCTAGATAGGGGAGGGGGGCAGCGCAGCTTCCTAAATGGCATTCGGGCCTTTGCGGGAAGGGTGCGGCAGGTTTCGTGACGCCCCCTTATGTGGCGGCGGACTTACTTCACCAACTCGAACGTCCCGTGCGCGCCGTCGGCCTGCGCCGAGGGCGCGATCCACACGTCGAAGGTGCCGGGCTCGACCGTCGGGCGCAGGTTGGTGCCCAGGAATTCGAGCTGCGCGCGGGTCAGGATGAAGCTGACCCGCTCGCTCTTGCCTGGTGCCAGCGCGACCTTGCGGAACGCCTTCATCTCGCGCACCGGCCGGGTGATGCTGGCCACCCGGTCGCGGATATAGAGCTGAACCAACTCCTCGCAGGCCCGCGTGCCGGTGTTGGTCACGGTCGCCGATACGGTGATCCGCCCGTCCCAGGCCAGGCTGGCGGGTACGTCGGCGGCGTCATAGGTGACCTTGCCGTAGGTCAGCCCGTGGCCGAACGGATAGAGCGCGGCATTGGGCGCGGTCCGCCACTGCGTCTTGTAGGGCACGCGCGTGCCAGCGGGGGCGGGGCGGCCGGTTTCCTTGTGCGCGTAATAATAGGGTTCCTGCCCGCTTTCATAGGGAAAGCTCAGCGGCAGACGGCCCGAGGGGCCGACCTTGCCGAACAGCACGTCGGCAATGGCATGGCCGGTTTCCGATCCCAGGAACCAAGTGACCAGGATCGCGGGCGCGTCCTTGACCGCGCCCTCCAGCGCCAGGCCGCGACCGTTCTTGAGGAGAACGACGATCGGCTTGCCCGTTTTCGCCACCGCCTCGGCCAGCGCCATTTGTGGCGCGGGCACGGTGATCGAGGTGCGCGACTGCGCCTCGCCCGACATGCTCTCGCTCTCGCCGATCGCCAGTACCACGACATCCGCGCCCTGCGCCGCCGCGACCGCCGCCTCGATCCCGCCGGGTAGCGCGTCCTCGACGCCCGAGCCCGGCGTGACGGTCACATTCTTCGCGCCAGCCGCGCGCAGGCCGGTCACCAGATCGATCGCCTGGTTGTTGTCTCCATATACCACCCAGGGGCCGTTCAGGTCATGCTGGCCGCTGGCGAAGGGACCGATCAGCGCGATCTTGCGGGCGGGGTCGAGCGGCAACAGGTCACCGTCATTCTTCAGCAGCACCATCGATTTCTGCGCCGCCTCGCGCGACAGGGCGATGGCGGCCTTGGTCCGCGACCGCGCGGTTTCGCGCTTGCGGTCGATGCGGCGGAAGGGATCGTCGAACAGGCCGAGCATCTGCTTGACCGCCAGCACGCGCCGGACCGAGCGGTCGAGCACCTCTTGCGGCACCGCGCCCTCACGCACCAGGCTGGGCAGGTGGAGCGCGTACAGGTTCGACTGCATGCTCATGTCGACACCCGCCAGGAAGGCGATGCGCGCCGCGTCCTTGCCATCCTTGGCGAAACCGGCGGCGATCATCTCTTCGTCGCCGGTATAGTCGGAGACGATGATGCCGGGGAATTTCCACTCGTCGCGCAGCAACTGCTTCATCAGCCAGGGATTGCCGGTCGAGGGGATGCCGTTGATCTCGTTGAACGAGGCCATGCCGCTCATCGCGCCCGCATCGAACCCGGCCTTGTAGGGCGGCAGATAGACTTCGCGTAGCGTCCGCTCCGACATGTCGACGATGTTGTAGTCGAGGCCGCTCTCCGCCGCGCCGTACGCCGCGAAATGCTTGATGCAGGCCATCACCGCATCGTCGGCGGCCAGGTTCTTGCCCTGGAAACCCTTCACCCGGGCGATGGCGAACAACTGGCCCAGCATCGGGTCCTCGCCCGCACCCTCCATGGTGCGGCCCCAGCGCTGGTCGCGCGCGATGTCGACCATCGGGAAGAAGGTCCAGTCGATGCCCGCGCCCGCCGCCTCATAGGCTGCCATGCGCGCGGTGCGCATCGCGAGGTCGGGGTCGAAGCTGGCGGCCTCGGCGACCGGCACCGGGAAGATGGTGCGGTGGCCGTGAATCACGTCGGCGGCGAAGATCAGCGGGATCTTCAGCCGCGAATCGCGCATCACCGCGCCCTGCATCCGCCGCGCCATCTCCGCGCCGTTGCCGTTAAATACGCCGGTCAGCTTGCCCGCGACGGCATCGGCCAGCTGCCCCTCGAAGCTGGGGCCGTTGGACGGCGGGTTAAGCGCGGTGGCGACGCCGCCGCCCCAGGCGGCTGCGTTCAGCTGCAACTGCCCGGCCTTTTCCTCCAGCGTCATCTTGGCCAGGATCGCCTCGACCGCAGGCGACAGGGTGGCGCCGTCGGCCTGTGCCAGCAGCGCGCGGGCGGGGCTGGCCGCCCAGGCGGCGACGGTGCCCATGCCCAGCAGCGCGGCGCGGCGCGAAATGGTGTTGTCGGACATCGGCCTTCTACTCCCCTAAACTACGGCGAACGTTCGGACGTTTCGCATTACAGCATGGATGTTGACGCTATTGTGTAACCGGTTACACAGGCGATCGGCATCGCACAAGATGCGACACATGCTATAGCGGGTTTCCTCGCGCATTTTGCGGGGAAGGGGAGGAATGTGAGGCAGTCATCGGCCACGATCCGTGACGTGGCGCGCGAGGCGGCGGTATCGGTCGCCTCGGTGTCGCGGGCGATGAACGGACATAGCAGCGTGCATCCCGACACGCGCGAGCGGGTGATGGCCGCCGCGCGGTCGCTGGGCTATGTCCCCCATGCGGGCGCGCGCAGCCTGTCGCTGTCGCGCAGCCATGCGATCGGTGTCGTCCTGCCCGACCTGCACGGCGAGTTCTTTTCCGAGATCGTGCGCGGCATGGACCGCGAGGTGACGGCGCGCGGCTATCACCTGCTGCTGTCCAACATGCATGCCGATGCCGAACGGGCCGCGCAGGCGGTGCGGTCGATGCGCGGCCGCGTCGACGGGCTGATCGTTATGGCGCCGCAACTGGTCGCGGGCGGTCTGGACGAGGCGCTGCCGCTGGGTGTGCCCGCCGTCCTGATCAATTCCCAGCACGGCCCGGGCTGCGCGTCGTTCCACATCGACAATGCGGCGGGAATTGCGGCGAGCGTCGAGCATCTGGTCGCGCAGGGGCGGCGACGGTTGGTCCATGTCTCGGGCCCGTTCGGCAATATCGATGCGGACGAGCGGCGGCAGGGCTATCTGTCCGCCATGGCGCGGCTGGCTCCCGACGTGGAGCCGGTCGTGATCGAGGGCGATTTCCACGAGGACTCGGGCGCGGCGGCGATGGCGGCGATCGCCGAGCGGGGTGTGCGCTATGACGGCATTGTCGCGGGCAACGACATGATGGCGCTGGGCGTCCTGAGCGTGCTGCGCGAGCGGCGGGTCGATGTGCCGGGTGCGGTCGCGGTCACCGGCTTCGACGACATCCCGCTGGCCCGTTATCTGGGCCTGACCACGATCCGCGCGCCGCTGGCCGAGATGGGCGAGCGCGCGGTCGCCCGGCTGGTCGATGCTCTGGAGGGCGGGACGCTGGCGCTGGAGACGCAGACTATCGCGACCGAATTGGTGATCCGCGCGACCAGCCCGGCGGGGGCGGCATGACGGGGGCGGCGCATCCCAATTCGCCGATCAAGACCGTCACCATCGTCGGTGGCGGGACGGCCGGGTGGATGGCGGCGGCCTTGCTATCGCGGCTGCTGCTCGGCGCCTACACGATCCGGCTGATCGAATCGGAGGAGATCGGCACGATCGGGGTAGGCGAGGCGACCATTCCCGCCATCCGCACCTTCAACGGCCTGGCCGGGATCGACGAGTTCGAGATGGTCCGCGCGACCCAGGCGACGTTCAAGCTGGGCATCGAGTTCCGCAATTGGCGCGCGCCGGGGCACAGCTATATCCATGGCTTCGGCAAAATCGGGCAGGACCTCTACTGGCTGCACTGCCATCAATTCTGGCTGAAGGAAGCGGCACGGGGTCGCGCGAAGCATTTCGACCATTATGCGCTGAACACGCTGGCGGCGCGGATGAATCGCTTCACCATGCCCGATCCGGCGCATCCGAACTCGCCCATCGCCGATATCGACTATGCCTATCATTTCGACGCCTCGCTCTATGCGCGCTATCTGCGGATGCGGGCGGAGAAGGCGGGGGTCGAGCGGATCGAGGGGCGGATCGTCGCCGCCAACGCCCGCGCAAGCGATGGCCATCTCGATCATGTCGTGCTGGCCGATGGGCGGACCGTCGATGGCGACCTGTTCATTGACTGCTCGGGCATGCGCGGCCTGCTGATCGGCGAGGCGATGGGCGTCGGCTATGAGGATTGGAGCCAGTGGCTGCTCTGCGATCGGGCACTGGCGGTGCCGAGCGCGCGGGGGAGTGGGCCGCTGACCCCCTATACCCGCTCGATCGCGCATGGCGCAGGCTGGCAATGGCGCATTCCGTTGCAGCACCGGACCGGCAACGGCCATGTCTATAGCAGCCGGTTCATGTCGGACGACGAGGCGGCGACGACCCTGCTGGCGAATCTCGATACGCCAGCACTCGGCGACCCGCGTCCTGTGCGATTCCGTCCGGGCAAGCGGACCCGTGCCTGGGAAAAGAATGTCGTCGCGCTGGGGCTGGCGGGCGGTTTCCTGGAACCGCTGGAATCGACCAGCATCCACCTGATCCAGACCGGACTGCTGCGACTGCTGGCGCTGTTTCCGGGGCGCGGGTTCCACGCGGCGGACATGGCCGAGTATAACCGCCAGACTGATTTCGAATATCGCGACGTGCGCGACTTCATCATTGCGCATTACAAGGTGACGCTGCGCGAGGACACGCCCTTCTGGCAGTATTGCCGCCACATGGAAGTGCCCGACAGCCTGGCCGAGCGGATCGAGCTGTTCCGCTCCTCGGCACGCTTCTTCATGCACGGCAAGGCCGAGCTGTTCCGCGAGGAAAGCTGGGTGCAGGTGCTGCTGGGGCAGGGGCTCGACGCGCAGTACGACCCGATGGTCGACATGATCCCCGAGGCGCAGACCGCCGCCTTCCTGAGCGATGTCGAGGAGGTAATCGCCGAGGTGGCGAGCGGCCTGCCCACCCATGAGGCGTTCATCGCCCGCCATTGCCAGGCCCCGCCGCTCCAGGGCTGACCGGTGCGTCACCTGTGACGTTTGCGCAACAGCCGTCACGATAGTGAAATGGAATGCACAACGACGGTTGTAACCGGTTACGCGCGCAAGTAACCGGTTTCATAAGCCTCTCCCAACTGGTCGGTCGGCGCGTGCGCGCCAGGTCGGCCGGGGGCAGGAAGAGGCGCCAAGGGATGACAAGGAGGGGACTGAAATGGCATCCACTATCGATCGCGCGCGCATGAGCCGTGGAATTTCGGCGCTGGCGATGGCCGCCGCACTGGTCGTCAGTGCACCGGCCTATGCCCAGGCGACGGGCACTTTGCGCGGCCATGTCGAGGGCGCCTCGGCCGGCACCTCCGTCAAAATCACCGACCTGACCACCGGCCAGGTCATCACCGTGCGCACCAACGCGTCGGGTGACTATACCATCCCCGGCATCCGCCCCAGCACCTACCGCGTCGAGGTTCAGGGCCAGCAGCCCGAACAGGTCGTGGTGCCGATCGGCCAGATCATCACCGCCGATATCGGCGAGCCCGCCGGTGCCGAGGTGGCCGCCGGTGGCGCGGCTTCGGGTGATGTCGTCGTGACCGGCCGCCGCACCCAGGAAGTGCGCACCGCCGAGGTCTCGACCAACGTCTCGCAGCAGCAGATCGAAAGCCTGCCGCAGAGCGACCGCAACTTCCTGAACTTCGCCGCCCTCGCACCGGGCGTCGCGGTGACGCCGGGTCGTGGTAATCGTCAGGTCCAGGCAGGCGGCGTCAGCGCCGACAACGTCAACGTCTTCATCGACGGCCTGTCGCTGAAGAACCAGGTCAATCACGGCGGCGTCGCGGGCCAGAATTTCAGCCAGGGCAATCCCTTCCCGCAGCTGGCGGTGCAGGAATTCAAGGTCGATACCCAGAATTACAAGGCCGAGTATGAGCAGGCCGGGTCGGCGATCATCACGGCGGTGACCAAGACCGGCGGCGACAGCTATCACGGCACGCTGTTTGGCGAGTGGCAGCCCAGCTCCTTCTACGGCACGAAATATTTCGACCGTCCGGGTCAGCGCAACAACCAGGACGGCACGCGCGATCTCGGCAAGTTCGACCGCAAGCAATATGGCGCCGATCTGGGCGGCCCGATCATCAAGGATGTGCTGCACATCTACGGCGCGTTCGAGGCGACCGACCAGAAGGCTCCCTCGGCGGCGGTGCTGCTCGGCCAGACGGTGTCTGCCGACCCGACCCAGAATGTCCCGCAGGCGATCGCCAATCAGTATAATGGCAGCTATCCGCAGGATTTCAGCCAGCGTCTCTATTTCGGCAAACTGACCGGCTATGTGTCGGCGGCCGATACGGTCAATCTCAGCGGCTTTTTCCGCCGCGAAAGCAATCTGGCTGATTTCGGCGGCACCTCGGTCCCGTCGCACGGCCATCTGCTCCAGTCGAAGATCGACCTCTATCAGCTCGAATGGAACCATCGCGGCGACCATTGGCTGAACGAGCTGACCATCGCCTATAACAGCGTGTTCAACGGCACGCCGCGCACCAGCTCCGGCCCCGAGATCAATCTCGGCAAGCCCGGCGCGGTCGTCGCGCAGCTTGGCACCAACGGGTTCGAGCAGTTCGACAACCAGAAGACTTGGACGTTCAAGAACAACGTCACCTTCTTCGGCGACCGCCATGTCGTGAAGGCGGGTGTGAAGGTCTCGCTGAACGACCTGTCGCGCGCCGAGGACAATCTGGGCAATGGCGGCTATTATTTCCAGCCGTCGACCTTCACGAGCTTCGACGCCTCGACCCCGCAGCAGGCGGCGGTTTCGGTTGTGCCGGTGCGCCCCGCGACCGCCAAGGATACGCAGATCGGTCTGTTCATTCAGGACGACTGGACGGTTGACGATCACCTGACCATCAACGCCGGTCTTCGTTGGGATTACGAGACCAACGCGAAGAACGAGAAGTTCGTCACGCCAACCGCCATCGCCAATGCGCTACGCAACTATCAGCCCTGGCAGGCGGCGGGGATCAACCCGAACGACTATATTTCCACCGGCACCAACCGGAAGCCCTATTGGAAGGCGTTCCAGCCGCGTCTCGGCATTTCCTATGACCTGAATGGCGATCGCGACACCATCTTCTTTGCGGGCGCCGGGCGCTATTATGACCGGCCGCTCTTCATCGCCTCGGGCATCGAGACGGTGAAGCAGCTTTATCAGCAGACCGTCACGCTCAGCTTCTGCGACGGCCCCGGCCAGCCGAGCTGCGCCAGCATCCGCGCGACCAACAATGGCGCGCTGCCCGCCGCGACGCTGGCCTGGAACAACAACTACAAGAATGTCGACGCGTTGCGCGCCGCGGCGACCGCCACGGGCGTGGGCGGCGAGGTCTGGCTGCTCAACAACGATACCAAGCTGCCCTATTCGGACCAGTTCAACATCGGCTTCCGCAAGCGGCTGGGCGTCGTCCAGACCTCGGTGACGTTCAGCCACATCCGCAGCTACAACATCTTCAAATATGTGCGCGGCAACCGCCTGCCCAGCGGGCAATATACCAGCCAGGGCGATCAGTGGATCGAGGACAACTTCCCCGCCCAGGGCATCCTGCCCGGCTATAGCGGCAAGCTGAACATCGGCTCGAACGCGGGCAAGGCGGTGTATAACGCACTCTACTTCACCGCCGAAAAGCCGTTCGTCACGGGCTCGAAATGGGGCTTCACCGCGACGCTCACCGTGCAGCAGGCCAAGAGCAATGTTGCCCAGGAACTGCAGGGTGACGAATTCTACAATGGTCCGCGCATGGATGCGTATGGTTGGAATTATGTCGCGGGCGTCGAGAAGTGGCGCTTCGTCGGCACCGGCATCGCCAAGGGGCCATGGGATACCAAGATCTCGGTCACCGGCACGTTCAGCTCGGGCCCGTCCTTCGGCCAGGTCATCTTCCCGGCCAACCCGCCGGAGAACGCCAATGCTTATGGCAATTTCGGCGGCGTGTTCTGGCCCGACCAGATCGTCGGTTATGCCTCGGTCGATCTGCGTATCGCGAAGAACTTCAAGATGCCCTGGGGGCATGACCTGGAGGTCAACTTCGCCGCGTTCAACCTGTTCGACTCGGTCAACCGGACCTATTCGGCCTGGGGTGCGGGCTCGGGCGTCAACCCGACCAAGCGCGAATTCGACACGACCGGCGTGCCGCGCTCGTTCCAGGTCGGGGCGCGTTACAAATTCTAAGGGGCGAGGGCGGCTTGCGTCGTCGCCCTCCTTTCAGAGGGGTAGAGCAAAATCTGTCGCTCCGCCCCGGCGACGGCCGGGGCCCAGTTGGGGAAGCATTGGTGATCTACGCCGATCGCATGGCAACTGGACCCCGGCCTGCGCCGGGGTGGTCCCGAATGAGCAAAAGACCGATGGGGCCATGTCGTCATTGGTATGCGGGGAGGGCGGCGTCGTGACGCCGCGCCTCCTGCGTGTCGGGCAATCACAAAGCCCGGTCGTGGTCGTCGACGATGTGCTGGGCGATGTCGCGGGCGTCGTCGCTCTGGCGGCGGCGCTCGCGCCCTTTCCCGAGGTGCCGGACAGCCATTATCCCGGCGTCCGGCGTGTCCTGTCGCCCGCCGACGGTCCCGCGCACGACTATGCGGCAACATTGCTCCAGATGGTCGCGCCGTTCATCGGCGGCGCGTTCGAGGTGGACGGCTTCGACTGGATCGAGGGCAGCTTCTCGATGGTCACCGCCGCCCCCGCCTCCCTGTCCCCGGCACAGCGCGCGCCGCATTTCGATTCGGCCGATCCCGGCTATCTGGCCGTCCTCCATTATCTGTCGGATACGCAGCGAAGCGGCACCGCCTTCTACCGCCAGCGCGCGACGGGCATCGAGCAGGTGACACCCGCCAATCGCGACGCCTTCATCGCCGCCGCCAGGCGGGATAGCGCGGGACTGGCGGGATATACCAACAGCAGCAACGCCGCCTTCGAGCAGATCGGCCTGGTCGAGGCGCGGGCCGGCCGCGTCGTCATCTATCAGGGCAACCTGCTCCATTCGGGCATCATCCCGCCCGACATGCCGCTCAGCGACGATCCGCGAGCCGGCCGCCTCACCACCAACCTGTTCGTCCAGGCGCAACGATGATCCTGTCCCTTGCCCTCGCGGCGGCCGCCGTGCCCGCCCAGACCTATGCCAATCCCGTCGACATCGATTACCGCTATAATTTCGAGCAGGTGAACGAAGGTGTGTCCTATCGCACCGGCGCGGACCCGGTGATCGTGCGGTTCAAGGGGGCCTATTATCTCTTCCTGACGCTGGCCGATGGTTATTGGCGCTCGACCGATCTGGTCCATTGGCGCTTCGTCACGCCAAGCCGCTGGCCCGCGCAAGGCATCGTCGCACCCGCCGTCAGCTCGGACGGGGAGCGGCTGCTCATCATGCCGTCGATGACCGATCAGGGCACCATCTATTCGACCAGCGATCCGGCGAGCGGCAAGATCGACTATTTCGTTCGCCGGATGCCGCCCCTGCCCGGCGCGGTGCGTTCGGGGTTTGAGGACAGCATCAAGCCCGGCCAGGTGCCGCCCGGCCCCTGGGACCCCGACCTGTTCCAGGACGATGACAAGCGCTGGTATCTCTATTGGAACTCGTCCAACGTCTTTCCGATCTATGGCGCGCCCATCCGCTTCGTCGATGGCAAGATGGTCTATGGCGAGCCGCGCCGTTCTTTCATCCTGCTCGACCCGGCACATCATGGCTGGGAACGGTTCGGCCAGGATCATAGCGGCACGCTGCCGAATGGCACGCCGATCACCCCCTTCATGGAGGGGGCGTGGATGACCAAGGTCGCCGGGCGATACTATCTGCAATATGGCGCGCCGGGCACCGAGTATAATGCCTATGCCACCGGCACCTATGTCGGCACCTCGCCGATGGGGCCGTTCACCTATGCCCCGTACAACCCGGTCGGCTACAAGCCCGGTGGCTTCGTGCAGGGGGCGGGGCATGGCAACACCTTCCAGGATGCGCACGGCAATTGGTGGAACACCGGCACGCCCTGGATCGGCTATAATTGGACCTTCGAGCGGCGCATCGGCCTATGGCCCGCCGCGTTCGAGGCGGACGGGCAGATGCGCGTGTCGACCCGCTTCGGCGATTTCCCGCACCGGATGCCGACCACGCGCGTCACCGACCCGGAATCGCTGTTCACCGGCTGGATGCTGCTATCCTATCACAAGCGGGCGGTGGCAAGCGGCGAGGTGGCGGGGCATCCGGCATCCGACGCGACGGACGAGAATCCGCGCAGCTTCTGGCTGTCGCCGACCAAAGCCCCGGGCGCGACGCTGACCCTCGATCTGGGCGCGGTGAAGACGGTGCGCGCGGTGCAGGTCAACTTCGCCGATTATAAAGCCGGCCGCTTCGGCGATGCGCCCGACATCTATACCGAGTTCCGGCTGGAGCAGTCGGTGGATGGCCGCCACTGGCGCCCACTCGCCCGGACCGAAGCGCCGCGTCGCGATCGGCCCAACGCCTATTTCGCGCTGCCAGCGCCGGTACGGGCACGCTATGTCCGCTATGTCCACGGTCATATCGGGGGGGCGAGTCTGGCGATCAGCGACCTGCGGGTGTTCGGCAATGCCGACGGCGTCGATCCCGCCGCCCCCGAGCTGACCGCCGCGACGCGCGAGGCGGACACGCGCAACGCCATGATCCGGTGGAAGCGCGTGCCGGGCGCGGTCGGCTATAATGTCCGCTGGGGCATTCGGCCCGATCGACTGGCGCTGACCTATCAGGTCTTTGCTGACCGGGTGGCGGCAGGGGAGCAGGCCGCATTGCCGCTGCGCGCGCTGACCATGGGCCAGCGCTATTATGTCGCGGTCGAGGCGTTCGACGAACACGGCGTCTCGCGCCTTAGCCGCATTCAAGAGATGTAATCGGCCCTTTTCGGTTCTTTGGGAGCCATTTTGTCGGCGGATCGTCGTTCGGTTCAGCTTGGCGTAGGATTGCGCGGCGTAAGCGCGCTGCTGCGACGACAATAGGACGAATAGGGGCTATCATACCGACATGACCGCATCGCTTTTTTCCGTGAATCGCCCTTTTTTCGCCCGCTGCCTCGCCACCATAGCGGTTGGGTCGCTGGTAACCACGCCGCTGATGGCCCAGGTCGCGCCGCCGCCGGTCATGGTGCCCCCCGCGCCGGGCGCGCAGACGCCGCCGCCCGCCATCACCACGACGCCCGTCGCTCCCTCCCTCGCTGCGCCAACAGCGATACCGACGCTGAGCGAGGCGCAAATCCGCCAGCTCGCCACGCTGATCGCACAGGCCGAGGTGGCGCAGGGGTTGCGCCAAGGGCCGCCGCGCGACCTGTCCACCCTGTCGCCCGCCGCGCTGACCCGTGTCGCGCTCGACTATGCCCATGCGGTCCATGTCGGACGGCTCGATCCAAGTGACTTCACCAAGGACTGGGGCATCCGGCCGCAGCCCTTTGATGCCGCGCCGGGCTTTGCCGATGCGGTGCGCCGCGATCGGCTGGCGGATTGGGTCGCCTCACTGCCGCCGCCCTATGCGGGCTATGACGCGCTGGTGAAGGGGCTGGCCCGCTATCGCGCGATGGCGGCGGCGGGCGGCTGGTCGTCGCTGCCCGCGACCACGATCAATTTCGGGGCGAGCGGGCCGCAGGTTCTGGCCTTACGCAAGCGATTGGCGATGGAGGACCCGGCGGTCAGCACGACCGGCGAGCGGTTCGATGACGATCTGCTCGCCGCCGTCCGCCGGGCGCAGCGCCGCTATGGCCTGAACCCGGTCGGCACGGTGGGCGGCCAGACCATCGCAATGCTGAACGTGCCGGTGGCGCAGCGCATCCGCCAGATCATGGCCAACATGGAACGCTGGCGCTGGCTGCCGCAGCAGCTGGAGGCCAAGCGGGTGCAGGTGAACATCGCCGCCGCCGTGCTGACCGTGTTCGACGGCGATAATCCTGTCATGTCGATGAAGGCGGTCACCGGCCGTCCGGGTAACGAGACGCCGATGCTGGTGTCGACGATCCGCAGCATCGTGCTGAACCCGCCGTGGAACGTGCCCAGCTCGATCGCCAACAAGGAATTGTGGCCCAAGGAACGGGCCAATCCGGGCTATCTGAAGCGTGCCGGTTTCCGCGTGATCGACAATGGCGACGGATCGAAGCGGTTGCAGCAATCGTCGGAAAAGAGCGCGCTGGGGCGGTACAAGTTCGACTTCCCCAACGACTTCGCGGTCTATCTGCACGACACGCCCGCCCAGTCGGGCTTTTCCAAGTTTGACCGGCTCGCCAGCCATGGCTGCGTCCGGCTGGAGAAGCCCGCCGAGCTCGCCTCGCTGATGCTGAAGACCACGCCGGAGTGGCAGCAGCCGCAGATCGATGCGACGATCGCCTCGGGCAAGACGGTGCGCGCGACCATGGCGGAGCCGGTGGCGGTCTATTTGCTCTATTGGACCGCCTTCGCCAATGCCGATGGCCAGGTGGGGTTCCGTGAGGACCCCTATGGCTGGGACGCGCTGCTCGCCAGCAAGATCGAGGCACGCTCGGCCGAGCGGGCCCAGTCGACCAAGGATTAAAGGGGAAGCATGATGAAGATGATGAACAAGCGGGCGATGGCACTGGTCGCGGCGGGGCTGTTGCTCCCGGCGCTGGCGGGTTGCTCGCGCTCGTCCGAGGACCCGCCCGTGCCGGTCGAGAACGACACGTCGGTCGTCGAGGACAACATGTCGGCGCCCGAAGAGGCCCCGGTCATGACCAACGATGCGGCGCCGGTCGCGCCGGTCAACATGGCCGCCGACACCGTGCCGCCCCCGCCGCCCGAGCGTACCGTCGACCAGCAGATGCTGGACGACGCGTCCGCCACCGGCATGACCTCGCGCGTCCAGCGCACCCCGAGCAGCGATGCGCCTGCCGAAGGTGTCGAGCCCAAGGACGGGCAGTAATACACGATACTCCTCCCCGGTACGGGGAGGGGGACCGCCGCGAAGCGGTGGTGGAGGGGACTCTCCGCTAGGTATGTCCTGTGTGGAAGCCCCCCTCCGTCAGGCCTGACGGCCTGCCACCTCCCCGTGTCGGGGAGGATCTAGGGGGCGATCTCTCGGACCAGCGCCTGACGCTGCGCCTCGGTCGGCCGCCATTGGCCCGCCATCGAACCGCCAGCCCCGAACAGCGCATCCACGACCTGCGCCGCATCGCCCTGCGCCCACAGCCCGGCCAGTTCCGCCCGGCGCGGATCGGGTGAGGCGTCATTCCCGGAGCGGATGAACCGCAGCCACGCCGCGAGCGCCGTCAACGTGGCGGGCGCTTCCCCGCCATGCGCCGCCAGCGAGGATAGCCAGCGCGGGCCGACCTTTTGCGATCCGTCGCTGGCGATCTGCGACAACCGGTGTTCCAGCGTGACATTGGCGAAACGGGCGAGCAGCGCGTCGGCATAGGGATCGAGCTGCTGCCCTTCGGCGGCCGTGAAGCTGGTCGCCGCTTCCTGGCGCATCAGCCTTTCCACCACCGGGCGGATCGCCGGATCGGCCACCGCCTCGTGCACGAACCGGTGGCCGCGCTCCAGCCCCAGATAGGCGAGCGCGGAATGTGCGCCGTTGAGCATACGGAGCTTGGCGGTTTCATAGGGCGCGACATCGGCGACGAACTGCGCGCCGCCCACTTCCCAGCGCGGACGGTCGCCTGCGAAATCGTCCTCGATCACCCATTGGCGATAGGGTTCGGTGATGACGGCGGCTTCGTCACGCATCCCCAGCACCGCCTCGACCCGCGCGCGGTCGTCATCGGTGACGGCGGGGACGATGCGGTCGACCATGGTGTTCGGGCAGCGCCAGTCGCGCTCGAACCAACCGCGCGCTGCCGTTTCGCCCTGATGGTCGAGAAACGCCGCGACACCGGCGCGCAGCACCCGGCCATTGTCGGGCAGGTTGTCGCAGCTCACCAGCGTCAGCGGACCCAGGCCCGCCGCCTGGCGCGCGACCACTGCCCGGGCGAGATGATGGTAGATGCTGTTCCCATCTGCGACGATGCCCGCCAGATCGGTCGCACCGTCCGGTCGCCGCCAATAGCCCTTCTCGGTCACGGTCAGCGTGACGATCCGCGTGTCTGCCGCCGCGAGCAATGCCGCCAGCCGCTCCGGGGCCTTCGCCGCCACGGTCACCTCGCGGATCGCACCGATCGGCCGGACCGACTCGCCTTCGCTCGACCGTTCGGTGACGGTGTAGAGCCCGTCCTGCGGTGCCATCTGGTCATGCACGCCCGCCGACCGCAGCGATGCGCCCGCGATCGCCCAATCGCGATCCCCCGCCGCCATCGCGTCATCGGTATAAACCGCCTGATGCGCGCGGTGAAACGCGCCGAGCCCCAGATGGACGATGCCGATCCGCTGGCTCGCCCGATCGTAACCGGCGCGCGCGACACCGGCGGGCAGCGTCGCGGCGGTCGCTTCGCCGAGGCGGGTCACAGCCGGTACGCCGTGCGGACCAGGCCGTTGGTCAGCGCATGGGCGAGGTCCACCGCCCCATCCTCCTCCAGCCGGTGCTCGGCGACGAGGCGCGCCAGGAAGCCGCAGTCGATCCGCCGCGCGACATCATGCCGCGCAGGGATCGACAGGAAGGCGCGGGTGTCGTCATTGAACCCGACCGTGTTGTAGAAGCCCGCCGTCTCGGTGGTCATCTCGCGGAAGCGGCGCATCCCCTCCGGGCTGTCATGGAACCACCAGGCGGGGCCCAGCTTCAGGCAGGGATAATGCCCGGCCAGCGGCGCCAGCTCGCGCGCATAGACGCTCTCGTCCAGCGTGAAGAGGATGATGGTCAGGTCGCGCTCATTGCCGACCACATCGAGCATGGGTTTCAGCGCATGGACGTAATCGGTGCGCATCGGCATGTCCGCGCCCTTGTCGCGCCCATGGCTGGCGAAGAGCCCTGCATTGTGGTTGCGGAACGAACCGGGGTGAATCTGCATCGTCATGCCGTCCGCGACGCTCATCTTCGCCATCTCGGTCAGCATCTGCGCGCGGAACAGTTCCGCATCGGCGGGCGTCCAGTGGCCGCCGACGATCTTCGCGAACAGCGCCTCGGACTCGGCGGTCGACAGGTTCGCTGTCGCCGCCGTCGGATGGCCGTGATCGGTGGCGGTCGCACCCAGCGCGCGGAAGGCGGCGCGGCGCTTGGCATGGGCGGCGAGATAGCCGGACCAGCTATGCACATCCTCGCCGGTCAGCTCGGCGAAGCGCTGCATCGCGCCTGTGAATTGCTCATGCTCGACATCGATCACGCTGTCGGGGCGATAGGTGGTGATGACGCGACCTTGCCAGCCGGAATCCCGGATCGCCTGGTGATGGACCAGCGGATCGTCGGCGCCCTCGGTCGTCGCCAGGCATTCGATGCGGAATCGCTCGAACAGCGCGCGCGGGCGGAAGGCGGGGGTAGCGAGCGCCTCGCCGATCGCGTCGAAATAACGCTCGGCAGTCGCTTCCTCCAGCGCCTCGTCGAAGCCGAACACCTCAGCAAAGACATGGTCCAGCCACATGCGCGATGGGGTGCCGCGGAACAGGTGGTAGTTCGACGCGAACAGCTTCCACGCCGCGCGCGGATCGGTCGCGGGGCGGCCACCACGATGCGGGATGCCCAGATCGTCGAGCGCGATGCCCTGGCTGTAGAGCATGCGGAAGACATAATGATCGGGCGCGAGCAGCAGATCGCTGGCATCGGCCCAGGGTTCGTCGGTCGCGAACCAGCGCGGATCGGTATGGCCGTGCGGGCTGATGATCGGCAGGTCCGCAACCTCGGCATAAAGCGTCCGCGCGATGCCCCGCGTCGTCGGGTCGGCGGGCAGCAGCCGGTCGGGGTGAAGCTCCAGCTTGCGGGTCATGCGGTCAGCTCCAGTTCGGTCACAGCCGCGTTCGCGTTCAGGCCCAGCATGTGCACGATTCCCCGCTCCAGCCCGCGCAGCTCGGCCAGCCCGCGCATCCGGCCCAACAGCGAATAGCCGGGATTGGAACTGCGATGAAGGTCGTCCATCATCCGGTGGCCATGGTCGGGGCGCATCACGATGGCGCGGTTCTGGGCATGCGAAATCTCGACCACCGCCTGCATCACCTGGGTCATGCGGGCATGGCCGCCCAGATGCTCGGCCTCATGGAAATTGCGCTCGCCTTCTTCCCAGCCGACCGAGCGGAGGTGGAGGAAGTCGATCCGGTCGGCAAAGCGCCGGACCATCGCGGGCAGGTCGTTGTCCGGCCGTGCGCCGAACGAGCCGGTGCAGAAGCACAGCCCGTTCGCCAGCGACGGCACGGCGGCGTAGAGATGATCGAGGTCCTCGGCGGTGCTGACCACGCGCGGCAGGCCGAAAATGGGGAAGGGGGGATCGTCGGGATGGACGACCAGTTTGATGCCCACTTCCTCGGCGATCGGGCAGACCGCGCGTAGGAAGGCGATGTGGTTCGCTCGCAGCGCCTCGGCATCGATCCCGGCATAGCTGTCGATCGCGCGCAGGAAGGCGGGCGAGTCGAAACTCTCCTCGCTACCCGGCAGCCCGGCGATGATCGTGCGCTCGAGCTTGTGGCGCTCTTCGGGAGTCATCGCGGCAAACCGCTCGGCGGCGGCGGCGCGGACTCCTTGCGAATAATCCGCCTTGGCCCCCGGGCGCTTCAGGATATGGATGTCATAGGCCGCGACTGCCGCCCATTCGAAGCGCAGCGCGGTCGCGCCGTCGGGAAGCTCCCAGTCCAGGTCGGTCCGGGTCCAGTCGAGCAGCGGCATGAAGTTATAGGTGACGGTCCGCACACCCTCGGCCGCCAGATGGCGCAGGCTGTCGCCATAGGCCTGGACCAGTTCGTCGGTCAGCTCGCCCCGCTTGATCGCGTCGTGCACCGGCAGGCTCTCGACCGTCGACCAGCCGAGCCCGGCCGCCTCGATCATCGCACGCCGCTCGGCGATTGCCTCGCGCGGCCAGACCACGCCATTGGGGATTTCATGCAGCGCGGTGACGACCTCGGTGGCACCGGCCTGGCGGATATGGGACAAGGCGATCGGGTCGGCGGGTCCGAACCACCGCATAGACTGGATCATCAACACGTCGGCTATCCTCGTCCCATATCGCATTTTCAGGTCGGTAGCGGTAGCATCGGCGTTTCGGATTGACCAGTTACAAATTTTGGCCTTGCCACTATCGAGAGGGTACAGGCTGATACGATAAAGGAGAGAAAGCCGATGCGGATTGTGGTTGTCGGGGAGGGCATGATCGAGTTGACGCGGGCCGAGGGCGGCCTGTGGCGGCTGGGCCATGGCGGGGACACGCTGAACACCGCGATCCATCTGGCGCGCCTGGGCGGCGATGTCCGCTACGTCACCGCGCTGGGCGACGATCCGTTCAGCGAGACGCTGATCGCGGACTGGTCGGCGGAGGGCATCGATACCAGCCTGATCCAGCGCGACCCCAGCCATATGCCCGGCCTTTATGCGATCACCACCGATGCAGCCGGTGAGCGTAGCTTCGCCTATTGGCGTGGACAGAGCGCGGCGCGCCAGACGCTAGCCCTGCCTGGCGCCGAGGCGGTGATGGCGGAGGCGGAGCAGGCCGACCTGCTGTTGTTTTCGCTGATCACGCTGGCGGTCCTGGAGGACGAGGGGCGCGATCGCCTTTTCGCGCTGGCCGAGCGGGTTCGCGCGCGCGGGGGACGGGTGGCGTTCGACGGCAATTACCGTCCGCGCCTGTTCCCCGATCAACAGGTGGCGCGCGACCTGTGCGCCCGCGCGATCGCGGTGTGCGATATCGGTCTGCCGACGCTGGAAGACGAGACGATGCTGAACGACGCGACCTCGGCCGAACAGGTGCAGGCGCATTGGCGGGCGGGCGGCGCGGGCGAAGTGGTCGTCAAGCTCGGGGCGGATGGCTGTTTGTTGGCGGGTGATGGGATCGTGCCCCCGCCCGAGCGTTTGAGCCCGCGCGATACGAGCGGTGCGGGTGATGCTTTCAATGCGGGCTATCTGGCGGCGCGGCTGGACGGCGCTTCTCCGGCTGAGGCGGCGGTGCGCGGCCATCGGCTGGCAGGATGGACCGTGATGCGGGCCGGTGCGATCCCGCCGCGCGATGACGCGATGCCGAACAGATGAAGATGGTTTTGGACTGACCAATACGGGCGTAATGTCAGGCTGGTACTTGTTATCCTGTCATATATAAATATCATAGGCGATTGTTCGATCTCATTTGTAAAACTTCTTGCCACTCTCATAACCGGATGACACATTATGTCCGACATGAATGGTCGAAAAAACGACCGGTGCGGGAGTGTGGAGATGAAGGTGAATCGGCGTGATCTCTTGGGGGCGGTCGGCGTGGCAGGAGCCTCCACCGCACTCGGCCCGGTGGCAGCGTCCCAGGCTGCGGCACCGGGGCAGGCCCGAACCTTCACCCCCGATTGGGCCTCGCTGACGAGCGGTTACCGCGCGCCCGACTGGTTCCGGGACGCCAAGTTCGGCATGTGGGCGCATTGGGGCCCGCAATGCGTGCCAGAGGAAGGCGACTGGTATGCGCGCGGCATGTATGAGCAGGGATCGCGCGCCTATAACGCCCATGTTCGCAAATACGGCCACCCCAGCAAGGTCGGTTTCCTGGACGTCATCGGAAAGTGGAAGGCCGAGAACTGGAACCCGGAGCGGCAGCTCGATCTCTACCAGCGCGCCGGGGCCAAATATTTCGTCGCGATGGCGAACCATCACGACAATCTCGACTGCTTCAACTCGCCGCATCCCTGGAACACCACCCGGGTGGGGCCCAAGCGCGACATTATCGGCACCTGGGCCAAGCTGGCGAAGGCGCGAGGGCTGCGCTTCGGCGTATCGAACCACAGCGCCCATAGCTGGCATTGGTATCAGCCCGCTTATGCCTATGATTCCGAAGGGCCGATGCAGGGCAAGCGCTATGACGCGGCCTGGCGGACCAAGGCGGATGGGCGCGGCACCTGGTGGGACGGGCTGGACCCGCAGGAATTGTACAACGGCCCGATCATGAAGCTTCCCGACGGATATCGGGACCGGACCGAGGTCGACGGCTGGCATGAGCGGAACGACAGGCTCTGGAACGAGGGCAAGCCGCTGGGCCGTCCCGATCTGGCTGCGAAATGGGCGCGCCGTTGCCGGGCGCTGATCGACAATTACCAGCCCGACCTGGTCTATTTCGACAATTTCGACCTGCCGATGGAAGAGATCGGACTGGAGATGGCGGCCTATTATTACAACGCCAGCCAGCGCTGGCATAACGGGCGGCTGGAGGCGGTCCTCAACATCAAGACCACGCCGCCGCAGCGGCGCATGGCGGTGGTCGATGATGTCGAGCGGGGCGGCAAGACCTATATCGAAACCTATCCGTGGCAGACCGATACCTGTCTCGGCGCCTGGCATTATGACCGCAGCATCTATGACAATGACGGCTATAAGAGCGCGGCGACGGTGATCCACACGCTGTGCGACGTGGTGTCGAAGAACGGCAATCTGCTGCTCAACGTGCCGATGCGCGGCGACGGCACGATCGACGAGAAGGAAGAGCGGATCGTCGAGGGGATCGCCGCCTGGATGGGGCGCTATGGCGATGCCATTTACGGCACGCGGCCTTGGCGCGTTCATGGCGAGGGCCCCGGCTCGGGCGGCGGCGGCATGTTCAGCGAAACGCAGCACTCGAAAAACAGCGCGGCCGATATCCGTTATGTCCGCAAGGGCGAGAACCTGCATGCGTTCGTCCTGGGCTGGCCGGACGATGGCGTCGCGCGGCTGACCCTGCTGGCGAACGGCAACCCGATCGGGCGCGGCCGCGTGGAGCGCGTCACCCTGTTCGGCGATTCGACGCCGCTGGCGTTCCGCCGCACCGACAAGGCGCTGGAAGTCACGCTCCCGGCGGGTGCCCGCGAGACGATCGGCGTGGCGCTGGTCCTGCAGGGCCTGGGGCTGGTCGAGGGCAGTGTCCCGGTGGCGTGATGCCGATACTCCCCTCCGGGCAAGGCCTGGAGGGGAGGGAGCTGGCCTTCAGACTAAATCAAGGTGGCGGAACATATAGGTCGTCGCGTGGCGGGCCTGGCCATCCGGGTCCCAGGCGTAACCGGGAATGATACCGGCGACCTGAAAACCCAGTGACGCATAAAGCGGCTCCGCCCGGTCGCCGCTTCTCGTATCCAGCGTGATCAGGGACTTTCCCGACTCTGCGGCCCGCTCCATGGCCTTGGTCATGAGTCGACGTCCGATCCCCCGGCGACGCGCCATGGGGTGGACGATCATCTTGGCGATCTCGCACCGATGGCGCTGGTTGGGCGGCATCGACAGGATCAACTGCACGGTGCCGACGATCCTCCGATCCCAAAGTGCGCCGAGCATCACGCGATGGCGCTGTTCCACTTCGGGCAGCACCGTCGTCAGCCAGAATGCCTCAGCCTCGTCGTCGCGCAGGGGCGCCATGAAGCCAATCGCCGCACCGTCATGGACGCTGTCCACCAGGATACGCCGAAGATCGCTCAGGTGAGTCCGAATGGCGTCGGCATCCAGTTCGATCAGTTGGAGGTCCATCCTATGCCCCCTCACGCCATGGCGATGATGTAACGGGCCGGATCGTCCTCCGTTGTGAACACGGACGGACCCCGCAGCTGATAGCGGAGGCAATCTCCTGGCCTCAGCCTGTGAGCCACCTCATCCACCTTGATCGACAGCGCGCCGGTCAGCAGGACGAGGTGATGCTCATGGCCGGGAAAGGCGGGGCGCTCATATCGGATGCACTGGTGCGGCTCCAAGCTGCACTCGATCAGATCGATCTTGAGCGGGGTGCCGGGCGGGGAGAGGATTCGGCGGGAAAAGCCGCGCTCGGGATCGGTCCAGATGCTCTGCTCGTCGCGGCGGATCAAAGCCTTGAAGCTCGGATCGAGCGGGGCGAAAAGCTGGGACAGGGGGATACCGAAGGATGAAGCCAATCGGCCCAGGCTTTCGGCGGTCGGACTCACATCGGCATTCTCGATGCGCGAAAGCGTGGCACGGCTGATGCCGCTGGCCTCAGCGAGGTCCTGCAGGCTCCAATTCCGATCGGTCCTGAGCGCTTTCAGGTGCGCCGCCAAGGCCTGATGCTGATTATCGTCTCTGACCATAAACGGGATTATATTTCGAATATGGGACGGCGCAAGATCGTAGGGCTCTGAATCTGTGCGCACGAAAAAGGGGGCCGGAACCGAAGTTCCGACCCCCTGATCCTGTCAGCTTGCGCTGGCGGCGTGGCTTACGCGCCCGGGATTTCCGAGACGTTCACCTTGATGCCGCGGCCCATCGTCGACGAGACGGCGACCTTGCGGACATACTTGCCCTTGGCGCCCGACGGCTTGGCCTTGATCAGAGCGTCGACCAGCGCGTCGAAGTTCGCGCGCAGGTCTTCCGCCGGGAACGACGCCTTGCCGATGCCCGAGTGGATGATGCCGGCCTTTTCGACGCGGTACTCGACCTGGCCGCCCTTGGCCGCCTTGACGGCTTCGGCGACGTTCATGGTCACGGTGCCCAGCTTCGGGTTCGGCATCAGGCCCTTGGGGCCCAGCACCTTACCGAGGCGACCGACGACGCCCATCATGTCCGGGGTCGCGATGCAGCGATCGAAGTCGATGGTGCCGCCCTGGATGGTTTCCATCAGGTCTTCGGCGCCCACGACGTCGGCGCCAGCGGCGCGTGCTTCGTCGGCCTTCGCGCCCTTGGCGAACACGCCGACGCGAACGGTCTTGCCGGTGCCCTTGGGCAGGGTGACGACGCCGCGGACCATCTGGTCGGCGTGGCGAGGGTCAACGCCCAGGTTGACGGCGACTTCGATCGTCTCGTCGAACTTCGAGGTCGCGTGGGTACGCGCCAGCGAGATCGCTTCGTCGATGCCGTGCAGCTTCTCGGAGTCGATCTGGACCGACTTCTGCTTCTTGGTCAGCTTGGCCATGATCTTAGCCCTCCACCACTTCGAGGCCCATCGCGCGGGCGGAGCCTTCGATGATCTTGGTCGCAGCCTCGATGTCGTTGGCGTTCAGGTCCTTCATCTTGACCTGGGCGATTTCCGCGAGCTTCGAGCGCGCGATCTTGCCCGCCGACACCTTGCCCGGCTCCTTCGAGCCCGACTTCAGGTTGGCGGCCTTCTTGATGAGGTAGGTCGCAGGCGCCGTCTTCGTCTCGAACGAGAACGAACGGTCGGCATAGACGGTGATGACGGTGGGCAGCGGCGTGCCCTTCTCGACTTCGCCGGTCTGCGCGTTGAACGCCTTGCAGAATTCCATGATGTTCACACCGCGCTGACCCAGCGCCGGGCCGATCGGCGGCGAGGGGTTGGCGGCGCCTGCAGGGACCTGCAGCTTGATATAGCCGGTAATCTTCTTTGCCATGTCACTCTCTTTTCGAGTCTAGCGGTCGTGACGGGCGCGAGGCATAAGCCAGCGCACCCTCCCGCAAGGGTTCCGTCGCATGATGCTAGGGAAGCGCGGGCCGATAGCGGAATATGGGTCGGAAAGCAAGGCAAGCATTGTGCTTGTCAGGAGCGAACCGGGCATGTCACCTTTGGTTCATGATGGACGACTCGGTCGAGGGAGCGACCGGTTCCGCCATCGCTCGAACGGGGGTTCGACACATGGGACGGGGATGGGGCGCGCTGGCCTTTGCAGCGGCGCTGACGATGGCTGCCACACCGCTGGCGGCGCAGGAAAAGACCGGCAACAAGCCCGGTTTCACCCTCACGCCCGGCACCGCCACCATCGTCCTGATGCGGCCCGAAATCGCGGTCGGCGCGCAGTCGACCGGTGGCGCTTTCGAGCCCAATGCCGACTGGACCGACCAGGCGCGCGAAAATCTGGGCAGGGCGCTGGCCCAGGCCCAGGGGCAGCTCGGCAACGAGGTCGTGAACTTCGTCGAGCCGGTGGGGCAGGGGGCGGCGACCGCGCATGAATATCGCGCGCTGTTCACCGCGCTGGCCGACTCGGTCATCACCTATCAGTTCTTTCCCGGCAACCGCCTGCCCACCAAGAAGCGTGACGGCAGCTTCCTGTGGTCAATCGGGCCGGAGGTCGCCAAGCTGCCGGGCCTGCAGGGGGCCGATTATGCCCTGTTCGTCACGACGGTGGATTATTACGGCTCGACCGGGCGCAAGCTGCTCCAAGTGGTGGCCGCCGGGGTGGCGGGCGTCGGCGTGACGGCGGGCGTGCACAAGGGCTATGCCGGGCTGATTGACCTGAAGACCGGCGATCTGGTCTGGCTAAACGCCGATCTGGCGATGGGCGGCGATGTCCGCACGCCGGAGGGCGCGGTCAAGCGGGTCTCGCAATTGCTGGAGGGTTTCCCAGGCACCACCGCCCAGACCGCCGCCGTGTTGCCGTCGGCCGCGATCCAGACCGCGGCACGTTAAGGGCGGGCAATCATGGCTGGATGGATGATCGCCGCTGCGCTGGCGGGCGCGGCCCTGGGCCATGGCGCGTCCGACAAGCTCGCGCCCCTGCCACCTTATGGCGCGGCCTATACGCCGACCACGGTCGACGAACGTGGGCTGTGGCAGCAGGCGGACGAGGCGGAGCGCGACCTGCGCGACTCGCCCGCCGTGGTCCGTGACGCGGCGCTGAACGCCTATATGAGCAAGGTCCTTTGCCGCTCGGTCGGTGAGGATCGGTGCAAAGGCGTGCGAATCTATGTGGTGCGCGCGCCCTATTTCAACGCATTCATGGCGCCCAATGGAATGATGGTCGTCTGGACCGGCGCGCTGCTCCGTCTGCGCGACGAGGCGGAATTGGCGGCGGTGTTGGGTCATGAGTTCGGGCATTTCGAGATGCGCCATGGGCTGAAGACGTTTCGCCGGGCGCGGACGATGACGGACATCATCGCCTGGACCAGCGTCCTCTCCCCCTACAGCACCCTGCCGGTCAGCCTGGTCCAACTGCACTTCTCCTATAATCGCGCACAGGAGACGGAGGCAGACCTGATGGGCCTGCGCTATCTGGCGGCGGCTGGCTATCGGCCGCTCGCGGCCTCGCGCATCTGGGAGCGGCTGATGGCGGAAGAGGATGCGACCGCTTTGGGGCGCAAGCGGCATGTCACGCATCGCTATGCGGCGGGTTTCTTTGCCGATCATCCGACCGAGCTTACCCGCGCGACCTATCTGCGCGAGGCGGCGGGGGCGGATGGCGAACGCGGCGAGGAGGCACGCGATGCGTTTTCGACGGCGATGCGCCCGTGGCGCGCGACCTTTCTGGCCGACCAGATCAAGCTCAACGATTTCGGCGGCTCGGAATATCTGCTCGGCGAGCTGGCGGGCGGGCAATGGACGCCCGACCTGCTGCTGACGCGCGGCGAACTCTATCGCGAGCGGGGCAACCCCCGCGATCTGGTCAGCGCGGCGCAATTCTATCAGCAGGCGATCGATGCAGGCTGCACCGATCCGGTCGCTTGGCGCGGGCTGGGCCTGTCGCTGTTGCGCGGGCAGCAGGAAGCGGCGGGGCGGGCGGCGCTCAAAACCTATCTGGAGCGCGCACCGCAGGCGAGCGACCGCGCGGCCATGGCGATGTTGATCGGGGAAGGGGGCGTGCGATGAGAGGTTTCAAGATCGCGGCGATCGGACTGGCGCTGCTCGCGGCACCGGTGATGGCGGGTAACAAGCTGATCCCGGCGGGGCAGCCGGTGGCGGTCGCCAAGTCGGTGCTGACGGTCACGCCCTCGGTCGAATGGAACAAGCTGGGCGCGCGGCCTGGGCGCAATTCGGAGACATGGACCTTCGATGGCGACGCGCTGAACGACCTGACCTTCTATGGCGGGATCGAACCCGAACAGACGCTGTTCCGGGAGGCCAGCAAGCGCACCAAGCCGCTGCCGCGCGTCAAGGCGACGATGCTGGTGACCGACATCCCGACGCTGGTCGAGAACAGCTATCGCATCGCGCTCGACACCCCGCTGTTCACCGTGGAGGGGATGGAGCCGATGGCCTTTGCTGGCCAGCCGGGCATCCGCTTTGCCTATAGCTTCACGCGGCCCAACGAAGACCTGCCGCGCAAGGGCGAGGGGCGGGCTGCGATGATCGGCGGCAAGCTGTACCTGATCACCTTCGAGGCACCCCGGCTGCACTATTTCGACGCCGGGGTGGCGGCGTTCCGGCAGGTGGCGGACAGCGCCAAGCTGTAGGACGCCAGATGCGAAAAGGGCCGGTGGCGTCGCCGCCCCGGCCCCTGTTTCGTCGGATCGTCCGAACTTACTTCGAGCGTTCGACCTGCTCGAAGTCCAGTTCCACCGGGGTCGCGCGACCGAAGATCGACACCGACACCTTGACCTTGGACTTGTCGAAATCCAGTTCCTCGACCACGCCGTTGAAGCTGGCGAAGGGACCTTCCAGCACCTTGACCGCATCGCCGATCTCGTAGTCGACCTTGACCTTGTGCTTCGGGGCGGCGGCGGCCTCTTCCTTGGAGTTCAGCATCCGCGTCGCTTCGGTTTCGCTGATCGCCTGGGGCTTGCCCATCGCGCCCAGGAAGCCGGTGACCTTCGGGGTGTTCTTGACGAGGTGATAGACCTGGTCGGTCATGTCGAGCTTGGCCAGCACGTAACCGGGCATGAACTTGCGTTCGACCGCGATCTTCTTGCCGCGGCGGGCCTCGGTCACGGTTTCGGTCGGCACCTCGATCTGGTCGACCAGATGGTCGAGGCCCAGACGGGTCGCCTCGGCCATGATCGAGTCGCGGACCTTGCCCTCGAAACCGGAATAAGCGTGGATGATGTACCAGCGCGCCATGGAAAACCTTTTACTTCGCGAGCGACAGCAGGGTGCGGACCAGCGTCTCGAAGAACGAGTCGACCGCCAGGAAGAAGATCGCCAGGATCGTGGTCATCACGACCACCATCACGCCGGTCATCACCGTTTCGCGCCGCGTCGGCCAGACGACCTTCTTGGTCTCGGTCTTGACCTGATTGAAGAACTCGATGGGGGTCGTCTTCGCCACTCGTGCCGTTCCCGCACCTGCGTTGAAATTCTGTCAGCGAGGCATAGGTCCGCCGTCGCCTGCCCCAGGGGGCCTGCGACGAAAGGTCCGTCCGCGCTGTTCGGATGGGAACGCGATGTAGCTGTGGCTCGGGTAAAAGGCAAGGGTAGGGGCGGGATGAGGGTTTTCGGTTCACGCGAAGCCGCGAGGACGCGAAGGTTTTTGTTCGCGCAGAGGCGCGGAGGACGCAGAGGGGCTTTGCCTGCGTTCAGAAGCGGAAGGCTATAAGGCAGGCGTTGGGATGGTCTGGCCTGTCGGCCGGGCCCAACACCTCCGCGCCTCCGCGCGAACCAACCTTCTTCCTTCTTCGCGTCATCGCGGCTTCGCGTGAACAATCAGCAACACCGCCCGCCATTTTTCCCGCCGTACCGCGCCTGTTGCCGCTCGCGGAAGAAGGTTACCTCATCCATCGGTTCGCGGTCAGGATGTTTCGCCGCCATGTGCGCCACATAGGCGTCATAGCTGGGCATCCCGACCATCGCATTGCCGATCTGGCGCAGGCGGGCGAGCCAGCTCATTCGGCAGCCACCATTTCGGGCGGAACCTCGGTCACGCTGGGCCGGTCGATACGGCGCGCAATCAGGCAGGTCCGCACCGCATAGACCAGGATCGCCAGCACCACGCCCAGGAAGATGGCGCACAGACCCGCGTCGATCCGGTCGTTGAACACGATCCGGCCCATGTCGCCCATGGTCTTGGCGGGGGGCAGGACCTTGCCCGACGCAGCGGCGCTGGCGAACTTGTCGGCATGGGCCAGGAAGCCGACGCGCGGATCGGCGGAGAAGATCTTCATCCACCCCGCGGTCAGCGTGCAGGCGAGCAGCCAGACGGTCGGGATCACGGTGATCCAGGCATAGCGGTCCTTCTTCATACGGAAGAGCACAACGGTCGCCAGCATCAGCGCCACGGCGGCCAGCATCTGGTTAGAGATGCCGAACAGCGGCCACAGCGTGTTCACCCCGCCCAGCGGGTCGGTAACGCCCTGATAGAGGAAGAAGCCCCAGGCCGCGACGCACAGGCCGGTCGCGATCAGGCCCGGCGCGACCTTGCTCGACCCCCGGAAGCTGGGGACGACCAGCCCGATCAGGTCCTGCAACATGAAGCGGCCCGCACGGGTGCCCGCATCGACGGCTGTCAGGATGAACAGCGCCTCGAACAGGATGGCGAAGTGATACCAGAAGGCCTTCATCGCCTGTCCGCCGAACAGGTGGCTGAAGATCTCCGCCATCGCCACCGCCAGCGTCGGCGCGCCGCCCGCGCGGCTGATGATCGTATGCTCGCCTACGTCTCGCGCGACCTGCGCCAGCGTGTCGGCGGAGATGGGGAAGCCCATCGCGGTGACGGCGGCGGCGGCGCTGGCCGGGTCGGTGCCCAGCACGGCGGCAGGCGCGTTCATCGCAAAATAGATGCCAGGATCGAGGATCGACGCGGCGACCAGCGCCATGATCGCGACCGCGCTTTCCATCAGCATCGCGCCGTATCCGATGAAGGGGGCGTCCTTTTCGCTCGCGATCAGCTTGGGCGTGGTGCCGCTGGCGATCAGCGCGTGGAAGCCCGACACCGCGCCGCACGCGATGGTGATGAACAGGAAGGGGAAGAGCGGCCCAGCCCACACCGGCCCGCTGCCGTCGATGAACTTGGTCAGCGCTGGCATCTTCAGCGGCGGTGCCATGATGACGATGCCGATGGCCAACGCCACGATCGCGCCGATCTTGAGGAAGGTCGACAGATAGTCGCGCGGCGCGAGCAGCAGCCACACCGGCAGGACCGAGGCGACCGCGCCGTAACCAATCAGCAGGAAGCAGAGCTGCACCGGCGTGAAGGTGAACAGCGGCGCCAGCACCGCCGACTGCGCGATCGACTGGCCATAAAAGATCGCCAGGATCAGGCCGATGAAACCGATGATCGACACCTCGCCGATCTTCCCCGGCCGCACCCAGCGGGTATAGCCGCCCATCAGCATCGCCAGCGGCACGGTGGCGGCCACGGTGAACAGGCCCCAGGGGCTTTCGGCCAGCGCCCGCACGACGATCAGCGCGAGCACCGCCAGGATGATGACCATGATCATGAAGGCGCCGAACAGCGCGATGGTGCCCGCCACCGGCCCCATCTCCATGCGGATCAACTCGCCCAGCGAGCGCCCGTCGCGCCGCATCGATAGGAACAGCACCAGGAAATCCTGCACCGCCCCCGCCAGCACGACGCCCGCCAAAATCCACAGCGTTCCCGGCAGATACCCCATCTGCGCCGCCAGCACCGGCCCGACGAGCGGCCCCGCGCCCGCGATCGCGGCGAAGTGATGGCCGAACAGCACCGTCCGGTCGGTCGCGACATAATCCAGCCCGTCGGCGCGGCGGATGGCCGGGGTAGGACGGCTGGGGTCGATGCCGATCACCTTGGCGATGAACAGCGCATAATAACGATAGGCGATCAGATAGACCGAGACGGCAGCCGCCACGATCCACAGCGCGTTGACGGGTTCGCCGCGCACAGAGGCGACGACACCCAGTGCGCCCGCGCCGACGATCGCCAGCGCGATCCAGGGAAGGTGTTTGGTCATGCCCCGTGCAGTCCTCCGATTATGCTCTTGTCCTCTCTTCTAGCTCGGTGGGCGGGGTGTACCAGTCCCGAAAATCAGGGACGTCGGCAAAGGCGGATGGTGGCTTGTGCCGTATCTCCGTCATGGCACACTCGCCTTGGATCGACCTGGGGAGGGGATGATGCGTAAGATCGCTATGATGCTGGGGGTCGCATTGGCGGCATGGAGTCCGGGACAGGCCGCGCATGCACCGATGACGCCCGGGACTATTCCATGCCAGGTGCCGCCGGGCTGGGATCAGGTTGCGGCCCAAGGCGCAAAGGTCGTGGTGTTCGGCGAGATGCACGGGACACGCGAGGCACCGGCTTTCGTCGGCAATCTGGCCTGCGCGTTGGCTGCCAAGGGCGAGCGGGTCCTGGTCGCGGTCGAGCATGACGCCATCAATGACGACGACTTTCAAAAGGCCTGGGCGATGCCGGACGCCGCGTTCGTCCCTGCGCTGACCAAGGCTGGCTGGGCGGAGCGTGATGACGGGGTCGGCAGCGAGTCGATGCTGGCGATGCTGGTCGGGCTGCATCACGAGGCGCGGATGGGACGCAGGATCGACATCGTCGCCTTCAGCGGCGCCAAGGACGAAGCGCAAGCGCGACAATTCGCGCAACTGCCCGGGCAGGGGCCGCACGATGCGACGCAGGCCGAGAATATTCGCATCGCGGCGGCGCGCCAGCCTTACGATCATGTGCTCGTGCTGACGGGCAATACCCATGCCCGCAAGCGGCCGGTCACCTATACCCCCATACCCTTCGATCCGATGGCCATGCGACTGGCACGATCGGTTCCTGTGATCGCGTTGAACATGAAGTCGGCGGGCGGCACATCATGGACCTGTGGACTGAAGCCGGGGGTGGTACCCAAGCCCCATGTGCCGATCACCGCTGCGGACGTGGAATGCGCGGCGCATCCCTTGGGCAAGGACGCCGATCTGGATCGCGCGCCGTTCATCGCGCTGGGCAGCTTGCCGGGACAACAGCCCGATCCGGATTATGACGGCGTCTTCTGGCTCGGCCCGGTCAGCGCCTCGCCGCCCGCCGTTCCGGCTCAGAGCCCGAAGCGGACCCCGTAGCCCAGGCCCAGCGTCGCCTGCATCCGCTGGCCGCGCTCGCGGATCAGCGGCGAATCGGCGGCAGGACCGCCCAGCCGCTCCAAGCTGGTGAAGAGGGTGAGGGCGCTGCGCCGGTTCAGCGGGCGGATGACGTTGCCGCCCAGGCCATAGGACAGCACGCCCCCCGCCGCGCGATAGGGCGCCAGGCCGGTGCGTGTCGACTGGGCCGGCGAGATGCCGAAATAGGTCCGCATGAACGGTACGCTGGCCACCGTCATGCGTGGCCCCGCGCTGACGATCGCGCGTCCGATCCGGGTGCGGTACGTCGCCGACAGGTCCGCGACCACGCCGTCATGGCCGCCGAAACCCTGTCGTACTTCGGCGCGAGTGCGCCAGGCCCGGCGCGGGCCGAACGACTTTTCGACAAAGCCGCCGACCTCGCCGGCCGCCTTGATATTGCCCATGCCCGCCAGGGCGTCGCTGCCCCCTGCGATCAGGAAAGGGGAGCCGCCATTGCGCTCGTTTCGGCCGAAACGGATTTTTGCCAGTGGCCCTGCGCGCCAGCCGTCGCGGTTGACCGCGTTCCACCCGATCCCATCGGGCACCGAGGCGAAGAGCGTTTCGCCATAATTCACGCGCAGGTCGGGAAAGGTCGACAGCGCCATCTCCCGCGATCCCTGCCAGGCGGGGCCGAGGACCGGCGCGGCGCCCAGGGTGATGCTCCAGCCTGTCGGGGAGCCAGGCGCGATGCCGGGCGGCGGGGCGCTCTGACGCACCTCCTGCGCCGCGACCGGACAGGCCAGCAGCATGGCAACCCCCAGAACCAGTTCACGCATCCGTCATCTCCCTGTCATGTTGGATAGGGCGAGAGGTCGGGCGCCGCAATGGGAAGCCCTGTCCCAGAACTTAGCGCTTGCCCCGCCGTGCCGTCCGGGGTGAAAGGCGGGGCATGGCCCATAACTCCTCCCCGCTCGTCGTCGGTATCGGCGGCACGATCGGCAGCGTCTCCTCGACCGAGCGCGCGCTTCGGACCGCGATGACGGCCGCCGCGGACGAGGGGTTCCGCACCCATGTCTTCGGCGGCGAGGATCTGGCGCGCCTGCCGCTCTACAATCCCCGCGCGACGACACGGACCGAGGCGGAGCAGGTGTTCGTCGACACGGTACGACAGGCGTCGGCGATCATCATCGCCAGTCCGGGTTATCATGGCAGCATCTCGGGCCTGGTGAAGAACGCGCTCGACCTGTTGGAAGAGACGGCGAAGGACGAGCGGCCCTATCTCGCCGATCTGCCCGTGGGACTGATCGCGACGGCCTATGGCTGGCAGGCGACGGGTTCGACCATCGCGGCGCTGCGCTCGATCGTCCATGCGCTGCGTGGCTGGCCGACACCCTTCGCGGCTGCGGTGAACACGCAGCAGACGCGATTCGATGACGAAGGGCGGATCAGCGACCCGGCGGTCGAGGGGCAGTTGCGCCTGGTCGGCCAACAGGTCGCCCGCTTCGCACCGCTGGCGGGGACGATCCGCGCGTCGAATTGAGCGGCGTTCGGCGCGGATATTGGTTCGCGCGAAGCCGCGAAGCCGCGAAGATTTGATTTCGCGCAGAGGCGCGGAGGACGCAGAGATGGATCATGCGCGGCAGCGCAAATTCCTATTTCTTAGACCGCTAGAGAAAAAAGGGCGGCAAGAGCCGCGGGTACGTCACCTCTGCGCCCTCCGCGCCTCCGCGCGAACCAAATTCTCTTCTCTTCGCGGCATCGCGGCTTCGCGTGAGATAAAAGATCGCACCCCGTTGAATGGCAAGATCCGCGCATCCAACACATCCGTTCCCCGGCGAAGGCCGGGGCCCAGTTCCTTCCAAGCCGGTGGCGCGCCGAAACTTTGCGTGAGAGGCCAATGCCCAGCGCCTTCGATAGCGCCTGGAAACTGGACCCCGGCCTTCGCCGGGGAACAGGTCGGTAGGTTAGCGCAGGCGCTCGATCGCCAGCGCGGTGATCTCGTCCGCGATCGCTGCCGGGTCGCGCAATGCGCCGCCCGCCACGGTCGACACCGTCACCCATTCGCCCAGCATCGCCCCGTCCGCTTTCTTCGATCGGTTAAAAAAGGCGGGGTGCAAGAACCGCAAGTCCGACACCTTCGCGTTCTCCGCGCCTCCGCGCGAACCAAATTCTTTCTCTTCGCGGCATCGCGGCTTCGCGTGAGATAAAAGATCGCTCCCCGTTGAAGGGCAAGATCCGCGCATCCAACACATCCGTTCCCCGGCGAAGGCCGGGGCCCAGTTTCTTTCAAGCCGGTGGCGCGCCGTCGGGTTGCTTGGGATGCCAATGCCCAGCGCCTTCGATAGCGCCTGGAAACTGGACCCCGGCCTTCGTCGGGGAACAGGTCGGTAGGTTAGCGCAGGCGCTCAATCGCCAGCGCGGCGATTTCGTCCGCAATCGCCGCCGGGTCGCGCAACGCACCGCCCGCCACGGTCGACACCGTCACCCACTCGCCCAGCATCGCCCCGTCCGCCATCGCGGCGTAGTTCGCGCGCACCCGCGCCTGGAGCCCCAGGTCCGCCTCATAGGCATCATAAGTGTCGTCGGTGTAACTGCGCTTGCGCTTGCGGGCGATCAGGTCGCGCGCCACGTCAAGCGGCGTGTCGAGATAGACCGACAGATGCGGGGCGGGCAGGCGGAACTGCACCGTCTCCAGCTGCTCGATCCATTGCAGCAGCGCGGGCGCCTGGTCGGGCGCCACCTGCGCCGCCTGATAGGCCATGTTCGACGCGATATAGCGGTCGAACACGATCACATCGTGCGCTTCGGCCAGTTCGATCAGGTGCGGGCGTGATTCGAATCGGTCGAGCGCATAGAGCGTCGCTGCCGTCTCAGGCGCGGCGGCATGGGGCAGGCGGCCCGCCAGATACTCGCCCAGCGCCCAGCCGCCGACCGTCTCGGCATAGCGCGGAAAGGACAGGGCGGCCGCCGACAGCCCGGCGGCGTTCAGCCGTTCGGTGACGGCCGCCGTCGCGGTCGCCTTGCCTGCGCCGTCCGCGCCCTCGATCGCCAGCAGGAATGCCATCAGCCGCGAAAGCCTTCGTGGTGGCGGATCACTTCGTCGATGATGAAGCGCAGGAATTTCTCGGAAAATTCGGGGTCCAGCTGGGCATCGATCGCCAGCTGGCGCAGCCGGGCGATCTGCGACTCCTCGCGGCCGGGATCGGCGGGGGGCAGTTCATTCTCCGCCTTGTAGCGTCCGACCGCCTGGGTGATCTTGAACCGCTCGGCCAGCATGAAGACCAGCGCGGCGTCGATATTGTCGATCGACTGGCGATAGCCGGTCAGCACGGTGTCGGACATCGATACGTCTCCCTCTGGCGCGGCCGCGTCCCACGGCAAATTCACGCGGGCCCTTTCGCGCTTAGGCTTGCGTTCGGCAAGCGTTGTCGCCAGAGGCTCTTACCTGCCCATGACCGTAACCGCCACCCGCCTCGCCAAGCCCGCGCCCTCGCTGGACCCGATGATCCGGCTGGTGGCCGACGACATGAACGCCGTGAACCAGGTCATCATCGACCGCATGGCGTCCGAAATCCCGCTGATCCCGCAACTGGCGGGTCACCTGATCGCAGGCGGCGGCAAGCGGATGCGCCCGATGCTGACGCTCGCGAGCGCACAGCTGCTGGGCTATCAGGGGACAAGCCACCATGTCCTGGCGGCGGCGGTTGAGTTCATCCACACCGCCACGCTGCTGCACGATGACGTCGTCGACGGCTCCGACCTGCGGCGCGGGCGGCGGACCGCCAACATCATCTGGGGCAATCCCGCCAGCGTGCTGGTCGGCGACTTCCTGTTCAGCCGCTCCTTCCAATTGATGGTCGATGCGGGCAGCCTGAAGGTGCTGAACATCTTGTCGGGCGCGTCCGCTGTGATCGCCGAGGGCGAGGTGAACCAGCTGACCGCGGTGCGACAGGTTGGGCTGGCCGAGGAACGCTATCTCTCGATCATCGACGCCAAGACCGCCGCTTTGTTCGCGGCCGCCTGTCGCATCGCCGCCGTCATCGCCGAGCGGCCCGAGGCGGAGGAACTGGCGCTGGAGGCCTATGGCCGGAACCTGGGCATCGCGTTCCAGCTGATCGACGATGCGATCGATTATGTGTCGGACGCAGGCACGATGGGCAAGGACGCGGGCGACGACTTCCGCGAGGGCAAGATGACCCTGCCGGTGATCCTGGCCTATGCGCGCGCGAACGACGAAGAGCGCGCATTCTGGAAGGACGCGGTCGAGGGACGTCGGACGTCGGACGAGGACTTCGCCCATGCCATCACGCTGGTCCGCAAGAGCCGGGCGGTCGACGACACGATGGCGCGCGCGCGGCATTATGGCGGGCTGGCGATCGAGGCGCTGCGAGGCTTTGCCGATGGCCCGGCGAAGAGCGCGATGATCGAGGCCGTCGAATTCGCCGTCGCGCGGGCTTACTAACTCTCTCGACCCTGGCGAAGACCGGGGTCCAGTTGCTGCGAACGATCGAAGGCGCAGGGGGTTAGCCTCCCCCGCCTCGTGTGGCGCGCCACCAGCTTGGTTGAGCCTGGGCCCCGGCCTTCGCCGGGGAATGGGTAAGCGGGAAACGGGGGAAGTCCTTCACCCTGCCTGCTAAACCTCCTATCGCCACCCCATGACCCTGCCCGTCACCGCCGTCCTCCCCGACCTGCTGACCGCGCTTGCCGACGCCCCCAATGCGGTCCTTGTCGCCCCTCCCGGCGCGGGCAAGACCACGGCCGTCGCGCCCGCCCTTCTCGACCAGCCCTGGTGTACTGGCGAAGTCCTGCTCCTCTCCCCCCGCCGCCTCGCCGCCCGCGCCGCCGCCGAGCGCATGGCCGCACTCGCCGAGGAGCCGGTCGGCCGCACCTTCGGCTATGCCACCCGCATGGATACGAAGGTCAGCGCCGCGACCCGCTTGACCGTCGTCACCGAAGGCATCTTCGTCGCGCGCATCCAGGCCGATCCCGAGCTGGCGGGTATATCGGCGGTGCTGTTCGACGAAGTCCATGAACGCAGCCTCGACGGCGATTTCGGCCTGGCGCTGGCGCTGGATGCGCAAGGAGGGTTGCGGCCGGACCTGCGGCTGGTGGCGATGTCCGCGACGCTCGACGGCCGCCGCTTCTCCAGCCTGATGGGCGACGCGCCCGTCATCGAGAGTGAGGGGCGGAGCCATCCGCTGACGCTGCGCCATCTCGGCCGCGCCGCCGAAGCGCGGATCGAGGATTCAGTCGTTGCCGCCATCCGCCGCGCGTTGAGCGAAGAAGCGGAGGGCGACATCCTCGCCTTTCTGCCCGGCACCGCCGAGATCGCGCGCACCGCCGAGCGGCTGGCGAACCTGCCGGACAGCATCGCAATCCACGAACTCCACGGCTCGCTCGACTCGGCGGCGCAGCGTGCGGCAATCCGGCGCGACCCGGAGGGGCGGCGGCGAATCGTGCTCGCCACCTCGATCGCGGAGACCAGCCTGACGCTCGACGGCGTGCGGATCGTCGTCGATTCGGGGCTGGCGCGTCGCCCGCGCTACGACCGCGCGGCGGGCATGACCCGGCTCGTCACCGAGCGCGCCAGCCAGGCGGCCGTCATCCAGCGCGCGGGCCGCGCCGCGCGCCAGTCGCCGGGCGTCGCGTACCGGCTGTGGGAAGAAGCCGCGACGGCGGGCCTGCCACGCTTCGACCCGCCCGAAATCCTGGAGGCGGACCTGTCGGCGCTGCTGCTCGGCACCGCGCTTTGGGGGGTGAGCGACCCGCGCGCGCTCCCATGGCTCGACCCGCCGCCCGAGGCGGCCGTTGCGGAAGCCCGCGCTCGCCTCATCGTGCTGGAGGCGCTGGACGGGACAGGCCGCCCGACCGCACATGGTAAGGCGATCGCGAAACTGCCGATGCCGCCGCGCCTCGCGCACATGCTGATCCGCAGCGGCGAGCGCGGGCTGGCGTCGACCGCCGCCGAGGTGGCGGTGCTGCTCGGCGAGCGCGGGATCGGCGGGCAGGATGTCGATGTCGAACAGCGCCTGCGCCGCTGGCGGACCGAGCGTGGCCCCAAGGCGGAGGCGGCGCGGGCGATGGCGAAACGCTGGACCGGCCTTGCCCCGAAACCGGCCGAGCAAGAGGCGTGGGACCATGCGGCGGCCGTCTGCCTCGCGCTCGCCTATCCCGATCGGGTGGCGCGGCGGCGTGACGGGACGGGCGAGAATTGGGCGAGCGTCGGGGGCAGGGGCTTCCGGCTCGATCCAGCCTCGGGGCTGGCGAGTTCGGAATGGCTGGCGGTGGGCGAGACGCAAGGCGCGGCCTCGGGTGCGCGCATCCTGTCGGCCGCGCCGCTCGACCTCGCCACCGTCGAGGCGCTGTTCGCCGATCGGATCGAGACGCGGCGGACCGTCACCTTCAACCCGGCAACGGGCGGCGTCGAGGCGTTGCGCGAACGGCGGCTGGGCGGGCTTCGCCTGTCGAGCGGCCCCGATTCGGGCGCGTCATCCGAAGCCATCGCCGCGGCGCTGGTCGAGGGAGTGCGGACGCATGGGCTGTCGCTGCTGCCCTGGAGCGACGGGGCGGGGGCGTATCGCGCGCGGGCGGCCTATGCCGGGGTGGCGCTGGACGACGAGACGCTGCTCGAACGGCTGGACGACTGGCTGCCTGCATTGGTCGCGGGCAAGCGGCGGCTGGACGCGCTGGCGCCGGGCGCGCTGACCGAGGCGATCCGCAATCTGGTCGACTGGAACGATCAGCGGCGGATCGATTCGATGGCGCCGTCGCACTTCACCAGCCCGGCGGGCAGTAGCCATGCCATTGATTATGCAGCCGAAGGTGGTCCGCGCGTCGAGTTGCGCGTGCAGGCGCTGTTCGGCCTGGCCGAGCATCCGGTGATCGGGACGGAGCGCGTGCCCTTGGTCCTCAGTCTGACCTCGCCCGCCGGGCGGCCGATCCAGACGACGCGCGACCTGCCCGGTTTCTGGGCGGGAAGCTGGAGCGCGGTGGCCAAGGAAATGCGCGGCCGCTATCCCCGCCATCCCTGGCCCGACGACCCTGCGGCGGCCTCTGCAACACTGCGGACGAAAAAGGCGGATGCAAGAGCCGCCGGTTCGCGATAAGGGACTTGGATTATGGCCACTGCTCGCATCTTCCAGCGCCCCAAGAACGCGATGCAATCCGGCAAGTACCGGACCGATCGCTGGCAACTCGAATTCGAACCGACCGAGGCGAAAAAGCCCGATCCCCTGACCGGCTGGGCCGGTAGCGGCGACACGCAAGAACAGGTCCGCCTGACCTTCGCGACGCTGGAAGAGGCGATCGCCTATTGCCAGCGCGAAGGGCTCGACCATCACGTCGTGCCGACGCCGCAAAAGACGCTGAAGCTGCAAAGCTACGCCGACAATTTCCGCTGATGTTCAAGCGCTCCGGTCGAGACCGGGGCGCTTTTCTTTCGCGCGTGGCGCTTGAGAGGATTGGTTCGCGCGGAGACGCGGAGACGCGGAGGTGTCTCGCCCTCCGGCATCAGGATCGCCTCATAACCGGCTGATTAGAGCGGTATGTCGCTTCCGCGCCCCCATCCCCTCTGCGTCCTCTGCGCCTCTGCGCGAACAAAGTTTCTTGGCACCTGCCCGCCGGTTCCGGCGTGTCACCATTTGTTCGCGCGAAGCCGCGATGACGCGAAGAATTTGTGAATTGGTTCGCGCAGAGGCGCAGAGAGCGCAGAGGTGGCGTGTCTGGTGGCATCGGCGCGCATGACAAACGGCCGGTTGAAGAGATATTTCGCTGCCGCGAATACGACATCTCCGCGCCTCCGCGTCTCCGCGCGATAAATCGTCTTCGCGGCTTCGCGTGAACTCAAAAACCCAGAATGCCGCCACCTAAAAGCAAGAGCAGCTTGGCATCGACCGCCACTCCCGCCGCGCGGCGTTCGGCGATGAAGGCGGAAACCTCGGACAGCTTCACCCGGTGCACGACGATCTGCTCGTCCGAATCGCCTCCACCATCACCGACCTTCACCAACCCGGTGGCTCGGACCAAAGTGAACCGCTCCGACGTCATGCCCGGCGAGGAACAGAATTCTCCCAACGCCTCGATCCGGGCGGGGCGATAGCCGGTTTCCTCCTCCAACTCGCGCGCGGCACCGTCCAGCACCGCTTCGCCCTCGGTCTCATCCCCGATCAGACCGGCGGGCATTTCCAGACAGGTCACGCCCAGCGGAATGCGGAACTGCTCGACCAGCAGGATATGCCCGTCCTCCACCGCCAGGATGACGGCAGCGCGGATGTCGCGCGGTCGGTCGGCATATTCCCAGGTGCCGCGCTTGCGCAGCGCGAGGAAACGCCCCTCGGCCAGGGTTTCGAGGGGGGCGTCCATACGGGGATCGGTCATAGCGAGATCGGTCTGTCCGGCAGTTCGTTGGTGTCGGTCGCGGTCTTGGGGAAATGCTGGCTGAGCACAAGCCCGATGCGCTCGACCGCCGCGCTCAAACCTTCGCCGACATGGCCCTTGGCGACATGGGGGAGCATCACCGCCATTGCCTTGCCCCATGTCTCGGGACCGACCTTGCCGGTCAGGCCGGAGTCGGCGACGATCTCCGCCATATGCTCGTCCTCCGAGAGATACAGGAGCACACCGTAGCGGCTGTCGGTGCGCCGTTCGGCTGCGACGCGGAACAGCAGCACCGCGCGTTCCCGGACGCGGGCATGGCGGATGCTCTTGGGGACGAGCGCGATCCGACGTCGGGTAGAGCCCAGCACCGTCACCACGATCGCGCACACCACAACCTGCGCTATCATCAGCACGCCCAGGATCAGGTCTTCGCCTGGCGCGCTCCAGCCGTCATGGACCAGTGCCAGCAGCTTCAACCCCAGGTCGGGAAAGAGCGCCGCGAACAGCGGCACCAGCAGCATCGCCCCCGCCGCATAGCAGAGCGCGACATCGCGATACTCGTCCGAGCGGGGCGCGACGATGGTGACGATCTCGGCATCCGTGCTGGCCTCGGCACGCGCGACGGCGGCGGTGACCAGATCGCTCTCGGTGTCGCTCAACATGTCACCAGTCCCCCGAGGCGCCGCCGCCCCCGAAATCGCCGCCGCCGCCGCCGGTAAAGCCGCCACCGAACCACGATCCGTCGCTGCCACCTCCCGACGATCCGCCGCCCGAGCTCCAGCCGCCGCCTGATCCGCCGCCGCTGCCCCAGCCTGGACCCCAGAGGATGATCTGCCAGCCGCCGCCGCCGCGTCGTCCGCCACCGCCGCCACGATCGTCGTCGTCATCGTCGTGGAAACGCTGGCCCTGTTTGCGGCGGACGATGGTGAGAACGACGAACGCGCCAATGAACACGATCAATATGATGAAGATCGGAAAGCCATTGGCATCACCGCCGCCACGCTGATGCTGACGATCGAACTGCTTGGCCGCCTCGGCGACCTTCGCCTTGGCCTCCTCCGGCGAGGCGCGCAGTTGGGCGATCACGGCATCCGCGCCAGCGTTCATCGCACCCGATATGTCCCCCGATTCGCGCAGGCGGGGCAGCATCAGCGTGCGGATCATCTGCGACGACCAGGCGTCGGTCAGGATCGGCTCCAGCCCGCGCCCGACCTCCAGCCGGGGACCGCGCTGGCCCTTGCCCTCATTGGGGGCGACGAACAGGATCGCGCCATTGTCGGCGTCCTTCAGCCCGACACCCCAGGCGCGACCCAGCCGGTAGCCATAATCCTCGATCGGATAGTTTTGCAGGTCGGGGATGGTCGCGACCACCAGCTGGCGGCCGGTATCCTTTTGCAGGGACTCCAGCTTCGCCTCGAGCTGTGCCTTGGTGGCGGGGTCGAGCTTGTTCGCGGCGTCGACCACCAGCCCGTCGAACTTGGGGAAGGTCTGCGCCATCACGGGGACGGCGCAGAGAATCAGCCAGAGCCCGAGAACCGGGCGGAGCAGCCGGGTGAACCGGGTCATCGGGGTAGGATCAGCTACCGAAGTTCACCTTGGGCGCGTTCTCGGCCCCCGGGGTGGTCGCCTGATAGGGCGTCATCGGCTTGGCACCGTAAAAGACCTTGGCGCCGATCGCGTCGGGGAAGGTACGGATGCGAACGTTATACGCCTCCACCGCCTTGTTATAATCACCGATGGCGATGTTGATGCGGTTCTCGGTGCCTTCCAGCTGGCTCATGAAGGTCTGGAAATTGTCCTGGCTCTTCAGGTTCGGATAGGCCTCGACATTGGCGAGCAACCGGCCCAGCGAGCCGCTGAGCTGGCCCTGTGCCTGTGCGAACTGCTGCATCTTGGCGGGGTCGGACAGGTCGGCACCGGTCACCTGGACCGACGTCGCCTTGGCGCGGGCGTTGACCACCTCGGACAGGATCGACTTTTCCGACGCGGCGGCACCCTTCACGGTCGCTTCGAGATTGGGGATCAGGTTGGCGCGACGCTGATAGGCGGCCTGGACATCGGCCCACTTTGCCTTGGCGTTTTCCTCCGCCGTCGGCACGCTGTTCATACCGCAGCCCGACAGGGCGACGGCCATCACGACCGGGGTCAGGGCAAGGGCGGAACGACGCATTCGACAAATCCTCCATCAACTGTATCGGCTATATAAGACGCGGCTGTCCCTTGGCGAAGGGCAAAAGCGACGATAGCGTTGAACTTCATCGATTTGAGGGAGTGGGCGATGCTCAAGGAATTTCGGGCCTTCATCGCGCGGGGCAATGTCCTCGACCTGGCGGTGGCGGTCATCATCGGCGCGGCGTTCAGCAAGATCGTGACATCGCTGACCGACGATGTGCTGATGCCGGTCATCGGCAAGGTCTTTGGCGGGCTGGATTTCTCCAGCTATTTCCTGCGCATGGGGCCAATCCCCGCCAATTATGCGGGTTCGCTGACCGACTATGCCGCGCTCAAGAAGGCGGGCGTGCCGCTGCTCGGCTATGGTGCGTTCGTGACGCAGGCGGTGAACTTCGTCATCGTCGCCTTCATCATCTTCCTGCTGATCCGCACCGTAAACCGCGCAACCGCGATGTTCGAGAAGGACAAGGCGGTCGCCGCCGCCGAGCCCAAGGCCGAACCCGCCGATGTCGCGCTGCTTCGCGAAATCCGCGACGAACTGCGCGCGCGGCGTTCCTAAGCCAATCGACCACAAGACCGGTGTTCCCCGGCGAAGGCCGGGGCCCAGGTGCCATCAAGATTGTGGTGCGCCACGACGTGGCGTGGGAGGCAAGCTTGTCCCGCCGTCGTCACTTCAGCCCAACTGGACCCCGGCTTTCGCCGGGGTGGCGCGGTTGGTGGACAGGGTTACGCCGCCGCCAGCTTCTTGGCGGTGGCGTCGGCCAGGCTGGTCCCATCAAGGATCCGTGCCGTCTCGTCGCGCACGCGCATCATCGCGTGGCGGATGGCGCAGTCGGCCTCGCTCTTGCAGTCGTTGCAGGGGCGGTAAGCCGTCCGGCTGACGCACGGCACCAGCGCCAGCGGCCCTTCAATGGTGCGGATGATATCGCCCAGCGAGATCAGGTGCGCAGGGCGCGCCAGGCGATATCCGCCCATCTTGCCGCGCTGGCTGTCGAGCAGCTGCGCGCCCTTCAGATCGGCGAGGATCAGCTCCAGGAACTTGCGCGGGACATTCGCCTCGGTCGCGATGCGCGTCATCGAGGTCGGCGGACCATCGGCAGGCATCTCCGCCAGGAACAGCATCGCGCGCAGCGCATAACGGGACCGCTGGGTCAACATGCGCGCCTCCATGGACCCAAATTGGGGCGAGCGAAAGGCATTTGCGTAAACCCGTCGGGATACCTATATCCATCCGTGCCGGGTTTTACCCGGCTATGACGATAAACTGCGGCGAGTAATAGACGCAGCGGACCCGGGGGCAGTACCCGGCGGCTCCACCATAAAAGGTGGTGTACTTGGACACCGTTTCTGACGGGGCCGAACCAGGATCGACGTGTGTTGAAAAGCGCTGTTTTCGTTCGGAATGGGACCACCGCAACGGCCCATACTCACAAGTGCCAACGATAACGAAGCACTCGCGATTGCGGCGTAATTGAGGGCCTCACGGCCTGACATTACACCAAAATAGCGCGGTCGGACCCCACCGGGCAACAGAAGGGGAATCCAGCGGTACGGGGAGCACCGGGCAACAGAAGCTCCCCACTTTCCGGTTATTGATGATGGCGAGAGTATTGTCGCGCGAGTGCCAGCCACCCGCCCTGTGCTTGCAACGAGCCAAATAGTCTCTTCGACCCCGGCGAAGGCCGGGCCCAGGCTCCACCCAGTTGATGGCGCGCGCCCCGGCGCGGGGGAGGCACGCCGTCCTGCGCTTGCGATCGTTCACCGCAACTGGGCCCCGGCTTCCGCCGGGGCACGGAGAGGGGCTTACCCCTCCCGCGCCAATGCCTTCAGCTTGTACAACGCGTCCAGCGCCTCGCGTGGCGACAGGCTGTCGACGTCGAGCTTCTCGACCTCCGCCCGGATCGCGTCGCATTGATCCTCTTCGATCTGCGCCGCGGCCGCAAACAGGGGCAGGTCGTCGAGCCCCGCCGCCAGCCCGCCGGTCTTGGCGCGGCCCGCCTCCAGCTTGGCGAGCACCGCCTTGGCACGGGCCACCGTGGTCGGCGGCATCCCGGCGAGGCGCGCCACCGCCAGGCCGTAGGAGCGATCGGCCGGACCCTCGCTGACCTCGTGCAGCAGCACCAGTTCGCCCTTCCACTCCCGCGCGCGGACATGGTGGAGCGACAGCGCCTCGCAGCGTTCGGCCAGCCGGGTCAGTTCGTGATAGTGGGTCGCGAACAGGCAGCGACAGCGATTATCCTCATGGATCGCCTCCACCACCGCCCAGGCGATCGCCAGGCCGTCATAGGTGGAAGTGCCGCGACCGACTTCGTCGAGGATCACGAAGCTGCGCGGGGTGGCCTGTGCCAGGATGGCGGCGGTCTCGACCATCTCGACCATGAAGGTCGAACGTCCGCGTGCGAGATTGTCCGACGCGCCGACCCGGCTGAACAGCCGGTCGACCAACCCGATCTTCGCATGGGTGGCGGGGACATAGGACCCGGCCTGCGCCAGTACCGCGATCAGCGCGTTCTGTCGCAGGAAGGTCGACTTACCGCCCATGTTCGGGCCGGTCACGAGCCAGAGCCGCGAGGCTTCCGACAGCGAACAGTCATTGGCGACGAACCGCTCGCCCGAACGCGCGACCGCCGCCTCCACTACCGGATGGCGGCCGCCCGTCACATCGAAACAGGCATGGTCGACCAGTTCGGGCCGGACCCAGCCGCCCTCCACCGCACGTTCCGCAAGGCCGCTCGCGACGTCCAGCCGGGCGAGCGCGTCGGCCGTCGCGGCAATCGCTTCGCGCGAGGCGAGCGCGGCGGCGGTCAGCTCCTCCAGATGCGCAGCCTCGGCGGCCAGTGCATGGGCACCCGCCTGGGCGACCTTGCTCGCGACTTCATGCAGCTCGGGCGTGTTGAAGCGGACTACGCCCGCCAGCGTCTGGCGATGGGTAAAGCCGGACTCCGGCTTCATCAGCGCATCGGCCGAACGCGCAGGGACTTCGACATGATAGCCCAGCACGCCGTTGTGGCGGATCTTCAGCGCGGTGATGCCAGTCTTTTGGCGGAACTCCGCCTCCAGCGCGGCGATGGCGCGGCGTCCGCCCGCGCCTGCATCGCGCAGATCGTCGAGCGCCACGTCATAGCCCGCCGCGATATAGCCGCCCTCGCTCGCCTCGATCGGCGGCGAGGGGACGAGCGCGCGGCGGAGCAGGTCGATCAGTGCGCCATGGCCGCGCAAACGGGGCGTGGTCTCGCGCAGCAGGGGAGGGCCGTCCGTTAGTTGCTCGGATAGCGCCCAGGCTCCGTCGAGGCCGTCGCGCAATTGCCCCAGATCGCGCGGAGAACCCCGTCCCGCTGCGATCCGGCCGATAGCGCGACCGATATCGGGCAGCGCCCGCAAGGCTGCACGCAAACGCTCGCGAAGCGCGGCATCGTCGTGGAAATGCTGCACCAGATCGAGCCGCGCCTCGATCGCATCCCGGTCCATCAGCGGCGCGCCGATATCCCCTGCCAATGCCCGCGCACCCGCGCCCGTCACCGTCCGGTCGACCGCATCGAGCAGCGAGCCCTTGCGCTGGCCGTTCGCGGTCTGGGTCAGTTCCAGGCTCTCGCGCGTCGCCGCGTCGATCGCCATGGCACCTGCCGCCTGGGACAGCACCGGCGGACGCAGGAAGGGCAGGGCCCCCTTGGCGGTATGATCGAGATAGGCGACCAGCCCGCCCGCCGCCGACAGCCCGGCGCGGCTGAACTGGCCGAACCCGTCCAGCGTGGCGACGCCATAGAGCCGCTTCAGTCGATCCTCGCCGCTGCCGCTGTCGAAGGTGGCCGAGGGACGCAACGTCGTCGCGGCATCGGCATGGGTCGCATTCTCGGCGGCGACCACTTCGGCGGCGGCAAGGCGGGCGAGTTCGGCCCCCAGCGCATCCGGCTTCACATCAATCACGACGAACCGCCCGGTCGAGATGTCGGCGGCGGCCAGCGCCACCGCGCCGCCCGCTTCGCCGATCGCGACGCACCAATTGTCGCACTTGGCGTCGAGCAGCGCTTCTTCGGTCAGCGTTCCCGCCGTCACCACCCGCACGATCCCGCGCGCGACCAGCGCCTTGGACCCGCCGCGTGCCTTGGCTTCGGCGGGCGTCTCGGTCTGTTCGGCGATGGCGACGCGGTGCCCGGCCTTGATCAGGCGTTGGAGATAGGCGGTCGCGGCATGAACCGGCACGCCGCACATCGGAATCTTCTCGCCCTCATGCTCCCCGCGCGAGGTCAGCGCGATGTCGAGCACGCCCGAGGCGATGCGCGCATCGTCGAAGAACAACTCGAAGAAATCGCCCATCCGGTAGAAGAGCAGGCAATCCTCTGCCTCGGCCTTCAGCGTCAGATACTGCGCCATCATCGGGGTGGGGGTGGTCATGGGGCTTCTTCAATCGTCGGAAAGTTGGGCGGCGTGGCGGATGCCGAGGATCAGGACGGTGTCGCCGTGATGTTCGTAGCGCAGGATATAAGGACGAACTGTCACCATCTCGCGGCGGCCATGAGAAATGGGCCTACCGCGATCCGGGAATTGCCGCAGGGATTCGGCGACGTCGATCAGTCTTTCACCCAAGCGCCGAGCAGCGTCGGGATCAAACTGCTCTATATAATCGACGATCGCGGCGAGTTGGAGCGAAGCCTGAATCGACCAGCTTATTTCAGCCATTCGGGGGGCAGGGGCTTGCGATCGGGGGTGCCCCAGGTTTTCAGCCATTCGGCCATCTTTGCATGGCTTACGAAACGGCCCGCCTTGAAATCAGCCCGCGCGCGTTCGTCGGCGGCCAACTCCGCCGCCTCGTCACGCTGCTCGAAAATGCCGGGCTCATGCTCCATAGATCAATGTATAAGGCTGATGCTTCGCCTTGCCTAGGGCGGCAAAACTCCCGCGTGACAGGGTTGTCAGCCGTGCCCGAAAGCTTCAAGAGCCGTAGCGTCCTTGTATCCACAGCATCGAAGGCCGCGCGCATGTCCGACGAACCCACCGACCAGTTCTCCGAGCGCGAGGCCTTGCTGTTCCATTCCGAGGGACGCCCCGGCAAGATCGAGATCATCGCGTCCAAGCCGATGGCGACGCAGCGCGATCTGGCGCTGGCCTATTCGCCGGGCGTCGCGGTGCCCGTGCTGGCCATCGCCGAAGACCCCGCCACCGCGTACGACTATACGGCCAAGGGCAATCTGGTCGCGGTCATCTCCAACGGCACCGCGATCCTGGGCCTCGGCAATCTGGGTGCGCTGGCGTCCAAGCCGGTGATGGAGGGCAAGGCGGTGCTCTTCAAGCGTTTCGCCGATGTCGACTCGATCGATATCGAGCTGAAGACCGAGGATGTCGACCGGATCATCGACGCGATCGAGCTGATGGAGCCGAGCTTCGGCGGCATCAACCTGGAAGACATCAAGGCCCCCGAATGCTTCATCATCGAGCAGACGCTGCGCGAGCGGATGAACATCCCGGTCTTCCATGACGACCAGCACGGCACCGCGATCATCTGCGCCGCTGGCCTCATCAATGCCTGTCTGCTGACCAACCGGCGGCTGGACGAGATCAAGGTCGTCGTCAACGGCGCGGGCGCGGCGGCGATCGCCTGTACCGAGCTGATGAAGGCGATGGGCGTGCGCCACGATAACGTCATCATGTGCGACCGCACCGGCGTGATCTATCAGGGCCGCGACGACATCAACCAGTGGCAGTCGGCGCATGCCGCCGCCACCGACCGTCGCACCCTGACCGAGGCGCTGCACGGCGCGGACGTGTTCCTGGGCCTGTCGGCGGCGGGTGCGCTGAAGCCCGAGATGGTCAAGGACATGGCGCCGTCGCCAATCATCTTCGCGATGGCCAACCCGGAACCGGAAATCCGCCCCGAGCTGGCCAAGGCGGCGCGCCCCGACGCGATCGTCGCGACCGGGCGTTCGGACTATCCGAACCAGGTCAACAACGTCATCGGCTTCCCCTTCATCTTCCGCGGCGCGCTCGACGTGCGGGCGACCGGCATCAATGACGAGATGAAGATCGCCGCCGCCAACGCCATCGCCGAACTGGCGCGCCAGCGCGTGCCCGAGGAAGTGGCACTGGCGTACGGCACGCAGCACAGCTTCGGTCCCGAATATATCATCCCCGCGCCGTTCGATCCGCGCCTGATGGAACTGGTCCCCTCTGCGGTGGCGAAGGCGGCGATGGACTCGGGCGTGGCGACGCGGCCGATCCTGGACATGGACGCCTATCGCCAGAAGCTGCGCGCCCGCCTCAACCCGACCACCTCGGTCCTGACGCTGGCTTATGAAGGCGCCCGGGCGCATCCGAAACGCGTGCTGTTTGCCGAGGGCGAAGAGGAAGTGGTGCTGCGCGCCGCCATCGCCTTCAAGGAAGGCGGCTATGGCACGCCGGTGCTGGTCGGCCGCGATGACGTGTACGATCGTCTGAAGGCACTGGGCGTCACCAATCCCAAGGAATATGAGGTCCATAACAGCCGCACCTCGGAGATGGTGCCGCAGATGGTCGACTTCCTCTACGAGCGTCTCCAGCGCCGCGGTTATCTGCGTCGCGACGCCGAGCGGATGATCAATCAGGATCGCAACATCTTCGGCTCGGTCATGCTCCAGCTGGGCCAGGCCGACGCGATGATCACCGGCATCACCCGCACCTATGCGCAGAGCTTCCGCGAGATTCGCCGGGTCATCGATCCGGTCGACGGCAAGGTGCCGTTCGGCATCCATCTGCTGGTGGGGCAGAGCCACACCGTCTTCATCGCCGACACCACGGTCAACGAGCGCCCCTCGGGCGAGGAACTGGCCGACATCGCCGAGCGCACCGCCGCCGTCGCGCGCCGCATGGGGCATGAGCCGCGCGTGGCGTTCCTGTCCTACTCGACCTTCGGCAACCCGGAAGGCCAGTGGATCGACAATGTCCGCGACGGCGTGGCCGCCCTCGACAAGCGGCAGGTCGGGTTCGAGTATGAAGGCGACATGGCTCCCGACGTCGCGCTCAACCCCAAGCAGATGGCGAACTTCCCCTTCTCGCGCCTGTCGGGTCCGGCGAACGTCCTCATCATGCCGGGGCTCCAGTCGGCCAACATCTCGGCCAAGCTGCTGCGCGAACTGGGCGGCGACAGCATGATCGGCCCGATGCTGATCGGCATGGAAAAGCCGGTCCAGATCGCGCCGATGACCTCGACCGCGGGCGATCTGGTGACGCTGGCGGTGCTGGCGGCGGGCGGCATCGCGCGCTGATCCTCGCCGACAGAGCATAAGGCAGGGGCCGGGCAACACGGATTGCCCGGCCCTTTTTCGTACCCCCATAGGAGAGTGCGTTCGGGCGTGACCCGGAAAGCACATTCCGCCTCCGTCACAATCCAGTCACCGCGCTGTCGCGGACATGTCACGCCCCGGTCCCATGCGCCCGCCTCATCCGTGAAAGAGCCATTGGGGGCCAAATGAAGATCATAAAGTTGCTGGGTACGGTCGCGCCGATCGCTTTGATCGCGCCCGCGGTGTCGGCGCAGACCCTGCCTGCCCAGGCTGCCGTCACCAGCGCGGCCGATCCTGTCGCGGCTGATACGGCCACCCCCGCCGCGACCGACGACCAAGCCGGTGCCTCGGGCGACGTGGTCGTGCTCGGCTTTGGCCAGAGCCGTCAGATCCAGACCGTCAACGCCGCCGACCTGGAGCGCCTGACCCCGGGCACCTCGCCGCTGAAGGCGATCTCGAAGCTGCCGGGCGTCAATTTCCAGTCGGCCGATCCGTTCGGTGCCTATGAGTGGTCGACCAAGATTTCGCTTCGTGGCTTTGACCAGAACCGCTTGGGCTTCACGCTCGACGGCGTGCCGCTGGGCGACATGAGCTATGGCCCGACCAACGGCCTGCACATCAGCCGTGCGATCATTTCCGAGAACATCGCCTCGACCAGCGTGGCGCAGGGTGCGGGCGCGCTGGGCACCGCATCGACCAGCAATCTGGGCGGCACCATCGAGTTCACCAGACGCGCGCCGTCCGACACCGCCGCGCTGGCCGCCTCGGGCACCTATGGCAGCAACAACACCATCCGTGGCTTCGTCCGCGCCGACAGCGGCGACCTGGGCGGCGGCCTGAAGGGCTATTTGAGCTATGCCTATCTGACCACCGACAAGTGGAAGGGTTATGGCAGCCAGCGTCAGCATCAGGCCAATGCGAAGATCGTCAAGGATTTCGGCGATCGCGGCTCGATCACCGGCTTCTTCAACTTCTCGGATCGCCGCGAGAACGACTATCAGGACCTGAGCCTCGATATCATCAAGCGTCGCGGGCTTTATAACGACAATATCTCGAACGATTATCCGCTTGCGATCCTCTATGCCAAGCAGGCGACCAACGGCGCGGCGGCGGCAGCTTATGCCGCCAAGAACAACGGTTCGCTGACCGGCTTCACCGCGCCTTATGCGGGCGTGCAGGTCGGCCTGCCGAGCGGGATCACGCTGGACGACGGCTATTATGACGCCGCCGGTCTGCGCCGCGACTATCTGGGCGGGGTCACCTTCGCCGCCAAGCTGACCGACGCGCTGTCGCTGACCTCGACCAGCTATTATCATCATAACAAGGGCCAGGGGTCGTGGATCACGCCCTATAACCCGACGGTGGCGGGGGCTCCCAACGCCGACGGTACGCCGATCACCAACCCGGCGCCGCTGTCGTTCCGCACGACCGAATACAGCCTGGCCCGCGCAGGGACCATCGCCAAGCTGGCGCTGAAAACGGGTGCCAACACGCTGGCGCTGACCGGCTGGTATGAAAGCAACACGCTGCACCAGGCGCGTCGCCTCTATGGCATGACCGACACCGCGACGCCGAACCGCAATGCGCTGGACTTCCAGAGCAATCCGATGGCGACCGTGTGGAACGGCAAATACGATACCGAGACGCTGCAATATTCGATCGGCGACACGCTTGATATCGGCCAGCTGACGCTGAACGGCGGTTGGAAGGGCGTGCGCGTGCGCAACCAGGCCAACACGCTGGCGGGTACGTTGGCGCGCGGCAAGATCAAGAGCGAGGATTGGTTCCTGCCGCAGATCGGCGCGGTGCTGCATCTGGGCAACCAGGCCGAGCTGTTCGCCAGCTATACCGAGAATATGCGCGCCTTCATCGCCGCCGCGACCGCGCCGCCCTTCTCGATCAGCCAGGCGGCGTTCAACGCGGTATCGGGCACCGTGCGCCCTGAAAAGTCCAAGACGGCCGAAGGCGGTGTCCGCTATCGCACCGGCGGGCTGCAACTGTCGGCGGCGGGTTACTATATCGACTTTTCCGACCGCCTGCTGACCTATTCGATCGGCACCGCGATCCAGGGCATTCCGCCGACGCTGAACAATGTCGGTGGCGTGGAAAGCTATGGCGCGGAGGTTTCGGCCTTCTATCGCCTGACCCCCGCCTTCTCGGCGCTGGCCAGCTATTCCTACAACCATGCCACCTATCAGCAGACGGTACGTGACGGGTCGGGCAATTTGCTGGCCGAGAAGGGGCGCTATGTCGTCGATACGCCGCAGAACATGGTCAAGGGCGAGCTGGTCTATGACGACAGCCGCTTCTTCGGTCGGGTCGGCGCGGACTATATGTCGAAGCGCTACTTCACCTATCTGAACGACCAGTCGGTCGCGGGCCGTGTCTTGGTCGATGCCAGCATCGGTTACCGGTTCCCGCAGGAATGGGGCGGCTTCTCGATCGAGGGCAGCGTGACCAACCTGACCGATAAGAGCTATATCTCGACCATCGGCACCAACGGCTTCACCGCCAGCGGCGACAACCAGACGCTGCTCGCGGGCGCGCCGCGCCAGTGGTTCGTGACGCTGAAGAAGGGGTTCTGATAGCACCCAGCGCTAGCCTCTAGCCGCTCCCCTCCCGCTTGCGGGAGGGGATGGGGGAGGGCGAGGAGTCTCACCGAGACCATCGGCTTGTGGCATTGCCCTCCCCAACCCCTCCCGCTTGCGGGAGGGGCTTTTGTTGGGCTTTACACCGCCCAGGTCGCGATGTCGGGCTGTTCGCCGATCAAGGCCAGGCCATGGGCGATCGAGGTGAGTTCGCCGCCCGTCGCGATCCTCTCGCCCCCGAAGCGGTGCTCGAACATCCGCCGGATCGCGGGCATCAACGAGGTGCCGCCGGTCAGGAACACCCGGTCGATTGCCCCCGCCTCGGTCGCCGCGGCGGTCAGCGCGCGGTCGACCGCCTGTTCGATCCGGGCGAGTTCGGGCGCGATCCACGCCTCGAAGTCCTTGCGGGACACATCCGCCTCGATCGACAGGCCGCCGCCCTCGAAGCGGAAGCGCGCTTCCTCCGCCGAGGACAGGTCGCGCTTCACCCGGCCGACCGCGTCGTAGAGCCGATATCCCTGCTCCTCCTCGATGATTGCGATCATCCGCCCGATCGCATCCGGGTCGAGCGCGGCGCGGCGTAGTTTCTCCAGCTCGGCCAGCGTCTTGCGATTGCGCATCAGCGCCAGGCGTGACCAGTCGCCGAAATCGGCGAAATAGCCGCGCGGAATCTCCAGTATCTTGTCGAACGAGCGATATTTTCCGCCCGCGCCCAGCAGCGGCAGGACAAGGTGGTCGATCAGCTTCTGGTCGAACCGGTCGCCCGCGATACCGACACCGGCATGGCCCAGCGGCTCGCAACGCCGGTCGGCACCGGGGGCGGCGATGCGCACGACCGAAAAGTCGCTGGTGCCGCCGCCGAAATCGGCGACCAGCACGGTGGCCGGTTCGGTGATGCGCGACGCATAGCTGAACGCCGCGCCCAACGGCTCGTAGACATAATGGATCTCCGCCCCCAGCCGCGCGAACATCGCATCGTAGCGTTGGCGGGCCAGCGCTTCGTCAGGGCGGTGCCCGGCATATTCGACCGGCCGCCCGACCACGATCCGCGCCGCCCGGCCGTCGAGCGTGCCGCCGCTGCGCGCCGCCATGCGATCGAGAAAGGTGCGACCCAGCTCCTCGAAGCGATAGCGTTTGTCGAACACGGTCGCGTGCTCGAACACCGGTGAGGCGACGACCGACTTGAACGACTGGATGAAGCGGCTGCCGCCCGGGAAGTCGAGATATTCGGCGATCGCCCAGGGGCCTGCTTCCACCTCGATCCCGTCATCTTCCCAAAAGCATAGTGCCGAGCGGAAGACGGGGTCTTCGCCCTTCGGGGCCTTGAGGGGGACGAGATGGGATTCGCCGTCCTCGGCACGGGCGACGACCGAGTTGGTGGTGCCGAAGTCGATGCCGAGGACGGTGTGCGGGGTATCGGTCATGCGGCGTCCGCTACACGATGCGGGCTTCCAAGGGAGGGCCTATTTCGATGCTTCTCCCTTTCTTCTCCCCTCCCGCAGGCGGGAGGGGCTGGGGGAGGGAAAGGCCACAGGCGATGGTCTTGGTGAGACTCCCAGCCCTCCCCCCGGCCCCCTCCCGCTTGCGGGAGGGGGAGAAGAAGGTCAGCGCGTCCCCTCAGACGCCAAATCCGGCCACCGATCCATCATCGCCGCCGTCACGCCGTTGGTCCAGCCAAAGCCGTCCTGGGTTGGATACTCCCCGCCGCCGCCGGGCTTGCGCTCTTCGACATCGTATTTTTCCAGCAGCTTGCCCGTCTCGGCATAGGTGCGCGCGACGGTGGCGATCCAGCGGCGGGCAATGTCCTTGGCCAGCGCCTGTTCGCCGTAGCGGCCTAGCCCCTCGACCGCGACCCATTGCAGCGGGGCCCAGCCATTGGGGGCATCCCATTGCTGGCCGGTGCGGATATTGGTCGTGCGCAGCCCGCCCTCGCCGACCAGCGTCGCGCGTGTCGTCGCCGCGACCGCACGGGCCTGTTCGGCGCTGGCATGTCCGGCGAAGAGCGGAAAGAGCGATACGGCGGTGCGGCTGTTCGTCGGCCGCCGGGCGGCCCGGTACCAATCGGCGAAACGCTTGTCCCCCGCGACCCACAGATAGCGGTCGATCGTGGCCTTTCGCCGCGCGGCCAACTCGGCGAAGCGCCGCGCCAGCGCTTCGTCGCCCAAGGCCTTGGCCCGCGCGGCGATCCGGCTTTCGTTCACCCATAACAGGCTGTTGAGATCGACCGGCACGATGTCGGTGGTGTGGATCGTCTCCAGCCGCATCGGGTCGGCCAGCCAGCGCGAGCTGAAGTCCCAGCCCGACTCCGCCGCCGCGCGCAGGTCGCGCTGGACGATGGCGGGCGCACGCGGTGCGGCCTTGGTGGCGGTCTCGCGATCCTCGCGCCAGCTTTCGTCGCGCGGCGTGTCGCGCGCATCCCAATAGCGGTTCAGCAGGCTGCCATCGGGCATGCGCACGACATGCTGGCACGCCCCGCTCGCATCAAGGCAGTTCGCTCCCGCCATCCAATACTCATGCTCGCGGACCAGTGCCGCCAGCCGCCGCTTCGCCAGTACGGGATCGCGATTGTCCGACAGGTCCATCATCAACGCCAGGAAGGGCGGTTGCGAGCGGCTGAGATAATAGGTGCGCGTGCCGTTGGGGACATGGCCGTAACGCTCGACCAGATCGACGAAATCGGCTAGCATCGCCTCGATCAGCGGGGCCTGGCCGTCCGCCTTCAGGCCCAGCATCGTGAAATAGCTGTCCCAGTAATAAATCTCCTGGAACCGGTCGCCCGGCACGACATAGCCATGGTCGAGGCCTAGCGCCGACGACCCTGCCACGGGCGCGAAGGGCGCGCGGCCCAGGATCGGCCACAGCTCGCGAATGCGGTCGCGCAAGGGTGGGCGGGCCTGGGTGTCGCCGCGCACCGAGAAGTGGCGACGGACAAAGGCGGTCAGCGCGGCCTTGCCGACCGGCTTTTCGCGGGCATAGGCGGCCATGATCGACTGCGGTGCGTCGCGCGGCACCGCATCGGCAAAGGTCTTGCCGTCGGGAAAGACCTGCGCCGCCTGCACCGCGCTGAACAAGGGGCCGTAAATATCGGCCGGGGAGGGCGGCATGGCCTGCGCCTGGAGCAGCAGCGCCAGCATGGGGACAAGGATCAGGCGGCGGGTCATCATGCTCTCCGGTCGATGGGCGCGGCGCGAGGCAGCAGCACCGTGGCGGACAGGCCCCCGCCCTGGGCTTGGTCGAGGATCAGCCGACCGCCATGAAGCTCGGCGAGTTCGCGCGCGATGGCAAGGCCGAAGCCATGGCCGTCGCCCCGCTCGTCCAGCCGCGTGCCCGCCTCCGTCGCGCGAATCCGATCCGCTTCGGCGATGCCGGGCCCGTCATCGGTGACGGTCAGGCGAATCTGGCGATCCTCGGCCCGGGCGTGGACGTTCACCGCCGCATGGGCGTGGCGGGCGGCATTGTCGACCAGGTTCCCCGCCACCTCGTCCAGGTCCTGCGCGTCCATCGCGACCGATAGGTTATCTGGAATGTGGGCGGTCAGGGCGATGCCGCGATCGGCATGAAGCCGGGCGATCGCCGTCGTCAGGTCGCCGATCGCCGGGGCCAGCGCGGTGACCGCGCGCACCGTCCCGGCCTGCACCCGGGCACGGGCGAGGTGATGGCGGATGGTCTCGTCGATCCGCGCGACCTGCGCGGCGCGGGGCGGATCGCCCGCCAGGTCGAGCGCTAGCGTGGCGACCGGGGTCTTCAGCGCATGGGCCAGGTTCGCGGCGGAGGCGCGGGCGGTTGCCAGCGCACGTTCGCTATCGGCGGCCAGCGCGTTAAGCTCGGCGGCGAGCGGCTGGAGCTCCGCAGGCTGGTCCTCGTCGACGCGGGCGCGCTCGCCGGTCCGGATCGCGGCCACCTCTTCGCGCAGCCGATGCAAGGGACGCAGTCCGAGGCGCAGCTGGATGAGGCTCGCCGCCGCCAGCAGCACGCCCAGACCCGCCAGCATCGCGAGCAGCGGGACCAAGGCGGCGCGGATCGGACGGGCGACCACCGCGCGGGGGGCGGCGGCGCTGATCGTCACGGGGCCGCGTGACGAGGGGATGGTAATCTGCCGCGCATGGACGCGCACACCCTGCTCGGTACGACCATCGGCGGGGTGGGGCTGGTCCACGCCGCCAGGCGGCGGCGGGGCAGGCGGGGGACCGCCTGCGATTGGTGCGGGGCCCGGCGGATGCGGGGCGGCCAGCGGGGGGAAGTCGCCCGATCCGATCACGCCATCGGGCCCTGCGATCCGCCAGCGCCAGCCGGGTTCGGGCTCGAGCAGCCCGCGCCGCGCGGCGATACGGTCGCGGTCGACCCGACCCTGCGAATCGACGGCGGCGGCCAGAACGGCGATTTCCGAATCGAGCCGCTGATCGAGCCCGCGCGTGACGATCCCTTCCAGCGCGCTGGCCAGTCCCCAGCCGGCGAGCAGCAGGGCAGCAAGGATCGCGGCCCCCGAAATGACGATCATCCGACCGTGGATCGATCGCGGCAGCCTCACGCCGCGTCCCCGGCGGTCAGGCGATAACCCATGCCCCGCACGGTCTCGATCAGGTCCGCGCCGATCTTCTTGCGCAGGCGCCCGACGATCACCTCCAGGCTGTTGGAATCGACATCGGCATCGCCTTCATAAACGCGCTCCAGCAGTTCCAGACGGGGGATCACCGCTTCCTTGCGCAGCATCAGAGCGGACAAGACTCGCCACTCGAACGCGGTGAGCTTCAGGGGCAGACCGTCCAGCTCGAACTGCCCGGTCTGGCTGTCGAAGGACAAGGGCCCGCAGGTCAGGCGCGGCTGGGCATGGCCCGCCGCGCGGCGCACGAGGGCGCGAAGGCGCATGACCAGCTCCTCGACGCGAAAAGGCTTGGTCAGATAATCGTCGGCGCCCGCCTTGAACCCGGCCACCTTGTCCGACCAGCCGTCGCGCGCGGTCAGGATCAGCACGGGCAGGGCGCGACCCGCCTCGCGCCACTGGCGCAGCAGGGTCATGCCGTCGCCATCGGGCAGACCCAGGTCGAGCACGGCGGCGTCATAGATTTCGGTATCGCCCGCGTGGCCCGCGTCCACCCCGCTGGCGAACAGGTCGACCGCGCATTGCTCGGCACGCAGCGCCCGCGCGATGGCGGGCCCCAAGGCGGGATCATCCTCGACCAGCAGAATCCGCATGACGTGTCCGTTATCCCCTTATCGCCCCGCTATCGTCGCATAGCCTAAACCCAATCTGAACCGCGCGGTTCAGCGGGCATCGGGGCGAATCACCTAAAAGCATCTCCATCAACCAAGGAGATCGACAATGTCTCGTTTCCATATCCCTACCCCCCGCTTGCAGGGCAAGGCGCCGCTGGCCGCCGCCGCTGCGGTCCTGATCGCACTGGGTGCTGGCGGTGGCGCCGCCGCCGTCTCGATGACCCGGCCCACCGTCACCATGGCGCCGACCGTCCAGACGCCGATCGCCAAGCTGGCCTCGACCAGCGGCGTCGTCACCGCCAAGGGGCGGGTGGCCGAAGTCTTTGGCGACCGCTTCGTGGTGCAGGACGGCACCGGCCGCGCGATGGTTGCGGCGTCGCGCGATGCGATGCCCTCGGTCGGCAGCAACGTGATGGTGCAGGGGCGCTATGACGACGGCGTGATGCACGCCCAGTATCTGGTCGACCCCAATGGCTCGGTCGTGCCGGTCGGCCCGCCGCCGCCCCCGCCGGGTGGCCCGCGTGGTCCTGGTGGCCCCGGTGGCCCGCGCGGTGACGGTCCGCCGCCGCCCCCGCCGCCCCCCGGTGGTCCGGGCGGGCCCGGTGCCCCGGGTGGTCCGGGCGCTCCCCCGCCGCCGCCGTCGGGTGGCTGCGCACCGGGTGCGGTCCCTCCGCCCCCGCCGCCGGTGAACGGCGCGGCGCCGCAGGGTGCGCCGGTGCCGCCGCCCCCGCCGCCCGCCGGAGCCCCGGCCCCGGCTCCCACCGGCGCGGTTCGCCCGGCGGCCTGATCCGGTCCTGACGAAGGCGCCTCCGACTGCGGTCGGGGGCGTCTTTGCGTATGGCGCGTCGGGGAAATCCCGCTCGGCAAGAGGAACCTTCGCCGCGCTGACCCTTTAGCGCCTCATGCGCTGGCTTCGATCGCTCGACATTCCGGCCGAATGGCTGTGGCTGCAACATGTTGTCATCATCGCGGCGGCGGTGCTGATCGCCGTCGTGGTGCACAGCATCGCCATGCGGATCGCCGGACACGCCGCGCGGCGGACGGCGAGCCAGAGCGACGACCTGGTGCTGGCGCATATCCGCCAACCCTTGCGCTGGGTGGCGATCGCCATCGCGGTCAGCTTCGCGATGCGGCTGGTGCCGATGTCGGGGGAAGGGCGAGAGATATGGCGACAGGTGCTGGGATTCTTCGTCCCCGCGCTGCTCGGCTGGCTGGCGGTGGCGGCGTTGCGCGCCTTTCAAGGCGTCGTCTATCTGCGCGCCGATATCAGCGTCGAGGACAATCTTCGCGCCCGGCGCAAGCGGACGCGGGCGCAGATTTTGGGGCGGATCGGCATCTTCCTGATCGTGTTCCTGACCGTCTGCCTGATGCTGCTGAGCGTCCCCGGCATCCGCACCATCGGCGTCACGCTGATGGCTTCGGCGGGTATTGCAGGGTTGGTCGTCGGTGCCGCCGCGCAGCCCGCGCTTAAGAACCTGATCGCGGGCGTGCAGATGGCCTTTACCGAGCCGATCCGCCTCGACGATGTGGTCATCATCGACAATGAATGGGGGCGGATCGAGCAGATTCACCTGACCTTCGTGGTGGTGCGCATCTGGGACGAGCGACGGCTGGTCGTGCCGGTCGCCAAGTTCCTGGAGAACAGCTTCCAGAACTGGACGCGCGAGACCAGCCAGTTGCTGGGATCGGTCTTCTGGTATCTCGATCCGGCGGCGGACATTCCCCGGTTGCGTGCGAAGATGGGCGAGTTGGTCGAGGCGAGCACGCGTTGGGACCGGCGCTTCTTCAACATGCAGGTGACGGATGTGAAGCCGGACTCGATCGAGGTGCGCGGGCTGATGACGGCGCGCGATGCCTCGACCGCGTTCGACCTGCGGTGCGAGATTCGCGAGGGGCTGCTGGAGTATATCCGGCGCGACATGCCGGAGGCGCTCCCCCGGCGGCGGTTGGAGCATTCTACCACTATTGCTCCCCTGCAAGGGGAGGTGGCAGGGCGTCAGCCCTGACGGAGGGGTGTCACCCTATCGAGAGCGGGACACCCCTCCGACGCGCTATGCGCGCCACCTCCCCTTAAAGTGGAGGAATTTTTAGGATGCCGCCGCCTCGATCGCCTTGGCCTCTGCTTTCACCCCATCCCCGCGCAGCGCGGCCAGGAACAGTTCGCACCACCAGAACACGTCCTCGCGCCGGACATTGTCGATCAGGCTTTCCCAGCGCCGGATACGCTCGGCGCGCGGCATGGCCAGCGCCTGGACGATCGCGTCGGACATTTCCTCGGCGCTGTAGGGATTGATGAGCACCGCGTCCTTCAACTGCTCGGCCGCACCGGCGAAGCGCGACAGGATCAGCACGCCGGGGTCTTCCGGGTCCTGCGCCGCGACATATTCCTTGGCAACCAGGTTCATCCCATCTCGCAAAGGCGTGACCAGCCCGATCCGCGCCGCGCGGTAGATGCCGGCGAGCACGGGCCGCGGAAACCCCTTGTTGACGTAGCGGATCGGCACCCAGTCGATATCGGCATATTCGCCATTGATCCGCCCCGACAGCGAATCGAGATTGGCGCGAATTTCCTGATAGGTGTTCACCTTCTCGCGGCTGGGCGGCGCGATCTGGAGCATATAGACCAAGCCCCGCCGCTCCGGATTGGACGCCAGGAAGCGCTCATAGCCCAGGAAGCGCTCGGCCAGCCCCTTGGAATAATCCAGCCGGTCGACGCCGACGATCAGGCTGCGGCCCGTCGCCGACATATACATGCGTTCGCGCGCGAACCGGGCGTCATGGCCGTTCGCGGCTTCCTCGAACTCCTTGGTCTCGATGCCGATCGGCGCGCGGATCGCCTGGATCGTCTTGCCGTTCCACGTCACCGCGCCATTCTCGCCGAGGGTCCCGCCCAGCTCCTTGGTCACATAGTCGCGGAAGCTGTCCAGCCAGTCCTCGGTGTGGAAGCCGACCACGTCATAGGCGAAGAGCGACTCGACCAGCTTGCGATGGCTGGGCAGCGACATCAGCAGCCGCACCGGCGGCCACGGGATGTGCAGGAAGAAGCCCATTCGGTTCTTGAACCCCCGCTTGCGCAGGTCGCGGCCCAAGGGGATCAGGTGATAGTCATGTACCCACACCAGATCGTCGGGCTCGATCAGCGGCTGCACCGTCTCGGCGAAACGCTCGTTGACGCGCGCATAGCCCGAATCGAAGTCGCGCTCGAACTCGGTCAGGTCGATGCGATAGTGGAAGAGCGGCCACAGCGTCCGATTGGCATAGCCGTTATAATATTCGTCGATATCCTGCTCTTCCAGGTCGATGGTCGCGGTGGTGACGCCGCCGCCCTGCTGGAAGTTAATATGGCCGCTGAACTGGTCGGTGGTCTCCCCCGACCAGCCGAACCAGATGCCGCCCTGTTCGCGCAAGGCGGCGAGGAGTGCGACCGCCAGCCCGCCCTGATTTCCGCCCGGCCCGGTGGTGGGCGGCTGGACCCGGTTCGAGATGACGATCAGGCGACTCATCGCACGGCACTCCATGGTTTACTCAGCAGAACGGCGCAGTTGATCAAGCCGACCAGCGAATAGGTTTGCGGGTAATTCCCCCACAGCTCGCCCGTATTCGGGTCGATATCCTCGGACAGAAGCCCGGCGGGGGTGCAGCGCGCCACCATCTCCTCGAACAGCGCGCGGGCGTCCTCATGACGCCCGGTGACATACAACGCCTCGATCAGCCAAAAAGTGCAGACATTGAAGGCGGTATGCGGCAGGCCGAAGTCATCCTCGGTCGCATAGCGCAGCATGTGGCTGCCCCGGCGCAGGCCCTTTTCGACCGCATCCAGCGTCGAGCGGAAGCGGGGATCGTCCGGCGACAGGAAGCGCAGGTCGAGCAGCTGGATGATGCTGGCGTCCAGATCGTCGCCGCCGAACGTCGCCGACATGCGCTGCGTCTCGGGGCGCCACGCGGCCTGCTCGATCGTCTCGCGCATCAGGTCGGCACGCTCCTGCCAGAAGGCGCGGCGTTCCTCCAGGCCCAGCGCCTGTGCGGCATTGGCGAGGCGGTCGCACGCCGCCCAGCACATGGCGGCCGAGTAAGTGTGGACGTGGCTCTTGGTGCGGAGCTCCCACAGCCCTGCGTCCGGCTGGTCGTATTTGGCCCAGGCCCGCTCACCGACGCGCTCCAGCGAGTGGAAATCCTCCACGCCCGACATGCGGAACAGGCGGGTGTCGAAGAAGGCCTGCACGTCGGACAACACGATCTGGCCGTACGCGTCGTGCTTGATCTGCTCATAGGCCTGGTTGCCGACGCGCACCGGACCCATGGCGCGATAGCCGGGCAGCTTTTCTTCGATCCGCTCGACCAGCGTCGCTTCGCCGCCGACGCCGTAAAGCGGCTGGATATGGCCGCCACGCGCGGCATCGACGATGTTGCGCAGATATTCGAGATACCCCTCCAGCACGTCGAGCGCGCCCAGCCGGTTGAGTGCCTGCACCGTATAATAAGCGTCGCGAATCCAGCAGTAGCGATAGTCCCAGTTGCGCCCCGAATCGGCATGTTCGGGCAAAGAGGTGGTCAGCGCGGCGACGATCGCGCCGGTTTCCTCATGCTGGCACAGCTTCAGCGTGATCGCGGCGCGAATGACCACCGCCTGCCACTCGACCGGGGTGGCGAGGCCGCGCACCCAGTGATGCCATTCATGGGTGGTGCGCTCCAGCATGGCGCGGCTGGCCTCGCTGAGCACACCTGCAAAGCTCTCGTCCGGGCCCAGGAACATGTGGATCGGGCGTTCGAGTCGGAACCACTGTTCGGCGGCGATATGGCCGACCGGCGCGTCGGTGGTCAGGCGCAGCGTCTGCTGCGTCATCAGATAGCGGATATGGTTGGACCCCTGGGTCCGCTCGGTCGGGGTGCCCCAGTCGGTCGCGACGCGAAGCGCGATGCGGATGCGGGGGCTGCCGATGGGGCGCACGATCCGCACATAGCTGGTCGGGCGATAAACGCGGCCCTCGCGCGAGAAACGCGGGCAGAAATCCGTGATTTCGATGCCGTTGCCCCGGTCGTCCATATGGGTGGTGACCAGGATCGGCGTGTTGCGCAAATAGCCTTGCGTGGTCGAAACCCGGTCCTCCAGGTCGATTGCCCAATAGCCCGTCTCCGGCTCGCCATCGCCGAGCAGCGCGCAAAAGGCCGGGTCGCCATCGACTCGCGGCACACAGCCCCAGACGAAGCGGCCCTGCGAGTCGACCAGCGCGGAAACCTGGCAGTTGCCGATCGGCCAGAGGTTCATGTCCTGTTGCATTACTTGGCATTCTCCAGCGCTTGGGCGAGCCATATATGGACCGCGGCAACATCGGGCAGGCGATAACGGGCGGCGGTCTCACGCATCGGGCCGACCAGCACGCCAGCACCCCCCAGCGCGGCGGCGGCGACGAAACCGTCCTCGTCGGTCACGTCATCGCCGAAGAAGATCGGGACCGTGCCCTGCATCGCGGGGGCCTGTATCAGTGTCTCGATCGCTCGGCCTTTGTCGCCGGGCAGGCGGATCTCGACCATCATCTTGCCGGGTTGCAGGGTCAGACCGTGACGCTCGGCGATGGCGGCGGCTTCGCGGATCGCGAGTGGTTCCGCGTCCGGGTTGCGGCGATAATGGAGTCCCGCGCCGAAGCTCTTCGTCTCGAAATACAGGTCATGGGTCTCGGCCACGGCACGCATCTCATCCGTCGCCGTGGCAAGGTGAGGGGGCTTGTCGGGCTGGACATGGCCGTCCTCGGGCGAGCGGCGTTCGGCGCCGTGACTGCCTGCGAGGGTGAAATGCTCGGCTTGGGGGCCGAACAGCGCATCCAACTGCGCGATAGAGCGGCCGCTGACGATGGCGAGACGGCCGGGCATGTGCGCGGCGAGCGCGTCCAGCCGGTCGGCGAGCTCGGAGCTGACATGCACGCCCTCCGGATTGTCGGCGAGGTCGACCAGCGTGCCGTCGAAATCGAGGAACAGGCTGTCCGTCGCGGACAGGCGGGGCGGGGGCGGAGCAAGATCGGCCAGCATGGGCGACAGCATAGCGGATGCGGACATGCCGAGTGAACCCATCCCCGCCGCTCGCGTTCCGCTGCGCTGCCGAAATGATTACGGGGCAACTGTGATGTTCATGCGAGAGCGATAGGCTGTCGCTTTCGGATCATGGCGTTGAGGATGACGAGGAGTTGCCGTGCGACGGCGATGAGGATCGTCTTGGGCGCCTTGCCCTTGGCGCGCATCCTGTCGCGCATGGCCTTGAGGCGGGCGAACGCCTTTTCGATCGGGTTGAAGTCGGGGCTGTAGAGCCTGCCCCGGCGAAGGCCGGGGGCGGGAGGAACATGAGGCGGGCGCCGGCCGCCTCGATCAGGTCGCGGATGCTGGCGCGCTTGTGGCTGGACAGGTTGTCCATGATGACAATGTCGCCGTGCCTGAGGTCGGGCACGAGCACTTGGTCGACATAGGCCTCGAACCAGTCGCCGTTGATCGGGCCATCCAGCACCATCGGCGCGACCATGCCGGTCATGCGCAAGCCAGCGACCAGCGTCGTCGTCTTGCGATGGCCATGCGGATAACCCATCCGCAGCCGCTCGCCCCGTCGGCAGCGGCCGTGGCTGCGGGTCATATTGGTGGCCGTCCAGGTCTCGTCGATGAACACCAGCCGCGCGGGGTCGAGATCGAGCTGCCCGTCGAACCATGCCTCCCGCTGGCTCAGGATGTCGGCGCGGTCCTGCTCGATCGCGTGGCCGGTCTTTTTTTGCGCGTGATGCCGTGGCGGGCGAAGAAACGGTGCAGCGTCGAGATCGCGACCGTCACCCCCGCCCGACCCAGCTCGCTGCGCAGCTCATCCAAGGTGATGTCGCGCCGGGCCTCGTGCAGCGCCAGGATCGTGTCCGCGTATGCCTCGATCCGACGCGACCGCGTGTCGCCGCCCTGCGCCTTGGCAGCATAGCCACCGGTGCTGCGGCGCTGATCGTGCTAGCGGATCACCGTCGCGGCCGCCACCCCGAACCGCCGCGCAGCCGCCCGGCAGCTCATCCCCTCGTCAACTGCGGCCAGCGCTCGCGACCGCAGGTCCATCGACAACGGCTTGCCCATTCATGCCGGCCTCCATCCAGCCAGCATCTTGAATCAGATCAGCGCCCTCGCGTGAATCCCTATTCGACTCAGGTCGGCCGGAAAACGCTCTAGGTCATGCCGGGGGGCATGACCGACCTGAAACTCGCCTGCGGGAGGGGAGTAAGAAGGAACAACAAAAAAGGGCCGGCGATCGCTCGCCAGCCCCTCTTTTCCGAACCTTGGATACAGGCCTTTAGTACACCCGCTTCTTCGGCTTGATATACTCTATATCGTCGGTCAGCGTGTAGTCGTGCACCGGGCGATAGTCGATCTCGACCCCGCCGCCCTGGCCGCCCCAGCCGTCGAAGGTCGCGACGGTGTGCTTCATCCAGTTGGCGTCGTCGCGATCGGGGAAGTCCTCGTTCACATGCGCGCCACGGCTTTCCTTGCGGTTCAGCGCCGATTCCATCGTCACGACCGCCTGGCTGATCAGGTTGTCCAGCTCCAGCGTCTCGACCAGATCGGTGTTCCAGATCAGCGAGCGATCCTTGATGCCGATGTCCTTCATCCGGTCATAGGTGGCGCGGATCATCTGGCGGCCTTCGGTCAGCAACTCGTCGGTGCGGAACACGGCGCAGTGGCGCTGCATCGTCTTCTGCATCTCGCTGCGCACCGAGGCGGTGGTCGCGCTGCCGGCGGCGTTGCGGAAGTGATCCAGGCGACCCAGCGCCAGTTCTTCCGAACCGGCGGGCAGCGGCGCGTGCGGCGTGCCGGGCTTCAGCGTGTCCTTGATGCGCAGGCCGGTCGCACGGCCGAACACGACGAGGTCGATCAGCGAGTTGGAGCCCAGGCGGTTCGCGCCGTGCACCGACACGCAGGCGGCTTCGCCGACCGCGAACAGGCCGGGGACGACCGAGTCCGGGTTGCCGTCCTTCAAACGGACGACTTCGCCGTGATAGTTGGTCGGAATACCGCCCATATTATAGTGGACGGTCGGCGTGACGGGCAGCGGCTGGCGGGTCAGGTCGACACCGGCGAAGATCTTGCCGGTCTCGGTGATGCCGGGCAGGCGCTCGGCCAGCACCTTCGGGTCGATATGGTCGAGATGGAGGTAGATATGATCCCCCTCCTTGCCGACGCCGCGCCCTTCGCGGATTTCCATCGCCATCGAACGCGACACGACGTCGCGGCTGGCAAGGTCCTTGGCCGACGGCGCGTAACGCTCCATGAAGCGCTCGCCCTCGGAGTTGGTCAGGTAGCCGCCTTCGCCGCGCGCACCCTCGGTGATGAGGACGCCAGCACCATAGATGCCGGTCGGGTGGAACTGCACGAACTCCATGTCCTGGAGCGGGAGCCCTGCGCGCAGCACCATGCCGCCGCCGTCACCCGTGCAGGTGTGCGCCGAGGTGGCCGAGAAATAGCAGCGGCCATAGCCGCCGGTCGCCAGTACGACGTTATGCGCGCGGAACCGGTGGATCGAACCGTCTTCCATGCACAAAGCGATCACGCCGCGGCAGTTGCCCTGATCGTCCATGATCAGGTCGAGCGCGAAATATTCGATGAAGAAGTCCGCGTCATATTTCAGCGACTGCTGGTACAGCGCGTGCAGCATGGCGTGGCCGGTACGGTCGGCGGCAGCGCAGGTGCGCTGCGCAGGGGGGCCTTCGCCCATATTCTGCATCATGCCGCCGAAGGGGCGCTGATAGATCTTGCCCTCTTCAGTGCGGCTGAACGGCACGCCCGCGTGCTCCAGCTCGTACACGGCGGCGGGTGCCTCGCGGCACAGATATTCGATCGCGTCCTGGTCGCCCAGCCAGTCCGACCCCTTGACGGTGTCGTACATGTGCCAGGTCCAGTGGTCGGGGCCCATGTTGCCCAGCGAGGCGGCGATACCGCCCTGGGCTGCGACGGTGTGGCTGCGCGTCGGGAACACCTTGGTGATGCAGGCGGTCTTCAGACCGGCCTCGGCAATGCCCATGGTGGCGCGCAGGCCCGAGCCGCCCGCACCCACGACGACGGCGTCATAGGTATGGTCGATGATCTTGTAAGCGGCAGCGGACATTATGCAGCGGCTCCGAAAGCGATCTTGAGGATCGAGAAGATGGCGACGGCGGCGGTCGTGAAGACGAACAGGTTCATGACGACGAGGAGCGCGATCCGGTTCTGGTCCTGCTCATAATCCTCGATCACGACCTGGAGGCCGAGACGCATATGATAGAAGATCGACGCGACCAGCAGCACCATCGGGATGGCGGCCCAGGAATTGGCCAGCCACAGGTGCATCGCGGCATAGTCGAACGACGGCTGGCGCAGGATCGAGATCAGCAGCCAGGCGACCAGCAGGAAGTTGGAACCGGCGGTCAGCCGCTGGTTCAACCAATGATGAGTGCCCGACTTGGCCGAGCCCAGGCCGCGCACGCGGCCGATTGCGGTTCCCGAACGCATCACTTGATCCCCAGATAGAGCCAGAACGCCACGGTCGCGACGACGGCGAAGACCATGGTGGCTTGGGCCTGCCGCTTGTTCGACTTCAGCTCGAAGCCTGCGCCGACATCCATGAACAGGTGGCGGATGCCGTTCGCGATATGCTGGAACAGGCAGGCGGTCAGGCCGATGCCGACGACATAGCCGATGATGTTGAGCTTGCCCGACTCGACGGTGAAGACGTCGCGGAACGTCGCATAGCTTTCCGGCCCACCGGCGACGGCGGCCAGGAACCAGACGAGCAGCAGCGTGCCCACGGTCGCCATACCCGTGCCGGTGGCACGGTGCAGGATCGACACCAGCATGTTGGGGCCCCATTTCCAGATCTGGAGATGCGGCGAAAGCGGGCGGGCGGTGTTGCGGGCGGCCAAGGGCAGATCCTCGAACAGTCTAAAGTCAGGCTGGTTTGCGGATACGCCTATGGTGAAGACGCCGACAGGATGCAAGCCGTGAGCGCATTGGCGGCACGCTTCGTCGCCGCGAATGGCCGTTACCGTTCGGGACGGAGCGCCGACAGTCGCAGAGATAAGAGGCCCTTAACCCTTTTGGTCGCAGAAAGAGCGGGAAAATCTGGCCATTGCCAAATGGGAGACCCACATCTTGCGCTCCGACCTGCCGCCGCCCACGGTCATCACCGTGGAAATCGACCTCGATGCTCGGGTTCGCACCTTTGACGGCGGGGATGGCTCGCTGGTCCGGCTGGCCGCCGAAATCTGGTCGGTGATCGAACCGCGCGCCGACGAAGTGGTCGTCGCCTATTGGGACCATTGGCGCCGCAAGAATCCGGGGCAGCCTGAATGGACGCCGCTCGACCGCGAGCGCCAGCTGGTCGCCGGTCGCGCCTATCTGCGCAATCGCTTCTGTGATCTGGCCGGGCGCGAATGGCTCGAGTCGCTGGGGCGTTCGGTCGCATCGGCCTTTGCCGCCGACATCGCGCCGATGGAGGTGCTTGCCATGTCCTGTGCCAGCGACCGGGCCGCGCTGAAGGTCATTCTGGAAGAGATGGCGGCGGATGACCCGCGCCGGTCGGTCGCGGTCGACACGCTGCTGCGTTTGTATGGCATGGAGACCGAACTGACCGTCGAGCTGTTCGCGGGGTATCGCAACTGGTGCGCCGAGCGCGAGCGCGAGCGGCTGGCGGGCGATTTCCGCAACGGCATCGCCGCCGTGGTCGAGAATGCCTCGGTCGAGGGGCAGGACCTGCGACGCCAGGCGCAGGAGGCGTCGGTGTCGACGCGCGGCATGCTGGGCAAGTCGAGCGAGGTCGCCGCCGCCGCCGAACAGTCGGCGGTCGCGATGCGCGAAGCGGCGCAGACCGCCGCCGGGCTGATCCGCGCGATCGAGGATGCCCGGACCGAGGTCGACCAGGCCGCCGATGTCGCCAACCGCGCCGCCGACCAGGCAGGGCAGGCGGTCGGCATGTCGGAAATGCTGTCCGACCATGCCAAGTCGATCGAATCGATCCTGGGCCTGATCCGCGACATTGCGGGCCAGACCAACCTGCTGGCGCTCAATGCCACCATCGAGGCGGCGCGGGCAGGGGATGCCGGACGCGGCTTTGCGGTCGTCGCGCAGGAGGTGAAGAGCCTCGCCAGCCAGACCGCGCGCGCCACCGACGATATCGCCACCAAGATCGCCGCGATCCAGGCCGCAACCCGCTCGACGGTCGAGACCAACGCCTCGATCAAGGCGACGGTCAACGAGGTGCAGGTCTCGGCCGAGCGAATCCGCTATGCGATGGAGGCGCAGGCGCAGACGGTGACCGCGATCACCGCCGCCGTCGACGAGACCGCGCTGGCAGCCGACTCGATGTCGCACACCATCGCCGCGATCCGCCAGGATACCGAGCATGTCGCGCAGGAGATCGACCGGGTCGGGCGCGGCTTCGACCATCTCGACACCCGGCTGGGCGATCTGAAGACCAGCGCCAGCCTGTTCGTCGCGCGGGTCGCGGTATAACCTATTCCTCCCCGGTACGGGGAGGTGGCAGGGCGCAGCCCTGACGGAGGGGGGCTTCCTCAAGGGACATCCATCCCGGCACGCCCCCTCCACCATCGCTTCGCGGCGGTCCCCCTCCCCGTGCCGGGGAGGATCGATCCAGCCGGTTGACGCATCGGTCCTCGCCCGGCACGGCAGGGGCATGACGACGATATTGGTAACGGGCAGCAGCCGAGGGATTGGCGCGGCCATCGCATCGAGCCTGGGCGACCTGCCCGACACGCGGGTCCTGGGCCATGCCACGCGCAGCGGCCCCGGCGCGAATCTGGCCGCCGATCTTTCCGAACCCGATGCGCCCGCCCGGCTTTGGGCCGAGGCGCTGGCGCGGGCAGGCGGCGCGGTCGACGTCCTCGTCAACAATGCCGGTATCTTCGAGGCGAGCCCGTTGGACGCCGACGACTGGTCGGAGAGCTGGGCGCGGACGATGCAGATCAACCTGACCGCCTCGGCCGAACTCTGCCGTCTGGCCGTGCTGCACTGGCAGGAACGGGGCGTCGGCGGCCGGATCGTCAACATCGCCAGCCGCGCCGCCTATCGCGGCGACTCGCCCGCGCACTGGCATTATGCCGCGTCCAAGGGCGGCATGGTCGCGATGACCAAGACCATCGCGCGCGGCTATGCGGCGCAGGGCATCCTCGCCTTCGCCGTTTGCCCCGGCTTCACCATGACCGGCATGGCCGACGACTATCTGGCCAGCCGGGGCGGGGACAAGCTGCTCGCCGACATCCCGCTCGGCCGCGTCGCTTCGCCCGAGGAGGTCGCCGCGACCGTCCGTTTCCTGTGCACTGATGCGCCGCCCTCGATGACCGGCGCGATCCTCGACGTGAATGGAGCCAGCTATGTCCGCTGACAGCTGGAAGCTGACTCTGCCCTGCACCCGCGACGAGGCGGAGGCGATCGACGCGGCCGACGATCTGGCGATCGAGGCGGTTATCATGACCACCGAGGAGGTGGAGGACGACCGCGAGCATTGGCGGCTCGACGCCTATTTCGAGGCCGAGCCCGATGCCGCCACCATCGAAGCGATCCGGGCGCTGGTGCCGAGCGCGGGCGATCACCCCGCGACGGTCGAGCATGTGCCCGCGCAGGACTGGGTGACGATCAGCCAGGCGGGGTTGGAGCCGCTATCGGTCGGGCGCTTCTTCGTCCACACCGGCGACGAAGCGGTGCCGGAAGGATTGCGCGGCTTCCACATCCCGGCGGGGCGTGCGTTCGGGACGGGGCATCATGAGACGACCAGCGGGTGTCTGGCGATGCTCGACGTGATGGCGGGCGAGGCGGTTACGAACGCGATCGATGTGGGCACCGGCACCGGTCTGCTCGCCTTCGCGGCCCGTCACCTGTGGCCGGACGCCAAGGTCGTCGCGACCGATATCGATCCGATCGCGATCGACGTGACGGCTGAGAATGCGGCGATCAACGGCGTGGACGGCGTCGAACTGATCGTCGCCGATGGGGCGCTGGCCGATCCGATCATGGCGGCGTCACCCTATGATCTGGTCATTGCCAACATCCTGGCCGGACCGCTGATCTCCATGGCGCCGGAACTGGCCGCCATCGCGGCGCCGGAGGCGACTCTGGTGCTGGCGGGCCTGCTGGAGACGCAGCGCGCCGATGTGGTCGCGGCCTATGAGGCATGTGGCTGTGCGCTGGAGACGGTCGACCGGCGTGGCGACTGGAGCGTGTTGCGGCTGCGGGCGGGCAAGGAGCGGTTCGTGCCGAATGCGCCGTTTGATCCCAAGGGTCGGGATGGCTGGGCGTTAGATATCTGACCTTCTTCTCCCCTCCCGCAAGCGGGAGGGGTAGGGGGAGGGCAAGGCCACGGGCGAAGGTCTCTGCGAGACTCCAAACCCTCCCCCCGACCCCCTCCCGCCTGCGGGAGGGGGAGCGTGCTTGACCAGCGTCGGTCTTCTTCAACCTCCTTCCCCTTACGAAAGCGGAAATCCCTGCGATTGCCATCGCCTACGCCTCTCGGGCATAAGCCCGGGCAAAGACGTAAGGAGAGGTCATGGCATCGACGATGGTCGAACTGGAACGCCGCCGCGAGGGTGCTCGTGCCGGTGGTGGCGAGAAGCGCGTGGCGGCGCAGCATGCCAAGGGCAAGCTGACCGCGCGTGAGCGGCTCGATGTGCTGCTCGACGAGGGCAGCTTCGAGGAGCTCGACATGTTCGTCGAGCATAACTGCACCGATTTCGGCATGACCGAACAGGTCATCCCCGGCGACGGCGTGGTGACCGGCTCGGGCACGATCAACGGGCGGCTGGTCTTCGTCTTCAGCCAGGACTTCACCGTCTTCGGCGGCTCGCTGTCGGAGCGCCATGCGCAGAAGATCTGCAAGATCATGGACATGGCGATGAAAGTCGGCGCGCCCGTCATCGGCCTGAACGACTCGGGCGGCGCTCGCATCCAGGAGGGCGTCGCGAGCCTGGGCGGCTATGCCGAGGTGTTCCAGCGCAATGTGCTGGCCAGCGGTGTGGTGCCGCAGCTTTCGCTGATCATGGGCCCGTGCGCGGGCGGGGCGGTGTATAGCCCCGCGATGACCGACTTCATCTTCATGGTGAAGGATTCGAGCTATATGTTCGTTACCGGCCCCGATGTGGTGAAGACCGTTACCAACGAGGTCGTCACGCAAGAGGCCCTGGGCGGCGCGGTGACGCATACCACCAAGACCGGCGTGGCCGACGTGGCGTTCGAGGACGATATCGAAGCGCTGCTGGCGGCGCGCGACTTCATCGACTTCCTGCCCGCCAACAACCGTGAAGGCGTGCCCGAGCGGCCGACCGCCGATGCCTGGGACCGGATCGAGGAAAGCCTCGACACACTGATCCCGGCCAGCGCCAACCAGCCTTACGACATGCACGAGCTGCTGTCGAAGGTCGTCGACGAGGGCGATTTCTTCGAGGTCCAGCCCGCCCACGGCGCCAACATCATCACCGGCTTCGGCCGGATCGAGGGGCGCACCGTCGGCTTCGTCGCGAACCAGCCGATGGTGCTGGCGGGGGTGCTCGACATCAACGCCAGTCGCAAGGCGGCGCGCTTCGTGCGCTTCTGCGACGCGTTCGAGATTCCGATCGTGACCTTCGTCGACGTGCCCGGCTTCCTGCCCGGCACCGCGCAGGAGCATAACGGCATCATCAAGCACGGCGCGAAACTGCTCTTCGCCTATGCCGAGGCGACGGTGCCGAAGATCACGGTCATCACCCGCAAGGCCTATGGCGGCGCGTACGACGTGATGGCGTCCAAGCACTTACGCGGCGACCTCAACTATGCCTGGCCGACCGCCGAGATCGCGGTGATGGGCGCGAAAGGCGCGGTCGAGATCATCTTCCGTGGGCGCACGCCTGAGGAGATCGCCGAGCGGACGGCCGAATATGAGGCGCGCTTCGCCAACCCGTTCGTGGCGGCGTCCAAGGGTTTCGTCGATGAGGTGATCCAGCCGCATTCGACCCGCAAGCGGATCGCCCTGGGCCTGCGCAAGCTGCGCAACAAGGACCTCGCGAACCCATGGAAAAAGCATGACAATCTGCCCTTGTGACGCTTTTTCTGAAGGAGGCTTTGGATGAAGAAGCTACCGCTTTCCAAGCAGATCACCTTCGCGGCGATCGTCGTCGGTGTCGCGATGCTGACGTCGTTCCTTCTGGCCCTGCTGCGATCGGCTGCGGCCGGTCAAAGCGGCCAGCCGCTACCTTCGCCGCTCATCGGCCTGACGCTGGGTGTCGTCGCGGGGGCGGCCTATCTGGGTTTGGCCGGGAACAGGAAGGTCGCCTTGGCCAGCGACGATAGTCGAAAGGCGGCATTGGAACCCGTAACGGACGGCACGGCGCGGCTGATCGTCTTCCGCAAAGGCTTTTACGGCAAGCTGGCCGGCATCGACGTCATGGTGGATGGGGCGACGCGCGCGCAGTTGAAAAGCCCGCGCTTCGCTGTCCTGCCTCTGACCCCCGGCGTTCACGAGGTCGGTGCACGGGTGCAGGGCAAGGACGCCCAACCGCTGACCTTGAACCTCGCTCCCGATGAAACGATCGTCGTGGAGCTATCCACCGGCCTGAAAGGCCCGGCGCTGGCTCCGGCGGGATCGCTAGCGACCATGCGTGATACGCTCGCCGCTATTCCGATGGTGCAATCATGACCCTGGGCCGCCTCAACCATATCGGCATCGCCACGCCCTCGATCGAGAAGACGGTCGAGACCTATCGCCATCTGCTCGGTGCCGACGCGATCGGCGAACCGTTCGACCTGCCCCCGCAGGGCGTGCGGGTCTGCTTCATCGATGCGCTCAACACCCAGATCGAGCTGATCCAGCCGCTCGACGACACCTCCCCCATCGCCAACTTCCTGAAGAAGAATCCGGCGGGTGGGCAGCATCATCTCTGCTTCGAGGTCGCGGACATTCCCGCCGCCGTCGCCGACCTTCAGGCCAAGGGCGCGACGCTGCTGGGCCAGCCGCGTATCGGCGCGCATGGCACGCCGGTCGTCTTCCTCCACCCGCGCGACATGGGCGGGGTGCTGGTCGAACTGATGGAAACACCGGGAGAAGGCCATTGAGCGAGCCCATGCTGCTGGCCGAGCGCCGGGGGGGCGTTCTGGTGCTGACGCTCAACCGCCCCGACCGCCTGAATGCGGCGCCGCCCGAACTGTTCGATCGGATCGGTGAGGCGTTGGCGGCGCGCGGCGATGCACGGGCCGTCCTGCTGACGGGTGCGGGCAAGGCATTTTGTTCAGGGGCGGACATTTCGGGCGGCGAGATCGGCCCGGAGACGGTGCACCGCGCGCTGGTCGATCACTTCAACCCGCTGTTCTTGACGCTGGCCGACCTGCCCATTCCCATAGTCAGCGCGGTGCGTGGCGCGGCGGCTGGGATCGGGTGCAGCCTCGCGCTGGCGGCCGATTTCTGCGTGGCGAGCGAGGGTGCTTATTTCCTCCACGCCTTCGTCAATATCGGCATGGTGCCCGACGGCGGGGCAAGCTGGATGCTGCCGCGCCTGATCGGTCGCGCACGTGCCGCCGAGATGATGATGCTGGGCGAGCGCATAGCTGCCGCCAAGGCGCTGGATTGGGGCATGATCCACAAGGTCGTCGCCGACGATGCGCTGGACGCCGAAGCCCTGGCGCTGGCCGAGCGGCTGGCGGCAGGGCCGAGCGTCGCGCTGGGCTTGATGCGGCGTGCGCTCCAAGCAGGCTTGGACAGCGATTATGCGACCGCACTTATCCGCGAGGCCGAGGACCAGCGCACAGCCCGCGCGACGCAGGATGGCGAGGAGGGTGGCCGGGCCTTTTTCGAGCGGCGTCCACCGCGTTTCCTGGGGCGGTGAGACTTGCGTGTGAACGATGATTTCGCTCTAGTGAAAGAAAATAAGTAGCGCACGTAACGAATGGATGAGGAGTGGCCGATGGCCGAACGCCCTGACCTATCCGATTGGGAAGCCCTTGCCGCCCGCGAGGTGAAGGGGCGCGACCTCGACTGGCAGACGCCCGAAGGGATCACGGTCAAGCCGCTCTATACCGCCGCCGATGTGCGCGAGGACCCCGGCCTGCCGGGCTTTGCGCCGTTCACGCGCGGGGTTCGGGCAAGCATGTATGCCGGCCGCCCCTGGACGATCCGGCAATATGCGGGCTTTTCGACCGCCGAGGAATCGAACGCCTTCTACCGCCGCAATCTGGCGGCGGGGCAGAAGGGGCTGTCGGTCGCCTTCGACTTGGCGACCCACCGGGGTTATGACAGCGACCACCCGCGTGTGACGGGCGATGTCGGCAAGGCGGGCGTCGCGATCGACACGGTCGAGGACATGAAGATCCTGTTCGACGGCATTCCGCTGGATGCCATGTCGGTCAGTATGACGATGAACGGCGCGGTGATCCCGGTGCTCGCCTTCTTCATCGTCGCGGCCGAGGAACAGGGCGTTCACCGCTCGAAGCTGGAAGGGACCATCCAGAACGACATCCTCAAGGAGTTCATGGTCCGCAACACGTACATCTACCCGCCCGAGCCGAGCATGCGGATCATCTCGGACATCTTTGCCTATACCTCGGCCGAGATGCCCAAGTTCAACAGCATCTCGATCTCGGGCTATCACATGCAGGAGGCCGGAGCGACTCAGCTCCAAGAGCTGGCCTTCACCATCGCCGACGGCATGGAATATGTGAAATATGGCGTGGCGTCGGGCCTCGACATCGATAAGTTCGCCGGGCGTCTGTCCTTCTTCTTCGCGATCGGCATGAACTTCTTCATGGAGGTCGCCAAGCTGCGCGCCGCGCGCGTGCTATGGCACCGGGCGATGACGCAGCTGGGGGCGAAGGACGAGCGCTCCAAGATGCTGCGCACCCATTGCCAGACCTCGGGCGTGTCGCTGACCGAGCAGGACCCGTATAACAACGTGATCCGCACCACCATCGAGGCGATGGCCGCGATGCTGGGCGGCACCCAGTCGCTGCACACCAATGCGCTGGATGAGGCGATCGCGCTGCCCACCGACTTCTCCGCCCGGATCGCGCGCAACACGCAGATCGTGCTGCAGGAAGAGACGGGGATGACGAAGGTCGTCGATCCGCTGGGCGGCAGTTACTATGTCGAGAGCCTGACCCAGAGCCTGGTCGACGGAGCCTGGGAGCTGATCGAGCGGATCGAGGCCGAGGGCGGCATGGCCAAGGCAGTCGCGGCGGGCTGGCCCAAGGCGATGATCGAGGAAGCGAGCGCGGCGCGCGCCGCCAAGGTCGACCGGGGCGAGGATGTCATCGTCGGGGTCAACAAATACCGACTGACCTATGAAGCGCCGGTCGAGATCCTCGACATCGACAATCACGCGGTGCGCGCGGGGCAGGTCGCGCGGATCGCCCGCGTGAAGGCGGAACGCGACGAAGCGGCGTGCCGGGCCGCACTCGATGCCTTGCGTAACGCCGCCCGAGTTCCTCCCCCGGCGGGGAAGGTGGCAGCGCGCAGCGATGACGGAGGGGTGTCACCCCTCTCAAGCGTGGACACCCCTCCGTCAGCGGCTGACGCCGCTGCCACCTCCCCCGCCGGGGGAGGAATGAAGCGCAATCTCCTCGCGCTGGCCGTGGAAGCGGCACGGGCGCGGGCGACGCTCGGAGAAATCTCCGCCGCGCTGGAGGATGCCTTCGGCCGCTACGGCACCCAGCCTACCCCGGTATCCGGCGTGTACGGCGGCGCTTACGGCGAAGACGAACGCTGGGCCCGCCTGCTGCGCGGCGTCGAGGCGGTGGAGCGCCGCCTGGGCCGCAAGCCGCGGCTCTTCGTCGCCAAGATGGGCCAGGACGGCCATGACCGGGGCGCGAACCTCGTTTCCTCGATGTTCGGTGACCTGGGGTTCGAGGTCGTGCCCGGCGCGCTGTTCCAGACGCCGGAGGAAGCCGCGCAACTGGCGCTGGCCCGCGACGTCGATGTGGTCGGCGCCTCCAGCTTGGCGGCCGGGCACAAGACGCTGATCCCCGAGCTGATCGGCCACCTCCGCGACGCAGGGCGTGCCGATATCAAGGTCATCGCGGGTGGCGTTATTCCTGCGCAGGACTATCAGGCGCTTTATGATGCCGGGGTGCAGGCGATTTTCGGCCCCGGCACCAACCTTGTGAAGGCGGCAGAGGATGTGCTGAGGCTGCTGGGCCATAATATGCCGCCCGAGACGGGCGAATGACAGGATACGACGTGATGACGACGACCACCGCGCTCCGCCCCGAGGCGACGACCTTGCGCACCGACTGGACCCGCGCCGAGATCAGCGCGCTGTTCGATCTGCCGTTCACCGAGCTGCTGTTCCGGGCAGCGGAAGTGCACCGCGCGCATCATGCGGCGGATGAGGTGCAGTTGTGCACTTTGTGCTCGATCAAGACCGGCGGCTGCCCCGAGGATTGCGGTTATTGCTCGCAAAGCGCCTCGGCAGAGAGCGACGTGAAGGCCGAAAAGCTGATGGACGTACAGGCCGTGCTGGCGGCGGCGGCAGAGGCCAAGGCGGCGGGCTCGCAGCGTTTCTGCATGGGCGCGGCGTGGCGGTCCCCGAAGGAGCGCGACATGGACAAGGTCGTCGCCATGGTCGAGGGCGTGAAGGCCATGGGGCTGGAGACCTGCATGACGCTGGGCATGCTCGATGCCCCCCAGGCGCAGCGGCTGGCCGAGGCGGGCCTCGACTATTACAACCACAATATCGACACCTCGCCCGAGAACTACGCCAACGTCATCACGACGCGCTGCTTCGAGGACCGGCTGGAGACGCTGTCGAACGTGCGTGACGCTGGCATCTCGGTGTGCTGTGGCGGCATCGTCGGCATGGGCGAGACGCGCGGCGACCGGGTCGGCTTCGTCCATGCGCTCGCCACCCTGCCGCGCCATCCCGAAAGCGTGCCGGTCAATGCGCTGGTCCCGGTCAAGGGCACGGTGCTGGGCGACATGCTCGCCGATACGCCGCTGGCGCGGATCGACGATATCGAGTTCGTCCGCACCGTCGCGGTCGCGCGCATCACCATGCCGATGAGCATGGTCCGCTTGTCGGCAGGGCGCGAGAGCATGTCGGCGGCGACCCAGGCGCTGTGCTTCATGGCGGGCGCAAACTCGATCTTCACCGGCGACAAGCTGCTGACCGCGGGCAATGCGGGCGACGATGCCGATGCGGCGCTGTTCGCCAAGCTGGGCCTGAAGCCGATGGAAGGCGCCGAGCCGATGCGGGTCGCCGCGGAGTGACGCGTTTGCCATTCATCCTGACCACCCCGGCGAAGGCCGGGGTCCAGTTGCGGTAAGCCCTCGATGGCGCGACGCATGGGCCTCCCCCGAGGAGCGACGGTGCGCCATCGGCCAAGGGGAAACTGGACCCCGGCCTTCGCCGGGGTGGAGCTTCCCAAAAGACAGACGACACGGACCAACGACATAAAAGGAGAGGTATCCCCGTGTTCCAGAAAATCCTGATCGCCAATCGCGGGGAAATCGCGTGCCGGGTGATCCGCACCGCTCGTGCGATGGGCATCGCCACCGTCGCGGTCTATTCGGACGCCGATGCCAGCGCGCCGCATGTCCGTCTGGCCGACGAGGCCGTCCGCCTCGGCCCCGCGCCCGCCGCCGAGAGCTATCTGAAGGCCGAGCTGATCCTCGCCGCTGCTAAGGCGACCGGTGCCGACGCCATCCACCCCGGTTACGGCTTCCTGTCCGAGCGCGAGAGCTTCGCCCGCGCCTGCGCCGAGGCGGGTGTCGCGTTCATCGGCCCGCCGCCGAACGCCATCGCCGCGATGGGTGACAAGATCGAATCGAAGAAGCTCGCCAAGGCGGCCGGGGTCAACGTCGTCCCCGGCTATCTGGGCGAGATCGCCGACACCGAGGAAGCGGTGCGTATCGCCACCGACATCGGCTTCCCGGTCATGATGAAGGCGTCCGCCGGTGGCGGCGGCAAGGGCATGCGGCTCGCCTGGTCCGAGGCGGACGTGCGCGAAGGCTTCGAGGCGACCAAGCGCGAAGGGCTCGCCAGCTTCGGCGACGACCGGGTCTTCATCGAGAAGTTCATCGAGAGCCCCCGCCATATCGAGATCCAGGTGCTGGGCGACCAGCACGGCAATATCGTCTATCTCGGCGAGCGCGAATGCTCGGTCCAGCGCCGCCACCAGAAGGTGGTCGAGGAAGCCCCGTCGCCCTTCGTCACGCCAGAGATGCGCCGCGCCATGGGCGAGCAGGCGGTCGCACTGGCGCGCGCGGTCGGCTATTATTCGGCGGGCACCGTCGAGCTGATCGTGTCGGGGGCGGATACCACCGGCCAAAGCTTCTACTTCCTCGAGATGAACACCCGGCTTCAGGTCGAGCATCCGGTGACGGAAGAGATCACCGGGCTCGATCTGGTCGAGCAGATGATCCGCGTCGCAGCCGGAGAGCCGCTGGCGTTCGGCCAGGACGATGTGACGCTGACCGGCTGGGCGATCGAGAATCGGGTCTATGCCGAGGACCCGTATCGCGGCTTCCTGCCCTCGACCGGGCGGCTGGTCCGCTACAACCCGCCCGCCGAGCATGCGGATGACGACGTGCGCGTCCGCGTCGACGACGGCGTGGCCGAGGGCGGCGAGGTCAGCATGTTCTACGACCCGATGATCGCCAAGCTCGTCACCTGGGCGCCGACCCGCGAAGCCGCGATCGATGCGCAGATCGCCGCGCTTGACGCGTTCGAGATCGTCGGGCCGGGGACCAATATCGACTTTGTCTCGGCGCTGATGCAGCATCCGCGCTTCCGCTCCGGCGCGCTGTCGACGGGTTTCATCGCCGAGGAATATCCCGATGGCTTCCAGGGCGCACCCGCCTCCGCCGAACTGACCCAGACCCTCGCGGCGGTCGCCGCCTTCGCCGCCACCGCCGAGGCCGACCGCGCCCGCCGCATCGACGGCCAGCTCGGCCACCGCCTGCAACCGCCCTCCGACTGGATGGTGCGGATCGGGGGAGCGGACCATGCGGTCAACGTCTCGACCGACGGGATCAGCGTCGATGGCGCCGAGCTGGACCTCGCCATCGCCTATACGCCGGGAGACCGGATGATCGCGGTGGAGGACGAGAACGGCGAAACCCTCCACGTCCGCATCGCCAAGACCCGCACCGGCTTCAAGCTGACCACGCGCGGGGCCAGCCACATGGTCCGCGTGCTCCCCGCCCGCGCCGCCGCCTACGCCCAGCACCTCATCGAAAAGGTGCCGCCCGACCTGTCGAAGTTCCTCATCGCACCGATGCCGGGCCTCCTCGTCCGCCTCGACGTCGCCGAGGGCGACCAGGTCGAGGCCGGCCAGCCGCTGGCGGTGGTCGAGGCGATGAAGATGGAAAACATCCTGCGCGCCGCCAAGACGGGCACCGTCAAGACCATCTCCGCCAAAGCCGGCGACAGCCTCGCGGTGGATGCCGTTATCCTGGAACTAGAGTAAACCAATCCACCCCGGCGAAGGCCGGGGTCCAGTTGCTATGGGCTATCAAACGCGGGGCGCCGTTACCTCCCCCGCCACGACAATGCGCGCCACCCTATGCATGGAAACTGGACCCCGGCCTCCGCCGGGGTGGGGTCAGTGGCGAGCGAGCACCAAGATCCGCTCCGCTTCCGCCAGGTGCAGACGTTCGACCATCTGCCCGTCCAGGCGGATCGCGCCCAGCGCCGCTTGTTCGGGATCGGCAAAGGCCTCCACCACCCTCCGCGCCCAGGCGATCTCGGCCGCGTCCGGGCCGAACCCCGCATTCGCCGCGGCGATCTGGTTGGGGTGGATCAGCGTCTTGCCGTCGAAGCCCAGACGCCGCCCCTCTGCACACTCCGCCGCCAGCCGCTCAGGCGCGTCGAGGGCATTGCATACGCCGTCCAGCGCGATCAGCCCGGCGCTCCGGGCGGCGACGACGATCTGGACGCGCAAGGGCAGCAACGCCTCGGGCGCAGGCGGGGAGGGCAGGCGCATCTCCTTCGCCAGATCGTTCGTCCCTGCGATCAGGGCGGTCAGCCCCAACGCCGTCGCCGCCTGGGCGATCGCGCCCAGCGACAGGATGCCGCGACACGTCTCGATCATCGCCCAGAGCGGTACGTCCGGCCCCAGCGCCGCTCGTGCGGCGGCCAGCGTTGCCACATCATCGACCTTGGGGATCAGCACCGCCGCCGGACACGTCTCCGCCAGCGCGGCGAGGTCGTCGGCCGCATGGGGACTGTCGAACCCGTTGGTCCGCACGACGACCAGCCTGTGGCCAAAGCCCCCCTCGCGCACCGCCGCCACTGCGGCGTCGCGCGCCATGGCCTTGGCGTCGGGGGCAACCGCATCCTCCAGGTCGAGGATCACCGCGTCGCTGTTGAGTATACGCGCCTTGGCGATGGCGCGGGGGTTGGAGGCGGGGAGGAACAGGGCGCTGCGCAGGGTCATCGCGCGAGCATAGCGGCGTCACGCCTCTGGTAAAATGGCGGGGTCGCCCCATAATCGAAACCTCAAAGGGGGATGATATGACCGCGACGCTGTTGCTGCTGGAGCTGACGATCACGCTTTGCGTCTGGCCGGACCTGCCGGTCAGTCGCTGGCTGGCGGGCATACTGGTCGACACCCCGGCGCGGCTGCTCGGCCGGGTGCGGCCGGGGCATATGGCGATGATGGCGCTGGGGATCGCGCTACTGGGCGTCGCCATCTGGTTCGAGATCGATGAGATTCGGATGCTGGCCGCGGCGGCCGGGTCGATGGGCGATCTGGTGATGCTCGCCTCAGCGATCGAATGGGGCGGCGTGGCCGAATTGGCCATGGCGGCGGTCTTGTCCTCCTCGCTGCTGGCGCGCTGGCCTGTTTTCGGCCGCTGGGCGGGGCGGGTGTCCGCGAGTCGGACCGCTCGCCCGCGCCGGGTAGAGCGGCCCGCCAATGACAGCGACGATAGCGAGGGACGAAGACTGGCCGCCTGATCCTTTGCGGGAGCGGAACGAAAAGGTCAGGCCGCCGTTCACCCGCCTGAATGCTCCGCGATCCGCGCCTCGCCAAAATTCCCGCGCGTTTCGCGTGCCTTGGGTTGTGTGTGGTCCTTTCCGCCTGTGAGCCCGGCATCCTGAACCCCGCCGGGCCGATCGCGGCGGGCGAGCGCAGCATCTTTTTCAACGCGCTGGCGGTGATGCTGGCCATCGTCGTGCCGGTCATCCTGCTCACCTTTGCCTTTGGCTGGTGGTTTCGAGCCGGCAACAGTCGCGCCAAGCACCTGCCCGAATGGGCTTATTCGGGGCGGCTGGAGCTGCTGGTCTGGTCGATCCCCGCGCTCGCCATCATGTTCCTGGGCGGCATCGCCTGGATTGGCAGTCATGATCTCGATCCGCCAAAGCCCATCGCGTCCAAGGCCAGGACAATGACCGTCGAGGTCGTCGCGACCGACTGGAAATGGCTGTTCCTCTATCCCGAACAGGGGATCGCGACGATCAACCGGCTGGTCGTGCCGGTCGGCACGCCAGTGAAGTTCCGCATCACCTCGGCAGGCGTGATGAATAGCTTCTTCGTGCCGCAGCTGGGCAGCCAGATCTACGCCATGTCGGGCATGGACTCGACGCTTCATCTGGGCGCCGACAAGGCCGGGCGCTATCGCGGTCTCTCGGCGCATTATAGCGGGGAGGGCTTTGCCGATATGGACTTCTTCGTTGACGCAGTGCCGCAAGCCGCCTTCGATCGCTTCGTCGCGACCGCGCGGGGAGGGCAGGGCAAGACGCTCGACTGGAACGAGTTCGTCGCGATGGCGCATCCCAGCCGCAATGTTCGCCCCGCCAGCTATCCCCGGCTCCAGCCCGGCCTCTACGACCAGATCGTCATGAAGAACGGCGCGCCCGAGGGTGAGACAGCCAAGGACGGGCGCGAGCAATGAGTTTCACCGGCAAGCTCGGCTGGGACTCGATCCCGCTCCACGAACCACTGCCCCTGGTGTCGGCGGGCGTGATCGGTTTGGTGCTGCTCGGCGTCTTCATCTGGGTGTGGCGGCGCGGGCACCTGCCCTACATCTGGAGCGAATGGATCACGAGCGTCGACCATAAGCGGATCGGCGTCATGTACTGCCTGCTGGCAGGCGTCATGCTGCTGCGCGGCTTTTCCGACGCGTTGCTGATGCGGTCGCAACAGGCGATTGCGTACGGCAATGAAGGCTATTTGCCGCCCGACCATTACGACCAGATCTTCTCGGCGCATGGCACGATCATGATCTTCTTCGTGGCGATGCCGTTCATGATCGGGTTGATGAATTTCGTCGTGCCACTGCAGCTCGGCGTGCGCGATGTGGCGTTTCCGACGCTCAACTCGGTCAGCTTCTGGCTGACGGCCAGCGGCGCGCTGCTCATCAATATGAGCCTGGTCATCGGCGAGTTCGCCAAGACCGGCTGGCTGGTCTATCCGCCGCTGTCGGAACTGCGTTTCTCGCCCGGTGTCGGCGTCGATTATTATCTCTGGGCGCTCCAGATATCGGGGATGGGGACGCTGCTGTCGGGCGTGAACCTCGTCACCACCATATTGAAAATGCGCGCGCCCGGCATGGGTTACAGCCGGATGCCGATGTTCACCTGGACGTCACTGGCCTCCAACCTGCTGATCGTCGCGGCCTTTCCGGTGTTGACCGCCGTGCTCGGCATGCTGATCCTCGACCGCTATCTCGGCTTCCACTTCTTCACGCCGGAAGCGGGCGGCAATCAGATGATGTTCGTCAACCTCATCTGGGCCTGGGGCCACCCGGAAGTCTACATCCTCATCCTGCCCGCCTTCGGCGTGTTTTCCGAGATCATCTCGACCTTCTCGTCCAAGCCGCTCTTCGGCTATCGATCGATGGTCATCGCGACCATGGTGATCTGCATCCTGTCCTTCATGGTTTGGTTGCACCATTTCTTCACCATGGGGGCGGGGGCCGATGTGAACGGCTTTTTCGGCATCACGACGATGATCATCGCGGTGCCGACGGGGGTGAAGGTGTTCAATTGGCTGTTCACCATGTATGGCGGGCGCATCCGCTATACGTCGATGATGCTGTGGTCGATCGGGTTCATCGTGACCTTCGTGATCGGCGGCATGACCGGTGTGATGCTGGCGGTGCCCCCGGCCGATTTCGTGCTCCACAACTCGCTGTTCCTGGTCGCGCATTTCCACAACGTCATCATCGGCGGCGTGCTATTCGGGGCGTTCGCGGGGTTCACCTTCTGGTTTCCGAAGATGTTCGGCTTCACGCTGGACGAGACCTGGGGCAAGCGCGCCTTCTGGCTGTGGATCAGCGGCTTCTACGTCGCCTTCATGCCGCTCTATGTGCTCGGCCTGATGGGCATGACGCGGCGGATGCAGCATTATGACGTGCCGGGCTGGCATCCTTGGCTGCTGGTGGCGGGCGTCGGCGCGCTGCTGATCGCCGCCGGCATCGCGTGCCAGGTGATGATGCTCTACGTCTCGATCAAGACGCGGGCCGACCGGATCGACGAAAGCGGCGACCCCTGGGACGGGCGTACGCTGGAGTGGATCACCACCTCGCCGCCGCCCGCCTTCAACTTCGCGGTGCTGCCCGATGTGAAGGGCGAGGAAGCCTATTGGGGCATCAAGGCGAAGGCGCGCGAGAACCGCGCTCTGTCCGATCGCCCTGATTACGAACCGATCGAGATGCCGCGTAATTCGCCGACCGGGATCGTCGCGGCCTTCTTTGCCACGGCCATGGGTTTTGCGCTGATCTGGCATATCTGGTGGCTGGTGATCCTGGGGTTCTTCGGCGCCTGGGGGACGTTCATCGTCTTCGCCTGGCGCGACAAAGCGGAGTATGAAATCCCGGTCGAGGAAGTCGAACGGCTGGATCAGGCGCGGCGGCGCAGCAAGGCGACCCTGCTCGACCTGCCGCAAGAGGCGCTGTCATGAGCCAGACCGCCCAGGCGCATGATCCCAACAAGCTGGGCCGCACCGCCGAGCCGAACCCGGACGGCCCCGCGCCCAAGCGGGTGGTGGTGTCCTATGGCTTCTGGATCTTCCTGCTTTCGGACTTCATCCTGTTCGCCTGCTTCTTCGCCGGATATGCGGTGTTGAAGGATGCGACGGCGGGTGGTCCCTCGGGCAAGGACCTGTTCGAGCTGAAGCTGGTCGAGGCGGAGACGGTGCTGCTGCTCCTGTCCAGCTTCGCCTGCGGGCTGGCGGGGATTGCCACGCTGGCACGCGACATGCGCTGGTTCCAGATCGCAATGGCGGCGACCGGGCTGCTCGGCGCGGGCTTCCTGGCGCTGGAGACCTATGAGTTCCTTCATCTGATCGGCGAGGGGGCGGGGCCGGGGCGGAGTGCGTTCCTGTCGGCCTTTTTCGCGCTGGTGGGGTGCCATGGGCTGCACGTCCTGCTGGGGATGCTCTGGCTGACGACGATGATGGCGCAGGCCTGGGCCAAGGGGTTTCGCGAGGATATCCTGCGCCGCATCCTGTGCTTCAGCCTGTTCTGGCACGCGCTCGACATCATCTGGGTGGCGCTGTTCACCATGGTTTACCTGATGGGAGTGCGCGGATGAGCGAGCGGCCCGACGAGGAAATGGCCCGCGACGAAACCGCGCCGGGCGTGGAGAGCGAGAAGGACTCGGTCGTCGGCGGCATCCGCAGCTATGCGATCGGGCTGGTCGCCGCCGCGATCCTGACGGCGGCGTCCTTTGCGCTGGTGCAGTTCGATATCGTCTGGGGCCCCGCTGTCCCCGCCGCGCTGGTGGCGCTGGCGATCGGGCAGATGGGGGTGCACCTCGTGTTCTTCCTCCACATCACCACCGGGCCGGACAACAGCAACAATGTGCTGGCGCTGCTGTTCGGTATCCTGATCGTGGCGCTGGTGCTACTGGGCTCGATCTGGATCATGGGGCATCTGAACCACAATCTGATGGGGCCGATGGCGACGCCTTAGCTTTCCAGCACCGTGCCCCGGATGGCGGAGACGCCTCGCGCGCGGTCGAAACGCAGGATCAGGCGTTCGTTGCCGACAGGGACGTGCAGGGAAAAACCGTTGCCGCCGTCCCAGTCCTCCGGCGTCATCGCAGCGCCGGACAGGTTGCGCCATTCGGCCCCGGCCAGCCAGTCGGTCCAGTCGAGTGGGTTTTCCCGGCGAAAGGCGCTGAGCTGTGCGACGAAATTCTCCAGCGCTTCGTCACGGGTTTCCCAGTCGAGCCCTGTCGTCTCGTTGTCCTGCGCATAGCCGTTATTATTGCCGTTCTGGCTGCGGCCGAACTCGTCGCCTGCGGTCAGCATCGGGGTGCCGCGCGACAGGAACAATGTGGCGAGCATCGCGCGGGCCGAGCGGGTGCGGGCGGCACGGATGGCGGGATCGTTGGTCGGGCCTTCCTGCCCATGGTTCCACGACACCTCGTCGCCATGCCCATCGCGATTGTCTTCGCCATTGGCGTGGTTGTGGCGCTCAGCATAGGTGGTCAGATCGGCGAGGGTGAAGCCGTCATGCGCCGCAACGAAATTGACCGAGCGGCTGGCGGGGCTGGCGAACACATCCGCCGAGCCGGCGATCCGAGTCGCCAGATCGCCCGCCCTACCGTCGCCGCGCCAGAAGCGGCGGACCTGATCGCGATATTTGTCGTTCCACTCCAGCCAGTGATCCGGGAAGTTCCCAAGCTGATAGCCGCCGGGGCCGATGTCCCAGGGTTCAGCGATCATGATGCGGGTCGACAGGATCGGATCGGCGGCGATCTCGGCGAAGATGGGCGCGCGGGCGTCGAACCCAGGTCCGCGCGCCAGCACCGGCGCGAGGTCGAAGCGAAAGCCGTCCACGCCCGCCCGCGCGAAATGGTGAAGCGTGTCGAGGATCATCGCACGGACGCCAGGGCGGCTGGCATCGAGCGTGTTGCCGGTGCCTGCATCGTTGATGAGCGTGCCGTCCGTCGTCCGCGCATAGGCATCCGGGTCCAGCCCGCGAAAGGAGAGCGTGCCGCCATGGACGTCACTTTCGCCCATATGGTTGAACACGAGGTCGAGGATGACGCCGATCCCGGCCTGCCGCAGCACCGCGACGGTCGAGACCAGTTCGGCGACGCCGCCCGGCACCCGTTCCGGGCACAGCGCCATCGGCACGACCGGGTTATAACCCCAGGCATTGTGCAGGCCGAGCGGCGGCAGATGCCGCTCGTCGATCGCGGCGGTGATGGGCATGAGTTCGACTGCCGCCACGCCCAGCTTGCTCAGGTGATCCAGCACGGCGGGATGGGCGAGCGCCGCCAAGGTGCCGCGCTGTTTGGGTGGAATGGCGGGGTGGCGCATGGTGAAACCGCGCACATTGAGTTCGTAGATCAGCCCGCCCGGCCGGAACAGCGGCAGGGCGGGGGTGTCGGTCAGCGGCGAGATGACACGGGCGCGGGGGACGATGTCGGCGGTGTCGTCGCCATAGGCCGCCAGACGCGGTGACTGGATGAAGGGGCGGTCGAGTTCGAGCGCGTAAGGATCGACCAGCAACTTGGCAGGGTCGAACCACAGGTTGCGGGCCGGGTCGTATTCCCCGTGCGCGCGATAGCCATAGAGATGGTTCGTGCCGGGGGCCGTAGCGGTCCACACATCGCCGTCGCGGGTCATGGCGAGACGGCGTTCGTCTGCGCCGTCGAACAGGCATAGCTCCAGCCGCTCGGCGGTCGAGCGGACGGCGAAGCGGGTGCCGCCGGGGACCGGCGTCGCGCCGAGGGGATAGGGCTGATTCGTCATGGCGTCACCACCCTAACCCACTCTGATCACCCCGGCGAAGGCCGGGGTCCAGTTGGGTCGACCTATCGAGAGTTTCCGCAGTGGGTTAGCAACTGGGCCCCGGCCTTCGCCGGGGCACGAGGAGGGGAGGGCGACAGCCTCTCCTCCAAGGGTGATCAGGTCACCACATCGGGTTCGGTGCGGCCGGTATGCTGGGTGATCCCCGCAATCTCGTCCGCCGCCGCGATGATGTCCGCCAGCATCTCCGGCGTCTCGCGATCGAGCTGATCGGCCGAATAACGCTCCAGATAGACGCGCAGGGTCGCGCCGCTGGTGCCGGTGCCCGACAGGCGGAACACCACACGGCGGCCGCCTACGAACAACACGCGAATGCCCTGGTTGCGGCTGACCGACTGGTCGGTCGGATCGGTATAGGCGAAGTCGTCTGCCGTCTCGACCGTCAGCCCCGAGAACGTCTCGCCGGGCAGGGTGGCCAGCTTGGCGCGCAGATCAGTCATCAGCGCATCGGCACGCTCGCTCTCGACGCCCTCATAGTCGTGGCGCGCATAATAGTTGCGGCCATAGGTCGCCCAGTGATCGCGGGCGATCTGGTCGACCGACTTGCCCGAGGCGGCGAGGATGTTGAGCCAGAGCAACACCGCCCACAGCCCGTCCTTCTCGCGCACATGATCCGAGCCGGTCCCCGCGCTCTCCTCGCCGCAGATCGTCGCCATCCCTGCATCGAGCAGGTTGCCGAAGAATTTCCAGCCGGTCGGCGTCTCATAGGCCGGGATGCCCAGCTTCTCGGCAACGCGGTCGGCGGCGGCGCTGGTCGGCATCGAGCGGGCGATACCCTTCAGGCCACCGGCATAGGCGGGCGCCAGATGCGCGTTCGCCGCCAGCATCGCCAGGCTGTCCGACGGCGTGATGAAGCGCCCGCGCCCGATAATCAGGTTGCGATCGCCGTCACCGTCCGAGGCCGCGCCGAAATCGGGCGCGTCCGCCGCCATCATCCGGTCGTAGAGTTCCTTGGCATGGACGAGATTGGGGTCGGGGTGATGGCCGCCGAAATCGGGGAGCGGCGTGCCGTTGCGCACGGTGCCGGGCGCGAAGCCCAGCCGCTTTTCCAGAATCTCGGTCGCGTACGGCCCCGTCACCGCGCTCATCGCGTCGAACGACATGGTGAAGCCGCCCTCGACCGCCTTTTTGATCGCTGCGAAGTCGAACAGGCTTTCCATCAGCGCGGCATAGTCGGCGACCGAGTCGATCACCTCGACCGTCATGCCGCCGACCGTCACCTCGCCCAGCGTGTCCAGGTCGATGTCATCGGCCTCGACGGTCAGCCAGCGGCTGATCGACTTGGTGTTGGCATGGATCGCGTCGGTCACCTTTTCCGGCGCGGGGCCGCCGTTCGCAATGTTGTACTTGATGCCGAAGTCTTCGTCCGGCCCGCCCGGATTGTGGCTGGCCGACAGGACCAGACCGCCCAGCGCCTTGCGCTGGCGGATCACGTTACTGGCCGCAGGCGTCGACAGGATGCCGCCTTGGCCGACCACGACGCGGGCAAAGCCGTTCGCCGCTGCCATGCGGATCGCGACCTGGATCACCTCGCGGTTCAGAAAGCGACCGTCGCCGCCGATCACCAGCGTCTGGCCGGTCTTTTCATCGCCCAGCGCGTCGAACGTAGACTGGATGAAGTTCTCGGCGTAGTTGGGCTGTTGAAAGACGCGGACCTTCTTGCGCAGGCCCGAGGTGCCGGGCTTCTGGTCGAGATAGGGCTCGGTCGCGACGGTCTTGATCATGGGTTCCCCAGCACGGATCGATAGAGTTCGGCATAGTGGCGGCCGCTATGGTGCCAGCTATAGTCGGCGTTCATGCCATTGACCTGAATGGTACGCCATTGGTCTTGGTCGGCATAGAGTCTCATAGTGCGACGCAGCACGGCGACGATATTGTCCGCGGTGACAGTATCAAACTGGAGCCCGGTCGCGACGCCCATGGCCAGCGCGGCCTCATTGGCGTCGATGATCGTATCGGCCAGCCCGCCCGTACGCGCGACCACGGGAACGCAGCCATAGGCGAGCGCATAAAGCTGGGTCAGCCCGCACGGCTCGAATCGCGAAGGGATGACGATCGCATCGCAGCCACCCTGGAGCAGGTGCGAGACCGGCTCGTCATAGCCGATGCGCACGGCGACGCGGCCGGGATGGCGAAGGGCGGCGGTGGCGAAGGCGATCTCCAGCGCCGGGTCGCCGGTGCCCAGCACCACCAGCCGTCCGCCCAGCGCCACCAGATCGTCGATCACCTCGACCAGCACGTCCATGCCCTTTTGCCAGGTAAGGCGGCTGATGACGGTGAAGATCGGGCTGTCATCCGTGTCCAGCCCGAACGCCTGCTCGACCGCGCGCTTGTTGGCCATGCGGTCGTCCAGCGTGTCGACGGTGAAGGGAGCGGGCAGGGCGGGGTCGTCCTTGGGGCTCCAGATGGCGGGGTCGATGCCGTTGACGATGCCGCTGACGCATTCGGCGCGCTGGGCGATCAGGCCTTCCAGCCCCATGCCATACTGAACCCGGTGGATTTCCTCGGCGTAAGTGGGGCTGACCGTGGTGATCGCATCCGCCGTCCGCAGGCCCGCCTTCAGATAGCCGATCTGGCCATAATATTCGACGCCGTCAACGCTCCACGCCTCGGCGGGCAGGCCGAGATCGGGGAAGTGGTGCGCCGCGAACGAACCCTGAAAGGCGATATTGTGGATGGTGACGATGCTCTTGGCGACCTTGCCGGGGCCGGGCGCATAATGGAGGAAGGCCGGGGCGAGCGCCGCTTGCCAGTCATGCGCGTGGAGCAGGTCGAAATCATAACCCGGCACCGCACCCGACGCGAGGTCGGCCCCGGCGCGCGCCAGCACCGCGAAGCGCCGCCAATTGTCGGGCCAGTCGTTGCCGGCGGTATCGACATAGGGAAGTCCGTCGCGCTCCCAAAGCTGCGGCGCGTCGATCACCAGCAGGCGGTGCGTGCCGATCATCGCCTCGCGAAGCCACGCCTCGGTCCCGATGATATGCGGGAAGTGATGGACGCGCGGCGCATCCTCGCCGATCGCACGCATCACCTTCGGAAAGCCCGGGATCAGCGTGGTCACGGCGATGTCGTGCGGGGCCAGCGCTTCGGGCAGCGCGCCGACCACATCGGCCAGGCCGCCGGTCTTGATGAGCGGGAACGCCTCCGAGGCGACCGACAGGACGGAAAGGGTCATGGGGACTTTCAGTTGGCCAGACGGTCGATCATCGGCTGGGTGATCAGGCAGATGCCCTTGTCGGTGCGCCGGAACCGATGCGCATCGAGCACCGGGTCCTCGCCCACCACCAGGCCGTCGGGAATCTTGACGCCGCGATCGAGGATTACGCGCCGCAGCTGGGCTCCCCGTCCGATCTGGCAGAAGGGCAGGACGACGGCCTCGTTCAGCGAGGCATAGCTGTGCGTGCGAACCCCGGTCGACAGCAGCGAGCGGTTGATCGACGATCCCGACACGATGCAGTCGCCCGCGATCAGGCTCGCCACCGCCGATCCACGTCGTCCCTCCATGTCATGGACGAACTTGGCGGGCGGCGTGATCTCGGCATAGGTCCAGAGCGGCCAGCTGCGGTCGTACAGGTCGAGCTGCGGCACCACGTCGGTCAGGTCGAGGCTGGCCTCCCAATAGGCGTCCACCGTGCCGACATCGCGCCAATAAGCACCGGGTTCGTCCTCCGAGCGGACGCAACTGGCGGAGAAGCGGTGCGCCTGGGCTTTGCCATGCTCGACCAGATAGGGGATGATGTCCTTGCCGAAATCACGGGCGGAGCCCGGCGTGGCGGCATCGCGACGCAGCTGCTCGAAGAGGAAGGCGGTGCGAAAGACATAGATGCCCAGCGACGCGAGCGACACGCCCGGATTGCCGGGGATGGAGGGCGGATCGGCGGGCTTCTCGACAAAGTCGACGATGCGGTCGGTCTCGTCGACATGCATCACGCCGAATGCACTCGCTTCCTCGCGTGACACTTCCAGACAGGCGACGGTGACGTCGGCACCACTGTCGACATGCTGCTGGAGCATCAGCTCATAGTCCATCTTGTAGACGTGATCGCCTGCCAGGATGACCATGAACTCCGGCGCATAGCTTTCGATGATGTCGATATTCTGGAACACCGCGTCGGCGGTGCCCTCATACCATTGGAACTCGCTGATCCGCTGGCTGGCAGGCAGGATGTCGAAGCTCTCGTTGCGTTCGTCGCGCAGGAAGTTCCAGCCGCGCTGGAGGTGGCGGATCAGCGAATGCGCCTTGTACTGGGTCGCCACGCCGATGCGGCGGATGCCCGAGTTGATCGCGTTGGACAGGGCGAAGTCGATGATCCGCGCCTTGCCGCCGAAATAGACGGCGGGCTTGGCACGGGTGTCGGTCAACTCCATCAGGCGACTGCCACGGCCGCCCGCCAGCACATAGGCCATGGCATCGCGCGCCAGCGGTTGTCCGCGCCTCAGGTCCATCGTCCGTCTCCCATCCCGTTTGTCTGTGGTGCAACGCGCTGACAACGCGTTGGTATTCTTGGAAAAGCTTCGATCCAGATCAGCCGTCGAAGCGCAGGATCACGGTCGCCAGCGGCGGCAGCGTCACCCAGGCCGCGCCGTCCTTGGCATCTACGCCGCCCATATTGCCCAGCCCCGAGCCCCAATATTGCGTCGCGTCGGAGTTCAGCACCTCGGTCCAGCGGCCATCCTGCGGCAGCGGCAGGCGATAGGGTGCGCGCGCCACCGGCGTCATGTTGGCGATGACCGCCACCGGCTTTTCGCCCGGCGCCTTGCGCAGCCAGGCAAAGACAGACTGCGCACTGTCGTCGGCCACCAGCCATTCGAAACCCTCGCGCTCGCAGTCGCGGGCGTGGAGTGCGGGCGTGTCGCGGTACAGGTGGTTCAGGTCGCGGACCAGCGAGCGAACGCCCTCATGCGCATGGCTGCATCGCAGATGCCAGTCGAGCGGACGATCCTCCGACCATTCCTCACGCTGGGCGAATTCCTGGCCCATGAACAACAGCTTCTTGCCCGGATAGGCCCACATGAAGGCGTAATAGGCGCGCAAGTTGGCGAATTTCTGCCAGTCGTCGCCCGCCATCTTGGTCAGTAGGCTGCCCTTGCCGTGGACCACTTCGTCATGGCTGAGCGGCAGGACGAAATTCTCGTCAAAGGCGTAGTGCAGGCCGAACAGGATTTCGCCATGATGGTGCCGCCGATGCACCGGCTCGCGCGCCATGTACTGGAGCGTGTCGTGCATGAAGCCCATGTTCCACTTGAAGCCGAAGCCCAGCCCGCCGTCATGCGCGGGCGCCGAGACGCCGGGCCAGGCGGTCGATTCCTCGGCGACGGTGAAGACGCCGGGATGCTGGCCGTAAACCTGGCGGTTGACCTGGCGGAGGAATTCGACGGCTTCCCAATTCTCGCGGCCGCCCTGCTCGTTGGGTACCCACTCGCCGTCCTTGCGGCTGTAGTCGCGGTAGAGCATCGAGGCGACGGCATCCACGCGAAGCCCGTCGATATGATAGCGCTCGGGCCAGAAGAGCGCATTGTTGACCAGGAAGCTCGAAACCTCGCGCCGCCCGAAATTATAGATGGCGGTGTTCCAGTCGGGATGGAAACCCTGGCGCGGATCCTCATGCTCGTAGAGCGCGGTGCCGTCGAAATGCGACAGGCCATGCGCGTCGGTGGGGAAGTGAGCAGGCACCCAGTCGAGGATCACGCCCACTCCGGCGCGGTGCGCACCGTCGACGAAGCGCGAAAAGCCCTCGACATCGCCGAAGCGTGCCGACGGGGCATAGAGCCCGGTCGTCTGATAGCCCCAGCTCGGGTCGTAAGGATGTTCGGAGATGGGTAGGAATTCGATATGGGTGAACCCCATCTCGACCACATAGGGGATCAGCCGGTCGGCCAGCGCGTCCCAGCTGAGATACCAGCCATTCTCGTCGCGATCCCACGACCCGGCATGGACCTCATAGATGCTTATCGGCACGCGGCGCGGGTCGATCTTCGCCCAATGTTCGCGGTGGGGGGCGTCCTTCCAGACATGCTGGGGCGGGGCGGTCGTCACCGAGGCGGTCTTGGGGCGAAGCTCGGCGGCGAAGGCGAAGGGGTCGGCCTTCATCGGCTGTTCCGCGCCATGCGGGCCGGTGATGGCGAACTTGTAAGCGCGACCCTCGCCGATATCGGGGATGAAAATTTCCCAGACGCCGACATCCAGGCGGCGGCGCATGACATGGCGGCCGGGGTTCCAGTCGTTGAAGTAGCCGACGACCGCGACCCGCTCGGCATTGGGGGCCCATACGGCGAAGTGCACGCCCGCCACGCCCTGATGCTCGATCAGGTGCGCGCCCATCTTGTCATAGAGGCGGAAGTGATTGCCTTCGCCCATCAGGAAGTCGTCGAGCGGGCCGAGCACGGGTCCGAAGCTGTACGGATCGGTGATCCACCATTCCGCGCCGTGGCCGCGTGCGCGGTACTTAACCGGCTGGGCGGGGCCTTCGACCGCTCCCTCGAACAGGCCGCGCGCATCGATGCTCTTCAGGTCGCCCAGCGCCGTGCCGGACAGGTCGAAGGCCGTGACCGCCTCCGCACCCGGCACCAGCGCCCGCAGGAACGTGCCGCCCGGTCCTTCATGAGGTCCCAGCAACGCGAAGGGATCGGCGTTGCGGCCCTCGATCAGGGCATCCAGAGCGGCACGGGGTGGCTTCACATCACGTTCCAGATTTCCTCGGCATATTGCCGGATGGTGCGATCGGAGGAGAACCATCCGACTTTCGCGACATTGTGGATGGCCGACGTCGCCCAGCCCGCCTGGTCCTGCCAACGGGTGTCGACGCTGCGTTGCGCGGCGGCATAGGCATCGAAATCGGCGGCGACCATGAACCAGTCGCCATCGTACAGCCCACCCATCAGCCCGGCGTAGCGGCTGGGATCGTCGGGCGAGAACACGCCCGAGGCGATGGCGGAGACGGCCTGGCGCAGCTCGGGGCTGCCCTCGATCACTTCGCGCGGGTTGTAGCCATCGCGGCGCTTGGCGGCGACCTCATCGGCGGTCAGGCCGAAGATGACGATATGATCGTCGCCGACATGTTCCTTGATCTCGACATTGGCGCCGTCGAGCGTGCCGATGGTGAGAGCGCCGTTGAGCGCGAACTTCATGTTGCCGGTGCCCGACGCCTCCATGCCCGCGGTCGAAATCTGTTCGGATAGGTCGGCGGCGGGGATGATCTTCTCGGCCAGGCTGACATTATAGTTGGGGATGAACCCGACCTTCAACAGATGGCCGACGCTGGGGTCGGAATTGACCCGGCGGGCGACGTCGTTGGCGAGTTTGATGACCAGCTTGGCATTGTGATAGCTCGACGCCGCTTTGCCCGCGAACAGCTTGACGCGCGGGGTCCAGTCACGCTCGGGATGGCTGCGGATCTGGTCGTAGAGCGCCACCGTCTCGATGATGTTGAGCAGCTGGCGCTTATATTCGTGGATGCGTTTGATCTGGACGTCGAACAGCGCATCGGGGTCTATGCGCAGCCCGCTCGATTCCCGGAGATAATTTGCCAGCCCCACCTTGTTGGAACGTTTGATGCTGAGAAAGCGTTCCCGGAAATTCGCGTCTTGCGAAAATTCCGTGAGCGCTATCAATTTTTCCGCGTCATCCTCGAATCCTGGCCCAATCGCCTCGCGGATCAGCGCGGTCAGCTGCGGATTGCATTGCTGCAACCAGCGGCGCGGGGTGATGCCGTTGGTCTTGTTGTTGATCCGCGTCGGATAGAGGTGGTGGAGATCGGCAAAGACCGTCTTCTTCATCAGCTCGGTGTGCAGCGCGGCGACACCGTTGACGCTATGGCTGCCCGCAAAGGCCAGGTTCGCCATGCGCACCCGCCGCTCGCCGCCTTCGTCGATCAGGCTGATCGCGGCGATGGCGCGGTCGTCCACGCCCTCCATGCCCCGCGCCTCGCGCAGCAGCTTGGCGTTGATCGCATAGATCAGCTGCATGTGACGCGGCAGCAGCCGCTCGAACAGGTGCAGCGGCCAGCTTTCCAGCGCCTCGGGCAGCAGCGTGTGGTTGGTGTAACCGAAGGTGCGCCGGGTAATGTCCCACGCCTCGTCGAAACCCATATCGTGATGATCGATCAGCAGCCGCATCAGCTCGGCGACCGAGACGGCGGGGTGGGTGTCGTTGAGCTGGATCGCCGCCTTGTCGGGCAGGGTGCGGATATCCTTGAAATACTGGATATGCCGCCGGACGATGTCCTGGATCGAGGCGGAGGAGAAGAAATACTCCTGCCGCAGTCGCAATTCCTGGCCGGCGGGCGAGCTGTCCGAGGGGTAGAGGACGCGGACCAGCGTCTCCGCCGCCATCTGTCCCGCCAGCGCCCCGGTATAGTCGCCCGCGTTGAACCGATCGAGCCGGATGGGGTCGATCGCCTGTGCGGTCCACAGGCGCAGCGTGTTGACCCGCTTGCCGCGCCAGCCGACCACGGGCGTGTCGACCGCGATCGCCTCGATCGCCTCGGCGGGTTTCCAGTGCACCGCGCCCGTCTCGGTCCCGACGACCTCGCCGCCGAAGCCGACGAAATAGGCGCTCTCGCGACGCTCGAACTCCCAGGGATTGCCATGGCTCAGCCAGGTTTCGGGCAGTTCGACCTGCCAGCCATCATCAATCCGCTGGCGGAACATGCCGTTCACATAGCGGATGCCATAGCCATAAGCGGGTAGGTCGAGGCTGGCCAAGCTCTCCATGAAACAGGCCGCCAGACGCCCCAGGCCGCCATTGCCCAGCGCGGCGTCGGGTTCCATCTCTTCCAGTGCGGCCAGGTCGACGCCCAGCGTCTGGAGCGCGCCCGCCACCTGCGCCATGACGCCCATGTTAGACAGGGCATCGCGCAGCAACCGGCCGATCAAGAACTCCAGGCTGAGATAATAGACCCGCTTCGCGCCTGCGGCATGGGCTTGGCGGGTGGAGGCCATCCAGCGTTCGATGATGTCGTTGCGGACGGTCAGGATGGTCGCGGCCAGCCAGTCGTGCGGTCGCGCATTGGCGGCGTCCTTGCCGATCCGGTGCACCAGCGTATCGACAATGGCGTCGGCCAGCGGCCCGGTGTCGTCGACATGCAGCGTGGTGATGGTGGTCGTCATTGATTCGGGCGTCCCTGTATCCCAGTTCGCGCCAGCTTAGCCGCGCGCCCCCCGAAGTCACGCGCCAACGTTTCGCAACTGCGGGACGACTTAGCCCGTCGCGATGCCCCAGAGCAGGGTCAGGTTCAGCGCGATGATCGTCGCCGCGATCACCCAGGCGACCACGCGCAGCCAGAGGGAACTGGCAAAGGGGCCCATCATGCCCTTGTCCGCGGTGAAGCGGACCAGCGGCACGACCGCGAAGGGCAGTTGCAGGCTGAGGACGACCTGGCTGAGCACCAAGAGCTTCGTCGCCCCCGCCTGACCGCTGGCACCGACGACCAGGACAGCGGGGATGATGGCCAGCCCGCGCGTGATGAGCCGCCGCAGCCAGGGCGCCAGCCGCAGGTCGAGGAACCCCTCCATCACGATCTGCCCGGCCAGCGTCCCGGTCACCGTCGAATTCTGGCCCGAGGCGAGCAGCGCCACGCCGAACACCACGCTCGCCGCGCCCGCGCCCAGCATCGGGGCGAGCAGGCGGTAGGCCTGGTCGATCTCCGCCACGTCGGTGCGGCCTGCGACATGGAAGGTTGCCGCCGCTACGATCAGGATCGCGGCGTTGATGAAGAAGGCGAAGAACAGGGCGACGGTGCTGTCGATCGTCGCCAGCTTGATCGCGTCGCGCTTGCCCTCGGTGGTCAGGCCGAAAGCGCGGGTCTGTACCACCGAGGAGTGAAGGTAGAGATTATGCGGCATCACCGTCGCGCCGAGGATGCCGATCGCGATGTAGAGCATCGCCGGGTCGGTCACGATCCGCGTCGTCGGAATGAAGCCCGCCATCACCGCGCCCGGATCGGGGCGCGAGGCGATCAATTCATAGAGGAAACAGCCGCCGATGATGAGGAGGAGGGCGATGATGAACGCCTCGACCTTGCGGAAGCCGTAACGCTGGAGCGCCAGGATCAGAAAGACGTCCAACCCGGTGATGAGCACGCCCCACACAAGCGGCAGGTCGAACAGCAGTTGCAGGGCGATGGCGGTGCCCAGCACCTCCGCCAGGTCGCAGGCAATGATCGCGATCTCGCAGAGCAGCCACAGGATGCGCGAAACCGGTTTGGAATAGGCCGCCCGGCACGCTTGCGCCAGGTCCAGCCCGGCGGCGATGCCCAGCCGCGCCGACAGCGCCTGCAGGATCATCGCCATGATGTTGGACAGCAGGATGACCGACAGCAGCGCATAGCCATAGGCCGATCCGCCCGCGATGTCGGTCGCCCAGTTGCCGGGGTCCATATAGCCGACCGCGACCAGATAACCGGGTCCGGCAAAGGCGAACAGTCGCCGCAGGAAGGATGCCCCTTCCGGCACGGCGATCGAACGATGGCTTTCGGCAAGCGAGCGGGTGGCGGGCGTGGCTACGGTCATCGGCCTGAAGATGTGACGAACTTTGCCTAACGCGACAACCCGCCAAAGCGTTGCGGGGCATGCGTTTAAGGAAAGAGGGCAATTCCTCCCCTGCAAGGGGAGGGGGACCAGCGAAGCTGGTGGAGGGGTGTCACCGGTAGCGAGGACAGTATGCCATCACCAGCGGCGACACCCCTCCGTCAGGGCTTCGCCCTGCCACCTCCCCTTGCAGGGGAGGAATTAAAGGCTGCTGCCCACCACCACGCACGCCAGCGCCATCAGCAACCCCGCGAACCGGTTCGACCGGAACCGGTGCAGCGCGCCCGCGCCGTCGTCAGGCTTCAACGTCACCACCTGCCAAACCAGATGCAGCGCCACGGGAACCAGCGCCGCGACAGCCAGCGGATCGGGCCGCACCAGCCAGATCGCCCCCGCCCAGCACAGCATCGCCCCTGCGTAGAACGCCCCCACGCCAGGCTTCACATAGGCCCCCATGCGCAGCGCAGAGGAGCGGACGCCGATCATCGCGTCGTCCTCCCGGTCCTGCAGCGCATAGATGGTGTCGTATCCGATCACCCAGGCGATCGACCCGGCATAGAGCAGCCAGAGCGGCGCGGAGAGCACCCCCGCCACCTCGGCCCAGCCGACCAGCGCGGCCCAGCTGAACACCAGGCCCAGCCAGGCCTGTGGCCACCAGGTGATCCGCTTCATGAAGGGATAGGCGGCCACCGGCGCGAGGCTGGCGACCGCGACGATCGCGGCCAGCGGACGCAACTGCACCAGCACGATCAGGCCGATCAGGCATAGCGCGACCAGCCAGATCGCCGCCAGCTTCACCGACACCAGGCCGGAGGGGATCGGCCGCGCGCGGGTGCGGGCGACCTGGGCATCCAGATCACGGTCGACGATATCGTTGAGCACGCATCCCGCCCCGCGCATCGCGATCGAGCCGAGCAGGAACCACAGCACCAGCGGCCAGCGATCCGGGACGCCCCCTGCCAGTGCGATGGCCCAGACGCCTGGCCAGAAGAGCAGCCACCAGCCGATCGGCCGGTCGAACCGCGCCAGCAGGGCCAGGCCGCGCAGCCTGGGCGGCAAACGCCCCACCAGTCCCTTATGCTCGCTATCGGGCACGATCTCGATCGTCATGGCGCGTGGCCTATGGGGGCGGGGCGTGGCGCGCAAGCCCGTTCGCGGCTATCGTCAGGGCGTGATCCTCCCGCTGCCCCTTGTTCGATGATCGGCCTGTCGGTCGCGGTCGGCCGTTTCGTCGAGGCGCTGTTCTGGGCGATCCTGCGCGTGGCCGGGATGGTTGGCGGCGTGGTGCTGGGCGCCGCGCTGGCGATCGGTCTGGGCTGGTGGCTGATCCGCCGCCGCCGTTAGGCGGCCAGCGTCGCCCGCTGCGAGCGAATGACATCCAGATTATGCTGGGCCAGATGGCTGCCACGCCCGGCGACGCTGCCCTCCAGATCGGGGCGTTCGCCGATGGTCAGGCAGCGTTCCCAGGCGTTTTCGGCCAGCGGCAGCCAATGGTCGAGCGCGCGCTGCGGCTCGGCCGTCGCGGCTTCCAGGAACAGGTCGCCCATCACGAAATAGAAATCGGGGGACCGCGCCCAGTGCGACATTTCGGTGTCCGCGATGGTCAGCGCGGCTTGCAGATGGCCGCTTCTGATGAACTGGTTGAGCGCGTTGATGACAAGATCGTGCCGCCAATTCGCCTCTGGCGGCGTGGCGTCCAGCGCCTGGGCATAATAATCGCACGCCGACACATGGTCGCCACGCATCTGCGCGTCTTTCGCAACCTGATAGAGCAGGTACGGGCTCTCCGGCTGGTCGGCCAGATCGGCGAGCAGCAGCGGGGCGTAGCGATCCTTCTTGCGCTCCAGCTGCGGCGCCAAATCGCCGTCATGCCCGATATCGAGGGCGATGCGGTAGCGGGGCAGGACCGAGACGACCTGCTCGCGCACCCGTCCTTCGTAAAAGACGCCGCGCGGGATCACGCGGGTCATCCAGCTCCGCTGAACGGTCGCGCCCTCTGCCTCGTTATGGATGCACGGGCAGCCCAGCAGGTCGGTCGCCGACTCGCACCAGTCGCGAAGACCCTCGCCGCCATCAATGATCCATTCATCGGCGTCGATCACCAAATTCCAGTCGGCATTGGCGAGCGCCAACGCATGGTTGCGCGCCTCGGCGAAGCTGTCGGGCCAAGGGAAATGGTGGACTTCGGCCCCCAACTCTTGCGCGATGGCGACCGTGTCGTCGGTCGATCCGGTGTCGAGCACGACCATCCGATCGACCCAAGGCGCGACGCTGGTCAGGCAGCGCGCGATGCAGCGCTCTTCGTTACGGACGATCAGCACGGCGGCGATCTCGATGGCATTGCGGGTCACGCGCGCGACTTTCACTTTGGGGGCCAGCGCCGGATGCGGTGGCCCCCTGCGTTAAAGCGCACCATGGTTAGGAAAGTCTGAACGCTGGACTATTTTGCCAGCCGCCCGTCCTCCAGCGCCGCCATCTCGAACGGAAAGAGCAGTTCGGGGTCGGGTGCGTCGACCGAATCGGCGATATCGGCGGGTGCGATGGCGTGCAGGATGTGGCGGATGATCGCGATTCGCGCATCCTTCTTGTCGTCGGCGCGCACGATATGCCACGGCGCGAAGGGGGTGTGGGTGCGGGTCAGCATGGTGTCGCGCGCCGCCGAATATTCGGCCCATTTGGCCTGTGCGACCTTGTCCATGTCCGACACCTTCAGCGCCTTCAGCGGATCGGTGCGCCGCGCCTCCAGCCGCTTTTCCTGTTCCTTCTTCGAGATGTCGAGCCATATCTTGACCAGCCTGATGCCGCTCTCGACCAGCATCCGCTCGAAATCGGGGGCGTCGCGCAGGAACGCTTCCTGCTCGGTGGCGGTGGAGAAGCGCATCACCACTTCGACGCCCGCCCGGTTGTACCAGCTGCGGTTGAAGATCACGATCTCGCCAGCGGCGGGCAGGTGGGTGGCGTAACGCTGGAAATACCATTGCGTGCGTTCGCGGTCGGACGGCTTGGGCAGCGCGACCACCCGGGTGGCGCGAACCGAGAGATGTTCGGTGATTCGCTTGATCGTTCCGTCCTTGCCCGCGCCGTCGCGGCCCTCCAGCACGATCACGACGCGCTCGTCCGATCCCGCCATCGCCATCTGCGTACGGACCAGCGCGAGCTGCAGCGCCTCCAGTTCTTCCTGATAATGTTTCGCCATCGTCACCTCCTTTGGGCGAAGGAACGCCCGAAATCGCAAAAGTGGCAAGCGCCGCGCGACCCGTGTAAGCGGAGCCCATGCCCGCTACCCCCGCCTGGCCGCCGCAATCCACCCCCCGCCTGTTCGTTGACCAGCCTTTGGCCGAAGGGCCGATCCGCATCGACGGCCCGGCGGCGCATTATCTGGTGTCGGTGATGCGCACCAAGGTCGGCGATCCGGTCAAGCTGTTCGACGACCGCAGCGGTGAATGGCTGGGCGTCGCCGCCTCGGTCGGCAAGCGCGACCTGACGCTCGACGTGACGACCCTGCTCCGCGAGCGGGAGGCGGTGCCCGATTTGTGGCTGTGCGCCGCGCCGCTGAAGAAGGGCCGGGTCGACTGGCTGGCCGAAAAGGCCTGTGAGCTGGGCGTCGCGCGTCTGGTGCCCGTCGTCACCCGTCGTACCGTCGTCGACAAGCCCAATACCGAACGCCTGCGTGCGCATATGATCGAAGCGGCGGAGCAGTGCGGCCGCACCGCCCTGCCGGAGGTGGCCGAGCCGGTGAAGCTGGCGGCGTGCCTGCGCGACTGGCCCGAGGGGCGCGCGCTGTTCTTCGCCGACGAGACCGGCGGTGTGCCCGCGTTGGAGGCGATGCGCGCGCATCGGGGCCCGGCGGCGATCCTGATCGGCCCGGAAGGGGGCTTCGATGCCGAAGAACGCGAGGCGATCCGTGCGCACCCGTCCGCCATCGGCATCGGCCTGGGCCCCCGCATCCTGCGCGCCGATACGGCGGCGGCGGCGGCGGTATCGCTGTGGATGGCGGCGGCGGGCGACTGGCGTTGATTCACCCTATGGCGCGGACGCTTCCGCGCGCGTAAGGCGCGGTTCATGAGCACCAAGTCCGAGAGCCTTGCCAAGGGCGCCGTCATCGAGTCGCGCGACCAGCTGATCGCGAGCTTCGCGCGGGGGGAAAAGCCGCGTGACCGCTGGCGGATCGGCACCGAGCATGAGAAGTTCGTCTATGCGCTGGGCGACCATCATGCGCCGTCCTATGACGAAGCCTCGGGCATCCGCGCGCTGCTGGGCGAGCTGGAGCAATATGGCTGGGCCCCGGTCATGGAGGGCGGCAACGTCATCGCGCTGACCGGCGCGGACGGATCGATCAGCCTGGAGCCTGCCGGCCAGTTCGAGCTGTCAGGCGCGCCGCTCGACAATCTGCACCAGACCTGTGCCGAGACGGGGCGTCACTTGCAACAGGTGAAGGCGGCGGGCGACACGCTGGGTCTCGGTTTCCTGGGCCTGGGCATGTGGCCGGACAAGACCCGCGCCGAACTGCCGATCATGCCCAAGGGCCGTTATGCGATCATGCTGCGCCATATGCCGCGCGTCGGGTCGCTGGGCCTCGACATGATGCTGCGGACCTCAACGATCCAGGTGAACCTCGACTACGCGTCCGAGGCGGACATGGTGAAGAAGTTCCGCGTCGGGCTGGCGCTCCAGCCGCTGGCGACCGCGCTGTTCGCCAACTCGCCCTTCACCGAAGGCAAGCCCAACGGCAAGCTGTCCTTCCGCAGCCATATCTGGTCGGACACCGACCCCACGCGCACCGGCATGTTGCCCTTCGTGTTCGAGGATGGCTTCGGGTACGAGCGTTACGCCGACTATGCGCTCGATGTGCCGATGTACTTCGTCTACCGCGATGGGAAGTACATCGACGCGGCCGGACTGTCGTTCCGCGACTTCCTGAAGGGCGAGCTGTCGGTCCTGCCGGGCGAACGGCCGACGATCGACGACTGGAACGATCACCTGTCGACCGCCTTCCCCGAAGTACGGCTGAAGACCTTCCTGGAGATGCGCGGCGCCGATGGCGGGCCGTGGAACCGCATCTGTGCGCTGCCTGCACTCTGGGTCGGACTGCTTTATGACAACGGGGCGCTGGATGCGGCCTGGGATCTGGTGAAGGGCTGGTCGCTCGACGAGCGGCAGGCGCTGCGCGACTCGGTGCCCGAACTGGCGCTCGACGCCCCGCTGCCGGGTGGCGGGCGGTTGCGCGATATCGCGGGCGAGGTGCTCGATATTGCCCATGCCGGGTTGGCGGCCCGCGCGCGGCTTAACGGGGCGGGGGATAACGAGACCGGCTTCCTCGACCCGCTCCGTGAGATCGTGCGTTCGGGCAAGGTGCCCGCGCAGGTGCTGCTCGACCGCTATCATGGCGAGTGGGGCGGCGACATCTCGCGGGTATATGGCGAGGCGAGCTTCTGATGCGGAGGTAGTCCCTTCGGCTTCGTTAGGACGGAGCCAAAGGGACTACCTCCGCCCCGAGATCCAGCGGAAGAACCGCGGTATGGCGCCATACCGCTCCATCCAGTCATCATAGTCCCGATAGGCCGGATCGGCCGACAGATGCCGCTCCTCGGTCCGGGCACGCCAATAATAAATCCCGCTGACCACCCCCAGCAACAGGGTGCTCCGCGCCGCATCCACCCAGGTCCCGGTCGACAGGATCGGGATCGTGGCGATCCACCAGAAGATGTTCTTCGACAGATAGGCCGGGTGCCGCGACACCGCATAAGGTCCGTGGGTCAGGATGCCTCGGTGCGTCAGGTTGGAAAAGCGGATGCCGAACGCCACCGTCGACCAAGCATAGATGGCGGTCAGCCCCACCAGCACCGCTCCGATCCCTGCCAGGATGACCGGATGCCCTGCGAACCAATAGCTCCACTCCGCCGTCCCCGGCCGATAGTTGAGCGGGCCGTTGTCCCCCATCAGGATCGTCGGCGGATAACAGATCAGCGCCGCCGCCCAGGCCGCCGCATAAGGGTTCGCCGAGCGGATATGCGCATCGAGCGGCCGCAGGGTCAGCATATAGCCGACCGTCGCAAAGGCCACGTCGATCAGGAACATCAGGGTGATCAGCCAGTTGGCCAGCGCGACCGGATCGTGCAGCACCACCGACAGGTCACCACGCACGAACGCCCCGAACCCGCCGGGCACCACCCCCAGCATGAAGGGCAGGAAGAACGCCTTCACCGCCCAGGTGCGCAGGTGCGCATAGATCGCCTCGGGCTCGACACCCTTCTGCCCGGTCAGCCACGCGCCCAGCATCCAGGCCCCGTCCCGCGGCTCGACCAACCGCCGGTCGAGCCAGATCACATAGGGAATGGAGAGCAGGAACAGCGCGGGCGCGACCCAGCCCAGGCACTGCATCGCGAACAGGAAAATGCCCTGCCAATAGAATCGCCCGGTCGCGAAGATCAGCGCGATCCCGGCAAAGGTCGCCCAATACCCCGCCAGCTTGGTCAGGCTGATGTCCAGCGTCTCGTGCGCGGGCCGGGGATGGGCCCAATCGATGCCGGTCGAGGCATGGCGATGCACCTTGTCGACCAGGATCGACCAGAGCAGCATCGGCACTCCGGCGCACAGCAGATGGACCAGCGCGGCATAGGGCCCGTCGAGATGCCGCCACCACGCAAAGGCGATCCAGCTCAGCGATCCCATGATGCCGACCAGCCCGACGCCGTGACTGACGGCAGAGGCGGGACGCGGCGGGCGCGGGCAGCGAGGCGGAAGATCGGCCATGGAATGCGAGGCCTTAGCCTATTTCGGTAAGCAAGGCGTTAGGGTGCCGCTCTTCCTCCCCTGCAAGGGGAGGTGGCGCGCGAAGCGCGTCGGAGGGGTGTCCCCCTCTCGATAGCGCGACACCCCTCCGTCAGGGCTGGCGCCCTGCCATCTCCCCTTGCAGGGGAGGAAAGGCGTGGTCACTCTGCGTCTGCCGCCAGAATCGTCTGAATCTCGTCTTCACTGATCCCGAAGGCAGCGGCCAGTCCGCCCAGCGACGCGCCGCGCTTGGCGAGCTCGCGAATCCGCCCCTCATCGACCAGTGTGGCATAGCCGCGCGTATCGCGTTGTTCGCGCACCACGTCCTTGCGGCCCGAGGTGCGGTGGCGCTTGGCGGCAGCGGCATGGGGGTCCTTGGCGGCGGCGGCCATCTCGGTTTCGCGGCGGGCGGCGCGTTCGGCCTCGCGCGCGGCGATGTCGCGCTCGCGATTGGCGGCGCGCGCTTCCAGGCGGCTGGCCATCAGTGATTCGCGCTCGCTGGCCCGGGCCTCGCGCGCCTTGGCGCGGGCGGCGGCGCGGTCCTCCAGACTGTCATTGGTGCGGATGCGCAAACCGCCCTTGGCGGGCGTCACGCCCCAGCTGTCGTCGACCAATTCCGCCTCCCATCCGCTGCGAAAGCGGCCGTCTATAGCGTCGGTGCCGGTCGCCACCAGAGGGATTGATCGCGTGGCCGAGGCAACAAGTGGACAATCCGCTGGTTATTGATCCAGACTAACCATCTGGGAGGATGCGATGAACCCGATGCTCGACCCTGACCTGATCGAATATATGGACGACCCGACGCTGCTGGCCGCCTTCACCATGGCGATGGGCGCTGCCGACCGCGACGATATCGCCGCGATCAGCGCCGAGATGGCCCGCCGCAATCTGGCCCCGCCGCCGCCCTTGGCGGGACTGGTCGGACGTGCGGAACTGCGGGTCGCCTGAGATCCCGTCCGCTTATTGGCGGATGTACCGGAAATACCACACTTCATGCCCCTGGCGCCGCGCCTTGCGTTCGTAGCGCGTCTCGGGCCAGTCGGCGGGGCGGGTGAGGAAATCCTGGGGGCTGCGCGCCTGCCAGACGAAATCGTCGCGGCCATTCATGATCATCATCGACCAGTGGCAATAGGTCGGATCGTCGGTGCCCAGGCGAAACTCACCGCCCGACTTCAGCTTGCGCGCGATGGTGTCGAGCGGGCCGTGGTTCATCATCCGCCGCTTGGCGTGGCGCGCCTTGGGCCAGGGATCGGGATGGAGCAGGTACACGCGCTCCAGGCTGGCATCGGGCAGCCGCTCGATCACTTCCAGCGCGTCGCCCATGTGCAGGCGGACATTGGTGAGGTCACGGTCGCGGATATGACCCAGCGCGCCGACTACGCCGTTCAGGAACGGCTCGCAGCCGATAAAGCCGGTGCCGGGCGTCGCCTCGGCCTGACCCGCCAGATGCTCGCCCGCGCCAAAACCGATCTCGACCTGAAGCGGGCGGTCGTCGCCAAACAGGCGCATGGCGTCGAGCGGGCCGTCCTCGGGCACGCTGAGGACGGGCAGCATATCCTCGACCAGCGCGGCCTGGCCCTGGCGCAGCTTGTGGCCCTGTCGCCGACCGTAAAGGCGGCGGATCGTCGTCGGATCGTTCATCGCCGGGCCCTTAGCGCGGCAGGGCAGGGGAGCCAAGACTGGCCTGGCTCGTTGCCTGTCGCAGATGGACGACGAACTCCCCCAATCCGATGGCCCTGAGCCCGATAGCCGCGCGCAAAAGGCCGCCGATGCCAAGGACCTCCACCGGGCGGTGCGCGAGGCGGGGGAGAGTGAACTGGATCGGCCCGCCAGTGCGCTGTTCTGGTCGGCACTGGCGGCCGGCGTTGCGATCCACAGCTCGCTGATCGCGGAGGGCGCGCTGCACGCCGCCTTGCCGGACGCGCCGTGGCGCAGCCTGATCGCGGCGCTGGGCTATCCGGTCGGTTTTCTGGTCGTCATCCTCGGGCGGATGCAGCTGTTCACCGAAAGCACCATCACCGCGATGCTGCCGCTGGTGACGAAGCCGTCGCGCTGGGCATTGCAGCGGACCTTGCGGCTGTGGGTCATCGTGCTGGTCGCCAACCTGATCGGCACCGCGCTGGCGGCGGGAATGGTCGCGGGCGGGGCGCTGGGCAATGCCGAAATCCGGCATGCGATGATCGAGGTGTCGGCACGTATCCTGGAGCTGGGCGGGTGGCAGACCTTCGTGAACGCCATCCCCGCCGGGTTCCTGATCGCGGTGGTCGCCTGGATCTTGCCCAATGGCCGGACCCAGGCCTTCTGGATTATCCTGGCGATCACCTATGTCATCGCGATCGCCGGGTTCAGTCACTCCATTGTCGGGGCGGACGAGACGTTCTTGCTGCTCTTCACCGGCCGGGTCGATGCGATGCGGGCGGTGTTCGGGCTGATGCTCCCGGCGATCCTCGGCAATCTGGTCGGAGGGGCCGGGCTGTTCACGCTGCTGGCGCACGGCCAGGTGCAGGGGGAGACGCGGGAATAGCCCTATTTTGCCTGGGGCAGGGCGCTGATCCGGCGGCCCTGCACCAGCCAGGCGGTCTTCTGTCCCGTCGTCTTGTCCTCGGTCGCGACGAACAGCGGGGAGCCCATGCTGTACGAGGTGAAGACGTGGATTTCGGTGGGCGTCGGATCGAGCAGATGGTTGACCACCATGCCGACCGGCTCGGCACCTTTGGGTAGCTTCGGATTGGTCTGTGCCAGGCAGCTGACATTGAACGGCCGGGCGCCGGTAACACGTCCGTCGGGGGCGATCACCACGCGGTAATTGCCGCCCATCATATAGCTCTTGGTCGTCACTTGCGCGGTCAGCAGATAGACCGCGACCGGCCCGCCGGGGCGCATCGGCACGACCACGGTGTTGAACGGCGCGGGCGTGCAGGGTTGATAGTTGCGGGCGTGCGCGGTGTCCTTGGCGATCTCCCGCGCGCGGGCGAGCAGCATCTGGTCGGGGGTCAGCGGCACCGGCTGGGCCAGCAGTTCGTGGCGCGTGACCTTGCCGCCCTTCACATCGGCGACAAAAAAGGCCTGGGCCGATATCGCCGGACCCCGGAAATAGGTGGCGCGCAGCACGCCGCCGCCCAGCGGTTCGATGACATAGCCACCGGCACCGGTCAGCTGGTCCTTGGGTACAACTTCCATCAGCGCGTCGGTACTGACCCAGGCGGCCTTGTCGAAGGCGAAGATCGTCGCACCGGTATTGCCGATGGCCTCCAGCGTGCGCGTGTCGGCGGATACCGCGTCCGGCATCGGCGCGCCCGCCCCTCCCGCTTGCAGGATCGCCGTCGCTGCCCAGAGCATCCATGCCGTCATCGTGATTCTCCCCCTCTCCCCAGGGAGCAGGGTGCCAAGCCGATGCGACGGGAGCAAGTCACCGGACATGCAAACGCCCGTGCGAAGAACTCTCCGCACGGGCGCTCAGCCGGTCAACGCTGTCGCGCAGACTTAGGCGACGGCGGCCTTGATCTGGTCGACCAGGTCGGTCTTTTCCCAGGTGAACAGCGCGCCTTCGGCTTCGCGGCCGAAGTGGCCGTACGCCGCGGTCTTGGAATAGATCGGCGCGTTCAGCTTCAGATGCTCGCGAATGCCCTTGGGGGTCAGGCGAACCAGCTTGGGCAGCGCGGCCTCCAGCTTGGCCTCGTCCACGGTGCCGGTGCCGTGCAGGTCGACATAGACCGACAGCGGCTCGGCGACGCCGATCGCGTAGGACAGCTGGATGGTGCAGCGCTTGGCCAGGCCCGCCGCAACGACGTTCTTGGCGAGGTAGCGCGCGACATAGGCGGCCGAGCGGTCGACCTTGGTCGGGTCCTTGCCGCTGAACGCGCCGCCGCCATGTGGAGCCGCGCCTCCGTACGTGTCGACGATGATCTTGCGACCGGTCAAGCCGGCGTCACCGTCGGGGCCGCCGATTTCGAACAGGCCGGTCGGGTTGACGTAGATCTGCTTGTCTTCCGGCAGCCAGCCCTCGGGCAGGATGTCGGTCAGCACCGACGTCACATAATCGCGAAGCTTGGCCTGGCCCGCCTCGTTCGACAGCTCGGCCGAATGCTGGGTCGACACGACGATCGCGGTCGCGCGGACCGGCACGCCGTTCTCATACTGCAGCGTGACCTGGCTCTTGGCGTCGGGCTCCAGGAAGGGGGCCGCGCCGGAGTGGCGGTCGGCCGCCATCTTTTCCAGGATCTTGTGGCTGTAATAAAGGGTAGCGGGCATCAGGCCGGGCGTCTCGTCGGTCGCATAACCGAACATGATCCCCTGGTCGCCCGCGCCTTCGTCCTTGTTGCCGCTCTCGTCCACGCCCATCGCGATATGCGCCGACTGGGCGTGCAGGTTGTTCGAGAAGTCGAAGGTCTGCCAGTGGAAGCCCGACTGCTCGTAACCGATCCGCTTGACCGTATCGCGCACGGTCCGCTCGATCTCTTCCAGCGCGCCCTCGGCCCACTGGTCGTTCTCGAACACGCCCTTGCAGCGGATTTCACCCGCCAGCACGACCTTGTTGGTGGTGGTCAGGGTCTCGCACGCGATGCGCGCTTCCGAATCCTTGGACAGGAACAGGTCGACGATCGAATCGCTGATCTGGTCTGCGACCTTGTCGGGGTGACCTTCGGAAACCGATTCCGAGGTAAAGATGTACGAGTTCCGCATTCCCGTCCTCATAAGGATATAAAGATAGCTTTATATCGGTCCTAGCGGGCGCGACGCCGTATGGCAACGCCGATCGCGGCCAGGCCTGCGGCAATGGCCAGCGCCATCATGTTGCCGATCCGCGAGAAAAGCGTCGGCGGTAGGGCGGCGGGCAGGGGGGCTTGGGCGGCACCCGCCGTCTCGTGCGGGACGGTCGCGATCAGGCGGCCATCGGCGGCGATGATCGCGGAGATGCCGGTCGGCGTGGCGCGGATGATCGGCAACCCTTCCTCGATCGCGCGCATCCGCGCCTGCGCCAGATGCTGCGGCGGGCCCCAGCGGCCGAACCAGGCATCGTTGGAAGGGTTGAAGAGCAGGCGCGGGCGATGCGCCTCGTCCACCACCTGGCCCGAGAAGATGATCTCGTAGCAGAGTTGCACGCCAACCGGGCCGAAGCCCGGTATGCGCAGATTGCGGGGGCCAGGACCAGGGGTGAAATCCATGTCGCCGGGGACCAGCCGTGCCAGGCCCAGTGGCTTCAGCAGCCAGGGCATGGGCAGATATTCGCCGTAAGGCACCAAATGCGCCTTGTCGTAGCGACCGGTGATCCGTCCGTTCGGCGCGATGGCGAAGACGCTGTTGGTCGCGCTCGACACCCGGTCGCGGTCGGGCGAAAAGAGCAGCGCGGTGCCGCCGACCAGCGCGGTGTCGCGCGGGCCCAGGGCATTGGCGATCTGTCGCCGCGTCCAGAAGGGCGGGGCATAGTTGAAGCCCATATAGGCCCAGTCGGGATAGCCATCCTCGATCATGTCGCGCACCACGCCTTCGGGCCAGACGACCAGGCGGGGGCGCGGACCGGGGCGGCCCGACAGCGCGATCAGCCGCTGGAGCAGCAGCGGCCCGTCGCTTTCGCCGCGCTGGTCCTGGCTGACATTGGGCTGGACCACGCGGACCAGCGGCGCATCCGGACTGGGCTCGGGCGCGCGGGTGAGCGGGGCGGACAGCGCCGCCAGACCGGTCGCAGGCACCATGACCGCGGCGAGATGCCAGTCCTTGCGCAAGCCCAGCCAGATCGCACCCGCCAGCACGACGGTCAGGCCCGACAGCGCATAGGTGCCGACAAAGGCGCTCATCCGCGCCACGCCGATGACCGGCAACCACGCGACGCCCACCGGGTCCCAGGCGTAACCGGTGAACAGCCGCGCGCGCAGATATTCGGTCGCGATCCATGCGGCGCCGAAGATCAGGACGTAAGGACCATCGGCCCGCCGTCCACGAAGCCGCCAGGCGACGCCCGCCGCCGCCATCGGGAAGATCGCGAGGTACAGCGCCAGCCCCACCGCCGCGAAATAGCCCAGGACGGGGGGCATCTTGTCCTGAAAGTCGAAAGCGTGCTGGAACCAGTTGTTGTTCACGGTGAAATGTCCGACCCCGAACATCCATCCGCGCCACAGCGCCGCGCGGATGCTGGGTGCATCCTGCACCAGCGCCAACAAGACGATCAGCCCGATCAGTAGCAGCGGCCAGAGATCGAGCGGCGCAAAGCCACAGGCGGCAACGGCCCCGGCGACCAGGGCGATAAGAGCGGGATAGCGGGTCACGGTGCTGGCTATGGCGCGGGCCTGTGACAGGAGCAATGCGGGAGTGCGCAATCCTGCCTGGTATGGAAGGTGGCAGCGCAGGTCGCCCTGTGCCGCACGCCCCCTCCACCAGCCTGCGGCTAGGCCACCCGGTGCCGGGGAGGAAAGGGTGGCAAAACCGAGTGCGTCACCCTAGCTTCCTTTTATGACCCTGCGTCCCTTCCACCTCGCCTTCCCAGTCCATGATCTGGCCGCCGCCCGCCAATTCTACGGCTCCGTTTTGGGATGCTCGGAGGGAAGGTCGAGCGATCACTGGGTCGACTTCGACCTGTTCGGTCATCAGATCGTCGCGCATCTCGATCCTGCTGCAAAGCCGGTCGCAGTCGAGAATGCGGTTGACGGCCATCAGGTGCCTGTGCCGCATTTCGGCGTCGTGCTGACCATGGCCGACTGGCAGGTTCTGGCCGCGCGGGTCGAGGCGGCGGGCGTGCCGTTCGGCATCGCCCCTCATGTCCGGTTCAGAGGCCAGCCGGGCGAGCAGGCGACGATGTTCTTCCGCGACCCCAGCGGCAATGCGCTGGAGTTCAAGGCCTTTGCCGACGACACGATGCTCTTTGCCACGGAGATGACCGCATGAGCGCCCCCATTTCGCTCGATATCCCGCACCAGCTCGGCAAGGAGGGCGTGCGCCAGCGGCTGGACGGCGGCATCGGCAAGATCGGCCGGATGATCCCCGGCGGCGCCACCGTCGAACATCGCTGGGACGGCGACACGATGCATTTCACCGTCGGCGCCATGGGCCAGTCGATCGGCGCGGAGGCGACGGTATATGAGGACAAGGTGCACGCGGTGGTGAACCTGCCCGCTTTTCTGTCGCTCTTCTCCAGCCAGCTGGAGGCGGTGATCCGCTCGGAGGCACCAAAGCTGTTGAAGTAGCCGTGATCGGCCAGCCCACGGGATACGTACAACTCACGAAGTCCGACGCTGTAGCAATTGCGGACCTGTTTGTCCGTTGCGCCGACTATTTCCTGTTGCAGGACGGCGTGATGCCGGGGCTCGCCGATGCCATCGCGCTGTTTTCGGACGTGCCGCCCACGAAAGCGGAGGGCGATCAGGTCATTTTGGGCTGGCGAGATGATAAGGGACTTTACGCCGTCGCGGCGGTCCTTCGCGACTATCCGGGCGACTGTATCTGGTATCTTGGCCTTTTGCTCATAGATCTTGGGCATCGCGGCCACGGTTTTGGCCGAACGCTTTATGGCGAAATTGATACATGGACCACGACGCACGGCGCGCGGGAAATGCGATTGGCCGTGCTGGAAGCCAATGGGGCAGGAGAATGCTATTGGCGGGCGCTGGGCTTCGAGGAGATTCGCCGGGTCGGCCCTGACTCGTTTGAAAAGAAGCGCCACTGCCGGGTATAGCTCGGCCGCTCCATGGCAGGGCGCTTCGCCGACCTCACTTCGCCGCGCTGACCTTCCACACCACATTGCCGACATCGTCCGCAACTAGCAGGCCGCCGGTCTTGTCGACGATCACGCCCACGGGCCGCCCCTGCGCCTCGCCCTTGGCGTTCAGGAAGCCGCTAACCACATCGATTGGCTTGGCCTTGGGCGTCGGGAAGGGGCCGGGGCCGAACGGCACGAACACCACCTTATAGCCCGAGGGCGGCTTGCGGTTCCACGAGCCATGCTCGCCGATGAACGCGCCGTTCGCAAACCGGTCGCCCAGCTTCGTGCCGGTCGCGAAGGTCAGGCCCAGCGCCGCGACATGCGGCCCCAGCGCATAGTCCGGGCGCTTCACATATTGCTGGAGCGGAGGATTGTCGGGCTGGACCCGATTGTCGGGATAGCCACCCCAATAATACCAGGGCCAGCCGAAATGATCGCCGAACTCGACCTGCGTCAGATAGTCGGGCGCAAGGTCCGAGCCGAGCATGTCGCGCTCGTTGACGACGGTCCACAGCTGGCCGTTGACGGGGTTGAGCGCCATGCCGGTGGGATTGCGCAGGCCCGCCGCATAGATGCGCCAATTCTTGTCCTTCGGCCATACCTGAAGGATGGCGGCGCGGTTCTTTTCGGCGTCGAGACCGTTTTCGGCGATGTTGCTGGCCGAGCCGACCGAGACATAGAGCGTCTGTCCGTCGCCCGAGGCGATGACGTTGCGCGCCCAGTGATTGCCGCCGCCCCGCAGCGGCACGACCTTTTCCGGCGTCGCGGTGATCTTCGTTGCGCCCTCGGTATAGGGTACGCGGACCAGCGCGTCGGTGTCGGCGATGTAGAGTTGCCCATCGAACAGTACCATGCCGAAGGGCGAGTTGAGTCCGGTCAGGAACGGTGTCTTCAGGTCCGCCTTGCCGTCGCCATTGGTGTCGCGCAGCAGGGTGATCCGGTTCGCCGACGGCACCGCCGCACCCGCGCGGCCCAGGAAGAAATTCATCACCCGGTCGACGATCCCGGTGCTGGGCCGCGGCGGCGAGTTCGTCTCCGCCACCAGCACGTCGCCATTGGGCAGTTCGTACAGCCAGCGCGGATGGTCCAGGCCGGTCGCAAAGGCCTGGATCGCCAGGCCCTGCGCGACGCTGGGCTTGGCCCCGTTCGCCCAGCCCACCGGCTTGGCGATGTCGACCGTCGGGATGACCTGCTCGCGCGGAGCCTGGATCGTCGGCTGCTTGCCCGCCACTTGGTCGACGCTCAGCCGCGCCGTGTCGGGCCAGGCCAGCCAGGTGACGACGGCGATGCCGATCAGGACGATGATGCCGATGACGATCAGGACATGTTTGCGCATGACCTAGGGATAAGCCGTGGCGGGAGCGGGGGGAAGGGCGAAGGTCAGCGGGCGCCGACTTTTTCTCCACTGCGAGACTGTGTTCATAATCGTGTCAGATTGATCCGGTCAGGATGGCCTTGCGCGCAACACTTGCTAGTAAAAACCAAGTATTCCTGTGACTTCGTAAATATTGTCGTCAAAAACGCGATTCGCAGGCATAGTATGTTCGGCTTTATCTTTCATGGGGGTGTTCGCGTGTTCAAGATTGTGATGTTGGCATTTGCGGCAATTTTGCTGCCCACAGCGCAGGCGGCCGCACTGGCGCAGGACGGTGTCAAGGCCGAGGCCAGGGACAGCAAGGTTCAATCCAAGGAAAAGTCGAGTCAGTCGGGTGAGGTCGTTGTCGAGGGCAATAATGATCGCAAGGCGCCACCGCCGCCGGGAATCAATACGATCGTCAACGGCAATGCCTTTGCTGCGGTCAACCAAAAGTCCGAGCAATTCGCCAAATGCGCGAAGAACGTCGATGCCCAGTCGCTCGGACCGTTGATCGACGGCGACATGAACAGCCCGGCCCAGACCTACGCGCTTGATCGCATCATTCGCAACAATCTTGGCTGCTATCCCGATCTACCCTACGGCACTCACCCACCGGAGCTGGGTGAATGCAACGCGATTGGCGTGTTTGATGTTACCGTCTGTCGCAACCTTTACGATCGCGGTGCCTTGATGGAGGCTGCCATCGCCCGTTATGCGCCCGATGCGACGCTGAACGCCGCCGAGGTCAACGATCCCGCCATCCAGCAGCGTCTGAACCTACGGGAAGCCGGGCGGAACGGGAAGCGTATCCCGATCGACCGTTTCCTGTTCCAGGTGGGCATTTGCATGACGCGTATGCAGCCGGAACTCGTGACGCGGATCGTTCAGGCCCATGGTGACGACGCCCTGCAGAACGCCTTGACGATGAAGGTATTGGACGAGACGCGTCCCTGTATCGGCGGCGCGAAGAAGGTGAGAATGGAGCCGACCCAACTGCGTTATTATCTGGTCGACGCCTTTTATCGGTGGGTCGTAGCGGCGCGCGACGTAGGAACATTGCTCCAGTCCTAATCGAACAACCGGGCCGCCGGTGTCACGGGGAGCGCACCGACGGCCTTTCGAGAGCGCAAGCGTTAGGGAGATTGTCTCGCGCCCTCGATCCGGGAAGCCGTACGGCCTGATGCTCGGCATAGGTCGGCGATGCCGGCCGCGCTAACGCCTTGTGTCGACCACTGTGATCGATTGCATCGCTGCTTAAATAGGAACGCGACGCCGCGCGAAAGGACGTGATGGTCCCATCTGTCGGCGCGCCTCAGCAGGGGGTGTAGGGCCAACACCTCCCGAAGTGTGGGAGGGTGCCGCACGCCCGGCTCCGCTTACTCCGCCTCCGTCACTACCGCAGGATGCAGTCGCAGGCGGTGGATACGGCGCTCATCGGCCTGGGTGACCTCGATTCGCCAGCCGCTGGGGTGGTCGATACAGGTTCCGACCTCGGGCACCTGGCCTGCCAGTACGGCAGTCAGGCCGCCCAGCGTGTCGACATCGTCCTCGGCTTCTTCCAGCGCCGGGTCGACCGCACGGCCGACCTCTTCCAGGCTGACCCGCGCATCGGCGTCCCAGGCCCCGCCGTCGAGCGGCACGAGCAGCGCCTGCGGCGCGTCGTCATGCTCGTCCTCGATCTCGCCGACGATTTCCTCGATCAGATCCTCGATGGTGACGAGGCCCTCTGTCCCCGAATATTCGTCGAGCACCACGGCCAGATGCACCCGCTTCTGGCGCATATCGGCCAGCAGATCGAGCGCGCCGCGCGACATCGGCACATAGAGCGGATCGCGGATCAGCCCGGCAATGGTGGCGGGATGTTCCGCGCCGGTCGCCAGGATGTTGAACACGTCCTTGATGTGGACCATGCCGATGATCTGGTCGAGCGTCTCGCGATAGACGGGCAGGCGGCTGTGCCCGGCCTCGGCGAAGATCTGGACCAGATGGTCGAAGGTCGTCCGCTCCTCGACCGCGATGATGTCGGCGCGGGGCACGCCCACATCCCCCGCATCACGCTCGCCGAAATGCAGCAGGTTGCGCACCATCTGCCGCTCCAGCGGGGTCAGGTCGCCCTTGGCGTCGGGGCCGGGATCGCCTTCGTGCCGGTCGATCGCCTCTTCCAACTGGTCGCGCAGCGACTCTTCCTGCTCGCCGCCGAAGATCAGGGACTTCAGCCCCTGCCAGATGCTGTTTTCGTTGGAGTCACCGTTGCCGGTGCTGCTACTCGGGCCGTCGGCCATCGGGGGGTGTCAGTCCTCGCGCACTAGATAAGGGTCGGCGATGCCGAGGCTGGCCAGCGCGTCGCGTTCGATCGCTTCCATCGCTTCGGCCTCGTCATCATTCATGTGATCATAGCCTAGCAGATGCAGCACGCCGTGCACCAGCAGATGAGTCGCATGGGTTTCGGGCGAAATCCCGCGCTCGGACGCTTCAGCAAGACAGACGCCGTGGGCCAGCACGATATCGCCCAGCAGCACCTCGCCATCGTCAGAGTTCTGCGTCACCGTCTCGATCAGGTCGGGCTGGACCATCGGGAAGGACAGGACGTTGGTCGACTTGTCCTTCTGCCGATACTGACGGTTGAGGGCGTGGACCTCATCGTCGCTGGTCAGCCGGACCGAAATCTCGATCAGCGCAGGCGTGGTGAGCAGCGGCCCGTGCGGCGTCCGCTCGATCGCGGCGCGCGCGGCGCGGGTGGCGAGCGCCTCCCAGCTTTCCTCGTCCCCGGACCAGGGCTCTTCATGGATCAGCGCAATCTCGATCATCGGAGCCTTTCGGGGTGATGGGGGCGGACGAGGTGAAAATCGCCGCCCCCTAACAACAGTTCCATCGTTACGCCATCGAAAGCAGGTGTGGGCGAAAGCAGGATCAGGCGTTAGGCCCTTCATAGGCATCGACGATCCGGCCCACGATCGGATGGCGAACCACGTCGGCGGCGGTGAAGCGGCTCATCGCGATGCCCTCCACACCCTCCAGGCGACGCACCGCATCGGCCAGCCCGGATGCCGCGACGCCGCCGGGCAGGTCGACCTGGTTAGGGTCGCCGCAGATCACCATGCGGCTGTTCTGGCCGAAGCGGGTCAGGAACATCTTCATCTGGGCGGGCGTGGTGTTCTGCGCTTCGTCGAGGATGACGAAGGCATCGGCCAGCGTCCGGCCGCGCATGAAGGCGATCGGCGCGATCTCGATCTCGCCGCTGGCGATCCGCCGCTCGACCTGCTCGGCGGGCAGGCAGTCGTGCAGCGCATCGTAGAGCGGGCGGAGATAGGGATCGACCTTCTCCTTCATGTCGCCGGGCAGGAAGCCCAGCTTCTCACCCGCCTCGACCGCCGGGCGCGACAGGATCAGCCGCTGGACCGATCCGGTGATCAGCTGCGCCACCGCCTGCGCGACCGCGACATAGGTCTTGCCGGTGCCCGCCGGGCCGAGCGCGAAGATCATGTCGTGGGACACGAGCTCCTTCATGTAATGCGCCTGGGCCGGGGTGCGCGGCACGATCGTCTTCTTGCGTGTGCGGATCATGACCGACGGGGTCGAGCTGCGCTCGGCACTCAGGATGCCGTCGAGCGTCGGTTCGGACGCCATCGCGATCGCGGCGTCGACCAGGCCGGTATCGATCTCCTCGCCGCGCTGGATACGGGCATAGAGATCGTTCAGCACGTCGCGGGCCAGCGCGACCTGCTCGGCGGTTCCCTCCAGCCCGACACGGTTGCCGCGTGCGGTGATGTAGACGCCCAGTCGATTTTCCAATGCGACCAGATTGCGGTCATATTGGCCGAACAGCTGCGCCAGCACTTGCGGCTTGTCGAAGCTGAGTTCCGCCCGGCTGCGTTCACCGGCCTGGGCGGGGAGGGGCTTGCGGCTCATGCGGTCCTTTCACCGTCAGTGGGTTGCCCCAAGATGGGGGCGACAGGACCGGAACGCCAGCGAAATTGCGTGACATGGGTGTGACGGGATGAGGGTTTTTGCGCGCAGAGGCGCAGAGGGCGCGGAGAAGAAGAGCCCTCGGTTTCAGTCGGGGGGCATTCTGCTGCCCCTGCGTCCTCTGCGCCTCTGCGCGATTAAGAAGATTTGTTCGCGCGGAGACGCGGAGACGCGGAGAGGGTGTATCCAGCCGCGATCTTGGTCTGTTTGCTTCAGGCGTATCAATAGAGGTCTTCCGGTCGCGAAGGCCGGATGAACCATCGGCATGCCAGACATCTCCGCGCCTCCGCGTGAATAAAATCGCGGAAGTGCGGGCGTAGGCTTCGGCTTCTACGCGCAGCGCAGAAGTTTATCCTGAGCGGCTGGCTTGCCAGCCAGCCGAAGGGCTCAGCCTGATGGCAGGTTGGACTTTACGCCGCCGCCTTCACCTTCGCCTGCCCGGTCAGCGAGTTCGGTCCGGCGGCGACCAGTTCGACCTCTACCAAGTCCCCGATCTGATGGTCGCCGATCAGGTGGACCGACTGGAGCCAGGGCGACTTGCCAAGCATCTGGCCGGGCAGCTTGCCGCGCCGCTCCAGTAGGATGGTGCAAGTCCGTCCGACGCTGGCGAGGTTGAAGGCATGCTGGTCGCGGTTGAGCGCGGCCTGCAAACGCTGGAGCCGGTCGTCCATGACCTCGGCCGGGACCTGATCCGTCATCGTCGCGGCGGGGGTGCCGGGGCGGGGCGAGTATTTGAAGCTGAACGCCTGGGCATGGCCCATCGCATCGACCAGGCTGAGCGTGTCAGCGAAGTCCGCTTCGGTTTCGCCGGGGAAGCCGACGATGAAGTCGCCCGACAGCGCGATGTCGGGGCGAGCGGCGCGCACGCGGTCCATCACCCGCATATAGCTGTCGCGCGTGTGCTGGCGGTTCATCGCCTTCAGGATGCGGTCGCTGCCCGACTGGACCGGCAGATGGAGGAAGGGCATCAGGCTTTCGACATCGCGGTGCGCGTCGATCAGCCCCTGCGTCATGTCGTTGGGGTGGCTGGTGGTATAGCGGATGCGGTGCAGCCCGGGAATCCGGTCCATCTCGCGGATCAGCCCGTGCAGGCCGCGATCGTCCGCATCGTTCCACGCGTTGACGTTCTGACCCAGCAGCGTGATCTCGCGCGCGCCCGCATCGACCAGCGACCGCGCCTCGTCCATGATCGCCGCATAGGACCGGCTGACCTCGGCCCCGCGCGTATAGGGCACGACGCAATAGGTGCAGAATTTGTCGCAGCCTTCCTGCACGGTGAGGAAGGCGGACGGGTTCACCTTGCGGCGGCCGGGCAGATGGCCGAACTTGGATTCGACGGGCATGTCGGTGTCGAGCGCGGCCTCGCCCGCCGCGGCCTTGGCGACCAGCTCGGGCAGATTGTGATAGGCCTGCGGGCCGACGACCACATCGACCTTGGCGCGGCGGACGATCTCCGCCCCCTCGGCCTGGGCCACGCAGCCCGCGACGGCGATCATCGGCTTGCGGCCCTGCTCGCCCGCATCTTTCCGCAGACGGCCGATCTCCGAATAGACCCGCTCCGTCGCGCGTTCGCGGATGTGGCAGGTGTTGAGGACGATCAGATCGGCGGCGCTGGCATCGTCGGTCGTGGACAGGCCTTGCGCGGCCATCAATTCGGCCATGCGCTCGCCGTCATAGACGTTCATCTGACAGCCGAAGGACTTGACGTGAAAGGTCTTGGGGGATGCGGGCATCCGCGCCCCTTATCGCAAAAGCCGCACGCTCGCCAGCGTTGGGCGTATGCCCGCTATTCCTCCCCTGTAAGGGGAGGTGGCAGGCCGTAGGCCTGACGGAGGGGTGTCGCGCTCTCGATGGCGGGCTACCCCTCTACCAGCTTCGCTGGTCCCCCTCCCCTTGCAGGGGGAGGAAGTGTTGAGTTCAACCCTTGGGCAGGCAGACGCGGGTTTCGTCGGCCATGTCGCTGCTCTGGCGATAAAGGTCGGTGAAGGCGGAATAGGCCGCGTCGCGGGGTCCCTGGGACTTGGTCGCGCCATAGCGGGTGATCGTCACCGCTTCGGCATCGGTGACGGTGGGGCCGCTGGTCCCCTTGGTCAACACCCGGACCAGGGCGGTGCGGGTCGGATCGTTGTGGCTGGTGTACCACGCATTATGCGCCGCTACCGCCTTGGCGAAGGTCGCCCACTGGCCGGGCTTGATCCTGTTGTGGCGGATGGTGGCGGGCTGGGTGCCGCCGGGGCAGGGATTGGCCATCTGCGCGCTCGCGGAGGTGGCGGTCAACAGGCTGGCGGCTACGAGAATCGTCTTGAGCATGGCTTCCCCCCGAATGGTCAGCGGATGCTACCGCGCCGAATCCGGTGAGGCGATGGCCTATTTCAGGACATGACGATCCGCCGCCGGGCCTCCGCCGCGATCGCCTTGCGGTCGGGGAAGTCGGCAGGATCGAAAGGCTCCAGATAATGGAGCGTGACGGTGAACCGTCCCCGCCGCCGCAACACCCGTTTGACATGGGCATCGCCCGGATCGGTGCCGAGCCAGGCCAGATCGGCCGCCGCCGCGCCGTAGTCGATCCGCACCGGCTGAACGCGGATACCGGGCAGCGGCGGGACCAGGGCGGCGAAGAGCGCGGGCTTGAAAGGCAGGATCGACAGGTCGTCACCGGTCGTCCCCTCGGGAAACACCGCCAACGGTTGCCCCTCGGTCAGGGCGGTGCGGATCGTCGCGACCTGATCGCCGACGCCCAGCCGGTCGCCGCGCTCGACGAAGAGTGTGCGGTTGAGGCTGGCCAGCCATCCGATCAGCGGCTGGCTGGCAACCTCCGCCTTGGCCACAAAACGCGTACCCGACGTGCCCGCCAGCAGCAGAATATCCATCCAGCTCAGATGATTGGCGGCAATCATGGCATCGCGGCGCAGCGGCGTGCCGACCACGCGGATGTCCGCGCCCAGGATGATCGCCACCCGGCGCAGGAATCGCCGCGGCCAGGGCGAAAAGCGACCCAGTGCCCGCCACGTCCCATGCAGCGCCAGCGCGACCAGCAGCGCGGCCACGATACACAAAAGGCGACCCGCTGCACGCAGGCCGCCCTTGCTGTCGGCGACGGTCGAAGTGGCGACCGCCATCATCCCTTGCGGTCGAGACTGACGCCGTAGAGTTCCATGCGGTGGTCGACCAGGCGGAAGCCCAGCTTCTCGGCAATCGCCTTTTGCAGCTGTTCCAGTTCGGGGTCGACAAACTCGATCACACGGCCGGTCTCGACATCGATCAGATGGTCGTGATGCGCTTCGGGCGAAGGCTCGTAGCGGGCGCGGCCGTCGCCGAAATCATGGCGGTCCAGGATGCCCGCTTCCTCGAACAGGCGGACGGTGCGGTACACGGTCGCGATCGAGATGCCGGGATCGATCTTGGCGGCGCGCTCATAGACCTTTTCGACGTCAGGATGGTCCTCCGCCTCCGACAGGACACGGGCGATCACGCGGCGCTGTTCGGTGATGCGCAGACCTTTTTGGGCGCACAGCGCTTCGAGATCGATTTTGCGGGCCATGGTAACGTTTCAACTCCTCGGGCAAACCCCTCTCTACCCTTAAAGCCTAATTGCGAAAAGGGGATAGCGACTCGCAATAACCCGGAAACTGTGATCGGGTCAGCCGATGGACCGACGATAGGTGTGCGCGTCGTAATGCCGCCCGTCGGCACCCTTATAGTAATTGCGCCGCTCGCCGCACTTGGCAAAGCCGTGGGCGGCGTAGAACTGCACGGCGGGGTTGTTCGACCGCACCTCCAGATGGAGCGTCGTCACGCCGTGATCGGCGCAGTCGGCGACGACGGCCTCGACCAACCGACTGCCGATCCGCGCGCGACGATGATCGGGCGCGACACCCAGCAGCAGCAACTCGGCTTCGTCCAGCACCGAACGGGTCAGCGCAAAGCCCGCCGGGTTTTCACCCGCCTCGGCGATCAGCAGCTTGATGCCGGGCAGCGCCATCACGCCGAGCAGCTGCGAACGCGTCCAGGCCTCGCCCCATTGCGGGTCGAAGGCGGCGGCCATGACCTGTTCGACGACACCGGCGTCGCGCGCGTCACCGGGGCGAAGCGAGATGCCGATGCTGGCCATCAGGCGGCCCCGAAACCGATGGCGTCGGGCGGGGTGATACCGCCGGGCAGCTTGGCGTCGGGCGCGCGGCCATAGACAGGGCGCGGGGGCAGGGCGGTGAGGTCGGCGGGTAGTCGCCATGCCTCCGACGCATCGGGCAGCGCTTCGACCACCGGCAGATCGGGTGCCAATGCGGTCAGCCAGCGCACGCCATTGCCGATCGCGACCCGCCCCTCCAGCGCGGCGAGCGCGGCGTCGGGTTTCATCGAAGCAAAGGGAGAGAGGGCGGTCAGGTCGCGGGCAAAGGACTGCACGAAGACCTCGCCATGCCCACCCTCCAGCACGACGGTCAGCGCCTCGTCGTCGCGCGCGGCGAACCCGGCGGCGGCGACCAGCGCCAGCGAATTGTAACCCGAGGCGGTCACGCCCCAGCCCAGCGCCAGCCCGCGCGCCGCTGCTATGCCGACGCGGATGCCGGTGAAGCTGCCCGGCCCGCAATCGACCAGAATGCGCTCCGCCCGGCCGCCATCGGGCAAGGCCGCGATCATCGGCACCAGCCGTTCGGCATGGCCGCGCCCGACCACGTCATGGCCATGCGCCACCACCCGGTCGCCGTCGAGAAGGGCGACCGAGCAGGCGGCGGTGGCGGTGTCGATGACCAGCGTGCGCAAAGTTGGCTCAGGCGATTCGGTTGGCTTGCTCGAACGCCAGCCGGGGGTTGCGCGGGTGCAGCTTGGAGGTGTCGCCATAACCCAGCGTCGCGATGAAGTTCGACCGCACGCCCGGCTGATCGGCAAAGAACGCCTTGTCCACCGCGCCCTGGTCGAAGCCCGACATCGCCCCGGTATCGAGCCCCAGCGCACGCGCGGCGAGGATCAGATAGGCGCCCTGAAGCGAGCTGTTGCGGAAGGCCGAGGCCTCGCGCAGTTCGGTATTGCCGTCGAACCAGCTCTTGGCGTCCACATGCGGGAACAGCTGCGGCAGGGTTTCGTGGAAGTTCACGTCCATGCCGATGATGACGGCGGCGGGCGCGTTGCGGATCTTGTCGGCATTGCTGTCCGAGGCGCAGGACGCGAGCTTTTCCTTCGCCTCCGCGCTCAGGCACCAGACCAGGCGCGCCGGGCTCTGGTTGGTCGAGGTCGGCGGCATCTTCATCAGATCCCAGATCGCCCGGATCTCGTCCTCGCCGACGGCCTTGTCGAGATAATGGTTGAAGGTGCGGCCCTCGCGGAACAGCCGGTCCAGGCTGGCGTCGTCGATCGGGTTCATCAGACGGCCCTCACTTCGGTGACTTCGGGAACATAGTGGCGCAGCAACTGCTCGATGCCGTTCTTCAGTGTCGCGGTGGACGAGGGGCATCCCGCGCAGGCGCCCTGCATCTTGAGGTACACCTTGCCCTTGTCGAAGCCGCGATAGACGATATCGCCGCCGTCATTGGCGACGGCGGGGCGAACGCGCGTGTCGATCAGCTCGCGGATCTGGGCGACGATGTCGGCATCCTCGGGATCGTCGGTGAAGCTCTCTTCGGAGGGCACCGAGAAATCGGCCGCACCCTGCTTGAAGAGCGGCATCTGCGCCGAGAAATGGTCGAGCAGGATGCCGAGCACATCGGGCTTCACGTCCGACCATTCGGCCCCCGGTGCGATCGTCACCGACACGAAGTCGCGGCCGAAGAACACGCCGGTCACGTCGCCCAGGTTAAAGATCGCCTCGGCCAGCGGGCTGGCGGCGGCTTCCTCGGGCGAGGCGAAGTCGCGGGTCCCGCTGTCCATGACCTTGCGGCCGGGCAGGAATTTCAGCGTCGCCGGATTGGGCGTCGGTTCGGTCTCGATCAGCATGGCCCCCATGTGGCGCGGGTCGCGACGGGGATCAAGCAGGGTCCGGGAAAGGATGCGTTTCCGGTGCGCAATCGTCGGTATGGTGCGACCATGATGCGACGCGCCTGCCACTCCTTGGCTTGCAGGGGCCGTCATGAAGACTGCGCCGCTCGAATGTCGATGGGCTTTAGGCCGCCTCGCCCAGCAACCGCACCACGCCGCCCGCGACCGACCGGCCCGGCTGGCGCAGCGGCCGCGCGAACCGCAGGCGCAGGATGATGCGGGTCGTCTCCGCCTCGTTCCACAATTGATGCGAATAGCTGTCGTCGAAGACCAGCGTCTCGCCCTCCGCCCAGCGGACGATCCGGTCGCGAACCCGCATCCGGGCATCGCCATCGCGCGGCACCACCAGCCCGAGGTGACAGGTGAGCAGCGCCTTGGTGGGGCCGCGTCGCGCGGCGACATGCGTGCCCGGCGCGAGCAGCCCGATGGCTGCGTCATGCAGGCCGGGCACGCCGTCCAGCGCCGCCGCCAGGCCGGGGCATTGGCGCAGCGCTGCGGTGCCGGGGTGGAGCGGCACGATCCCGCAGGACCGCACCGTGCCGGTCAGGACCAAGGCATCCTCACGGATCGCGCGCCACTGACGCCGCAGCCCGGCCGTCCACTCGAACTGACGGACGTCGAGGACCGGCTCGTTCGAGACCAGAGACGAGGCGGCGATCACCCCGTCGAACAGGCGGCAGACACGGGCCAGGGCGGAATGGGCCTGGGCCAGTGGCTGAGGTGCCACGGTCGGAGAGAGCACGGGGGGGACCGACCGCAGGGTGCGTTCGACCTCGCCCGATTGGGGCCATATTGTGGCGGTGCCCTGATGCGGGGCGTGCGCCTTCATCGTCTTGCTCATCACGTTTCCGACCATCCCCGGCCTGCCCCTGGGCGCACCGGGCTTCGACGGCCCGTATGACGCTGGTGCAGCCCTGTCCTTCTAGGCATCCACTGGGTCGAAATGATGGCGGCATAGGTGCTTTGCCGAGTCGCATTGGGGCGATTTAGGGGCGGCTGGCGATCCGCGTCCCGCCGGGGTAAGAGGGGGCATGGCGTTTCCGTCCCGCGCGATGCGCAGTCTTGCTCTGTCGGCCCTTCTCGGGCTGGCGATTCCCGTTATCGGTCAGGTCCCTCAGGCCCAGCCGAGCCAGCCCAGGCCGACCGACAATCGATCGGTGCCCCAGGGGTTGCCGGTGCCCGTCGCCGTCGTCGGGGAGGCCGCCGATCCGCTCGCCCCGCTGCCGCCGATCCCCGGCGTCGATCAGTCGCCCTGGCTCTACAAGGGCTCCGACCTGCCGCAGGACAAAATGTGGAAGTTCGGGCGGCTGGCCAACGGCCTGCGCTTTGCCGTGCGCCGCAACGGCGTGCCGCCGGGGCAGGTGGCGGTGCGGGTGCGGATCGATGCGGGCTCGCTGAACGAGCAGGATTCGGAGCGCGGCTTTGCCCATCTGATCGAGCATCTCTCCTTCCGCGGATCGCAGCATGTGCCGGACGGCGAGGCCAAGCGCATCTGGCAGCGGCTGGGCGCGACCTTCGGCTCGGACTCCAACGCGTCCACCACGCCGACCCAGACCGTCTACCAGCTCGACCTGCCCGGCGCGACAGAGGCGGGGCTGGACGAGAGCCTGAAGATCCTCAGCGGAATGATGGCCGCGCCGTCGATCACCGCCCAGTCGCTGGGGGCCGAGCGCCCCGTGGTGCTGGCCGAACGGCGCGAGCAGCCGGGGCCGCAGGTCCGCTATTCGGACAAGCTGCGCGAGACCTTCTTTGCCGGACAGCCGCTCGCCGAGCGTTCGCCGATCGGCCAGCTCGCCACGCTCGAGGCCGCGACGCCGGAGACGGTGCGCGCCTTCCACGACCGCTGGTATCGCCCGGAGCGCGCGGTCGTCATCATCTCCGGCGACATGGACCCGGCGCTGCTGGCCAAGCTGGTCACCAAGAATTTCGGGTCCTGGCAGGGTGTCGGCCCCAATCCGCCCGACCCCGATTTCGGTACGCCCAAGGCCGATGCGCCCGTCGCGGGGGCGCTGGTCGAGCCGTCGATGCCGCCGGTCGTCGCCATGGCGGTGCTGCGTCCGTGGAAGTATCAGGACGACACCGCGATCTTCAATCAGAAGCGGATGGTCGACATGGTCGCCGCCCGCCTGATCAGTCGTCGCCTGGAAAACCGGGCGCGGGCAGGGGGCAGTTTCCTCCAGGCCAGCGTCGCGCTTGACGATGTGTCGCGCTCGGCCAATCTGACGACCGTCAATGTCGTGCCGATCGGCGACAATTGGGAAGCCGCGCTGAAGGATGTGCGCGCCGTCGTCGCCGATGCGATGGCGACCCCGCCCAGCCAGGCCGAGATCGATCGCGAACTGGCCGATTACGACGCCATCCTGCGCAATCAGGTGGACACCGCACGGGTCGAGGCGGGGTCGAAGCAGGCCGACGACATGGTCGGCGCGCTCGATATCCGCGAGACGGTGACCGCGCCCGAAACCAGCTATCAGATCTTCAAACAGGCGGTGGCGGCGAAGATGTTCACGCCCGACACGGTGCTGGCGTCGACCCGCAAGATATTCCAGGGCACCGCGACCCGCGGGCTGGTCAACACCCGCACGGCGCAAGCAGATGCGGTGGCCAAGCTGACCGCCGCCTTGAAGGCCGATGTCCGTCCGCTCGCCGAGCAGCGCCGCCGCCAGGGCAAGATCAGCTTCGCGCAACTGCCGAAGCTGGGCGCACCCGGCAAGGTCGTCTCGCGTGAGAAGATCGCCGAGCTGGGGCTGGAAAAGGTCACCTTCGCCAATGGCGTCCGCCTTCTCCTGCTCGCCAATGATGGCGAGACCGGACGCGTCTATCTGCGCGTCCGGTTCGGGCGCGGTTATGACGCACTGCCCGCGACGAAGGAAAGCCCGGCCTGGGCCGCCGATGTGGCGCTGGTCGCGGGGGGGATCGGCAAGTTCGACCAGGGCGATCTCGACCGGCTGACCGCCGGGCGGACGATGGGCATGGACTTCGACATCGATGACGATGCCTTTGCCTTCAACGCGCTGTCGTCGCCCGGCGATTATGCCGACAACCTCAAGCTGATCGCGGCCAAGCTGATCGCGCCGCGCTGGGACCCGGCACCTGTCGCTCGCGCCAAGGCGGCGATGCAGGCGGGCTATGACGGGTTCGACGCCTCGCCCGACGGGGTGCTGGGCCATGACCTGGAGCGGATGTTGCGCGACGGCGATCCCCGCTGGGGCACGCCGCCGCGCGAGGCGGTGGCGGCGACCACGCCCGAATCCTTCAAGGCGCTCTGGGCCCCGCTGCTCGCTTCCGGTCCGATCGAGGTCTCGGTGTTCGGCGATGTGAAGGCCGATGACGCGATCAAGGCGGTGGCCGAGAGCCTGGGCGCGATCCCGGCGCGACCCGCGACGGTCGGCCCGGTGCCGCCGATCCGCTTCCCCGCGCATGTCGCGGAGCCGGTGGTACGCATGCACACCGGCCCGGCCGACCAGGCGGCGGCGGTGATCGCCTGGCCGACCGGCGGCGGATCGGCCGACGACCGCATCCGCAACCGGCTGGACGTGCTGGCCCAGGTCTTTGCCGACCGGCTGTTCGATCGGCTGCGCTCGCAGGCCGGGGCCAGCTACAGCCCGCAGGTCGCCAGCCAGTGGCCGATCGGCCTGCCCAGCGGGGGGCGGATGATCGCGATCGGCATGGTCGCGCCCGACAAGGTCGACTTCTTCCTGGCGACCGCGCGCTCGATCGCCGCTGACCTGGCCTCCAAGCCGATCGACGCCGACGAACTGCAACGGATCAAGCGGCCCATGGCACAGCGGCTGGCGCGCATGGCGTCGGGCAACATGTTCTGGATGCAGCGGCTGGGCGGCGCGGCGTACGACCCGCAGCGGATCGAGGCGACCAGGCGGCTGGCGCAGGACTTCGTGTCGATCGGCCCGGCGGACCTCCAGGCGGTCGCGGCGAAATATCTGCGGCCCGATACCGACTGGACGCTGAAGGTGGTGCCGAAGCAAAAGTAATTCCTCCCCGCAAGGGGAGGTGGCAGCCCGAAGGGCTGACGGAGGGGTGTCACCATGAGCGGAGACACCCCTCCACCAGCTTCGCTGGTGACCCTCCCCTTGCAGGGGAGGAACAAGCAATTGGCCCGCACGTTTTACCCGCCAACCACCTTTGTGCGCCGCAATATCCGCGCCACCCTTTCGCTTTGCTTGGCTTTCGGCTATGGCGCGCGGCGACATACCCTCCGAACAAGAGAAATTTGCATGAGCCTCCGCAACGTGGCGATCATCGCGCACGTCGACCATGGCAAGACGACCCTGGTTGATCAGCTGTTCCGCCAGTCGGGCACCTTCCGCGACAACCAGCGCGTCGAAGAGCGCGCTATGGACTCCAACGACCTGGAAAAGGAGCGCGGGATCACCATTCTCGCCAAGCCGACCTCGGTGGACTGGACTCCCCCGGGCAGCGACGAGTCGATCCGCATCAACATCGTCGACACCCCCGGCCACGCCGACTTCGGCGGCGAGGTGGAGCGCATCCTCTCGATGGTCGACGGCGTCGTCCTGCTGGTCGATTCGTCGGAAGGCGCGATGCCGCAGACGAAGTTCGTGACCGGCAAGGCGCTGGCGCTGGGCCTGAAGCCCATCGTCGTCGTCAACAAGGTCGACCGCGCCGACGCGCGTATCCAGGAAGTGCTGGACGAAGTGTTCGACCTGTTCGTCTCGCTCGACGCGAATGACGAACAGCTGGACTTCCCCGTCCTCTACGCCTCGGGTCGCAACGGCTATGCCTCGACCGACATGGACGCGCGCGAAGGCACGCTGATCCCGATGTTCGAGACGATCGTGAACCACGTCCCGGCGCCGAAGGTCGAGGTCGAGGACGTGCCCTTCACCTTCCTGGTGACGCTGCTCGACCGCGACAACTTCCTGGGTCGTATCCTGACCGGCCGCGTCAACTCGGGCACGGTCAAGCTGAACCAGGCGATCCACGCGCTCGACGCCGACGGCAACATCGTCGAGACCGGCCGTGCGTCGAAGATCATGTCGTTCCGTGGCCTGGACCGCGTGCCGGTCGACGAAGCCAAGGCGGGCGACATCATCTCGCTGGCGGGTCTGGCGGTCGCGACGGTGGCGAACACCATCGCCGACACGTCGGTCAGCGAGCCGCTGAAGGCGCAGCCGATCGATCCGCCGACGCTGTCGATGCGCTTCGCCGTCAACGACTCGCCGATGGCGGGCCGTGAGGGCTCGAAGGTCACCAGCCGCATGATCCGCGACCGCCTGATGCGTGAAGCGGAATCGAACGTCGCGGTGAAGGTCACCGAGAGCGACGACCGCGACAGCTTCGAGGTTGCCGGTCGCGGCGAACTCCAGCTGGGCGTTCTGATCGAGACGATGCGCCGCGAGGGCTTCGAGCTGGGCATCAGCCGCCCGCGCGTGCTGTTCGGCGAGGACGAGGATGGCAAGAAGACCGAGCCGTACGAGACCGTCATCATCGACGTGGACGAGGAATATTCGGGCACGGTCGTCGAGAAGATGAACCTGCGCAAGGCCGAGATGACCGACATGCGTCCCTCGGGCGGCGGCAAGACCCGCATCACCTTCTCGGCGCCTTCGCGCGGCATGATTGGTTACCACGGCGAGTTCCTGTCGGACACGCGCGGCACCGGCATCATGAACCGCCTGTTCGAGAAGTATGGTCCCCACAAGGGCAAGATCGAAGGCCGCAAGAACGGCGTTCTGATCTCGAACGGCGCTGGCGAAGCGCAGGGCTATGCGCTGGGTCCGCTCGAAGAGCGCGGCATCCTGTTCGTCGGTCACGGCGAGGCGCTCTATGAGGGCATGATCATCGGCGAGAACGCCAAGACGGATGACCTCGAGGTCAACCCGATGAAGGCGAAGCAGCTGACCAACTTCCGCGCGTCGGGCGGCAAGGATGACGCCATCCGCCTGACCCCGCCGAAGAAGATGACGCTGGAGCAGGCGATTGCCTATATCGACGACGACGAGATGGTCGAAGTGACCCCGAAGTCGATCCGTCTGCGCAAGCGCTACCTGGACCCGAACGAGCGCAAGCGCGCCGCGCGGTCGAAGGCGGCGTAAGCCGAACAGGCTAGTGGGAAAAGGGGCCGGGCGGAAACGTCCGGCCCTTTTTCTATGGCGCTAGGAAAGCGCTGCTCCCATTCCCACCCTCTTGCCCCACCTCGCCGTCAGGCCTTCAGCCTGCCAACGCCCCTTGCAGGGGAGGAATAGGAAGAATGTCGATCCGGTCCAGGTAGGATGAGGCAACCAAGGCCGAGGAGCGGGCGGCATGAGCCGAGCATTCCCGAACGACCTTCAATGCTCCCCGAACAATTCCCGCTGCGCCTTGTCGAGTTCCTCGGCATAACGCCGCCGGACATAGGGTTCGGACAACAGGCCCAGCACCGCGCGATGGGTATCGATCACCGCCAATTCGTCGGCATCGGCGGCATCCAGCGCGCTCATCACCGCCTTGATATCCGCATCGGGCAGCAGGGCATGGTTGCGGTGGATGGCGAGCGTGCCGATCGCGGCCGCCGGATCGAGCCCGTCGGCATAGGCGCGCGCGGTCTGGACGATTCCGGCATAATGATCCTGCTCGTCGATCAGGACGACCCGGCTGGTCGAGCCAAGCGGGAAGGTGCGGCGGAATTCGGCGATGCTCATCGCGGCGGGCGAGGCGCGCTCGACCCGGCGCATCATGCGCCCGGCGGTCAAGGTGCGTATCCAGCCGACGTCGCGCGCGCTCTTGATCGTCTCGCCGCGCAGGTGAAGCCGCCAAGTCGAGAAGGAATAGCCGAACGTCTCGCGCACGATCGTCGTCGTGACCAGCGAGGCCGCGATCGCCGCGCCCGCCAGCGAAAAGTCGTGCGTGGCCTCCAGCACCAGCATCGCCATGGTCATCGGCCCGCCGACGACCGCGACCGCAAAGGCGGCCATGCCGACCAACGCGGCATTCTGCGGATCGATGATCGCCGTGCCCGCGCCCCAGGCGATCAGATCGGCATAGATATGCCCCAACAGACTGCCCAGAAACAGCGAGGCGAAAAACAGTCCGCCGCGAAAGCCGAAACCCAGCGAGACGACCGACGCGGCGCTCTTCATGACGAAGATCGCGGCCAGAAAGCTGAGCGGCAAGCCATATTCCAGGTCGAGATGCAGTGCGCCGTGCCCCGCGGACAGGACCTGCGGCGTCAGTATCGCGAGCGGGATCAGCAGGAACCCGCCCAGCACCGGCCGCCATGACGGTTGGACCGGCAGGCGGCGGGTCAGCGTTTCCATCTCGGCGACCGCGCGCATCAGGACGATGCCGAGCAGCGCGGCGATGGCGCCCAGTCCGGCATAGAGCAGATAGTGATGGCTCAGCACCGGCTCGCCCGCGACCGCGTTGACGATATAGGGCTGTGCGCCCAGCATCTGCGCCACCAGAACCCCGGTGAGCGATGCCGCTGCGACGGGGGCGATAGCAGCGGGGGTATAGGCACCGATCACGATCTCGAAGGCGTAGAAGGCCCCGGCCAGCGGCGCGCCGAACGCCCCCGCAATGGCCGCGCCGGTGCCCGCGCCGACCAGCACGCGAAGGTCGCCGCGTCGCAGCTTCAGCCAGCCGCCCGCGATCGACGCCAGGCCCGCGCCGAGCTGGGCATAGGCGGCCTCCAGCCCCACCGACGCGCCGAAACCGTTGGAAATGATCGTCTGGCCGGAAATCACCAGGCTGTCGGACCAGGACAGTCGACCGCCATGCAGGGCATTGGCCTCCACCGCATCGACCAGCCGCCGCTGGCGCGCGCGCGTCGCCCGCGAGAACAGCGCCAGCATCAGGCCACCAAAGGGCAGGGCGAGGAGGGCGATCGGCGCGATGGCCGCGGTGGCGCTCAGCCGCTGGTCCGCTTCCAGCGCGAACAGCCAATGTTGCAGCGTGCGGGCGACCGCGCCCTGCGCCACGCTGAGCAGTCCGGCCCCCGCGCCGATGGCGATGGCCAGCAGAACCAGGCTCGCTTCGCTGGCGCGAACCTTGCGCCGAACCCAGGCGGGAGCGAGTCGAAGGACGGACATGAAGCTGGCTATGTCGGGATTCGAGGCATGCGGCCAGCCGCTACAACGACAAGGCCCGCCTTCTCGCGAAGACGGGCCCTACGGATATCATAAGGATCGGCGGGATCAGCCCTGTTCGGCTTCCTTGCGGGCGCGTTCCTCGTAGAAGTTGCGCACCACGTCCCACGCCTCTTCGGCGGTCTCGACATAGGTGAAGATGCTCAGGTCGCGCTCGGACACCACGCCTTCCTCGACCAGCGCCTCGAAATTGACGACGCGTTCCCAGAAGGCGCGGCCGAACAGCAGGACGGGGATCGGCTGGATCTTGCCCGTCTGGATCAGGGTCAGCAGTTCGAACAGCTCGTCGAACGTGCCGAAACCGCCCGGGAAGGCCGCCAATGCGCGCGCGTGCAGCAGGAAGTGCATCTTGCGCAGCGCGAAATAGTGGAACTGGAGGCTCAGCGACGGCGTGACATAGGGGTTCGGCGCCTGTTCGTGCGGCAGGACGATGTTCAGGCCCACCGACTCGGCGCCTACGTCATGCGCGCCGCGATTGGCGGCCTCCATGATCGACGGACCGCCGCCCGAGCAGACGACGAACTGCCGCATGCCGCGATCGTCGCGGGGCAGGCGGCTGGTGATCTGGGCCAGCTCGCGCGCGATGTCGTAATATTTGCTCTTGGCGACGAGGTTCTCGGCGATCTTGCGCGACTTGTCGTCATGCGCCAGCGCCAGCATCGCTTCGGCCTTGGCAGGCTCCGGGATACGCGCCGAGCCATAGAAGACGAAGGTCGAGGCGATCTTGGCCTCTTCGAGCAGCAACTGCGCCTTTAGCAGTTCCAGCTGGAAACGGACGGGGCGAAGGTCTTCGCGCAGCAGGAAGTCCATGTCCTGAAAGGCCAGCGTATAGGCGGGGCTTTCGGTCTGCGGCGTCGAGACGATCGTCTTGGCGCTCTCGGCGTCCTGGCTGGCATTCGGGAAGACGCGGTTCGGTACTTGGGTTTTATCGGTCATTTTGGGTGATGTAGGATATCCCACGCCCCTGCGCTACCGGCAAAAGCGCGCATTGTCGTCCTCCAGATGCAGGTGGTTGCGATGCGCCGCATTATAGTCCGGACTGAGCACCGTGCCGAAGCGCTTGCAGGCCGAGGCGCGAATGACGGTCCAGAAATGCCGCACCTGCGGATCGCTCGAATACCAGTCGTTCAGCAGGGTGATGCGCCGCCCGTCCTTCAGCACGAAGCCGCCGACATCGACCGCATTGGCCAGTGCATGGCCCGAACGCCGGTCGCCGATCCGCTTGCTCCCGACGATGTTGCGACAGGCATAGGTGCCCATGCCCTCGACCTTGGCCAGCGGCGAGCCCAGGATTTGCCAGGCGGCGGGCGCGACGGCGTTGCGCACCCATCCGGCAAAGGCGCGGGCATTGCCGCATCGCATTGCGGTGACGCCGGTGACGGGCACACCGATGTCGGTCAGTTGCACCGCGCCATAGAGACCGCAGCCCGGCCCCAGCTCCTTGTCGGGCAAGCGGCGATAGTCCACCCCCTCGCGCCGCAGATCGGCCTCGCACTGCGCGGTTTCGCGGATCGGCGGGCGGTAAGGTTCGGGGCGCGAAGCCTGCTGGACGGGCCGGTCGGGACGACCACAGGCGGAGAGAAGCGCCGCCCCCAGGATCGGAACGACGAGAAACAAGGGGACGCGAACCATGCGACCCCTTGCTCCCTTTACCGCCGCTTTGGCCAGCCCCGATCAGCCGTGCGGAGGCGTGTCTGCGACATGCTCCAATATGTCGCCCGGCTGGCAGTCGAGCGCGGTGCAGATGGCATCCAGCGTGGTGAAGCGAATGGCGCGGGCCTTGCCGGTCTTGAGGATCGACAGATTGGCGAGCGTCAGGTCGACCCGCTCGGCCAGTTCGGTCAGCGACATGCGCCGGTCGAGCAGCAGCCGGTCGAGATTGATGCGGATCGCCATCAGATGGTCCCCTCAGCATCCTCGCGCAGGCGCACGCCCTCGCGGAAGATCTGCGCCAGCACCAGGGTCAGCAGGATCGCGAACACGCCGTCCACGCCCATCGGCTTGACCATGCCCTGCGACTCGAAAGGCAGGATGGGGGGCAGTGCGAATTGCAGCAGATAGGCGACCGCGATGGTGCCCGCGATCCAGTGCAGCCGCTTGACGTTGGCGAGGGTGAAGGGCTCGCCTGCCGCCGTGCTGCGCAGCATCTGGATCAGCGGCAGCAGCGCCGCCCATGCAAGACCCAAGGCGATCAGCATGACCGCCAGCGCGGCGGTGACCACCCCGGGAGTCTTCATGTCCAGCGCCTGGGCGTTGACGTGCACCGTCCCCAGAGCGCCGGGCGAGATCGCATCGACGATCATTGCGCCGACGGCCGCCAGGATGACGGCCGTGACGAACGCCAGAATGGCGAGCAGCGCGGCATAGAGCAGCGTGCTGATGTGACTGGCGAAGCGTGTCATGGCAACCTGTCCCTCCATATCGAATTACTATCGATAATCGATAATACATCATCGATTATCGAGCAAGTTAAATATCGAAATTCGATATGGACGTGTTAATGGTCAGGCTAGCGGCGATGTCTCCGCGCCTGACATGTCCGCTTCGCGGGCGATACGCTGGCTCTGCAATGTCGAGATGTCGGCCAAGAGGCGGCACAGCAGGATGGTCAAGGGCACGTCCAAGACCAGTGACAAGACATAGAGCCAGTCGACCGCGATGAGCGACTCAGGCGTTTTCGCCGCCACCGACAGGCGAAAGGTCAGATTGCCGAGCAAGGTCGAGGCGAGCCAGAATCCCCACCACAGCCGCATCCAGTCTGGCACGGGCACCGAATCGGGGTTTTCCGAATCGATCGTAGCCCCCCGGGTCTGGCGAATCCCGGCGAACGGCATCCACAGATTGGCGAACGGTACGAAGAACCAGCCGACATTCCATTTCGGGCCGACGGTCATCTTATCGCTCCAATGATGGGCGTTGCGGTTGATCCGGTGAATCCAACGCGCCACGAGGATGCCGCAGACGATATAGGCCAGCATATAAGGCAGGCTCGCCAATGCCGAAATATCGGCAGCGTCTTCAATCGCTTCGGCGGTGCCTGGCGGCGAACCCAAGCCGCCCAGAATATAAATTTCGCCGATGCAGGACAGGGCCAGAATGCCTTCGGTGGCAAGCCACAACCACGCCAATCTCTTGCACCATATTGCCAGGCCCGTGGGATCGCGCAGCATCACCTTTCCTCCTTCGGCGGGTTGGGCACCAAAACTGGCCGAATATTGCGTCATGACGATTGCGGTTGTCATGTTCGATCGACATCGCTAGGGCCGTCGACGGGCCACGCGGTCCCAACGCCGCGCGTGCTCTCTGTGAGGAGAGTTTTAAATGACTGATACGACTGCCGCTGACGCCACTCTTGCGCCCGCGAAGCCCGCCACCAAACCGGCGCGTCCCTATTTCTCCAGCGGTCCCTGCGCCAAGCCTCCCGGTTGGGAAGCGGCCAAGCTCGCGACGGACAGTCTCGGCCGTTCGCATCGCTCGAAGATCGGCAAGCAGCGGCTGCAATATTGCATCGACCTGATGCGCGAGCTGCTGAAGCTCCCCGACACCCACCGTATCGGCATCGTCCCCGGCTCCGACACCGGCGCGTTCGAAATGGCGATGTGGACCATGCTGGGCGCGCGCCCCGTCACCACGCTCGCCTGGGAAAGCTTCGGCGAGGGCTGGGTGACCGACGCGGTCAAGCAGTTGAAGCTCGATCCCACCGTCCTGCGCGCCGATTACGGCCAGATCGCGGATTTGAACGCGGTGGACTGGTCGAACGACGTGCTCTTCACCTGGAACGGCACCACCTCGGGCGTGCGCGTGCCGAACGGCGACTGGATCGCTGACGACCGCGAGGGCCTGTCCTTTGCCGACGCGACCAGCGCGGTGTTCGCCTATGACCTGCCCTGGGACAAGATCGATGTCGCGACCTTTTCGTGGCAGAAGGTGCTGGGCGGTGAGGGCGCGCACGGCGTCCTGATCCTGGGCCCGCGCGCCGTCGAACGGCTTGAGACCTACACCCCCGCCTGGCCGCTGCCCAAGGTGTTCCGCCTGGTGTCGAAGGGTAAGCTGGCCGAAGGCGTGTTCAAGGGCGAGACGATCAACACGCCGTCGATGCTGGCCGTCGAGGACGCGATCCTCGCGCTCGAATGGGGCAAGGGGCTGGGCGGCGCGGAGGCGCTGATCAAGCGTTCGGACGCCAATGCGGCGGCCCTCAACAAGATTGTCGAGGAGCGCGACTGGCTTGGTCATCTGGCGGCCGATCCGGCGATCCGTTCGACCACCAGCGTCTGCCTGACGGTCGAGGGCGCGGACGAGGCGGTCATCAAGAAGATGGCCTCGCTGCTCGAAGCCGAAGGCGCGGCTTATGACGTGGCGGGCTACCGCGACGCGCCCGCCGGCCTGCGCATCTGGTGCGGCGCCACGGTCGAGACCGCCGATATCGAGGCGCTCGGCCCCTGGCTCGACTGGGCCTACGCGACCGCCAAGGCGGCCTGATCCTTTTCTGAATTACCCCCGGCCGCCGTGCCGGGGACCTTCCCCATTCCACAACCCCGGCCAGCCTGGGGTGACGAGGTGAACCATGCCCAAAGTTCTCATCAGCGACAAAATGGACCCCAAGGCCGCCCAGATTTTCCGCGAGCGCGGGGTCGAGGTCGACGAAATCACCGGCAAGACGCCCGAAGAGCTGAAGGCGATCATCGGCGACTATGACGGTCTGGCGATCCGCAGCTCGACCAAGGTCACCAAGGACATCCTGGAGCACGCGACGAACCTGAAGGTCGTCGGCCGCGCCGGGATCGGCGTCGATAACGTCGACATCCCCGCCGCCAGCGCCAAGGGCGTGGTGGTGATGAACACCCCGTTCGGCAACTCAATCACCACCGCCGAACACGCCATCGCGTTGATGTTCGCGCTCGCCCGCCAGCTGCCCGAGGCCGATGCCTCGACGCAAGCCGGCAAGTGGGAGAAGAACCGCTTCATGGGTGTCGAGCTGACGTCCAAGACGCTGGGCCTGATCGGTGCGGGCAATATCGGCTCGATCGTCGCCGACCGCGCGCTGGGCCTGCGCATGAAGGTCGTCGCTTTCGATCCCTTCCTGACGCCCGAGCGCGCGCTGGAAATGGGTGTCGAGAAGGTGACGCTGGACGAACTGCTCGCCCGCGCCGACTTCATCACGCTGCACACCCCGCTGACCGACCAGACCCGCAACATCCTGTCGGCCGAGAACCTCGCCAAGACCAAGAAGGGTGTGCGCATCATCAACTGCGCGCGCGGCGGCCTGATCGATGAAGACGCGCTAAAGGCGGGCCTCGATTCGGGCCATATCGGTGGCGCGGCGCTCGACGTGTTCAAGGTCGAACCGGCCAAGGAAAGCCCGCTGTTCGGCACGCCGAACTTCATCTCGACCCCGCACCTCGGCGCGTCGACCACCGAAGCGCAGGTCAATGTCGCGATCCAGGTCGCCGAGCAGCTGGCCGATTTCCTGGTCTCGGGCGGCGTCACCAACGCGCTCAACATGCCGAGCCTGACCGCCGAGGAAGCGCCCAAGCTGAAGCCCTACATGGCGCTGGCCGAAAAGCTGGGTTCGCTGGTCGGTCAGCTGTCGCACGGTGCGGTCACGGGCATCGCGATCGAAGCGGAGGGTGCCGCCGCCGCGCTCAACCTGAAGCCGATCACGGGTGCGGTGCTGGCGGGCTTCATGCGCGTTCACTCGGACACGGTGAACATGGTCAACGCGCCGTTCCTCGCCAAGGAGCGCGGCCTTGACGTGCGCGAAGTGCGCCATGACCGCGAGGGCGATTACCACACGCTGGTCCGCGTGACGGTGACGACGGCGGACGGTGAGCGTTCGGTCGCGGGCACGCTGTTCGGCGATCAGGCCCCGCGCCTGGTCGAACTGTTCGGCATCAAGGTCGAGGCCGACCTCGCCGGGCCGATGCTGTACGTCGTCAACGAGGACGCGCCGGGCTTCATCGGTCGCCTGGGCACAACGCTGGGCGAGGCGGGCGTCAACATCGGCACTTTCCACCTCGGCCGCCGCTCGGCGGGTGGCGAGGCGGTGCTGCTGCTCTCGGTCGACGAGGCGGTGGACGCGGAACTGCTGGGCAAGGTCAAGGCGCTGCCGGGCGTGAAGACCGCGATGGGCCTGGTGTTCTGATCCGATAGGGTCGGCTTTCCGCAAAAAGGGGTCGGGTGCCAAAAGGCATCCCGCCCCTTTTGATTTGCGGTCAGTCGAGCGTCGCCTCAGCTCCGCCGAGAAGGGGACGCGGCGCGGGACCGGATGGCGGCTCTATGGGTTCGAGGCCGTCGTCGCTGCGCAGTGGAGGAAAGTTCGGCGGCGGACGACCGCCCGCTACGAAAATGGCGGTTATCGCAGCTCGTATCTCCGCCCTTTCCGCACCGGTCAGCCGGGGTGGGCCGGTAATATCTTTGATCGGCATGGGCAGTCCTCCCACGATGCTGACGTGCACAGGATAGCATAGCTCGACGAAGGGCGCGAAGGTCTTGCCCCCCGGATCGATGGCCGAAGCAAGGGCGGGGTCTTCTGTCGTTCCCGCCCTTTTGAGCATCATGCGACGGGTTCCGGCGGCAACAGCGCATCGCGGCGGGCGCGGATGACCTCGGCCTCGTCTGGCGTCAGGTCCAGTCGATCGAGTCGCTCGTCGAGCAGAACCGGCAGCGTGGCAGCAGGGTGGACCACCGCCAGGGTGAACGTCTCGTCCTGCGCGGGGTCGTAATGGGTCCAGGGCCGCTCGTCCTGGGTGAAGCCGCTGGCGATCGCCTTGCCGGTCAAGGCGGGGTCGATCGGCGCATAGGTGATCCGGCTCCGGTTCTTTTTGTCGGTACGCTGGGTGATGCGTGCCCATACCGGTCGAAGCTGGGCCGGGTGGCGCATGGCCTTGATCGACGCCGACTGACGCAGGAAGCGCCGCGTCATCAGCACCGAAAACACCGCAAAGACGACCACGACCAGCAGCGAGCCGATGAAACGGTTCCAGAATTCCTCGATCGCCAGTGACAGAGTAATATTGTCGGGATCGCCACGCTCGGCGACGATGCGGGTTTCGCGATCGTCGTTGCTGAACGCCATGTAGGAAAAGCTGACCGCCCGCAATTGGATCGCGCCGTCGCGGGGATAGGCGATGGTCGCCTTGCAGTTCACGCTGAATTTGCGCATCCGGCATTCGCCATCGACCATCGAGGCTTGCGGCACCTCGACCGGGGCACGCAGGATACGGTAATCAGTGTACAGGCCCGGCCAGACGGCGGCGACGATGGCCAGCGTGCCGAAACCCAGCAGGATGCCGAACACCAGCAGCCTGTAATGATCGGCAAATCCGGTCCGTCGCACCATGATGGGCCGCGCGGGCAGCAGCCCCGATGGATCGGGAAGGCCGTAGTCGGTCGTCTGCAACATGCTCCTCCTTGGTTCGGCGGCTATCTATCGTCGTTCCGCCAACAGATGCGAAAGTCTTGAGCGACCAAGGGGTTGCATGCGTAACGACAATTGCAGGGGGCAATCGCGGTTGACGCCGCAGGCCTTAGTGACCAATCACGACATCCTCCGTCCCCAACCGACGATCGAGCTACAGGGTTTTTTGCGCGTGATCCGCTTCCCCACATCCGACTGTGCATGCTTCAAGGACAAAGCCCGATGACCGCGCTCCTTCCCGAGGGCTATCACGACCGTCTTCCCCCCTATGCCGATGCCGCCGCGTCGGTGGAGGCGCGGGTGCTGGAGGCGGCGCGGCTGCATGGTTATGAGCGCGCCGACCCGCCGTCGATCGAATTCGCCGAGGCGCTGGGGTCGCGGTTGAAGGCGGGGGGGCTGCATGACGCGGTGCGCTTCGTCGATCCGGTGTCACAGCGCACGCTGGCGATCCGGCCCGACCTGACCGCGCAGGTGGCGCGGATCGCCGCCACCCGTATGGGCCATCATCCGCGCCCGGTGCGGCTGTCCTATGCGGGCACCGTCGTCCGTCTGCGCGGCTCCGAACTCGCACCTGCGCGCGAGTGGCGGCAGATCGGGGCGGAACTGATCGGCCTCGACTCGACGGCGGCGGCGACCGAAGTGGTGCGCGTCGCGGTGGAGGCTTTGGTCGCCGCGGGCACGACGGGCATTTCGATCGACTTCACGCTGCCCGATCTGGTCGACCTGCTGGCCGCTGGGCCGCTGCCGGTCGCGGCCGATCAGGTGGCGGCGCTGCGCGATCGACTGGACGCCAAGGATGCGGGCGGGGTCGCGGCGATCGCGCCGGACTATCTGCCGCTGGTCGAAGCAGCCGGACCGTTCGCGAGTGCGATGGAGCGGCTGCGCGCTTTCGACACGCAGGGCGTGCTCGCCAGCCGTCTCGACGCGCTGGAGGCAATTGCGGCGGCGCTGGGGGAGGGAGTGTCGATGACGCTGGACCCGACCGAGCGGCATGGCTTCGAGTTCCAGAGCTGGCTGGGCTTTTCGCTCTTCGTCGCGGGCCCCCCGCGCGAGGTCGGACGCGGCGGCACCTACACCATTTTCCACGAGGACGGCACCGAGGAGAAGGCCACGGGCTTTTCGCTCTACGCCGATGCCATCGTCGCCACCGCGCCGCCGACCGAGCGGCGGCGGCTGTTCCTGCCCTTCGGCACGGCACCCGCGACGGGCACGTCGCTCCGGGCGCAGGGCTGGGTGACGGTGCAGGCGCTGGAGGACGGCGACACGCCCGAAGCACAGCTTTGCACCCATATCCTCGACAACGGCCAGCCGACCGCCATCGCCGGGTTGACAGCCGGGGCCGCGTCCCGCTAGGCGCGCCCCGCACATTATTGGAAACCCCCATCCGCCGAGTCCTGTCGAAGGGCGCATGGGGTCCGTCCGGCAGGCGGAGCATAGCATCCATGGCAAATGTAGCAGTCATCGGCGCGCAATGGGGCGACGAAGGCAAGGGCAAGATCGTCGACTGGCTCGCCGAGCGCGCCGACATGGTCGTCCGTTTCCAGGGCGGGCATAATGCTGGTCATACGCTGGTCGTCGGCGAGAATGTCTACAAGCTGTCGCTGCTCCCCTCGGGCATCGTGCGCGGCACCCCCAGCGTCATCGGCAACGGCGTCGTCCTCGACCCCTGGGCGCTGAAGGCCGAGATCGAGCGTCTGGGCGAGCAGGGCGTCCATGCCTCGCCCGAGACGCTGCGTATCGCCGACAACTGCCCGCTGATCCTGCCGATCCACCGCGACCTGGACGGTCTGCGCGAGGACGCCAGCGGCGCGGGCAAGATCGGCACGACGCGGCGCGGCATCGGCCCGGCCTATGAGGACAAGGTCGGCCGCCGCGCGATCCGCGTGTGCGATCTGGCACATCTGGACGATCTCGGCCCGCAGCTCGACCGCCTGTGCGCGCATCACGACGCGCTGCGCGCCGGGTTCGGCGAGCCGCCGGTCGATCGCGAGCGGCTGCTGGCCGATCTGCGCGAGATCGCCGATTTCGTCCTGCCCTTCGCCAAGCCGGTGTGGCGCGACCTCAACGAGGCGCGGGCTGGTGGCAAGCGCATCCTGTTCGAGGGCGCGCAGGGCGTGCTGCTCGACATCGACCACGGCACCTATCCCTTCGTCACCTCGTCCAATACCATTGCGGGCGCGGCGGCGGGCGGTTCGGGCCTGGGGCCGTCGGGTGTCGGCTTCGTGCTGGGTATCGCCAAGGCCTATACCACCCGCGTCGGCTCCGGGCCTTTCCCGACCGAGCTGGAGGACGAAACCGGCCAGCGGCTGGGCGAGCGCGGCCATGAGTTCGGCACCGTGACGGGCCGCAAGCGCCGCTGCGGCTGGTTCGACTCCGTGCTGGTGCGCCAGTCGGCAGCGGTCGGCGGCATCACCGGCATCGCGCTGACCAAGATCGACGTGCTCGACGGGTTCGATGAGGTGAAGATCTGCGTCGGCTACAAGCTGGGCGACGAGACGCTCGACTATTACCCGACCCATGCGGCGGATCAGGCCAAGGTCGTCCCCGTCTATGAGACGATGGAGGGTTGGCAGGAATCGACCGCGGGTGCGCGGAGCTGGGCAGACCTCCCGGCCCAGGCGATCAAGTATATCCGCCGGATCGAGGAACTGATCCGTTGCCCCGTGGCCCTGGTGTCGACCAGCCCGGAACGCGAGGATACGATCCTGGTTCGCGATCCCTTCGCGGATTGATCTCGGAAGGCCACGGCGACACGTCGGGGCCCTTTTGGTAAACTCCACAGCGTCCGACTTCGTTGAAGCCGTTCGCCAACAAAAAGACCCGGCCGCTCGCGCGACCGGGTCTTTCCCGTAGTGATTGACCCGAAAGGGATCAGCGCATGCCGCCGCTGCTGCCCGGGGGTGTGGTGGTTCCGCCGGTCGTGCCGCTGCCGACCTGACCGCTGGTGGTCGTATCGCTCCCCATCGTGCTGCCCCCGGTCGTGTCGGGCATGGTCGACGGCGTATTCACGGTGCTGTCCGGCGTCGTGGTGCGCGAACGGTTCTTGGACCGGGTCGTCGAGCGCGTGCTGGTGCTCGGCATCGTGCTCATCGTGTCGCCGGGCTGGCCCATGGTGGACTGGCCGGGCGTGGTGGTCTGTCCCGGCATCTGACCGGGCATCGTCTGGCCCGGCGCGGTGGTCTGTCCAGACATCCCGCCGGTCGTCCCGCCAGACACCTGCGCCATGGCGGCGGCGGGTAGGATCAGGGCACTGGCGGCGATCACATGCATATAACGCATTGTTTCTCTCCTGCTTTTTTCTCGTGTTATCAACGAGGCAGGAGAGGGCCCGTTCCTCTGGTCAGCCGCATTGGCCGCGATGAAGCAACGCCTGATCGGCTAAAACCAGCGCGACCATCGCCTCGACCACGGGAACGCCGCGAATGCCGACGCAGGGGTCGTGACGCCCCTTGGTGGCGATCTGGGTTTCTTCCCCGGTGCGGGTGATCGTATCGACGGGGGTCAGGATCGAGCTGGTCGGCTTGAACGCGACGCGCATCGTGACGGGCTGGCCGGTGGCGATGCCGCCCGCGATGCCGCCCGCATGGTTCGCCAGGAAGCGCGGACCGCCATTGCCGGCGCGCATCGGATCGGCATTCTGCTCACCGGTCAGCGCGGCGGCGGCGAACCCGTCGCCGATCTCGAAGCCCTTGACCGCATTGATGCTCATGCACGCGGAGGCAAGTTCGCTGTCCAGCTTGGCATAGAGCGGCGCGCCCCAACCGGCGGGCACGTCCGTCGCCTCGCACGCCACGACCGCGCCGACCGAGGAGCCGGACTTGCGCGCGCCGTCGACGATCGCTTCCCAGCGTTCGGCGGCCGCCGCGTCGGGGCAGAAGAACGGGTTGGCGTCGATCTGGGCATCGTCGAACGCGTCGTAATCGATCCGGTCGCCGCCGATCGACTCGACCCAAGCGCGAATCTTGACCTGCGGGATCACCGCGCGCGCGACCGCGCCCGCTGCGACCCGCGCCGCCGTCTCGCGGGCCGAGGACCGCCCGCCGCCGCGATAGTCGCGAAAGCCGTACTTCGCGTCATAGGCATAATCGGCATGGCCGGGTCGATAGGCGAGGGCGACGTTGCCGTAATCCTTGGACCGCTGGTCGACATTCTCGATCATCAGGCTGATCGGGGTGCCGGTCGTCCGCCCCTCGAACACGCCGGACAGGATGCGGACCTGATCGGGTTCGCGGCGCTGCGTGGTGAAGCGGCTGGTGCCCGGACGGCGTTTGTCGAGCCAGGGTTGAATGTCCTCTTCCGACAGCGCGATACCCGGCGGGCACCCGTCGACCACCGCGCCCAGCGCCGGACCATGACTTTCGCCCCAGGTGGTGAAGCGGAACAGGCGGCCGAAACTGTTGAAGCTCACGCAGCATCTCCCAGCCGGGCAAAGGCCGGCGCATGTGTGGCGGCCCCGCGCACGCCGCAGGGGATCAGGCCACCCTGCAGCGGGACGGCCAGGAAATAGTCGCCCGCATAGGGGCTGTCGAAACCGCTCGCGACATCGGCGGCGAAACCGAACCGGCCGTAGAAGGCGGGGTCGCCCAGCGCGAAGCACAGGACGACGCGTTCCTTCTCCAGCCGTTCGAGTCCGGCGGCGACCAGCGCCTCGCCCACACCCTGCTGCCGCCATTCGCGGGCCACGGCGATGGGGGCGAGGGCGACCGAATTGATGGGCTTGCCGCCGATCTCGACAGCCATCCGGCTGAACGCGATGGCGCCGATCAGCGTGTCGGTATCGTCATCGATGGCGACCAGCATCAGCACCATGTCGCCCTCCACGCACAGGTCGCGGACCAAAGCGGCTTCGGCGGGGGCGGGGAAGCTGGCAACGAGCAGCGCGTCGAGCGCGGCGACGTCAGTCCCCTGGGCGGGACGGATGGTTATGGTCATCGTACGACGCGACCGATCAGGCTACCCCCGGCGGCGGCAATCGCAGCGCCGCCCGCTACCCATATCCAGGGATGAACCGCATCTCGGCCCATGATCTGGCTCAGACTGATCATGAAGACGATAAACGGCAGGGCAATCATATTGCCCTTGCCACTCCATGTGCCGACGCCAAACGCACGGGCAGCGACGAGGATAACCGCCATGATCGCCGCACTTCCGCCAGCCCAAATCAACGCGTGTTCAGGCAAGCGCGATATCCGGCGCGTCTTCGGCCTTCATGCCGATGACGTTGTACCCGGCGTCGACATGGTGGATTTCGCCCGTCACGCCCGACGACAGGTCGGAGAGCATGTATAGGCCCGCGCCGCCGACATCCTCGATCGTCACGGTGCGACGCAGCGGTGAATTCAGTTCGTTCCACTTCAGGATATAGTTGAAGTCGCCGATACCGCGCGCCGCCAGCGTCTGGATCGGGCCCGCCGAGATGGCGTTGACGCGGATATTCTCCGGGCCGAGGTCGACCGCGAGATACTTGACGCTCGTCTCCAGCGCCGCCTTGGCCACGCCCATGACGTTGTAATGCGGGATGACCTTTTCCGCGCCATAATAGGTCAGCGTCAGGATCGAGCCGCCCTCGGGCATCATCGTCCGTGCGCGCTGGGCGACGGCGACCAGCGAATAGGCCGAGATGTTCATGGTCATCAGGAAATTGTCGAGCGTGGTGTCATAGTAACGACCCCGCAGCTGCGACTTGTCTGAAAAACCAATGGCATGGACCACGAAGTCGATCGTCGGCCACTCGGCCTTCAGCCCCTCAAACAGTGCGTCGAGCGATTCCATCTCGGACACGTCGCAGTCGAACAGACGCGCCACGCCCAGCTGTTCGGCCAGCGGGCGGACCCGCTTTTCCATCGCCGCGCCCTGATACGAAAAGGCGAGCTCTGCGCCCGCCTCCGAAAGCTGCTTGGCGATGCCCCAGGCCAGCGATTTGTCATTGGCCAGGCCCATGATGAGCCCCCGCTTGCCTGCCATCAATCCGTTCACGCCGTTACCGCTCCTGCCGGTTCACTTCCATCAATCGCCCTCTCTAGCCCCGTTTCCGGTGGTTCCGCCAGTGCCGCGTTCAAATGCGCACCGAAAACCAGTCCCAGGCCGATCAGATAGAAGAACAATAGCATCACGACGACGCCCGCCAAGCTGCCATAGGTCAGATCATAGCCGCCCAGCTTCGACAGCACCCAGGGCAGCAGCGCGGTCATGCTGACCCACCACGCGGCGGTGAACAAAGCTCCAGGCCATTTGGGGCAGTCGCTCTCGCGATATTTGCCCGGCGTGACCGAGTAGAAGAGCATGTAGAGCGCACCGAACATCACCACGCCCGGGATCAGCCGCGACAGGCCGACCCACCCCGCGATATCCTGGGCGAAGGGAACGAGGCGGTAGATGAACTGCTCCGCCGCGGTCAGAATACCGGCGGCAAGGAAGGACAGCAGCGCCACCACGACCGAGGCGATCATGACCAGCGTCGAGGACAGGCGCGATTTCCAGAAGGCGGCCGTTGCCTTCACGCCATAAGCGCGGTGGAAGATGTCGCGGATCGTTTCGATGAAGCCGCCAACCGTCCACAGCCCGACCAGACCGCCCAGCCAGAGGAGCGAACCGGTCCGTGCGGCCAGCACATCGGCGATCGGCTTGCGCAACAGATCGCTGACATCGGGGGGCAGGACGTGGAGGAAGCTCTCCACCGCATGTTGCGTCTCGTTGCTCTGGCCGAACAGCGAGAGCAGCGCCGCTGTCGTGATGAAGAAGGGAAACAGCGTCATCAACGCCAGATAGGCGAGGTTCCCGGCATGGATGAACCCGTCGTTGAAGACGCCGAGCGAGGTTCGCTTCAGGATTTCGAAGGCATAGGAGCCCGGCCGGACCTTGGCGAGTTGCCGGTCCAGCCGGGTGCGGGCCTTCCCATGTTCATGTGCACGTTCTTCGAGGGTCAGGCCATTCGCATCGCTCATGGAACGATCAGACGTTCATGGCGGCCCTCGGGTTCCTGCCATCGGTCCATTCCGCCGCGAACTGTTGCAGCGCGGCATCATCGGCGGGGATGTCGATGATGAGCGTGATCAACTGATCGCCGCGCCCGCCATCCTTCCTGTGAAAGCCCTTGCCCTTCAGGCGCAGCGTCTTGCCCGACGTCGTGCCCTTGGGGATGGTCAGCATCACCGGACGCTCGACGGTGGGGGCCTTCACCTGTCCCCCCAGCACCGCCTCGGTCAGGCTGATCGGCAGATCTAGGCGGACATCGTCGCCGTCGCGGGTGAAGAAGGCGTGCGGCACGACCTCGATCGTGATGATCGCATCGCCGGGGCCGCCGGGGCCCTGTTCGCCCTTGCCGCTCAATCGCATCTGGGTGCCGGTGTCGACGCCTGCGGGTAGTTTCAGGTCGATGGTCTTGCCATCGGCCAGCGTGATCCGCTGCGGGCTGAGCGCGGCGGCATCGACGAAGGGTACGCGCAGGGCATAGGCCGAATTGGCCCCCTTCGCGGCCGAACGACCCCGGCCGCCAAAGCCGCCAAAGCCCCCCGAAAAGCCGCCACGGCCAGCGCCGCCGAACATCCCCTCGAAGATATCCGACATGTCGGCACCCTCGCCGCCAAAATCGAATTGCTGGCGAAAGCCGCCCGCGCCGCCGGGGCGGGGACCGGCCCCGCCGCCGAACCCGCCCGCGCCGCCATAGCCGAAGGGCGAGGCCGGGTTGCCGTCGCCGTCGATCTCGCCCCGGTCGAACCGGGCGCGCTTGTCCTTGTCGTTCAGCAGGTCATAAGCATTGGTGACCTGGCTGAACTTCTCCGCCGCCTTGGGATTGTCCTTGTTGCGGTCGGGATGCAGTTCCTTCGCCAGCTTGCGATAGGCTTTCTTGATATCGGCTTCGCTGGCCGTTCGGCTCACGCCCAGCGTCTGATATGGATCGGCCACTCTGTTCCCCGTTGGCAGTGTATTACCGATCTATGTGGGGAAGTCCGCGCCGGAGCGCAATCCGTGTCCCACGCGTTGCAGCATGGAGAAGGAGACGGATCATGACTCAGCCGATGCAGGCCGTTGGGAAAGACGGCAAAAAAGGTGCGCCGGATGGCGTTTCGGACACGCCGGGCAAGAAGGGTGGCGAAAGCCAGGGCGGGGGTTACGAGGGTGTCCCCGAGCGAAAGGGCGACTTCCACGGCGGCCAGAGCGGCGCGGCCTATCATGGCAAGGGTGGTCATCCTGACCCGGACAAGGACAATCCCAATGCGGTGACCGAAAAGGGGTGACGATCAGGCGCCGATATACTCCGCCGTCCAATAGGGCGAGATCGTTCGCCATCGCAAGGTCGTATAGAGCGCACGGCCTTCGTCGGTAGCAACGAGCAGCGAGGGGCCATGATGGCGTTTGGTTCCGGCCAGGGTCTTCATCAGCGCCGTGCCAAGACCTTTGCGGCGATGCGCGGGCGCCGTGACGATCCGGTCGTAGACAAAAGCGTTGGGCGTATCGGCGCCATAGCCACTCGCCGCCAAATCCCCGCTGTCGTGAAGAATGCGTACGGCCGTCACCGCGCCGGTTCGCGACACGTCGATCCGGTAACCGGAGGGTAGAGCGGCCTCCGTCTGACGATCGTCGGCCTGCATGAAATAGGAGGCGGAATGGATGTGCCAGCCGTTCGGCAAAACCGCGCGGAGATTTTCCGCCTCACCGAGCCATTTCAGCAAGTGGCCCGGTGCGCGAACCGAGCGGGCCAGATCACGCAACCTTTCGTTGATCTGGGTGAATATCCAGCGGCATGTCTCCACCTCGCTGTGGGTGTCGACGCGGTAGCCGCCATGATCGGCGACCGGCAGCGGCACGCCGCGCGCCAGGGAGCGACCGGTCAGCCAAGCCAGGGCGAGGTCAGTCGGTACCGTCACGTGTCGATCGTGGCGGGGCTGAGGACTGGCGATTCCGTTTCATCGACCGGCGCGACATCCACGCTGACATCCATCTTCTGCGCACCCGAGCCCAGCACCACGCCATCGACCGGCGCGATCTCGGCATAGTCGCGGCCGACCGCGACGATGATATGGTCGCCCGCCATCCAGATGCCGTTGGTAGGGTCGACGCCGACCCAGCCGGCTTGCGGCCCGCCCCAGATCAGCACCCAGGCATGGGTCGCGTCCGCACCGACCAGCCGCGCCTGGCCCGGCGGCGGCAGGGTGCGGATATAGCCCGAGGCATAGGCCGCGGGGATGCCTGCCGCGCGCAGGCCCGTGATCATGATCTGCGCGAAGTCCTGGCACACGCCGCGCCGCTGGCGAAAGGCCTCGGCCGGGGGCGTGTCGACCAGGGTGGCAGCGGGATCGAAGGCGAATTCGCGCTGGATACGGTGCGCCAGCGCGAAGCCTGCCTCCAATGCGCCGCGATCCGGCGACAGGTCGGGCGCGCACCATTCGGCAATGGCCGGGTCGAGCGGGATCAGCGGCGAGGGAAAGATATAGTTGGCGGGCCCCGCCGCCGACAGGTCGCGGCTCGACCGGGCAAGCGCGGATACCTCGGCCAGCGTGGGGTCGCTGGGAGAGGGCATCGGCACCGGGCGGTCCACCACCATCCGCGCACGGCTCTCGATGGTCAGGCTGCGCACCGGGCGGTCGACGACCAGCCGCGTGACATGCGCCAGCCCCGCCTCGGCCCGCGCGGAGCGGGTGCGTCCGACCGGCTCGACGATCAGGTCGTAGGTCTCCAGCCGCTGTCCGGGCCAGTCGATCGGCTGGAGCCGCAGGTTGCAGCGGGCATATTTGACCTGCGCGCCGTAATCGAAGCGGGTGATGTGGCGGATGTCGTAGATCATGCGAGGGTAAGTCCCCCAGCGCGCAACGGCTCCGCGCCTTGCAGGAAATAGCGCCTGGCGATCGCTTCCGACAGCAGGCCCAGCCGCCGCTCGACATCGCCCAGCGTATCGGCGTCGAGGGTGCGGGCATCCGCCGTTTCCAGCGCGGCGCGGACCGCGATGGCCTGGGCCTGTTGCGGCTCGGCCATGTCGTCGTCGGACAGGACGGGCAGGCGCGACAGGCAGTCGGCGATGCGCGCGGTCTGGTACGCCAAGGCACGCGGATTGTTGGGATCGAGCGCGACGAGGTCCACCACGGCGACGCGCGCGATACCGGTCGGATAACGCTGGCGATAGCTGATCTGGCTGTTGGCGAGGTCGAGCAGGGTGGACAGGTCGTCCGCCGACGCGCCCGCCATGCCGAACAGCCTCGTTGCCCTTGCCACCGCCATTGCGCGTTCGACCCGGCGACCGAGATCGTGGAAGCGCCAGGCGGTGGTCCTGACCATATGCTCGGCGGACAGCCCGGCAATGGCGGCATAGCGCCGCTGGAGCGAGCCCGCCCGGTCGAGCATCCCCGGATGACTGGGGAAGGGGGCTTCCAGCAGGCGCACCATGTCGGCAGACAGCCGGTCGCGCGACCCCTCGCTGATCCCGCGCGCCAGCCTGTTGATCCGCGCCACTGAGTGCCAGCCCTCATCCTCCATCGCGGTGCGCGCGAACTGGGTGAGGGCGGCGCGACGCAGGCTGTCGGGATGCGGGGCCGCGCCGCCGCCGGTGATGAGCCCGACCAGCCGCCCCAGCGTGCGCGGGTCGAGCGCCCCCCCGCCATCGACATCGATCGAATTGCCCAGCATGACCCGGATCGCGGCGAGCAGCGCCTCGCCCCGTTCCAGATAACGGCCGAGCCAGAAGAAGTTGTCCGCGACCCGGCTGGGCAGCGTTCCCGGATTGCGCCGCACATGCAGCGAATCGGGATCGGCGAGCAGCGAGACGGGGGCCACCGGCTCGGCCCCGTGAATGCAGACATCGGCGGACCACAGGCCCTCGCCGATCATCGCGGCGGTCGCCTCGGGATGCTCACCGATCCGACCGAACCCGCCGGGCAGGACGGTCCAGCGGCCCTCGGCATCACGCGCGGCAAAGACTCGTAGAGAGAAGGGACGCGGCTCCAGCCGGTCGCCGATGACGACGGGCATGGTCGACAGGCGCACCATCTCCTGGCCGACATAATCCTGCGGCCGCCGGGCCATGTCGTCGCGCAGCGTGGCGCGTTCCTCGGCCGACAGGCTCGCCCCCGTCCGCGCGCCATCGGGCAGGCCGAGCGGGCGGGGGCCGAAGGCCGGGGCGATCAGCAGCCGGTCGAGATGCTCGGCGACATGCGCCGCCTGTGCCGGGCCGCCGCACCACCAGGTCGCGATATTGGGCAGCCGGAGCGCCTCGCCCGACAGATGCTTCGCCAGCGCGGGCAGGAAGGCGGAGACGGCCGGGCTCTCCATCACGCCCGCACCCGGCGCATTGGCAATCACCACCTGCCCCTCGACATAGGCGTCGATCAGGCCGGGCACGCCGATCTGCGAATGGCTGTCGAAGGCCAGCGGGTCGAGCATCCGGGGATCGAGCCGCCGCCACAGCGCGTCGATCCGTTTCAGCCCCGCGACGGTGCGGACATAGACCTGTCCCTCGATCGCGGCGAGGTCGGCGCCCTCGACCAGCAACAGGCCCAGATAGCGCGCCAGATGCGCCTGTTCGGGATAGCTGGGGTTGAAGCGGCCGGGCGTCAGCAGGCCGATGCGCGGGTCGGCCCTCCGGCACTGGGCGGCGAGCCCGGCGCGAAAGGCGGCGAAGAAGGGCGCATGCCGCTCCACGTTCAGCCGGTTCTGAAGGCCGCCCAGCGTCCGGCTGACCGCCAGCCGGTTCTCCAGCGCATAGCCCGCGCCCGCCGGATTGCGCAGGTGATCGGCCAGCACCCGCCATTCGCCGTCCGGCCCGCGCGCCAGGTCGAAGGCGACGAAGCTCAGATGATGGCCGCCCGGCGGCGTCACGCCGACCATCGGTCGCAGGAAATAGGGGCTGCCGGTCGCCAGCGCGGCGGGGATATGCCCCTCCGCCACCAGCCGTCCGGGGCCGTAGAGGTCGGCGAGGATCGTCTCCAGCAGATCGGCGCGCTGGGTCACGCCCGCCGCGATTCCCGCCCATTCGCCGCTGTCGATCAGCAGGGGCACGGGGGAGACGGGCCAGGGGCGCTCGTCGGTTTCGCCGATGATGCGGAAACCGGTGCCGATATCGGCGGCGTGCCGCTGCACCCGTTCGCGTGCATGGGCCAGGTCGCTGGCGACGGCGGCCAGTTCCTCCAGCATCGCACGCCAGGCGGGGTTGTCGGAGCCCGCCAGCACGTCCGCCTCGCCCGCGGTGGCGCGATAGGCGGCGATCCAGGCGGCGGCCTGGGCGGGGCTGTCCTCTGCGGGGTCCATGTGGGCGGGAAAATCGCCGGATCGGACCGATGTTGCAACACATGATTGGCGATGGGCCGATTTGGTCCGAATAAATCCTTGGTCGTCAAAGCCATGAGGACCGGACTCAGCGTTTCCGTTCGTGACGTTGGTTTTCCCGGCCCACAGGCGTATGGGCGGGCGCATGGCAGACGATCCCCATGCACTCTTCCGCGCCTGGTTCGCCAAGGCGCGGGCGAGCGAAATCAACGATTCCAACGCGATGGCGCTGGCGACGGTCGATGCGCAGCTCCAGCCTTCGGTGCGCATGGTGCTGCTCAAGGGTCATGACGAGCGCGGATTCGTGTTCTACACCAATCGCGAAAGCCGCAAGGCGCAGGAGCTGGGCGAAGGCAGCAAGGCCGCGTTGCTGTTCCACTGGAAGTCGCTGCGTCGTCAGATTCGCATCGAGGGCCCCATCTCGCGCGTCGATGATGCCGAGTCGGACGCCTATTTCGCCAGCCGCGGCCGCGATTCGCAATTGGGGGCCTGGGCTTCGGACCAGTCGCGCCCGCTCGACGCCCGTCAGACGTTCGAGGCGCGGTTCGAGGCGATGCGTGCCCGGTTCGAGGGCGGCGACGTGCCGCGCCCGCCGCATTGGGGCGGATATCGCGTGACCCCGCAACGGATCGAGTTCTGGCTCGACCGCGAACACCGGCTGCATGAGCGCCGGGTTTTCACCCGTACGGCCGAAGGTGGCTGGAACGAAGGATTGCTGTTTCCGTGACCCAGGACGAACGTAAGAGAGTCATTCCGCTGGCGACCCGCGCGGCGCTGGCCAGCGTCGGCATGGCGCTGTTCCTGCTGGCCCTGAAGGGATTCGCCGCGTGGCGGACCGGATCGGTCGCGATGCTGGGCTCGCTGGCCGACACCGCGCTCGACCTGCTCGCCAGCTTGGTGACGCTGTACGGTGTGCGGCTGGCCGCGACCCCAGCCGACCACGACCATCGGTTCGGGCATGGCAAGGCGGAGGCGCTGGCGGCGCTGTTCCAGGTCGCGCTCATCACCGCCTCGGCGGCGGGCATCGCCTGGCGCGCGGTCATGGCGCTGGGCGCGGACAATCCGACCAGCGACGCAGAGTTCGGTATCGGCGTGTCGGTGATCGCGATCGCCGCGACCGTCGTTCTGCTCGCCTATCAGCGCAGCGTTATCCGCCGCACCGGATCGGTCGCGATCCTGGCGGACAATGTCCATTACCAGTCGGATGTGATGCTCAACGGATCGGTCATCATCGCGATGGTGCTGGACCAGTATCTCGGCTGGCACGGCGCGGACCCGATCTTTGGCATCGCCATCGCGCTGTGGCTGGCCTGGGGCGCGTTCCAGGCATCCTCGACCGCGATCGACCAGCTGATGGACAAGGAATGGTCCGACGACCAGCGCGCCGCCTTCCTCGATGTCGCCGCGCGCCAGCCGGGGCTGAAGGGCATTCACGACTTCCGCACCCGTCGCTCGGGCAGCCACGACTTCGCGCAGTTCCATATGGAGGTCGACCGCAACATGACGGTCGCCGCCGCACATGACGTGGTCGAAGGCGTAGAGCGGGCGCTGCGTCACGCTTTCCCCAAGGTCGAGGTGCTGATCCACCTCGATCCCGAAGGCCATGTCGACACCGACAATCCGCTGGTCGAGGCAGACGTGACCCCCCACTGGTTCGGCAAGCGCGTAGGCTATTGATGCGCATTCCCTTCACCCAGGTCGATGCCTTTGCCGACGCAGCCTTTGGCGGCAATCCGGCGGCGGTGATGATGTTGTCTGCCTGGCTGGACGACGCCACGCTGCTGGCGATCGCGCGGGAAAACAACCTGTCCGAAACCGCCTTCCTCATGCCGCATGACGGCGACGAGGCGGATTTCGACCTGCGCTGGTTCACGCCGGGCGACGAGGTGGAGATGTGCGGCCATGCCACGCTGGCGAGCGGGCATGTCGTGCTGTCGTCAGATACGACGCGGAACCGGGTGCGCTTCGCCACGCGCCATGCCGGGGTGCTGGAGGTGGCACGCGACGGGCTGGGCTATAGCCTGTCCTTGCCCGAGCGCACGCCGTCACCCGAGCCGCTGCCCGCCGTGGTCGAGGCGCTGGGCGTCGATGGCGTGGTCGAGACGCTGCGCCATCCGGCGGGCTATTCCGTCGTCGTGGTCGACGAGGCGGCAACCGTGCGGGCTTGCGCGCCCGACTTCGTCGCACTGGCCAGGGCGGGGCGCTATGTCGTCATCCTGACCGCGCGCGGCGCGGCGGGCGAGGCGGATGTGGTCAGCCGAGTCTTCGTACCCGCCTTCGCCATCGACGAGGACCCGGTGACGGGTGCGGCTCATGCGGTCATCACGCCCTATTGGACGGAAAAGCTGGGCCGCAACGCCTTCACCGCCGAACAGGCCAGCGCGCGGGGCGGGCGGTTGACCTGTCGGCTGGACGGCGACCGGGTCATCCTGGGTGGCGGATGCGTGACGGTGATCGAGGGAACGTTCCTGCTGCCGTGATCGCGCGTCGATCGGTGAATCGTTGCGGTCGTCCAATCCTCACCTTATTATGGCGGGCGGTCTCTACGACGAGAGCATCGGCTGATGTGGAACGTGGACGCGGCGCTGAAACATTTGCGGCTTCATGCGAAAGAAGCAAGTCGCGGACAATGCGCCAGATATGTGCGTGAAGCCGTAGAGGCGGGCGGTGTGGCGCTGGTTCGCCATACATCTGCCAAAGACTATGGCAGCAGTCTCACGAAGGTCGGTTTCGTTTCCCAAGGCGCACTGGCCACCGGCTTTCGGGCTGGCGATATCGCGATCATTCAACCGATCAAGGGCCATCCGCACGGCCATATCTGCATGTATGATGGCCGCTACTGGATTTCCGATTTCAAGCAGTTGCACGGCTTTTATCCAGGACCGAGTTATCGCAAGCTGAAGCCATCCTATCAGATCTATCGTTATCCCGGCGCCGGCACCGCAAGCCGCGCTGACGAGCAGGTGGGCGTGCCCGCCGGAAAGGCAAGGCTATGAATCCCAGCATTCGGACGATCGCGGCGGCATGTCTGGCCTCGACGATGGTGATCGGCAACCTCCCCGCCGATGCGACCGGGATGGCGGTTACGGCACCACGGCTCAAAGCGCCTGACGCCGTCGCGCGGGATTTTTATACCTGGTATGTCGGCCTGATGGCTCACGACAAGGAGCCGACCGACGAGCCTCAGGTCTATGCCCGTTACGTGAGCAAGTCGCTCCGCGCGAGCATCGCTCGGCAGATCGCCAGCCCGGACGGCATGGAGGCCGATTACTTCGTCAAGGCGCAGGACTATATGGACTCATGGATCGGTCATGTCGCATCGACCCCGGCTATGGTTCGCGGCAATGCCGCCCAGACGGTCGTGACCTTGGGCAGCGGCGCAAAGCCATGGCGGCTTTCCGTCCGATTGGCCAAGGAAGACGGCGGCTGGAAGATTGCCAGCGTCTCGCGTCGATAGAGCTTTGATCCGCGGGGCGGCCATGCGCGATCGGTGGGCGAACATCACTCCGCCGCCCGCAATGTCTCCGCCGCCTGCAGGTCCACCGACACCAGCCGGCTGACCCCGCGTTCGATCATCGTCACGCCGAACAGCCGGTGCATCCGGCTCATCGTCACGGCATTGTGCGTGACGATCAGATAGCGCGTATCCGTCTCGCGCGTCATCCGGTCGAGCAGTCCGCAGAATCGGTCGATATTGGCATCGTCCAGTGGCGCATCGACTTCGTCCAGCACGCAGATCGGCGCGGGGTTGGTCAGGAACAGGCCGAAGATCAGCGCCACCGCCGTCAGCGCCTGTTCGCCGCCCGACAGCAGGGTCAGCGACTGGAGTCGTTTACCCGGCGGCTGCGCCATGATCTCCAGCCCGGCCTCCAGCGGATCGTCCGAATCGACCAGCGCCAGATGTGCCGATCCGCCGTCGAACAGCGTCGCGAACAGCGTCTGGAAATGGCCGTTCACCGCCTCGAACGCCTCCAGCAGCCGCTGCCGCCCCTCGCGGTTGAGCAGCCCGATCGAGCCGCGCAGGCGCGCCACCGCCTGGACCAGATCCTCGCGCTCGGCGGCACTCGCCGCGCCGCTCGCCTCCAGCTCGGCCAGTTCCTGTTCGGCGACCAGGTTGACCGGGCCGATCCGCTCGCGATCGGCGGATAGCTTATCATGCGCGGCGGCCTCGGCCTGGGGCGAGCCGACGCCTGCGCTCTCAAATCCCAGCTTTTCGGGCAGGACCGGGGCAGGGCAGGCGAAGCGCTCGCCCGACACGCGGCCCAGTTCGACGCGGCGGAGTTCGTGATTCTCGACCCGTGCCAGCGCCCCTGCGCGTGCCTCCCGCGCCGCCGACAACAGGGCATTGGCCCCGGCATGGGCCGCCTCGGCGGCGCGAAGGGTGCGTTCGGCCTCCGCCTCTTCGTCTTGCGTACGTTCGGCTTCGCCCTTGGCGGTGTCGTGCGCGGCGGCGAGGGTGGCGATCTCCTCGGCGAGTTGCGCGGGGCGGTCGGCGAGCGCGGCGGCATCCTGGTCCAGCGCGGCGGCGCGGGCATCCATGTCGGCGATCCGTCCCGCCGCTTGGCCTGCGCGCTGGTCCCAGCTTTCCGCCTCCGACGTCGCGGCGGCCAGCCGGTCGCGGGTCTGGGCCAGGCTGCGCTCCAGTGTCGTCCGCTCCGACCGGGCGAGTGCCACTGCCGAGCGCGCCAGCTGCGTCTCGGTCTGCAGCCGCGCCGTCTCCGCCGCGCTCGCCGAGCCGTCGGGCAGCGCGGCCAGCGCCGCCTCCGCGCGGTCGCATTCGGCACGCGCCTCTTCCATCTCGGCGGCGATCCGTTCGGCGCGGGTGGCGAGGTCGGCGCGCTGGGCGGACAGCCGCTCGATCACGGCCTGCGCGCGGTCCTCGGCGCGCTGGGCATCGCGCAAGTTGGTGACGGCGGTGGCGTGGAGCGTGCGCGCACTGGCGGCGGCGGCGCGGGCGCGGGCGATGCGATCCTCGATCACCGCCCGCGCCTCGGTCGCGGCCTGAACCGCCGCCTCGGCCGCCGGACGCTCCGCCTCCAGCGCTGCGAGCCGGTTGCGCCGCTCCATCCGCTCGGCCGCCGCCGCGCCGCCGCCCTCGCCGATATAGCCGTCCCAGCGTCGCAGCCGCCCCTCGCGTGTGACCAGCCGCTGACCGACCGCCAGGGGCTGGCCCGAATCTACCTCGACGAGGAAAATCTGCGACAGCCGCCGGGCGAGCGTCGCCGGCGCGGCGATCCGTTCGCCCAGGCTCAGCGTCCCGATCGGCGGGGCGGGATCGCCGGGCGAGACGTCCGAGCCGTGCCAGTCGATCAGCGGCGTATCCAGTTCATCGCCCAGCGCCGCCGCCAGCGCCCGCTCGAACCCGGGTTCGGCCTGCACTTCGTCGAGCAGCCGGTCACCGCTCTTGCGCTCGGTCGCACGGGTCAGGGTCGCCGCTTCGGCATCCAGCGCGGCGAGCGCGGCGATGGCGCGGGCGCGGGTCGCCTCGGCCGCATCGCGCTCGGCACTGGCGGTCAGCTCGCTTTCCTCGGCCCAGCCGAGCGCGGCGTGCGCCTTGTCCGCATCGATCCGGGCGGCGGCCTGGGTCGCGACGGCGGCTTCGCGCGCGGCCTCCTGTTCGGCCATATTGGGCAGCGCCTCGATCGCGGCGGCAACCGCGCGGGCGTCGCGTTCGGCGCGGGCGTGGCGACCTTGCGCATGGGCGAGCGCAGCCTCGGCGATACGACGCTCGGCAGCCTCCGCCGCCTGGGCGGACAGCGCCCGGGCGAGCGCCACCTCGGCATCGCGATTCTTCGTCTCCGCCTCGGCCAGCAGCGCGTCGAGTCGGGGCATGGCCTGCATGGCATGGGCGATCCGCGCGTCCAGATCCTCGCGCTCCTCGACCAGCCGTCCGATTGCGGCGGCCGCGTCATGCGCTAGCGAGTCCTCGCGCGCTCGGTCCTCGGCCAACCGCGCACGGGTGGTCGCCAGTTCCTCGATCCGGCGTTGCAGGCCATGGCGGCGGTCGCGCGCGCGGGACAGGGCATGGCCCGCCTCGCTCAGCGCATCGCGGGCGGCCAGCGCGGCGGCGCGGGTGCGCGCGGCAAGCAGCGCGGCCGCCTCCTGCGCTTGGGCCGCATCCCGCTCGGCGGCGGTCGTGCTGGCGACCTGGGCCTCGGCGGCCTCCGCTTCGGCCTTGGCAGTGGCGGCGGCCCCGGCGGCGTCGCGCCAGCGGGCGAAGATCATCCGTGCCTCTGCCAGACGGATCTGCTCGGAGATCAGGCGATAGCGCTCCGCCGCACGCGCCTGTCGCCGCAGGGTGGCGATGCGGGCATCCTGATCGGCAATCGCCTCGTCCAGCCGCGTCAGGTTCGCCTCGGTCGCGCGGAGTTTGCCTTCCGCATCGCGGCGGCGGACATGAAGCCCGGCGATCCCGGCCGCTTCCTCCAGCATCGCGCGGCGCTCGGCAGGCTTGGCGGCGATGACCGCGCCGATCCGGTTCTGGCTGACCAAGGCGGGCGAGTGCGCGCCAGTGGCGGCATCAGCGAAGAGGAGGGCCACATCCTTGGCCCGCACATCGCGCCCGTCGATCCGGTAGGCCGAGCCGGCGCCGCGTTCGATCCGGCGGACGATCTCGGTCTCCTCGCCCTCACGCTCGGCCAGGATCATGACCTCGGCAAAGTCGCGCGGCGGGCGGGTGGCGGTCCCGGCGAAGATCACGTCTTCCATGCCCGCCCCGCGCATCGAGCGCGCGCTGTTCTCGCCCATCGTCCAGCGCAACGCTTCGAGCAGGTTCGACTTGCCGCAGCCATTGGGCCCGACAACACCGGTCAGCCCCGGTTCGATGACCAGATCGGCCGGATCGACGAAGCTTTTGAAACCCGAAATGCGAAGCCGCTTGATCTGCACGGACCCGGTCGCCGCTCCCCCGATGTGTGGTTAACCGATAGCGAATGGCGGCAAGATGTCGAGGGGGGAGGGCGAGACAGGACTACCTGGCTTTTGCCTCTGGCACTTTTGCGAGCGACGCTCTGTTCAGGCGGATGTCCGAGACCGTGCCGTCACAGGCGGCGATTTCCATGCTGAGCCCTTCGCCATCGAGGAATCGGAGACCCTTTAACGCGGATATGGGCTTCTGTGTGATTTCCCAGCTCAGAGAATCGGGAAGGTATCGTGCGACAAGCTCATAACCCACGATATCCTTCTTGGGCGGCATTTTGGGCGCGCCCGCTATCACGACCTTGGCAATGGCGAGTGCGGCGGCTTGATCGGCGGCTATGGGAAAGGGCAGTGCGCATGGGGGCGAAGTGTTCAGCGTTGCGAGAAGCGCAAGAAACACGGGCAATCTCCAGAAAAGCAGGCGCTAGCGTTACCCGAAACGTTCTAGAGCAAATGATTGCATCGGGGTCGCCGTTGTAGCTCCCTCAAGCATCGCCGCTACCAATTCTCCCGTAATCGGCGCGAGGGTCAGCCCCAGATGGTTGTGTCCGAACGCATAGGACACGCCCTTCGTCCTCGGCACCCGACCGATCGCGGGTAGGTAATCCGGCAGGGTCGGCCGTGCGCCCATCCAAGGCTTCGCATCCGCGCCGATCGGCAGACCCAGCGCGGCGATGTGGCGGCGCAGGCGGTTCCATTTGGCGGGGTCGGGTTTGGCCTGCGCGCGGGCGAACTCGACGATGCTGGCGGCGCGCAGGCCCCCGGCGAAGCGGGTGACGATCATCGAGCGGTCCTCGAACACCACCGGGGACAGGGTGGCGGGCCAGTCGACGTCGGGGCCGGTCTGGAGGTGATAGCCGCGCTCAGCGATGATCGGGGCCTTCAGGCCGAAGGGGCGGAGGAGGGCCGCGCTCGCCACGCCTGACGTCACGACGATCTGGTCGGCGGACAGGCTGCGGTGGTCGGTCAGGCGGACCTCGCCGTCGCTGATCGCCTCAACGCACGCGACGAGGCGGATGCCGCCGTCTGCCAGGAAGCGTGCGGTTGTGGTTTCGGCCAGCCGGGTCGGATCGGCGATCTGGCCGCTGCCCTCGAAACGGATGCCGCCTGCGATGGGCGCGCGGACGCGGGTGCGCCAGTCCTGCAACTCCGCCTCGGTCAGCGGGCGGAAACGCGCGGTGCCGGTATCCGCCGCCTGCCAGTTGGCGAGACCGCGCGCGGCACTCTCCGGCGTTTCCCATAGGACGACATGGCCGTCGGGGCGGAGCAGATCGGGTGCACCGAGCGCGGCGACGTGACGCTGCCAGGCGGGCATCGCCTGGGCGAGCAATGCCGCCAGTGCCTGATGCGAACGCTCGTACCGCGCGGGGCGGGCGGTCTTCAGCAGGCGGAGCGAGAAGGGCAGCCAGGTGGCGATCTCGCGCGGCGGCAGGGCAAGTGCGCCGCCGCGGCAGAACAGCCGCTTGGCGAAACCGCGCACCATCGCGGGGGAAGCGATCGGCTCGGCCTGTTCGGTCGCGATATGGCCCGCATTGCCCCAGGATGCGGCGCGCGGGGTCTCCTCCGCCTCGATCAGCGTGACGGCCCAACCGGCGCGTTGCAGCGCGAGCGCCGTGGTCGTGCCAATGACGCCACCACCGACCACGATGACCGTGCGATGATCCGAGGGGCTCGCGTGATTTTCCGGCTTGGGCATAGGGCTGGTCATATCGTATACGGATTTTACAGCAAGGGAATCCTGATGACGTCACCCACGATCCGCCACACCTTTTTCTGCATCGACGGCCACACGGCGGGCAACCCGGTTCGGCTGGTGGCGGGCGGTGCGCCGCTACTGCGCGGGGCGAGCATGGCCGAGCGGCGACTGGATTTCCTGGAGCGGTTCGACTGGATTCGCACCGGCCTGTGCTTCGAGCCGCGCGGGCATGACATGATGTCGGGCGGCTTCCTCTATCCGCCTTGCGAGGCGGACAGCGACGCGGCGATCCTGTTCATCGAGACGAGCGGCTGCCTGCCGATGTGCGGGCATGGCACCATCGGGATGATCACCTTCGGCCTGGAAAACGGCCTCATCACGCCGCGCGAGCCCGGCAAGCTGAAGGTCGAGGTGCCTGCGGGCACCATCCATATCGAATATGAAAGGGACGGCGCAAAGGTCACGGCGGTCCGCATCCGCAATGTCCCTGCCTATCTGGCGGCCGAGGGAATTCAGATCGACGTGCCGGGCTTCGGGCCGCTGACGCTCGATGTCGCCTATGGCGGCAATTATTATGCGATCGTCGAGCCGCAGGGGGCCTATACCGGCCTCGACGATCTCGGCGCGTCGAAGCTGGTGGAACTCAGCCGCACGATCCGCGAACTGGTGCGCGAAAAGTTCGAGCCGGTGCATCCGCTCGAACCATCCATCCGGGGGGTCAGCCATGTGCTGTGGGCCGACAAGCCCTCGGCAGAGGATGCGGACGGGCGCAACGCGGTGTTCTATGGCGAGCGGGCAATCGACCGGAGCCCTTGCGGCACCGGGACCTCGGCGCGCCTCGCGCATCTGGCGGCCAAGGGGCGGCTGAAGGTCGGCGACCGCTTCGTGCACGAAAGCTATATCCGTAGCCGTTTCATCGGCCGGGTCGAGGAAGCGACGGAGCTCGGCGGACAGACGGCGATCGTGCCGTCGATCCAGGGCTCTGCGGTATCGACCGGCTACAACACGATCTGGATCGACCGCGAGGACCCGTTCTGGGCCGGGTTCACGGTGGTGTAAGGCCGACGCTCACGCGAAGTCGCGAAGGGACTGGATCGACAGCATTCCTCCCCTGCAAGGGGAGGGGGACCATGCGAAGCATGGTGGAGGGGTGTCCCCGGTCGCATATGTGCCGCGCCTTTCCCGCCGGGACACCCCTCCGTCAGGCCTTCGGCCTGCCACCTCCCCTGCAAGGGGAGGAATAGGATAAATGGCGATCCTTCACCCCAGATCGTCGATCGCAGGCTGCGGCTCGGTGAACCAGGCCGCGCCCGTCTCGGTGACGTGGAAATGATCCTCCAGCCGTACGCCGAAGCGGTCGGGCACGACGATCATCGGTTCGTTGGAAAAGCACATGCCCGGCGTCAGCGGGGTCTTGTCGCCGCGCACCAGATAGGCAGGTTCGTGGATCGACAGGCCGATGCCGTGGCCGGTGCGGTGCGGCAGGCCGGGCAGGCGATAGTCGGGGCCCAGGCCCGACCGATCGAGCACGGCACGCGCGGCATAGTCCACCGACTCGCACGACTCGCCCGGCCGGACGGCGGCGAAGGCGGCGGCTTGGGCTTCCTTTTCGATGTCCCAGATGCGGCGGATTTTGTCACCGACCTCGCCGAACGCATAGGTGCGGGTGATGTCGCTGTGATAGCCGTCGATCAGCGTGCCGGTATCGACCAGCACCAGATCGCCGTCGCGCAGCACGTCGTCCTGCGGCAGGCCATGCGGAAAGGCGGTCGAGCGGCCGAATTGCACCGCGCAGAAGTAATTGCCGGTCGAGGCACCCAGTGCCCGGTGCGCCTGGTCGATGAAGCGGATCACCTCTGATGCGCGGATGCCTTCGTGCAGGATACGCGCAGCGCGGCGATGGACCTCCAGCGTGATGTCCATCGCTTGGCTCATCAGCGCGATCTCGGCGGGCGACTTGATCGAGCGACAGCCGTCCACGACGGCTGCGCCGCTCACCAGCGACACGCCCGGTGCCGCCTGACGAATGCGGTCGACGAACAGGAAGGCCAGCGCCGGATCGATCGCCAGGGTCTTCGCACCGTTTAGCGCATCTGCGACCAGCGCGGAGGGGCTTTCATCCTCTTCCCACAGGCGGATGTCGGTGGCAGGGATGCTGAGGCTCGCCTCGAACGAGCCGAGCTCGAAGGCGGGGCAGATGAAGATCGGATCGCCTTTGATCGGCAACAGCATGGCGACCAGTCGCTCGGTCGCGCCCCAGGCGACGCCGGTAAAGTAGCGCAACGACGCGCCCGCCCCGATCAGCAGCGCATCGGCGCCCATCTGCGCGGTCAGTTCGCGCGCCCGGTCCATTCGGCGCGCGCGTTCCTGCGCCGTGATGACCGGCGCGGGGTTCGCCAAGGGCGACAGGCTCGCCAGTTCGCGCTCCGCCGTCGATCCGCCGATCATCCCTGCCATCTCGCTTACTCCATTTCGTATACCGTTGGAGCGTCTAACGCGAGTTCGGGCGTCACGCCACCCGGCGCAGGCGATAGCCGTCGGGGCCTTGCGCCACATAACCGAGCCGCACCGCGCCTTGCAGCGCGGCGGCGACCGCGCGTTCGACCTGACGGCCTTGCGCGAAATGCTGGGCGATCGCGGTAGCGCTCAGCGGGCGGTCGGTGGCGAGGAGCGCAAAGACGCTGGCGATTCGGCCACCCAGATCGCGGGGGAAGACGGGCTTGGCGGTGGTCGGCTCGGCCAGCGGCAGCGCGCGATCGGTGGGGGCGATCGGCGTCGCGCCCGCGCGGCGGCTCTGGAAATCGGGACGGAGCCACTGGACCCTGCCGCTGCGTTCCTCGGCCCGCCGCTCGGCATTCAGGGCGACCAGCCGCTCGACCATCTCGGGCGCGGTAATGGTCGCGGGCCAGCCATAGGCGGTGATGACGGCGGCATCGATCTGGTCATGCAGCCGCGCGATCAGGTCGACCGATCCGGCGCGGCGCAGGTGCTCCTCCTCACCGATCAGCCGGGCACCTGCGACCAGCTTGGCGCGCAGATTGTAGAGACCGGTCAGGGTCAGGTCGGGCACCTCGGCTAGGATGCGCTTGCGGGTCGCGTCGAGCTCTTCGGCGAGATCGGCGATGGTGCGCGTCGCGGTGCCGTTCGCCTCGGGAAAGGGGAAGGGGTCGAAGACCTGGGTCTTGGTGTAGCGGTGGCCCTGCTCGAACTTGGCGACGCCCATCAGCCCGCAATTGGCATAGGTCCAGGCCAGGCTGGTCGAAGACGACAGCACGCCCAGATGGAGCGCTTCCTCGGACGCGACGCATACCAGCATGTTGTCCGGCAGCGTATCCGCCTCGAGAAACTGGAAAAGGCGGTGCTTGGCGGTTTCCACCGTGGCAATGTAGCGGGACAGCCCCTCCAGCGCCGGGCGTAGTTCTCGGCGCGGTTCACCGAACAACCACCATTGGTTGCGGTAGCTGGCTCGGGCGTTGCCGTCCCGCTCGGGCTTCACGGTCCGCAGCAGATGCCCGTACACCTCGGGAAAGCGTTGCCGCACCTCGGCTTCGGACAGGCCGAGCAGGTCGATGACCATGGCCCCGCGTGTCCGGGCGGTCAGGTCGCGTCCGTGACAATAGGGGCGGATATGGCGCTCCAGCCCTTCACGGCGGCCGAGTCCCAGCAGCATGGCCTCGGCGGGTGAGACGATGAAGCCTGCGCCGTGAAGCTTCACCCCCGGCGAACAGAGCCATTGATTGGCGAGCAGCGGCTGGGCTCGGGTCACATCGATTCCCACCGACAGGTCGGCATTGATCTGCCCGATCGTCTCGGCAAAGCGGATCGTCGGGGTGTCGCTGTCCAGCCCGCTTTCGTGGACGATCCGCAGGCGGCGTCCCTCGGCGGAGCCGCGCGCGACCACCGTCATCGCGATGCGCACCATCGCGGCATCGGGTGTCGCCTTGGTCCAGGGATGGTCGGGAATGGCATGGAGGATCGTCAGCGGCACCGGGCCTTCGATCGCACGCGCGATGACCCGGCGGCCGAAGGTCTGGGTGATCGAGTTGGTGGTGACGAAGCCGAAGCGGATCAGCGGCGAGCCCCTGGCCGCCAGTGCCTGCGCCGCGCGGTCCCACCAATAAAGGACATAATCGGCGGCGCGCGGCATCTTCGGATAGGCGCGCCACAGCGCCTCGGCCATGCCCTCCGGCAGCCGCCCGCGCAGGTCCTTGCCGCCGATGAAGGGCGGGTTGCCGACTATGAACTCCGCTACGGGCCAGGGTGTCTTCGCGCCGGACGGGGTAAGCAGCGCGTCGGCGGTGACGATCGACTGGACATCCTCCAGTACCGGATCGGACACCTGCCCGCCATTGCGCAACTGCCAGCGGATATAGCCCAGCCACAGCACCAGCTGGGCGATGGCGGCGGCGCGGGCATTATATTCGATGCCGTGGAAATTGCGCGGGTGCACCGTCTCGGTATCCAGATGCAGGATTTCCTCGCCCGACAGTTCGGCGAGCACTTCGAGGACTTCGCCCTCCAGCCGCTTCATCAGTTCGAGCGTGACGTACAGGAAATTGCCGGTGCCGCAGGCCGGGTCGAGCACGCGCGTCGTTGCCAGTTTGCGGTGGAAATCGCGCACCCGCTGCACGGCGGCGCGGGGATTGTCGGGGCGCTCGGCCTCGACGGCGCTGAGCACCTGCGCCCAGTCGTCGCGCAGCGGCTCCATCACGGTCGCGGTTACCAGCCGCTCGACATAGGCGCGCGGCGTGTAATGCGCACCCAGCCGCCGCCGCTGGACCGGGTCGAGCGCCTGTTCGAGCAGCGTGCCGAAGATGGCGGGCTCGACATCGCGCCAGTCGCGCCGGGCGGCGGCGAGCAGCTCGCCGATCTCCTCGCGGTTGAGGGGGAGGGCGTCGGCGGTGTGGAACAGGCCGCCGTTGAATCGCCGCACGGCGCAGCGCAGCACATTGGCCTCGCCGCCCCGGTCCATCGAATGCCACAGATCCTCGATCCACGGCACGAACGCGTCGGGGCGTTCGCGCGCATCGGACAGCAAGGTGACGAAGCCGCCCGCCGGCAACAGCCCGCTATGTTCGGCGAACATGGTGAACAGGCACCGCATCAGGAACAGCGCGACCCCTTCCGGGTCATGGCCGCGTTCCTCCAGCAGCTTGGAAATGCTGGCCAGTCGCGCCGCCACGTCGCGGGTGACGGCGGCGGCATGGCGGGTCGGGTCGAGCGAGAGCGGCGCGTCCCAGATCGTCGCCAGACGCTGGCGCACCTCCTCGCGGCGCAGGTCGTCGAGCGTGATGCGGAACCGGGCGCGGTCGGGGAATTGCTTGTAATGCTTCCCCTGGCCGGAAAAGTCCGCGAACAGCTCGATCACCCGGCCGACATCGACCACGATCAGGAAGGGCGGCCAGCCATGTTCGACCGGCAGCGCCCTGGCATATTGCTCGGCCTGTTCGCGCGCGCGTCGCATCAATACGTCCCATTGGCGCGAGCGCGGTGCGGCTCCGGCTTCGTCGGGCAGCAGGCCGGGGAGCATCGGTCCCTCGGCCGCGAGCGACTTCGCGCCCAGTCCTTCGCGGCTCTGCTTGGCCTCCAGCACGAAACAGCCGCGCTTATAGAGGTCGATCCGGCCGCGTCGGTCCTCGTCGTCGCCGGGCAGGACGACCGCCCGCTCGAATACATAGTCGTTACGCGTGCTGGTGGCGTGCGCCGGATCGGGCGGGGCGACACCGATGATCGCGCACAGCTCGGTCAGGAACAGCGCGTAATTGGCGCGCTCCGCCCCGCCTTCGCACGCCTGCCAGCGCCGTATGAAAGCCTCGATCGCCGCTGGCGTCGCCATAAATGAAAATCCTCCCGATGGGGATCATCGGGAGGATTTCAAAGACGGCGACCAGAGCTATCGCCGTAAGGGATTCGATGCCATTTGGTCTAATATATGATCCTGATCTGTTCGGGTAATTCCTCAGGATTGGATCAATTTGGCGAATACATCGCCATCGCATCCCGTCGGAACGCCGCGCCGCTATCCGTCCGGCTGTAGAACATGTGCCCGCCGGGATAGACGTTCAGTTTCACGCGCTGCGCCACGCCATAGCTCGGCATCTGGTCGACGATCAGCCGCGATGCGAAATAGGGGCAGGACAGGTCGTCCCAGCCATGCACGATCATCACCTTCATCTTCGGGTCGTTGGCGATCGCCTTGCGCAGGTCGGTGACGGGCGTGTCGTCGGGCTTGCCGCGATCCCAGGCGCTGTTCACCTCATAGGACAGCGCGTGATAGCGGGCGTCGGTCTTCCAGCCCACTTCGCGCGTCACGAAATCGACCATCGCGCTGGTCGTCGGCGCGATCAGCGAGTCGAGCAGCGGGTCGTTGGACCGCTGCTGCGACGACCAGGGGAAGGGGTCGAAGGCGGTGACGTTCGAGTCGTAGATGCTGCCGATGGTCGAATCATTGCGGTGGATTTCACGCAGATAGGTGCGCGTATCGATCCGCCCGCCCAGCTTGCGGACCAGCGCGGGATCGAGCCCGGTCAGTTCGGTGACTCGGGTCACCAGCCGGTCGACCGCCTGGGTATCCGACCGTCCGCGCATCAGGTCGCGCAGGTAATCGCCGCGCGCATAGGCCTCGACCCCGGCCATCGCTTCCGGCGTCAGCTTGCCCTGCCGCTCCAGTTGCGCGGCGGCCATCGAGGGCAGGTCGATCATCCACGGCAACGGTGACAGCGCGGTGGCATCGTCGCCCGAGGCGGGGTCGAGATAGGGCGACACCATCACCAGCCCGTTCACCCCGACGCCGATCTGCGACTGAAGCTCATAGGCGATGCGCGGCGCGCGATAGCCGCCATAGCTTTCGCCCATAATATACTTCGGCGAACGCAGCCGCCCGGCCTGGACCAGCCAGTCATAGACGACCTTGGACAGGTATTTGATGTCCGGGTCGTTGGCGTAGAAGTCTTTCTTGGTCTCCGCCTCATCGACCAGGCTGCGGCTGAAGCCGGTGCCGATCGGATCGATGAACACCAGGTCGGTGAAGTCCAGCCAGCTGTTGGGATTGTCGGTGGCGATCGGCGCGTCGGACGGCGCATCGCCCTGCGCCCCGAACGGCACGCGCTTGGGGCCGACCGCACCCATGTTCAGATAGACCGACGACGCGCCCGGCCCGCCGTTGAAGGCGAAGGTGACGGGGCGCCGCACATCGCCGCCGGGCACGGTATAGGCGGTATAGACGACCTGCCCGATCTCCTTGCCCTTGTCGTCGCGCACCGAAATCTTGCCCACGGTCGCCTTGTAGGTGATCAGCTTGCCGCCGATCCGGGCGCTCTGGGTGATCGTCTTGTCGTCGGGCAGGGGCGGGCGCTTGGCCTCGTCATCCTTCTTTTCGGTGGTGGCCTTGGTCTCGGTCTTCTCGGCCTTTTGCGCAAAGGCGGGGGCGGTGTTGGTCGCCAGCAGCAGCAGGGCGGTCAGGTGCAGGGTCTTCGACAAGATGGAACGTCTCCACGCGAGGTGTGATACAATATCACATGGAGCCGCCGGGAAGTGCAATCCCCATGCTCCGGACGGGATCATGAGCGATCGTCGCACGTTACCGCAAGCCCGCCCCCCTCGAAACCTTCCGCTGCCCTTCCTATCTCGCCTCTGGCATTCCTCCCGGAACAGAAGTAGAACCTGCCCCATGCTGACCAAGATTTCCGTCCGCGGCGCGCGCGAGCATAATCTCAAGGATGTCGATATCGACATTCCCCGTGACACGCTGACGGTTATCACCGGCCTGTCGGGGTCGGGCAAGTCCAGCCTCGCGTTCGACACCATCTATGCCGAGGGGCAGCGGCGTTACGTCGAGTCGCTTTCGGCCTATGCGCGCCAGTTCCTGGAGATGATGCAGAAGCCGGATGTCGACCATATCGAGGGGCTGTCGCCCGCCATCTCGATCGAGCAGAAGACGACCAGCCGCAATCCGCGCTCGACCGTGGCGACCGTCACCGAGATCTACGACTATATGCGCCTGCTCTGGGCGCGGGTCGGCATTCCTTACAGCCCCGCCACCGGTGAGCCGATCGCGGCGCAGACGGTCAGCCAGATGGTCGACCGGGTGATGACCCTGCCCGAGGGGACGCGCCTTTACCTGCTTGCCCCCGTCGTGCGCGGCCGCAAGGGCGAGTATCGCAAGGAAATGGCCGAGTGGCAGAAGGCGGGTTTCACTCGTGTCCGCATCGACGGCCAGCTTTACGAAATCGATGAGGCCCCCGCGCTCGACAAGAAGTTCAAACACGACATCGAGGTGGTGGTCGATCGTCTGGTCGTGCGCGAGGATATCGCCACGCGGCTGGCCGACAGTTTCGAGACCGCGCTGAAGCTGGCCGACGGTCTGGCCTATGTCGACCCCGCCGATCCGGTCGAGCCCGCGACGCCCAAGTCCGCCGTGCTGGGCAACAACGCGCCCGATGGCCGCATCGTGTTTTCGGAGAAGTTCGCCTGCCCGATCAGCGGCTTCACCATTTCCGAGATCGAGCCGCGCCTGTTCTCGTTCAACGCGCCGCAGGGGGCGTGCCCGGCTTGTGACGGTCTGGGCGAAAAGCTGATCTTCGACGAGGATCTGGTCGTCCCCAATCACGAGCTGTCGATCAAGAAGGGCGCGGTCGTGCCCTGGGCCAAGTCCAACCCGCCCAGCCCCTATTATATGCAGGTGCTGGGCAGCCTGGCGCGCGAGTTCGGTTTCTCGCTTGAGACGCCGTGGAAGGATCTCGACCCGTCCGTGCATCAAGCTATTTTGCACGGTACCAAGGGCAAGGCGGTCACGCTGACCTTCATCGACGGCAAGAAGTCGTACGACGTGAAGAAGCCGTTCGAGGGCGTGATCGGCAATCTCAACCGCCGGATGCTCCAGACTGAGAGCGCCTGGATGCGCGAGGAGCTGTCCAACTACCAGTCGTCGCAGCCCTGCGAAGTCTGCCACGGCGCGCGGCTGAAGCCCGAGGCGCTGGCGGTCAAAATCGCCATGCAGGACATCTCTTACGCCACGCACCTGTCGGTGGTCGATGCGCTGGCCTTCTTTACCGGACTCCCGGAGCACCTCACCGACCAGCAGCGCGCCATCGCGCAGCCGATCCTGAAGGAGATCGTCGAGCGGCTGGGCTTCCTCAACAATGTCGGCCTGGATTACCTGAATCTCGACCGGACCAGCGGCACGCTGTCGGGTGGCGAGAGCCAGCGCATTCGCCTGGCGTCGCAGATCGGCTCGGGCCTGTCGGGCGTGTTGTACGTGCTTGACGAGCCGTCGATCGGGCTTCACCAGCGCGACAACGACATGCTGCTCGCGACGCTGCGCCGGTTGCGCGACCTGGGCAACACGGTGCTGGTGGTCGAGCATGACGAGGATGCGATCCGCACCGCCGACTATGTGATCGACATGGGGCCGGGGGCGGGCGTGCATGGCGGCCAGATCGTTGCGCATGGGACGCTCAAGCAACTGCTCAAGTCCAAGACCAGCGTCACCGCCGATTACCTGAACGGCACGCGCGAGGTCGCCGTGCCCGCCAAGCGCCGCAAGGGGTCGGGCAAGAAGCTGACCGTGCACAAGGCGACGGCCAACAATTTGCAGGGCGTCACCGCGAGCATTCCGCTCGGCACCTTCACCTGCATCACCGGCGTGTCGGGATCGGGCAAGTCGAGCTTTACCATCGACACGCTCTATGCCGCCGCTGCGCGGTCGCTGAACGGCGCACGCATATTGGCGGGCAAGCATGAGAAGATCACCGGCCTCGAGCATCTCGACAAGGTGATCGACATCGACCAGTCACCGATCGGCCGCACCCCGCGATCGAACCCAGCGACCTATACCGGGGCCTTCACTCAGATTCGTGACTGGTTTGCGGGACTGCCCGAGGCACAGGCGCGCGGCTACAAGCCGGGTCGGTTCAGCTTCAACGTCAAGGGCGGGCGGTGCGAGGCGTGCCAGGGCGACGGCGTGCTCAAGATCGAGATGCACTTCCTGCCCGACGTCTATGTCACCTGCGACGTGTGCCACGGCGCGCGCTACAATCGCGAGACGCTGGAGGTGAAGTTCAAGGGCCACTCGATCGCCGATGTGCTCGACATGACCGTCGAGGACGCCGCCGCGTTCTTCCAGGCAGTGCCGCCGATCCGCGACAAGATGGCGATGCTGGTCGAGGTGGGGCTGGGCTATGTCAAGGTCGGCCAGCAGGCGACGACCCTGTCGGGCGGTGAGGCGCAGCGGGTGAAACTGGCCAAGGAGCTGTCGCGCCGGGCTACAGGCAACACGCTCTACATCCTCGATGAGCCGACCACGGGGCTTCACTTCGAGGATGTGCGCAAACTGCTCGAAGTGCTCCACGCGCTGGTCGAGCAGGGTAATACGGTGGTGGTGATCGAGCATAATCTTGACGTCATTAAGACCGCCGACTGGATCGTCGACCTGGGTCCCGAAGGCGGCGTCAAGGGCGGTGAGATCGTTGCAGTCGGCACACCGGAGGTGGTCGCCGCTGAACCGCGCAGCTTCACCGGCAAGTATCTGAAACCGTTGCTCGATAAACGGCAGGCCCAAGCGGCGGAGTGACCATCCGCCCCGGTACGGGGAGGCGGCATTCGCAGCATGATAAAGGGGGACGCTGCTGTAAGAAGTAGACTTCTTGCTCTGCCCCCACCCCGGCGAAGGCCGGGGTCAGTTGCGGGACGGAGGAGGCATTGGTTGTCATCGCCTCCATTCTATCCCAGTTCTTGTTAAGAGGCCCTGTATCGAAAAGGTGCGGCAGTAACCTTCCCGTCAGAGAGGCATGTCCGATAGCGCCCTGCGCCGACAGGATTTGCCTTGGCTTCGACTTCACCTAGGCTGAAGCAGGGGCGGCGTTTGGTTGGCGGGAGAGGCGATTGATACAGCCTTCCGCCGTTCCCGCCGAGCGGCATCAACTGGATAACTCGAACCTCGCCAATTTCCGCGCGAGCCTTTAACCTATCGCAACCTTTCCCCGCGCCGCGCGCTTCCACCCGCATCACCTGATAGGGAGGATGAGATGCGTGCATTGACACTCGGCCTGGTGGCGGCCGCGACGCTGGTTTCCGGTTGTTCGACCTATGGTGGCGGCTTGGGCGGCGATTATGGTGGGCCGCGCTACGCCTATGACTATAATCGGCCCGACCCAGCTTATGGCGGCTATTATGCCGACCGCTATTATGTCGACAATGCGCGCTATCGCGAGCGTCGTCTCAGCCGGAACGACCGCGTCTATGTCGGTCAGGACGGTCGTTATTATTGCCGCCGCAACGACGGCACGACGGGCCTGATCGTCGGCGGCATCGCTGGCGGTGCACTGGGTGCTGCGATCACCTCAGGTGGTTCGCAGACGCTGGGTACGCTGCTGGGCGCGGCGGGCGGCGCGCTCGCAGGTCGTGCGATCGAGCGGGACAATGTTCGCTGCCGCTAAACGCGGTCCACAATCGATCCCGAGGTCAGGGCCGGTCGGTCGTGCATCAAGATGCGCAATCGATCGGCCCAATTCATGTCTTGAAGGTTCTCCGCTCGACCGTTGGGCCGTTCCAGATGAACGAAGTGCATCGCCTTGCGACAATTGATGACACTTTCGTCATCATGGTGCGACAGCTTTGCGAACGGTCGTACCCATATTCCTGATCGGGCCAGTATTCGCCCGCTTATTTATGGGAGTAACGTCATGAAGGCCATGATTCTCGCCACGCTGGGCTTTGCCACCATCGTGGTCCCGACGATCGCCGAGGCGCAGCGCTGGACGCCGATCGCGCAGCGTCAGGGGCAGCTGAATGCCCGGATCGACCAGGGCATCCGTTCGGGTGCGCTCAACCGGCGTGAAGCGGTTCGCCTGCGCTCGCAACTGCGCGACCTGAGCCAGCTGGAATATCGCTATCGCCGGTCGGGCGGTGGGCTGAGCATCGGCGAGCAGCGTGATCTGGACCGGCGCTATGACGTGCTGAGCCGCCAGGTCCGCTTTGAGAAGCATGACCGCAACTATCGTCGCTGACCCGATGGGGTGACCGTGCCCGGACTGACCGGGCGCGGCTCGCCGGGACGATCGATCGGGCGGCCGCTATCCTTCCATTTGTCGAGGATGTCGCCCGATTGGATCAGCTTTTCCGTCATGCCCGTGGTGCCGGTGGGTGCCGCGGGCATTGTCTTTTGCGGCATGCGCGGAGCGGACGCAGGCGTGGGGGCGGCCACCGTGCCGGGCAGGGGCGGGACCGGCAGAGTCGTCGATACGGGCGGTAACGCCCCGCTGTCGGTCACCACCTCCGGCTGGGGCGCAGGCACCGCAACCGGCAGGACTTCGCCTCCGGCATAGGCCCGGCTCATCGCCGCCGCCGTGCCCCAATAGCCTTTCCAGCGGTGGAACAGGTGCGCGCCGACCATATCGGTCATTACCATCGCCCGGTTCCAGGCCGGGGTGACCGCATAGGTGTGGTAATGGGTGGCGAGGCCCACCGGCGCATAGACGCTACCAGACAAGGCCGCCGCCGCGATCCGTGCCGCGCGCGACCATCCCGATATGGCGGGCGGGCGGGACAAGGCACCGTCGCATACGAAGCTGAACTGGCAATGCGCGCGCTCGACGCCTTGATAGACCACGCCGCAGACGGTGCCCGGAAAGGCGGGGTGGCGGACCCGGTTGAGCACGACCTGCGCAACCGCGCGCTGTCCGTCGATGCTTTCCCCACTCGCTTCGTAATAGAGCGCGGCGGTCAGGCATTGCATCGCCCGCGCCTTGTCGGTCGCGGTGGCGCGGCCCCAGCGGAACGGGGCGGCGGCGACCACGCCGCTGTCGGTCAGGACCGCACCGGGCGGGATCGGCAGGTTGGGCAGGGCGACCGTGCCCGTGCTGCCGTCGGCGGCGGGAAATATTTCCGGCGCGGGGGCGGGCGCCTGGGTGTTGGGGCGGGGTGCAGGCGACGGGCTGGCGGTCGGCACAGGGCGCGAAGCCCGACGCCACGCCCCATGCGCGGCGAGCACCAAGCCGAACGTCAGCAACAGGCCGACCAGGATCAGCCAGCCCTGCACCATCCGCCGTACCGTTCGCTTCGCCACCTGCAATGCGTGGAGTGTCCTTGGCCTGTCCGTGTTCGCTCAGGCGCTTATACCCGACAGGGTTAAGGATTTCGCGTAGCGGTGGATGGTCGTGGGGCGGCCGTCCGACAAGAACTCCTCCCCAAGCATCGCCTGGGGAGGAGTGGGACGATCAACGCAGCTTGGGCGTGTCCAGGTTCACCGCGTCGGCCGGGATGACTTCGACATCGGGATGCGCGGCCTTCAGCGCGGGCAGGAACTGCTTGGCGTCGCCGACGACGATGATGCTTGCCGCCTTGGGATCGAGCAGCGCGGCGGAGGCGGACTGCACCGCCGCCGAATCCACCGCCTGCACGCGCGGGATGTAGCGGCTCAGCTCCTCCAGCGGCACGCCCTGGAGCGTATAGTTGGCGAGGATGTCCGCGATACCGTCGGTCGTCTCGATCGTCCGGCCGAAACCACCGACCAGCACCGCCTGGCGCGTTGCCAGCTCGTCCTGCGGGACGGGCGCGGTGCCGAGCAGGCGCATCTGCTGGTCGATCAGCCCGACCACTTCGGCGGCGGAGGGGTTCTTGGTCTGGGTCCGCGCCGAGATCATGCCGATATCGCGCCCCACCGAAACCGAGCTGCCCGCGCCGTAAGCCAGACCGCGCTTGATGCGGATTTCCTGGTTGAGCCGCGACGAGAAGCCGCCGCCCAGCACCGTATTGGCGACGGCGAGCGGGTAATAGCGGTCATCGGCGCGGCGAATACCCGAACGGGCGACGACCACGCCCGCCTGTCCGGCATCGGGCATGTCGACCACGATCACGCGCGGCGCGGGGAAGGCGGGCTCGGCGGGCTTGACCGAAGCCGATGCCGGGCCAGCGACCCGCCAGCTGCCCAGATACCGCTCGGCCAGTGCCTTGGCCTGGGCTGGCGTGACGTCGCCGACGAACAATAGGGTCGCCTGACCGGGCTTCCAGCTGCGCGCATAAGCAGCGGTCAGGTCGGCACGGGTCAGCGCCTTCAGCGAGGCGGGCGTGCCCGACAGCGGCTGACCATAGGGCCGCCCGCCATAGACGACGCGGTCGGCGACCATGGCCGAAAGCTGCGCCGGGTCCTTCATCGCGACATTCAGGCCGTCGATCGACTGGGTCCGCGCGCGATCGATCTCGGCTTGCTGGAAGGCGGGATGGGTCGCGACGTCGGCCAGGATCGTCATCGCGGTGTCGGCCTGGGCCGAGGGCACGGTCAGGTCGATCGTCGCGCCGTCATCCGACGCACCCGCCGAGATGGAGCCGCCCAGGCTCTCGACCGCACGGGCGATCTCGGTCGCCGAGCGGGTGGTGGTGCCCTTGGTCATCAGCTCGGCCGACAGGCTGCTCGCGCCCGCCTTGCCGACCGGATCGGTCGCGGCACCGCCCAGCGCCACCAGCGAAGCGGTGACGAGCGGCAGTTCGTGCCGCTCCACCGTCACCACGCGCAGGCCGTTGGGCAGTGTCGCAACCACCGGTTGGGGCAGGGTGGGCGCGATCGGCGCGCCGGGGGCGGGGGGAAGGATACGCTGCCCCTCGGGCGCGGGCGTGACCACCTCGATATTGGCGGGCGGGGTCAGCGCCGCCGTCTGCACGGTGGGTGCGAGTTCGATCGGCATCACGCGGACATTGGCGGGCCGCTCGGACTCGGGCAGATAGCGGATGGTCGCGCTCTGGCTGTCCTTCAGATACGCGCGGGCGACGCGCTGGATATCGGCGGCGGTCACGTTCTGGACGGCGGCGATCTGGCGGTCGGCGGCGGTCGGGTCGCCATCGACGATGACGCTGTTGGCGATCAAGTTCGCCTTGCCCTCAGCCGTCTCCCGCTGCTTGAGCGCGGCGGTCAGCAGCTCGTTCTTCGCCTCGGCCAGTTCGGCGGCGGAGACGGGCGCGTCGCGCAGCCGGGCGATTTCCTTCTTCAGCGCCGCTTCGCCCTCGGCCACCGGCTTGCCGCCCGCCATCATGGCATAGGCGACCAGATTGCCGGTCGACTGCTTGGTGTCGAGGAAGGTCGAGGCGGATTGCGCCAGCTGGTCGCGATAGACCAGATCCTCGTACAACCGCGAGCTTTCGCCCGCCGACAGGATGGCGTTCAGCACCATGATGGCGGGGGTGTCGGCGCTCCGCTCGGGCGGGATATGATAGCTGATGAGGACGGCGGGAAGCGGCACGTTCGCCTCATAGACGGTCCGCGTGACGGCCTCGGTCCGGGCCGGTTCCTGCACCGTCACGCGCGGGATCGCGGCGGCGGGGCGCTTGATGTTGGCGAAATACTGATCGACCCAGCGATTGAGCTGGGCGGGATCGAAATTGCCCGAGACGACCAGCACGGCATTGTCGGGCCGGTAATAGGTGGCATGGAAGGCGCGCACATCGTCGATGCCCGCCGACTCCAGTTCCTCCAGGCTGCCGATACCCGGCCGCGCATAGGGATGCGTCGTGTAGGCGAGCTTGGGATAATAGATGGAGAACAGCTTGCCATAAGGCTGGGCGAGGGTGCGCTGGCGCAGTTCCTCCTTCACCACGTCGCGTTCGCTGGCGAAGCTCTTGGGCTCGACGACCAGCGCGGCCATGCGGTCGGCTTCCGCGAACAGCAGGCGCTGCAGGTGGTTGGCGGGCACCACCTCGAAATAATTGGTATAGTCGTCGGCGGTGGAGGCGTTGTTATAGCCGCCGACATCCTCGGTCAGGCGATCCATCTGTTCGGGCACGAGGTTGCGCGTCGCCTTGAACATCAGATGCTCGAACATGTGCGCAAAGCCCGAGCGGCCCTTGGGATCGTCCTTCGACCCGACATCATACCAGACCTGGACCGAGACGTTGGGCGTCGTCGTGTCGCGAATGGCATAGACGCGCAGGCCGTTGGGCAAGGTGCGCGTGGTGAAGTCGATGGGCTTCACGCTTTCCGTGCGCGCCGGGCTTGGCGCGGTTTGCGCCCCGGCCAGCGTGGGAAGGGCGGCGACGCCGAGCAGAAGCGCGGCACGGAAAAGGCGCATGAAAACCCTCTTTGTTGGACGTTACGTTATTTGGACTTGTTGCGGGTGCCGTACATCACCGCCGCCGCGATCGCGGCCGAGCCGATGCCGACGCCCAGACCGATCTTGCCCAGCGGCCAGTTGCGCGTCTTGTCCTTGACCGACGCGGCGGTCGCTTCGGCGGCGGCGACGGCGTGATCCTTGGCTTCCTTCGCGGCGGCGAGGATCTCGTTGGGGGCGTCTTCGATATGATCGGTCATCGTTACTCTCCTACTGGCCCGATGTTTCCTTGGCAGCGTAGCGCGCCCGGAAGTCGTCCGCAAAGGCCGTCAATCGCCCTTCGGTGATGGCGGCGCGCAGATCGGCCATCATCTGCTGATAGAACCAGATATTATGCTCGGTCATCAGCATCGCACCCAGAATTTCCCCGGCACGGACCAGATGATGCAGATAGGCGCGGCTCCAGGTCCCACAGACCGGACAGCCACAGGCGGGGTCGAGTGGCCCCTGATCCTCGGCGAAGCGCGCATTGCGGATGTTGATCGGGCCCTGGCGCGTAAAGGCCTGCCCCGTGCGGCCCGAGCGGGTCGGCAGCACGCAGTCGAACATGTCGACCCCGCGTTCGACCGCGCCGACGATATCGGTCGGCTTGCCCACGCCCATCAGATAGCGCGGCTTCTCGACCGGCAACTGGCCCGGCGCGAAGTCGAGGCAGCCGAACATCGCCTCCTGCCCCTCGCCGACCGCCAGGCCACCGATCGCATAGCCGTCGAAGCCGATATCGATCAGCGCATCGGCGGAGGATTTGCGGAACCCTTCGTCCAGCGCGCCCTGCTGGATGCCGAAGATCGCATTGTCCTCGGCATGTTGCCCACCCGCGTTAAAGGCGCCGCGGCTGCGCTTGGCCCAGCGCATCGAGCGTTCCATGGCGCTGGCCTGAACCTCACGCGTCGACGTCGTCGGGACCAGTTCGTCGAACGCCATGACGATGTTGGAGCCCAGCAGCCGCTGGATCTCGATCGAGCGTTCGGGGCTGAGCAAGTGGCGGGTGCCGTCCAGATGGCTCTTGAACGCCACGCCATCCTCTGACCGCTTGGTCAGCTCGGCCAAGCTCATGACCTGATAGCCGCCCGAATCGGTCAGGATCGGCCGGTCCCAGCCCATGAAGCCGTGCAGGCCGCCCAGCCGGTTCACCCGCTCGGCCCCCGGGCGCAGCATCAAGTGATAGGTGTTGCCCAGGATGATGTCCGCGCCGCTCGCGCGCACATCGCCCGGCTTCATCGCCTTGACGGTGGCGGCGGTGCCGACGGGCATGAAGGCGGGAGTGCGAATCTCGCCGCGCTTCATGGTGATGGTGCCGGTACGGGCGCGGCCGTCGGTGGCGTGGATGGCGAAGGAGAAGCGGGCGGTCATTTTCTGTCTCTGGGCGCGAGCGGGCCGGTCGGGCCGTTGGCGTCGGCGGGAATGGTGCGGATGGTCAACGCTTCGGCGCGGGTGATCGCGCCGTCCTGGTCGCGGTCGAAGCGCGAGAACAGGCGCGAGAAATGGGCCTGCAACTCGGCCAGGGTGATGCGGTTGTCGGTGTCCTTGTCGACATCGAACGGGCTGGGCAGCGCGTTGCGGTCGCCCAGCCAGCGCTCCGCCCAGTCGGCGAACTGGATATAGCCGATCGAACCCTGATGCGCGGTGTCGATCAGGTCATAGGAGCGCTTGACCCCGGCCTCCATCTCCGCGCGCGTGGTCTTGCCGTCGCCGTCCGCATCGAAGGCGGCGATCATCATCGCGACCGGTTCGACCACCATGGTCGCGGGCGTCTGCGCAAAGGGCTTGGGGCGCGCCGTCACCGTCACCGTCTCGTTGGCGCCGGGCGTTGCCGCCTGGAGCAGCAGCGCCAGCAGGATCATGCGGCGGGCTCCGGCAGCAGCAGCGATCCGTCGCCATAGGAATAGAAGCGATATTCCGTGGCGATCGCATGGGCATAGGCCGCCTGCATCCGTTCCAGCCCCATCAGCGCCGACACCAGCATGAACAGGGTCGAGCGCGGCAGGTGGAAATTGGTCATCAGCCCGTCGATCCCGCGAAAGCGATAGCCCGGTGTGATGAAGATCGCCGTATCGCCCTCGAACGGGCGGATCACGCCATCCTCTCCGGCCGCGCTCTCGATCAGGCGCAGCGAGGTGGTGCCGACCGCGATCACCCGGCCGCCGCGCGCCTTGACCGCATTCAGCCGGTCGGCGGTGGCGGCATCGATGCGGCCCCATTCGGCGTGCATCTTGTGATCGACCGTGTCGTCGGCCTTGACCGGCAGGAAGGTGCCCGCGCCGACATGCAGCGTCAGCGTGGCGTGCTCGATCCCCGCCGCGTCGAGCGAAGCGAGCAGCTCGGGCGTGAAGTGCAGCGCCGCCGTAGGCGCGGCGACCGCGCCGGGTTCGTTGGCGAACATCGTCTGATAGTCGTCGGCGTCCTTCTCGGTGACGCCCCGCTTCTGCGCGATATAGGGGGGCAGGGGCATGGTGCCCGCCCGCTCCAGCAGCAGCTCGACCGGCTCGTCCCCCGCGAAGTCCAGCGCGAAGCTGCCGTCCTCGGCCCGGTCGCGCGCGGTGGCGGTGACGCCTGCGCCGAAGTCGATCACATCACCGTCATGCAATCGCTTGGCGTTGCGGATGAAGGCGCGCCAGCGGCGCGTCCCCTCCCGCTTGTGCAGCGTCGCGCCGATCCGCGCCTCGCCCCGCAGGCCTTCCAGCTGGGCGGGGATGACGCGGGTGTCGTTGAAGACCAGCAGGTCGCCCGCGCGCAGGACGGCGGGCAGGTCGCTCACCCGCGCATCGCGGGTGGCGTCCCCTTCCAGAACCAGCATCCGCGCCGAATCGCGCGGGGATGCCGGGTACAGCGCGATCCGCTCGGGCGGCAGCGCGAAGTCGAACAGATCTACGTTCACTTGGTGGCCGTTGCCGCCTTCTTGGCCGGAGCCGCCTTGGGGGCGGGGCGACGGGCAGGGGCGGGCTTGGCCGCCGCGCCGGGCAGCGTCACCGGCGCACCCAGGCTGGGGACAGGCGCAGGCGCCAGCGGCACATAGGCCGGGGGATTGTCCGCCGCGACATAGGCGTGGACGATCTTGCTCGGGTTCGCGGGCGGCTCGCCGCGCTCGATCGCGTCGACATATTGCATGCCGTCGATCACCCGGCCGAACACCGTGTATTTTTTGTCGAGCGCGAAGCGCGGCTGAAAGACGATGTAGAACTGGCTGTTGGCGCTGTTGGGATCGTCGGCGCGCGCGGCGGCAACCGATCCGCGCACATGCGGCAGATAGTTGAACTCGGCCGGAACATTGGGCAGGTCCGAGCCGCCGGTACCGTCCCCCTTGGGATCGCCGCCCTGCGCCATGAAGCCGTCGATCACGCGGTGGAAGGTCAGGCCGTCATAGAAATGGCGGCGGGTCAGCGTCTTGATCCGCTCGACCATCTTGGGCGCGACGTCCGGGCGCAGCCAGATCGTCACCCGGCCACCGGTCGACAGGTCGAGCAGCCAGAGATTCTCCTTGTCGGTGATCGGCGGCGGGGGCGCGCGGTCGGCGACATTGACCTCCAGCACCTGTGCGGCCTTGGCAGGCGTACTGAACTTGGGCTGGACTTCGGCCTGTTTCTGCGCCTGTGCCGGAACGGCGATCGGGCTGGCCATCAGGACGGCAAGAGCGGCGAAAACGCGCATCATATCTCTACGACAAGGGAAGGAATGGGGAGGCTGTAGAGCAAATCGACCCTTGCGCCAATCTGAACCTTTTGGGGGATCAAATCCTCCCCGCTGGCGGGGAGGGGGACCATGCGGAGCATGGTGGAGGGGGTGTGCGGCAAAGGGATGTCCTATGAGGAAGCCCCCCTCCGTCAGGGCTTCGCCCTGCCACCTCCCCGCGAGCGGGGAGGATATCAGGACCCCTTGCGGCCGATCTTCTCCACCCGCTCGGCGACGTCGGCCGCGACGGCGGGGGTGACGAACTTGGCGATGGTGCCGCCATAGATGGCGATTTCCTTGACCAGGCGGCTGGCGATGGGCTGCAGCGCGACATCGGCCATCAGGAAGACGGTCTCGACCCGCGGATTGATCTGCTGGTTCATGCCCGCCATCTGATATTCATACTCAAAGTCGGCGACGGCGCGCAGGCCGCGGACGATGACCTTCGCGCCCTCGCGCTCGGCGAAGTCCATCAGCAGGGAGTCGAAGGCAACGACATGAATCTCGCCCGCGACATCCGCCACTTCGCGCCGGACCATCGCCATGCGTTCGTCGAGCGTGAACATCGGCGACTTGGACGGGTTGGTGGTGACGCCGATCACCAGCCGGTCGACCAGCTTCGCGCCGCGCCGGATGATGTCCATGTGCCCCAGGGTCACGGGATCGAAAGTGCCGGGATAGACGCCGATCCGGGTCATCGATCGCGCTCCACCACATACGCGGCGATGGCGCGGAGCAGATCGGCCTCGGGGCCGTAATGGCGCAAATGCTCGATCGCCTGATCGACCAGCATCCGACATTGTTCGCGAGCACGCTCGACACCGAGCAGGCTGAGGAAGGTCGCCTTGCCCGCGTCCTCATCCTTGCGCAGCTTCTTGCCCGCCGCCGCCTCGTCGCCCTCGGCGTCGAGCAGGTCGTCGGCAATCTGGAAAGCCAGCCCCAAATCATGCGCATAGCCGCGCAAATGCGTCCGGCCTTCCGGGGCCACGCGGCCCAGGATCGCGCCCGCCTCGACCGCCGCGCAGATCAGCGCGCCGGTCTTCATCTGCTGAAGCCGGGTGACGGTGGCGAGGTCGAAGACCTGCCGCTCGGCCTCCAGGTCCATCTGCTGCCCGCCCGCCATGCCGCTGGGCCCCGACGCGCGCGCGAGGTCGAGGATCAGTTCGGAGCGGATGAAGGGGTCGGCATGGGTCGCCGGATCGGCCAGGATCTCGAAGGCCAGCGCGTGGAGGCAGTCGCCCGCCAGGATCGCGGTCGCCTCGTCGAACGCCTTGTGAACGGTCGGCTTGCCGCGCCGCATATCGTCATCGTCCATCGCGGGCAGATCGTCATGGATCAGCGAATAGACGTGGATCGCCTCCAGCGCGGTCGCGACCCAGCCCGCGCAATTGCGGTCCACGGCGAACAGATGCGCGGTGGCGAAGACGAGCAGGGGGCGCAGCCGCTTGCCGCCGCCGATCGCGGCATGGCGCATCGCGGCATAGAGCGAGGAACGCGGATCGCCCGGATCGGCGAGCAGCTCGGCAAAGCGGGCGTCGATATCCTCGGCGACCTCGGCCAGCGCCTCGGGCAGTGTGGTGGCAGTGAGCGTCACGCCTCAGCCCGCCTGAAACGGGCGGGTGCCGGCGGCCTTGCCCTCGGCATCCAGGCGTATCGCCTCGATCCGGGCCTGGGCGGCGTCGAGCCGTTCGGCGCAGCGCTGGCGCAGACGATCGCCGCGCTCATAGAGGCGGATCGATTCGTCGAGCGTCGCTTCGCCGCTTTCCAGTCGGCCGACGATCCTCTCCAGTTCCTTGAGGGCGTCCTCGAACGTCAGTTCTTCGATGGGCGTATCCATGACGCCGCTATGCGGCACACCCGGCGGGTGCGCAAGCAGCGTCGCGCTTACCGCAGCCGGTTGACGGTCCAGGTGTAGAGAAACGAGACACCGAACAGGCCCAGATCGACCGCGGCCTGCACGCGGAGCGGCGAACGATCGGTCAGGTCATGGGTCATCACGCGGATATCTGCCGTCGGATGACGATAGGCGAGCGCGACCAGCGCCAGCCCCAGTCCCGCCATCATGATCCGCCGTTCGCGCAAATGCCCGTCTCCCCAGCCTCGCATTACGCTTGGAGCGAACGCTGGGCAAGAGCGGGGCGGGCAGTGGTGGCATGTCGATCGCCACGCCCCAGCAGGCGCGGTCGCGGCCGCCGTTTTTGGCGGCAAACAGTGCTTGGTCCGCTTCGCGATACAGGTGCCGCCAGTCGGATTCATCTCGCATCGGCCCCGTGCACAGGCCCAGGCTGGCGGTGACCTTCAGGCCGGACGGATAGGCGACGGCGCGCAGGCGGGCGAGCAGTGTTTCCGCGTCGGGCGCGCGGGATGCATCGGCGAGCAATGCGAACTCCTCGCCGCCGATCCGGGCGACCAGCATGTCCAGCCCGGCGGCCTCGCCCAGCGTGCGGGCGAAGATCCGCAGCACCTCGTCCCCCTCGTCATGGCCCAGCGTGTCGTTGATCCGCTTGAAATGATCGATATCCGCCAGGATCAGCGTCTGCGGCCCGCTGCGCCCGATCGCCTGCTCCAGAAAGGCACGGCGGTTGAAGAGGCCGGTCAGCGGATCGGTGTCGGCCAACCGCCGGGCGACGCGCTCGTCGGCGCGGGCCAGGTCGCGCTCGCGGCTGAGCAGATATATTCGATAAGCGACCCCCAGGCTGGCGATCAGCGCCTCGGCCCCCATCGACAGCACGGTGGACTGGTCGATCCAGGGGCGCCAGGCGATCAGATGCGCGGCGTTCAGCACGCGGAACATGGCGAGCACGATCGGCGTGCCCCAGCCCAGCGCAAAGGCCCAGGCGAAGTTGCTCCGCCGTCGCCAGGCCTGCACGAAGACCGCGATCAGGAAGCCGAGCAGGACGGCAAAACCCGCCACCACCGCCGTGTCGAGCGGCCGAATCCACCAGGGCGCGAAGAGCGCAAAGGCGACGTTGGGAACCGCGATCAGCACGAAGACCACGACCGACAGCCGGTCGAGCCAGCCGCGAAACACCTCCCGCTCGAAGAAATGGCGGGCGAAGACGACGATGGTCAGTGCGACGCCGCCCAGCATGATCGCGTTCCAACGATGCCGTTCGTTATTGTCGAGCCAAGGCAGCCACTGCCCGATCAGCCCCGACGAACTCAGCGCATAGCCGGTGATGAAGAACAGCAGCAGGCAATAGACGGGCTGAAGCGGCTGGCGCAGCGCGGGCCAGAGCGCGAGATTGTAGATGGCCAGTGCCACCACCATTCCCATGATCGCGCCGTAGAGCAGGCTGAGCTCCGACTCGACCTCCAGCGCCTGCGCATAATGCTGAAGCCGCGCGCCGCGTACGACCCCTCGCAGATTGGCCGCACCATGGACTTCCCACAGGATGCGGACCGGACGCGTGGTCGCGCGAGGCAGGGGAACCGCGATCATCGGCCCCAGCAACAGATAGCGCGAGGTCGTCGCGCTGGTGAACGCGATGTGCCGGATGCTGCCATCGGCATAGAGAATGTGGAGCGTTGTCGCATTCTGCCAGGCGCTGGCAAAACTGATGCTCATCCGATCGTGCAGATCGCCGGGCAGTGTCGGCAGGGGCTTCGACAACGCCCAGAAGTCGCCCGCGCCATAGGCCGACTGGTCGGGCGTGCAGTCAAAGGCTTGCGGCTGGGCGAGCATCGCGCGGACGGTGTCCCCGGCCCGGATCGGCCGGACACAGGTGGCGACGGTCTCACCGACCTGGGCACGTGCCTCCGTCAGCGGACAGACGGCCGCCAACAGTGCCAGCATCAGCACCCATAATCGGATCGGACCCATGCCGTTCATCGCCCGGGAATGTGCCAGTCAAACCCCGAAAATCAGGTTAACGGCATCATAACCTGCGCTGGCACGGGTGTGAAACGCCGATCGCGCACGCCCTAAAAAAAGGGCCGGGTGTCGCCACCCGGCCCCCTTATCGGGATCATGTCGATCCGGTGCGTGTCAGCCCGCGTCGACCGAAGCGGGCTTGCCGCCCTTCTTGCGGGGCTTCTTGGGGGCTGCGGGTTCGATCGCGAAGGACAGGGCACCGTCCTTCATCTTCACCGTCACCTCGCCGCCATGGACCAGCTTGCCGAACAGCAGTTCCTCGGCCAGCGGCTGCTTGATCTTCTCCTGGATCAGGCGGCCCATCGGACGCGCACCGTACAGGCGGTCATAGCCCTTTTCGGTGAGCCAGCTCTTCGCCGCCTCGTCCAGGCTGATATGGACGTTGCGATCCGCCAGCTGCAGCTCAAGCTGGAGGATGAACTTGTCCACCACCCGCGCCACGACTTCGGGCGGCAGGTAACCGAAGGGCACGATCGCATCCAGGCGGTTGCGGAATTCCGGCGTGAACATCTTCTGCACCGCCTGCTCATCCTCGCCCTCACGGGTGAGGTTGCCGAAACCGACCGTCTCGCGCGCCATGTCGGCGGCGCCCGCATTGGTCGTCATGATGATGATCGTGTTGCGGAAATCGACCGTCTTGCCGTGGTGATCGGTCAGCTTCCCATTGTCCATCACCTGCAACAGGATGTTGAACAGGTCGGGATGCGCCTTCTCGATCTCGTCGAGCAGCAGCACCGAATGCGGATTCTGGTCGACCGCATCGGTCAGCAGACCGCCCTGGTCATAACCGACATAGCCCGGAGGCGCACCGATCAGGCGGCTGACCGAGTGACGCTCCATATATTCGGACATGTCGAACCGCTGGAGCGGAATGCCCAGGATCGTCGCCAGCTGGCGCGCGACCTCGGTCTTGCCGACGCCGGTGGGGCCGGTGAACAGATAGTTGCCGATCGGCTTGTCGGGATCGCGAAGACCCGCCCGGCTGAGCTTGATCGCCGAGGACAGGTTCTCGATCGCGGCGTTCTGGCCGAACACCACGCGCTTGAGATCGGTCTCCAGCGTTTCCAGCTGCTGGCGGTCGTCGGTTGACACGCTCTTCGGCGGGATGCGCGCCATGGTGGCGATCACGGCCTCGATCTCCTTGGGCGTGATCGTCTTCTTGCGCTTGCTGACCGGCACCAGCATCTGCATCGCGCCCACTTCGTCGATCACGTCGATCGCCTTGTCGGGCAGCTTGCGGTCGTTGATGTAACGCGCCGACAGCTCGACCGCAGACTTGATCGCATCGGGGGTGTACTTGACCTGATGGTGATCCTCGAATGCCGAGCGAAGCCCTGCCAGGATCTTGATCGTATCCTCGATCGTCGGCTCGTTCACATCGATCTTCTGGAACCGGCGGAGCAGCGCGCGGTCCTTTTCGAAGTGATTGCGGAACTCCTTATAGGTGGTCGAGCCGATGCAGCGGATCGTGCCGCCCGACAGCGCAGGCTTGAGCAGGTTCGACGCGTCCATCGCCCCGCCGCTGGTCGCGCCAGCGCCGATGACGGTATGGATTTCGTCGATGAAGAGCACCGCGTGCGGCAGCTTCTCAAGTTCGTTGACGACCGCCTTCAGCCGCTCCTCGAAGTCACCGCGATACCGCGTGCCTGCCAGCAATGCGCCCATGTCGAGCTAATAGATGACGGCGTTCAGCAGCACCTCGGGCACATTGCCCTCGATGATCTTGCGCGCGAGGCCCTCGGCGATGGCGGTCTTGCCGACGCCGGGATCACCCACATAAAGCGGGTTGTTTTTCGACCGGCGGCACAGGATCTGGACGGTCCGGTCCACCTCCGGCCCACGCCCGATCAGCGGATCGACCTTGCCCGCCTTCGCCTTTTCATTGAGGTCGACGGTGAACTGCTTGAGCGCGCTCTCGCCTTTGCCCTTTTCGGCGGGCTTGGCGGGCTTTTCCTCCTCGACACCCTTGGGCGGGGTCGATTCAGCGGTCGCGCCGCCCTTGCCGACGCCGTGGCTGATGAAGCTGACAGCATCCAGGCGGCTCATATCCTGCTGCTGCAGGAAATAGACGGCATAGGATTCGCGCTCGGAGAACAGGGCGACCAGCACGTTCGCGCCGGTCACTTCATCGCGACCCGACGACTGGACGTGCAGGATCGCGCGCTGGACCACGCGCTGGAACCCGCTGGTGGGGGAGGGGTCGGTTGCCGCCTCGACCTTCAGCGCGTCGAGTTCGGTGTCGAGATACTGGGCGACCGTCGCCTTCAGCTCGCCCGTGTCGACATGGCAGGCTTCCATCACCTTGGAAGCATGGTCGTCGTCGATCAGCGCGAGGAGGAGGTGCTCCAGCGTGGCATATTCGTGGCGCCGCACGGTCGCGGCTTCCAGCGCCTTGTGAAGCGTGGTCTCGAGCGCGGGGGCGAAAGATGGCATCTACGATACTCCTTCCGAAGCGCCGTGAACCGACGCCTCGTTTCGACCAATGTCGGGACGGTGGGGCCCGGCATCAAGCGGGTGTAACGCACGGCCGCTGAACAAAGCGTATCGCGCGAACGAAAATTGCAGGGCTACCTCGGTGCGTGTGCGCCGGAAGAGGCCCGACCGGGTCACCGCTTGAAGAGCGCGTCGGCGCTGGCGCGGTGGAGCGTGGCGCGGTCCATGTGGCGACGGGTCCGCGCGATCTCCTGTTCCAGCACCGCGATTCGCGTCTCCAGTTCGGCAAGCGAGAGCGGGTCGAGATCCGCCTGCACCAGCGCGGTCAGGCTGTCGGGAAGGCGGATCGGAGAATCGTCCTGTTCCATAATGGGATGCAGCGTTGACCCGGCCGCCGCCGATGTCAATAACGGTGTCACGAGAGCCGATGATGGGGGGATGGCAGCCAGTGCACGCATTCGGCGAGGAAATGGGCGGCGACGATATGAGCGGCAAGGAAAAGGGGATCGGTGATATCCCCAAGCTGATGACCGCCATCGACCCCGAGGAGCCGGGCGGCCCCGAGGTGCTGGTGCCCGTCCAGCGCCCGACACCCATGCCGGGCGAGGGCGAGGTGTTGATCCGCGTCGCGGCCGCCGGGGTCAACCGGCCGGACGTGATGCAGCGCCAGGGTCTGTACCCGCCGCCGCCCGGTGCACCCTCGATCCCCGGTCTGGAGATAGCGGGCGAGATCGTCGCGCTGGGCGAGGGGGTGGGGCCGGAACTGCTGGGCCAGCCGGTCTGCGCGCTGATCGGCGGCGGCGGCTATGCGCAATATGCTGTCGCGGTCGCCGAGCATTGCCTGCCCGTGCCGCACGGCCTGTCGATGGCGCAGGCCGCGGCGCTGCCTGAGACGCTGTTCACCGTGTGGACCAATGTGTTCGAGCGCGCCTATGCCCGTGACGGCGAGAGCCTGCTCGTCCATGGCGGGACCAGCGGCATCGGTACCATGGCGATCGCGCTGGGCCGGATCTTCGGGCTGAGCGTGATCGTGACGGCGGGATCGGACGAAAAATGCGCCGCGGCCGAGAAGCTCGGCGCGGCCAAGGCGATTAACTACAAGGCGGTCGATTTTGTCGAGGCGGTGAAGGACTTTACCGACGGGCGCGGTGTCGACATCGTGCTCGACATGGTCGGCGGCGATTACCTGCCGCGCAACATCCAGTGCCTGGCCGAGGATGGTCGCCACGTCTCGATCGCGGTGCAGCGCGGCGCGAAGGCCGAAATCCCCATTTGGGAAGTGATGCGCCGTCGCCTGGTCCTGACGGGTTCGACGCTGCGCGGGCGTGACCGCGAATTCAAGGCGATGGTCGCCGACGAGATCGCGCGCATCGTCTGGCCGCATGTCGAGGAGGGGCGGTTGCGACCCTTGATCGACCGGAGCTTCCCGCTGGCACAGGCGGCCGAGGCGCATCGCCGGATGGAAGCGGGCGATCATCTGGGCAAGATCGTCCTGACCTTCGACACCTGATAGCCGCAAGGCTTGATCCGATTGCAAAAGATTGCAACGGAGCGAATGGCCGGACCGGTCGTTTTTCGGCCCGGGAGTTGGGGGGGTGTCGGTAATGCAGGGCTATGGTCGGGCTGCGCTCGTGATGTCGGTCGGTTTGGGAGCCGCGACCGTCGCTGTCCCGGTACAGGCCGAATCCGCCCGCGAAATCCTGACCCAGGCGTCCTTTTCCGACAACGACGAGGCAAGCGCGCTGCGCCGCGTGGCGCTGGCTTATAACGCCGCGCTGGGCGCATTGCGCCGCATGCCGGAGGATCATGAGGCGTTGTTGATGCGCGCCACCGCGCTCGGCTATCGCGCCAAGTTGACCGGCAATCGCACTGATGCGGTCGCCGCGCGTCACCAGTTTGAGGCGCTGGTCGCGCAAAATCCCCGCGATGCCGAGGCGCTGTTAGCGCTGGGAGCGTGGCATGTCGGTGCGGTCAAGAAACTCGGGGCGATCGTGGGCCGCGCGGCGGTCGGGGCGCAGCGGGGCGTCGGCTTGGCCGCGCTCGACAAGGCAGTGGCGCTGGGCGGTGACCGGGCGCTGTTTTCGGGGCTGGCGGGGCTGTTGCGTCTGGAGGTCGACCCGCGCGATCCGCGTGGGCGCCTCTTGACGGAAGCGGCGGCGCGGGCGGGGGGATCGAGTGCGATCGACCGGATCATGCAACGCGCGGCGACGGCCGTTCTGGTCCCCTTGCGCGCCGGTGACACCCAGGCGACGCGCAAGCTGGCCTCGCAACTTTTGCCCTTCGGCCGGTTCGACGACGACAATTGACGCGCTCGTGGCGGGTGGACGACGGGGTCACATCCGTCTATCGGGCCGGGTTTCCGACAGATTGTCGTGCCGCACCTTGCTCTTGGGGGCGGCTTTCATTAGGTTTGCCGCCGCTACGGCCGCTCCGATGAGGGGCGGCCCTTTTATTTTCCGACTGGAGTGATCCCCGTGGCCCAGCCGCTCATGCCCCATGCGACCGCTTCCTGGCTGGTCGACAATACCTCGCTCTCGTTCGAACAGATCGCGGATTTCTGCGGCCTCCATATCCTCGAAGTCCAGGCGATCGCCGACGACACGGCGGCCACCAAGCTGACCGGTCGCGATCCGGTGCGCGCGCACGAGCTGGCGCAGACCGAGATCGAGAAGGCGCAGGCCGATCCCGATTATCGCATGAAGATGATCAAGGGCCCCGAACAGGTCCGCCGCACCAAGGGCCCGCGCTATACGCCGGTCAGCAAGCGGCAGGACAAGCCGGACGGCATCGCCTGGATCATCCGCAACCACCCGGAAATCTCGGACGGCGCGATCAGCAACCTGATCGGCACCACCCGCACGACGATCGCCGCGATCCGCGACCGCAGCCACTGGAACATCGCCAACATCACGCCGAAGGACCCGGTGACCCTGGGCCTGACCACCCAGCGCGAGCTGGATTCGGCGGTGGCGAAGGCGGCCAAGGCGACCGGCGGCAATGCCGAGGCGCAGCCGACCGACACCCGCCTGGAAGGTGACCGCGAAGCCCTGCTCGCCTCGCTGCGCGCCGAGCGCGAACAGGCGAGCCGCGACGTGGATTCGGCCGGCCATCATGGCGACGTGATCGATCCGCACTCGCTATTCCGCAACTGATCGCGGATCAGGCTATAGATGAGGGGGCGTCCACCGACCGGGTAGGCGCCCCTTTTGCATGTCGGGGAACGGCGTCTGTCCTGTCCCGTTGAACCGGACAAAGGAGAGACGTCTCATGTCCGAGCAGGAAAAGCCCTTCGATCATGACCGTGGCCATAGCGGCCAAGCCTATCACCGCGACGATGAGCAGGCGATGGGCCGCGCCGAACCGTCGGGCAGCGTGACGATTACCCCGCCAGCAGCGGGTGACGGCAATGCGGATACCGAACTGCCGTCCGACAACGGCAAGCGTGCCTCGGTCGATCCGAAGACGGGCGAAGTGCATGGCAGCGGGGCAGGGGCCGGTGGTGGCCATCGCGGTGACGAGATCGACGAAGTGGACCCCGCGACTCCGCCGGGCGTGGGACCGCGGCCGGTGAATTGATCCCTATTCCTCCCCTGGCAGGGGAGGTGGCAGGCCGAAGGCCTGACGGAGGGGTGTCAGCGATGGTAAAGTAAGGCCGTTATCGCAGCCGGCGATACCCCTCCACCAGCATCGCTGCTCCCCCTCCCCTTGTAGGCGAGGAATAAGGGCGTACGAACGCATTCACCGCAAAAGCGGCGACACACATTCAACGATGTCATGAAAAGTGGCAGGAGTGCACGGACTCGAACCGTGGGCCCTCGGTTTTGGAGACCGATGCTCTACCAACTGAGCTACACTCCTGCGAGGCGGCCGCCATTAGCCCGGCTGACCGGGCGGGACAAGGCCAAATTTGCGATTTTCGTAAATCACCCCGAAAGAGCAGGGGAGTCCCCGCTGCCTCGACATTGACCATCGGCCGACTCCCGCGTATAGCCCGCCGCTGCACGAAGGGGATTTCTCGGGATTCGGGACTTATCCGTCGGGCAAGCTTGAACATTGCTGGATGCGAATAGGGCCGGGCGAAAGCCGCAAAGGCCCCTTTTTGTATTCCGAAGTGCTGTGATGGCTCCAGCAAAGTAACCTCATGGAAAGGTGAAGGCTTCAATGCCGACGATCAACCAGCTGGTCCGCAAGGGCCGCGAACTGCAGAAGGCCAAGTCCAAGGTCCCTGCAATGGAGCAGAACCCGCAGAAGCGCGGCGTTTGCACCCGTGTCTACACGACGACCCCGAAGAAGCCGAACTCGGCACTTCGCAAGGTGGCCAAGGTTCGCCTGACCAACCAGCGCGAAGTCATTTCGTACATCCCGGGCGAAGGCCACAACCTGCAGGAGCACTCGGTCGTGCTCATCCGCGGCGGCCGTGTGCGCGACCTTCCCGGCGTGCGCTACCACGTGCTGCGCGGCGTTCTCGACACGCAGGGCGTGAAGGATCGCAAGCAGTCCCGCTCGAAGTACGGCGCGAAGCGTCCGAAGTAAGCCGGTCGGGCCTCTCTTGAGGCTCCTCGACCATCCAAGGCTGAAGTTTTGTAAGGAAATACGAGAATGGCTCGTCGTCGTCGTCCCGAAAAGCGGGAAATTCTGCCGGACCCCAAGTTCGGAGATGAGGTCCTGTCGAAGTTCATGAATTCGGTCATGCTGGACGGTAAGAAGTCCGTGGCCGAAGCCATTGTTTACGGTGCTCTGGAAACCGTCGAGACGCGCGCCAAGCGCGATCCGATCGGCGTGTTCCACGATGCGCTGAACAACATCAAGCCGGGCATCGAAGTCCGTTCGCGCCGCGTCGGCGGTGCGACCTACCAGGTTCCGGTCGAAGTCCGTCCGGAGCGTGCCCAGGCTCTGGCCATCCGTTGGCTGATCGGCGCGTCGCGCGCCCGTTCGGAGAACACGATGGCCGCCCGTCTGTCGGGTGAGCTGATGGACGCCGCGAACAACCGCGGCAACGCGGTCAAGAAGCGCGAAGATACGCACCGCATGGCGGAAGCGAATCGCGCCTTCTCGCACTACCGCTGGTAAGGGCCTGCGGCGGGACCGGAATTATTTCCGTCCTGCCGCAACCTTTTCAGGGTGCGGTGCCGGCGGTCTTCCGCTGGTCACGCAAACAGCCTATATAAGGGGGAGCCGGGCCAACCGGCTCCCCCCTACGCTTGAGGAAGATCGATCATGGCCCGCAGCCATCCGCTCGAGAAGTATCGCAACATCGGCATCATGGCGCACATCGATGCCGGCAAGACGACCACGACCGAGCGCATTCTTTATTACACCGGCAAGTCCTACAAGATCGGCGAAGTGCACGAAGGCACCGCCACCATGGACTGGATGGAGCAGGAGCAGGAGCGCGGCATCACCATCACGTCGGCCGCGACGACCTGTTTCTGGAACGACAACCGCATCAACATCATCGACACCCCCGGGCACGTCGACTTCACCATCGAGGTGGAGCGTTCGCTCCGCGTGCTCGACGGCGCGGTCGCCTGCTTCGACGGCGTGGCGGGTGTTGAGCCGCAGTCGGAAACCGTGTGGCGTCAGGCCGACAAGTACGGCGTGCCGCGCATGTGCTTCGTCAACAAGCTCGACCGCACCGGCGCCGACTTCTACTTCTGCGTGAACTCGATCATCGAGCGTCTCGGCGCGCGTCCGGCGGTGCTGTATCTGCCGATCGGCATCGAGGGCGGCTTCAAGGGTCTCGTCGACCTGGTCGAGAACCGCGCGATCATCTGGCTCGAAGAGTCGCTGGGGGCGAAGTTCGAATATCAGGACATCCCGGCCGACATGGCCGAGAAGGCCGCGAAGTATCGCAGCGACCTGATCGAAATGGCCGTCGAGCAGGACGATGCCGCGATGGAAGCGTATCTGGAAGGCAATGAGCCGACCGTCGCTGAACTCAAGGCGCTGATCCGCAAGGGCACGCTGGAAATGGCGTTCGTCCCCGTGGTCTGCGGCTCGGCGTTCAAGAACAAGGGCGTGCAGCCCCTGCTCGACGCGGTCATCGACTATCTGCCGTCGCCGCTCGACGTTCCGGCCATCAAGGGCGTGAAGCTCGATGGCGAGACGCCGGACGAGCGTCCTTCGTCGGACACCGAGCCCTTCTCGGCGCTGGCGTTCAAGATCATGAACGACCCGTTCGTCGGTTCGCTGACCTTCGCCCGCATCTATTCGGGCAAGCTCGAGACCTCGTCGCAGGTCCTGAACTCGGTCAAGGACAAGAAGGAAAAGATCGGCCGCATGCTGCTGATGCATGCGAACAGCCGTGAGGACATCCAGGAAGCCTATGCCGGCGACATCGTCGCTCTGGCGGGCCTCAAGGATACCACGACCGGTGACACGCTCTGCGCGCAGAACGCCCCGATCATCCTGGAGCGTATGGAATTCCCCGAGCCCGTGATCGAGCTGTCGGTGGAGCCCAAGACCAAGGCCGACCAGGAGAAGATGGGCGTCGCGCTCAATCGTCTCGCTCGCGAGGACCCCTCGTTCCGCGTGACCTCGGACGCCGAGTCGGGCCAGACCATCATCAAGGGCATGGGCGAGCTCCATCTCGAGATCCTGGTCGACCGCATGAAGCGCGAGTTCAAGGTTGAGGCGAACGTCGGTGCGCCGCAGGTGGCGTATCGCGAATACCTCAAGAAGCCGGTCGACATCGACTACACGCACAAGAAGCAGTCGGGCGGCACCGGCCAGTTCGGCCGCGTCAAGGTCAAGCTGACCCCGGGCGAGCGTGGTTCGGGCTTCGTCTTCAAGGACGAGATCAAGGGCGGTAACATTCCGAAGGAATATATCCCCGCGATCGAGAAGGGCTTCCGTGAAACCGCGGAAACCGGTTCGCTGGTCGGCTTCCCGATCATCGACTTCGAAGTCCTGCTGTATGACGGCGCGTATCACGACGTCGACTCGTCGGCGCTGGCGTTCGAAATCTGTGCCCGCGGCGCCATGCGCGAAGCGGCCCAGAAGTCGGGCATCACGCTGCTCGAGCCGGTCATGAAGGTCGAAGTGGTGACCCCGGAAGATTATCTGGGCGACGTCATCGGCGACATGAACAGCCGTCGCGGTCAGATCCAGGGCACCGACACGCGCGGCAACGCGCAGACGGTCGAGGCAATGGTCCCGCTGGCCAACATGTTCGGCTATGTGAACGCGCTCCGCTCGTTCACCCAGGGCCGTGCGCAGTACTCGATGCAGTTCTCGCATTATGACGAAGTGCCGCAGAACGTCGCGGACGAAGTCAAGGCGAAGATGGCCTAAAGCGTCCGTCGCGCCTCCGGGGCAACTGGGGGCGCGAACACGCTAGGGGCTGGCAATCACCTGAAACACCCGCTATGGGGCCGCGTTCGCGTGGCCTCGGATGCGGCACCGAATTCGATTCAGAAGGTAGGAAAATGGCAAAGGCAAAATTCGAGCGGAACAAGCCGCACCTCAACATCGGCACCATCGGTCACGTCGACCATGGCAAGACCTCGCTGACCGCCGCGATCACCAAGGTTCTGGCCGAGACCACCGGCGGCACCGCCGTTGACTTCGCGAACATCGACAAGGCTCCGGAAGAGCGCGAGCGCGGCATCACCATCTCGACCGCGCACGTCGAGTATGAGACGACGAACCGCCACTATGCGCACGTCGACTGCCCCGGCCACGCCGACTATGTGAAGAACATGATCACCGGCGCGGCGCAGATGGACGGCGCGATCCTCGTCGTGTCGTCGACCGACGGCCCGATGCCGCAGACCCGCGAGCACATCCTGCTCGCCCGCCAGGTCGGCGTGCCCGCGATGGTCGTGTTCATGAACAAGGTTGACCTGGTCGACGACGAGGAAATCCTCGAGCTGGTCGAGCTGGAAATCCGCGAGCTGCTGAGCTCGTACGAATTCCCGGGCGACGACATCCCCGTCGTCAAGGGTTCGGCCACCTGCGCGCTGTCGGGCTCGAACGACAAGTTCGGCAAGGAAGCCGTTCTCGAGCTGATGAAGCAGGTCGACGAGTACATCCCGCAGCCGGAGCGTCCGCTCGACAAGCCGTTCATGATGCCGATCGAAGACGTGTTCTCGATCTCGGGTCGCGGCACCGTCGTCACCGGCCGTGTCGAAACCGGCATCATCAAGGTTGGTGAAGAAGTCGAGATCGTCGGCATCAACGACACCCGCAAGACCACCGTCACCGGTGTCGAAATGTTCCGCAAGCTGCTCGACTCGGGCCAGGCCGGCGACAACATCGGCGCGCTGATCCGTGGCGTTGCTCGTGACGAAGTCGAGCGTGGTCAGGTTCTGGCCAAGCCGGGTTCGATCACCCCGCACACCGACTTCAAGTCGGAAGTGTACGTCCTGTCGAAGGAAGAAGGCGGCCGTCACACCCCGTTCTTCGCGAACTATCGTCCGCAGTTCTACTTCCGTACGACCGACGTCACCGGCACCGTCGAGCTGCCTGAGGGCACCGAGATGGTCATGCCGGGCGACAACGTCGCTCTGGGCGTGAAGCTGATCGCTCCGATCGCCATGGACATCGGTCAGCGCTTCACGATCCGTGAAGGCGGCCGCACCGTCGGCGCCGGCGTCGTCAGCGCGATCGACAAGTAAGTCTCGGGCGAAAGCCTGAAACTTCTTAGGAAAGGGCCGGCCCCGGCGACGGGGTCGGCCTTTTTCGTTTGTGGGGCCGATGGCGCAACATCCTCACCCTTCCGGCGCTTCCTCTCCCGGCGGGAGAGGAAAGGGGCCTGCCCGTTGCGAGCGGGGGGAAGGGTAAGGGTGCGATTTGGGTAATTGGGGGCCGGTTCCATCCCCTCCAACAAAAACCCACCGCCACCCCTTGCGGCACCCCCGGCATATGCGTATAGGCACACGCCTTGAGGGAATCGGCTGGCACCGGAAACACCGGAGTCGGCCTTTTGCTTTTAGTGAGGGCAGGGGTGGTTTGCCGCCCCTGTCGTAACCCAGAGTTTGTTTCGGCCCAGGGTCGCCTTCACGGCGAACGGTCGAGTGCCCGGTCGGATCGCCGATCGCACTTGCCGCTCACCGCGCTCGCGAACCGAAAGCCCGCTCTTTCGCATCGGTAGGGATCATGGACAGCAATATCCGCATTCGTCTGAAGGCGTTCGACCATCGCGTGCTCGATCAGGCCACTGGCGACATCGCCGACACCGCACGCCGCACCGGCGCGCTCATTCGCGGTCCGATCCCGCTTCCGACGCGCATCGAGAAGTTCACGGTCAACCGTGGTCCGCACATCGACAAGAAGTCGCGCGAGCAGTTCGAGGTCCGTACCTACAAGCGGATGCTGGACATCGTGCAGCCGACCCCGCAGACCGTCGATGCGCTGATGAAGCTCGACCTGGCCGCAGGTGTTGATGTCGAGATCAAGCTGGCGTAAGAGGGCCCGCACTCCCGTGGTCGACGATTCCGTCCCACGGGATTTTGGCGTTTCCCGGTTCTGAAGCAGCCGGAAAACGCGCCGAGGTCGCTCCCGCGATCCGGCACTCTTTAGGGATACCGCCCGGTGGTTTCGCGCAAGCGAGATGGTGCCGGGGCAGCGTCCCCCGTCTGACCGGTTCGCCGGTCGCCAGCCCGGGACGGGGGCTCGTTTCGCTTTAATCGGGTTGGATATGCCCCCCTTGAATGGTTCTTGGGGGCCTCTGTCGAGGAAGGAACAGGATCATGCGTACCGGCGTGATCGCGAAGAAGCTGGGGATGACCCGCCTGTTCCAGGACGATGGTCGGCACGTGCCGGTCACCGTCCTGGCGCTTGAAGGCGTACAGGTCGTCGCTCGCCGCGAGATGGATCGTGACGGCTACACCGCCGTCCAGCTTGGTGCAGGTGTCGCCAAGACCAAGAATGTTGCCAAGCCGCAGCGTGGCCACTTCGGCAAGGCCGAAGTCGAGCCCAAGCAGGTGCTGGTCGAGTTCCGCGTGAACGAAGACGGCCTGCTGGACGTCGGCGCGGAAATCTCCGCCGACCATTTCGTCCCCGGCCAGTATGTCGATATCCAGGGTCGTACCCAGGGTAAGGGCTTTGCCGGTGCGATGAAGCGCTGGAACTTCGGTGGTCTGCGCGCGACCCACGGCGTCTCGGTCTCGCACCGTTCGCATGGTTCGACCGGTAACCGTCAGGACCCGGGCCGCGTCTTCAAGAACAAGAAGATGGCCGGTCACATGGGTGACAAGAACCGCACGCAGCAGAACCTGGAAATCGTGTCGACCGACGTCGAGCGCGGCCTGATCTTCGTCAAGGGCTCGGTGCCCGGCTCGAAGGGTGGCTGGCTGATCGTCAAGGACGCGGTCAAGGTTTCGCGCCACGCGGACGCCCCGTTCCCCGCCAGCATCAAGGCGGCCGCCAACAACAACGCTTCTGCCGAGCCTGCTCCGGAAGCCACCGAGAGCCAGGAGGGCTAAGTCGTGAAGGTCAAGGTTCAATCCTTCGCCGGCACCGACGCCGCGGACATCGAGCTCAACGACGAGGTCTTCGGCCTCGATCCGCGCGCCGACATCCTGCACCGCGTTGTGACCTGGCAGCTGGAAAAGCGTCGCGCCACCGCGCGCGGCACCCGTGAACGTGCCGATGTCGCGCGTTCGGGCAAGAAGCTCGGTCGCCAGAAGGGCGGCGGTGTCGCTCGTCACGGCGATCGTCGGGCCCCCGTCTTCATCGGCGGTGGTAAGGCGCACGGCGCCCGCGTCCGCGACTTCAACCCGGGTCTGAACAAGAAGGTTCGCGCTCTGGGTCTGAAGATGGCGCTGTCGAGCCATGCCAAGGCGGGTTCGCTGATCGTGATGAACGATCTGGCGGTCGCTGGTAACAAGACGAAGACGCTGCAGGGCGATCTGGTGAAGCTCGGCTTCGGCAAGACCGCGCTGGTCATCGATGGCGACGCCGTCGAAACGTCGTTCGCGCTGGCCGCAGGCAACCTGAAGGAAATCAACATCCTTCCGGCCGCTGGCGCCAATGTCTACGACATTCTGAAGCATGACACCCTGGTGCTGACGCGCTCGGCTGTCGAAAAGCTGGAGGCCCGTTTTAATGGCTAAGCAGCAGAAGGCGGTCGATCCGCGTCATTACGACGTGATCGTTGCGCCGCACATCACCGAGAAGGCGACGCTCCTCAGCGAGCACAACGCCGTGGTGTTCAAGGTCGCTTCGGGCGCTACCAAGCCCGAGATCAAGGCGGCCGTCGAGGCTCTGTTCGACGTGACCGTCACCGGCGTGAACACGATCGTCCAGAAGGGCAAGACGAAGCGTTGGAAGGGTGCTCCCTATCAGCGTTCCGACATGAAGAAGGCGATCGTCACCCTCAAGGACGGTCAGTCCATTGACGTGACGACGGGGATCTGAGGCGATGGCACTCAAGCATTATAACCCGACGAGCCCGGCCCGCCGCGGCCTGATCCTCGTCGACCGCTCGGCGCTCTGGAAGGGCGCGCCCGTCAAGGCGCTTACCGAAGGCAAGCGCAAGACCGGCGGCCGCAACAACAAGGGCCATGTGACCAGCCGCGGTATCGCGGGCGGCCACAAGCAGCGCTATCGCTTCATCGACTTCAAGCGTCGCCAGTGGGACGTCGAGGGCACCGTGGAGCGGATCGAATATGATCCCAACCGCACCGCTTTCATCGCGCTCATCAACTATGGCACCGACGAAGCAGGCAAGGTCGACCAGTCCTACATCATCGCGCCGCAGCGTCTCGCTGTGGGCGACAAGGTGATCGCGGGCAAGAAGACCGACGTGAAGCCGGGCAATGCCATGGAGCTGGGCCAGATGCCGGTCGGCACGATCGTCCACAACGTCGAGATGAAGCCCGGCAAGGGCGGTCAGATCGCACGTTCGGCCGGCACCTATGTGCAGGTCGTGGGCCGCGACAAGGGCATGGTCATCGTCCGTCTGAACTCGGGCGAGCAGCGCTACATCCATGCGAACTGCATGGCGACCGTCGGCGCGGTGTCGAACCCCGACAACGGCAATACCAACCTGGCGAAGGCTGGTCGCAACCGTTGGAAGGGCCATCGCCCGCTGACCCGCGGTGTTGCGAAGAACCCGGTCGACCACCCGCACGGCGGTGGTGAAGGCCGGACCTCGGGCGGCCGTCATCCGGTCACCCCGTGGGGCAAGCCGACGAAGGGTGCGCGCACTCGTCACAACAAGGCGACGGACAAGATGATCATCCGTAGCCGTCACGCCAAGAAGAAGGGCTAACACGCAATGGCTCGTTCCGTTTGGAAGGGTCCTTTCGTGGACCTCCATCTCCTGAAGAAGGCCGAAGTGGCTCAGGATGCTGGCAATCGCGCAGGTCCGATCAAGACCTGGTCGCGTCGCTCGACCATCCTGCCGTCGTTCGTCGGTCTGACCTTCAACGTCTACAATGGTCGCAAGTTCGTTCCCGTCTCGGTGAACGAGGACATGGTCGGCATGAAGCTCGGTGAATTCGCGCCCACGCGCTACTTCCCCGGCCACGCTGCCGACAAGAAGGGTAAGCGCTGATGTCGAAGCCAGCATCCCCCCGCAAGGTCGGTGACAAGGAAGCGCTGTCGGTCGGCACGCAGATCCGTGGTTCGGCGCAGAAGCTGAACCTGGTTGCAGCGCTCATCCGCGGCAAGAAGGTCGGCGACGCGATGAACATCCTCGCCTTTTCGACGAAGGCGATGGCCGTCGACGCGCGCAAGGTGCTCGCCTCGGCGATCGCCAATGCCGAGAACAACCACAACCTCGACGTCGACGCCCTCGTCGTCGCCGAGGCGTCGGTCGGCAAGTCGATCACCATGAAGCGTTTCGCGACGCGCGGTCGTGGCAAGTCGACCCGCATCCTGAAGCCGTTTTCGCGGCTCCGCATCGTCGTCCGCGAGCAGGAAGAAGCATAATGGGTCAGAAGAGCAATCCGATCGGCCTGCGTCTCCAGATCAACCGTACCTGGGACAGCCGCTGGTTCGCCGAAGGCCATGACTATGGCCGCCTGCTGCTGGAGGATCTGAAGATCCGCCAGTTCATCATGAAAACGCTGCCCCAGGCCGCGATCTCGAAGGTCGTTATCGAGCGTCCGGCCAAGCTGTGCCGCATCTCGATCTTCGCGGCGCGTCCGGGCGTGATCATCGGCAAGAAGGGCGCCGACATCGAAAAGCTTCGCAAGAAGCTGGGTTCGATGACCTCGTCCGACGTGTCGCTGAACATCGTCGAAATCCGCAAGCCCGAGATCGACGCCAAGCTCGTCGCCCAGGGCGTGGCCGACCAGCTGGAGCGCCGTATCGCGTTCCGTCGCGCCATGAAGCGTGCGGTGCAGTCCGCGCTCCGTTTGGGCGCCGAAGGCATCCGTATCACCTGCGGCGGCCGTCTGGGCGGCGCGGAAATCGCGCGTACCGAATGGTATCGTGAAGGCCGCGTTCCGCTGCACACGCTGCGTGCGAACGTCGACTATGCCGAAGCGCAGGCCCACACCGCTTATGGTGTGTGCGGCGTGAAGGTGTGGATCTTCAAGGGCGAGATCCTGGGCCATGACCCCATGGCGCAGGACCGGCTGATGATGGAGGCTCAGACCTCCGGCGTGCGCCCGGCGCGCGACGATCATCGCCGCTAAGGATCAAAGAACATGCTGCAACCAAAGCGCACCAAGTTCCGCAAGGCCTTCAAGGGCCGCATCCACGGCGATGCGAAGGGCGGCACCAGCCTGAACTTCGGTTCCTATGGCCTGAAGGCCATGGAGCCGGAGCGTATCACGGCTCGCCAGATCGAGGCGGCTCGCCGCGCGATCACGCGTCACATCAAGCGCCAGGGGCGTTTGTGGATTCGTATCTTCCCGGACGTGCCCGTCTCGTCGAAGCCTGCCGAAGTCCGCATGGGCTCGGGTAAGGGTTCGCCGGAATTCTGGGCCGCCCGCGTGAAGCCGGGTCGCATCCTGTTCGAGCTCGACGGTGTCGACGGCCCGCTGGCCGCCGAAGCATTCGAGCGCGCGGCGATGAAGCTGCCCATCAAGACCAAGGTCGTTGCCCGCCTGGGCGACACCTCGCACCTCGGAGGCGAGTAATGGCCAAGACTGAATATACCGGCCAGAGCGACGACCAGCTCGTCGAGGCGCTGGGCAACCTGAAGCGTGAGCAGTTCAACCTGCGCTTCCAGGCGGCCACGAGCCAGCTCGAAAAGCCCAGCCGGGTCAAGGAAGTCCGTCGCGACATCGCGCGGATCAAGACCATCCAGGCGCAGCGCACCGCTGCGGCTGCCAAGTAAGGACCGAGACACATGCCGAAGCGCGTGCTGACCGGGGTGATTGTCTCGGACAAGACCGACAAGACGGTCGTCGTCAATGTGGAGCGGAAGGTTAAGCACCCGCTCTACGGCAAGATCATCCGTCGGTCGAAGAAGTATCATGCTCACGATGAGAGCAATGAGTACAAGGCCGGTGAGACGGTGCGGATCGAAGAGACCGCCCCGATCTCGAAGCTGAAGACCTGGAAGGTCGTCGAGCGGGTCGATACCCATCTGACGCCCGAGCGGGCCTCGGCCGAAGGCTAAAAGTCTTTGATTGCGTGCCCCGCTTCTCCGTCAAGGGAGGGGCGGGGTTCGGAATGAAGGCCGTCCCTTCGGGGGCGATGAGCGGATTGGTCGAAAGGGCGGGGCGACTCGCTTGCCTTTCGTACCAGGAGTGGCTATGGGGCCTCTCCCCCTGGCGCAGCAGCCCTGCGCCGGGGGTCGTTTTTTAAGGCGGGGTCGGGTCGGTATCCACCCCAGAAGAGAGAAGGAAGCGGATCCATGATCCAGATGCAGTCCAATCTCGACGTCGCGGACAACAGCGGCGCGAAGCGGGTGCAGTGCATCAAGGTGCTGGGCGGCTCGAAGCGCCGTACCGCATCGGTCGGCGACATCATCGTCGTCAGCGTCAAGGAAGCGCAGCCGCGTGGCCGCGTGAAGAAGGGCGACGTTCACCGCGCGGTGATTGTGCGTACCGCCAAGGACATCCGTCGCGCCGACGGTTCGGTGATCCGTTTCGACGGTAACGCCGCCGTGCTGGTCAACAAGAACGAGGAGCCGATCGGCACCCGTATCTTTGGCCCGGTCGTGCGTGAGCTTCGCGGTAAGAAGCACATGAAGATCATCTCGCTGGCGCCGGAGGTTTTGTAATGGCCGCTGCACGCATCAAGAAGGGTGACAAGGTCATCGTCCTGTCCGGCAAGGACAAGGGCAAAACCGGCACCGTGTCGCTGGCGATGCCGAAGGACGGCAAGGTCGTCGTGGACGGCGTGAACATCGCCACCCGTCACCGCAAGCCGACCCAGGCGAACCCGCAGGGTGGCCTGGAGCGCACGGCTGCTCCGCTGCACATCTCGAAGGTTGCGCACGTGACCGCCGATGGCAAGCCGACCCGCGTCCGTTTCGAGACGCAGGATGGCAAGAAGGTCCGCGTGGCCGTCAAGACCGGGGAGAAGATCGATGGCTGATTACAAGCCCCGCATGAAGGCTATCTACGAGGATAGCATCATCAAGGCGATGACCGAGAAGTTCGGTTACAAGAACGTCAACGAGATCCCCCGGATCGAGAAGATCGTGCTCAACATGGGCGTGGGCGAAGCGACGCAGGACAAGAAGCGCGTCGACCAGGCTGCGTCCGAGATGGAGCTGATCGCGGGTCAGAAGCCCGTCATCACCAAGGCGAAGAAGTCGATCGCGCAGTTCAAGCTGCGTGAAGGCATGCCGATCGGTGTGAAGGTCACGCTGCGTCGCGAGCGCATGTACGAATTCCTGGACCGCTTCATCACGATCGCGCTGCCGCGCGTTCGCGACTTCCGCGGCCTGAATCCGAAGTCCTTCGACGGTCGCGGCAACTATGCCTGCGGCATCAAGGAACAGATCATCTTCCCCGAAATCAACTATGACCGCATCGACAAGGTGCGCGGCATGGATGTGATCGTGACCACCTCGGCGAAGACCGACGACGAAGCGCGCGAGCTGCTGCGTCTCTTCGGCTTCCCGTTCCCCAAGGAAGACGCTGCCGACGAGAAGAAGGCAGCGTAACCGGACTGCCCCCTCTCCACGCCGGGGAGGGGGTCCTTACAGAAAGAGCTTAAGTCCATGGCGAAACTGAGTTCAATCAATAAGAACGAGAAGCGTCGCCTTCTCGTCAAGAAGTATGCGGGCAAGTACGCGAAGCTCAAGGCGATCGCGAACGACCAGAGCCTCGATGAGACCGAGCGTCTGATCGCGCGTCTGAAGATGGCCGAGATCCCCCGCAACGGCAATCCGACCCGTATCCGCAATCGCTGCGAGATCACCGGTCGTCCGCGTGCGTATTACCGCAAGTTCCGTCTCGCTCGCGTCATGCTGCGTGAACTGGCCAACAAGGGCCAGATCCCCGGCGTCACCAAGTCGAGCTGGTAAGGACCATTTGAGATGGCAGTGACCGATCCCCTGGGTGACTTGCTCACCCGCATCCGCAACGGCCAGCGCGCGCGCAAGGACTCCGTCCTGACGCCTGCGTCGAAGCTGCGCGCCCGCGTGCTCGACGTGCTTCAGCGCGAGGGCTATATCCGTGGCTACAGCGAAGAGCAGATGGGCCCCGCGGCCGGCATCCGCATCGAGCTGAAGTATTTCGAAGGCCAGCCCGCGATCAAGCATGTCGCGCGCGTGTCGAAGCCCGGCCGCCGTATCTATTCGGGCGCGCAGGATCTTCCCCGCGTTCGCAACGGCCTGGGCATCACCATCGTGTCGACGCCGCGTGGCGTTCTGTCGGACGCCGAAGCGCGTGAGCAGAACGTCGGTGGCGAAGTCCTGGCGGAGGTGTTCTGATGAGCCGCATCGGTAAGAAGGCGGTCCCGGTTCCGGCCGGCGTCACCGCAACCATCGCCGACAAGGTGCTGAGCGTGAAGGGTCCCAAGGGCACCCTCTCCATGCCGCTCGCCGACGAGATCACCTATGACGTCCAGGCGGACGCCATTGCGGTGCAGCCTGCCAACGCCACGAAGCGCGCTCGCGCGTTCTGGGGCATGCAGCGTACCATGGTGCAGAACCTCGTCACCGGCGTGACCGCAGGCTTCTCGAAGAAGCTGGTCATCACCGGCGTCGGCTACCGCGCCGCCGCGCAGGGCAAGACCCTGAAGCTGCAGCTCGGCTACAGCCACGACGTCAACATCGACGTGCCGGAAGGCCTCGAGGTGAAGACGCCGGACGCCACCACCGTCGAAATCAGCGGTGCGGATAAGCAGAAGGTCGGCCAGCTGGCCGCCGAGATCCGCCGCTGGCGCAAGCCCGAGCCGTATAAGGGCAAGGGCATCAAGTACGACGGCGAGTTCATCTTCCGCAAGGAAGGGAAGAAGAAGTAATGACCAAGGGTCTCTCTCTTTTCGAGAAGCGCCGTCGGCGCAACCGTACCGCGCTGCGTGCGCGGGCCGGCACCCGTCCGCGCCTGTCGGTGCATCGCTCGGGCAAGCACATCTATGCCCAGGTGATCGACGACGAGGCAGGTCGTACCGTGGCTTCGGCCTCGACGCTGGAAAAGGACGCACGCGGCCAGTCGGGCGCGAACGTCGCAGCGGCGACCGAAGTCGGCAAGCGCGTGGCCGAAATGGCCAAGGCCGCTGGCGTCACGCAGGTCGTTTTCGACCGTGGCGGCTTCCTGTTCCACGGTCGCGTCAAGGCGCTGGCCGAGGCGGCACGCGAAGCGGGATTGGAGTTCTAATATGGCTGACGAGAACAACGTGGCCGTTGCCGGTGCCGAAGGCGCCGCGCAGGACGCGACCCAGGGTCGTGGTCCCCGGGGCGGCCGTGGCCGTGGTCCGGGCGGCGGTGACCGCGGCCGTGGTGGCCGTGACGGCAACCGTGGTCGTCGCGACGACCGTCGCGGTAACCCCGAGGAGCAGGGCGAAGAGCTGATCGAAAAGCTCGTCCACATCAACCGCGTCTCGAAGACCGTGAAGGGCGGTAAGCGCTTTGGCTTCGCCGCGCTCGTCGTGGTCGGCGACGGCAAGGGACGTGCGGGCTTCGGTCATGGCAAGGCGCGCGAAGTGCCGGAAGCCATCTCGAAGGCGACGGCTGCCGCCAAGAAGGCGATGGTCCGCGTTCCGCTGAAGGACGGTCGCACGCTGCATCATGATGGCAACGGCCATTTCGGTGCGGGCCGCGTGACGGTGCGTTCGGCCCCGCAAGGTACCGGCATCATCGCCGGTGGTCCGATGCGCGCCATCTTCGAATCGCTCGGCGTTGCCGACGTGGTGACGAAGTCGGTCGGTACGTCGAACCCGTACAACATGATCCGTGCCACCTTCGAGGCGCTGGGCGAGCAGACCTCGCCCAAGTCGGTGGCGCAGCGTCGTGGCAAGAAGATCGCCGACCTGCTGGGTCGCGGTCACGGTGCCACCCAGCAGACTGCCGAGGCGGAAGCCGCGGCCGTCGTGGAGTAAGCGACCATGGCTACCATCAAGATCAAGCAGACCGGTTCGCCGATCCGCCGCACCAAGGACCAGCGCGCGACCCTCGTCGGCCTGGGCCTGAACAAGATGCACAAGGTCGCCGAGCTTCAGGACAGCCCTGAAGTCCGCGGCATGATCCGCAAGGTGCAGCACATGGTTCAGGTGGTGGACTGAGTTCTGTCCTCCAGACAGACTCACATCCGTCACATTGAACAGTGACAAACACGGGGAAGGGGGCTATGCGGCCCCCTTCCTTTTATCTAGCGGCCGCGATTCTCATCGATCACGGCCATGCGCGAAACAAGCGAAAGCGAGTGCAAATCATGAAGCTGAACGAACTTTTCGACAACCAGGGTGCCCGCAAGTCCAAGATCCGCGTCGGTCGCGGTATCGGTTCGGGCAAGGGCAAGACCGGTGGTCGCGGCGTCAAGGGTCAGAAGAGCCGTGAGGGCGTGTCCATCGCGGGCTTCGAGGGCGGTCAGATGCCGCTCCACATGCGCCTGCCGAAGCGTGGCTTCAACAACATCTTCGCCAAGGACTATGCCGAGGTGAACCTGGGCGCGATCCAGAAGGCGATCGACTCGGGCAAGCTGAAGACCGACGGCACGATCGATCACGCCGCGCTGAAGGCCGCTGGCCTGGCCCGTGGCGGCAAGGACGGCGTGCGTCTGCTCGGCAAGGGCGAGCTGACCACCAAGCTGTCGTTCGTCGTGCAGGGCGTGTCGGCCTCGGCGCGTGAAGCGGTCGAGAAGGCCGGTGGTTCGGTCGACGTCCCGCACGTCGTGCCCGCCGCCGAGAAGGCCGCCGCGAAGAAGGGCAAGACCCGCGCCGCGAAGCTCGCCGCCAAGGCCTGAACCGGATAAGGTCCGCCGCTGTCACGGGGTAAATACCACACGGACAGCGGCGGATTTTTCATCCGGGTTAGACAAGCGCGTCTTCGCGCCTATATGAGCGGCGGGGCGGTTCAAAACGCATCCCGCCGTTTTTCGTTTCCAGGATAACGCAACAGCTATGGCATCCGCAGCCGACCAGATGGCGCAAAGCATCAGCCTGGCGAAATTCGCCAAGGCCACCGACCTCAAGAAGCGGCTGTGGTTCACGATCGGCGCGCTGATCGTCTTCCGCCTGCTCAGCTATGTCCCGCTGCCGGGCGTCGACCCGACCGCGCTGGGCCTGCTGAGCCAGAAGACCACGGGCGGCGTGCTCGACTTCTTCAACACCTTCTCGGGCGGCTCGCTCAGCCGCATGTCGCTGATCGCGCTGGGCGTGATGCCGTACATCACGGCATCGATCGTCGTGCAGCTCGCGACCTCGCTGAGCCCGCAGCTCGCCGCCATCAAGAAGGAAGGCGAGAGCGGCCGCAAGAAGCTGAATCAGTATACCCGCTACGGCACGGTGCTGCTGACCGCGATCCAGGGCTATTTCATCGCCGCCGGGCTCGAGACGCTGGGGGCCAGCCAGGGCATCCAGGCGGTGATCGAACCGGGCATGACCTTCCGTATCGCCGCGGTCATCTCGCTGATCGGTGGTACCATGTTCCTGATGTGGCTGGGTGAGCAGATCACCAGCCGGGGCATCGGCAACGGCGTGTCGCTGATCATCATGGCGGGCATCGTCGCCCATCTGCCGACCACGCTGATCAACCTGCTGGAAGGCGGGCGTTCGGGCAGCATCGATCCGGTGCGCCTGATCCTCATCATTCTGGCGGTCGTCGTCCTCGTCCTGTTCATCTGCTTCATGGAGCGCGCGCAGCGCCGTATCCTGATCCAGTATCCGAAGCGCGCGACGCAGCGGGGCATGCAGGCCGACCGCAGCCACCTGCCGCTGAAGATCAACACCGCGGGCGTGATCCCTCCGATCTTCGCCTCGTCGCTGCTGCTGATGCCGCTGACCATCTCGCAGTTTGCCGGCCAGCGCGTGGCGGGCGAGAGCCGCTGGGGCGACTTCATCATCAGCCTCAACCAGTATCTGCAGCACGGCAGCCCCGTGTACATGCTGCTCTACGGCGCGGGCATCATCTTCTTCTCGTTCTTCTACACCGCGGTGGTGTTCAACCCGGAAGAGACGGCCGACAACCTGAAGCGCTATGGCGGGTTCATCCCCGGCATCCGTCCGGGCAAGAACACCGAGACCTATCTCGATTACGTGCTGACCCGTATCACGGTCATCGGTGCGGCCTATCTGACGATCATCTGTCTGCTGCCCGAATATCTGGTCTCGGCGTTGCAGATCCCCTTCTATCTGGGCGGCACCAGCCTGCTGATCGTCGTCAACGTGACGATGGATACGGTGACCCAGATCCAGAGCCACTTGCTCGCGCATCAATATGGCGATCTGATCAAGAAGGCGAAGCTGAAGGGCGGTCGCCTGCGCTGATCGCGCGGGCGGAATTCAGGGTAAAGAGGGGAGAGTGACGTGGGCGTGAACATCATCCTGCTGGGTCCGCCGGGGGCGGGCAAGGGAACCCAGGCGCAGCGGCTGGTGGCCAATCGCGGCATGGTGCAGCTGTCGACCGGCGACATGCTGCGCGCGGCGGTCAAGGCGGGTACGCCCGTCGGGCTCCAGGCCAAGGCGGTGATGGATGCGGGCGAGCTGGTGTCGGATGCGATCGTCTCGGCGCTGATCGGCGAGCGGCTCGACCAGGCCGATGCCGAAGGCGGCGCGATCTTCGACGGCTATCCCCGTACCGCCGCCCAGGCCGAAGCGCTCGACATGCTGCTGGCCGAGCGTGGCAAGACGCTGGACCATGTCATCGAGCTGGCGGTGGACGAGGATGCGCTGGTCGAGCGGATCACCGGGCGCTTCACCTGTGCCTCGTGCGGCGCTGGCTATCACGACAGCTTCAAGCCCACCCAGGTCGAGGGCGTCTGCGACGTCTGCGGCTCGACCGAGTTCAAGCGTCGTCCCGACGACAATGCCGAGACGGTGCGCACGCGCATGGCGGAATATCGGGCGAAGACGGCGCCGATCCTGCCGATCTATGAAGCGCGCGATATCGTGACCCGGGTCGATGGCATGGCGGCGATGGATGAGGTGGGCGCGGCGATCGACGCGGTGCTCGACCGCTGAGCTGACTTCGGTCGAAATAGAGGAGGGGGCGTTTCCGCGAGGGAGCGCCCCTTTTTCTTAAAAAGCCCCTCTCCCGGCAGGGGGAGGGGTTGGGGAGGGGCAGGGCCGCGAAGACTGGTCTCGGTGAGACTTCAAGCCCTCCCCCATCCCAGTTTCAGGTAAACGATGCCCCGCATCGTTTAGGTCATGCCGGGGGCATGACCGACCTGAAACTCGCCTGCGGGAGGGGAGCGGCCAAGGGCCATCGTTGGAAGCGTTCTGGGTGCAGAGAGGCGGACGGCTGCAGCGAAGCACGCCAAACGTCTCGCCCGCACTGGCCAATCGCCCTACACTAGCCCCCATGACCACGTTGATCGCCGACTATTACCGCCACCTGACCGTCGACCTGCGCCGTTCCGACCATACGGTGCGCGCCTATGTCAGGACGGCGGAGAGGCTTTGCGCTTTTCTCTCCGACCACTGGGGAGAAGCCATCGACGGCGCAGCACTGGCCCGCATCACCGCCGCCGATCTTCGGGCCTATCTGGCGCGGCGTCGGGGCGAGGGACTGGCGGCGTCCTCGACCGCGCGGGAATTGTCGGCGGTGCGGACCTTCCTCCATTGGGCCGGCGTCGAGCCACCCACTCTGAAGGGACCCCGCCGCAAGCGCAGCCTGCCGCGCCCCCAGTCACCGGCCGACATCATGGCGCTGGGCGAGGATATAGGAGACCATGCCGCCGAGCCGTGGATCGCGGCGCGGGACTGGGCGGTGCTGCTGCTGCTTTACGGCGCGGGCCTACGCATCGGGGAGGCCTTGGCGCTGACCGCCGATATCCTGCCGCTGGGGGAGACGATCCGGGTGGCGGGCAAGCGCGGCAAGACGCGAATCGTCCCGCTGCTCCCCGAACTGCGCGCCGCGATCGAGGCCTATGCGGCGCAAACTCCCTATCCGTTGATCCCAAACGAAGCGCTGTTTCGGGGCGCGAAGGGCGGTCCGCTATCGCCCGCGATCATCCGGCGGGCGGTGCAGGGCGCGCGCGAGCGGCTGGGGCTGGGCGGGCGGACGACACCGCATGCGTTGCGGCACAGCTTCGCGACGCACCTGCTGGGGCGGGGGGCGGATTTGCGCCAGCTCCAGGAACTGCTCGGCCATGCCAGCCTCAGTTCGACCCAGATCTATACGGCGGTCGATGCCGCGCATCTGCTCGACGTGTACCGGACCGCGCACCCGCGCGCCTGATTACCGTTTGCCGTGGGGTTTCCAGGTGACCACGCGCCAGAGATAGCCGATGACGATCGCCACCGTCATCGCGATGGCCGCTGGGCCGATATAGCGGTTGATCGCCTCGAAATTCGATCCCAGCCACAGGCCCGCATAAGCGAGGATCACGTTCCAGATCGTGCTGCCCGCAAAGGTCCAGAGCAGGAACTTGCCCAAGGGCATCCGCGTGATCCCCGCAGGCAGCGAGATCAATGTGCGGAACGCGGGCATGAAGCGGAAGACGAACACCACCCAGCCGCCATGCCGAACGAAGAACAGGTGCAGCCTCTCGACATCGCGCCACTCCATGGTCAGCCAGCGGCCATGCTTGTCGATGAAGGGGCGGAAGCGCTCGTAGCCGATATAGCGCCCGACCGCGTACCAGGCATAATTGCCCGCCGTCGTCCCGGCCGTGCCCCAGAGGATCAGCGGGATCATCTCCATCTGCCCGCGCGCCACCGCCATGCCGCCCAGGCCCATGATGACCTCGGACGGAATCGGTGGGATGATATTTTCCAGCGCCATCAGCAGGAAGATGCCGAAATAGCCGCCCCAGGCGATCAGGTTGAGAATGAAATCGGTCATGCGTGCAGGGATGTACCGATGAGGGCAGGGGCGGTTCCCGTAGACGGCCTGGGCACTCGGCGAAAGAGCCCGGCCGACTGATGACGCCGCTTGACGGAACCGGCGGGTTGCGCGAACCCGCTGGCCATGGCCGATACACCCAAAACGTCGGAGACGAAGGACACGCTGCGCTTCTTCCTGAAGCTGGCCCTGTTCGTCTTCATCCTGCGCAGCTTCATCGTGACGTCGTTCGTCATCCCCTCGGAATCGATGCTGCCGCGCCTGTTGATCGGCGACTATCTGTTCGTGACCAAGTGGAATTACGGCTATTCGCGCTGGTCGCTGCCCTTCGGCCTGCCTCTGCTGCCCGGCCATATCCTGGGCCGTGCGCCGACACGTGGCGATGTCGTGGTGTTCCGCTCGCCGGGGCCCGACGATCATGACGTCATCAAGCGGGTGATCGGCCTGCCCGGCGATACGATCCAGGTGACGAACGGCCAGGTCATCCTGAACGGCCGCCCGATCCCCAAGCAGCGCGTCGCCGACTTCGTCCTGCCGCTGACCCCCAATTTCGGCTTCAAGGAGTGCGGGCCGTTCGTCGACACGGTCGATGGCAAGCCGGTCTGCCGCTATGCCCGGTTCCGCGAGACGCTGCCGAGCGGCAAGACCTATGACGTGCTCGACCAGGGCAACTTCCCCGACCGCGACGATACCGTCCTCTACAAGGTGCCCGAGGGCCATGTCTTCCTGATGGGCGATAATCGCGACGACTCGGCCGACAGCCGGTTCGCGCCGCCCCAGGGTATGGGCATGATCCCCATGGAGCGGCTGGAAGGCCGCGCCGCGATCACCTTCTTCTCGACCGACGGCTCGGCCGAGTGGATCAAGCCCTGGACCTGGGTGTCGGCCGCGCGCTGGAACCGGATCGGAGAAGGGTTTTGAGCGCGGTCGATGACTGGCTGGCGCAGGTTCTGGGCCGGGCGCCCGAGGATAGCGTCCCCTTTCACCGGGCACTGACCCATGGCAGCCAGGCGGCCGAGAATTACGAACGGCTGGAGTTTCTGGGCGACCGGGTGCTGGGCCTGGTCATGGCCGAATGGCTGTGGGAGCAGTTCCCGAACGAGCCCGAGGGGCAGCTGTCGCGTCGGCTCAATTCGTTGGTGACCGGCGCGGTCTGTGCGGACGTCGCGCGGGACCTGGGCGTGCGCGATCACTTGCGCCTCGGCAAGCAAGCGCGCGACGACGGCGCGTCGGACAGCGACAATGTGCTCGGCGATGTGATGGAGGCGCTGATCGGCGCCTGGTATCGCGAGGCGGGGTTAGACGCGGCGCGCGCCTTTATCCGCCAGGCCTGGGGCGACCGGGTGCACTCGCAAGGCAAGGCGCCGCAGCATCCCAAATCCGCGCTGCAGGAATGGGCCGCCGCGCATAATCGCAAGGCCCCGGAATATGTGGTGACGGACCGCTCGGGCCCGCATCACGCGCCGCGCTTCACCGTAACGGTGCGGATCGGTCGCACGGCGGAAGCCAGCGCGACGGGAGCCAACAAGCAGGAAGCCGAGACGGCCGCTGCCAAGGCGTTGTTGGCGAAGCTGAAGGCTTAAATCCTTTGTTCCCCGGCGAAGGCCGGGGTCCAGTTTCTATGCGCTATCGAGAACGGTGTCTGTCTGACGAGTTGGCGAACAGCCAGCTATGTGGAATCTGGGCCCCGGCCTGCGCCGGGGAACAGATAGATTCATGACGCTGCTCGCCCGGTCACTGGACTCAGCGCCCCTTGGCTGCCGCGGCCTGCTTCTTGGCCTGCACCTTGGCGCGGTGATGGCCGATCGCGCAGCCCGCCGCCGCGCCCAGCACGGCATGGCCCTTGCCGACGAAATGGCCACCGACGCCACCGACCGCCGCGCCCTTTAGGCAGCCCTTGGCCGAGGCCGGGCCTGCAACGGTCAGCAGTGCGGCGGCCGACAGGGCGGTGATGAGGGTCTTCATGGCAACTCTCCTGCGTCTTGAAATCGTGGCTGAAAAAATGCGCGCGGAGGCGTGGCCGTTCCGTGATGCGACCATTACATTCCGTCCATGTGGGCTGGCCGTTGCGGGAAGGGGGCCGGACCTGTACCGCTAGGGCATGACTGAACAACGTTGCGGCCTCGTGGCCGTCGTCGGCGCGCCCAATGCCGGCAAATCCACCCTCGTCAATGCGCTGGTCGGCCAGAAGGTCGCCATCGTCAGCCCCAAGGCGCAGACGACCCGCGCCAAGCTGCTCGGCGTCGCGATCGAGGGGGATGCGCAGATCCTGCTGGTCGACACGCCCGGCATCTTCGAGCCCAAGCGCCGCCTGGACCGCGCGATGGTCGCCGCCGCCTGGGAAGGCGCGGAGGGGGCAGACATCCTGGCGCTGGTCGTCGACGGCAAGGGCGGCATCGGCCCCAAGGTCACCGCCATCGCCGAATCGATCGCGCACCGGCCCGAGCCCAAGCATCTGATCCTCAACAAGGTCGACATCGCTGACAAGGCGCGGCTGCTGGGCCATGCCGAGAAGCTGAACGCGGTCGTGCCGTTTGACGAAATCTGGTTCGTCTCGGCCCAGACCGGCGATGGCCTGCCCGAGCTGAAGGCGCATTTCGCCAAGCTGATGCCCGAGGGGCCGTGGCATTACCCCGAGGATCAGGTGTCCGACGCCACCGAACGCGCACTGGCCGCCGAGGTGACGCGCGAGCAGATCTACCTCCAGCTCCATGCCGAACTGCCCTATGCCAGCGCGGTCGAGACCGAGGCCTATAAGGAGCGCGAGGACGGGTCGGTCGAGATCCACCAGCAGATCCTGGTCGAACGCCCGACCCAGCGCGCCATCGTGCTGGGCAAGAATGGGGTGCGGATCAAGGAAATTGGGGCCAAGGCCCGCGAGGAACTGTCGCGCATCCTGGGGCACAAGGTTCACCTGTACCTGCATGTGAAGGTGAAGCCGGGCTGGGACGAGGATCGTTCGGTGTACAAGGATATCGGGCTGGATTGGGTGGATTGATTTTGTTTGGGGTGGGGGCTCGGTGAGACACCGGTGCCCTCCCCCATCCCCTCCCGCTTGCGGGAGGGGGGCGTTGTTTGGCGAGTGTATCGCATAATCAACACCACAGTTGCTTGCGGAGGCGCCTTGTCTGTCGAGCTTGGCACGCCCCTCCCGCAAGCGGGAGGGGATGGGGGAGGGCAGGGGCTAGGCGCTAACCTTACCCAAACGCCCCAAAGCCCACTCCACCGCCTCCACTACCACCGGGTCAACATCCCCCAGCAACCCCTGCAACACCGGCACCAGCTCCGCCGCGCCGCTATTTCCCGCCGCAATCGCGGCATTGCGCACCATCCGGTTGCGTCCGATCCGCTTGATCGGGGAACCCGAAAACACCTGTCGGAAATCGGCATCGTCCAGCGACAGCAAATCCCCCAGCGCCGGCGCGGTCAGCTCGGCGCGGGGGTGAAACGCCATGTTCGCCTGCGCGGCGGCCGCGAACTTGTTCCAAGGGCACACCGCCAGACAATCGTCGCAGCCATAGATGCGGTTGCCCATCGCCGCCCGGAATTCCTCGGGGATTGGCCCGGCATGTTCGATCGTCAGATAGGAAATGCACCGCCGCGCATCGAGTTGGTAAGGTGCCGGAAACGCGTCGGTAGGGCAGGCCCGCTGGCACGCGTCGCACCGCCCGCAGGTGTCGCGCGCCACGGCATCGGGCTCCAGTTCCAGCGTGGTGTAGATCGCCCCCAGAAACAGCCAGCTGCCATGGTCCCGGCTGACGAGGTTGGTGTGCTTGCCCTGCCAGCCCAGCCCGGCCGCCTCGGCCAGCGGCTTTTCCATCACCGGCGCGGTGTCGACGAACACCTTCAGGTCGCACTTGGCCTCCTGCGCCAGCCAGCGGCCCAATGCCTTTAGCTGGCGCTTCACCACATCGTGATAATCGGCGCCCTGCGCATAGACCGAGATGCGCCCGATCCGCACCTGATCGGCCAGCCGCATCGGGTCCTCGGCGGGGGCGTAGCTGACGCCCAGCGAGATGACGCTCTTCACCTCGGGCCACAGACTGGCGGGGCTCTGGCGCTGGTGCGCGCGGTCGGCCATCCAGATCATCGACCCGTGCCGTCCCTCGGCCAGCCATTGGTGCAGCCGCTCGACGGTTTTGGGCGCGGCGTCGGCATGGGTGATGCCGATCGCGGCGAAGCCCAGTTCGGCCGCCTTTGCCTTGATCCGGGTTTCCAGCTTGTCTTGCGCCACATACGCCCGCTACCACAGGCGATCAGGGAGGGACAATCAGCGTGGAAAATCAGTGGGCGGTCAGCGCCTCGGGCCTCGCCAAGCGTTTCGGCGACCGGCGTGTCGTCGATGGGGTGGACATCGCTGTCCCGACCGGCGCGGTGTACGGTGTGCTCGGCCCCAATGGCGCGGGCAAGACGACGACGCTGCGCATGTTGCTGGGCATCATCGAACCCGATGAGGGGCAGCGGACGCTGCTGGGCCATGCCCATCCGCGCGAGGCGAGCGATCTGGTCGGCTATCTGCCCGAGGAGCGGGGGCTGTACCCGGCGATGAAGGCGCGTGAGGCGATCGCCTTCATGGGTGCGCTGCGCGGGCTCGACTGGAAGACGGGTCGGGCGCGGGCGGGCGAGCTGCTCGAACAGGCCGGGCTCGGCCATGCCGCCGACAGCAAGATTCGCAAATTGTCCAAGGGCATGGCGCAGCTGGTCCAGCTGCTCGGCTCGGTCGTGCATCGCCCGAAGCTGCTGGTGCTGGACGAACCTTTCTCCGGCCTGGACCCCGTCAACCAGGAACGGCTGGAGGCGCTGATCCTGGGCGAGCGCGACCGGGGGGCGACGATCCTGTTCTCCACCCATGTCATGGCCCATGCCGAGCGGCTGTGCGACCGCCTGGCGATCATCGCGGGCGGCCAGCGGCGGTTCGAGGGGACGGTGGATGAAGCGCGCGCTACGCTGACCGCCCACGTGCGCTATCGCCCGCGCGATCCCGACCGGGTGACGCCTGCCCTTCTGCCCGTCGATGCGGTGCGTGACGGGGCCGACTGGCGCTTTCCCCTGCCGGATGAGGGGATAGAGCCGGTGCTCGGCCGGTTGCTGGCGGCAGGAGCCGGTATCCTGAACCTGTCGATCGAGCGTCCCAGCCTGCACGAAGCCTTTGTCCGCATCGTCGGCGAACAGACTCCCCAGGAGAATGCGGCATGAGCCCGACCCGTCGGTTGATCCGCCAGACCATGACGATCGCGCGCCGCGATTTCGTCGCGACCGTCTTCACCCCCATCTTCCTCCTGTTCCTGTTCGCGCCGCTCATCATGGTGGCGTTCAGCACCATCGGCGCGATGGGCGCGGCGCAGGCGGCCGACCATGGCGCCGACCGGGTGCGCATCGTCGCGATCGTCCCCGATGCGCTTGCCCGGACGCTTGTCGAGGCGGACACTCGCACCCGCACGGTGTTCCGCCGCGACGAGGAGCCGCCTCAGTTGGTCACCGTCGCGCCCGACGGAAACCCCGCCGCCCAGGCCCGCGCGGCGTTCGAGGCGAAGGATTATGACGCGACGGCGGTGCTGTACGGCCCGCTCGACCGACCGACGATCCTGTACGGCGCGCGCGGATCGCGGGCGGCCGATTATCTGGTCGTACTGGCCGGGCAGGCGCTGTCGGCCGAGCGATTGGGCGGGCCCCTGCCACGGATCGAAGCGACCAAGACCGCCTTTTCGCGCCAGCGTGCGACGCTGGGCGGGCAGAACCAGACCGCATTCCTGGCGGTGTTCGGCGTGTTCTTCCTTACCCTGTTCCTGGCGGGGCAGGTCGTCGGTACCATGGCCGAGGAACGGTCGAACAAGGTGATCGAAGTGCTGGCCGCCGCCGTGCCGCTGGAGGCGGTGTTCCTGGGCAAGCTGCTCGGCATGTTCGGGGTGGCGGTGCTGTTCGTCACCTTTTGGGGCACGGTGCTCGGCCAGGTGACGAGCATGTTGCCGCCCGCCTTTGCCGGGATGGTGGGCGAGCTGTCGCCGGCGGTCGGCCTGCCGATGTTCACCGTCCTGTTCGTCACCTATTTCACCATGGCCTATCTGCTGCTGGGCTCGGTGTTCCTGACGATCGGGGCGCAGGCCTCGACCATGCGGGAAATCCAGATGCTCTCGCTGCCGATCACCATCGTGCAGGTCGGCATGTTCACCCTGACGCTAAGCGGCCTGTCGCAGCCGGACAGCTGGCTGGCGGTGGTCGCCGAAGTCTTCCCGCTATCCTCGCCCTTTGCGATGGCGGGCATGGCGGCGGCGAGCGACTCGCTGTGGCCGCATGCCGTGGCGCTGGCGTGGCAGGCGCTGTGGGTGGCGCTGTTCGTGACGCTGGGCGCGCGACTGTTCCGGCGCGGCGTGCTGCAATCGGGAAGCGTCCGGCCGTTCTGGCGGCGTAAGGGGGCTTAAGCGGAAAGGAGAGGAGGCGTTCTTGCCGGTGCGCCGGGCCTTCCTATCTTAGGTGAATGACCGCATCCTCTTCTGATCGCCGCGCATTTCTGTCGCTGATGGGCCTGGGTACGCTGGGTATCGGCCTGTCTGCCTGCGGGCGTCAGGCCGACGCGGCGGAGCGTTTTCCCGTGGCCATGAGCGATGCCGCCTGGCGGCAGAAGCTCGGCCCGGCGGCCTATAATGTCCTGCGGCACGAAGGGACCGAGCGGCCTTATTCCAGCCCGCTGAACGATGAGCATCGCAGCGGCATCTTCGCCTGCAAGGGCTGTGCGCAGCCTGTCTTCTCCTCGAAGACCAAGTTCGAAAGCGGCACCGGCTGGCCGAGCTTCTGGGCGCCGCTGCCCCGCGCGGTGGCGACGCGTAGCGATCGGTCGCTGATGATGGAGCGGGTGGAGGTGCATTGCAGCCGGTGCGGCGGGCATCTCGGCCATGTCTTCGATGACGGGCCCAAGCCGACGGGCAAGCGTTACTGCATGAACGGTGTGGCGATGACGTTCCGGGCCGCGTGAGGCGAGGCTAAGCTACGCCCGTCTTCGCAAGGAGTAAAAGGCTCGCTCTTACTCGACCGGAGCGGCAAAGGTCATGATGCCCGAAACACGGCCATCGTTGCGCGAAGCGATTTCGGTGGCGGGCAGGTCGGCCGTGCCGCCCTTGTGGCCCGAATAGATGAAACCCTTGGTCGGATAGGCCGAGGTGCCCAGGCCGCCGGTCGGGCCGTACCAGACCTTGACCATCGACCAGTCATTGTTCGGCGAGACGTCGATGGCGCGGACGTCGCGCTCGATGCCGCCGCGACGCGACCAGTTGGCATGGGTCAGGAGGACTTCGCGGTCGCTGACGACCTTGCTGACCATGGCGACATGGCCGACGCGCATCCGGTGGGTGGCCTCGAAAGCGAGGACGGCCCCTTCCTGCGGGGTGTGGCCACGGTCGTAGCGACCCTGGGCCTGGCTCCACCATGTGTTGGCGTTGCCGTGAAGATCGATGCCCGAAATCTCGCGAGCATAGGGCGCACACTGCCAGAACTGCGCGGCAGCGGGAGTGGCCATCATCAGGCCGCAAGATGCCATCAGCGCGAATCGCACTGCAAATGCCTTGAACTTCACATGACCCCCCGGTCGGAATGTCGGTGTGAGTGTCGATTAACCGGGGCTAAACGGATTGGAAAGGCGAGCCGGAACCATATCCGGTGAACGGTGTTCGGGCGGCGGTGACCCGAAAACCACGCGGCGAAACGATTTTTTCGTTCCTCGTTTCGCCGCGCGAGAGGCTCGGCTTATCGTCCGAGAAGGCGATCCACCGTGACTTGGGTCACGGAATGATAGCCGGAGCGCGCCTTGTCATAGATTCGGCTGGCCAGCGCCTTGCCCCATTCACCCTGTCCCTGAAGCTGCTGGAACAACGGCGCGACGAACTTGCGACGGCCCTGTGAGGTCAGGAATTGTTCTGCCGAGGTTTCGGCGGGCTGATAACGGTTGGCGAGGGCGAGGCGCAGCCAGGCGAAGCGGATTTCGCTGTTGCCGGTCTCGTTCCAATGGAACCTCCCGTCGAGCGCGGCGAGCCGTTCGGTCGACAACTGGCGGGGCAGCTGGTCGAGGAAGCGGACATATTCCTGCGTCGTCACCTTGTCCGGCACCGCCGACACCGGGCCACCGGCGGCGAACGCCTTGGCGGCCGCGTCGATCGCGGGGAAGGCGTCGGAGCGGACATGCACGGCGTTGGCGGGAATGCCGGTTTGATAGACCCATTGATCGACGCCGATCTTCTCCGCCTCGCCGGGTTTGAGCAGATTCGCCTTCAGGTCCGCCAGGAAGCCCGCGCTCGTCTGCGGCTGGAAGGCATGGCGGTCGAAATAGCTCCGCAGATACGCGTCCCAGCGTGGGCGGCCGACCACGGACTCGATCGTCCGCAGGAAGGTCGCGCCCTTGTCATAGGCGATCTGGGTCATGCCGTCATCGGGATCGCGGGCAGCGTTCAGGTCCAGGTGCAGCTTGGTGTCGGGCGATTGCGGGCCGCCCGCTTCCTTCACCGCGTTCTGCATGTCGGTCCAGGCGAGATCGGCCTCCATCGCGGCGCGGCGCTTGCCGTACATCGACTCCATGATCCGGTTCTCGAAATAGCTGGTGAAGCCCTCGTTCAGCCAGAAATCGTCCCAAGTCGCATTGGTGACCAGATTGCCCGACCAGCTATGCGCCAGCTCGTGCGCGATCAGGCTGACCAGGCTCCGATCGCCCGCCAGCACCGTCGGCGTCGCGAAGGTCAGCATGGGGTTCTCCATGCCGCCGAACGGGAAGCTGGGCGGCAGGACCAGCACGTCGTACCGGCCCCAACGATAGGGGCCGTACAGCCCCTCGGCGGCGGTCACGAACTTGTCGAGCCCGGCGAATTCCCAGGCCGATTTGTCCAGCATCGCGGGCTCGGTCCAGATGCCGGTATGCGCGCTGAGCGGTTTGAACTTTAGGTCGCCGATCGCCAGCGCGATCAGATAGGGGGCGACGGGCTTGTCCATGCGATAGCTGGCGGTGTGGCGGCCGTCATTGCACGGCGTCTCGCCGGTCCGCTCGCCGCTCATCACGACGGTCAGCGCGCAGGGAGCGTTGATCGTTGCGTCCCAGGTCTGGCGGATACCCGGCGAGTCCTGGGTCGGAATCCAGCTGCGGTTGAGGATCGCCTCACCCTGACTGAACAGATAGGGCTGCTTCTTGCCCGCCGTCTGTTCGGGCGACAGCCATTGCAGCGCCTTCGCGCCGGGAACCGAGGCATAGGCGATCTTGACCGTGCGCTGGCCGTTCAGCGTGATGGACAGAGGGGCGCCATGCACCTTGTCGACCGCGCCGATGCTATAGGGCAGGGGGCGGTTCTGCGCGTCCGTCACCGCCACGATGCGCAGGCCGTTGTCGTCGACGACCAAAGTCTTGGCATCCGGCTTCGCATCGACCGACAGGGTCGCGATCCCGCGCATCACATGGCTGTCGAAATCGGCATAGAGGTTCAGCGAGACATGGGTGACCCGCGCCTCCAGCGGCCGGGCATAGCTGTGCACGTCGCGCGCGTCGGCGCTGGTCAGCACGGGGGCCACCTGCGGGGCGGCGGCGGGGGATTGGGCGGCGAGCAGCATCGCCAGGGCGGCCAGGGACATGGGCACTCCGAATGGGACAGGATGATTGCACCATAGCCGGATTGCGGACGAATGGGAGGGCTCTGGACGGGGGCGCCGCTCGTAACCAGTTAGGAGCTATGGATGAAATGACGCTGGCCGTGGTCGGGATCGACTTTCCCAATGAGGACAAGGCGCGAAGCAATCGACGGTTCGAGTTGCTCGCCTCGGCGGCGGGCGATCCGGTAAGCCTGCGGCCCGAGCCGCGCAATCGGCATGATCCGAAAGCCATCGCCGTCTTCAGCGCGCGCGACGTGCAGGTCGGCTATCTCTCGGCCGAGCGGGCGCCGCTGATCGGTGCCAGGATGCGGCGCGGGGAGGAGGTGCGCGCCATCTATCAGGGGATCAAGGGCTCGGTGGCCTATATTCGGGTGCGCTTCGGCGGCGGGGAGCCGACGCTGCCGATCGTGGCGGCGTCACCCACGCCGGTGGAAGATGACTTCCATCCCGATCCCGAAGGACCCGACTGGGGCGCCTGACGCGGGCAACAAAAAAGGGAGCCGAAAACGGCTCCCTTTCCGTTCGCCCGGAACTGGTCCCAAGCGATGATGGTTCGGGCGAGGTTGCCCCCGCCCAGAACGATCAGTTGCTGTCGGCGTTGTCGTCCTTGACGATCGCGACAACGCCGATGGCGACAACGCCAGCAGCGATCAGAGCAGCCAGGATGCCGCCGCCGGCCAGCTTGTTGCCCTTGGCGGTCGGAGCCGACGCGCGGACCGACTTCGAGACCGACAGGCTGGCGGCGGGGTTGGCCGGAGCGGCAGCAACCGGAGCAGCAACCAGAGCGGTGGCGGCAACAGCAGACAGGAACTTCATCATACTCATTCTCCCATGGCGAACGACCGCCAAGACGCGGTGGTGTTCTTCGTCCCGATAGCGCATACGCACGCACCGGTAAATTTGTTCCTGCACCGCACCAATTTTTTTGCGGATGCGTGGAACATTTTGCCACACTGGTCCGGTGACTCCGATCTCGGCGAGAGAAATGGTGTGGGATTACCGACGGATAGCGGCCGTTGCCAGTCCGGCAAAGATCAACGCTCCGCCGCCCGCACGCTGGGCCCAAGCCTGGGCGCGGGGCGAACGCAGCAATCCGCCCGCACTGGACGCGGCCCAGGCATAGCAGGAGTCGGTCAGCGCCAGGACGATCACGAACGTCGCGATCAGGACCGGCGCCTGTGCCCAATAGGGGCGGGACGGATCGATGAACTGCGGGGCAAAGGCGGCCAGGAACAGGATCGTTTTCGGGTGAAAGGTGCCGACGCCCAGATTGCCCAGGAACGCTGTACGCGGCGAAATCATGCGCGGACGAATCGCCACGGCATGGGCGTTCCGCGCACGCCACAGGCCCATCGCGCCGACGACGATCAGATAGACCGCTCCGGCCCATTTGAGCAGCCCGAACAAAAAGGTCGACGCGGCCAGCACCGCACCCATGCCGAGTAGGCTGGCGGTCGAGGCGGCCAGATTGCCCAGCATCAGGCCGCCGACCGAGGCAAAGGCGGTCCGCCGTCCCGATCCGATGGCATAGCCTAGGATCGCCGCCACGCCCGGTCCGGGGATCAGCCCGATCACGAGCGTCGCTGCGACAAAGGCGAACCACAGATCGGGGCGCATCAGCGGCCGCCGTCGCGCCGGGTCAGTGCCGCGACGCAGCTCGCCCGGTCGATCGCGCTGCCATCGGGCTCGCGCGCGTCGAGATAGGTCACGCGCGGCTCAGCGCCATCCTTGGGATAGAGATAGGCGTCGAGGACGCAGAAACTGCCTTGGAACTGCAGCTTGCGCGCGGCCCCTTCGCGGACATCGGCGTCGGGCGCGCCGAACAGCTTGGTCAGTCCGGCGGCGTCCTGACCGATCACCCGCTCCAGACCGACATGGGTATAGGGGACGGGAACCGGGGCCATGCCACCGCGAACAGGAGCGGCGGTCTGGGGCACGGTACAGCCTGCCAGCACAACGAACGGCAGCAAGGCCAGCGCAGGGGTGCGGATCACGCGCGGGGTCTCCTGTGAAAGACATGGGTCGCCATGCTCGCCCCCAGAACGGGTGCGAGCAGATTGAGCCCCGGAACCACGAACAGGGCCGCTGCGGCAAGCCCCAGCAGGAAGCGGGCGGGCCCGGTTGCCTTGCGCCAGCGCCGCATCGCCGCGCGGTCCATATGCCGCGCCGCCACCATATCGCCCAGGTCGCGCGACAACAGCCAGGCATTGACCAGCAGGAATGCCGCCGCCGTACCCACCCCGGTTGCGAGCAGGACGATGTAGAGCGGCAGCAGGAGCAGGTTGATCGCGATGACCCGCGCCGCCGATCCCAGGCCCATCGCCATGCCCCGCGCCAGCGGCACGGGCCTCGCGGTCGCCAGCGCCTGAGGATAATGGCGCGCCTCGACCGCCGCGACGATGTCGTCGGCGAACACGCCCACCACCGCGACGGCCACCGCGCGAAAGGCGAGCCAGAGCGCCAGTATCTCAACCACAAGGGCCAGCGCCGTCGACCAGCCACCCGCCTGCGCGCCCAGCCACCCGGTGAGGGCGGCGCGCACGCTCCACCACAGCGCCACCCCGGCGGCGGCGAACAGTGCGAAGGTCACCGTCAGCGAGCGGATCAGCACCCGGCGGATCGCCGGATCGCCAAGCTGGCCCAGCGAGAGGAAAAAGGCGCTTATCATGGTCCAGGGATGACGTGCTGTGAGGCGCAAAGTCAATGCGGCGGGGAAGGGCGAGGAGGCCAGCTTGCGCGGGGCAGACAGCCTGACTAGGGCGGCGTCATCACCTGATTATTTTCGGAGCCCGTTTCTTGACCAACCCCACCTATGACGTGGTGGCGATCGGCAATGCGATCGTCGACATCCTCAGCCCGGCCGAGGATGCTTTCATCGCCGAACAGGGCATGACGAAGGGCGCGATGCAACTCGTCTTCTCGCCCGAGGAAGCCGATGCGCTCTATGCAAAGATGGGCCCCGGTCGCGAGATTTCGGGTGGCTCGGCCGCCAACACGCTGGCCGGCATGGCGGCGCTGGGCGGCAAGACCGCGTTCATCGGTCAGGTCGCCGACGACCAGCTGGGCGAGGTCTTCGCGCACGACATCCGCGCGGCGGGCGTCAAGTTCGACACGCCGGTCCGTCCCGGCCAGCCGACGACCGCGCGCTGCATGATCTTCGTCAGCCCCGATGGCCAGCGGACGATGAACACCTTCCTCGGCGCGTCGCATTATCTGCCTGCCGAAGCGCTCGAAAAGGCGCTGATCGCCGATGCGGCCTATCTGTATATCGAGGGCTATCTGTGGGACCCCGAAGAGCCGCGCGCCGCGATGCGTGCCGCGATCGACGTCGCCCGCGCGGCCGGGCGCAAGATCGCCTTCACAGCCTCGGCCGAGTTCGTCATCGACCGCCACCGCGCCGATTTCCATGCGCTGATCGACGGCGGCATGATCGACGTGATCTTCGCCAACGAGACCGAGATCGTCGCGCTGACCGAGACGGCGGACGTCGATGCGGCGATCGCTTCGCTGAAGGACAAGGTCGAGACGCTGGTTGTCACTCTCGCCGAAAAGGGCGCGCTGGCGCAGCGCGGGGATGAGCGGGTCACGGTGCCGGCCCATCCGGTCGACAAGGTCGTCGACACGACGGGCGCGGGCGACCTGTTCGCATCGGGCTTCCTCTATGGCCAGACCCATGGCCAGGACCTGAAGGCCTCGCTGACGCTGGGCGCTGCCTGTGCGGCCGAGATCATCAGCCATTTCGGTGCGCGGCCCCAGGTCGACCTGAAGGCACTGGCCGCCAGCCTGTAAGGCTTGGGCATAAAGGCCAAACAAAAAGGCCCGGAGGATCGCTCCTCCGGGCCTTTTTCGTGTCTCCGCGAAAGCCGATCAGCGATCGAGCGGCTTGGCGACTTCCGGCTGCATCGCGGGATCGTCCACCACGTCCAGCATGCCACGACCGACATAGCTGCGCTTGCGGCTGTAAAGGAAGTAGATCGCCAGGCCGATCGCGCCCCAGCCCGGCAGGACCAGGATCGCGACCAGCGGCAGCGAGAAGTACAGATACGCGCAACCGAGCATCGCGGCAGGCGCAACGATGAACACGGCGGGCGTGCGGAACGGACGCTTGCGGGTCGGATCGGTCTTGCGCAGCACCATCACCGACAGCGCCACCATGAAGAAGGCGAACAACGTGCCCGAGTTGGAATAGTCCGCCAGCTTGCCAACCGGCAGGAACGCCGAGGCCAGGGTCGCGGCGATGCCGGTCACGATCGTCACGACGTGCGGCGTGCGATAGCGCGGGTGCACCGAGGCCAGCTTTTCGGGCAGCAGGCCGTCACGCGCCATGGTGAAGAACACGCGGGTCTGGCCGAACATCATCATGAGCACGACCGAAGGCAGCGCCAGCGTGGCGGCCAGGCCGATCAGGTTGCCGATCTTTTCCCAGCCGATGGTGCGCAGGACATGCGCCAGCGCCTCACGCGAACAGGACAGCGGCTCGGTCGCGCCGCTGGCGACGATCGCCTTGCACTGCGCGGCCAGTTCCGACGTGCCGGGCGACAGTACGACACCGGCGGCGTCGCGCACCGGCTGCGCCCCCAGCGGCGAGCCGATCGCACCCGCCGACACCAGCAGGTAGAATACGGTGCAGAACAGCAGCGACGCGATCAGGCCGATCGGCACGTTGCGCTGCGGGTTCTTGGTTTCCTCGGCGGCGGTCGACACCGCGTCGAAGCCGACATAGGCGAAGAAGATCGATGCCGCGGCCCCCGCCACGCCGGTCAGGCCGGTGGGCATGAACGGCTCGAAATGCGCGCCGTTGATGACCGGCACCGACAGCGCGATGAACAGGGTCAGCGCGGCGACCTTGATGGCGACCAGGATGGCGTTAAAGCGCGCGCTCTCGGTCGTGCCGATGACGAGCAGCCAGGTGACGAGCAGCGAGATGATGACGGCGGGCAGGTTGATGTAACCGCCCGAGGAGGGGCCGTTGACCCACTCCATCGGTATGTCGATGCCCAGCAGGTTGCGGATCTGCCCCACGACATAACCCGACCAGCCGACCGCGACGGCCGACGCGCCGACCGCATATTCCAGGATCAGCGCCCAGCCGACCATCCAGGCCAGCAACTCGCCCATGACCGCATAGGTATAGGTATAGGCCGACCCCGCGACCGGCACCATCGAGGCCAGCTCGGAATAGCACAACGCCGCCACCGCGCAGACGAAGCCCGCCAGCACGAAGGACAGCATCATCCCCGGCCCCGCCTTTTGCGCGGCTTCGGAGGTGAGAACGAAGATGCCCGTGCCGATGACGGCGCCGATGCCCAGCATGGTGAGCTGGAACGCGCCTAGCGATCGTTGCAGCCCCTTCTTCTCGGCGGTCGCCAAAATGGCGTCCAGAGGCTTAACGCGCCCGAAAATCATGAATGTCCAATCCCCCCAAGGGAAGGGCCGCCCCGACATGGGACGCACCCGGCGTTTGGTGAATGATTAGGAAGGTTAGCTGCAATTTTATTACGCGCAATCCCTAAGGTGCGCGGGATGCGATCGGGAGAGTGGAAAGGGGCTTCTTTAAGCCCCTCCCGCAGGCGGGAGGGGTTTGGGGAGGGCAGGGTTTCTCGCAGAGCCCATTGCCGGTGGCTTCCCCCCCCCCCATCCCAGTTTCAGGTAAACGATGCCCCGCATCGTTTAGGTCATGCCGGGGGCATGACCGACCTGAAACTCGTTTACGGGAGGGGAGCGCCCAGAGGCTCCGTCAGCGCGCCAGCATCGGACCCAACGGCTTGCCCGCCAGGATATGGACGTGAAGATGCGGCACTTCCTGCCCTGCGTCGGCACCGATATTCGCGAGCAGCCGGTAACCCGGCTCCACCGCGCCAGCCTCCCGCGCGACATGGCCGACGGCGCGGACGAACCCGGCAATCTCCGCCTCGCTCGCGCGGGCCGAGAAATCGTCCCACGATACATAGGGGCCGCGCGGGATCACCAGAATATGCGTCGGCGCATGCGGCGCGATGTCGTGGAAGGCGACCGCCCATTCGTCTTCGTAGACCCGCTTCGACGGGATTTCGTCGCGCAGGATCTTCGCGAAGATATTCTGGTCGTCATAGGGCAGGGTGGCGTCGATCGGCATCGAAACTCTCCAAGGGGTTTAGCGCGGTCGCGCGGCCTTTTCGTCATGACCCGACACGCCCTCGCGCCGCGCCAGTTCGGCGCGAACATCGTCGAGCGTGTGGCCGGTATCGGCCAGCAGGACGATCAGATGGAACATCAGGTCGGCGGCCTCTGACACGATCTTGTCGGGCTGGGCCATGGCGGCGATGACGGTTTCGACCGCTTCCTCGCCCAGCTTCTGCGCGATCTTGGGGCGTCCCTTCGCGAACAGGCTGGCGGCATAGGAAGTGGCGGCGTCGCCTGCGTCGCGGCGCGCGCGGATCGTGGCTTCGAGGCGGTCGAACATGTCCATGGCGGCTGGGTGGCGCGGGGCGGCGTCCGCGTCAATCCTTGCGGTTGCGGCGGCGCATCGCGCGGCGGAGAAACCAGATCGCGCCGATGGCGAAGACGAACAGCGCGATGTCCGACAGCTCCGGGTGGGTGCGGACGCGGATGATGCCGCTATGGCCGTTGGCGGGGGTCATGATCGCGAGGGGCATGGGGGGATTTTAGCAGCGTCTGCCCGGCCGGTCATCCAAGGGATTCTGGTTCACGCGAAGCCGCGAAAATCAATGCGCTCGAACCGGCACCCCCGCCGCCGCGAGCGCCCGGTGCGCATCGGCAATCGACGCGTCACCGAAGTGGAAGATCGACGCCGCCAGCACGGCCGAGGCATGACCGTCGCGCACGCCCGCGACCAGATCGTCCAGGCCGCCGACGCCGCCCGACGCTACCACCGGCACGCTCGTCCGATCGGCGATGGTGCGGATCAGATCGAGGTCATAGCCACCCCGCGTCCCGTCCCGGTCCATCGACGTCACCAGCAACTCGCCCGCGCCCAGTTCAGCCAGCCGCAGCGCGTGTTCGACCGCATCGATCCCGGTCGCGCGCCGTCCGCCATGGGTGAATACCTCCCAACCATCGCCAGTACGCCGCGCGTCGACGCTGGCGACGCAGCACTGGCTGCCAAATCGCTCGGCGATGTCGGAGACGACTTGCGGGTTACTGACGGCGGCCGAGTTGACCGCCACCTTGTCCGCGCCTGCCAGCAGAAGCGCGCGCGCATCCTCCGCCGTGCGCACGCCGCCGCCGACGGTCAGCGGCATGAAGCACACCGCCGCCGTCCGCCGCACCACGTCAAGGATCGTGCCGCGCGCTTCATGGCTGGCAGTGATGTCGAGGAAGCATAGCTCGTCCGCGCCCGCCGCATCATAGGCGCGCGCCTGCTCGACCGGATCGCCCGCGTCGATCAGGTCAACGAAGTTGACGCCCTTGACCACGCGCCCGTTCGCGACGTCGAGGCAGGGGATGACGCGCGCGCGGACGGTCATGCGGCCGCCGCCACCGACAGCGCCGCCGCCAGATCGAGCCGCCCGTCATAAAGCGCCCGGCCGGTGATGACGCCCTCGACTCCGTCCTGATGATGGAGGGCCAGCATATGGATGTCGCCGATCCCCGCCACGCCGCCGCTGGCGATCACGGGAATCCGGACCGCGCGGGCGAGGTCAACGGTAGCGGGCACGTTGCAGCCCTTCAGCATCCCGTCGCGACCGACGTCCGTGAACAGCAGCGAGGCGACGCCCGCATCCTCGAACCGGCGGGCGAGGTCCTCGACCGAGACGGTCGATACATCGGCCCAGCCGCGCGTGGCGACCATGCCGTCCTTGGCGTCCACCGCGACGACGATGCCGCCCGGATAGGCCTTGGCCATGTCGCGGACGAAGTCGGGATTCTCCAGCGCCGCGGTGCCGATCACGACGCGCGAGACGCCCAGGTCGAACCAGCGTTCGACATTCTCCGGCTTGCGGATGCCGCCGCCCAGCTGGACATGGCCGGGAAAGGCTTTGACGATCGCCTGCACCGCCTCGCCATTGACCGACTCGCCCGCGAACGCGCCGTCCAGATCGACGACGTGCAGGTGCTGAGCACCCGCCTCGGCGAACAGCATCGCCTGATGCGTGGGATCGTCACCATAGACGGTGGCGCGGTCCATATCGCCCTCGGCCAGACGCACCACTTGGCCGCCCTTCAGGTCGATGGCGGGGAAGACGATCAAGCTCACGGATGCCACTCCAGGAAACGGGTGAGGAAGGAGAGGCCATAGCGCTGGCTCTTCTCGGGATGGAATTGCGCGCCGACCACCGTGTCGCGGCCGATCGCGGCGGTGACCGGGCCGGCATGGTCGGTCGTCGCCAGCACATGCTCGCCGGTAAAGGCATAGCTGTGGAGGAAATAGGCCTCGCCCGGCACGATCAGCGGATGCTCGCGGGTCGGGCGGACATCGTTCCAGCCCATATGCGGGACCTTCGCCGCCGGATCGCTGGGCATGAGGCGCGTCACCCGACCGGGAATCCAGCCCAGGCCCCGATGCTCGCCCATCTCGTCGCTGGCGTCGGCGAGCAATTGCATACCGACGCAAATGCCCAGGAACGGCCGCGCGCGGGTGAGGGCGGCGTCGCGCAACGCCTCCTCCAGCCCATCGACGGCGCGCAGGTTCGCCGCGCAGGCCCCGAACGCGCCGACGCCCGGCAGCACGATTCGGTCGGCCTTGGCGATCACATCCGGGTCGGCAGTGATGACGACATCGCTCGCCCCCGCGGCGCGCAGGGCATTGTCGACCGAGTGGAGATTGCCCGACTCGATGTCGATCAGCGCCAGCGTCACAACATGCCCTTGGTCGAGGGAATCGCGTCGGCCTTGCGCGGGTCGATCTCCACCGCCATGCGCAGCGCGCGGGCCAGGCCCTTGAAGATGCTTTCGGCGATGTGATGGTTGTTGTGGCCGTGCAGCAGCTCGACATGGAGCGTGATGCCCGCCTCCTGCGCGAAGCTGTGGAACCAGTGCTCGATCATCTCGGTCTGGAGCGTGCCCAGCATCGGGTTGGTGAACGGCACCTTCCACACCAGCCAGGGCCGCCCCGAAATGTCGAGCGCGATGCGGGTCAGCACCTCGTCCATCGGCGACAGCGCCTCGCCGTAGCGGGTGATGCCGCGCTTGTCGCCCAGCGCCTTGGCAAAGGCCTGCCCGATCGCCAGCGCGCTGTCCTCGGTGGTGTGATGCCCGTCGATATGCAGGTCCCCCTGAACCTTGACCGACAGGTCGATCAGCGAATGCCGCGACAGCTGGTCGAGCATATGGTCGAGAAACCCGATGCCGGTGGCGTTCTGATAGACGCCGGTGCCGTCGAGATTGACGGTGACGTCGATGACGGTTTCCGCGGTGGCGCGGTGGACGGTGGCGGTGCGCATGGCCCCTCCCTTAAACACCTATCCGTCCCATGCAATCTTGACCCGCGATCAAAGGCCGCTAGTCCATGGGCCATGACCGAAGGATTGCCCGACAGCCTCATCCCCTATGACGACATCGTGCAGGAGGCCCTGCGCGCCGTGGTGGGGCGTGTGCTCGGCCCGGTGGCGGAGACGGGGCACCTGCCCGGCACGCACCATTTTTATATCACCTTCAAGACGCAGGCGCCGGGTGTCGACATCCCGCAGCGGCTGGTCGAGCGATTCCCGGACGAGATGACGATCGTCCTGCAGAATCGCTTCTGGGACCTGACGGTGGACGAGAATCGCTTCTCGGTCGGCCTCAGCTTCAACCAGGTGCCGTCGAAGCTGGTGATTCCCTATTCGGCGATTACCCGCTTCCAGGACCCCGAGGTCCAGTTCGAGCTCGGTTTCCACGTCGCCGACGATCCCCAGAGCGATCCCGATCCGCACGGCTCGGCCGAGAATGATGAGCCGGTCGCCAAGCCGGTCGAGGACGGCAGCAACGTCGTCGCGGTGGATTTCAAGCGCAAGAAGTAAGGTTGCGGAGGACGGAGAGGCGGCCCGCCCGCTGATGTCGGCAGACCTGCCCCCACGATCCTGTTGAGGCAGGATGCGGTGGCCGAACGCCAAACCCCTCCGTGTTCTCCGCGCCTCCGCGCGAATCAAATCCTCCTTGTTCCCCGGCGAAGGCCGGGGCCCAGGCTCCACAAAGTATAAGGCGCGCCACGCGGTTGCGAGGGAGGCGAGTGCCAAACTCTATCGAGAGTGCGCCGTAACTGGACCCCGGCTTCCGCCGGGGTGGGGCTTGAGGGTCGGGCTCGCCCTTCTACATTCACCGGGAACCCAATCCCCATCCGGTGAGTCGCCTACGTCATGACCCAGACCCGCACCGAAACCGACTCGATCGGCCCGATCGAAGTCCCCGCCGACGCCTATTGGGGCGCGCAGACCGAGCGCAGCCTCGAAAACTTTCCCTTCGGCGAACGCGAGCGGATGCCGGTCGGCATCGTCCACGCGCTGGCCATCGTCAAAAAGGCCGCGGCGCGTATCAACCGGGGCCATGGCCTCGCCGCCGACAAGGCCGATGCCATCGAGGCAGCGGCGCAGGAGGTGATCGACGGGCGGCACGACGACCAGTTCCCGCTGGTCATCTGGCAGACCGGCTCCGGCACCCAGTCCAACATGAACGCCAATGAGGTGATCGCGGGCCGCGCCAACGAGATGCTGACCGGCACGCGCGGCGGCAAGTCGCCGGTCCACCCCAATGACGACGTCAATCGCGGCCAGTCGTCCAACGACACCTTCCCGACCGCGCTGCATGTCGCCGCCGCGTTGGCGGTGACGAAGCAGCTCTTCCCCGCGCTCGACCGGCTGCACGCGGCGTTGGACGCCAAGGCGAAGGAATGGGATTCGATCGTCAAGATCGGTCGCACCCATTTGCAGGACGCGACGCCGCTGACCCTGGGCCAGGAATTTTCCGGCTATGTGCAGCAATTGGCGAATGCCCGCGACCGGATCGAGGGGACGCTCCACCGCAATATCCTGCCGCTGGCGCAAGGCGGGACGGCGGTCGGCACCGGGCTGAACGCGCCGCATGGCTTCGCCGAGGCGATCGCGGCGGAGATTGCCGAGGCGACCGGCCTCGACTTCGTGACCGCGCCCAACAAGTTCGAGGCGCTGGCCAGCAATGACGGGCTGGTCGACCTGCACGGCACTTTGAACGTCTTGGCGGTGGCGCTGACCAAGATCGCCAACGACATCCGCCTGCTGGGCTCCGGCCCGCGCTCGGGCCTGGGCGAGCTGGAGCTGCCCGCCAACGAACCGGGCAGCTCGATCATGCCGGGCAAGGTGAACCCGACCCAGTGCGAGATGCTGACCATGGTCGCCGCCCAGGTGATCGGCAACAATACGGCCGTCACGGTCGGCGGGTTGCAGGGGCATCTGGAACTCAACGTCTTCAAGCCGCTGATCGGGGCGAATGTGCTGCGCTCGATCCATCTGCTCGCGGTCGGCATGGAGAGCTTTGCGACACGCACGGTCGAGGGGATGACGGTCAATCGCGACCGGATCACCGAGCTGCTCGACCGCTCGCTGATGCTGGTGACTGCGCTGGCGCCCGAGATCGGCTATGACAATGCCGCGAAGATCGCCAAGCACGCGCACCAGAAGGGGCAGACGTTGAAGGAGGCCGGGCTGGAGCTTGGGCTGGTCGATGAGGCGACGTTCGACCGGGTGGTGCGGCCGGATTTGATGCTGGGGCGGTGAGGGTCGGGTCTTACCCCCGATCCTCCCACCCCTTGGCCGGATAGGCAGGCAGGGCGATCCGGTAATGGATCGCCGCCCCGCGCAGCAGGAAGCCCGCGAGCGCCGCGATCGGCCCCGCGCCCGGGACGCCCAGTTGCATCAGCACCACATAGCTGGTGGAGGCGAGCGCGGCGGCGGTGACATATAGCTCGGGACGCATCAGGATTGACGGCTCGCCCGCGATCACGTCGCGAATGATGCCCCCGACACAGGCCGAGACCACGCCCAGCATCGCCGCCGGAATCGGCGGGATGCCATAGCCGCTCGCCTTCGCCGCGCCATAGACGGCGTAGGCCGCCAACCCCACCGCATCGAACCAGTCGAGCGCGCTGCCCCGCCACCAGCGCTCCGGCGTCGCCCAGACTGCGACCGCCACGATCAGGCAGACGAGCGGCACCCGCGCGTCATGCACCCAGAAGACCGGCGCATCGATCAGCAGGTCGCGCAGCGTGCCACCGCCGACACCGGTGATGAGTGCGAAGAAGACCAGCGTCACGATCGTCTGGCGATGCTTGGCCGCCGCCAGCGCGCCGGATACGGCGAAGACGGCCAGCCCCGCCAGGTTGAGCCAGGGCATCACGGCGGGCAGCATGGCGGTCGGTTGGGGCAGCATCACGGGCGACCCTAGAGGGGCTTTCCTCCTCCGGAAAGGGCGTCAGCGATATGAACGCGACGTTATCTCACGTTCATGCAACGGACAGTAGAATTGGAACGTTACGGCGTCAGAACACATCGAAAAGGAAGTTTGTCATGCGGAAATTGATGCTTGCCCTGGGCTGCACCGCCATGGTCGTCCCTTCGCTCGTCCTCCCGGCCACCGCTGCCGATGCGCAGCGTCGCTATAAGTATCGCGAATGGCGCGACGATCGCGGCCGCGTTCGCTGCCGCAAGCCAGACGGCACCACCGGCCTGGTGGTCGGCGGCGTTGCCGGCGCACTGCTGGGTCGCACGATCGATACGCGCGGCGACCGCACGCTGGGCACGCTGGGCGGTGCCGCCGTCGGCGCACTGGCCGGTCGCGAGATCGAACGCGGCACTAGCAATCGTCGCTGCCGCTAAGAAAGCTCTTCCCGTTCGGGAAGCAAAGGGGCGTCACCTTCGGGTGGCGCCCTTTCTCGTTTCATGATCTGTTGAGGGTAACAAAACAGATATCCCTGTATTGCCGGTGAACAGGACGTAGTTTCCCGTTCACGCAACATTGCGGAATGGCGCGGGTTCTATTCTCCATCATCAACGGGAGTTTAGTTATGCGTATCGCTCTGTTGTCGGCGACGATCGCCGCCACCGCCTTTACGGCCATTCCTGCCGAGGCGCAGCGCAATGGATGGGAAGCGCGCCAGGAATATCGCGAAGAGGTTCGCGATGCCCGTCGCGACTATAATCGCGATGTCCGCAATGCCGATTCGCGCCGCGACATCCGCGATGCCCGGCGCGAATATCGCGAAGACATTCGCGATGCGCGCAAGGATTATCGCAAGGACATGCGGAATGTCCGCTGGCGCAATTACGACTATAACCGGTTCGAGCCGGGCCAGCGCGGCTATTATCCCGAGCGTTATTATCGTGATGGCCGCTATTATCAGCCGCGCGCGCTGGGTCGGAACGACCGCATCTATCGGGGCATGAACGGGCGTTATTACTGCCGTCGCAATGACGGCACGACCGGTCTGGTGATCGGCGGTCTGGCGGGCGGTGCGCTGGGCAATGTGATCGCGGGCGGCGGCTCGCGCCTGCTGGGCACCGTGATCGGTGCGGGCGGCGGCGCGCTGCTGGGCCAGCAGATCGACCGCGGTCAGGTCCGCTGCCGCTAAGTCGCCTTGGCGACCAAAAGCACGGCCCGGTGGGGAAACCCGCCGGGCCGTTTGCTGTTAGATGAACCCGCCGCCCAGCATCAGGCGAAGGCCGAAGATCAGGATGAGGATCAGGTTCAGATTGCGCCCCGTGTCGCGCGACGACAGCGCGCCGACCGCCGCGCCGATGATCGCGATGGGAATGACGAACCAATAGCCCCAGGCAAAGAAGGGCAGGAACGGCACGATCCCCAGCACGAGGGCAACCAGGCCGATGAGGATGGAAAACAGGTTCAGCATGACCCGAAAGATGGCGACCGCCATGCCGGACTGCAAGAACCGCGCGGTGCCTGGCCGTGTCATCCCGTGCTGGGACGAACAGCTGCACCTTCGGAGCCGGTCGTTAAGGAACGGACCGCGTCCCCATGCTAAGGCACGGTCATGATGGCCAAGATGCGACCGCTGCTGATTCCGCTGGGATGCCTGTTACTTGCCGCGTGTGGGGGCAAGTCGGACGACGATGCGCAGCTCAATGCGCTCGACAAGGAACTCGCCGCGATGAACGACGGCAGTCCCGCCCGCGACCCGCAATTACGCGAGGCGCTGGCAGGTCAGATCATGGTCGATCCCGGCCTGACCCAGACCTCCAACGCCAATGCCGTGCGTCCGCCCAACCGGCCCGCCAGCGACAAGGTGCCGTCCATGCCCTTGCCCGCCGACCCGGTCGATCCGCGCACACTGAAGGCCGCGCCCGCCGCATCGCGCGATTGCCCCGAATGCCGCGCCTCGGCAGGGGCGTTCACCCTGGCGGCCAAGGCGGGCCAGCAGGCCGCCAACGCCGCCTGCCTGTCCGGCCTGCGTTATTCGGCGGGCTGGGCGCAGCGGCTGCCGGGTGCCTTCGCCCCCTATCCGGGCGCGCAGGTGGCGGAGGCGGCGGGCAACGACGCCAACGCCTGCGCTTTTCGCATCGTGTCGCTGCGCACCGCCGCGCCGCCCGCCAAGGTCATCGATTATTATTACACCCGCGCCAGCGGAGCGGGGTATACCGCCGAGCACAAGATGGACGGCGGCCAGCATGTGCTGGGTGGCACGCGGGGCGGGGCGGCGTACATGGTCTATGCCACCCCGCGCGATGGCGGCACCGATATCGATCTGGTGGTGAAGGGCGGGTAGAAAGTCCTGCCCGATACGGGGGCGTCTGACCGAGGGGGTTTCCTCATAAGACGTCCTTAGCGGCATGCCCCCTCCACCAGCCTGCGACTGGTCCCACTCCCGTACCGGGGAGGATCGGACGTTCGCTTGTCCTTTGCGTGAAACGCGGCGTTGCGCTAAGGGCGGCAGAATTATGTCACCGCTTCTACTCGTGATGCTGGGCGGCGCGCTGGGCTCGGGGGCCAGGCATCTGACCGGGCGGTTCATGCTCCAGACGTTCGGACCCGATTTTCCCTATGGCACGCTGACCGTCAACTGGGTGGGCGGCCTGCTGATGGGGGTGCTGGCCGGAGTGCTCGCGCGCCATGGCGGGTCCGAGGGGTGGCGCATGTTCGTCGGCGTCGGGATATTGGGTGGCTTTACCACCTTCTCCTCCTTCTCGCTCGATACCATCACGTTGATCGAACGCGGCCAGGTGACGGTCGCGCTCGGTTATATCGCCTTGTCGTTGCTGGGTTCGCTAGCCGCGTTGTGGGCCGGACTTTCGATTACAAGGATGTTTGCATGACGGACTCTGTCCGCCAATTCACGGTCGGCTATGACGATGACGGCATCCGGCTGGACCGCTGGTTCAAGCGGCATATGCCCGACACCAGCTTCACCACGGTCGCCAAATGGGCCCGTACCGGCCAGCTGCGCGTCGATGGCCTGCGCGCGACGCCGGGCGACCGGATCGCGGCGGGCCAGGTGCTGCGCGTGCCCCCCGCCGAGCCCGCACTGGCCGAAAGCAGCAAGCCGACGATGCGCCCGCGCCACATCCTGTCCGAGGATGAGGAGTCCTTCGCGCGCGAGATGGTGATCCACAAGGATCGCGATGCGCTGGTCCTCAACAAGCCGCCCGGCCTGGCGACGCAGGGGGGGACCAAGACGACCACCCATGTCGACGGCCTGCTCGACGCGTTGCAGTTCGAGGCGGAAGGGCGGCCCAAGCTGGTCCACCGGTTGGACAAGGATACGTCGGGCGCTCTGTTGGTCGCGCGCAACGCCCGCGCGGCGGCGTTCTTCGCCAAGGCCTTTTCCGGCCGCACCGCCAAGAAGATCTATTGGGCGCTGGTCGTCGGCGTGCCCTCGATCGACGATGGCACGATCGAACTGCCCATCGCCAAGCAGCCGGGCACCGGCGGCGAGAAGATGCATGTCGACGAGGAAAACGGCCAGTCGGCGCGCTCGCGCTACCGCGTGATCGAGCGCGCGGGCAACAGCTGCTGCTGGGTCGAGTTGCAGCCGTTTACCGGCCGCACCCATCAGCTGCGCGTGCATATGGCGGCGATCGGTCACCCGATCGTTGGCGACGGCAAATATGGCGGCGCGGCGGCGTTCCTGACCGGCGGGATCAGCCGCAAGATGCACCTGCACGCGCGCCGTATCCGCGTGGACCATCCTGATGGCGGCCGCATCGACCAGACCGCCGAACTGCCGACCCACTTCGCCGAATCGATGAACCAGCTCGGCTTCGACGAGATTCGCGGGGATGTCCTGCCCCAGGACGAGGATCGCGGCCCGCCGCCCAAGGACGTCCTGAAGCAGCGCGCCAAGGCCCACGCCAAACAATATCGCAAGGAACGGCGCGGCGAACGGCGCGGCCGGGGCGCGCGGTAACCCAATCCTTTCTATCGAAAAGGCCCCGCCGACCTGGGTCGACGGGGCCTTTGATGTCAGGGGAGGGAGCATGACGCCCCCATCCGGTTAGCGACGGCAATAGCCGGGGTTGTTCGACTTTTCGATCGCGTTACCGGCCAGCGCACCGGCGCCGCCGCCCAGGATCGTGCCGAGGGTACGGTCGCCCCGGGTGTCGATGGTGCGGCCCAGCAGGCCACCGGCGATCGCGCCGACGATCGTGCCCGTGGTGCCGTTGTTGCAGCGCTGCGGACCGCGATAGGCATAGCCGCGCTGGTCGTAATAGCCGCGATCACCCCGGTAGCCGCGATCGTAACGCGGGCCACGGTTGTAACCGTCCGAATAGGCATCGCCATAAGCGCGGTCGTAGCGGTCATAATAACGCTGCGCCGAGGCAGCGGTCGGAACCATGGCCGTGGCGCCGACGGCAAGGGCGGCGGCAGCGAGCGAGAGCTTCTTGAACATCACAATCTCCCTTGATCTTCAAACCGGCGGCGGCGGGGTGATTCCCGTCGTCGTTGAAGCCCTTATGAGTGATTCGCCATGTTCCGATGCTGAATGCGGTTGTTAGCTGTTGTTCATGCGAAACGTCATGCTTCCCCCCATGCGGGCTTGCCGATAGGAGGGGGCGATGACGCGCCCGCGCCTTGCCCTGTTCGATTGCGACGGCACCCTGGTCGACAGCCAGGCCAATATCTGCCTCGCCGCTGTGGAGGCGTTCAGCCTTTCCGGCCTGACCCCACCGCCCGCCGCCGCGATTCGCCGAATCGTCGGGCTCAGTCTGGTCGAGGCGATGCGCGTACTCGCGCCGCAGGAGAGCGAGGCGGTGCATCACCAGCTGGCGATGGATTACAAGGCGGCCTTCTTCCGCCTGCGCACGGAGGGGGCGATGGAGCCCGAGCCTCTGTTCGAGGGCATCCCCGCGCTGCTCGATCATCTGGCGGCGCAGGGCTGGCTGATGGGCGTGGCGACGGGTAAGTCGGATCGCGGTCTGGCGCGGGTGCTGGCCGAACATGGGCTGGCGCATCATTTCGTGACCTTGCAGACCGCCGACCGGCATCCGTCCAAGCCCGACCCTTCGATGGTTCTGGCCGCCATGGCCGAGACCGGGGTCGCGGCGGAGGACGTGGCGATGATCGGCGACACCAGCTTCGACATGGCGATGGGCAAGGCGGCGGGCGCGTTCGCGGTCGGCGTCGCCTGGGGCTATCATGACGTGCATGAGCTGGTGAGCGCAGGCGCCGAGGTCGTGGCGCAAGAGGTGGCGGACCTGCCCGCCCTGCTGGTGCGCGCATGAGCCGCGAAAGCCTGGCGCGGCGGCGCTGGTTCATCATCATGGGCGTGCGCCTGATCGGCGTTGCGGGAGCATTGTTCGGCGTGGTGCTGGCGTCGCGCGGGGTGGCTTGGCCGCACAAGGCGCTGGGCGTCGCGATCGTCTTTTCCGCGCTGGGCATGATCGCGGTGGTGCCGACGGGCCTCGCCCATCGCTGGCGGAGTGACGGCGAATGAAGCGGTTCTGGAAAGACGTCACCGTCGATGCCGAGCGAGTCGTGCGATTGGACGATCGGCCGGTGCGCACGCCGGGCCGGGTGCCGCTGGCGCTGCCGACGCCTTCACTGGCCGAGGCGGTGGCGGGCGAGTGGCGCGGTGTAGAGGAAACGGTCGATCCGCGCGCCATGCCGCTGACCGGGCTGGCCAACGCGGCGATCGACCGGATCGCGGCGGACCCGGCCCCATTTGCCGAGGGGCTGTCGCGCTACGCGGAGACCGATCTGCTCTGCTACCGCGCCGATTCGCCGCCCGAACTGGTGGAGCGACAGGATGCGGTCTGGAACTCGCTGCTCGACTGGGCGCGGGATCGCTATGATGTCCATTTCACGCTGGTGACCGGCATCATGCACCAGCCCCAGCCCGAGGCGACCGTCGAGCGCCTGGCCCAGGCGGTGGCGGCGCTCGATCCGTTCCGGCTGGCGGCGCTCTCGCCGGTGGTGACGATCACCGGATCGCTCGTGCTGGCCTTGGCCCTGCTGAAGGGCGCGGCGGATGCGGATGCCGTGTGGCAGGCCGCCCATGTCGACGAGGATTTCCAGGCCGAGATATGGGGCGAGGATTATCTCGCGATCGAGGCGCGGGAGGCCAAGCGGCGCGAGTTCGACGCGGCAGTGCGGTTCTTGGGGGCGCTGGGATAAGTCCAGCGTCGTTCTCGTTCAGGTCCGGTGACGCTACCAGGGTCTGACCCCGGCGACGGGCCGGGGGTGCCTTGAAAAAGGAACGCCGTCCTTACTTCGTCGTCAGCTTCCGAATAAACCCGATCAGCCCGGTCTGGCGCGAGCGCTTGAGCCGTTCGGCTTGCAGGATGGTCTTCACCCCCTGAAAGCATTGCTCGACATCGTCATTGACCAGGACATAGTCATAACCGTCCCAGTGGCTGACCTCGTTGGTCGCGCGCGCCATGCGGGCGTCGATCACCTCGACCGAGTCGGTCGCGCGGCGCTCGAGTCGCTGGCGCAGTTCCTCCATCGAAGGGGGGAAGATGAATACGCGGACCACGTCGCCGCCCGCGATCTGGAACAGCTGCTGCGCGCCCTGCCAGTCGATGTCGAACAGCACGTCCTTGCCGGCGGCCAGCATCGCCTCGACCTGCGCGCGCGGCGTGCCATAGCGGTTGTCGAAGACATGCGCCCATTCGAGGAACTCGTCATTCGCCACCATGCGGCGAAATTCCTCGAGGTCGACGAAATGATAGTCCTTGCCGTCGACTTCGCCCGGCCGCATCCCGCGCGTCGTGGCCGAAACCGACATCTGCAGGCCGTCATCATCGGCCAGCAGCTTGCGCGCGATCGTCGACTTGCCCGCACCTGAGGGCGAGGACAGCACGAACAACATGCCGCGGCGCTTCAGCTTATGGGGATCGTCGGGATGGGCGGGCGAATTGGACATGCCTGCCTTTGACGCACGCAGTCGCAGCGCGTCAAGACATGCTTGACGCGCTGCGGCAAGAGGAGGGGACGAAAGCGTTATTCGTAGCGGCCGCTCGCGGCCTTGTTCGCCTTGTGTCGGTCATAGGCCTTCTTGGCGGCATAACCGCCACCGAGCAGCAGACCCAGCGGGCCCAGGCGGCGCATCCCGCCCACGGCCAGCGCGCCGATGGCGGCACCCTTGAGGCCGTCATTGCCTTCACGACGGCTGACTTCGCGCCCGACGAGCGCGCCAATAATACGTCCGATCATGCTGTCTCTCCGAAAATCCGGTCCTTGATCTCGCCCGCGCCGCGCAGCACCGCCCAGCCCACCGCATAGGTGATGGCGAGCGGCAGCACGATTTTCAGGACATTGGCGGTAACCGCGCCGATGACCGCGCCGTCCGCGACACCGTCGTCGCCCGACATGCCGTCGATCGCGGCGCCCACCATGGCGCCAATGGTCGTTGCACCCATGCTCTTGCCCTTCCTTGCTCGGCGGAGAAAAGCATGGAGAGGGGGATGGGTTCCGCCTTGCGTCATTCCTCCCCCGCAAGGGGAGGGCGCCAGCAAAGCTGGTGGAGGGATATCGCCGCTACCGAGAGCGGGACACCCCTCCGTCGCGCTACGCGCGCCACCTCCCCTTACAGGGGAGGAAAAAGGTCACGCCTTGGCTGCGACCTTCGCCTCGATCGCGTCCCAGATCAGACCCGCGACATCCGTCCCGTCGAACTTTTCGATCGCGACGATGCCGGTGGGGGAGGTGACGTTGATCTCGGTCAGCCATTCGCCGCCGATCACGTCGATGCCGACGAACAGCAGCCCGCGCCGCTTCAATTCCGGTCCCAGCACCGCGCAGATTTCGCGCTCACGCTCGGTCAACTCGGTCTTCTGCGCCGAGCCGCCGACCGCCAGGTTGGAGCGGATTTCACCCTCGCCCGGCAGGCGGTTGATCGCGCCCGCGACCTCGCCGTCGATCAGGACGATGCGCTTGTCGCCCTTCGCCACGGCCGGAAGAAAGGCCTGCACCATATGCGGTTCGCGATAGGCGGTGTTGAACACCTCTATTAGCGCGGACAGGTTCGCGCCATCGCGGCCGACCTTGAAGATCGCCTTGCCGCCATTGCCGTGCAGCGGCTTGATGACGATCTCCCCATGCTGGGCCAGGAAGGCGCGCGCCTCGTCCAGCGAACGGGTAACGAGCGTCGGCGGCATGAACTGCGGATAGTCGAGGACGAAGACCTTTTCGGGCGCGTTGCGCACGCTGCGCGGATTGTTGACGACCAGCGTCTTCTCGGCGACCCGCTCCAGCAGATGCGTGGCGGTGATATAGCCCAGGTCGAAGGGCGGGTCCTGGCGCATCAGGACGACATCGGCCTCGTCGCCCAGGTCCAGCTTGACGGGCTCGCCGAAGCTGTAGTGATCCCCCGCGACCCGCTGCACGGTGACGGGATGCGCGCTCGTCCAGAGATGCCCGTCCGACCAGTTCAGGTCGCCCGCGTCGTAATGGAACAGCCGGTGCCCGCGCGCCTGCGCCGACAGCATCAGCGCGAAGGTCGAGTCCCCTGCGATGTTGATCTGGTCCATCGGGTCCATCTGGACGGCGACGGTCAGCGGCTTCGACATGGGGGCTTCCTTCCTTGGGGTGTTGCGGACGGGAGGTAATCGCTGCCTGCGCGCCTGTCACCCACACCATGCGTTTTCGATATGATGCGGCCGTGTCCCCGGCGCGAGCAGGATGACGTCGACGCGGATATCGTCGCCCGGCCCGGCATAGCTCGGCATCAGTATCTCGGCGGCAGCGGCCACCCGCGCCAGCCGCCTCTCGTCGATCGCGAAGTCCAGCTCGGCGGCCGTCTTGCGGGTCTTGACCTCGACAAACGCGACCAGCGACCCGCGCCGGGCGATCAGGTCGACCTCGCCCGCAGGCGTGCGCACCCGGCGGTCGAGGATGGTCCAGCCCTTCAGGCGAAGCCACCACGCGGCGAGGCGCTCCCCGCGGCGGCCGGATTGTTCGGCCTTACGGCGCTGATTTACATCTCTACGTGAGCCGCACATGGATCAGCCCCACAAATGAGCATGCAGATAGCCGGAGAGTGCCCGTGCGTGTCGACCCCAATGTGGGAACAGCAGGCGAAAATTGAATGCGGCGTCGTCCGGCCCGTAATTCTCATCCCACCAGATCACCTCGCGTAAATCACGGGTAATGTCGGCAATATCGTCGACGCCGTCCCCCAGCATCATCTTTTCATCCAGAGAAGCGAGTGGGTCAGCAAGGCAATAAAGGCCGAGGTACGGGAAGCGATCTGCCACGCAACGGTAGAGGGAGGGGGCATCTATTGAGGGCGGATCTACGTCGTCGCCCGTACAGTCGCCCGACGCGGTGTCGTGCGATTGCGCCAAAAGGCGATCTATAGCCTGAATCAGCATCGTCATGTCCGGCGCTTCACCGGCCCATATGGCGGATAGGAACTGGCGTGAAACATCGGCGGCGGAGGGCATGATGATAACTTTGGCATCAGCCTTGAGAGGTCACAAGTTGATTGGTTCAGAAAGCCCGGAAATGGGCGACCCATGACCCGTCAGACAATGTTCGATCGTCAGGCGGCCATCTCCTCCGCCGACGTCAGCCAGGCCAGACTGTCCGCCGCATTATCGAACACCCGCAGATAGGGCTGGGTCATCAGCCGCCGGATCTGCTGGCGGCCGACCGCGCTGCCATTGACCATCGCGATCCGGCTGGCGCGGGGAAAGTCGCGCAGGGCTTCGTGTACGGTCATGATCGCGTCCTTGGGCTGCACCGTGGTCGCGGACATGTCGATGCGCAGCCGATAGCCGGGACGGAAGCCGCTGTAGCGAAAGGCGTTCAGCAACTCATGGGCATAGCGCCGGGCGATCTCGGGCGTGAACAGCCCGTTCCAGCTTATGTCCAGCAGATTGATATCATGACGAAAGGTGAAGGCGTACATGGCGGCTCCTGCCCCCTGTTCTTGCGCCGCCGACCCTTGCCGAATCGCTAATGCCGGAGCCTAATCGCCTGAATTATCACCCTTCATCGCCAAGGCGCGGGCATAGAGCGCCTTACGGTCCAGCCCCAGCGCCTTGGCGACCTCGCTGGCCGCACGCCCGACGGGCAGGCGGGTAAGCGCCTCGGCCAGGGCGGCATCCGCATCCTGCTCAGTCGCCGGCGGCGCTTCGCCAGGCGGCGCCACGACGATGGCGATTTCGCCCTTGGGGCCACCCTCGGCATAGCGCGCGGCGAGGGTGGAGAGGGTGCCGGTCACCGCTTCCTCGAACTTCTTGGTGATCTCGCGCGTCACCGCCGCCTCGCGATCGCCCAGCCCCTGGGCCAGCGCAGTCAGCGTCGCAGCCAGGCGCGGCCCCGATTCGTAGAGGACCAGGGTAGCGCGGATCGTGGCGATCTCGGCAATGGCGTCGGCGCGCGCCTTTTCCTTGGGCGGCAGGAAGCCCGCGAACAGGAAGCGGTCCGTCGGCAGCCCCGCCAGCGTCAGCGCGGCGATGGCGGCGCACGGGCCCGGAATCGTCACCACGGCATGGCCCGCCGCGCGCGCGTCGCGCACCAGCTTGTACCCCGGATCCGAGATCAGCGGGGTTCCCGCGTCCGACACCAGCGCCACGGCCTGAGTCGCCATGCGCGCGATCAGGCCGGGCCGGACATGCTCGGCATTATGGTCGTGATAGGGCTGCATGGGCCGCTTGACGCCGATATGGCGGAGCAGTCCGGCGGTCACGCGGCTGTCCTCGACCGCGATGACATCGGCGTTTGTCAATATGTTGGCCGCGCGCGGGGACAGATCGCCGAGATTGCCGATCGGGGTCGCGACGATGTACAGCCCAGGTTCGAGAGTGTGTTCAGGTTGGGTCACGGGGATCGTCATGACAGAGGCAAGGCTGTTCGTACAACCGGGGGCCGCAGATTCGGGCGCTCCCCAGATTCGGATTCGGCGGTTGGGGCGCAGTGTCGCGCTGGCGACGACGTTGATGCTGGCGGCGTGCCAGACGATCGTCCCGCGTGGGCCGGTCGACCAGCAGCCGACCGGTCCCGTCCCCTCCCGGCCGCGCCCTTCGACCGAGGTCGAGCCCGGCCTGCCGCGCGACACCGCGCGACACCGCGTCGCGCTGCTCGTGCCATTGTCGGGCAGCAATGCCGGGGTGGGTCAGTCGATCGCCAATGCCACGATGATGGCGCTGCTCGATGCGCAGGCGGACACGATCCGAATCACCAATTACGACACCACGCCCGGCGCGGCGGCGGCGGCGCAAAAGGCGATCGCCGAGGGCGCGCAGCTGATCCTGGGGCCGCTCCTGTCCGAGGATGTCCGCGCCGTCGCCCCCATCGCTCGTGCCGCGCGCGTGCCGGTCATCAGCTTCTCCAACGACAGCGGCGTGGCGGGGGGCGGCACCTATCTGATGGGCTATACCCCCGCTCAGTCGATCGAGCGGGTGGTCGACTATGCGCGCGGGCGCGGCGTCACGACCTTTGCCGGGCTGGTGCCCAACGGCCTGTACGGCGAGCGCGCGTCCACCGCGTTCCTGCGCGCGGTCGAAGGGGCGGGGGGACAGGTCGTCTCGCTCCAGCCCTATGGCCGGGTGGCGGGCGGCATCACGGCGGCGGCGCAGCGGCTGAACGCCAAGGCTCCCTATGATGCCGTCCTGATCGCCGATGGCGGCGCGACCGCGGCGGCGGCGGCTCCGATCATCAAGCGCGGCTCGGGCGCGACGACGCGGCTTCTGGGGACCGAGCTGTGGAATTCGGAATCGGGCATCGCCGCGCGCGCTCCGCTGAACGGGGCGTGGTACGCGAGCGTGTCGAATTCGCTCTACCGCCAATATGCGACCAAATACCGCGCCCGGTTCAAGACGGCGCCCTATCGCTTGTCGAGCCTGGGCTACGACTCGGTCCTGCTGACCGTGCGGATCGCCCGCGACTGGAAGATGAACGCGCCCTTCCCGGAAGCGCGCCTGCGCGCCTCGGACGGGTTTGCCGGGATCGACGGCGCCTTCCGCTTCGGCCGAGACGGCGTGGCCGAACGCGCGCTGGAGGTGCAGGAAATCCGTGACGGCACCGCAGTGACGGTTTCGCCTGCGCCGACCGGGTTCGGGGGGTAGGGGGCGGTCAGGCTGCCGCCTGCCCGGCGAGGCAGGGACTGTGGCCCTTTTTTAAACTCAAAAAGAGGCCGGGGTGATTGCTCATCCCGGCCCCAGTCGATGGATGGCCGGTCCCGCGGGCCCGGACATCCATCGGGGGTAATGATCAGAAGGCGTACTGGAATTGCAGGCGGGCGTTGCGAGCCCCCTGATAGCCTTGGATCTGACGATAGTAGATCGACGCGGTGCCGTTGTTGGTCGTGCCGAATTCGTTGAAGTTGGTCGGCGTCTTCAAGTTCAGGAAGTTGAACACCGACAAGCGCAACGTGGCGGTCGAGCGACCGATCGGGATCTTCGTCGAGATGTCGATATCGTCGGTGAAGAGCCAGCGACCGTCGAACGCCGTACCACGGCGGACGAGTTGCGCGGGGAAGGCCACGGTCGGATCGGTGTTGATCGTGCCGTCCGGCTTGACCTGGCAATAGGCACCCGCCGCACCATAAGCGCGGGCATAGGGGTCGACCGAACGCGGAACCGTGCCGATGCAGCCATATTTGCGCGGTGCGGTCGCCGAGAAGCTGCCGCCGATGTTGAAGATGCCCAGCTGATAGCTGCCGAACAGCTTGAAGACGTGACGGCGGTCGTTCGGCGTATAGCCGTACATGCCGCGCGTCAGGCCGGGCTGATCGAAGTCTTGGGTCAGACCAGTATCGCTCTGCCCGTTGTCGCTCTTCACGCCGCCTTCGTAATTGCCGTAGGTCTTGCCATAGACATACGAGCCCTCGATGCTCCACACACCGTCGAACTCCCGCCAGGCGCGGAAGGTCATCGAGCGGTGATAGCGTTCCGCCTTCGGATAACCGAGATCGGCGGCCGAGAAGTTGACGGTACGCAGGCCAGTTTCCCCATTAATCGGGTCTGATAGCGTGATCGCCGCCGGGGAGCCCGGGTTGATCAGCACATATTGGTGGAAACCGCCCCAGATATTGCCGCAGCCTGCGATCTTCTGCGCCGTGCAGTAATTGTTGACGGCGGCGTCGATCGCGGCGTCTTCCAGCACTTCGTTCAGCCGGGTGACCGTCAGGAACGTCTGGAAGCGCCAGCGGTCGATCCGCTTTTCATAACCGAAGATCATCTCGTCGGCCGATTGCGGCTTCAAGCCCTGCGCCACCAGCGAGCGGGTATCAGGTGCTCGACCGGTGCCGGTCACGTCGCAGTTGGCGATACCCGTGTCTGGGCATGCCACGGCACCGGCGTAAAGGACGGGTGCTCCCAAGATCGGGACGTTGTTCGCGCCCAGACCGCCGAACAGGTTGGTCCGGGTGTAATATGCCTCGCCACCTGCCAGACGGATGTTGGTGTTGGCGGGAACGGGGATGTAGAGACGGCTGAAGCTACCATAGAACTTGTCGGTCTGGTTTCCGATCGGGTCGAAGGTGAAGCCCAGACGCGGTCCCCACTGGTTGCCCGACTTATAGAAGGTGATGCCGTCACCATTCTTATTCTCGAACCGGTCGAGGCGTAGGCCCAGGTTAAGATTGAGTCGGTTTTCCATGAGCGACCAACTGTCTTGGGCGTAGAAGGCGTCGTTGCGCGAAGCAAAGCCGCCGCCGACCTTGTAGGTGGTCTGACGCACATAATCGGTTCCAACCGGCACGCCGAACTGATCACCGGGTCGACCGCGCAGGATCGTATAGCCGATGCCGCCACCGTTGCCGAGGCTCTGAACCGTAGAAGCCAAGTCTTCGCGGTCATAGCCGAAGCGGACATGGTGTGTGCCCAGCGCCTTGAAATAGACGTCGACGTCGCCGCGATAGAATTTCCGGACGTCTTCGGCAGACTGGATGGAGCCGCCTGGATTGGTCAGGCTAACCGACTGGTCAGTGCGAGCGTCGGTGACGGGCGGCAGGGTCGAGTTCGCCCCGTTGATCGATTGGCCGAACGAGATATTCTCGTTCCGTCCATAAGCGGCAGAGACAGTCAGCCACTTGCTCATCACGCCGGTGTAACGACCGACATAGTTGGCGCCGCCATATTTGCCGAAGGTATAACCCTGATAGGGGCCGTCCTGGCCGGTCGTTAGGTTGAAGCGGTTGGCGAGCGAGTTGGTGTTGCCGTAATAGCGGCTGGTATCTTCACCCGATGTGTTGAAATAGGTGAACTCCAGGCGTTGGCCATTGGTGATGACCGCGTCGATCTTGCCGCCGTAGAAGGGCGAAGTGGTACGATAGAAGGTGCGCGAAGTCCCGAGGAAGGTGTTGGTCGCCGGGAAATACTGGCGACCCGCTCCGGTCGAGGCGATGCTGCGCGACTGATATATGCCGTAAAAGAACAGGTGGTCCTTCCACAACGGCCCCGACAGTTCCGCCGTCATGCTGGCGGACTCGCTGCGCGAGAACTGGTTGGCCGAGTAGATCGTGTCCTTCGTCTTCGAGATCAGCGAATTGGGGTTCCAGCTGAACAGAATACCGCCATGGAACTGGTTCGAGCCGGACTTGGTGGTTGCATTGATGAAACCGCCTGTCGAACGGCCGAACTCCGCCGCATAGCCGCCGGTCTTCACTTCCACCGTCTGATAGAAGTCGAACGGCACGGTCACCGCGCCAAGGCTCTTGCGGAAGTCGGTGATATTTAGGCCGTTGATGAAGAAGGCGTTTTCCGACACGGCTGAGCCGTTGATCGACGGCAGGCCACCGAACGCGCCGGCACCGGCATTGGCGCCCGGCGCTAGCAGCACGACCGATTGCAGGCTGCGGCCGACGGGAAGCCGAGTCGCGATGTCGGAGACGTCGAGGACCGCGCCAGTGGTAGTGCTGTCGAAATCCGAAGTGCGGATGCGCTTGCCCGACACCATGATCTCGCCCGAATTGCCCTCGACTTCGCCACCGAGCGCGAAGCGATTCGACGCCGAACCGGCGCGCAGCGTGACCTTGTCTTCCTTATAGATCGCATAGCCCGAGGCGGTGATCGTGAAGGTGTAGTCGCCCGGCGGCAGTTCTGGGATCTGATAGCTGCCGTCCTTGTCGGTCGTCGCGCTACGCGAGAAGCCTTGCGCATCCGATGTCACGGTGACCGTCGCCCCCGCGATCGGCTTGCCTGCCGAGTCCGTGACCTGGCCACCGGCGATGACGTTGACGTAACCTTGGGCTGCAGCGGGTGCGGCGATGACGGTCAAGCTGGAAACGGCGACAATTCCGGCCGCTGCGGACAAGAGAATGCCTTTGCGGCGACGCCGCATGGATTCGATCCCCATCGATGTAATCCCCCTATTATGCCCGCCCGCTATCGGGTCGGCCATCAGAGAGGCCTCGCCGGACTGGTTTGGCCTCTGGGGATATCTAGGCAAACCACAAAACGACGGTCAACATAGTATAATATATTGTATTATGCGGATAAATCACATGCTAAATCACTAATTTGTAAAGTAAATTTTATAAAACCGTCACGGTTGGATAGAGCGCCGCTGAATATTTCGAAAATTACATTCATTTTACGTTCAGATGTTGCATTGTTGCAACAAGCGCTCGTGAGTAGATGTGATTGTTGCGACCGGGCTGATCGCCGTTCCGAGTGGCGGGGCGGCGGAGGACACGAATGCCGCTTCCGTAGCCTCCGACGACCCTCCAAAACCGGTCAGATCACCAGATCGCGCAGGATCGCATCGAGCAACAAGGCGCCCGCGTCGGTGACGATCAGTCGGCCGCCATCGCGTCGGATTAGCCCCTGTGCGGCCATCCGCGTCGCGGCGTTCTCGTCCACCATGGTCCGTCCTTCGGCCAGGGCGGTGACGCGGGACAGGTCGACGCCTTCGGTCAGGCGCAGGCCCATGACCAGCGCTTCGGTCGCGCGGGTGACGGGGAGGAGGCTTTCTTCCTGTTCGATGCCGTGGCCGTTGCGCTCGACGGCCGTCATCCAGTTTTCCGGCTTCTTGCGCCGGACCGTCGCCACGCCCTCTCGCCGACCATGCGCGCCGGGGCCGATTCCGGCATAGTCGCCATAGCGCCAATAGGTCAGGTTGTGGCGGCTCTCCGCGCCGCTCCGGGCGTGGTTGGAGGTTTCATAGGCGGGCAGGCCGGCGGCGGCGGTGATGCTGCGCGTCGTCTCGAACAGATCGGCGGCGGCGTCGCCATCGGGGATGACCAGACGCCCGGCGGCGGCTTCGGTGTGGAAGCGCGTGCCGGGTTCGATCGTCAACTGGTAGAGGGACAGATGCTCGGTGCCATAGCCGATCGCGCGGGTCAGCTCGGCCTCCCAGTCGGGTAGCGGCTGGCCGGGGCGGGCATAGATCAGGTCGAAGCTGACGCGTCCGAACAGGCCTTGCGCGGTCTGGAGCGCCCGCAGCGCCTCGTCGACGCCATGGGCGCGGCCGAGGAAATGAAGGGCCTGATCGTCCAGCGCCTGCACGCCCAGCGAGGCGCGGTTGACCCCGGCGGCGGCCAGGTCGGCGAAGCGCGCAGCCTCGACCGAGGATGGGTTCGCCTCCAGCGTGATCTCGATGTCCTCCGCAAAGCCCCAATGGCGCTCGGCCGCGTCGAGGATCGCGGCGACCGTGGAGGGCGGCATCAACGACGGCGTTCCCCCGCCGAAGAAGATCGACGTCAGTTGCCGCCCGGGCAGGGCCTCCGCCTCATGTGCCAGATCGGCGAGCAGCGCCTTGGCCCAGGCCGCCTGGTCCACCGACTCGCGGACATGGCTGTTGAAGTCGCAATAGGGACATTTGGAGACGCAAAAGGGCCAGTGGACATAGAGCGCGAGCGGGGAGGGAGCCGATGACGAACGGGGCGATATTGCGGAGGACATGATGTCGCCCAATATGGCGGCGATGCGCACGCTTCGCCATCTCTTATCGATTCCCGTCCTGGCCCCGATCGTTGCCATCATGCTGGCGGCTTGTGGTCCCGTGGTGCCGTCGCAGACCGGTGGTGTCGAAAGTCCGCCCGCACGGGTGGTCGAGGAACGCGCCTCCGACACGCCGACGGCGCGGGGGGCGGGGCTGTTGCGTCAGGCGATGCTCGAGGGGCACCGGGCGGCGCGCGCGGCGGTGGGCCTGCCGCCGCTGAGCTGGGACGAAGGGCTGGCCGCCAGCGCGCTCGCCTATGCGCAGGCAATGGCGCGGACCGGCCGCTTCCAGCATGCCGAACAGCCGCAGGGGCCGACCCGGCAGGGCGAGAATCTCTGGACCGGTACGCGCGGGGCCTATCGCTATGACGAGATGATGGGCCATTGGCTGGCCGAGCGGAGCAATTTCGTGAACCTGCCGGTGCCGCAGTCCAGCCGGACGGGCCAGTTCGGCGATGTCGGCCATTACACCCAGATCGTCTGGGCCCGGTCTACGGCGGTCGGTTGCGCGATGGCGAGCAACAGGCGCGACGACTTCCTCGTTTGCCGCTATAGCCCCACCGGCAACGTCTTTGGCGAGCGGGCTTTCTGACTCAGGCCGGGACGGATGAAAGGTTTGACGCACATGGCCAATCCCTATGATCCGATGGCGTGGCTCGCCTTCTGGACGGCGCCCGCCCGCTTCGCGGTGATGGCCAGCGAGGCGATGCTGAGCGCGCAGAGCGTGATCGCGACTCGCATGGGGGCGATGGCGACGGGCACCTCCTCGATCGCGGAGATGACGTTGATGGTCAGCGAGAAGGTGAAAGCCTTCGATCAGTCGGCCAAGGTCTGGAACCGCGATCAGGCGGCGCTGTCGCGACTGTCGCAGCATGACCCGCGCGGCGGGGTGATCGATGCGTGGGAGACGATGGCGCGCGCCATGCTGATCGGTGCATCGATGCCGGTCCAGGCGATGGCGCCGGTGCACCGGGCCGTGACCGCGAACCAAAAGCGGCTGGCGAAGGGTTAGGGTATTTCCTCCCCTTGAAGGGGAGGTGGCAGGGCGAAGCCCTGACGGAGGGGTGTCCCGCTATCGATAGGGCGACACCCCTCCATCAGCTTTAGAACACCGCCTTCACCAGCTGGCCGAATGCGTCGGCGCGGTGGCTGATGCGGTTCTTTTCGTCCTGGTCCATCTCGGCAAAGGTCTCGGTCTTGCCCAGCGGCTGGAAGATCGGGTCATAGCCATGGCCCTTGTCGCCGCGCGGTGGCCACACGATCGTGCCGTCGACGCGACCCTCGAACCATTCGACATGCCCGTCGGGCCAGCCCACCGCGAGAGCACAGACGAAGTGCGCGGTGCGGCTCATGTCCGGTTCCTCGTTCAGCCGATCCTCGACCGAGCGCATCGCCATCGCAAAGTCCTTGGTCGGCCCGGCCCAGCGCGCCGAGAACAGCCCTGGATCGCCGCCCAGCGCATCGACGCACAACCCGCTATCGTCCGACAGAGCGGGCAGCCCCGACAGGTCGGCGGCGGCCAGTGCCTTCAGCTCGGCATTGGCGACGAAGGTCGTGCCGGTCTCCTCGGGCTCGGGCAGGTCCAGATCGGCGGCCGCGATCACTTCGACGCCGTAAGGTGCCAGCAGTTCGCGGAATTCGACGATCTTGCCCTTGTTGTGGCTGGCGAGGACCAGCTTGCCGGGCTCCAGCTTGCGGATCGCCTGACGGCCGCTTCCCTCGCCGCTCATGCGCGGATCGCCTGGTCCTGCGCCGCGTAGATTTCGGCGCAGCCCATGCGTGCGAGACGGAGCAGACGCAGCAGCGCCTCTTCGTCATAGGTGGCGTGCTCGGCGGTCGCCTGCACCTCGGCGATGTGGCCGTTCTCGATCAGCACGAAATTGGCGTCGGCATCGGCATTCGAATCTTCGATATAATCGAGGTCGAGGACCGGCGTGCCCTGATGGATGCCGCAGGACACGGCGGCGACCTTGTTGCGGATCGGGTCGCTGGTCAGCTTGCCTTCGGCCATCAGCTTGTTGACCGCCATGCGCAGCGCGACCCAGGCGCCCGAAATGGCGGCGGTGCGGGTGCCGCCATCGGCCTGGATCACGTCGCAGTCGATGGTGATCTGCCGCTCGCCCAGTGCCTTCAGGTCGCAGACGGCGCGCAAGCTACGGCCGATCAGCCGCTGGATTTCCTGGGTGCGGCCCGACTGCTTGCCCTTGGCGGCCTCGCGGCTGCCGCGCGTATGGGTGGCGCGGGGGAGCATGCCGTACTCGGCCGTGACCCAGCCCTCACCCTTGCCGCGCAGGAAGGGGGGCACGCGCTCTTCGACGCTGGCGGTGACGAGCACCTTGGTATCGCCGAACCCGATCAGCACCGAACCTTCGGCGTGGCGGGTGAAATTCGGCTCGATGGTGATGGGACGCATCTGGTCGGGCATCCGGCCGGACGGGCGCATAGTCTTCTCCTTGTTCCTTGAAGACAGCCCTAACCGGCCCCCGCGCGATGCGCCAGAGACCAAGGTGGCGATCGGAAGACACTCCCCTTCTTCTCTGCGCCCTCTGCGCCTCTGCGCCTCTGCGCGACAAAATGGTTCACGCGAAGCCGCGACGCCGCGAAGAGGGACTGGAAATCTTCGCGCCTTCGCGGCTTCGCGTGATCAATCTCTTTTTTTTGCGCGCAGAGGCGCGGAGAAGAAGAGTGTCTCCCGATCGCGGTTGAGTGATGCAGTGCGCGCGCCTACATTTCCATCATGGTCACCCCACCGATCACCGAGCTGACCGACCGGGCGCGCGATATCTTTCGCGTGGTGGTCGACAGCTATCTGACCAGCGGTCAGCCCGTGGGGTCGAAGACGATCGCGCTGTCGGGGATCAACCTGTCTCCCGCCTCGATCCGCAACGTCCTTCAGGAACTGGAGGAGCGCGGGTTGCTGGCGGCACCGCATACCAGCGCGGGGCGGATGCCGACCGATGTCGGCCTGCGGCTGTTCGTCGATGGCATGATGCACGCGATGGAGCCCAGCATCGAGGAGCGCGCCGCGATCGAGGCGCGGGCCGCCCGCTCCGGCCCGGTCGAGGAGGCGCTGGCGGCGACCACGGCGGTGCTGTCGGGACTGTCGGCCTGTGCCGGGCTGGTGATGGTCCCCAAGCGCGAGCTGAAGCTGCGCTCGATCGGTTTCGTGCCCTTGTCGATGACCCAGGCGCTGGCGGTGCTGGTAGCCGAGGATGGCGCGGTCGAGAATCGCGTGCTGGAACTGCCGCCGGGCATGACCGGCTCTGCGTTGATCGAGGCGGGCAATTATCTCTCCGCCACGCTCGCTGGCCTGACGCTGGGACAGGCGCGAGAGCGGCTGGAGCGCGAGCTTGCGGCGGGGCGCGCGGCGCTGGACGGCGCGGCACGGGCGCTGGTCGAACAGGGGCTGATCGTCTGGAGCGAGGATGGCGCGCGGCGGCCGATCCTGATCGTCCGCGGGCAGGGGCGGCTGATCGACGCTGCTGCTGCCGCCGATCTGGAACGGGTCCGCGACCTGCTCGACGATCTGGAGGGCAAGCAGGAAATCGCCAGCCTGCTCGATTCCGCGCGCGCGGGCGATTCGACCCGCATCTTCATCGGCGCGGAAAACAAATTGTTCGCGCTTTCCGGGTCTTCGGTGATCGCCCGGCCTTTTCGCGGACTCGACGGCCAAGTGGTCGGTGTGGTCGGCGTAATCGGGCCGACGCGGTTGAACTATGCCCGCGTCGTGCCCATGGTGGATTTCACGGCGGCAACGCTCGCCCGGATGATGGGCTGAACAGGGATTATGATGAGCGAGAATACGACCAACGAGACCCAGAACGACCTGCGTGAAGAGACGGCCGAGGCCGCGCCCGAAGTGGCGGTGCAGGACCGCGTGGCCGAGCTGGAGAACCAGCTGGCCGAGGCCAAGCAGCAATATCTCTACGCCCAGGCCGAGAACCAGAATGTCCGTCGCCGCGCCGAGAAGGAAGCGGTCGATGCGCGCAACTATGCCGCAACCGCGTTCGCGCGCGACGTGCTGTCGGTTGCCGACAACCTCCAGCGCGCGCTTCAGGCGATCCCGGCCGATCTGCGTACCGACGACAAGTGGAAGGGGCTGGTGACCGGCCTCGACGCCACGGGCCGTGAACTGGACAGCGTGCTGGGCCGCCACGGCATCACCAAGATCGAGGCGATGGGCCAGCCGCTCGACCCCAACAAGCATCAGGCGATGATCGAAATGCCCTCCGACCAGGAGCCGGGCACGATCGTGCAGGAGATGCAGTCGGGGTACATGATCAAGGACCGCCTGCTCCGCCCGGCGCTGGTGGCGGTGGCCAAGAAGCCGGACTAACTTGGGCTTTCTGGACGTTTGACGAAGGGGCGGGCCGGTTGGTCCGCCCTTTTTGCGTTCGGGGCCCGGGGCTTTCCCTCGCCCATCCCCTCTCGCCTGCGGGAGGGGAGCGCCTGCGGCTACCGCAAGCGCTTCATCTCGGGCAGGCCGAATCCTCACCGCGCAACGCACCTCTCCCGCAGGCGGGAGGGGATGGGGGAGGGCAGTCACCCTAAAGGACCTACACCCGCTAAGTCCCCCGAAACGGCACCAACGTCTCATATTGCGCCACCGCCGGAGCCCCCGCCACCACCGCCCCGCGTTTCAGCAGAAAGGCATGGCGAACGATCTCCGCCTGCTGCTCCAGACCATAGCGGGCAAAGGCTTGTCTGGGCTTCAGCGCATAGGTGTAGCGGCAAAAGGGATGCCGTTTCAGCGGCAGGAAGACACCCTGTTGATGCTGCCAGATATGGACCATCTCATGCACGAACAGCCCCTGTTCGTGTAAGGGGCAGGTGCCGAAATCCTCGCGCCACAGCCCGCCTTTGGGATGGAAATGGATGCAGCCGGTGGGGGCCATCACCGTGTCGCGCGGCTGAAAGAAGGCCCATTTGGTCGGCGACAGCCGCACCTTGGCATAATCGATCGCATCGCCGAAGACGCTGCGGGTCAGCGCTTCCTCGGCCGGGGTGAGGGCGCGCTTCGTCACGAGCCAGTCGGCGCGGGATCGCCTGCCGCGATCACCCGCGCGCCCTGGCGCAGCCGGGTGCCGTCGGAAAAGGTCAGGAGCAGCGACAGGATGCGCCCCGGCTTCACGCCCGGATTCATGTTGTACAGCATCACATGCCGCCCGCCCGGCTGGAAGGTGACGGTGCCGCCCGCCGGAATATCGACGGCGGCGACCTTCTTCATCGCCATGCCGCCCTCGTGCATCTCGCTGCCGATCGCGACGTCGCTGCTGACGTCGATCAGCTTCAGGGGCTGGGGGCCGCCATGGATGGTGAAATAGGCGGCCGCCGGGCGTCCCGGTACGGCGGGCAGGCGGACCCAGCCGTCCGCGCTTTCCAACGTCGGCTTGCTGCTGCATGCCGTGAGCAGCGCCGCGCTCGACACGGCGCAAAGCCCCCAAAAAAACGCACACCGCATGGCAAACCCTCCCGTTTCGGCAAATCCTGACACGACCCTAGGTTCCATCCAATCTTGCGGCAACAAATCGCCCACCTATATCCGGCTTCGTGAACGGGGTTTTCGGTTGCCGCTTTCGGGACCGGACGGCCCCGGCATCGAACTTCCAGACTATGTTCTTGAGGGGCATTTAGAGACTTATGGCAAAAGTGATCGGCATCGACCTCGGCACCACCAACAGCTGTGTCGCTGTCATGGAGGGCGGCAAGCCCAAGGTTATCGAAAACGCGGAAGGCGCGCGCACCACGCCGTCGATCGTCGCCTTCGCCAAGGATGGCGAGCGCCTGATCGGCCAGCCTGCCAAGCGTCAGGCGGTGACCAACCCCGACAACACCATCTTCGCGGTGAAGCGCCTGATCGGCCGTCGCTTCGACGACCCCGTCACCAAGAAGGACACCGAACTGGTCCCGTACACGATCGCGCGCGGTCCGAACGGCGATGCGTGGGTGAATGCAGGCGGCAAGGATTACAGCCCGTCGCAGATCTCGGCCTTCACGCTGCAGAAGATGAAGGAAACCGCTGAATCGTACCTGGGCGAGACGGTCACCCAGGCGGTCATCACGGTTCCGGCCTACTTCAACGACGCCCAGCGTCAGGCGACCAAGGACGCCGGCCAGATCGCGGGCCTCGAAGTGCTGCGCATCATCAACGAGCCGACGGCGGCTGCTCTGGCGTACGGCCTGGAGAAGCAGGACGGCAAGACGATCGCGGTCTATGACCTTGGCGGCGGCACCTTCGACATCTCGATCCTTGAGATCGGCGACGGTGTCTTCGAGGTGAAGGCGACCAACGGCGACACCTTCCTGGGCGGCGAGGACTTCGACAACAAGATCGTCGAGTTCCTGGCATCGGGTTTCCAGAAGGACGAGGGCATCGACCTCGCCAAGGACAAGCTGGCGCTGCAGCGTCTGAAGGAAGCGGCCGAAAAGGCGAAGATCGAGCTGTCGTCGGCTCAGTCGACCGAGGTCAACCTGCCCTTCATCACCGCCGACCAGAACGGCCCGAAGCATCTGGTGAAGACGATCACCCGCGCCGATCTGGAGCGTCTGGTCGAGGACCTGATCCAGCGCACGCTCGAGCCCTGCAAGAAGGCACTGGCCGATGCGGGCATGAAGGCCGACGAGATTGCCGACGTGGTGCTGGTGGGCGGCATGACCCGCATGCCGCGCGTCCGTGAGGTCGTGAAGAACTTCTTCGGCAAGGACCCGCACACCGGCGTGAACCCGGACGAAGTCGTCGCCATGGGCGCGGCGATCCAGGCGGGCGTGCTGCAGGGCGACGTCAAGGACGTGCTGCTGCTCGACGTGACCCCGCTGTCGCTGGGTATCGAGACGCTGGGCGGCATCATGACCAAGATGATCGACCGCAACACGACGATCCCGACCAAGAAGAGCCAGGTCTATTCGACCGCCGACGACAACCAGAATGCGGTGACGATCCGGGTCTTCCAGGGCGAGCGCGAGATGGCGCAGGACAATAAGCTGCTGGGTCAGTTCGACCTGGTCGGCATTCCCCCTGCGCCGCGCGGCGTGCCGCAGATCGAGGTCACGTTCGACATCGACGCCAACGGCATCGTCAACGTCTCGGCCAAGGACAAGGGCACCGGCAAGGAGCAGCAGATCCGCATCCAGGCCTCGGGCGGTCTGTCGGACAACGACATCGACCAGATGGTCCGTGACGCGGAGAAGTTCGCGGAAGAGGACAAGAAGCGTCGTGCCGAGGCCGAGGCCAAGAACAACGCCGAGTCGCTGATCCACACCACCGAGCGTCAGCTGGCCGACAATGGCGACAAGGTCGACGCGTCGCTGAAGTCGGAAATCGAGGCGGCGATCGCCGAGACCAAGACGGCGGTCGAGGGTGGCAACCCCGACACCATGAACGAGAAGGCGCAGGCCCTCGCTCAGGTGGCGATGAAGCTGGGCCAGGCGATCTACGAGAAGCAGCAGCAGGCCGAAGCCTCGCCGTCTGCCGACGCAGGGGCGGCCAAGCAGGACGATGTGGTCGACGCCGAATTCTCGGAAGTCGACGACACCAAGTAAGGCCCATGCGCCCGGCCTGCCTTCGGGCGGGCCGGGCCATGGTCATTGCGATTGATTACCGCCCCGGTTGAGTGAAAAGCCGGGGCCCATGACTGAAGCGCTTCGCGGCGTCGCTCCCGCCGGTCGGGCCGGAGCCGAAGCGCGCACGGGCGGACGGGGCGAGACCGGGCATGAGCACCACGATCGATTATTATGAACTGCTCGAATGCGAGCGCACCGCGGATGATGCGACGATCAAGTCGCGTTACCGCAAGCTGGCCATGCAGTACCATCCGGACCGCAATGCGGGCTGCAAGGACTCCGAGGCCAAGTTCAAGGCGATCAGCGAAGCCTATGACTGTCTGAAGGACCCCCAGAAGCGGGCGGCCTATGACCGTTATGGCCATGCGGCGTTCCAGCAGGGCATGGGCGGCGGTGGCGGCGGCGGCGCGCAGGATTTCGGCGCCTTTTCCGACATTTTCGAAAGCGTCTTCGGCGAGTTCATGGGCGGCGGGCGTGGCGGCGGCCGGCAACAGGCCCGGCGCGGCGCGGACCTGCGCTACGACATGGAAATTACGCTCGAAGAGGCGTTCCACGGCAAGCAGACCGAGATCACCGTCGATGTGTCGGCGGCATGCGACACCTGCGACGGCACGGGGGCCAAGCCCGGGACCAGCGCCAAGACCTGTCAGCATTGCGGTGGCCATGGCAAGGTCCGCGCGCAGCAGGGCTTTTTCGTGGTCGAACGAACCTGCCCGGTCTGCCAGGGGGCGGGCCAGATCATCGCCGATCCGTGCCCCGATTGTCGCGGCGAGGGCCGCGTCGAGAAGACCAAGACGCTGGCCGTCAACATCCCGGCGGGCGTCGACGAGGGCACCCGCATCCGCCTGTCCGGCGAGGGCGAGGCGGGCGCGCGTGGGGCTCCTGCGGGCGACCTCTACATTTTCCTCCACGTGAAGCGTCATGCTCTGTTCGAGCGCGAGGGCACGACCCTGTTCGCGCGCGCGCCGATCAGCTTCACCACGGCGGCGCTGGGCGGTTCGCTGTCCATCCCCGGCCTCGACGGCCGTAGCCATGAGATCAAGATTCCGGCGGGTATCCAGTCGGGCAAGCAACTCCGCCAGCGCGGCGCGGGCATGCCCGTGTTGCAAGGGCGCGGCACCGGCGACCTGGTCATCCAGATCGAGGTCGAGACCCCGACCAAGCTGTCGACCCGCCAGCGTGAACTGCTCGAACTGTTCCGCGAAACCGAGACGGGTGACGAATGTCCTGAGAGCCAGGGCTTTTTTGCCAAGTTGAAGAGTGTGTTTGCGGGCGAATAAGCTGTTTGGGTGCCGCTTGACCAAGCGGCACCATTCCACCGGTCCGGCGTTTAAGGGCGAACCGGGAGGTTAGGATGGCAAGCAAAAGCGTAAGCCGGCCGTTGACGACGGGTGAACTGCGATATGCCATGCAGGTCTTTGGGGCTGCGATCGATTATAGTCGTGTAAAGGTCCATAATGATCGAGCCTATTTCTTCCAGCCCAGCAACACGGCCATTACGCCTAACGGCGAAATCTATTTTCCACCGGTCAGCTACAAACCGGATTTTTCAGGATCGATTCTCGGCGCGGCGTGGTTGATCCACGAACTCACCCATTGCTGGCAGCATCAGAAAGGCATGTGGGTCCGTACGCGCGGCATGCTGAACCGCAATTATCGCTACGGCGACCTGACCAAGTCGCGAAAAGCGTTTTTATCCTACGGCATCGAGGCGCAGGCCTCGATCGTCGAGGACTATTTCCTGGTCGCCAATCATATGAAGCCCAGACAGGGCAGCGGCAGCTATCAGGACTATGTGAACATCATCCCCTTCGCCATCGGTAGGAAGCCATGAAGACGTTCCTCGTCGCTCTTCTCGAAAGTGCCCTGACCGCTGGTTATTGGTGGCTGGTCGTGACGATCTCTTTCGGGCTGTTTGGGGGGAGTCGTGACCCGGCCGCTCCTCCCCCCGATGATAGCGTGATCATGACGCAGACGGTTGCCACGATCGTGGTAGCGATCATCGCTTATGCGCTGTTTTCGATAGCATGGCGAAAGGCTATCCGGCCCCGCCTGGGGTAATCGTGAGACAATATCCGGTATCCAAGCCCCGCATCAGGGCTTGGCATTAGGCGCCTTCATGCCCTCCAACTTCTTGAGCTGCTCCTTTTGCACGGGCACGCCCAGCGTGGTGCGCAGGCTGTCGGGGATAAGCGCGCGGTCATACGGGTCCATGGTCACCCCGCTCTCCTTTGACCGGGTATATTGGGTGCCGTAGATTTGCGGCTGGCCGATCTTCATCAGATAGCGGTCGAGCGTCGCGGCCGCGATCCAGTTCGCCTCGGCCTTGCCCCGTGCCACCGCCGCCATCGCAAGCGAGTGGGCGAGCAGATAGTCCGCCGCGTCCGAGCCGTGCTGGAAGAGGAAGGCGGCGTGATAATAATCCTCTGCGGTGGAGAGCTTTCCCTCGGCCAGCAGCGTCCGGGCAGTCGCCCGGCGTGTGGCGTCCTCGGCGATCATGCGGCGGACCTGCGCCATGTCGATCGGCTTGGCGGGGTCGATCGACGCGCGGATCGCCTGATCGGCATCGAACATCGCGGTCAGTTGCGGATTGTCTTTCGGTTGAGGTGCTTGCGCCTGGATCGATGCGGGGAGGAGTGCCATCCAGGCCAGTATCGCCAAACCACGCTTTTGCATCGCCGATCCCTTTCATTGGTTCGGCGATACTGATTACATCTGTAAACGATCTTGGCAAGGCGTAGGCCAACTTGGTCAGGGCGCAGCAACGCTGGCTTGTCAAAAGGCGGCTTTCGGGCTCCATTGTCGGCTATCCGATAGAAGGAAGCCTTTCGCATGAAATCCTGGCTGTTCGCCCTGTCCCTGATCGCCGCGTCCGTCGCGCTCCCTGCCGCCGCGCCGGTATCGGCGCCGCGTGTCGGCGTCGCCAGTTTCGAGGCTTTGGCCAAGCCTTTGCCGCTGCCCTATCATGCAGGCGATGCGAAAGCCGCGATCGCGGCGGCGCGGGCACGGGCGGTGAAGGCGCACAAGCGGGTGCTGATCGACCTGGGCGGCAATTGGTGCCTCGACTGCCGCTTGCTGGCGGGGGTGATGGAGACGCCGCAGATGCGTCCCTTCGTCGCCAAGCATTTCGAGGTGGTGACGGTCGATGTCGGCCGTTTCGACCAGAATATGGATATCCCGGCGGCTTATGGGATCAAGGGGCGGCTGGCAGGCGTGCCGGCCGTGCTGATCGTCGATCCGAAGACCAACAAGCTGATCAATGCGGGCCGCGAGACGGCGCTGGCCGATGCGCGGTCGATGACGCCGCAGGCGGTGGCGGATTGGCTGGCGGGCTGGGTAGGGTGACTCGCGTGGTCTGACGGGGGAGTCTCATCCGCCTAGGCAGTCGTGGCTCGCCGGGTTCCCTCCCCCAACCCCTCCCGCCTGCGGGAGGGGAGTTATATGGGGAAACGCCCGTCCCTAACCTCTCCCCTTCCGCAGGCGGGAGGGGTCGGGGGAGGGGAGTCCCTACCGGCACGTTACCGCGCCAATGGGACTCCTTCGACAGTTACTCGCCGAACACCCGCGCGAAGATCGTGTCGACATTCTTGTAGTGATAATCGAGGTCGAAGCGCGCCTCGATCTCCTCGACCGACAGCGCGGCGGTCACGTCGGCATCGGCCTTGAGCAATTCCATCAGCGACAGCTCGCCGTCCGACTCCCACACCTTCATCGCGTTACGCTGGACCAGGCGATAGCTGTCCTCGCGGCTCACGCCCGCCTGGGTCAGCGCCAGCAGGACGCGCTGCGAATGGACGAGGCCGCCCATCTTGTTGAGGTTTTTCTCCATCCGCGCCGGATAGACGACCAGCTTGTCGATCACGCCGGTCAGACGGGCCAGCGCGAAGTCCAGGGTGATGGTCGCGTCGGGACCGATATAACGCTCGACCGAGGAGTGGCTAATGTCGCGCTCATGCCATAGCGCGACATTCTCCAGCGCCGGGGTCACGTAACCGCGCACCATGCGGGCCAGGCCGGTCAGGTTCTCGGTCAGCACCGGGTTGCGCTTGTGCGGCATCGCCGACGAGCCCTTCTGGCCGGGCGAGAAATATTCTTCGGCTTCCAGAACCTCGGTGCGCTGCAGGTGGCGGACCTCGGTCGCCAGGCGCTCGATCGAGCTGGCGATGACGCCCAGCGTGGCGAAGAACATCGCATGGCGATCGCGCGGGATGACCTGGGTCGAGACGGGCTCGACGCTCAGCCCCATCTTCTCGGCAACATGCGCCTCCACGCTGGGGTCGATATTGGCGAAGGTGCCGACCGCGCCCGAGATCGCGCAGGTCGCGATGTCGGCGCGCGCCGCGACCAGGCGGGCGCGGTTGCGGTCGAATTCGGCATAGGCCTGCGCCAGCTTCAGTCCGAAGGTCACCGGCTCGGCATGGATGCCATGGCTGCGCCCGATCGTCGGGGTCAGCTTATGCTCATAGGCGCGGCGCTTGATGACGGCGAGCAGCGCGTCGAGATCCTCGATCAGGATGTCCGAGGCGCGGGCGAGCTGCACCGCCAGGCAGGTGTCGAGCACATCGGACGAGGTCATGCCCTGGTGCAGGAAGCGCGCTTCCGGCCCGGTGCGCTCGGCGACATGGGTCAGGAAGGCGATGACGTCGTGCTTCGTTTCGGCCTCGATCGAATCGATGCGGTCGATGTCGAAATCGCCCGCCGCCTTGTCGGCCTCCCAGATGCGTGCCGCCGCTTCCTTGGGCACCACGCCCAGCTCGGCCAAGGCGTCGGTGGCGTGCGCCTCGATCTCGAACCAGATGCGGAAACGGGTCTGCGGGTCCCAGATTCGGGTCATGGGGGCACGGGAGTAACGCGGAATCATGGGGCACCTCTGGTCGTGGAATCGGCACGGGCGACCGTGCACTCCCTCTCGGAATCACGGTGTGCCGTGCCGTTAGCAGGGACGAGCCGAGCCTTCAAATCCGAAGGAGCAATCCCCATATGGCAAAATGCAGAACGGGACCGTATCACTAATGACGAAGATGCGTTCCCGGTCTTCATAGTCATCGATCGAACCAGAGTAGGGAGAGACGAGATGATGAAATATGCTTTTCTTGGCGCCGCGATGATGGTGTCTGCCCCCGTTCTTGCACAGGTTACCCCGGCACCAGCCCAAACCACACAGAGTGCGCCGCAAGCGGCCCCGGCAACCACGGCCGACCCGGCGCAGACTGCGCAGCCTGCGGCGTCGACTGAAGCCGCTCCGGCGGGTGGTCAGGTCCAGGCGACCGGCAGCCAGATCGCGCAGGTCGTCGACACGCAGTTCCCGACCTATGACAAGGACGGCGATGGCAAGCTGAACAAGGCCGAATTCGCCCAGTGGATGGTCGCGCTGAAGTCGCAGACCGATCCGTCGACCAAGGCAGAGGCGCCCGCCACGAAGAAGTGGGTCGGCAGTGCCTTTGCCCAGGCCGATACCGACAAGGACAAGACGGTATCCAAGACCGAATTGACCGGCTTCCTGAGCCAGGGTCAGGGCTGATCGGCCTGACGAAATCGGAACATCCCTCCGTTCCGTACCATCCCTGAGCGGGGATGCGGGGCCGCCGGACCTTCGGGTTCGGCGGCCCTTTTGCTCGGTCCCGTCGCCCAAGCAGACTCGCGAAGATTTCGACCACCCATGAAAAAGGGCAGGGGCGTCGCCGCCACCTGCCCTTCGTTTCGTTCGCTGACCCGGATGGGACAAGCGAGGCCGGATCAGGCCTCTTCCGAACCTTCGGCCTGCGCCTCGGCATCGGCCGCCTCGTCCTCGGCGGTCAGAACCGTCGGGGCAACGATGGTGGCGATCGCGAAGTCGCGGTCGTCGATAGCGGGCTCGGCGCCCTTGGGCAGCTTCACGTCCGAGATGTGGATCGAGTCGCCGATCGCCAGACCCTTCAGCGAAACGCTGATTTCGGTCGGGATGTTGGCGGCATCGACGACCAGCTCAATCTCGTGGCGGGTGACGTTCAGGACGCCGCCCTGCTTCACACCGCTCTGGTCTTCGTCGGTGAAAACGACGGGCACGGCGACCGTGACCGTCTCATGCTCGCCGATGCGCAGGAAGTCGACGTGCAGCGGGCGGTCGGTGACCGGATGGAACGCGACGTCCTTCGCCAGCGTGCGCTGGCCGTCCACCATGATGACCGAGGTGAAGAAATGACCCGTCATCAGCGCCTTGACGAGGGCCTTCTCTTCGAGATGGATCGACGCGGCGGCCTGGTTGCGGCCATAGATCACGGCGGGGACGCGGCCTTCACGACGCAGCGAACGGGAGGCTCCCTTGCCAACCTGATCGCGCGTCTCGGCGGCGAGCGTAAGGGTGTCGCTCATTCCAGTAACTCCGAAACAAAATGGATATGGTTTTCCCGACCACGCCTCCAGGGATGACCATGATCGGAAGCGGCGGCGCATAGCGGGGATGCGCCGGAAAAGCAAGGTCGGGGCGGGGCGGCCGTGTGGGTCCCGCCCCGTCACCGATCAATAGGCGATACGCTGCGCCTTGATCCCCTGCTTGGCCAGCTGGGCCTGGACGCTGTCATTGCCCGCCAGATGGCCCGCGCCGACCGCGATGAAGACGGTGCCGGGCTTGGCCATGCGCTGCTTGATCCACGTCGCCCAGCGGGCGTTGCGGTCGGTCAGCAGCGTCTTGGCGACCTCGGGCGAGTCCTTCAGGCTTTCGTTCATCGTCTTGGCCAGCGCGTCGGGGTCGCCCTTGGCCCATTCGTCGACCATCTCGGCCATTTCCTCGCCCGCCTTGGGCAGGTCATCGATGGTCGAGGTCAGGAACTCGATCTGCGCCTTTTGCGACAGGCCGTTAAAGAAGCCGATCTGCTGCTCGGCGGTTTCCAGCCCGGCGACCGGCTTGTTCTGGGCCTTGGCGGCGTCGGCCAGCACGGTTTCGGGCCCGTTCTTCGGATCGTAACCCAGCTTCTGGATCGGCGCGAGCGACAGGGTGACCCCCACCAGCCACGGTTTCATCCGGTCGAAGTTGCGCGGATCGGCCCCCAGATCGGTCACCGCCTTCAGATAGGCACCGCGCTTGTCGGCGGGCAACTGCTCGGTCAGGGTCGGGCCGGTGGTGACGAAGCCGTTCTTCATCACGATCTGCTGCATCGTCGCCGGATCGGGCTGCACCATCTCCAGCATCAGCTGGTCGGACTTGTCGAAGGCGGTCTTCACCGCCTCGTCGAACCAGGACAGGCCGGGCTTCAGCACATGGATGGTGCCGAAGAGATAGATGGTGGTGTCGGCATCCTTGACCACCCACAAAGCGGGATCGGCATCATTGGGGTTCGGCGCGGGCTTGCTCTGCGCACAGGCGGGCAGGGCCAGCATCAGGGCGAGCGAGGTGAGGGCGGCTTTCATGATCGTCTTCATGGGATCGGACTTTCGGAAAGGGAAGGGGAAGGGGGCGGGATCAGGCATATTTGCGCCACAGCCAGACCAGGCCGCCGACCGCCAGCATCGCGCCGTACACCCATTCGATCTGCACCGGCGGCAGCGCACCGCCGCGCCACAGGAACCACCAGACGGGAACGCCCAGGCCGACCGTGTAGAAGCTGGCGACGGCACCGTCGCGATAGGCTTGGCGTTCATGCTCGTCGACGACCCGGTGCCAGCGCCACGAAATAACGGGCACGACCACGCCCCAGATCAGCGCCATCAGCACGGCGAACCAGAGCGGCAAAGGCGAGGACCAAAGGTCGGGACGGGCAGCGCCGTCCGCCGGTTGTTGCAGCACGATCAGCGCGGTCGACAGCCCGGCGATCCCGCCGACGGTGCCGGACATCGCCAGCAGCCGGTGATTGGCGCGTTCGCTCGGCCCCTTGCCGATGCGCGAAGCATTGATGGTCATGGTCGCACCTCGATGGACAGATGGACGGAGAATTTGGGCAGCCTTGCATTATGGGCGGCTATGGTCGCGGCCTGAATATCGGGGCGGATCGCCTCGAGCGTGACCTCGCCCAGACGACCGGCTCCCCAGCCGAGCAGCGACAGCGCGATGCCGCCTCCGATGGTTATATGGGTCAGTCGGCGGTTCATGACCGTATCCTCCGGATGAAATAGGAGGCCATGCCGATGGCGACCGAGGCCCACCAGCTATTGTCCTCAAGATCGGCATGATGCGTGTGCGTGCCGATCAGGGTCAGTAACGGGTGCAGGACGAAATTGGCGAGCCCGATCACTGCCCAGGTTTCGATCGCCAGCCGCCGCTGCATCTCGTCGGTTTCACGCCAGTTGCGCCAGCTCACGATGCCGCCGACGATCAGGATCACGACCGCCGAACCCTGCGCCAACAGCCGGGGCGGGGGCGCGAAGGGACGATCGAGCAAGCCGTCGATGAATCCTGCGATAAAGGGCAGGCCGACGACCAAGAGGGTCACGACGACGACCAAGGCGATCCGCCGCCGCTTCCGGCGTGCCGCCCGCGCCGCCTCGCGGCTCTCGCCCCAGCGGGCCCCGTCCTCACTAACCATGATGTTCATCATCGAAAATCTCCTCGATCGGCATCTCGAACAGCCGTCCGATGCGGAAGGCGAGCGGTAGCGAGGGGTCGTATTTCCCCGTTTCGATGGCGTTGACGGCCTGGCGCGACACATCCAGCCGCCCGGCGAGTTCCGCCTGACTCCAGTTGCGTTCGGCGCGCAGCACCTTGAGGCGATTTTTCATGTCCACCTCCTCTTGCATGGCCAACCTCCCTTTGTCACCCATGCATGACGTAATGTCAGGTGACCATGACAAAGTGACAGCGAGTCGCGACATTGTCAACAAGACTTGACAAAATATCACGGGTGGCTGACTTGTCGGGGTGATTAGGGCGGCCGCTCGCCTTGACCGCACAAGGGCCATCCGCCAAAGCCTGCCCCATTATGCAGACCCGAAACGGCCCCCCGGAAGGACCACTTTCCTTCCAGCGCATGATCCTCACCCTCCATGACTATTGGAGCGAGCGGGGATGCGTGATCCTGCAACCCTATGACATGGAGATGGGGGCGGGCACCTTTCACCCCGCGACCACGCTGCGCGCGCTGGGGCCGGACAGCTGGAACGCCGCCTTCGTTCAGCCGTGCCGCCGCCCGACCGACGGCCGCTATGGCGAGAACCCCAACCGGCTCCAGCATTATTACCAGTATCAGGTGATCCTGAAGCCCTCGCCCGCCGACCTGCAGGACCTGTATCTGGGCAGCCTGGCCGCGATCGGCGTCGACATGACCAAGCACGATATCCGCTTCGTCGAGGATGACTGGGAAAGCCCGACGCTCGGTGCCTGGGGCCTGGGCTGGGAAGTCTGGTGCGACGGGATGGAGGTGACGCAGTTCACCTATTTCCAGCAGATGGGCGGATACGACATGAAGCCGGTCGCGGGCGAGCTGACCTATGGGCTCGAACGGCTGGCCATGTACATCCAGGACGTCGACAATGTGTACGACCTGCGCTTCAACGATGCGGGCGTCAGTTACGGGGACGTGTTTCTCGAAAACGAGAAGCAGATGTCGACCTGGAACTTCGAGGTCGCCGACACCGACACGCTGTTCGACGCCTTCAAGAAGGCCGCGGCCGAATGCGAACGCTGTCTGGAGGCCAAGCTGCCCATCCCCGCCTATGAACAGGCGATCAAGGCCAGCCATACCTTCAACCTGCTGCAGGCGCGCGGCGTGATCTCGGTGGCGGAGCGCCAGGCCTATATGGGTCGCGTCCGCGATCTGGCGAAGGGCGCGTGCGGCGCCTGGATGGACAAGAACGGCTGGGCCGCGTGATGACCGATTTTCTGCTCGAACTCCGCTCCGAAGAAATCCCCGCCCGGATGCAGGCGGGGGCGCGGGAGAATCTCGCCAAGCTCTTCACTGCCGAACTGGCGAAAGCCGGTCTGTCGGCGGGTGAGATCGTCACCTATGCGGGGCCGCGTCGCCTCGCACTGATCGCGCGCGGGCTGCCTGCCGCGACCGAGGCGGTGTCCGAGGAAGTGAAGGGGCCGCGCGCCTCCGCCCCGCCGCAGGCGCTGGAGGGCTTCCTGCGCAAGACCGGGCTGACGCGCGAGCAACTGACCGAGCGCGACGGCGTGCTCTTCGCGATCACCGAAAAGCCCGGCCGCGCGACGGCGCAAGTGCTGGCCGAGGCGATCCCCGCGATCGTCCGCGCCTTTCCCTGGCCCAAGTCGATGCGCTGGGGCGCCGAGTCCGCCTCGACCGAGTCGATGCGCTGGGTCCGCCCGCTGCACGCCATCGTCGCGCTGTTCGGCAGCGAGGTGGTGCCGTTCGCAATCGCCGGGATCACCAGCGGCAACACGACGCGGGGCCACCGCTTCCATGCCCCGGCCGAAATTACGCTGACCGGCGCCGACACCTATGTCGAGCAACTGCGCGCGGCCAAGGTACTGGTCGATCAGGACGAGCGCGCCGCGATCATCCGTGAGCGCGCCTCCGTGCTGGCGGCCGAGGCCGGGCTGGAGCTGGTCGAGGACGAAGGGCTGGTGGCCGAGAATGCCGGGCTGACCGAATGGCCGGTGCCGCTGCTCGGGCGCTTCGACGAAGCGTTTCTCGACGTGCCGCCCGAGGTCATCCAGCTGACCGCGCGGGTGAACCAGAAATATTTCGTCTGTCGCTCGGCCAACGGAAAGCTGGCGAACGCGTTCGTCTGCACCGCCAATATCGAGGCGACCGACGGCGGCGCGAAGATCGTCGAGGGCAATGGCAAGGTGCTCGCCGCCCGCCTGTCCGACGCGCGCTTCTTCTACGAGACGGACCTTAAGACGAAGCTCGACGATCTGCGGCCCAAGCTGGAAAAGATCGTCTTCCACGAAAAGCTCGGCACCGTCGCCGACAAGGTCGAGCGGGTGGCCAAGCTCGCCCGCTGGCTGGTCGAAGAGGGCATCGTCACCGAATCCCCCCCCGCAAGCGGAGGGGGCGAGCTTGCCGATCTGGCGGAGCGCGCCGCGTATCTGGCGAAGGCCGATCTCGTCACCGGCATGGTCGGCGAGTTCCCCGAATTGCAGGGCCTGATGGGCGGCTATTACGCCGCCGCGCAGGGCGAAGACCCGCGTGTCGCCGAGGCGGTTCGCGATCACTATAAGCCGGTCGGGCAGGGGGATGACGTCCCCACCGCGCCGGTGACGGTGGCCGTGGCGTTGGCGGATAAGCTAGATACGCTAGCTGGTTTTTTTGCCGAAAATATGCCGCCAAGTGGATCACGAGATCCCTTTGCACTGCGCCGCGCAGCATTAGGCGTGCTTAGTTTGACGCTTAACAACGGCCTGCGATTGCCACTTCATAGCTCAGCCTTTTTCGCCGCTGCGAATGTCACGTTCCGTAATCAGGTTAGCCCCATTGCTCGGGCGATTCCCACCCTCGATCAGATTGCGCGCCTGAAGACCAATCAAAGTTGGGATGAGGTTTTCCATCCCTTAATTGAGGCGACGACGCGCAGCGCAAACGACGACGCTGCTCGTTTTACTACAGATGCTCGCCGCGCGGCTGATGAGTTGCTTGCTTTCTTTGCCGACCGCCTGAAGGTCCAACAACGCGAAGCGGGCGTCCGCCACGATCTGATCGACGCGGTTTTCGCGCTCGGCGGCGAGGACGATCTCGTCCGCCTGCTCGCCCGTGTCCGCGCCCTCCAGGCGTTCGTCACCACCGACGACGGCACCAACCTGCTCGCAGGCTATAAGCGCGCCGCGAACATCCTGAAGAAGGAGGGCGTCGAGGGCGACCAGGCATGGACCGCGCCGACCTACACCCCCGAACCCGCCGAGGCCGATCTGATCGCCGCGCTCGATGCCGCCGAGCCCAAGGCGGCGCAGGCGGTGAAGGCCGAGGATTTCGAGGCCGCGATGGCCGCGCTCGCCTCGCTTCGCGCGCCGATCGACCGGTTCTTCGACGATGTGACCGTCAACGACGCCGATCCGGTCAAGCGGACCGCGCGCCTCGCGCTGCTCGCGCGGGTCCGGGCCGCCGTTCACACGGTGGCGGACTTCTCGCGGATCGAGGGATGAACTGAGCCGGATCGGGAGACGGGGGCAAACGTTCCTGTCTTCCCCTCCGGCAATATCGCCTTATTAAAACCGACGCCTGTGTCCCCAGGGCGTCGGACGTGACGACCAGTAAAGGATCGAACCGATGACCTATGTGTACCGTTTCGGCGGCGGCGTTTCGGACGGCGGCAAGGGGGACAAGAACCTGCTCGGCGGCAAGGGCGCGAACCTGGCCGAGATGGCCTCGATCGGGCTGCCGGTGCCGCCGGGCTTCACCATCTCGACCGCGATGTGCACCCGCTATTACGAGGATGGCGAGCAGTTTCCGCAGGAGCTGCGCGACGAGGTGGCCGACGGCATCGCGCATATCGAGGCGGTGACGGAAAAGCGCTTCGGCGACCCGGAAAACCCGCTGCTGGTCTCGGTCCGCTCGGGCGCGCGCGTGTCGATGCCGGGCATGATGGACACGGTGCTGAACCTGGGGCTCAACGACGCCACCGTCGAGGGGCTGGCGAAGAAGGCAGGTGACGAGCGTTTCGCCTGGGACAGCTATCGCCGCTTCATCCAGATGTATGCCGATGTCGTCCTGGAGCTGGATCACGGTGCTTTCGAGGAAGCGCTGGAGATCGCCAAGGAGGACAATGGTTTCACCCTCGACACCGAGATGTCGGCCGAGGACTGGAAGGCGCTGGTCACGACCTATAAGGGTCTGGTCGAGGAGCAATGGGGCAAGCCCTTCCCGCAGGACGTGCACGACCAGCTCTGGGGCGCGGTCGGCGCGGTGTTCGGGTCGTGGCAGTCCGAGCGCGCCAAGGTCTATCGTCGCCTGAACGATATTCCCGCCGACTGGGGCACCGCCGTCAACGTACAGGCGATGGTCTTCGGCAATATGGGCGACACCTCGGCGACGGGCGTGGCCTTCACGCGCGATCCGTCCAAGGGCGACCGCGCCTATTATGGCGAGTTCCTGATCAACGCGCAGGGCGAGGACGTGGTCGCGGGCATCCGCACGCCGCAGTACCTGACCAAGGCCGCGCGCGAGGAAGCGAACGCCAAGCCCGCCTCGATGGAAGAGGCGATGCCGGAGGTGTATGCCGAGCTGGCCGCCGTCTTCGACCAGCTCGAGACGCATTACCGCGACATGCAGGACATCGAGTTCACGGTCGAACAGGCCAAGCTCTGGATGCTCCAGACCCGCTCGGGCAAGCGCACCGCCAAGGCGGCGCTGAAGATCGCGGTCGACATGGCCAATGAGGGGCTGATCACCCGCGAGGAAGCGATCGCGCGGGTCGATCCGGCGGCGCTCGACCAGCTGCTTCACCCGACGCTCGATCCCGATGCCAAGCGCGACGTGCTGACCAAGGGGCTTCCCGCCTCGCCGGGTGCGGCCTCGGGCAAGGTGGTGTTCGACGCCGATGCCGCCGAACGTGCGGCGGCGGCGGGCGAGGCGGTGATCCTCGTCCGTGTCGAAACCTCGCCGGAGGATATTCACGGCATGCACGCGGCCAAGGGCATCCTGACCGCGCGCGGCGGCATGACCAGCCATGCGGCGGTCGTGGCGCGCGGCATGGGGCGTCCCTGCGTCTCGGGCGCGGGTTCGCTGGCCATCGACAACAAGGCCAAGCTGCTGCGCGTGGGCAGCCGTGAGGTGCGCGAGGGCGACATCCTGACGCTCGACGGTTCGACCGGCGAGGTGATGGTCGGCGCGGTGGCGACCGTGCAGCCCGAACTGGCGGGCGACTTCGGCACACTGATGGAATGGGCCGACCAGGTCCGCCGCCTGAAGGTCCGCGCCAATGCCGAAACCCCGCTTGACTGCCGCACCGCGCGCGAGTTCGGCGCGGAGGGCGTCGGCCTGTGCCGCACCGAGCATATGTTCTTCGACGCCGCCCGGATCACGGCGGTGCGCCAGATGATCCTGGCCTCGGACGAAGCGGGCCGCCGCGCCGCGCTCGCCAAGCTGCTGCCCGAACAGCGCGCCGACTTCACCGCGATCTTCGAGGTGATGGCGGGCCTGCCGGTGACGGTGCGCCTGCTCGACCCGCCGCTGCACGAATTCCTGCCGCAGCAGGAGGCCGAGTTCGCCGAGGTCGCGACGGCGGCGGGCGTCGACGTCGATACGCTGAAGCGCCGGGCCAACGAACTCCACGAGTTCAACCCGATGCTCGGCCATCGCGGCTGCCGCCTGGGCGTGACCTATCCGGAAATCTACGAGATTCAGGCGCGCGCCATCTTCGAGGCGGCGCTGGACGTGGCGGAAAAGTCGGGTGAGGCCCCGATCCCCGAAGTCATGATCCCGCTGGTCGCCACGCGCCGCGAGCTGGAGCTGATGAAGGCGGTGGTCGACAAGGCGGCACAGGCCGTTTTCGCCGAACGCGGCAAGACGGTCGAATATCTGGTCGGCACCATGATCGAGCTGCCGCGCGCCGCGCTGAAGGCGGGCGAGATTGCCGAGGTCGGCGAATTCTTCTCCTTCGGCACCAACGACCTGACCCAGACGACGCTGGGCGTCAGCCGCGACGACGCGGCGCGTTTCCTGAGCGCCTATGTCGAGAAGGGCATCTACGCCAAGGACCCGTTCGTCAGCCTGGATGTGGACGGCGTGGGCGAACTGGTCAGCCTGGCCGCCGAGCGCGGTCGCGCGACGCGGCCGGGGATCAAGCTTGGCATTTGCGGTGAGCATGGTGGCGATCCGGCGTCGATCGCCTTCTGCGAGTCGGTCGGGTTGGATTATGTCTCGGCCAGCCCGTACCGCGTACCGATCGCTCGGCTCGCGGCGGCACAGGCGGCTTTGAAGGCGCGGTGAATTGGGGGGCTGGGGTGTGTCGCCTGGCCCCTTTTCCCTCCCCTATCCCCTCCCGCTTGCGGGAGGGGCATGCTGCTGGGCAAGGTATCGTTCCTCCCGGGCCGTCTAGCCCAGTACTGCTTGTGCTTATGTGCTGAATGCAGCTCCGAAGCTTCTCCCCTCCCGCAGGCGGGAGGGGTTTGGGGGAGGGCAGGGTGTCTCACCGAGCCTACCCGATCATGATTACCCGTTCGTCGTCACCCGGTTGCCGAAATCGAACCACCCACGACGCTCCCCCGCCGGATAGGCGGGACGCGCTGCACTCGCGGCGACCGGACGCGGGGCTGCACGCTCCACCACCGGCGTCGCCGCAACCGGCTGCGCGGTCGCAAGCCGCTGGTTCTCGCGCTCCAGCTCGGTAATACGGGTCTGGGCGGCCGACAGCTTGGTTTCGGTGGCCTTCACCTGCGCGGCATGGGCGTCGCGCTCGGTGGCATAGCGGTTGCGCCACTTGCCGCCGCCCGGATGGCTGGCCAAGCCGAAAAGCCAACCGGCGATGAGGACCAGCCCCAGCACGGCGAATTGCGTCGTCGAAGTGAACAACATCGCGTCGATCCCATCCTGTTGAATGAAGTCTGTTACGATGGACCAACGACTGGCGGCGCGGCTGGTTGCGAAGCCGGGTGAGGGGGCGTCAGTGCCCGGTGATCAGTGTATCCTTGATCGAGCAGGCGGCGGGGCCCAGGATCACGACGAACAGGGTCGGCAGGATGAACAGGATCAGCGGCACCGTCATGATGGCGGGCAGGCGCGCGGCCTTTTCCTCGGCGCGCATCATGCGCTCGTTGCGGAACTCGGCTGACAGGACGCGCAAGGCGCTCGCGAGCGGGGTGCCGTATTTCTCCGTCTGGATCATCGTGGTGACGACGCCGCGCAGCGAGTCGAGATTGACCCGCGCCGCGAGATTCTCCAGCGCCTGCCGCCGATCGGTCAGGAAGCCCAGCTCGACCGAGGTGAGCTGGAATTCGTCGCCCAGTTCCGGATAGGCGCGGCGCAATTCGCGCGACACCCGGGCAAAGGCGGCATCGACCGTCAGACCCGCTTCGGCACAGATCACCATCAGGTCGAGCGCGTCGGGCAGGCCCTTGCGGATGGCGGCGGTGCGCTTGTCGATCCGGTTCTTCAGCGCCAGGTCGGGCGCTTTGTAGGACAGCAGCAGCGTGCCCGCGACCAGCATGTACCGGCTGAACCCGCTCCAGGTCGCAAAGCCGTTGGTCCCGTAGACCCACAGGGCCATGGTGCCGCCCAGCACGATCGGCAGGGCAAGGCGACCGAAGATCACCGCGACCGCCATCTCCTTGGACCGGATACCCGCTTGCAACAGGCGAACCTGCACCGCCTTGACCTGTTCATCCTGCAGCATCTTGAGCGAGCTGAGCACCCGGCGCATCCGCTCCAGCATGTCGGCACGGTCGATCAGCTGGGCACGACGCCGGGTGGGGGCGGCGATACCGGCCTTCAGTTCCTCGCGCCGTTCGTTCAGCGCGCGGACCCGCCTGGTCATCGGGTCGCGACTGCCGAGCAGCACATAGCCGACGACCAGCAGCGCGAAGACGCATACGCCCCAGAGCAGCGGAACGATCGTGGACGCATCGAGGCCGAGGATGGTGGGCGTGGGCGTGCTCATTCAAATCTCGAAACTGATCATGCGGGACATGATGAAGGCGCCCAGGCCCAGCCAGATGAACGCGCCGACCCCGACGATCATCAGGCGCGGATCGACGAAGAAGCGCGCCATATAGGACGCGTTGATCATGTAGATGATGCCGAACACCAGGAAGGGCAGCGAACCGACGATATAGGCCGATGCCTTAGATTCCGACGACATCGCCTTGATCTTCAGCTTCATCTGCGCGCGCTTGCGCAGCACGTCCGCCAGATTGGACAGGGTTTCGGCCAGGTTGCCGCCCGTCTCGCGCTGGATGGCGATGGCGATGACGAAGAACTGGAATTCGGGAATTTCCAGCCGGTCGGCGGTGTCCTGAAGCGCGGCGTCCATCGTCCGGCCGATCCGCATCTTGTCGGCGACCGAGCGGAATTCCTCGCCGATCGGACCCGGAATTTCATGGGCGACGACGCTCATCGTTTCGGCGATGGGCAGGCCGGAGCGCAGACCACGCACCAGCAGCTCGATGGCGTCAGGGAAGCGCGCGACGAACTTGGTGACGCGCCGCGTGATCGTGCGCTGCACCCACATGTGCGGCAGCCAGAGGCCCAGGCCGAGGGCAAGGAGCAGCGCCAGGAAAAAGGACAGGTGCAGGATCAGGCCGAGCACTAGCACGGCCACCGCCACTGCGGCACACGCCATGCCGAACTGCCCCACCGTCCAGTCGCGTCCGGTCCGATCAAGCATCTTGGCGAGGCGCGCGGGGTTGGGGAGCAGCCGGCCAAAGGCCTTGTCCATCCTGGTATCGCCCGCCAGCGCGATCCCGCGCGACGCGGCGGCGACGGCCAGGGCGGGCTTGCCCAGGTCCAGGGCGACGCGCTCGCGCAAGCCCGACAGCCGCCGTGCCTGCGCGCGCGACCGCTTGGGCGGCGAGAAGGCCGCCACGCCCAGCAGCAGCGTCAGGAAGACGCCCATCGCCAGGATCAGGGTCGCGAGCATCGACATGGGTATCAGTCGGCCTTGGCCCGCTTGGCCAGCAGCGCCTTCAGGTCGAACCGGTCGAGCAGGCCGCGCCGGGCCGGGGCGATGGTGGCCTCGCCCTCCGCCGAGGCGCAGATACGCTGTGACAGTTCGAGCAGCGGCACGATGGTACGCGACGTACGGCCCAGTTCGGCGATCGGCTTGCCGAGCTTGGCGGCCTGAACCACCAGCTTGGGGTCATAGGGGATGGCGAAATCGACCGGCCGCTCGATCGACCCCTCGAAATCGCTTTGCGCGATCTCGCTCTGGGCGGCGGGCTGGATGCGGTTGGCGACGGTCAGCACGGTCGATTGCGGGGCATGGGTCTTCAGCCAGGCGAGCAGGCGGATCGTGTCGCGCGCGGCCGCCAGCGTGAACTCGGTGACCAGAATGATGGTCTGTGCCGAGGATACCAGCACCGGTTGCTGGATCATCATGCCGCGCGGGAGGTCGACGATCGTCGTCTCGAAATTCAGCCGCATCTCGTCCTGCAACTGGGCGAAGGCCAAGCCGTCAGTCATGATAGGTGCGCTGATCGGCGCTTCGGCGGACAGGATGGCCAGCCGTTCCGACGCCTTGACCATGGCGCGTTCCAGGAACAGCCCATCAATGCGGCTGGGATTGTCGATGGCGTCGACCAGCCCGCGTCCCGGCTCCAGGTCCAGTGAGAGGGCGGCGGTGCCGAAATGCACGTCGAGATCGAGGATCGCGGTGCTCCGCTCCAGCCGGTCGGCCATCAGCCAGCCGAGCGAGGTCGCGATGGTCGAGGTGCCTACGCCGCCGCGCGCGCCGACCACCGCGACGCTGCACGGCGCCTTTTCGGGGGTGGTGTCGAGGGTGCGGGGCGCGTGCAGGATCGCGCGTGCCTGGGCGATCGTGTCGCGCAACTGATCCGCGCTGATCGGTTTGAGCAGATAGTCGTGCAGGCCGCTGCTCATCAACATGCGATACAGGCGCACGTCGTTGACCTGACCCACCGCGATCACGATCGTGCCCGGTTCGCAGACCTCGGCCAGATTGTTGATTTCGGTCGCGGGATCGGCGGAGTCGCTCAGGTCGACCAGCAGGATCTGGGGGCTGGCGGACACCGACAGCGACTGGATCGCGCCGCGCAGGCCGCCCTTGACGACCTTTTCGGGCGACCAGCCCTGTTCGACGATCAGCGGCCGGATCGCCTCGGCGGTCCAGTCGTCGCAGGCAAAGGCCTGGAACGGTTCGCGCGTGGTCATCATGCCGGGCTTCCAGGGGGCGTTCACTGCGGCGTCCCCCCGCTGCTGGCCGCGCCCGCGCCGCCACCGCCGCTGCTCTTGCTGTTGGGATCGAGCAGCCGGGTGCCGCCACCGCCCGTCGGCGGCGCGGCGCGCAGCGCGTTGATCGCGCGGCTGGCGGTGGCCGGATCGGTGGTCGTCGGGCTATCGGCGCCGCGGACGAGATCGGTGGGGTTGGCGACCATCGCGGCCAGGTTGCGGTTGACCGCGCAACCATAGCCGGACGAGGTCTTGCCCTCCAGATCGGGCGAGGTGTCGCTGCGCAGGTCGGGGCAGCCGCGCACGAACGCGCGCGAGCGGGTGACGACGACGCGGATCGTCGCAGGGGCGACGGGCGTGCGCGGCATGGACGAGGCCGGACCCAGGATCAGGCCATAGCGACCGATAACCTCTGCCACATCGCGGTACGCGCCGGGCCCTTCGCCCGCCGGATCTTCCACACTGACGCGGTCGCCGTAACCCAGCCGCAGATTGCGCGCCCAGCCGTCGAGTCGCCGGTCCTCATCGGCGGCCAGTTGCCCGCCCGACACGGCGAGGTCGAGCGCATAGTCGCGCTGCGACACGACCGGCTGGTGCGAGGATTCCAGACCGGGCTGGCCATGACCCATGCAGCCGCCCGTCATCAGCAGCAGGCCGATCGGCATCAGGGAGAGCGACGAAGCACGCATGGGACGCGATATCCTTGGACGAGCGATCATTCGGAAAAGCCCGGGGTCGGGGCGTTGCGGGTGCGGCGCGGGGCAATCGGCGCGCCTGTCGATACCGGTGCCTGGGCGCCTGCTACCGGACGGCCCTGGGCCGGCAGGGCCATGGTCGGCACCGGGCGCGGCGCGCCGTCGCCCGCCCCCATCCGGCCGAGCAGGACGCGCTCGGCATCGTTGGGTGAGCGTGCGCTGTCGGTTGGCAGCGCGATGTCGGAGGGCGCGTTGACAGGCTTGACCAGATAGGGGGTGATGATGATCACCAGCTCGGTCTCGCTACGCTTGAAGGCGTTGGACCGGAACAGCGATCCGATCAGGGGCAGGTCGCCCAGCCAGGGCGTCTTGTCGATCGAGTTGTCGCGGCTGTTGGACAATAGGCCGCCGATCATCATGCTCTGGCCCGATCCCAGCTCCAGCGTGGTCTCGGCGCGGCGGGTGGTGAGCGCGGGAATGCTGGTCCCGCTGACCTGTACCGCGCCCACCGAGGAGATTTGCGAAACCTCCGGCCGGACGCGCAGCGAGATACGGCCATCGGCCAGTACCGTCGGGGTATAGGACAGGCTGACGCCGTAGGGTTTATACTCGACCGAGACCGTGCCGAAACCGCTCGACAGCGGGATGGGGATTTCGCCACCCGCCAGGAAGGTCGCGGTCTCGCCCGACAGCGCGGTCAAGTTCGGATTGGCCAGTGTCGACACCTGGCCCAGCGTCTCGCCCAGGTCGATCGCGCTGAGCAGGTCCATGCCCAGAACATGTCCGGCCAGGCCCAGCGTGGTGTGCGCCGTACCGGGGTTGAAGGTATATTGCGTGCCGGTCACCTGGCCCGTGCCCGGGTCGGTGATGTTGCCGATGGTGCCCGCCGTGCGGCCCGACGACACGCCGAAGATGAACCCACCGCTATTGTCGCGGCTCAGCAGGTTGACGCCGATCTGCTTGACGAAGCTGCGATTGACCTCGGCAATGCGGACCTGAAGATTGACCTGCAACGGGGTCGCGGTCTTCAACCGGCTGATGATCTTGGTGTCCTTGCCGACATAGGCCTGGACCAGCCGCTCGGCCTCCGCCGCGTCGCTGGGCGCAGCGACGGTGCCGGTCAGCAGGATCAGGCCATTCATCGGCGTCGCGACGATCGTCGCCTCGGGCATGGCGAGCTTCAGCATCCGGCCGATCGAATCGAGATTGTTGCCGATCCGCACCGTCGCCGCATAGACGACCGCGCCGCCACGCCCGGTCGCCGAGACGGTCGTCTCGCCGGGCTTCTTGCCGAAGATATAGAGCTGGGTGGGCGAGCGGACCTGGACATCGGCAATGCTGTCATCGGCGACGAACAGGTCGGTCATCGGCCGGGGCAGGGTGATCAGCCGCGCGCGCCCGGTGTTGATCTCCAGCGCGCCCGAACCGTCGCTGGCGCGCGGCGCGTCGTCCGGCCCGGCGGGGGCCGCCAGCGCGTCGACCGGGGCCAGGATCAGCGGCGCCAGAATCAGGGCGAAAACGGAGGCGCGCAGTGCGCCCGACAGGATGGATCGGCTCGACATCGTCAATTCTTGACCCCCACGGGCATTTCGGTGACGGCATTGCCCCGCGCGACCCGTATGACGGGTCCCTTGATGGTGGCGGGCTGCCCCGGCTGCGATCCTGTGGCCGGATTGCCGGCGGGCATGGCGCCATTGGCGCTCCCCGCCTGGCGGCCCGGCACGGTGCTCCGCTGATAGCGGGATACGTCGCCACCGGTCACGAAGGACCCGTGATCGGCCTGGGGCTGCGCGATCGACGCCGTGTCACCCGACGCGAGCCGGGCCATGTCGTCGGGCCGCTCGGCCAGCGAGCGCAGCGACAGCGACAGGGTGCCGACCGTTTGCGCGACCGCGAGCTGCTCGGCCATCTTGGGCGTCGCCTCGACCGTGACGGTGGTGAAGGTGTGGACGGGCGTCTTGCCGTCATCGCCCGCCTGGTTGTCGGTGCGCTGGTCGGTCGCCAGCACGCGTACGTTGCGCAGGATCGTCTCCGACGCCTTGAGCGGGGGGCCGTCGCCGCCGCCCGCCACATCCTGGGTCAGGACGACATCGATCCGGTCGCCCGGAAAAACGAAGCCCGCCACGGCGGTCTGGGCGGAGACGGGCACCGTCACCGCGCGCATCCCCGGCGTCAGCGCGGCGGCCAGGAAGCCCCGGTCGCCCGGCTGGACGACGGCGCCCTGGGTCAGCGGTTGCCCGGCGGTGATGGCATAGCGCAGGACCGTGCCCTGCAGCTTGGCCATGTCGGTCTGGCCCTTCAGATAATAGGCACGGGCGACCATGTCCTTGGGCCAGGGTTGGAACTTCAGGGCGGTGGCATCGATGATCGTGCCCACGGGAAGGGTACGGGTAGCGACCAGCACCTCCGTCTGCGGCGCGGTGGGCGGAGTGACGACGGCGGCCTGGGCCTGGGGCACGCTGCTGCCCGACGTGATCGTCCGGGCGAATAGAGCCGTGACCCCTGCAATCAGCAGAGCCCCGACCAGCAGTAACACTTTGCGACTGTCCATCCTGCGTTCTTCGGCCTTGGCGCCAAGCCCGTTGCTTAGCTGTATGCGCCGTTAAGTATTCGGGAATGGGTTAAATATCGGTTCCCGTAGGATCAGCAGCGCGGCGATGGCGATGGCGACGCCGTACGGCACCTCGATGGCGGGGGCCTCTTCGCCCCTTTGGCGAGGGCGCAACCGATGGTCGACCAGCATTGCGACCGTGACGATGCCGCCCGCGATCGACATCAGCAGCATCATGCGGAACAGCGGCGGCAGCGGCAGCCAGAGTGCGATGGCGGCGATCATCTTTACATCGCCGCCGCCCATCATGCCGATCCGAAAAGCCTGGGCGAACAGCAGAAAGACGGTGATCGCGACCGCGATCCGCATCGCCATGTCGGGCCAGACCGGCACGCCGCTCGCCCACCACCAGAGCGGCGCGATCAGCGCGATGGCGATGTTCTTGCGATCCGCGATTTCCCGCGTCCGCGCATCCTCGATCCCCGCCGACAGCAGCAGCAGGACGAAGGCGCTCAGGATCGCGATGCGGACAATGGTCCATTCCATGCCACAAGCACCTAGACGGCGGGGCTTTCAAAACCGTAACCGGGACGGGAATGACCGATAGCCTTGCCCTTCGCCGCCAATTTCCCGTTGGTGCGACCCTGTCGCGCTGGCAGGCCCCTGATGGCTGGGACCATCGGCGCTTCGACTGGCGGGCGGAAGCACCGGTCGGGCGGCTGCTGTTCCAGACCGGTCGCGCCGATGTGATCGAGAAATATCTGGAGGTCTTCGCCCATCTGGTCGCGCAGCGATGGAGCGTCACCGCCTTCGACTGGCGCGGGCAGGGGGGATCGGGGCGGCTACTCCGCGATCCGCATGTCGGGCATGGCGGCAACTTCTCCGGTCTGGTCGAGGATCTGCGGGCCTTTTGGCGCGAATGGCGGGCCGAGGAGCCGGGCGATAGTGTGCCGCACGTCCTGATCGGCCATTCGATGGGCGGCCATCTGGCCCTGCGCGCGGCGGTGGAGGGGGCGGTCGATACCGCCGCGCTGGTCCTGGTCGCGCCGATGCTCGGCCTCAACCTGCCCACGGGTGCGCTGCTGGGCGCCGGGATCATCCGCCTGATGACGATGCTGGGGCGGAGCGAACGTGCCATCTGGGAGGCCAAGGAGGGGCCCGGCCTCCACACCCGCCAGCGCAACCTGACCCATGATGTCGAGCGGTTTGAGGACGAAGGCTATTGGTATGCCCGCCATCCCGAATTGGCGCTGGGGCCGCCGAGCTGGGGCTGGCTCGACTCGGCGATGCGCTCGACCCGCGCGCTGCTCCGCGACCCGCGACTGGACGGGCTGCGCATACCGACCCTGATGCTGGTCGCCGAAGCCGATCGGCTGGTCGATCCGCGTGTCGCCCTGTCGGTCGCCGCGCGGATCGGCGCACGGGTGGAGCGGTTCGGGCCCGAGGCGGCACATGAGTTGCTGCGCGAGGCGGACCCGGTACGCCTGCGCGCGCTGGCGGCGATCGACGGCTTTTTGAGCGCGGTGGCGGCGTGATCCACGACGTCGCGATCATCGGCGCAGGCATGGCGGGCGCGAGCCTGGCCGCCGCCATCGGCGCGCGCGCGCGGGTCGTGCTGATCGAGGCGGAGGACATGCCCGGCCGTCACGCGACCGGACGCTCGGCGGCCTTCTGGTCGGAGACCTATGGCGGCCCCGCGGTCCAGCCGCTGACCACCGCCTCGGGCCCGACCTTGCGGGCGGGGGGGTATCTGACGCCGCTCGGCTCGCTCCATATTGGCCGCGCCGAAGACTCGGGGCGGGTCGAGCAGCTGCTGCGTGATTTCGCCGATACCGGTGTCGATCTGTCGCGCGTCGATCCGGCGCAGCGTGTTCCGGGCCTGCGCCCCGAATGGGTGCATGGCGTGTGGGAGCCGAGCTGCGCCTATATCGATGTCGCCGCGCTCCATGCCGATTATCTGGCGGCGGCTCGGACGGCCGGAGCGACGGTGATGACCGACGCCGCCCTTTTGTCGGCGGTGCGCCATGCCGGGCTCTGGCATCTGGACACGCGCGCCGGACCGGTTGAGGCGCAGGTGCTGGTCAACGCGGCGGGGGCCTGGGCCGACCAGGTAGCGGCACTGGCGGGCGTCGCGCCGATCGGCATCACGCCCTATCGCCGGACCATGGTGCAACTCCGCACCGATCCCCCCGCGCCGGAGGGATTGCCGCATGTCGTCGATGTGGCAGGCGGCTTTTACTTCAAGCCCGAGACGGGGGGAAAGCTCTGGCTGACCCCGCATGACGAGACGCCGAGCGTACCGTGCGACATCGCGCCCGAGGAGTGGGACGTCGCGGTCGCCATCGACCGGCTGGAAAAGACGGTCGACTGGCGAGTCGAGGCGGTCGAGCGCCGCTGGGCGGGCCTGCGCAGCTTCGCGCCCGACCGCGCGCCGGTCTATGGTTATGACGTAAAAGTGCCTGGATTCTTCTGGTGCGCCGGGCAGGGCGGCTTCGGCATCCAGACCGCACCTGCCGCCTCCGCCATGGCGGCGGCACTGCTGCTGGGCGAGGGGGATATGCCCGGCGGGGTAGATGCCGAACGCTATGGCGTGGGGCGATTTTCTGCTAAGCAATGATCGCCCTTTTCGAGGAGAGATCATCATGGCCCACAGCTTTGCGATCGAGAAGAACAAGGCGGGCGAGTATGTCGCCAAATTTCGCTACAACAGCGAACTCATCTGGTGGACCGAAGGCTATTCCAGCAAGGCCGGAGCCCGCAACGCCATCGAGTCGGTGCTGAAGAACGGTCCGAATGCGCCGATCCACGAACCGGAATAGGGGCAGCGCGTCCGATGACGGGTTGCTCCGACGGACGCTGCCAGCTCTCGACTTTTAGTCTTTATTCGGTTGGGAAGCGGTAAATTTCCTTGCCGCGGCGTATCATCGAGATGGAGGGGCCGTCCTTGTCGATCGCGACATCGACCCGGTCATTGGTATCGGCGTTGAACAGGCGAAGCGTCGTCGCGCCTGTTGGTTCGGCGATGAACATCGCATGTTGCCTGTGCTTGTCGTCCAAGGTCAGCAAAACGTTTGAATAGCCACGATCGACGGTCGCATAGCCGCTGCGTTCAACCCCCTCGGCATCGTACAGAAGAATGCCGGACATGGTATCTTCCGGGCGACCGCCGCGCGACCGGTTCTGGTGGCCGTCGATGACGGCGTGGGCCAGCGGAGCGCCGATCTTGACCCGCGTGACCCCCTTGTTGTCGACAACCTTCAATTCTCGTACGCTCAGCGTGTCCATGACTTTAGGATCGGGCTGCTCAGGCGCGGCAGCGACGGCGCGACTGCCGATCGCACCCATGATGGCGAGGGAAGCGCAGCCGGTGCTGACCATCGCCGTCAGAAGCGCCAGGCGATAGCGACGTTCGAGGCGAGCGATCCGTTCGTCGATATTTATGCCGGTGGCGGCCATGACTGCGTCTCCTCCTGCTGTGCTATATCAATAGTACAGCAGTGCAATCGAATGGCAATCGGGAACGACGCCGTGATCTCTGTTACCGGCCCCGAAACGTCTCCGCCGCGTCGCTGGCCAGCTTGTCGGCGCGTTCGTTGTCGGGGTGGCCGGCATGGCCCTTCACCCATTTCCATTCGATCTGGTGGCGCTCGGCCGCCGCGAGCAGGGCCTGCCAGAGTTCGGCGTTCTTGACCGGCTTCTTGTCCGCCGTGCGCCAGCCATTGCGCTTCCAGCCGTGAATCCACTTGGTCAGGCCGTCCATCACATAGCGGCTGTCGGTGGAAAGCGTCACCGCGCAGGGGCGCTTGAGGGCGTTCAGCGCCTCGATCGCGGCCATCAGCTCCATGCGGTTGTTGGTCGTCAGCGCCTCGCCGCCGGACAGCTCCTTCTCATGCGCGCCCGATCGGATCAGCGCGCCCCAGCCGCCGGGGCCGGGATTGCCCTTGCAGGCGCCGTCAGTGGCGATCTCGACCGGGGTCAAAGGCCCGCCTTTCCGTCGCGATAGGCGAGGTAGCGCCGCCAATAGGCAAGCGGGTCCTTGCGCGTCACCAGCGCATCGGCGGGCGTATTGAGCCAGTCCCAGGCCCGCGACAGGGCGAAGCGCAGACACGCCCCCATTGCCAGCCGGGCGAAGGCCGCGCGTTCGGTGTCGGATAGCGGGAAGTGGCGCGCATATCCCTCGACGAGTGCCGCACCGATCTCGGGTGCATAGACCTCGCCGGTCGCGTCGAAGCTCCAGGCCGAATGCATGATGGCGAGGTCGTAGACGCGGAAGTCGGTGCAGGCGAAATAGAAGTCGATCAGCCCCGTCACCCGGTCGCCGAGAACCAGCACGTTGTCGGGAAACAGGTCGGCATGGATGACGCAGGTATCCAGTGGCTGCTCGTCCCAGCCGTCCAGCACAGCGTCCAGCGCCTCGCCCATGGCGTCATGCAGGCCGGGCTCGATCCGGTCGAGATCGCGTCCGCACTGCGCGAACAAAGGCGGCCAACTGGCATGGCCCATCGAATTGGCGCGAGTCTGCGGGAAGTCCGTGACCGCGCGGTGCATCGCGCCCATCGCGTCCGCCGCCGCCAGCGCCTGCGCCGGGGTCGGGTGCGACAGCGACACGCCGGTCAGGAACTGAATCAGGCAGGCGGGGCGGCCTGCCAATTCCTGAATCTCCACACCGTCCCGGTCCTTGATCGCAGGGGGCACGGGCAGGCCCTTGGCCGCCAGATGGTCGAGCAGCGCGAGGAAAAAGGGCAGGTCGCCCGCCGCCACGCGCTTTTCGTACAGCGTCAGGATGAACCGCGCGGTCGTGGTATCGACCAGATAGTTGCTGTTCTCGACGCCCTCGGCGATCCCCTTGGCGGAGATCAGGTCGCCCACGTCATAGCGTGCCAGAAACGCCGACAGCGCCTCGGCCGAAACCTGCGTATAGACGGCCATGGTTCAGGCGGCCGTTTCCAGGCCGCGAGGCAGCTTGAAGGCGATGGTCTCGCGCGTCGTCTCTTCCTCGCGCTCGGACACGATGAAGCGTTCCGACAGGCGATCGACCAGTTCACGCACCAGCAGTTCGGGCGCGGAGGCCCCGGCAGTCAGGCCCAGCGTCCTCACGCCGTCCAGGAAGGCCCAGTCGAGATCGGCGGCACGCTGGATCAGCATGGCGCGCTTGCCCGCGCGCTCGGCCACTTCGACCAGCCGCAGCGAGTTGGAGGAGTTAGGCGCGCCGATCACCAGCACCGCGTCGCACTCGGCGGCGATCGCCTTGACGGCGGCCTGACGGTTGGAGGTGGCGTAGCAGATATCCTCGCCACGCGGCCCCTGGATCGTCGGGAATCGGCGCTGCAACGCCTCGATCGTCGCGGCGGTGTCGTCGACCGACAAGGTGGTCTGGGTCAGGAAGGCGAGATTGTCGGGATCGGCAGGCGCGAATGCCTCAACGTCGGCAACCGTCTCGACCAGCGACATCGACCCCTGCGGCACCTGGCCGAAAGTGCCGATGACCTCCGGGTGCCCGGCATGGCCGATGAAGACGATGTGGCGGCCCATCTCGACCAGCCGTTCGGCCTGGCGATGCACCTTCGACACCAGCGGGCAGGTCGCGTCGAAATAGGCGAGGCCCCGGCTCTCCGCATCGGCGGGCACCGATTTCGGCACCCCGTGCGCGGAGAAGACGACATGCGCGTTGGGCGGCACTTCGTCCAATTCCTCGACGAAGATCGCGCCCTTGGCCTTCAGGCTGTCGACGACGAACTTGTTATGGACGATCTCGTGCCGGACATAGACCGGCGCACCATGCTTTTCGAGTGCCAGTTCGACGATGCGGATGGCGCGGTCGACACCCGCGCAGAAGCCGCGCGGGGCGGCGATCAACAGGTCGAGCGGCGGCTTGGTGGCGTCGGTCATGGATGGGGTCATAGCGACGGCTCTACGCCATTGCTTGCGCGCGTCCAACCCGGTTCCTATGCTGGCGGCCAAACCGGCATCCTGCTTCGGCATCCAGAATAGGCGTTTCGACCTGTGAAAGCACCGCTCCTCGTATCCGTTGCCCTTGCGCTTGTTCTCGGCGGCTGCGCCCGCACCGGTGAGATCGACGCCTCGGGCGGGATTACCGCCGTCCGTTCGGCCTGTCCGATCGTGGGCGTCGCGGCGGGGACGGGTGACATCACGCTGTTCAAGACGCCCGGCGCCACCGACGAGGGTTCGATCGACGTCGTGGCCAACCTGACCGATGTGCGCGGCACCTGTACCGATGTGGGGTCGGATATCGTGACGAACGTGACCTTCACCGTCGAGGCGCGTCGGACCGACACGGCGGCGGCACGCGATCTGGTTCTTCCCTATTATATCGCGATCGTGCGCGGCGGCACCAATGTGGTCGCCAAGCGCGTCGGCCGCGTCAACGTGCATTTCGACGCAGGCCAGGCACGCGGCCAGGTGGCGGGCGAGGCCTCGACCACCATCGCGCGGGCGGCGGCGACCCTGCCCGACGACGTTCGCGAAAAGCTGACCCGCCGCCGCAAGGCCGGGGACGAGGATGCGGCGGTCGATCCGCTGACCACCCCCGAAGTGCGCCAGGCGGTGGCGAGCGCCAGCTTCGAGGCGCTGGTCGGGTTCCAGCTGACCGACGCGCAGCTGAAGTATAACGCGACTCGGTAATTCGATCCTGCCCGACACGAGGAAGGGGGGGCTGGGGGAGCGGCGGTGGCGCCCCCTCCGCCTGCCCGATTTCTCGGGCGGGGAAGAAGATTCGCGACGCTATCCACAATATTTGCGCATGGCCTTCGCCATCCCCGATTGACTTGGAACTACCCGCCCGGCAGAGGGCGCGGCGTCGATGTCGGACATCTCCGACATAGGCGCGCGCGGGAGAGCGCCGGGTTCGCCTTTCAGGTGACGAAAACCCGGCCGCCGAAGGAGCAACCACCCCGGAATCTCTCAGGCAAATGGGACCGCGCGATCGCCATCGACACTCTGGAAAGCGCGCCTCGGCCTCACGCCGTCGCGCCACCGAAGGGGTAAGCCGGAATCTCCGGCGAAAGCTCTCAGGTTCCGTGACAGAGGGGGATCGGATCGGGTAAGGACATGACCGTCCCTAGCCGACACCCTTTTGACGGAGACCGGCCCCGTGAGCGACGCAACCGACCTGAACGTAGAAGACGCCCCCGAGGGTCAGGAGATCATCCAGACGCTGCCGCTGGACGCATGGCATCGTGCGCGCGGCGGGCGGATGGTCCCGTTCGCAGGCTATGAAATGCCGGTCCAGTATGAAGGCATCATGGCCGAGCATCTCTGGACCCGCGAGTCGGCCGGACTGTTCGACGTCAGCCATATGGGCCAGGTGGTCTTCACCGGCGACAATGGTCTGGCCCCGGTCATCACCGCGCTGGAAAAGGTTCTGCCGGGCGACATCACCGGGCTCGGCGACCGGAAGAACCGCTATTCGCTGCTGCTGAACGAAGAGGGCGGCATCCTCGACGACCTGATGGTGACCAAGCGCACCCTGGACGGCGCTGAGGAACTCTACATGGTCGTCAACGGCGCGACCAAATATGACGACATCGCCTATCTGCTCGACTTCATCCCCGACGATGCGACGCTGAACCTGCTCGACGAGCAGGCACTGCTGGCGCTCCAGGGTCCCAAGGCGGTCGATGCGCTGTCGCGGATCGTGCCGGGTGTCGAGGCGCTGGTGTTCATGACCGCCGCCGATTTCACTTGGAACGACGTGCCGCTGTGGATCAGCCGCTCGGGCTATACCGGCGAGGACGGCTACGAAATCTCGATCCCGGCCGAGCATGCCGCGGCCTTTGCCGACCTGCTCTGCGAGCAGGCGGAAGTGAAGCCGATCGGTCTGGGCGCGCGCGACTCGCTGCGTCTGGAGGCGGGGCTGCCGCTCTACGGCCATGACCTCGACCCCGAGACGACGCCGGTGATGGCCGATCTGGGCTTCGCACTCGCCAAGAAGCGTCGCGAGGCGGCCGACTTCCTGGGGGCCGAGCGCATTCTCGCCGAGCGTGAGAACGGCCCGGCCGTCAAGCGTGTCGGCCTGACCGTCGCGGGCCGCCAGCCGGTGCGCGAGGGCGCGTCGGTGGTTGCCGAGGACGGCTCGGTCATCGGTCGCGTGACCAGCGGCGGCTTTGCCCCCTCGATGGGCGCGCCGATCGCCATGGCCTATGTCCCGACCGCGCTGGCGACGCCCGGCACGGCCCTCAAACTGCTTCAGCGCGGCAAGACCCATGACGCCACCGTCACGGCGATGCCGTTCGTCCCCCATCGTTACGTTCGTTCAGGAGCCAAGTGACCATGAGCCGCTATTTCACCGAAGATCATGAGTGGATCGACGTCGACGGTGATGTCGGCACGGTCGGCATCTCTGATTATGCGCAAGGCGCGCTGGGCGACATCGTGTTCGTCGACGTTCCCGAGGAAGGCCGCGAGCTGTCCAAGGGTGACGAGGCCGCCGTGGTCGAGTCGGTCAAGGCCGCCTCGGACGTCTATGCGCCCGTCTCGGGCACCGTGATCGAGGGCAACGCCCAGCTGGCTGACGAGCCTGCGCTGGTGAACAGCGATCCGGAAGGCGAGGGCTGGTTCTTCAAGATCACGCTGTCGGACGCGTCTGAGCTGGACGCGCTGATGGACGAAGCCGCCTACGCTGCGTTCGTCGCCAAGCTCTAAACTATTTTCTCCCCTCCCGCAGGCGGGAGGGGCTGGGGGAGGGGTCTCGCTCTCCCCCGGACCATCAGGCTTGTTGAAGCCGACTGCCCTCCCCCGACCCCTCCCGCCTGCGGGAGGGGAGAAGAAGGGGATGGGCGATGACCCCTCGATCCGCGAGGTTTTCGGGGTGAGGGGCGGAGAAATGGAACGCATGCGCTACCTGCCCCTTACCTCTTCCGATCGGGCCGAGATGCTCTCGGTCATCGGTGCCGGATCGGTCGACGACCTGTTCGTCGACGTGCCCGAACCCGCCCGCCTGTCCGGCCCCATCGAGGGCCTGCCCAACCACGCGTCCGAACTGGCGGTCGAGCGGCACATGACCGCGCTTGCCCGCAAGAACACCGTGGCGGGCGACGTGCCCTTCTTCCTGGGCTGTGGCGCGTATCGCCATCATGTGCCCGCCAGCGTCGATCACCTGATCCAGCGCGGCGAGTTCCTGACCGCCTATACGCCCTATCAGCCGGAAATCGCGCAGGGCACGCTGCAGATGCTGTTCGAGTTTCAGACGCAGGTCGCGCGTCTGCTCGGCACCGATGTCGCCAACGCGTCGATGTATGACGGCTCGACCGCCTGCTGGGAAGCGATCGGCATGGCGCGGCGCATCACCAAGAAGTCCAAGGCGATCCTGTCCTCGGGCCTGCACCCGCACTATGTCTCGGTCGCCAAGACCATGGCGAAATATACCGGCGACACGCTGGAAACCGGCACGCCCGTCCTGACCGCCGAGACCGATATCGACCAGATGGTCGCGGCGATCGACGGCGACACGTCGTGCGTCGTCGTCCAGTATCCCGACATTCTCGGCCGTATCGCCGACCTGACCCCGCTGGCCGAGGCCTGCCACGCCAAGAAGGCGCTGCTGATCGCCGTCGTGACCGAGCCGGTCGCGCTGGGCGCTGTCCGTAGCCCGGGCGAGATGGACGCCGATATCGTCGTCGGCGAAGGCCAGTCGCTGGGCGTCGGGCTTCAGTTCGGTGGGCCTTATGTCGGCCTGATGGGCTGCAAGGATAAGTATATCCGCCAGATGCCGGGTCGCTTCTGTGGCGAGACGGTGGACGCGGACGGCAAGCGCGGCTTCGTGCTGACGCTCTCGACCCGCGAGCAGCATATCCGCCGCGAAAAGGCGACGTCGAACATCTGCACCAATTCGGGGCTGTGCGCGCTCGCCTTCTCGATCCACATGACGCTGCTGGGCGAGGCGGGTCTGCGCCGGATGGCGGGGATCAACCATGCCAATGCCTGCCGCGCGGCGGATCGTCTGGCGAAGGTGCCCGGCGTCAAGCTGGTCAACGACGTGTTCTTCAACGAGTTCACGCTCGACCTGGGCCGTGAAGCGCGCCCGGTCGTGCGGACGCTCGCCGAGCGCGGCGTGCTGGCGGGCGTGTCGCTCGGGCGGCTCTATCCGGGTGAGGACGCGCTTGCGAACGGACTGGTTGTGGCGGTCACCGAGACGGTGACGGCGGAGGATATCGAGACGCTTGCCAAGGCGCTCGAGGAGGTGCTGGCATGACGATCAACCAGAGCGGCTGGAAGCCCACGAGCCCTGAAGCGAACGAGGCGTCGGTCCCGGCGACCTTCACCGGCAATCGCGCGCTGATGCTGGAAGAAAAGCTGATCTTCGAGATCGGCGATGCGCACACCACCGGCGTCGATTTTGCCGAGGGCGATGTCACGGGTTCGCGTCTGGGCGACCTGTCCCGCAAGGACCCGATCGGCCTGCCCGGCCTGTCGGAGCCGGAGACGGTCCGCCACTATACCCGTCTGTCGCGGCAGAATTATGCGATCGACCTGGGCCTGTTCCCGCTGGGTTCGTGCACGATGAAGCACAATCCGCGCCTGAACGAGAAGATGGCCCGTCTGCCGGGCTTCAGCGACGTTCACCCGCTGGCACCCGTCGATACGGTGCAGGGCGCGCTGGAGGTCATTCACCAGCTGGCGCACTGGCTGGTCACGCTGACCGGCATGACCTCGGTCGCGATGAGCCCCAAGGCGGGTGCGCATGGCGAACTGTGCGGCATCCTGGCGATCAAGGCGGCGCTGGAGAAGCGCGGCGAGGGCCATCGCAAGGTCATCCTGGTGCCGGAGTCGGCGCACGGGACCAACCCGGCGACGGCAGCGTTCGCGGGCTTCTCGGTCGAGGATATCCCCGCGACGGCAGACGGCCGTGTCGACACGGCGGCGCTGAAGGCGCGGCTGGGGCCAGACGTGGCGGGCGTGATGATCACGAACCCGAACACCTGCGGCCTGTTCGAGCGCGACCTGAAGGATATTTCCGACGCGGTTCATGCCGCCGGGGGCTATGTCTATTGCGACGGCGCGAACTTCAACGCCATCGTCGGACGCGTGCGTCCGGGTGACCTGGGCGTCGATGCGATGCACATCAACCTGCATAAGACCTTCTCGACCCCGCATGGCGGCGGCGGGCCGGGTTCGGGGCCGGTGGTGTTCTCGGAGGCGCTGACCCCCTTCGCGCCGCTGCCCTTCGTCGAGAAGACGGGTGAGGGCTTCCGCCTGGTCGAGGAGGAAAATGCCGACGACCATCACGCCGACAGCTTCGGCCGCATGGTCGCCTTCCATGGTCAGATGGGCATGTTCACCCGCGCGCTGACCTATATCCTCAGCCACGGCGCGGACGGCCTGCGCCAGGTCGCCGAGGATGCGGTGCTCAACGCCAACTATGTCCTGCGCTCGCTGGAGAACACGCTGGACGCCCCGTTCGCCAAGAGCGGCCCGTGCATGCACGAAGCCATCTTCTCGGACGAAGGGCTGGCCGAGGGCTTCTCGACGATCGACGTCGCCAAGGCGCTGATCGACGAGGGCTTCCACCCGATGACCATGTATTTCCCGCTGGTCGTCCACGGGGCGATGCTGGTCGAGCCGACCGAAACCGAATCCAAGGCCGCGCTCGACCAGTTCATCGGCGCGCTGGCGTCGGTGGCGGAGCGCGCCAAGGCGGGCGATGCGTCGCTCAAGACCGCGCCGCATTTCGCCCCGCGCGCGCGCCTCGACGAGACGCTGGCCGCGCGCAAGCCCGTGCTGGTGTGGAAGGACAAGGCAGCCTGATCGGCTGAAGCGACCCTCACCCTTCCGGCGCTTCGCGCCTCCCTCTCTCTCTCCCAATGGGAGAGAGAAGGGGCCCGCCCGCGATAGCGGGTGGGAAGGGTGAGGGCGGCTTGCCGATCAAAGCGCGGTGAACAGGCAGATCCCACCCAGGATCACGCCCGGTGCATTGGCGAACACGATCGGCCAGTCGCGCTTCTGTCGCAAAAACCCATAGGCCACCCAGAGCGAACAGTTCACCATCGTCGCCAGCGGTTGAATCACCGAACCCTTCTGTCCCGCCAGATTGAGCTGAATCTGGTCGATATAGGACAGGTACATCGCCACCGCCGTGGCCGTCGCGATCCAGCCGAGCAGCATCAGTTTCCGTTCGCTCACGATATCGAAATCTCCTTGAATGGTCGTGAAATCGATTGAAGTCGGTCCGTTCAACGCACAAGCCCGACGGGACGGTCCGCGCCGGGAAGGGGACGAAGATGCGCTTTGACAGGGATCAGGCCGACACGCTGGACGCGATCCTACGCTGGCGGCGGGATGTCCGGCATTTCCTCGACCGCCCGGTCGACGAGGCGTTGCTGGCGCGTCTGGCCGAGACGATGGCGCTGGCCCCCTCGGTCGGCAATGCCCGGCCGTGGCGGGTGATCCGGGTCGAGGACGCCGCCCTGCGCGCCGCCGTCCGCGCCGATTTCCGGCGCTGTGACGAAGAGGCGGCGGCGAGTTATGCCGATGACCAAGCGGCCGCATACCGCGCCTTGAAGCTCGCCGGGCTGGACGTCGCGCCGGTGCAACTGGCCGTCTTCACCCATATCGATCCGGCCGAGGGGCATGGCCTGGGCCGCCGCACCATGCCCGAGACGCTGCGCCAGTCGACCGCGATGGCGATCCATACCCTGTGGCTGGCGGCGCGGGCGGCCAATCTGGGGATGGGCATGGTGTCGATCCTCGACCCAAGCGCGATGGAGCGGCTGTTCGCGGTGCCGAAGGACTGGGTATTCACGGCCTATCTGTGTCTGGGCCATGCCGAATGGGACGACGACACGCCGCTGCTCCACCGGGCGGGCTGGCAGGAAAATGCGCCGACGAGGTGGGAGGTGCGGTAAGCACCTAGTCCTCTGTGCCGGGACGGATCAGTCCTCCGGCGCGGCGGTCAGCGTCTGTTGCTTGCCCAGCTTCTGTTCGCGCCACACGATGAACAGCCCGCTGGCAATGATGATCGGCGCGCCCAGCCAAGTGCTGGTCGCGGGCAATACGCCGAAGATCAGCCAGCCATAGAGCGTCGCCCAGATCAGCCCGGAATAGTCCATCGGCACCACCGCCGCGACCGGCGCCAGCCGCGATGCCCCGGTCAGCGCGATCTGGCCGAAGCCGCCGACCAGCCCGATCGATATCAGGATGGCCCACGTCAGCGGATCGTGCGGCTGGATGTGGAAACTATAGGGAATGGCGATGAAGGGCAGGGTCAGCGTCGTGAAATAGAAGACCGTCGTCCCCGCGGGCTCCTCACGCAACTGGCGCAGCAGGATCGCGACGACCGCCACGAACAGCGCGGCCAGCAGGCCCACCGCCGCACCGGCGAGCGACATGTCATTGGCCCCCGGCCTGACCACGATCAGCACCCCCGCAAAGCCGATCAGCACCGCGCTCCACCGCTGGATACCCGTCCGCTCGCGCAGCACCAGCGCGCCGAGCAGCGTGGCGAAGATCGGCACGGTGAACTGGAACGTCGTCGCCTCGGCCAGTGGCAGCAGCAGGACCGCGCCGAAGGTGAAGACCATGCCGACCAGCCCGACCATCGAGCGTGCCAGATGGCCCTTGAACCGGGTGGTGCGCAGCGAACCGAGACCCGGCCCCGCCAACACGAAGCCCAGCACCACCGGCAGCGCGCAGGCCTGTCGCCAGAACATGGTTTCGAACAGCGTCGCCCCGCGCGACTCCGCCAGCTTGATGAGCGCCGACATGGTCGACAGGAAGAAGATGGCGATCAGGCGCAGGCCGATGCCTTTGAGCACGCGGTCGCCGGTCATGCCGCCGTTCCTAACGATTGCGGCGGTGCAGCGAAACCCCGAACGCACGGCCCCTTGGCGAGACCGGGTCTTTGCCGCTATCGGGCAGGCATGAAGCACGCTCTGTCCGTCACCCGCGACGCGGATTTCTCCGCCTGGTATCAGTCCGTCATCGCCGAGGGCGATCTGGCCGAGGAATCGGGCGTCCGTGGCTGTATGGTCATCCGCCCCTGGGGTTATGGCATCTGGGAGCGTATCCAGCGCCTGCTCGACGATCGCATCAAGGCGACGGGGCATGAGAATTGCTATTTCCCGCTCTTCATCCCGCTCAGCTATTTTGAAAAGGAAGCCGAGCATGTCGATGGCTTCGCCAAGGAAATGGCGGTCGTCACGCATCACCGCCTGATCGCGGACGGCAAGGGCGGCCTGATCCCCGATCCCGAGGCCAAGCTGGAAGAGCCTCTGGTCGTGCGCCCGACGTCGGAGACGGTGATCGGCGCCGCCTTTGCCCGCTGGGTGCAGTCGTGGCGCGACCTGCCGGTGCTGATCAACCAATGGGCGAACGTCGTCCGCTGGGAAATGCGCACCCGCATGTTCCTGCGCACCGCCGAATTCCTGTGGCAGGAAGGGCATACCGCCCATGCCACGGTCGACGAGGCGCGCGCCGAGACGCTCCAGATGCTGGAAGTCTATCGCAGCTTTGCCGAGGACTGCCTCGCCATGCACGTCATCGCGGGCGAGAAGCCGGAGAATGAGCGTTTCCCCGGCGCGGTCGAAACCTATTCGATCGAGGCGATGATGCAGGACGGCAAGGCGCTGCAGGCCGGGACCAGCCACTTCCTGGGCGACAATTTCGCGCGCGCCCAGAATATCCGCTTCCAGAACGCCGAGGGCGGACTGGACTTCGCGCAGACGACCAGCTGGGGCGTGTCGACCCGGATGATCGGCGGCATGATCATGGTGCACGGCGACGATGACGGCATGCGCGTGCCGCCCAAGGTCGCGCCGTGGCAGGTGGTGATCGTGCCGATGCTACGCGACCAGCCCGAAGACGAGGCGCTGCTGGCCTATTGCCGCGACCTGCAAAAGGAACTGGTCGGTCAGTCCGCGCTGGGCGAGCCGATCCGTGCGATGGTCGATGCCCGCGCGCAAAAGGCCGCCAACAAGCGCTGGGGCTGGGTCAAGAAGGGCGCGCCGGTCATCATCGAGGTCGGCGGTCGCGACATGGCGGGTGGCAACGTCTCGGTCATCCGCCGCGACCGGCTGTACCGTGAGGACGGTAAGCTCGACTCGGTCGTCCAGCCGCGTGGGGACTTCGTGTCGGGTGTCGAGGCGCTGCTGCCCGACATCCAGGCCGAACTCCACCGCCAGTCGGCCGAGCGGCTCAAGGCGCAGATCGTGCCGGTGAACGACTGGGCGGGCGTCGAGGCGCATTTCGCGGACGGCGTAAAGAACCCCGGCTGGGTCGATGTCCGCTGGGCCAAGCCCACGGGGGCTGAACTGGAGCAGGTGGTCGAAAAGCTGAAGGGGCTGAAGCTGACCATCCGCAACGCGCCGATGGGCCAGACGGGTTGCGATGACGGCCCCTGCATCTTCACCGGCCGCGAGGCGGTGGAGCGGGTGCTGATCGGCCGGGCGTACTGACGGGACTCCCCCTCCCGCAGGCGGGAGGCCAATCGATCTTGCTCCCCCTCCCGCAGGCGGGAGGGGGCTGGGGGGAGGGCAGGCCACAGGCGATGGTCTCGGTGAGACTTCATGCCCTCCCCCGGCCCCTCCCGCCTGCGGGAGGGGAGAAGAATAAGGGGCTTAAGCGCCAACTAACCCCGCCCACGGCAGGTCCGGCCCGGCCGGGACAATCCCGGTCGGGTTCAGCTCCAGATGGCTGGCATAATAATGCGTCTTGATGTGATCGAGATGCACTGTCCCCGCGATCTCGGGGATCGCCAGCATCCGCTCCAGCAAGCCTTCCAGCGCCGGATAGTCCTGCACGCGCCGGACATTGCATTTGAAATGCCCGTGATAGACCGCATCGAAGCGGACCAGCGTGGTGAACAGGCGGATATCCGCCTCCGTCATCCGATCACCGACCAGCCATTCGCGGCCCGTCAGCCGTTCTTCCAGCCGATCCAGCTCGGCGAATAGCGGGCCGACCGCTTCGTCATAGGCCTCTTGAGTCTTGGCGAAGCCGCATTTGTAGACGCCGTTGTTCACCCGGTCATAGACAGGAGCGTTGACCGCATCGATCTCGACGCGGAGGTCTTCGGGATAATAGTCGCCCTCGCGCGCGCCCAGCCCGTCGAACGCGGTATTGAACATGCGGATGATCTCGGCCGACTCGTTGCTAACGATCGTATCGCGCTGCTTGTCCCACAGGACCGGCACCGTGACCTTGCCGCTGTAACCGTCGCGGGCTCGGGCATAGAGCTGCCACAGATAGTCCGAGCCGTGGAGCGGGTCGCCGGTGCCCCCGCGCTCGGTGGTGAAGGTCCAGCCATTGTCGCGCATCAGCGGATCGACCACCGAAAGGCCGATCAGGTCATCCAGCCCCTTCAGTGCGCGGACGATCATCGTGCGATGCGCCCAGGGGCAGGCATAGGAGACATAGAGGTGGTAGCGGCCAGCCTCTGCGCGGTGGCCGGTCTGGCCGTCCGGGCCGGGCTGCCCGTCTGCCGTCACCCAGTCGCGGAAGCCGGAATCGGGGCGTTTGAAGCTGCCCTTCTCGTCCGACTTGAACAGCCCGTCGGCGTGCCAGACGCCGTCCACCATATTGCCCATGCGTGTGTCTCCTTTGGGGAGGGTACGCATGGGGCGGCGGGGCGATCCCCTTATTCCTCCCCTGAAAGGGGAGGGGGACCATGCGAAGCATGGTGGAGGGGTGTCCCCAGCAGTGAGGATCGGGAACGTCGCGACCTGGTACACCCCTCCGTCAGGGCTTCGCCCTGCCACCTCCCCTACAAGGGGAGGAATGGGTCAGCGCCGTTTGCCGTTGTGGCGGATGTTCGCGGGCCGTCCGCGCCGTTTGAGCACCCGGCGCGGCTCCGGAGCCGCACCCTTGCCATCGGGCAGCTCGAAACGCAGCGCCCCCGATACCGGGTTCGCCTCGGCCAGGCGCAGCGGCAGGCGCTGGCCCAGCTTGTAGATTTCCCGCGTCTTCTCGCCCAGCAACTGCTGCGACGACTCGTCGTAATGGAAATAGTCGCCGCCCAGGTCGCGGATCGGCATCAGCCCGTCGCCGCCCACGCCATCGACGGTCGCGAAGAAGCCGAAATTGGTGACGCCGGTGATCCGCGTCTCGACCACCTGGCCGACATGCTCGGACAGATAGGCCGCGACATAGCGGTCGATCGTCTCGCGCTCGGCCTCCATCGCGCGGCGCTCCATCTGGCTGATCGACGTGCCGAGCCGCTCCATCTCGTCGCCCTCGGGCAGCAGCCCGCCGTCGCCCAGCTTGTAGGCCCCCACCAGCGCACGGTGGACGACCAGATCGGCATAGCGCCGGATCGGCGAGGTGAAATGCGCGTACGATCCCAGCGACAGACCGAAATGCCCCTGGTTGACTGGCGCATAATAGGCCTGGGTCTGCGAGCGGAGGATCTGCTCCATCACCTGCGGCTTGAAGTCCGCGTCGCCGATCTTGTCGATGATCCGGTTGAAGGTCGCCGGGCGGATCACCTGGCCCATGGCGAAGGGGATGTCGAAGGTTTCGAGATATTCCTTCAGCGCAACCAGCTTGGTGCGGCTGGGCACCTCATGGACGCGGTACATGACGGGGGCCTTCTTCGCCTCCAGCGCCTTGGCGGCGGCGACATTGGCGGCGATCATGTAATCCTCGATCAGCCGGTGCGCATCCAGCCGCGCGCGCGGCGCGACCGACAGGATGCGGCCATTCTGGTCGAGCACCACCCGCCGCTCGGGCAAATCTAGGTCGAGCGGCTCGCGATCGTCCCGCGCCTTGGCCAGCGCGGCCCAGCAGTCCCAGAGCGGCCGCAGCGCCGTCTCGGTCAGCGGGTGCGACAGCTCGCCGTCGATGGCGGCCTGCGCATCCTCGTACGCGATATTCGCCGCCAGCCGCACGACCGCGCGGGTGAAGCGGAAGCTCTTGAGCTTGCCGTCCTTCGTCACCTGGAGATGACAGGCGAGCGCGGCGCGATCCTCCCCCTCCTTCAGCGAACAGACATCGGCCGACAGGATCTCGGGCAGCATCGGCACCACCCGGTCGGGAAAATAGACCGAATTGCCCCGTCGCCGCGCATCCTTGTCGATGGCCGAGCCGGGGCGGACATAGAAGCTGACATCGGCAATCGCGACGATGGCGCGCCAGCCTTGCGGATTGGCGGGATCGTCGTCGGGCGCGGCCCAGACCGCATCGTCATGGTCGCGCGCGTCGACCGGGTCGATCGCGACGATCGGCAGGTCGCGCAGGTCCTCGCGGTCGTCGCCCAAAGGCTGGCGCGCGACGCGCTCGGCTTCTTCCAGGGTTTCGGGCTGGAAGCGGTCGGGAATCTCGAACTTGTGGATTGCGATTAGCGAGAAGCTGCGCGGTGCGAAGGGATCGCCCAGACGCTCGACCACCTTTGCGGTAATGCGTGGCGGGCGGCCCGCCTTCTCGGCCAGCACCAGGTCGCCCGCTTCCGCGCCGCCGGTGTCCGACACCATCATCTCGCGCCGGTCCTTCTTGTCGACGCTGGTCAGCCAGAAGCGCCCCGCCTCCTCGCGCAGCACGCCCAGCACCTGTTCGGAGGCGGGCGCGATGGTCTTCATGACATGCGCGATCCAGCCGCCGCCCGCTTCCTCGGTACGCGCCAGCACCCGCTGGCCGATGCCGAGGCTCCCGCGCTTGCGCTCGCGGATGCGGAGGCGAGGAATGGGGACGCCGTCCGCTTCCCAACGCTCGGGCTGGCCCCAGACATTGCCGCCGTCATCGACATCGACGACGCGCAACACCGTCACCTTGGGCAGCCCGCCCATCTTGTGGAAGGCGCGGCCGGGGGCGCTGTCGATCAGCCCTTCATCGGCCATATCCTTGAGCAGCGCCTTCAGCCCGATCTTCTCCTGCGCGGAGAGACCGAAAGCACGTGCGATCTCGCGCTTGCCAGCGGGCTGGTCCGACTGTTCGATGAAGGCGAGGATTTGCTCACGGGTCGGCAGACCCGGCTGGGGTTTTTTCATGACGTGGAGATAGGGGGTAGGGGCGGCGGCGTCACCCCCGGTCGTCCATTCCTCCCCTGCAAGGGGAGGTGGCAGGGCGCAGCCCTGACGGAGGGGTGTCACCATTGGCGAGAACAGGCTGCCATGACGACCGTTTACACCCCTCCACCATGCTTCGCATGGTTCCCCTCCCCTTGCAGGGGAGGAATATCATGGTCATGATCCAATGTAATACCAGTACAGCGTAGCGGGACGGGCAGACTATGATGACTCTATGGGCTTCGGCCGCGATCCTGGCGGCGGCTCCCGCAGCGCAGGCCGATCTCGACCGATTGGCGGCGACGCTCGGCTATCGCTATACCATCCTCACCAATCGCCCCGCATCCTGCCCGACCGGCACGCCGCGCTGTTTCGAGGCGGATATCGCCATCGTCGTGCCGGAGGGCGCACCGAGCCTGCCGGTCGAAATCCGCTACAGCCTGGTCAACCCGGTTCTGAAGATCGACAGCGACACCTTCGACAACCGCACGATCAACGGCGACCTGAACGTCCTGACACTGAAGCCCGGCCAGCAGTTGAAGCCGGGCCAGACCTATCATGTGAAGCTGACCGGCCTGGGCGCCTTCTTCTCGCGCAATCACATGATGCCCAATGCGACGCTGGCGGCGGAGGGACTGACCCCGCGCGTGATCGCCGCGACCCGGACGGCGACCGATGCCGAGACGGGACTGGAGACGCTGCCCTTCGTCGCCCCGATGACCGACGAAGCCGCGCTCGCCCGCAGCGCGCCCGACGATCAGACGGTCTGGCGGACGCCCGAGCGCGCCTTTGCTCTTTACGCCGAGCGGGGGGCGGCGACGCCGGTCGATGTCGCGATCCTGCCTCGGCCTGCGAAGGTCACGCGCCCGGCCGGTGCGCCGGTCGATCTGTCCAGGGGATTGCGCGTTACTACGGCGGGTTTCACTCGCGCCGCCATCGCGCCCGCGCTGGCCGGATTGCCGATGGGGACGGTGCCGCTGACCATCCGCAAACAGGCGGGGCTCGCCGCCGAGGGCTATCGCCTGACCGTGGCGCAGGGCGGTATTACCATCGCGGCGGCGGATGCGGCGGGGGCCTCCTACGCGCTTCGTTCGCTGGCACAGCAGATGGCGGCGGAGGGGACGACGCTCCGCCCGCTGATTATCGAGGATGCGCCGCGCTATGGCTTTCGCGGGCTGCATATCGACTTGGCGCGCAACTTCCACAGCAAGGCCGAGATCCTGAAGCTGATCGAGCAGATGGCGGTGTACAAGCTGAACACGCTGCACCTGCATCTCGGCGATGACGAGGGCTGGCGTTTGCAGATCGCTAGCTTGCCCGAACTGACGGAGATCGGTGCCTATCGCTGCACCGACCTGTCGGAGAAGAGCTGCCTGTCGCCTCAACTGGGGGCGGACCCGGCCAGGGATGCGGCCACCAACGGTTATCTGACCGCCGCCGACTATACGGAAATCCTGCGCGCCGCCGCCGCGCGGCAGATCGATGTCATCCCCTCGTTCGATATGCCCGGCCATTCGCGCGCGGCGATCCGGTCGATGGAGGTGCGCTATCAGCGGCTGATGGCGAAGGGCGACCGCGCCGGGGCCGAGCGTTTCCGGCTGGTCGAGCCGGGCGACACCACTCGCTATTCCAGCGTCCAGCATTATGACGACAACACGCTGAACGTCTGTATTCCCAGCACCTATCGCTTCATCGACACAGTAATCGACGCCATTGCCGGGCTGCACAAGGCGGCGGGCGTGCCGCTGACCACCTATCATATCGGCGCGGACGAGACGGCCGGGGCCTGGGTCCAGTCGCCCGCCTGCAAGGGGATGATGGCGAAAACGGGCATGCAGCCCAAGCAGTTGGGCGCCTATTTCATCGAGCGGATTTCCGCCGACCTCGCAAAGCGCGGCATCGCGGTCGCGGGGTGGAGCGATGGTCTGGGTCATACCGACCCCGGCAAGATGCCGCCCAAGGTCCAGACCAACATCTGGAGCAACCTGCATGCGGGCGGCGTGGCCGAGGCGCACGGCCAGGCCAATCGCGGGTGGAAGACGGTGCTGTCGATCCCCGATCTCGGTTATTTCGACATGCCCTACGCCGCCGACCCGAACGAGACCGGCTATGACTGGGCCTCGCGCGGAGTGGATAGCTTCCAGGTATTCGGCTTCATGCCGGGCAATCTGGCCGCGAACGCCGCGCTGATCCCCAATATCCTGGCCCAGCCCAAGGCGATTGCCGACACCGTGCCGCTCCAGCCCGGCCGCAGCATCGCCGGAATACAGGCGCAGTTGTGGAGCGAGACGGTGCGCCGCGACAGCCAAGTGGATTACATGCTCTTCCCCCGCCTGCTGGCGCTGGCCGAGCGGGCCTGGAGCAAGCCGGACTGGGAGCCCGCTTATATCGCGGGCACCGGCTACCAGCCGAATGATCCTCGTGTCGACCGTACGAAGCTGCTGGCCGGGTGGCAGGATTTTGGGGGCCGGATGGGCGTGCAGATGCGACTGCTCGACCGGGCGGGCGTGACCTATCGCCTCGCCCCGCCGGGCGCGCGGATCGCGAACGGGAGGCTGGAGGCGAACACCGAGTTCGCCGGAACGCCGATCGAGTATCGCACCGGCGGCTCGGCCTGGACCCGCTATAACGGACCGGTCGCGGTGACGGGGGTGGTCGAGCTTCGCACCCGCACCCCCGATGGCCACCGCGCCAGCCGGATAGTTACGGTTTCGCCGTAACGGCGATCAGGCCGGGCGCATCGGCGATGAAGCGGTCGAGCACGCCGTCGGCGAGTCTGATCGGCCCGTCGAAGCGCACCGCGCCCTTGATGCTCTGCACGGCGGCGGCCTGATCCGCGATCCGCTTGGCATCGGCGAAGTAGCGGGTCGCCGCCGCATTGCCCTGCTCGGCGGCGTCCAGCCCGGCGGCGGTCTGCCCCAGCGCGCGGCCCCAGAGCTGCATCGCCTCCAGCCAGGGTGCGGCCTGTTCGGCAAAGGCCGGATCGACCACGCCCGCGCGGATCGTGTCGGGCGCATCGGCCAACGCATCGGCCTTGGCATGGAGTTCGGCCAGTGCCGCGCGGCGTTCGCCCTCGTCACCGTTCGCCAGCGCCTCGCGAACATGGTCGAGCAGCGCCTTCAGCTTGGGTGCCTGTTCCTGCCAGGGCTGGCTGCCGAAGGTAGGGGCGAGATGCTGGGTGTCGAACAGCTCCAGCAGGGCCGCCGTTGCGCGGGCATCTCCTCCCGCCAGATCGCGCGCAGCGTAATGCCAGGTGCGGTCGGCGTCATAGCCCTTGTCGTTCCACCCGAAGGCCAGCACCCCCGTCACTGCGACCCGGCTGGGCGCTTCCTGGTTCATCGGGTTGGAGAGAATACCAGTCAGCTCTGACGACAGCCCGGCCTCACGCTTGGCATAGGGGGCGAGCAACAGACGTCCGGCCGAACTCGCATAGTCATTGACCGGATAATTGTCCCAGAGCAGCGTCTTGCGCCCGAACGCCTTGGTCGCGGCCTTGGCATCGGGGATGGAGATGGCGGGCGGCACGACATCGGTGCCGGTCCATTGCACGACGATGCGCGGGTTCAGGTTCGCGCGGAGGGCGGCCTTATAGGGGCTTTCTTTGGCGTCATAATATTCGGTCGGCACCATGATCAACGGACGCGAGGCGGGGTCCTGTTTCAGCAGATCGGCCTGCACCGCGTTCAGCAGCTTGGACTGGGCGACCCCGGCGGCTTGCGCGCCCGAGGGGCCGAATGCGGCCTTGTCCGCCTCGCAATTCCACTTCTGATATTCGATGTCGTCCAGCGCGACATAGAAGCTGTGCACGCCGATCCCGCGCAGTGCGGCAAACTTGCGCAGCAGTGCCTGTTCGTCCGCCGGGTCGGAGAAGCAGATGCTCGGCCCCGGCGAGATCGCATAGACGAAATCGACATGGTTCGCCTTGGCGCGCGCGGCGAGCGTGCCTAGCGCGTTCAGCGTCGCGGCGGGATAGGGCTCGCGCCACTTGTCGCGGGCGAAGGGGTCGTCCTTGGGACTGTAGACATAGGTGTTGGCCTTCATCTGGCCGAGGAAATCCAGATGCTTGGTCCGGTCGGTCATCGACCAGGGCTTGCCGTAGAAACCTTCGATCGTGCCCCGGATCGGCATGGCGGGATGATCGCGGATGGTCAGCGCCGGGATGGTCTGGCGGGCCAGCAACTGGCGCAGCGTCTGGGCGGCGTGGAACAGTCCGTCCGCGTCATGCCCGGCCAGCGTGATGAGGCCGCTGCGACCGGAAGGGAGGATGGTCAGCGTATAGCCTTCGCGGGCGTCGTCGGGGCTGGCGTCGCTGTGTGACAGGGCCTCACGGACCGGGGCGGCGCTGTCCCGACCGATCACGATCGTCGGACGGTCGGGCGAGGCGGGCAGGCGCTGGGCCGTGGCGATCTCGGTGACACCGGCCTTTGCCAGCAGGTCGCGGACCAGCGCGGCGGTCTCCGGCTCGGTGCCGGGTGCGACGATCAGCGTAACCGCACGGCCCAGCGTCACCGTGCCATCGCCCAGCGTCATCGTGGCGGGGGCGGGGAAGATCGCGGGCAGGGTGGAGGGGCTCGCCTGTGCCGCCGGGGCCAGCGTCGCCAGCGCGATCGCCGCCAGGGCCGCACCCATCCCTCTGTTTGCTGCCCGCATCATCCTCAATCTCCGGTATTTAACTGGTATTGTCGGAGCCTAGGGGACTGGGGGGCAGGCTGCAAGCGCGCTGACCATCGGGTCATGACAAGAGGGGTGAAAGAGGCCTTCAGCTCAAAACTGGTGCTAAAGCGGCTATATCAATCGTGAAATTGCAGGCTCGCCAGCCGTGCGTATAGCCCGCCATTCGCGATCAGTTCGGCGTGACGGCCCTGCTCGACGATCCGGCCGCCATCCATCACCACGATCCGCTCGGCGGCGCGAACGGTCGCCAGCCGGTGGGCGATGACCAGCGTGGTGCGGTTCGCCATCAACCGTTCCAGCGCCTGTTGGACCAACTGCTCGCTCTCGGCATCCAAAGCGCTGGTCGCCTCGTCCAGCAACAGGATCGGCGCATCGCGCAGCAGCGCGCGGGCGATGGTGATCCGCTGGCGCTGGCCCCCGGACAGCCGCGCACCGCCTTCGCCCAGGAAGGTGTCCAGCCCCTGCGGCAGCGCGCGCAGGAAGTCGGCGGCGTTGGCGGCCTCGGCGGCGGCCCAGAGTTCGTCGTCGCTCGCCTCCCACCGGCCGTAGCGGAGATTGTCGCGCGCCGAGGCGCCGAAGATCACCGTCTCCTGCGGCACCATCGCGATACGCGCGCGGATCGCCGCCGGATCGGCATCGCGCAAGGACACGCCGTCGAGCGAGATGTTGCCGTCCTGCGGATCGTAGAATCGCTCGGCCAGCTGGAACAAGGTCGACTTGCCTGCGCCCGAGGGGCCGACCACCGCGACCGTCTCGCCGGGTCGGACATCCAGCGAAAAGTCGTTGAGCGCCGCCACTTCGGGCCGGGTCGGATAGTGGAACACGACATGCTCGAACCGCAGCGCGCCCATCGGGATGACCGGCAGCACGGCGGGGGCGGGGGGCGGCGCGATCTCCGGCTGTTCCGCCAGCAGTTCGGCCAGACGCTGCGCCGCGCCCGAGGCGCGCAATATGTCGCCCCAGACCTCGGTCAGCGCCTGAAACGAGCCTGCGACCAGCATGCCCGTCACGACGAACGCGGTCAGCGACCCGCCCGACAGCCGCCCGCTCGCCACATCGGCGACCGCTTCCCATAGCAGGAGCGTCAGCCCGCCGAAGAACAGGCCGATGACCATCGCCGTCATGATGGCGCGCAGCAGGAAGCGCTTGCGCGAGGTGGCGAAGCCGTTGCTGACCGCCAGCTCGAATCGCTCGGCCTCGCGGCGTTCCTGGCCGAACGCCTGGACGACCTTCATCGCGCCCAGCGTCTCCACGGCCGTCGCGCCGATATCGGCCAGCCGGTCCTGGCTGTCGCGCGAATAGCTGCGGACTTTCTTGCCGAGCACGACGATGGGCAGGACGATCAACGGGATGCACACCAGCAGCGACAGGGTCAGCTTGGGCGACAGCGCGAACAGATAGATGGTGCCGCCGATCCCGATCACCGTGTTGCGCAGCGCGATCGAGACGGTCGAGCCGACCACCTGCTCGATGATCGCCGTGTCGGCGGTCAACCGGCTGGCGATCTCGGACGGACGGTTTTCCTCGAAATAGCGGGGTGCCAGGCGCAGGAGGTTGGCCTGCACCGCGATGCGGATATCGGCGACCGTCCGCTCGCCCAGCCACGACACGAAATAGAATCGGAACGCGGTGGCGATCGCCAGCACCAGGACGACAGCCAGCAGCCCCTGGAAATAGGGCGCGATATCGCCGGTGTCGGCGATGTTGCCGAAGCCGTGGTCGATCACCTTCTGGAAGGTGCGCGGGATGAACAGCGTGGCCAGCGCCGCGACCGCCAGCGACACGGTGGCGGCGGCCAGATGCCCCGGATAGCGTAGCGTGTAGCGCCACACCATCTTCAGGTTGCTGAGGCGGCGGCTGGCCGGGATCGGGGCGGATTGCGGGGAAGCGGCGGGTCTGGCCATGATGCGACCGGACCTAGCAGCGTGCGCACAGCGGCTCAACGGCGGCGGTCGTCGCCTCTGCATCGTTTCGCCGTTTCGGCGCGTTTACACGGACAATAGCGTATCACGGTTTTGTCACGACACCGGCACTATGACGCAACGGCCATATTCTGGTCATTATGCGAAAACGGTTTCATGCTAGACCGAAGGCCATCAGGGCTCCGTTCGGCGGAGCGCAGGGGAATCGACGATGCTGTACGACGCCTATGAAATGCAACGCTCGATGCTGGCGGGCGCAAGTGCTCTCGCCAATTTCGGGGCGGGGCTGCTCCAGAATCCGGCCAATCCCTTTGCCTATCTGGGCGGCGGCGCGATCATGGGATCGGCGCTGGAGGTCTTTGCCCATGCCGCCGCACCGCGCGGCAAGCCCGCCTTCGGCCTGACCAAGACCCAGATCGACGGGCGCGAGGTCGCGGTGCATGAGGAGATCGTGCTCCGCAAGCCGTTCGGCCAGCTGAAGCGCTTCCGCCGCGAGGGCGTGGAGGATAGCCCCAAGCTGCTGATCGTCGCGCCGATGTCGGGCCATTACGCCACGCTGCTGCGCGGCACGGTCGAGCGGATGCTGCCGACTTGCGAGGTGTACATCACCGACTGGCGCGATGCGAAGCTGGTGCCGCTGTCCGATGGACGGTTCGATTTCGACGATTATGTCGATTACATCATCGACTTCCTGACCGAGATCGGGCCGGGTGCTCATGCTCTTGCGGTGTGTCAGCCTTCGGTGCCCTGTTATGTCGCGGCCTGTGTGATGAGCGCGGGCAAGCATCCCTGCACCCCGCGCACCCTGACCCTGATGGGCGGGCCGGTCGACACGCGCGAGGCGCCGACCGCCGTCAATCTGCTCGCCACCGAGCGGCCCCATGCCTGGTTCGAGCAGAACGCGATCGCGACCGTGCCGATGACCTATCCGGGCGCCGGCCGGCGGGTCTATCCGGGCTTCCTGCAGCTTGCCGGGTTCATGTCGATGAACCTGGGCAACCACATGATTTCGCATTGGGAGATGTTCAAGCATCTGGTCCAGGGCGATGGCGAAAGCGCCGATTCCACCAAGCGCTTCTACGACGAATATCGCGCGGTCTGCGACATGACGGCGGAATTCTATCTTCAGACCGTCGAGCTAGTCTTCCAGCGCCACGCCCTGCCCAAGGGCGAGATGCTGCACCATGGCAAGCGTGTCGATCCGGGCGCGATCACCGATATCGGCATCCTGGCGATCGAGGGCGAGCGCGACGATATTTCGGGCCTGGGCCAGACTCGCGCGGCGCTGACCCTGGCGACCAACCTGTCGGACGAGAAGAAGCGCTACTACATGGCCGAGAAGGTCGGCCATTACGGCATCTTCAACGGATCGAAATGGCGCAACCGCATCGCACCGGTGGTCGAGGAATGGATCAAGGCGAACGCCTGATCCTCGCATCCGCTCTGGCGGAGCGGCGCTGAAAGCCATAGAAAAACGCCCGGAGGCCATGGGGCGTCCGGGCGTTTCGCATTCCAGTGACGCGGATTACGCGACCGAGCCGACCACCGCATGGCTGGACGACTCGTCCGAGCGGATCGTGCCGCCGAACAGCATCTTCACCCGGCCCGACAGCGAGATGTCGGTTTCCCACAGCTCGGCCGAATTGATATCGAGGCGCAGCAGCGTCAGGTTCGGGTCCGACTTGCCTTGCGGGAACCAGGCCTCGACCTGATTGCTCCACAGCTTGTCGATCTGCGCCGGGTCATTGTCCTTCGACACATGGCCCGCCAGGCAGGCGAAGAAGTCATGGCCCTTGCCGACGAACTGCGCCATCGCCTCACCGCCGCCCGCAATACGGTTGTCGCGGCCCGCGAAGAAGAACAGCGTGTTGGGCTGATCGTCATCGATCTGCGCGGTCATCGGTTCGGAATGCTGGCCGTCGTTCAGGCCGATCATGACGAACGGGCTGCTCTTCAGCTTGTCGAGGAACTTGGCGGCGATTTCCTGGGGGCTGTCATCGGCCATCGTGGCTCTCCTTTCAGGGGTTTGGCGGGAGAACGATGCGGGGGCAGGGATGGTTGCGCGTCATATGTGCGGTCTCAATCGGGTTCGTATCAAACGATACCCAATCCCCAGATTTCCCGCTAAGCGCTGGTCCATCACAGCATAGCCATGCGACCCGCCAAGCGCTTCGCCGCGCGCCGGGCCGCCCGACCGGACGAAGACCTATGACCTCTGCCGTTACCGCCGATGCGCGCAAGACCATGAAATCGCTGTACCGCGCGCCCGAACCCGATGTCCTGAAGCCGCTGCTCGACCGCGCCGCCGCGACGCCGGAAGCGCGCGAACGGATCATGGGCCATGCCTCCGGGCTCCTCGCCGATCTGCGGGCGGCGCAGAATCGCGGCTGGGTGAACCAGTTCCTCCAGGAATATCGCCTCAACTCGTCCGAGGGCGTCGCGCTGCTGAGCCTCGCTGAGGCGTTCCTGCGCGTGCCCGACCCTGAGACCGCCGATCTGCTGATCGCCGACAAGCTCGGCGAGGCGGACTGGCGCGCGCATACCGGGCGGTCGGCGTCGAAGCTGGTCAACTCGGCCACCTGGGGCCTGGTCGTCGGCCGCGCGCTGGTGGGTGAGGGCGAGGCGGGGCCGCTCAAGCGGCTGCTGTCGCGCGCGGGCGAGCCGTTCGTGCGTCAGGCGGTCGGCGCCGCGATGCGGATGATGGGCGAGATCTTCGTGATGGGCCGCACCATCGAGGAAGCGATGCGCCGCATGAAGAAGCCCGAGAATAAGGGCTTCACCGCCAGCTTCGACATGCTGGGTGAGGCGGCGCGGACGCATGAGGATGCCGAGCGCTATTTCCAGGCCTATGTGAAGGCGATCGACGCGGTGGGGTCGGACCCGGCGGCGGGCCATTCGATCTCGGTCAAGCTGTCGGCGCTCCACCCGCGCTACGAACTGCCGCGCGCCTATGAGTGTGTGCCAGCACTCACCGACATGCTGGCGCAGCTGGCGCGGCAGGCGGCGGACAAGGGTATCGCGCTGACCGTCGATGCCGAGGAGTCCGAGCGGCTGGAGATGAGCCTCGACATCATCGGCGGCGTGGCTGCCCTCCCGGCGCTGAAGGGCTGGGACGGGTTCGGCATGGCGGTGCAGGCTTATGGCAAGCGCGCCCGCGCGGTCATCGCCTGGGCCAATGGCCTCGACCGGATCATGAACGTCCGCCTGGTCAAGGGCGCCTATTGGGACAGCGAGATCAAGCGCACCCAGGTCGAGGGGCTGGCCGACTATCCGCTGTTCACCCGCAAGGCGGCGACCGACGTATCCTATCTGGCGGTCGCCAAGGACATGCTGGCGGCCGAGAATATCCGCCCGGCCTTTGCCAGTCATAATGCGCTGACCGTCGCGACCATCCTCGAATGGGCGGGCAATAGCCACGACTTCGAGTTCCAGCGGCTGCACGGCATGGGCGACGGCCTGTACGAGCGGCTGGTGCGCGAGCATGGTCATAAGTGCCGCATCTATGCGCCGGTCGGTGGGCATCGCGACCTGCTCGCCTATCTAGTCCGCCGCTTGCTGGAGAATGGCGCGAATTCCAGCTTCGTCCACCAACTGGCCGATGCGCGGCTGACCGAGGCGGAGATCCTCGCCGATCCGGTCGCCAAGATCGCGGCGGTCGGCGGTGCGCGCCACCCGAGCATCCCGCTGCCCATCGACCTGTTCGCGCCGGGCCATCGTAACTCGACCGGCATCGACCTGAGCGACATCGCGACGCTCGACGCGACGGTGAAGGCGGTCAACGCCCCCGCCGTGAAGCCGGTCGCCGCCACTGCCGATGTCGCATCGCTGGTGTCGCGCGCCCATGCGGCCTTCCCGGCCTGGAACGCGACGCCGCTCGACACCCGCGCTGGCGTGTTGGAAAAGCTGGCCGACTTGCTGGAGGCGGATCGCGAGCGGCTGATGGCGATCCTGGTGCAGGAGGCGTTCAAGACCATTCCCGACGCGATCGGCGAGGTCCGCGAGGCCGCCGATTTCTGCCGTTACTATGCACAGCAGGCGCGCGCCCGGCTCGGCTCGGTCGAACTGCCCGGGCCGACGGGCGAGCGCAACACGCTGCATCTCGAAGGGCGTGGCGTCTGGGCGACTGTTGCGCCGTGGAACTTCCCGCTGGCGATCTTCCTAGGCCAGACGGTCGCGGCGCTCGTCACTGGGAACACCGTCGTCGCCAAGCCCGCGCCGCAGACGCCTGCCATCGCGGCGGCGGCGGTCGAACTGGCGTACCGGGCGGGCGTGCCGCGCGACGCGCTGTTGCTGGCGGTCGGCGGGCCGGATGTCGGCCAGAAGCTGACCGAGGATCACCGGATCGCGGGCGTCGCCTTCACCGGCTCGACCGCCACTGCCAAGCGGATTGCGCGGACCCTGGTGGCGGATGACGACCGTCCGATCGTGCCGCTGATCGCCGAGACCGGTGGTATCAACGCGATGATCGTCGACTCGACCGCGCTGCCCGAACAGGTGGTGGCGGACGTCATCACCTCGTCCTTCCGCTCGGCGGGGCAGCGTTGCTCGGCGCTGCGGCTGTTGCTGGTGCAGGCCGATGTCGCTGACAATGTCATCGAAATGCTGAAGGGCGCGATGGAGACGCTGGTGCTCGGCACGACCGGCCATCCGGCGACCGATGTCGGCCCGGTGATCGACCAGGCGGCCTATGACAAGCTGATGGCCTATCGCGCGTCGATGGTGACGCAGACGATCAAGACGTTCGACGCGCCTGCTGATGGCTTGTTCGTGCCGCCGACGCTGATCCGTCTCGACCGGGTAGAAGACCTGACCCAGGAATGGTTCGGCCCGATCCTGCACGTCGCGACCTGGGAAGCGGGCACGCTGTCCGAGACGATCGCGAAGGTGAACGCCAAGGGTTACGGCCTGACCATGGGCCTGCACAGCCGCATCGCGCGGGCGGGTGAAGTGATCGAGGCGGAAGCGGCGGTCGGCAACCTGTACATCAACCGCTCGATGATCGGCGCAGTCGTGGGCAGCCAGCCCTTTGGCGGCGAAGGACTTTCCGGCACCGGACCGAAGGCAGGCGGACCGCATTACCTGTACCGCTTCTGCGCGGAGCGGGCGGTGTCGGTCGACACGACCTCGGCGGGCGGAAACGCGACGTTGTTGTCGCTGGACGAAGGCGGGATCTGATAAAAATTGCCGTATGACGTAGATTGTACAATCTGTTATTTGTATCCCACTGTTTGGGTGCTGTAACGCTCTTCCATTGTGCACGAGGTTTTTCCATGGCCGATAGTTTCGAAAATATTGATGGCGGCCATGGAGATTCTACGCAAAAGCCGCCTGAAGAAACTACGAAGAAAGTCTGCGGTATAGTTATGCCGATTGCTCCTATGGGGGATGATTACCCACTAGAGCACTGGAGGCGGGTTAGAAAAATCATTGAGCGAGCCATACATCGGGCTGGATTAAGGCCCCAGCTTGTTTGGGAGAATTCTGAAGTTGACGTCATTCAGTCAAAAATTCTTCAAAATATATATGAAAATGATGTCGTTGTTTGTGATGTAAGTGCTTTAAACCCAAATGTAATGCTGGAGACTGGTTTGCGCCTTTCGACGAAAAGGCCTGCAATTATTGTTACTGATCGTGTAAAGAATCCTCCTTTTGACATTGGGACTATTGGATATATAGAGTACCAAAGAGACTTGGAGTATAATGCGATTGAAGATTTCATCGATAGGCTTGTAAAAAAGATAACGGAGACTTTGGCGGCAGTTGATAAAAAAACGTATGTCTCTTTTGTTGAAAACTATAGATTTGAGACTGTTGCGCCTGCGACCGTTACTGTTTCTTCGGAGGAATTCTTGCGAGAGCGGGTTGACGAGTTGGCTTCAATTGCCCGCCGTTTGGAGAGGTCTTCGGTTTCCATCCCTACTCGACCTGCCCGCTCAATAAAAACAACGGAAGAAAATAATCCTTACATCCGGATTGTGGGTAAGATGCCAAGTGATGTTGCATCTGATGTTGAGTTAGAGCTGGATGAATTAAGTAATTTTCATGTTTCTCGTGTCGTAGAAATTGGTCTTGATGAGCACCTTTTTGTCATTAAGCCAATGGAAAGTTTTAAACTTAGTCGAGACGAAGCGGTTTCGATTGTTAGAAGCATTGTAAGGAAAGGAGAGGCTAGGGCTGCTGCTGCAGACCTTTAGTGACTTCAAATATTTGGTATGTGATTCAGTGCGACCGGCTGAACCTGCGGATAGGGCATGACCAGTGTCCCGTCCGGCGCGGCGGTATAGGTCGTCTGGGTGGGGTAGGGGATGGAAATCCCCTCGGCCGCGAACCGCTTCATCAGGGTGACCAGCATCCGGTTGCGCAGGTCGTGCGCGGTGGCCCAGTCGTCGCCGGGCACGTCGAATTGTAATGCGAAGTCGAGGCTTGAGGCGCCGAAGCTCTCGAAACCGGCGCGGGCAACCTTGCCGCCTTCGCCCTCGACGATCTCGGTCAGCAGGTCGGGGATACGCGCCAGTGTCTCCGGCGGCGTTTCATAGGCGACGCCGATCATGAACGACAGGCGGACATGCTGGCGCACCGTCTGGTTCTGGATCTCCTTGTCCAGCAGGTTGCGGTTCGAGATGATCCGCAACTCGCCGGTAAAGGCGCGGATGCGGGTGGATTTCAGGCCGATCGCCTCGATGATGCCGCTGGTGTTGTCATAGGCGATCTTGTCGCCGCGCCGGAACGGCCGGTCGAAGATGATGGCGAGCGCCGCGAACAGGTCGCCGAAAATCCCCTGCGCCGCCAGACCGATAGCGATGCCGCCGACGCCCAGACCCGCGACCAGGCCGGTGACGTTGACGCCCAGATTGTCGAGCACCACGACCAGCGCGATGGCGAACAGCACCGCCGTCACCAGTAGACGGATCAGCCCCATGGCCGACAGCAGCGCCTCGCCCGAATAATGCTCGGACTGGGTACGATGCTCGATTGTGCCGAGGATCAGCTCGCGCGCCCAGATCGCGGCCTGGAAGGTGCTGGCGATGGTGAACAAGAAGCTGATCGTCTTGGCGACCTCGCCCGGCGCGCCCGCATAGCCCGCGACCAGTTGCGCGGCGAGCGTCACGATGAAGAACAGGTTGGTGCGCGCGATGGCGTGGCCCAGGATCACGCCCCATCCGCCCGCAAAGCCGGGGCGGCTGCACAATTTGTCGCCCAGCTTGCGCACCCAGAGCAGCGCCAGCACGATGACCGCGCCGAAGCCGATCGCGATCAGCACCTTCAACCAGTAATGCTGTATCCACCAGGAGGTGGCATTGATGATGCCGCTGACCTGATCGGGGATGCGGGAGCCGTCGAAGATCGGCGCCTTGGGCGAGGATTTCGCCATGGGGACTCCTTGGAAATCGGGGCGGTCAGGCCGCCTTGGTCGCCGGGGTTCCGGCTTCGAGAAATGCGATCAGGCCGCATTCGACACGCGACAGCCCGGCGCGGGCGCGGGGCAGGCGCAGTGTCTCGCGAAACGCCGCCTGCCCATCCTTGACGAGCGCGATCAGCGAGGGGTGGACATAGGATTTGCGCGCGATGGCGGGCGTATTGCCGAGCTTTTCGACGACCGGTTCCAGCATGGCCTTCAGGCTGAGGTCCGCCTCGGCGAGCGCCAGCGCCTCGAATGCGGCGACGCTGGCGGCCCAGGTGCGGAAATGCTTGGCCGTGAAATCGCAGCCCGTTGCCTCGCGGATATAGGTGTTGACGTCCGACGAGGAGACGGGGTTGGCTTCGCCCTCGTCATCGACCCAGGCGAAGAGATGCTGTTCGTCCAGATCCTGGCAGCGCTTCACAAAGCTGGCGAGCGAACGGTCAGTCAGGGTCAGGTCGCGCATCTTGCCGGACTTGCCCCGATAGCGCAGCCGCAGCGTGGTGCCCTTCACCTGTCCGTGGCGTTTACGCAGGGTTGTCGCGCCGAAACTCTTGTTGGTCGCGGCATAGGCTTCGTTGCCAACGCGCAAATGGCCATTGTCGAGCAGCCGCACGACTGCGGCGACCGCGCGCTCCTTGCATAGGCCGCGCTTCTTCAAGTCCGCTTCGACACGCTTGCGCAGGGCGGGGAGCGCATGGCCGAACTCAACGCAACGCTCATATTTGGCGGCGTCCTGCGCCTCACGGAAATCGGCGTGATAGCGATATTGTTTGCGGCCCTTCTCGTCCCAGCCGACCGCCTGGATATGGCCATTGGCGCGCGGGCAGAACCAGGCATCCTTGTACGCGGGGGGCAGGCCGATCTTGTTCAGCCGATCGATCTCGTCGGCGTCGGTGATCCGCTCGCCCTTGGTCGTCCAATAGGCCCATTTCCCCCGTACCTTGGTTCGGGTGATGCCGGGCTTGCTGTCGTCGCAATAGACTAATCGGGTGGCCATCGCTCTCTCTCGGGTCATCTTTGCAAATGCGTCGCTGGTCGCTTCGTTCCGGAACGGCCGATGCGGTCGGTGGTTCTGCAAGAGCCTTTCCCCCGAGGCGTTTCCCGACAGGAGTTTTCCATCATGGCCGATCTTTCCCAGGCACGCGTCCTGATGCTCGCCGCCGACGGTTTCGAGACCGTCGAGCTTTTTGAACCGCGCAAGGCGCTGGAGGCTGCAGGCGCCAAGGTGCAACTCGCCTCGCTCAAGTCCGACCCGATCCAGGGCATGGAGGGCGATATCAACAAGGCCGAGACCGCGACGCCCGACCTGACCGTCGATGAGGTCGATACCGACGATTACGATGCGCTGGTCATCCCGGGCGGCACCTGCAACCCCGACAAGCTGCGCCTGAACGAGCGCGCGGTCGAGATCGTCACCGAGTTCATGGAAGACGACAAGATCGTCGCCGCCATCTGCCACGGCCCCTGGCTGCTCGCCGAGGCCGATGTGATCGATGGGCGTCGCCTGACCAGCTATCCCTCGATCCGCACCGACCTGTCCAATGCGGGCGCGGATGTGGTCGACGAGGAGGTCGTGGTCGACGGCAACCTGATCACCAGCCGCAAGCCCGACGACATCCCTGCCTTCAACAAGGCGATCCTGACCGCCCTGGAAGAAGAATTGGCCGACGAGGAAGAGACCGAAGAAGCCTGATCCCAGCACGGGACGATCTCGGGCGTCGCATCCGGCCGTCGCGCGTGGCAGGATGCGGCGCCCGCTCGTTTTTCAGGATGATGCCATGCGTCTGGTTCCGCTCCTGCTCCTCGGTCTGACCTCCGGCGTCGCACTGGCGCAGGGGACCACGCAGCCCTTCATGGTCGGCGGGCGCGGCTTTGCGAGCCTTCAGGATGCGCTGAACGCGATCGGCGATGGCGAGGGCACGGTCCGCATCGCGCCGGGCACCTACCGCGAATGCGCGGTGCAGAATGCGGGGCGCGTGACCATCACCGCGACCGAGCCGGGCAAGGTGATCTTCACCCGCATCGCCTGCGAGGGGAAGGCGGCGCTGGTGCTGCGCGGGCGCGGTGCACAGGTGGAGGGCATCGTCTTCAGCCATATCGAGGTGGGCGATGGAAATGGCGCGGGCATCCGCATCGAAAAAGGGCCGCTGGTTGTCAGCAATGCGATGTTCCTCGACAGCCAGTCGGGTATCCTGTCGGCCGAAGACCCGAACGGCACGGTCGTCGTCGATCACTCGACCTTTTCGGGGCTGGGCCACGACCCGACCGGTTACGGCGCACACAGCATCTATATGGGCCGCTACAAGAGCCTGAAGGTCACCAATTGCCGGTTCGAGCGCGGGCAGGGCGGTCATTACGTCAAGACGCGTGCTCCTTATGTCGAGGTGCTCGACAGCAGCTTCGACGACAGCCACGGCCATATGACCAACTATATGATCGATCTGTCCAATGGCGCGAAGGGGCGGATCGCGGGCAACGAGTTCGTCGACGGTCGCGACAAGGACAATCACTCGACCCTGATCACCGTCGGACCGGAGGGGGCGAAGAATGACTCATCCGGGCTGGTGGTCGAGAACAACCGCGCGCGGCTGGCACCGGGCGCGGATTACAAGCCGGTCTTCGTGGGCAACTGGTCGGGCGAGCCGCTGGTGATCCGGGGCAATATCCTGGGGCCGGGCATCACGCCGACGGCACGGAAGTTCTGACTTCTGGACGCAGCGGGCGGCGACCGGGCGGTGGCTTCAGTCGCGCCTCGCGGGTTCGTCGGGCGAGATAGGTGTCCAGCCCGATCTGCGCGGCCATCAACTGGTAGAGGAAGGGATTGAACGCGATCCCGACAAACGCTCCGCCCAGCAGATAGATCAGGTGAGCATGTTGGAGCGCGCCCGCCAGCCGCCCGCCCCAATAGAGCGGATCGTCGGCCTTGCGATAACGCCGCCGCAGCGCCTCCATCCTGAGCAGCCCCGCGACATTGATGCCCAGCCACAGGAACAGGCCCGGCCAGCCCTGTTCGCCCAGCATCTCGAAATAGCTGGAGTGATAGGCGCGGGCGCGGTCGGTGGTCACCTGTTTCTCGATGGTGGCATTGTGCGCGGTGCCCTCGACCTTGGTCAGGTCATAGCGCAGGCTATTCTGCAGATAGGCATTGAACCCGCCGCCGAACGGGTTGGACGTCGCATAGTCCAAGGTCCATTTCCACACCGCCAGCCGGGTCGAGGCGGACTCGTCGCCCTGATAGGTGCGGATGGTGTTCATCCGCTGGGTATAGGAAGAGGGGAGGAGCGGCACGACCGCCAGCCCCGCAACCGCCAGCACGCTGACATAAAGGACCCGCCGCTTGACCTCGCGCAGCATCAGGATGGCGAGCAGGCCAATGCACAATAGCCCCGTGCGCGCCGAGGTGCCGACTGGGATCAGCAGGCAGGCGAAGATCAGCCCCGATCCGAACAGCTGCACCCGCCGGTCGGGCGGAAAGATGGTGCCGTGCGTCATCAGCCACAGGATGACCGGGATCGCCGCAATTGCGACCGCCGAGATGATGCTGCCCTCATAGAGACCGGTATTGTTGGTCACCATTAGGTTCAGTTCGCCATAACCGCCGCCGCTGAACAGTGTCTTGATCCCGCCGACGATGACGATCGAGGCGAGCGACAACATCATGAATAGCAGCAGCGCCTCGATCCTGAGACGCGTGCGCAGCGTCAGCGGCAGGAAGACGGCAAAGGCCAAAGCCTTCCACACCCAGTCCCACTTGTCCCTGGCCTCGACGGGGAAGTCCGCGCCGAAAAAGGTGGTGGTGGCGCAATAGCCGAGCAGCAGCAGGATGGCCCCCTGCCGCAGGGTGAAGCGACTGTCCCGTTTGTCGTCGACCAGCGCCCAGGCACCCACCGCCGCCACCACCGCGATCAGCGAGATCGGCACGGTGTTGAGCAGATAATAGGTCAGCCGCTGTGGCGAGACGATATCGATATAGATATAGGCGAGGACGAGCAGGAACGGCCGCCGCAGCCCCATGGCGAACAGGCTGAACAGGAACCCGATCAGGAAAAGGTCACGCATCGGGGCGCGCCCCTTTGCCGCGGAGCCGCTTGCCGTCGGTTGGGCGCGCGTCGCCCTCCTGGTCCAGATCGCGCCGTCCCAACAGGCGCCATGCCGCGATCAGCATCAGGCCATGGGTCAGGAGAAGGGCAAAGCTGTCGATCATCGCCCGTCCTTTCCTGCTGACGCCGGTCGCTGTCGGCGATGCTTATAAACCGGTGGTTGACGCGGCGTTAAGGGCTGGCATGACAGGTGCATCGTCATGCGCATCCTGCACATCCTCGACCATGGCCTGCCGCTCCAGAGCGGCTACACCTTTCGCACCCGCGCCATCCTGAAGGCGCAAGGGGCCGAAGGACATGCGGTCGCGGCGGTGACCGGCCCGCGCCAGGGCGGCGCGGCGGGTGAGGTCGAGACGCTGGATGGGTTGACCTTCTATCGCACGGCGGCGGCGGGTCGGTTCGGGCCGCGCGGGGCACTGGGAGAGCTGGCCGGGCTGGCGGCGCATGTCCGGGCCATCGAGCGGGCGGTCCAGGCGTTCCGGCCCGATATCCTCCATGCCCATTCCCCCGTGCTCGACGCGTTGGCCGGGCTGGCGGTCGCGCGGCGGCACGGCCTGCCGCTCGTTTATGAGATTCGCGCCTTTTGGGAGGATGCGGCGGTCGGCAACGGCACCGGGACCGAGGGGAGCGCGCGCTACCGCGCCACCCGCGCGCTGGAGGGCTGGACCTGTGGCCGGGCCGATGCGGTCGCGGTCATTTGCGAAGGGCTGCGCGGCGACCTGATTGCGCGCGGGCTGCCCGCCGACAAGATCGTTGTATCGCCCAATGGCGTCGACCTGACCCTGTTCGGCCAGCCCGCCCCGCGCGACGAGGCGCTCGCCCGGCAATGGGGGTTGGAGGGGGCCGAGGTGATCGGCTTCATCGGCAGTTTCTATGATTATGAGGGGCTGGACGACCTGATCGCCGCCATGCCCCGGCTGGTCGCGGCCCGGCCCGGCGCGCGGCTGCTGCTGGTCGGCGGTGGTCCGATGGAGGCGGCGTTGCGCGCCCAGGCGGAGGCGTCGCGCGTCGCCGATGCGATCCGCTTCGTCGGGCGCGTGCCGCATCAGGAGGTCGAGCGTTATTACGGCCTGGTCGATGTGCTCGCCTATCCGCGCAAGAAGATGCGGCTGACCGATCTGGTCACACCGCTGAAACCGCTGGAGGCCATGGCGCAGCGGCGGCTGGTGGCGGCTTCGGATGTCGGCGGGCACCGCGAGCTGATCGCGGACGGACGGACCGGCACGCTGTTTCCCCCGGACGACCCGGTGGCGCTGGCCGACGCGCTGGCGGCTTTGCTGGCCGATCGGTCGATCTGGGAGGGGCGGCGCGATGCGGGGCGGGCGTTCGTTGAAAAAGAACGCAATTGGGCGTCGAACATTCGGCGTTACGAACCTGTTTACCAGCGCTTGCTAGAGAAAGCGGCGACGAAACGGCCATGACATTCACCGCCACGCCCTCTCCCTATCGCCTTGCCCCTGCCTGGATCGGCGGGGCCATCGGCGTGTTCCTGGCCTTTCTGGTGCTGGTCGCACCCGATTGGCGGCTGGAGACGCTGGTCGGCCAGCTGGGCTTGCCCGATATCCTGTCCGCTGCACAGCCGCCCCTGGGCACCAAGGCGCGGCTGATGCTCGCCGTGGCGGCGGGCATCGGAGCGGGCGCGGTCGGCTGGGCGATCGCCTATCTTCTCTGGGGACCGGGCGGGTTGCTCGCCAAGCGGGTGCCCGTCGAGCGTGAGGACGACGATGATTATGTGCCGAGCGTCCGCCGTTCGGACCGGCATCCCGACGCGCCGCCGCGCCGCCCGCTCCATGCCGCCGAATTGGGCGCGCCGCCGCCCCCCGCCGTGGAAGAAGACGACATCGTCGAGCGGACCTTGCCCGCCGATCTCGATCAGCCGCTGGCGGCGTTCGATCCCGATGCGATCCTGTCCGCCCCGCGCGCGCCGGTCCGTCCGGTCGCACCGCTGACGCCCGAACCCATGCCCCTGCCGCCGATGCGCGACCCTGCGCCGGTTGATCAGGGCGCGGCCCTGCCGCTCCCCGACCGGGCGAACGAGTCGATCGAGACGCTGCTCGACCGGCTGGAGCGCGAAACCGCCCTGCGCAAATCGAAGCGGGCGGACTGAGGCCGCTTCCTCGTTTTTCTGCGCCACCCCGGCGTAGGCCCGGGGTCCAGTTGACCGCAGTCAGAAGTCCTTACCTGCCGTTGTCCAATGGGGCTCCTACCCTTGGCGGGTGGTATGGGTGCTTTCCGCCTGCTCCCCCTGATAGTTCGCGCGAAGCCGCGATGACGCGAAGATGGTTCGCGCAGAGGTGCAGAGATCGCAGAGGCTTTTGGTCGCGCGGAGACGCGGAGAGACAGTCCGCGCGGCAGCGCACTCCTATGACTCCATCGTCGAGGCTGAAGGGCCGCTGGCGCGGCAAGGTCAAACCCTCCGCGTCTCCGCGCCTCCGCGCGAACCTCTTCTTCTCTTCGCGGCGTCGCGGCTTCGCGTGACATAAAATACCCGCCCGGATCGCTCCGAGCGGGTCTTTTTGCATAACCGTGAGGGCGGGCCCGAGGACCCGCCCGAACGATGGCGTTACGCCGCCAGATTGCGCAACACGTACTGCAGGATGCCGCCGTTCAGGAAATATTCCAGCTCGTTGACGGTATCGATGCGGCACTTGGTCAGGAAGGTCTCGGTCGAGCCGTCCTTGCGGGTCAGGATCACTTCGACATCCTGACGCGGACGCAAGTTCGCCACGCCCTGGATGGTGAAGCTCTCCGAGCCGTCCAGCTTCAGCGTCTCGCGGGTCACGCCGTCTGCGAACTGCAGCGGCAGGACGCCCATGCCGACCAGGTTCGAGCGGTGGATACGCTCGAAGCTCTCGGTGATGACCGCCCGCACGCCGAGCAGGTTGGTGCCCTTCGCCGCCCAGTCGCGCGACGAACCGGTGCCATATTCCTTGCCCGCGACGATGACGAGCGGCGTGCCGTCGGCCTTGTGACGCATGGCGGCGTCATAGATCGGCATCACTTCGCCGTCATACTGGGTCATGCCGCCTTCGACGCCGGGGACCATCTCGTTCTTGATGCGGATGTTGGCGAAGGTGCCGCGCATCATCACGTCATGGTTGCCACGACGCGCGCCGTACGAGTTGAAGTCCTTCTTGGCGACCTGATGCTCCTGCAGGAAGGTGCCTGCGGGGCTGTCGGCCTTGATCGAACCGGCCGGGCTGATGTGGTCGGTGGTGATCGAGTCGCCCAGGATGGCGAGCGGCTTGGCCTCGATGATGTCGGTGACGGGCTTCGGCGTCATCTCCATGCCCTCGAAATAGGGCGGGTTGGCGACATAGGTCGAAGCGGCGGGCCAAGCATAGGTGTCCGAACCGGTGACTTCGATCGCCGACCACTTGGCATCGCCCGCATAGACGTTGCCGTAGCGCGAACGGAACATCTCGTCGTCGATGTTCGCATCCATCAGGCTGCGGACTTCCTCGTTCGAGGGCCAGATGTCCTTCAGATAGACGTCCTGGCCATCCTTGCCCTGGCCGATCGGGGTTTCACGCATGTCCTGCGTGACCGTGCCCTTCAGCGCATAGGCGACGACGAGCGGCGGCGAGGCGAGGAAGTTGGCGCGGACGTCGGCCGACACACGGCCCTCGAAGTTGCGGTTGCCCGACAGGACCGAGGCGGCGACGATGTCGTTGCCGTTGATCGCCTTCGAGATCGGCTCGGCGAGCGGACCCGAATTGCCGATACAGGTGGTGCAGCCATAGCCGACCAGGTTGAAGCCGATCGCGTCGAGATCGGCGGTCAGGCCCGCCTTGTCGAGGTAATCGGTCACGACCTGCGAACCGGGGGCGAGCGAGGTCTTGACCCAGGGCTTGGGCTTCAGGCCCAGGGCGTTCGCCTTGCGGGCGACCAGGCCGGCGGCGACCAGCACGCTCGGGTTCGAGGTGTTGGTGCAGCTGGTGATCGCCGCGATCACGACGTCGCCGTCGCCGATGTCATGGGCGCGATCCTCGACCGCGACACGGACGGCGGCGTCCTTCTTGTACACCTTGGCGAGGTCGGCGTTGAACACGTCGTCGACTTCGGTGAGCACGACCTTGTCCTGCGGACGCTTCGGACCCGCCAGCGACGGCACGACCGTCGACATGTCGAGTTCCAGCGTGTCGGTGAAGACGGGGTCGGCGGCATCGTCATGACGCCAGAAGCCGTTCGCCTTGGCATACGCCTCGACCAGCGCGACATTGTCGTCCGAACGCGCGGTCAGGCGCATGTAATCGAGCGTCTTGTCGTCGATCGGGAAGAAGCCGCAGGTCGCGCCGTACTCGGGCGCCATGTTGGCGATCGTCGCACGGTCGGCGAGCGTCATCGACGACAGGCCGGGGCCGTAGAACTCGACGAAGCGGCCGACCACGCCCTTGGCGCGCAGCATCTGGGTGATGGTCAGCACCAGGTCGGTGGCGGTGATGCCTTCCTGCAGCTTGCCGGTCAGCTTGAAGCCGACGACTTCCGGGATCAGCATCGACACGGGCTGGCCGAGCATCGCGGCTTCCGCCTCGATCCCGCCGACGCCCCAGCCGAGCACGCCCAGGCCGTTGATCATCGTGGTGTGGCTGTCGGTGCCGACCAGCGTGTCCGGGTATGCGATGGTCGCACCGCCCTTGGCGTGCTCGCCGCTCTCGGTCGACGACCAGATGGCCTGACCGATATATTCCAGGTTCACCTGGTGGCAGATGCCGGTGCCCGGCGGAACCACCGAAAAATTGTCGAGCGCCTTGGAGCCCCACTTCAGGAACTCGTAACGCTCCATGTTGCGCTGATATTCGAGGTCGACGTTATCCTCGAAAGCCTGCGGCGTGCCGAACTCGTCGACCATGACCGAGTGGTCGATGACGAGGTGGACGGGGACCTGCGGATTGATCTTGGCCGCGTCGCCGCCCAGCTTGGTGATCGCGTCGCGCATCGCGGCGAGGTCGACCACGCAAGGCACGCCGGTGAAGTCCTGCATCAGCACGCGGGCCGGGCGATACTGGATCTCGCGGTCCGAACGCTGGGTCTTCTGCCAGTCGACGATGGCCTGGATGTCCTCGCGCGTGACGGTCTTGCCGTCCTCGAAGCGCAGCAGGTTCTCCAACAGCACCTTCATCGAGAAGGGCAGGCGGCTGATGTCGCCGAGCTGCTCGGAAGCCTTGGCGAGGCTGTAATAATCATAGGTCTTGCCGTCGACGTCGAGCGTCGAGCGGGTGTTCAGGCTGTCCTGGCCTATCGCAGTCATGGGCGTCCCTTCTTGGTCGAGCCGGGCACGCCCAGGGGGACACGGCAGCATGCAGCCGCGAGCAAGGCGCGCCGGGGATAAATCCGGTGATGCGAGCGGCCTTAGCAAGGGGTGGCTCGACAGGGAAGGGCATCCAGGGTGGAAATCGAGGGCGGGATCGGCGCATTTGCGGCGTTGCAGCGGTGTCCCGTCGCAACCGTGGAAAAAGCGTGGAACAGGCATGACGAATGACGGGTTCAGACGTCATGAATGGAGTTCCGACCATGGGCGCGTTGAAGGATAGGCGATCTTCCGCTTTTGCGGCTTCGGGCCGTCACGGGGCGGCGGGGCGCGGTTCCGTGCCATGTGGTATGGATGCCATCACCCTAACAGGAGGGTGGCGATGACGCAGCACGCTCCCCGACCGCCGCGCCGTCCGGATCAGATCGTAGCGGTCGGCCTGTTGACCCAACGTGACCTTGACGTGCTGGGTTCCGGCTTTCGGCGCTCCTTTCCGGTCAGCCAGGATACGGCATTTGACGACCTGCTCCAGGCGCTGGACTCGATCGAGGCTATCCATGTGCCGAATCGGCGGGATTGATCGTCGCTGTCGATCAAGCATGATCTAACGAGGTTCCTTTCTGCCCGGATCGGACATGGAAGCGCTTGGCGACGGGGGTAAGTCCCGGCTAATGCGTCATGCATGCCTGGACGGATTCTCCGGCACGGCCGGAAAACGCAATGACTCCCGAACGCTTCGCCCTGTTGACCCGCCGCCACCGCGAATGCCTTCGTGGCGTCAAAGCGCTCAAGGGCTCCAAGGAAATCGCGACCGAACTCGGCTTGGGAAAGTCGACTGTCCACAGCTATCTGGCAGAAGCGGTCAGGCTTCTGGGTGCCCGAAATCGTCGCGAGGCGGCCATGGCATTGGCCGATCACGAGGCGTTGGACAATAACCAAGTTACTGAAGAAAAAGAAGAAGTAACCCCCAATAAAATCATACCTGATTCTACGGGGCTGGTTTCCGAACCGCCGGCCATGGCACCTCCAATGGCACCGGATGGGAGTACGGTCGGTGGGGCGGTGCAGGACGGCCATGTCCACGCATCGCCCCGCTTGTCCCTCCCGGTCCGGCGGCGAGGTCAAACCCGCAACGACATGACCGCAACCGAAAGGCTGCTCTGGGTTCCCACGATCGCCATCGCGCTCGCCATCGGCTTTGGCATGTTGGCGACCGGGCTCGACGTGATGACCCGCGTGATCGGGCGCGTCTCTCACCTCGCTGGTTGATCACGGGGCCGTGGCCTGACAGGCGCGGCGGGATGGGAGCACTGGAAATGACGTCAGAGAATGAAGCGGCGGTTCAGGTGACCCGACTGTTGTGGCAATTGGAAAACGAGCTTGATGCGGCCTTCGCGACGGCGGGCGCGCTTGCGATAGCATTGCCGCGGGCTCGGACCCAGGCGCGGTTGTCGGCCGTAGTCGGCCAGCACGCGTTTGAATCGCTGAGCCAAGCACTGATGGCGATAGGCCAAGCGCGAGGCCACACTGTTCAAAGCCACCGCGTTTTGGAAAAGGTCGGTAAGACGATCGGCTTTGACGCCGACGAATATGGCGACACGCGTCCCAAGCCACCTTCGATCACGGCTGATGTCACGCCAGTGCCACTGCGCGTAGCCGCCTGAGTCGAGATTCGGCGCGTGCCTCATCTGGTCAGACCTCTGCGGTGCACGCGCTGATGCATATTTATGTTTTTCATATCCTGCAGGGCATAGTGTGTCTTTACGCACTTGCGTGTGGGGGGCGGCCGGAAAGAGTGACCGCGATCATGTTATTCCTCGCGTCGATCGCGACCTGGCTGTTACCGTTCGATCCATCGACCAGCTTCCAGTCGGTCGAAAGCTTTGAATTGATGATAGACTTGGCCCTGATGGGCGGTTTGATTACGGTGGCGTTGCTGGCCAATAGGTTCTGGCCGCTTTGGCTGGCGGCGCTGCACGTGTTGGCGATCGGAATCCACGGGGTTCGCGGGTTCGATGCCGCGTTGATGCCTTGGATGTATGCGGCGGCAGGCGGCAAGCTAGCCTATCCGATGATCGCGTTGTTGGCGATGGGTGTGACGCGGCATCGCCAGCGGTTGGCCCGTTACGGGCAGGACCCTGACTGGATACTGCCATGGCAGGACGCCCGCTGATGTCGGACCTTCAACTGCTGCATTGGCCGGCCGAGGATCGGGCGAGCTTTGCGCATTTCACCAGCGTCATGGCGGATGTGCAGGCCCGCATCCAGGCGATCTCCGGCGATGGCGGCGGCGTGCCGGTGCCGCGTCCGCCGCGTGTGCCGACCCCGCGCGAGTGCGCCGCGATGGTCCTTCGCCACCGCCGCGACATGCGCGATTTCCTCGGGGCCGATGTCGACATGTTCGGCGACCCCGCCTGGCAGATTGCGCTGGCCGCTTTTCAGGCCGAGGCGCCGATGAGCGACGCGGCCCTGCTGGAGACGGCGGGTCTGTCGCCGACCGGCACCTTGGGCGCGCGCTGGGTTCGCCTTTTGATTCAGCGCGACTGGATAGAACGGAATGCCGACGGCGATCTGCTGGCGACCGACAAGATGGTCGCGATCCTGTCGGGCTATTTCGCCCGGACCTGATCCGATCGGTCACGGCCGGGATGCCGTGCAACTCTTGATAGCCCCGCGGGTTCAATTGCGACGGGCATAACCACAGGAGAAGACGAATGGCCGAGGATATCGGAAATGGTGGCGGCGCGGGTGCGATCGGCGGCGATATGGGCGCAGGCGCCTTTACCGACCGCATGAAGGGCGCAGGCGAGGCGATGCAGGCGTCGGGCCAGAAAATGGCCGAGGGCGGTTCGGCGGTGACGCTCAAGATGCTTGACCAAGCCGAAACCAATGCGCGCGAAGCCTTTGCCGCCATGCGCGAGGCCGCTTCGGCGCGCGACCTGTCCGAGGTGATGCGCATCCAGGGCGAGTTCATGCGCGAACAGGGCAATCGCTCCATGTCGCAGGCGCGCGAAATCGGCGAGATGATCGTGCAGTTCGGCCGCGATGCGATTGGCGCAGCGCGGGGCACGAAGCAGGACTGAAATCCGGCTATCCTCACCCTTCCGGTCCAGCGCCGGAAGGGTGAGGGGTAAGCGTTACTGCCCCGGGCTCAGCGCCACGGGACCATTCGTCGTTGCCTCTAGCAGCGAGTCGCCACCCAGTACGCGGTAGAGCGTCACCCGGTTGGTCGCGGCGGTCAGCTGCGTCGCGATCACCGTCCGCTGGGCCGAATAGAGCGACCGCTGCGCGTCCAGCGTATTCAGGAACGGCGTCACCCCGCCGCGATAGCTGGCTTCGGTCAACCGATAGGTATCGGCCGCGGCATTCAGGAAGCGACGATTGGCCCCCAGCTGGTCATCGATCGTGCCCTGCCGAGCCAGTGCGTCGGCGGTTTCCTGGAATGCGGTCTGGATCGTCTTTTCATAGGTCGCGAGCGCGGCGTCGCGCTGCGCCTTGGAATATTGGACATTGGCCACGCCAGCCCCCGCCTGGAAGATCGGATAGCTGACCGAGGGCGCGACCGAATAGTTGAAGCTGCCGCTCGAGAAGAGTGAGGACAGCGCGGTGCTGGCGAACCCGACCAGTCCGGTCAGCGAGATGCGGGGGAACAGCGCGGCGCGCGCCGCGCCGATCTGACCATTGGCGGCGCGTAGCAGATATTCGGCCTGCACGACATCCGGGCGACGCAGCAGGATCCCTGAGTCGAGCCCGGCGGGCAGCGTCGCGACGGTGGGCGAGGCTTCCTCGATCGAATGAGGCAGGAGCGCTGTGTCGATCGGCGCGCCGACCAGCAGTTGCAGCGCGTTGATATCCTGCGCCACCGCCGTCTTCTGGAGCGCGAGGTCGGCCTGTGCGGTTGCCAGCACCTGTTCCGCCTGGCGCAGGTCGGTGCGCGGCGAAATCCCGCCCTGAAGCCGGGCGCGGGTCAGCGTGACGCTGCGCTCGGCACTGGCGGCGGTCTGCTGCGCGATGGCGAGCAGGCTCTGGTTGGCGGCGTAATTGAGCCAGGCATCGGCAATGTCGCCGACCAGGGTCAGCCGGGTCGCGCGCGCCGCCGCCTCGGTCGCGAAGTAGCGGTCGAGCGCCGCGCCGGTCAGCGAGCGAACGCGGCCGAACAGGTCCAGCTCGAACGCGGTCGTGCCCAGATTGACCGACCAGGCACTGCCCGACCCGTTCGCGCCGGTGACGACCGTGCCGCCGGTCCCGCCCGTGCCGGTTCCGACACCACCGGTGCCGTTACCTGTGCCGGTGCCCGTTCCCGTGCCGCCGGTGCCCGTCCCGCCGACGGCCTGCGACCCTGCACCGCTCGATCCGCGCTCGGTATAGCTGTAACGGCCCGAGGCATCGACTTCAGGGAACAGGCTGCCGCGCTGGATGCGATATTGCGCACGGGTCGCGGCGATGTTCGCCGCCGCCACGCGCAGGTCGCGGTTGTTGGCCAGCGCCTGGGTGATCAGCTGCTGCAACCGCGCATCGCGGAAGATATCGGTATAGCGCACCGTCGGCAGCACCGCCTCCGACTGGCGGAGATAGGCGTCGCCGACCGGCCAGGAGGGCGGCACCGGCGTGGCGGGCCGCTCATATTTCGGGGCAAGCGAACAACCCGACAGCGCGGTGGCGGCGAGCAGAAGGGCAGGGAGGGGGGACAGGATACGCATCAGGCCTTCTCCGCCTCGCCTTCGGGGGCGGGGCGATGCCCCGCGCCATGTTCGCTCATCGGCTTGCCCCGCAACCGGGCCAGTCCGTTGCGGACCGAGCGGCGGACCAGCACGAAGAAAAGTGGGATGTAGAAGATCGCCAGTAGCGTCGCGGTCAGCATCCCGCCGATCACGGCGGTGCCGATCGCGATCCGGCTGTTCGCCCCCGCACCGGTCGAGATGGCGAGCGGCAGCACGCCGAAGATGAAGGCGAAGCTGGTCATCAGGATCGGGCGGAGACGGATCTTGGCGGCCTCCAGCGCGGCGTCGATGACGCGCTTGCCCTGCTTCTCAGCCTGTTCGGCGAACTCGATCATCAGGATGGCGTTCTTCGCCGCCAGCCCCATGGTCGTCAGCAGACCGATCTGGAGATACACATCGTTGGTCAGCCCGCGCAGCGTCACGAAGGCGACCGCCCCGATCAGGCCCAGCGGGATGACCAGCAGCACCGCAAACGGGATCGACCAGCTTTCATACAGCGCGGCCAGGCACAGGAAGACGACCAGGATCGACAGCCCGTACAGGATCGGCGCCTGTCCGCCAGATAGTCGCTCCTGATAGGACAGGCCCGCCCAGGCGATCGAGGTGCCGGGGATTTCGGCGGCCAGCTCGGTCATCCGCTTCATCGCATCGCCCGAGCTGTAGCCGGGGGCGGCCGATCCCTGGAATTCATAGGAAGGAATGCCGTTGAAGCGCGACAGGGTGGTCGGCGCCACGCCCCAGTTGATCGTCGAGAAGGACGAGAAGGGGGCCATCTGGCCGCTCGACCCGCGCACGAACCACTGCTTCAGGTCCTCGGGCTCGGCACGGTACGGCGCATCGCCCTGGACGAAGACGCGCTTCACGCGGCCCCGGTCGATGAAGTCGTTCACATATTGCCCGCCCCAGGCGGTCGACAGGGTCGAGTTCACCTGTTGCTGCGTCAGGCCCAGTGCCGCCAGCTTCTGCTGGTCTAGGTCGACGCGCAGCGTGGCGATATCGGGCAGCTCGGTCAGGCGGACCGAGGCGAGCATCGGGTCGGCATTGGCCTTGGCGAGCAGCTGGTCGCGGATCGCCTCGAACTTCTCCAGCGGCATGCCCGAGATGTTCTGCAGTTCCATGGTGAAGCCGTCCGACTGGCCCAGGCCGCGAATGGCCGGGGGCACCAGCGCAAAGACCTGCGCGTCGCGAAGGCCGCGGAAGGCCGCGGAGGCGCGACCGGTAATGGCGTCGGCGCTGTTCTCCTTGCCCTTGCGATCCGACCAGTCGACGAAATTGATGAAGCCCTGGCCGGTATTCTGGCCGCTGGTGCCGCCCCCGCCGCCGCCCGCGACCGAGAACAGGACCTTGACGTTCTTGCCCTCATGCTGGGCGAAATATTGCTCGACCTGGCGCTGCACCTCCATGGTGCGGCCTTGCGTTGCGCCAGCGGGCAGGCGGAACTGGACGATCGCCGATCCCTGGTCCTCGGTCGGCAGGAAGCCGGTCGGCAGGCGCAGGAAGAGCACGGCAAGCAGCGCGACGACGCCCGCATAGATCAGCAGGAACAGCCATTTGCGGTCGACCACCGTGCGAACGGCCGAGGTATATTTCTCGACCGTCCACTCGAAGCGCGAATTGAACCCGTCCTTGGCCCGCTGAAGCCCATGCGCCACGCGCGGGAATTTGCGGTCGAGCCAAGCGCCGTCCTCATGCTCTTTGGCCTTCTGCTTTAGCAGCGTGGCGGTCAGGGCCGGGGACAGGATGATCGCCACCGCGACCGACAGGATCATGGCCGAGACGATGGTGATCGAGAACTGGCGATAGATGACGCCGGTCGATCCGCCGAAGAACGCCATCGGCAGGAACACCGCCGACAGGACCAGCGCGATGGCGATCAGCGCGACGCTGATCTCTTTCATCGACTCGATCGTCGCCTCGCGCGGCGTCATGTCGGGATTTTCCTCGAGCAGGCGCTCGACATTCTCCACGACCACGATCGCGTCGTCGACCAGAAGGCCGATCGCCAGCACCAGGCCGAACAGCGTCAAGGTGTTGATCGAGAAACCCGCCAGATAGAAGATGGCGAAGGTGCCCAGCAGCACGACCGGCACCGCGATCGTTGGGATCAGCGTCGCGCGCCAGCTTTGCAGGAAGACGAACATGACGATGACGACGAGGATGATCGCCTCGATCAGCGTCTTGACCACTTCGTCGATCGACAGCTTGATGAAAGCCGTCGTGTCGTTGGCATAGGCGACCTTCAGGCCCGGCGGGAAGGTCTTGGCGACGCGGTTGACCTCGGCCTTGACCAGCTCAGCGGTCTTCAGCGCGTCGGCACCCGGTGCCATCAGCACGGCGATACCGGCACCGGGATGCTGGTTGATCCGGCTGACCGCGGCATAGCTTTCCGCGCCCAGCTCGATGCGCGCCACGTCGGACAGCTTGACCGTCGCGCCGTTGTTCAGCGTCTTGACGATGATCTCGCGGAACTGTTCGGGCGTCTGGAGCCGCGACATGGAGGTCACGGTCGCGTTCAGCATCTGGGTGGTGGGCGAGGGCGTGCCGCCGACCTCACCGGCCGCGACTTCGGTATTCTGGTTCTGGATCGCGGTGACGACGTCGGACGGCATCAACTGATAGGAAGACAGCCGCTCCGGGTTCAGCCAGATGCGCATCGCATATTGCGAGCCGAAGACGTTGGTATCGCCGACGCCCTGGATACGGCCCAGCGGGTCTTGCAGATTGGAGACGAGATAGTCGGCGACGTCCTGGTTCGTCATCCGGTTCGTCTCGTCATAGACGCCCGCGATCAACAGGAAGTCGGGGTTCGACTTGCGGACGACCAGACCCTGTTGCTGTACCTGCTGCGGCAGGCGCGCGACCGACTGCTGAACCTGGTTCTGGACCTGGACCTGCGCGATGTCGGGATCGGTGCCCTTGGCGAAGGTCGCGGTGATGGTCACCGAGCCGCGGCTGGACGAGGACGACTGGAAATACAGGAGGCCGTCGATGCCGGTCAGCTGCTGCTCGATGACCTGGGTCACCGAATTTTGCAACGTCTGTGCGGAGGCACCGGGGAAGGTGGCGCGGATCGAGACCTGGGGCGGGGCCACGTCGGGATATTGCGCGATGGGCAGGCCCATGATCGCGCCGATGCCCGCCAGCATGACGATGATGGCAAGGACCCAGGCGAAGATGGGGCGATCGATAAAGACGCGGCTCATCATGGTCCGGTCAGCCCGCCTTGCCCTTGGCGGCCTGCATCTTCTTCAACTGCTCGGGCGAGGGGGGCTGAACCTTTTGCGGGCTGTTGGCGGGCACGGCCCGGACGCTCTGGCCGGGGCGAAGGTTCGCCAGGCCCTGCGTCACCACCTTGTCGCCCGCCTTCAGGCCATCGGTCACGACCCAATAGGCGCCTTGCGTCCGCTCGGCCTTGACCTTCCGTTCCTGCACCTTGTCGTCGGCGCCGACGACGAACAACGTCGCATTGCCCTTTGGATCGCGCGAAATCGCCTGTTGCGGGACCAGATAGGCGCTGGTGTCGATCGCCTGCGCGAACTGGGCGCGCACGAACATGCCGGGCAGCAGCAGCCCCTGGGGGTTGGGGAAACGGGCGCGCAGCGTGACGGTGCCGGTCTGCGGATCGACGACCGCCTCGGCAAATTCGACCTTGCCGGTCTGGCCGTAATCGGTGCCGTCCTCCAGTCGCAGCTTCACATTCGCGCTGGCGGGGATCAGGCCGTCACGCGCACCCAGGCTGCGACGCAGCGAGAGCAGGTCGCTGGCCGATTGCTGGATATCGACGAAGATCGGGTCGAGCCGCTGGATCTGCGCCAGCGGATCGGCCTGGTTCGCGCTCACCAGCGCGCCGACGGTAAAGAGCGAGCGGCCGATGCGCCCGGTAATCGGCGCGGGGACGGTGGTGAATTGCAGGTTGACGCGTGCGGTTTCCAGCGCGGCGCGGGTTTGTGCGACCTGGGCGGCGGCCTGCCGGGCGCTGGCCTGCGCGTTGGTATAGTCCTGCTTCGAGATAGCCTCGATCTGCGCCAGCGGACGATAGCGATCGGCGAGCGTCTTCGTCGCCTCGGCATTGGCCTGCGCGCTTTGCAGGTTGGCGGCGGCCTGGTTGGCGGCGGCGCGATAGAGGCGGGGATCGATTTCGTAGAGCGGCTGGCCACGCTTGACGAGCGTGCCCTCGGTGAACAGGCGGCGGCGGATGACACCGGTCACCTGCGGGCGGACGTCGGAGCTTTCAAAGGCGCTGGTACGCGCCGCCAGTTCGGTCACGATCGGCGCGTTGGTCGGCTGCACGGTCACGAAGCCGACGGTCGGGGTCTGCTGGGCACCCGCACGGCCCTTGGACGCGCCGCCCTTCTCACTGCCACCACATGCCGACAGGCTCACCAGCGCAAGCGCCATGGCCGTACCGGCGAGCACCCGGTGCCCGCGAAAGCCTGCAAAGTTCAATTCGTTCACCTGCCTGAGATTCGCCGCGGTTACGGCCCGCGCCTAAATGCGCGAACCGGCGAAACGTTGCTGACACGTGTCAAATTGCACGAGGGCGGTTCCGAAAGGCAAGCGATGATGGCCTAAATCGCCCGCCTTAATTGTCGCAACTTGTCGCGCGGCTACAAAAGCGAAGGGCGCGGGAGCCTTTGGGTTTCTGGCGCATTTTCAAAGGGCATGACCGACCGCGACGCCGATAAACGCCTGGCCGCTGCCGCAGCGGTTGATGAGGTGTGCGACAATATGCTCGTCGGCCTAGGCACGGGTTCGACCGCAGCCCATGCCATTGCCGCCCTTTCCGAGCGACGTCTGGCTATCGAAACCGTCGCGACATCCGAGGCAAGCGCTGCGCTGGCGACCCGCCTGGGGTTGAAGGTGCGGCCATTCGACTCGGTGGCGCGGGTCGACCTTGCGATCGACGGCGCGGATGCGATCGACGCACGGCTGCGCGCCGTGAAGGGCGCAGGCGGCGCGATGGTGCGGGAAAAGGTCGTGGCCGCTGCGGCCGACCGGATGATCGTGATCGCCGACGGTTCCAAGCGCGCGACCCGACTAGGCGCGACGCCGCTGCCGGTCGAGATACTGCCTTTCGCGCGCGGCTATGCGTCGCTGCGGCTTGCGCAGATGTTCGTACACTGTGTCGAACGGCCCGATTATGTGACCGACAACGGCAATATCGTGATCGATGGTCATGGCTGGGACGATGCCGCCCCGCATAGCTTGGCGAATGCCCTGATGGCCATCCCCGGCGTCGTCGGGCACGGCCTGTTCCTCAGTGAAATCGACGCCGCCTATATTGCCGAGGACGGGATCGTTACCCGGCTGGAACGGGGGCGGAACCCGCGCTAAGGCGGCCCATGCATGGCAACCCTGACCGTTCGCGGCAGCGCTCGGTCGCAGAATGTAAGGATAAGGCCAGTTTCATGACCGATGCCACCATCAACGCCGACTCGCATCTCCACGAAGACGGGTCGATCGAGCGCCTGACCATCGACACCATCCGTACCCTGTCGATGGACGCGGTGCAGCAGGCCAATTCGGGCCATCCCGGCACCCCCATGGCGCTGGCCCCGGTCGGTCATACCGTCTGGTCGAAATTCCTGCGTTACGATCCGGCCCATGCCGATTGGCCCAATCGCGACCGCTTCGTGCTGTCGGTCGGCCACGCCTCGATGCTGCTCTATTCGCTGATCCATCTGGCGGGCATCGAAGAGATTGATGCGGAAGGTAAAAAGTCGGGCAAGCCTGCGCTCAGCCTCGAAGACCTGAAGGGCTTCCGCCAACTGAATTCGAAGACCCCCGGCCACCCGGAATATCGCCATACGACGGGCGTCGAGACGACGACCGGTCCGCTGGGCGCGGGTTGCGGCAACTCGGTCGGCATGGCGATCGCCGAGCGCTGGCTGGCCGCGCACTTCAACCGCGAGGGTTTCCCGATCTTCGACCATGACGTCTATGTCGTGTGCGGCGACGGCGACATGATGGAAGGCGTCGCGTCGGAAGCCGCCTCGACCGCCGGGCATCTCAAGCTGTCGAACCTGTGCTGGATCTACGACTCGAACCAGATTTCGATCGAGGGTGGCACCGACATCGCGTTCGACGAAGACGTCGCCAAGCGGTTCGAGGCCTATGGCTGGAACGTTCTGCACGTCGACGATGCTAACGACGTCGCCGCGCTGACCGCCGCGCTCGACACTTTCAAGGCGACCACCGACAAGCCGACCTTCATCGTCGTGAAGTCGGTCATCGGCTATGGCAGCCCCAAAGCGGGCAGCGAGAAGGCGCATGGCGAGCCGCTGGGCGAGGACGCGATCCGCGCCACGAAGAAGGCCTATGGCTGGCCCGAGGACGCCAAGTTCCTGGTGCCCGATGGCGTGTGCGACGCATTCCGCAACGCGATCGAGAGCCGCGGAAAGCCGCTGCGCGACGAATGGGTCGCGATGACCGACCGCTACCGCACCGAATATCCCGAGCTCGCCGCCGAGCTGGACGCGATGCTCGCCGATAAGCTGCCAGAGGGCTGGGACGCCGACATTCCGGTGTTCGAGGCGGATGCCAAGGGCGTCGCCAGCCGCGACTCGGGCGGCAAGGTGCAGAATGCCATCGCCGCCAAGGTGCCATGGCTGATCGGCGGCTCGGCCGACCTCGCGCCCTCGACCAAGACGCTGATCAAGGACGGCGGCTCGTTCCAGGCGGGCAGCTATGAAGGCCGCAACATGCACTTCGGCGTGCGTGAGCATTCGATGGGCGCGATCGTCGACGGCATGGCGCTGTCGCACCTGCGTTCCTACGGCGCGACCTTCCTGGTCTTCTCGGATTACATGCGCGCGCCGATCCGCCTCGCCGCGATCATGGAGCTGGGCGCGACCTTCGTCTTCACGCACGACTCGATCGGCGTCGGCGAAGACGGCCCGACCCACCAGCCGATCGAGCATCTGGCGACGCTGCGTGCGATCCCCGGCCTCGACACCATCCGCCCCGGCGATGCGAACGAAGTGGCCGAGGCATGGCGCTGCGCCGTCGAGTCGGCGAGCCACCCGACCGCGCTGATCTTCTCGCGTCAGGCGCTGCCGACGCTGGATCGGAGCAAGTACGCACCGGCCTCGGGCGTGAAGAAAGGCGGCTACGTCCTTGCGGATTGCGACGGCACACCCGACATCATCCTCATCGCAACGGGGTCGGAACTGTCGCTCGTCGTGGATGCCTATGAGACGCTGAAGGCGGATGGCATCAAGGCGCGCGTCGTTTCGCTGCCCAGCTGGTATCGCTTCGAGCTGCAGGACGCAGGCTACAAGGACAGCGTGCTGCCGAAGACCGTGACCAAGCGTCTGGCGGTCGAGCAGGCCGGGTCGATCGGCTGGGACCGCTATGTCGGCTTCGACGGTCGCACGATCACCATGTCGACCTTCGGGGCCTCGGCTCCGCTCGCCAAGTTGCAGGACAAGTATGGCTTCACCCACGACAATGTCGTGAAGGTGGCCCGCGAAATGCTGGAGACCAAGTGATGAGCAAGCTGTCGGAACTGGGCGCCAAGGGCTGCGCCCCCTGGCTCGATTTCGTCGATCGCAAGTTCCTGGAGGCGAAGGGGCTGGAAAAGCTCGTCGCCGAGGACGGGCTGACCGGCGTCACCTCCAACCCGTCGATCTTTGAAAAGGCGATGGGGCATGGCGACGCCTATGACGCCACGCTCGCCGCCTTCGACAAGGAAAACCCCTGCGCGGCGACCATCGACCGTTACGAGCATCTGGCAATCCAGGACATCAAGGCGGCGGCGGAAACGCTGAAGCTGGTCTATGACAAGCTCGACGCCAAGGACGGCTATGTCAGTCTGGAGGTGTCGCCCTACATCGCCGACGACACCGACGCGACCATCGCCGAGGCCGAAAAGCTGTGGCACGCGGTCGACCGCCCGAACCTGATGATCAAGATTCCGGGCACCGATGCGGGCGCTCCGGCCATCTCGGCAACCATCGCCAAGGGGATCAACGTCAACGTCACGCTGCTCTTCTCGGTCGACGCGTACATCAAGGTGGCCGAAGCCTATGCGGCGGGTCTGGAAGAGCGGGTGAAGGCCGGGCAGCCGATCGACCGGATCGCCAGCGTCGCCAGCTTCTTCATCAGCCGCATCGACTCGGCGATCGACAAGAAGATCGACGAGCGTATCGCGGCCGGTGACGCGGAGACGGATGCGCTGAAGGCCGTGCGCGGCAAGGTCGCCATCGCCAACGCCAAGATGGCGTATCAATGGTATCTGGACTTCCTGAAGTCCGACCGCTGGCAGGCGCTGGCCGCCAAGGGTGCGCAGCCGCAGCGTCTGCTCTGGGCGTCGACGGGGACCAAGGACCCGTCCTTCCCCGACACGCTCTATGTCGACACGCTGATCGGGCCGGACACGGTCAACACCATGCCGCCCAAGACCATGGACGCCTTCCGCGACCATGGCACGGTGGCCGAGACGCTGACCGCCGATATCGACGACGCCAAGCACGTCCTGGCCGAGGCCGAACGGCTGGGTTTGGACCTGAACGGCGTCACCGATACGCTGGTGGCCGAGGGGGTCGCCTCCTTCGTCAAGGCATTCGACGATCTGCTCGGCGCGATCGGGCAGAAGCAGCCCGCCAAGGCCTGATCTGACAGGCCCCCTCCCCGAAGCGGGGAGGGGGCCTTTCTCTTTTACCTGACCAAAAACAAATGGAGTTCCGCATGAAGATCGGTCTGGTCGGCCTTGGCCGCATGGGTGGCAATATCGCACGCCGCCTGATGCAGGCTGGGCATCAGGTGGTGGCCTGGGATCGCAGCGACGAGGCGGTGCAGACGCTCGCCAAGGACGGCGCGGAGGCTGCCACGGGCTTGTCGGACATGGCCACCAAACTCGCCGATAAGGCGATCTGGTGGGTCATGCTGCCCGCCGGTGGCCCGACCGAGGACACGATCGCGGAAATCGCCAAGCTCGCCAAGGACGGCGACGTCATCATCGACGGCGGTAACAGCTTCTACAAGGACGACATTCGTCGCGCCAAGATGCTGGCCGAGCAGGGCATCCATTATGTCGATGTCGGCACGTCGGGCGGTGTCTGGGGTCTGGAGCGCGGCTATTGCATGATGATCGGCGGCGACAAGGAAACCGTCGACCATCTCGATCCGATCTTCGACGCGCTGGCACCGGGCCTGGGGACCATCGTCCGCACACCGGGTCGCGTCGCCGACAAGGTCGATGAGCGGGCCGAGAAGGGCTATATCCATGCCGGACCGGCGGGTGCGGGTCACTTCGTGAAGATGATCCACAACGGCATCGAATATGGTCTGATGCAGGCCTATGCCGAGGGCTTCGACATCCTGAAGTCGAAGAACAGCGACAAGCTACCCGAGGACGAACGCTTCGACCTGAACCTGACCGACATCGCCGAGGTGTGGCGTCGCGGCAGCGTGATCTCCTCCTGGCTGCTCGACCTGACCGCGATCGCGCTGGCCAAGGACGAGATGCTCGAACAGTTCTCGGGCCATGTCGCTGATTCCGGCGAGGGTCAGTGGACGATCGACGCCGCGATGGAGGAGAAGGTCCCGGCCAACGTCCTGACTGCCTCGCTCTTCGCGCGCTATCGCAGCCGGGTCGAGCATACCTATGGCGACAAGGTGCTGTCGGCGATGCGCTTCGGCTTTGGCGGCCACACCGAAATCCCACAATGAGCAAGCCCATCCGGCTTGTCGTGTCGGACGTCGACGGCACGCTCGTCGACCCCGACAAGAAGCTGCGCGCCGCCACCATCGCCGCCGTCCAGCGGCTGGAGGCGGCGGGCGTCGGCTTCACCATCATCAGCGCCCGGCCGCGCTCGGGGCTGGGCTGGCTGGCGGACGAGCTGTCCATCGACGCGCCGATCGGGGCGTTCAATGGCGGGACCGTGTTCCGCCGCGACGGCTCGGTCGATGCGCAGTTCCGGGTGCCGGTCGATGTCGTCAACGACGTGCTGGCAATGGCGGCGGACAATCCGGTTGCGGTCTGGGTCTTCGCCGACGAGCGCTGGTACGCCAGCAGCGGTGAGGGCACCCATGTCGATCACGAGCGCAAGGCGTCCGCACAGGAGCCGGTGGTAACGCAGGACTTCGCGGCGCTGGTCGAGAAGGTCGACAAGATCACCTTGGTCAGCGACGATGCCGATCTGCTGCGCGGCCTGCACGACAAGGCGAATGCGGCGCATGGCGAAGCGGCGACCATCGCCCAGTCGCAGACCTATTATCTCGATGTGACCGCTTTGAAGGCCAACAAGGGGGACGGTGTGGCGACCCTGGCCGAGGCGTTCGGCGTCTCGCTGGAGGAAGTGGCGGTGCTGGGCGACCAGGCCAACGACCTTCCCATGCTGACACGCGCCGGGCTGCCGATCGTGATGGCGAATGCGCCGCAAGCCGTTAGGGAACAGATTTCGGTACACACCCGTTCCAACGCGGACGATGGCGTGGCCTATGCCATCGATACCTTTATCCTGCCCAGAATCGGAGTGCCTTCATGAAGCAACTGGTTGCGTTCGACCTCGACGGTACGCTGGCCGAAAGCAAGCAGCCCCTGGGCGAGCCGATGGGGGGGGCGCTGGCCGACCTGCTCGACGTCGCGCATGTTGCAGTGATCTCAGGTGGTGACTGGCCGCAATTCGACAAGCAGGTTGCCAGCCGCCTTCCTGCGCGTGCCGACCGCACCAAGCTGTGGCTGATGCCGACCACCGGCACCAAGCTCTACACCTATCAGGATGGCAGCTGGACCCCGGTCTATGCCGAGCTGTTCGACGACGCGACCAAGGCGAAGATCCTGGAGGCGTTCGACGCCTCGCTGGAGGCCACAGGCTTCGTGCCCGAACAGACCTGGGGCGAGCGGATCGAGGATCGCGGTAGCCAGATCACCTTCTCCGCGCTCGGCCAGCAGGCACCGATCGACGCCAAGGAACATTGGGACCCCCAGTTCGAGAAGCGCAAGGTCATCCAGGCCGATCTCAAGCAGCGCTTGCCGGGCCTGTCGATCAACATGGGTGGCGCGACCTCGATCGACATTACCCGCGAGGGCGTCGACAAGGCGTACGGCCTGAAGAAGCTGCGCGACGCCAGCGGCATCCCGCTCGACGCGATGATGTTCATTGGCGACGCGATCTTCCCGGGCGGCAACGACTATCCCGCCAAGGAGCTGGGCCTCGATACGGTGCGCGTACGCGATCCGGAAGAGACGCTGGCGGTCATCGCCGGGATCGTCGCCTGCCTGAAGTGAGCGATAGCGCATCCGCCGTCTTGCGGGCGCGCACGGGCCCGGCGCATGAGGCGGTGGATGCCACTTACGGCGGATATCGGCTGGACGATCGGGAAAGCTATACGGCGTTCCTGATCGCCCATGCCCGTGCGCTGCCCGCCGTCGAGGCGCGGTTGCGCGAGCGAGCGATCGGCTTTCCCTGGCGCTCGCGGCACGAGGCGCTGGCGGCTGATCTGGCCGCGCTTGGGCGCGAGATGCCCGAGCCCTTGCCCTTCGACCTCGAAGACGACCACGCTGCCCGCTGGGGCGCGCTCTATGTTACCGAAGGATCGCGGCTGGGCGGGACGATGCTCGCTCGGCAGGTCGGCGAGAAGCTTCCTCGCGCTTACCTGCAGTCCGCCTTCGGGCCGGGCGAGTGGCGCGACTTTCGGGGAGCATTGGATAAGGCCGCCGATGGGGAGGCATGGATTGATCGCGCGGTAACGGCGGCGGAGCGGGTCTTCGCCCTTTACGGTCGCGCCGCTTAGTCCCAGCCGTTTTCTAAGAGGTGGGCCTCAATCGGCGATCGGCGCGATCACGATGGCCCGCAATCCGGGCTGGTTATCGTCATATTCGATCGAACCCGACAGCCGCTGCATCATCGCCGCCATCATCCGGCTGCCAAAGCCGCGCCCGTGGCCGGGCTCTTCATCGCCCCTACCGCGCCCCTGATCCGCGACGACCAGACGCAGGCGGTTGCCATATTGCTCCAGCGTGATCGTCACCGGACCTGGTGCGCCGTCATAGGCGTATTTGGTGGCGTTGATGATCAACTCGGTCGTCACCAGCCCCAGGTTGATCGCCCGGTCGGTCGGCATCAGCACGGGCGCGAGGTCCAGGCGCATCAGCGTCGCCCAGTCGTGTCCCATCGACTGCTTCATGTCGCCGACCAGCTCTTCCAGATAGCGGGCTAAGTCGACCGTCTGGATCTGGTCGTCGCGGTAGAGGCGGCGATGGACCAGGGCCACCGCCGACAATCGTGCCTGCGCCTCGGTCAGCTGTTCACGGACACGCGGATCGTCCGCCGCCTTGGCCTGGAGAGACAGGAAGGACGATACGAGCTGGAGGCTGTTCTGGACCCGGTGGTCCACCTCCTTCATCAACACGTCCTTTTGCAGCAGCAGCGCCTCCTTGTCGTCGAGCGTGCGTTGCAGCGCGGTGTTCAGCCCGCGCAAACGGTGGTTCTGCGCCGCGTCATGCAAGGCGCGGCGCAGGCGGTGGGCGGCTTCCACCTCTTCCATCGTCCAGCGGCGGGCGCGTCCGCGCACCGTCTCACGCCAGCTCTCGAACGAGGTGCGCGGATTGAGCGTGGCCTCGGGCGTTAGCGCGACCGACTTGTGCGGATTGCCCGCCCATTCGACCTCTTCGACCTGCTCCGCGCGGAACCAGAGAAGGGTGACGCCGCCGTCGACCAGTGGCAGCGCCAGCACGCCCGCCGCCGTCGAGACGATCGCCGCCGCGTCGGGCATGACGGAGGGCAGTTCATGCGTGACGAACAATTCGCCGCCACCCCGGATCGCCGCCCAGCCGGCGATATCCAGAATGGCCAGATCGGGTGGGCAGGTGCCATGCGCCTGCACCCGGCCCTGGTCGACGATGGCAAAGCCTGTCGCGCCCAGCATCGCCATCATCTCGGGCATCAGGCGGCGGATGGCGGGGGCCAGATCGCCCAGGCCGATGATGCGTGGCAGCAGGCTGTCCTCGGCGGCGCGCAGGCGAAGCCGTTCGCGGTAGAGTTCGGCTTCTTCGCGGGCGCGGATCTGCCGCGCCAGCGCCCCCGCCAGCGCGGCGGCGGCGGCGCGCAGGTCGGGCGACAGGCGGCGCGGGCTGTAATGGTGGCAGGCGATCATGCCCCACAACACGCCGTCCTTGACGATCGAGATGGAGGCCGAGGCCGCGACCCCCATATTCTTCAAATAGCGGACATGGATCGGCGACACGCTGCGCAGCGCGACGTCGCTCAGGTCGAGCGTCTCGAACCCCTCTGGCCGGATCGGCGCGGGGACGTAATCGACATCCGGAATGCAGCGCGTCCGGTTGCGGACATAAAGAGCACGCGCCTGTTTCGGAATGTCCGAGGCCGGGAAATGATGATGGAGGAAGGACGGCAGGCCAGCGCCGCGCGCCTCGGCCACCACGCGCCCGGCATCCTCGTCCAGAAAGCGATAGAGCATCACCCGGTCGAACCCGGTGAGCATCTGAAAGGTGGTGGCCGCGCGCTCGAACAGCATCGGCAGGTCGCCGGTCCGCTCGAAACTGGTGACCGCCGCGTCGAGCCAAGCCATGGGACTGCCTATGCCCCAGGGGGCATCGACGATCCCGGCCTCCAGCTCTACCAGTACCCGCTCGCCCCCGATCCGGTGCGCGGTGACGGCGAAGCGCTCGGCGATGCCGTCCACCGGCACGCCCGCAACGACCGTGCCCGGCCCGATCGGCATATGGGCGACCATGCGCGCCACATCCTCGCCCAGCAGCGTGGCGAGTGGCTGGCCCAGCCATTCCAGGGCCAGCCGCTCCTCGATCGCGCCCGCGCCCGCCACGACGTCGCCCGTGGCCGCATCGACAACGAGCAACAGGCCATGGGGCTGGATCGCCCCGGGGATATGAATCGGCTCCCGATCGCAGGCAGTGATGTCCATGTTGGGATCGGTAGCGAGGGGGCGCGTGGCCATCGGGCGAAAAATTCCTCTCTTCCCGCCACATGCCGGGTTTCCTGCCCTGTTGCAAATTCGCGAATGAGGCAATCGATCCGATACGGAACCAAGCTCTGGCCCAAAATGGGAAGAAGGGGCAACATTGGAACGAAGATTGCGCGTTTGGGTAATTTCCGTTTAAAGTGCGGCAACGGACTCAAAGAGCCGCCTGGAGAGGACATGATCGACGATTTCGACTTCGCGCTGGGCGACAGTGCGGACATGATCCGCGAAGCGACCCGCCGTTTCGCGACCGACCGGATCGCGCCGCTGGCCGCGCGAATGGACGCGGAAGACTGGTTCCCCCGCGACATATGGCCCGACATGGGCGCGCTGGGCCTGCATGGCATCACCGTTGCCGAAGCCGATGGCGGCCTGGGCCTGGGTTATCTGGAGCATGTCGTCGCGATCGAGGAAGTGTCGCGGGCTTCGGCTTCGCTGGGCCTCTCTTACGGCGCGCATTCCAACCTGTGCGTCAACCAGATCAGCCGCTGGGGCAATGCGGAGCAGAAGGCGAAATATCTGCCCGGCCTGATCTCCGGCGAGCATGTCGGCAGCCTGGCCATGTCGGAAGTGTCGGCGGGCTCGGATGTCGTGTCGATGAAGCTGCGCGCGGTGAAGGCGGACGGCGGCTGGGTGCTGAACGGCACGAAGTTCTGGATCACCAACGCCCCCTATGCCGAGACGCTCGTCGTCTATGCCAAGACGGGTGAGGGGAGCCGGGGCATCACCGCCTTCCTGATCGAAAAGGACATGGCGGGCTTCGCCATCGGCCAGAAGATCGACAAGATGGGCATGCGCGGCAGCCCGACCGCCGAGCTGGTTTTCAACGACTGTTTTGTCGGCGACGCGCAGGTGATGGGGCCGGTGAATGGCGGCGTCGGCGTGCTGATGAGTGGGCTCGACTATGAGCGGGCGGTGCTGGCGGGCATCCAGCTCGGCATCATGCAGGCGTGCCTCGATGTGGTGGTGCCTTACGTCCGCGAGCGGCGTCAATTTGGCCGCGCGATCGGCGAGTTCCAGCTGATCCAGGCCAAGATCGCCGACATGTATGTCGCGCTGAATTCCGCCCGCGCCTATGTCTATGCGGTGGCGCGGAGTTGCGATGCGGGGCGGACGACGCGGTTCGATGCGGCGGGCGCGATCCTGCTGGCCAGCGATAACGCGGTGAAGGTCTCGCTCGAGGCGATCCAGGCGCTAGGCGGGGCGGGCTATACCAAGGACTGGCCGGTCGAACGCTTCGCGCGCGATGCCAAGCTGCTCGACATCGGGGCGGGGACCAACGAAATTCGCCGGATGCTGATCGGTCGCGAGCTGATCGGCAAGCTCGAAAAGGTGGCGCAATGAGCCTTGGGGTGAAGTGATGGGTGCCGTTCTTCCCACGCGGATCGCGCGCGATGACGCGACGTTCCGCACCAACGCCGATCACAACCGGGCCTTGGCCGAGCGGCTGCGCGCCGATGTCGCCAAGGCCGGGCTCGGCGGTAGTGACGCCTCGCGCGAGCGCCATGTATCGCGCGGCAAGCTGCTTCCTCGCGACCGGGTGGAGCAGTTGCTCGATGCCGGTTCGCCCTTCCTCGAAATCGGCCAACTCGCCGCGAACGGCCTGTATGACGATGCGGTCCCCGGTGCTGGGGTGATCGCCGGGATCGGCCGGGTGCATGGCCGCCAGGTGATGATCCTCGCCAATGACGCGACGGTGAAGGGCGGCACCTATTTCCCGCTGACCGTGAAGAAGCATCTCCGTGCGCAGGAGATTGCGCTCGAGAACCGGTTGCCCTGCATCTATCTGGTCGATAGCGGCGGCGCCAACCTGCCGCATCAGGCCGAAGTCTTTCCCGACCGCGATCATTTCGGCCGTATCTTTTTCAACCAGGCGCAGATGTCGGCGGCGGGCATTCCGCAGATCGCCTGCGTCATGGGCAGTTGCACGGCGGGCGGCGCGTACGTTCCCGCCATGTCCGACGAAACGGTGATCGTGCGCGGGCAGGGTACGATCTTCCTGGCGGGACCGCCGCTCGTGAAGGCGGCGACGGGCGAGGTCATCTCGGCCGAGGAACTCGGTGGCGCGGACACCCATGGCCGCAAGTCTGGCGTCGTCGATCATGTCGCCGAGAATGACGATCATGCGCTGTCGATCGTCCGCGATATCGTCGAGACCCTGCCGCCGCAGACAATGCCCGACGTCGACCTCGCCGAGGCGGACGAACCGCTCTATCCGGCCGAGGAACTCTACGGCCTGATCCCGCAGGACGTGCGCGCGCCCTATGACGTGCATGAGGTCATCGCCCGGCTGGTCGACGGATCGCGTTTCCACGAGTTCAAGGCGCTGTACGGTTCGTCGCTGGTCTGCGGCTTCGCGCATATCCATGGCAAGCCGGTCGCGGTCCTTGCCAATAATGGCGTGCTGTTCTCGGAAAGCGCGCAGAAGGGTGCGCATTTCATCGAACTGGCCTGTCAACGGCGTATCCCCTTGCTGTTCCTCCAGAATATCTCCGGCTTCATGGTCGGCGGTCGTTATGAGGCCGAGGGGATCGCCAAGCACGGCGCCAAGCTGGTGACGGCGGTGGCGACGGCCCAGGTGCCCAAGATCACGGTGCTGATCGGCGGCAGCTTCGGGGCGGGCAATTACGGCATGTGCGGGCGGGCCTATAGTCCTCGCTTCCTGTTCACCTGGCCCAATGCGCGGATCAGCGTGATGGGTGGCGAGCAGGCGGCGAGCGTGCTGGCGACCGTCCACCGCGACGCAGACAGCTGGACGCCGGACGAGGCGGAGGCGTTCAAGGCGCCCATCCGCCAGCGCTACGAGGACGAGGGCAATCCCTGGTACGCGACCGCGCGACTGTGGGACGACGGCATCGTTGATCCGGCGCAGACGCGGGATGTACTCGGGTTGGCGCTGGATGCCTGTCTGAACGCCCCGATCGCGGAGGCACCCCGGTTTGGGGTGTTCCGCATGTAATGGCGATGGACCTGACCATCGACGGTGAAACCGTGACCGACGAGGCCGATTTCCATGCCCGTATCCGCAAAGCCTCTGGCGTCGAATGGTATGGCGGCAGCCTGGATGCCCTATTCGACCTGCTGATCGCGGTCGTCGAGCCGCCGATTGCGCTGACCCTCACCAACGCCGCCGCTGCGCGCAAGGTGATCGGCGAGCGGTTCGACCGCATCCTGACCGTGATATTTGACGCCATCGCCGAACGCCCGGGTGCCATCACGTTGAAGCTGGAATCCTGATGATGAAGAGTCTCCTCATCGCCAATCGCGGCGAGATCGCCTGCCGCATCATCCGCACCGCGCGCGAGATGGGCCTGCGCACCATCGCCGTCTATTCGGAGGCGGACGCCAACGCCCTGCATGTTCGCATGGCGGACGAGGCGATCCTGATCGGCCCGGCTCCGGCGCGCGAAAGCTATCTGGACCCCTCCCGCATCCTCGCCGCCGCGCATGAGAGTGGGGCCGAGGCGATCCATCCCGGCTATGGCTTCCTGTCCGAAAATGCAGAATTCGCCGAGGCCGTGATCGCCGCCGGGCTGGTCTGGGTGGGCCCCAATCCCGACAGCATCCGCGCCATGGGGCTGAAGGACGCGGCCAAGGCCCGCATGATCGCCGCCGGTGTGCCGGTCACGCCCGGCTATCTGGGCGAGGACCAGTCGCCTGACCGCCTCGCCGCCGAGGCGGATTCGGTCGGCTATCCCGTGCTGATCAAGGCGGTCGCAGGCGGCGGCGGCAAGGGGATGCGCCGCGTCGACGACCCCGCCGCTTTCGCCGAGGCGCTGGCCTCCTGCCGTCGCGAGTCGGCGGCTTCGTTCGGCGACGACCGGGTGCTGATCGAGAAATACATCCTCTCGCCGCGTCATATCGAGGTACAGGTCTTCGGCGACCGCCACGGGCAGGTGGTGCACCTGTTCGAGCGCGACTGTTCGCTGCAGCGCCGCCACCAGAAGGTGATCGAGGAAGCCCCCGCGCCGGGCATGAACGACGCGACCCGCGAGGCAGTGTGCGGTGCCGCCGTCCGCGCCGCGCAGGCGGTGGACTATGTCGGAGCGGGCACGATCGAGTTCATCGCCGATGCCTCCGAAGGGCTTCGCGCCGACCGCGTCTGGTTCATGGAGATGAACACCCGGCTTCAGGTCGAGCATCCCGTCACCGAGGCGATCACCGGCGTCGATCTGGTCGAGTGGCAGCTGCGCGTCGCGGCGGGCGAGCCCTTGCCGATGGCGCAGGCCGATCTGTCCATCCACGGCCATGCGATCGAGGCACGCCTCTACGCCGAGGACCCGGCCAAGGGTTTCCTGCCCGCGATCGGCACGCTGGAGGTGTTCGACCTCGGCGACGACCCTGCGATCCGCATCGACACCGGGGTCGAGGAAGGCGCGGAGATCACTTCCTGGTACGACCCGATGATCGCCAAGGTCATCGCCCATGGCGACACCCGCGACGAAGCGCGCGAGGCGCTGGCCGATGCGCTGGACGAAGCGGTGATCTGGCCGGTGCGCACCAATGCCGGGTTCCTGGTCCAGGCGCTCGACCATCCCGACTTCGCGAGCGGCCAGGTCGATACCGGCCTGATCGCGCGCGAAGGCGAGGCGCTGATGCCGCCGACCGAGCCGTCGGAAGAGGCGCTGGCCGAAGCCGCCGCCGCGCTGATTGGGCAGGACGAATTGTCGGGCTTCCGCCTCAACGCCGCGCCCCGGCGGAGCGCGCGCTTCCTTCTCGACGGACGGCCGATCACCGTCGATTTCAGCGAGGCGAGCGATGTGCCCCCGGCGCCAACCGACGAGGTGCTGATTTCCGAAGGGGGGCAGAGCTGGTCCTTCACCCGCTGGCGCGCCGATGGTCTGGCGGCGGGCGGGGCGGGGGACGGCGGCATCCTGTCGCCGATGCCTGGCCGGATCATCGCGGTCGCCGTGACCGAGGGGCAGGCGGTGAGCGCAGGCCAGCCGCTCGTCACGCTGGAGGCGATGAAGATGGAGCATGTTCTGATCGCGCCCTTTGACGGCGTGGTCACCGACCTGAAGGCCGAGACCGGCGGGCAGGTGGCGGAAGGGATCGCGCTGGTCCGTATCGTTGCGGAGGACGCGGCATGAGCGGGCGTTTCTTCGACGACTGGACGATCGGCGACCGGATCGAGCATCCCATCCGCCGCACCGTGACCGAGACGGACAACCTCCTGTTCTCGACCATGACCCACAACCCGCAGCCGCTCCACATCGATGCGGAGGCGGCGAAGGCCAGCGAGTTCGGGCAGATCCTCGTCAACGGCACCTTCACCTTCTCGCTGATGGTCGGGCTGTCGGTGGGGGAGACGACGCTGGGCACGTTGGTGGCCAACCTCGGCTATGACGAATTGGTCATGCCCTCGCCGGTCTTCCTGGGCGACACGCTGCGCGCGACGAGCGAGGTGACGGCCTTGCGCGAAAGCAAATCGCGGCCGGGGGCGGGGTTGGTGACCTTCCGGCATGAAGCGCTGAACCAGCGGGGTGAAGTGGTGTGCCGATGCCTGCGAACGGCCTTGGTGAAAAAGCGGGGATAGGGGGCGCTTACAACCGCGTCCGCACCCCGATCCAGAGCGTCCGCGGCGTCGCCCGCTCGATCAGCCCCGCGCCGCTATACGCCGCCTCGACCCGCGCATCGGCAAGGTTTTCCGCCCGCGCTTCGATCAGCCAGCCGCGTACCACCGGCACCGCCGCATAGGCATCCAGCGTCGTCGCAGACGCCAGCGAGCGGATATTCTGGTCGTCCTCATATTGTCGACCGACATGGCGCAGCGTTCCGCTCAACACCGCGCCGTGCCGCTCGACCGCCAGGGTTCCCGAAAACTGGTCGCGCGGTGTCTGGGCGGGGCGCAGGCCGTCGAGCGGGGCGGCATTGCCCGATGCTTCCACCCGCGCATCGACATGCGACCAGGACGCGCGTGTGCTGAGTGGGCCATAGGTCCAGTTCGCTTCCAGCTCGAACCCCTGAGAGCGGATCGCATCGAGATTCTGCCGCATCCGGTACACGCCATTCGCTGCGACGAAGCCGACGCCGGGGAACGTCCCCGGTCCACGACCCATCGTGACATTGGCGATGGCATCGGTCAGCCGGTTGACGAAGTACGTGCCCGATAGCCGCACGCCCTTTGCCGGTGTCAGGTCGAACCCGCCCTCGACCCCCTCGACATGCTCGGGGTTCAGCGCGGCATTGGCGGCGGTCGCGTCCGCTCCGGCGCGGAACGGCCGGTACAGCTCGTTGAGCGTCGGCAACCGCCAGCCACGATAGGCCGCTGTCCGCAGGGTCAGTGGCTGCGCGACTCGCAGCGCCGCGCCCAGCCGCCCGGTGAACTCCTGGCCCGACCGGTTCGGAAAGTCGGTGTCGGTCAGTACCGTGCCGGTCGCCAGCACGCCTTCATCGAGCCGGCCGCTCCGAATGCGCCAGTCATCCACCCGCGCAGCGGCGGTGACGGTCAGCGCGCCCGCCTCGACACTGCCATCGGCGAACAGCCCCATGGTCCGCGTCGCGCCGCCCGCCTCGCGCCGCCGGGTGGGGAGGCCGGCGACATAGGTGTACAGCTCCTGCGTCCGCCCGCTGGTATCGCGAATATCGCCGCCCAGCCGCAGCTTGACCGCATCACCGAGCGGCGGCGACACCTCGATCCGTCCACCCAGCCCGGTGGCGGGGACATTATACTGGTCGAGGGTCAGCGTGGCCGCCGTCCGCGCCGCGTTCACGCTAGCATAGCGCGAGGCGAATTGCCGCGTCTGGGCATAGGCCAGTGCCGACCAGCCCCAGGCTCCTCGTCCGACCAGCCGGACGCTCGCATCCGCGCCGTCCGAGCGATTGTCGGTGAAGTCGGTCCCCCGGTCGCGCGCGTCGTGAAAGGCGGCAAGGGTCATCTGCAACTCGGTGGCGGGGGCGATCCCGACGACCCCGCGCGCCGCGCCCGAATATTGCTCATAGGGCGCAGGGCGGTCGGCGGGGCCGCGTTGCCCCTCGACGATGGGCGTGAATCCGTCGCCGCGCGCATAGGCTACCGACACCGTCAGGAAGCCGCCGTCCCGTACCAGCGACGCCGCCCCTTGCGCATCGACCGAATGGCGGCTGCCATAGGAAAGGGCCATGTCCAGCGGGGACAGCTGATCGGGCGTGGCGCTGTCCATCTCGATCGTGCCGGCCAGCGCGCCCGGTCCCCAGAAACCCGATCCGCCACCCCGCGTCACGCGAATGCGGCCCAGCCGTCCGGTCGCATAGGCGGGAAACACCACCCAGCCGCCGAACGGATCGGCCTGCGGCACGCCGTCCAGCACCAGCAGCGCGCGGCTGGACGCATTGCCGCCCAGGCCGCGCAGCGTGATTCCCTGCGATGTCGGATGCGCCGAGCGGCTGTCCGAGCGGCGAAACTGCTGGAGCCCGGCAACATCGGCGAGGACATTCTCCAGCCGCTGCGAGGCGTTCTGCGTGATCCGGTCGCGATCGATCGTCACCACGTCCAGCGCGCTATCGCCCGGCTGGTCGGCCAGGCCCCGGCCGGTGACGATGATGGTTTCGGGTTCGGCGGTTTGGGCGGAGAGGGTGGCTGGCGCGAGAATGAGGGCGAGCAGAGGCAGGCGATGGAATGCGGGCATGGTATTTGGGGGTCCCCTTTGCTCCCCTGATAGGGATGTCGTGCGATGAAGACGAATCAAGACAGGAACAGGTCCTACAGCGGATGAGTCTCACGCCCCTCCCGCAAGCGGGAGGGGATGGGGGAGGGAAAGCCACGGGCGACGGTCTCGGTGAGACACCATGCCCTCCCCAAACCCCTCCCGCCTGCGGGAGGGGCTTTCAAGAAGAAAGACCTACCGGAAACACGGATGACGCGCCCGAAAAACCGCCTTACAGTCCGGTCATCGTGGCCACCCTGCATACCCTTGCCAACCCTGCGCGTTTCCTGAAGATCGCTCGTCCGCTGACCGGGATTTTCCTCGGGCTCGGCATCGCGCTGATCGCGGTTGCGGTCTGGGCGGGGCTGACCCAGACGCCGCCCGATTATCTTCAAGGCGAGACGGTGCGTATCCTCTACATCCATGTCCCCGCCGCCTGGCTGGGCATGGGCGGATGGAGCGGCATCGCCATCGCAAGCCTGTCGCTGATAGTCTGGCGGCATCCGCTGGCACAGGTCGCGGGCCGCGCCATTGCGTGGCCGGGGGCGGTGTTTACGGCCCTCTGCCTTGCCACCGGATCGATTTGGGGGCGGCCGACCTGGGGGACTTGGTGGCAGTGGGACGGGCGGCTGACCTCGATGCTGCTGCTGCTCTTCGTCTATCTCGGCTATATCGCACTCGCCCGCGCCGATGCGGATCGCGGCGGGGATGGGCGAATTCCAGCGCTATACGGGCTGGCGGGGACGGCATTGCTGCCGGTGATCCGTTACTCGGTCGTCTGGTGGAACACGCTGCACCAGGGCCAGTCGATCGGGCTGACCGGCTCCAGCATCGACAAGTCGCTGCTCTGGCCGCTGCCCATCGGCTTGGGCGGTTTCACCTTCCTGTTCGCGGCCATCGTATTGATGCGGATGCGCACGCTGCTGGCCAAGGCCAAGGCCGAGGCGCGGATGCGGCGGATGGCGCGCGCATGAACCAGATGGCGTTCGTGGCGGCGGCCTATGCGGTCATGCTGGGGGGCGCGGGTGTGCTGACCCTGATCAGCTATCTGGCGATGAAGCGCGCCGAGAAATGACGCCCAAATCCCAACGCCTCACGCTGGCGCTGCTGGCGCTGGCCGCGATCGTCGCGGCGGTCCTGCTGGCCATGTCGGCGATGAAGGACCAGGCGGCGTTCTTCTACACCCCCTCCGACGCGAAGGCGCAAGGCTTGCCGCTGGGCAAGGCGGTGCGGCTGGGCGGCATGGTTGAGGCGGGGTCGGTCCACCGCGCGCCTGACGGCGTGACGGTCCGCTTCGTCGTCACCGACGGCAAGGCGACGACGCCCGTGACCTTCGCCGGAATCACCCCCGACCTGTTCCGCGAGAAATCGGGCGTGGTGGCCGAGGGGCAGTTCCAGCCCGATGGCCGCTTCGTCGCGACCAACCTGCTCGCCAAGCATGACGAGAAATACATGCCCCCCGAAATGGCGGGCAAGATGCACGAGAGTCGGAGCCTGGAGCCGTGATGGCCGAGGCGGGGCTCGCCGCGCTTTGGTTCGCCGCGATGCTGGCGGGGCTGCAACTGCTGCTCGGCGTTCTGGCGCTCCGTCGCAAGGACGCGGTGGGCGAGCAGGCGCTGGCCGCGATCGGGCCGGTCGCGATCGTGCAGGGGGCGCTGGTCGCCATCGCCATGGCCGCCCTGATCGCGGTGTTCCTGAACACCGATCTTTCGGTCAAGCTGGTCGCCGAGAACAGCCACTCGGCCAAGCCCTGGATCTACAAATTCGCAGGCGCCTGGGGCAATCACGAAGGCTCGATGTTGCTCTGGGTCACCATCCTGGGCGCGGGTGGGGCGCTGGTCGCGTGGAAGGAGCGCACGCTCGACCGCCCGACCCATGTCGCGACGCTGGCGGCGCAAGGGGCGATCGCGCTGGGTTTCTATGCCTTCCTGCTGCTCGCCTCCAACCCGTTCGCGCGGCTGAACCCGGCGCCGATCGAGGGGCAGGGGCTCAATCCGCTATTGCAGGACCCCGGTTTGGCCTTCCACCCGCCGACGCTGTACGCGGGCTATGTCGGGCTGTCGGTCGCCTTCTCCTTCGCGGTCGGTGCACTGGTCACGGGGCAGGTCGGCCCGGCCTTTGCGCGGGCGATGCGGCCCTGGGTGCTGGGCGCCTGGGTGCTGCTGACCATCGGCATCACGGCGGGCTCCTATTGGGCCTATTATGAGCTGGGCTGGGGCGGCTGGTGGTTCTGGGACCCGGTCGAGAATGCCTCGCTCATGCCGTGGCTGGCGGCGACGGCGTTGCTCCACTCGGTCAATGTGCTGGCGGCGCGCGATGGGTTGCGGGCGTGGACGGTCATGCTGGCGGTGGTCGCCTTTTCCATGTCGATGATCGGCACCTTCCTGGTGCGCTCCGGCATCCTGACCAGCGTCCATGCCTTTGCCGTCGATCCCCGGCGCGGGGCGTTCATCCTGGCGCTGCTGGGTCTCTATATCGGCGGCGCGCTCGCCTTGTTCGGCGCGCGGATCGGGCAGGTACGGGCGGGGCGGAGCTTCGCCTTCGTCAGCCGAGAGGGCGGGCTGGTCGTCAACAATCTGCTGCTGTCGGTAATCCTAGGTATCGTGCTGATCGGCACGCTTTATCCGCTGGTCGCCGCCGGGTTCGGCGTGCGCCTGTCGGTCGGCCCGCCCTTCTTCCACGCCGCCGCCGGGCCGATCGCGCTGGCGCTGGTCGCCGTCATGGCGGTCGGGCCGATGCTTCGCTGGCGGCAGGATCAGGCGGAGGCGGTGCTGGTCCGCATGCTTTGGCCGATGGTCGCGGCGGCGGGGACGTTTGCGCTGGTCCTGACCCTGAGCGGCGGCATGGGCGTGTTGCCGCTGCTCGGCCTGTCCTTCGGCGTCGGGCTAATCGTGGCGAGTGTCTTGCCGATCACCCGGCGCAACTGGCGACGCACGCCCTTGCCGATCTGGGGCATGGTCGTCGCCCATGCCGGGATCGGGGTTAGCATGATCGGCATGGCCTGCGACGGCGCCTTCACCGCCGAGCGGCTGGTGGCGCTGTATCCCGGACAAGCGACGATCGTGGGCCCGTGGCGGGTGCAGCTCGACCGCATCTATCCCAATGTCGGGCCCAACTGGTCGGCCTTGGCCGCCAAGCTGACCGTGGCCCGCGACGGTGCAGCCGAGACGCTGCGCCCGCAACAACGCTTCTTCACCGATCCGCCGACCACCACCAGCGAGAGCGCCATCGCGACGCATTGGGACGGACAGCTCTACACGGTGCTAGGGCAGCAGGACGCCGCGACCGGCCGCTGGCAATTGCGGCTATGGTGGAAGCCGTTCGTCACGCTCATCTGGCTGGGCGGTGCGCTGGTCGCGCTGGGCGGGGCGCTGGCGCTGTTCGGTCGCTGGTTCAAGGGCTGGCAGCAGCGGCGAAGGGCGCGGTTGTGGGAATGAAGCGCTGGCTGATCTGGGCGCCGCTGGCGGTCTTCGCGGTGCTGTTCGTCGTGGTCGCAAGCGGGCTGATGCGGCCGTCCGACACCGCCGTCCATTCGACGCTGGTCGACAAGCCGCTGCCCGATTTTCGCCTGGACCCGATGGTGCCGGGCAAGCCGGGCCTGGCAAGCGCCGATTTCGGCCGAGGCCAGCCACGCCTGCTCAACGTCTTTGCCAGCTGGTGCATCCCCTGCATCGCGGAAGCGCCGCAGTTGATGGCGCTGAAGGCAAAGGGCGTGACGATCGACGCCATCGCCATTCACGACAAGGGCGCGGCCATCGCCGATTTCTTGCGTCGCAATGGCGATCCCTACACCGCGATCGGCGACGATGCGCGCAGCAGCGTGCAGATGGCGCTCGGTTCATCGGGGGTGCCGGAGACGTTCCTGATCGATGCGCGCGGGCGGATCGTCCGGCAATATATCGGTGACATCCGCGCCGATCAGGTCGACCAGATCGTCCGCGACGTGGCGGCGGCGCGATGAGCCTGGTCCTCGCCCTGCTGCTGGCTGCGCCTGCGCCCGATTACGGCAATACCCAGCTGCCCGACCCGCGTGCCGAGGCACAGGCACGCGCGCTGATGGGCGAGCTGCGCTGCGTCGTATGCCAAGGCCAGTCGATTGCCGACAGCGATGCGGACATGGCCGCCGACATGCGCGCGCTAGTCCGACAGCGGATCGCGAAGGGCGAAAAGCCAGAGGCGATCCGCCACTGGCTGGTCGAGCGGTACGGCGATTATGTCAGCTATGATCCGCCCTTGTCGGGAGCGACGGCGCTTCTCTGGGCGACGCCGGTCCTGTTGCTGGCCATCGGCGCATGGATCGCCCGGTCGAGTTTTCGGAGGCGGCGCTGATGGGCTGGCTGATCCTGCTGGTATTGGCGGCGGCGGCCATGGGGCTGGCGCTGTGGCTGCGGTTCCCCCGGCCGCTCTGGACGATGCTGGGCGCGGCGCTGGCGCTGGGCGGGGTCGGCTATGCGTGGCAGGGGCGGCCGACATTGGCGGCCAGCGCCCCTACGCCGCGCCCTGACGCACTGCACGATGACGATGCGATCGCCGATCTGCGCAACCAGCTGATCGGGCGGTTCGGCGAAGAGGCGCAGATGTTCGTCGCAGCCGACGCCCTGTCCCGTTCGGGTGACAAGCGGACGGCGGTGAGGATCATGCTGGGCGCGGTCGGCGGCAGCCCGCGCAGCGTTCCCTATTGGACCGAGCTGGGCAATGTCCTGTTCGCGCATGACGGCTATCAGATGTCGCCTGCCGCGCAATTCGCCTTTCGCCGCGCGCGCAGGCTGGGGCCGAACGATCCCACGCCCTTCTTCTTCGAGGGGCTGGCCTGGATGCGCGCCGGGGATTTCAAGAAGGCGCAAATCCTGTGGCGGCTCGCGCTGCAAAAGACGCCTGCCGATGCCAATTATCGCCCTGCGATCGAGCAACGGGTGATGCTGCTCGATCAGGCGCTTCGGATGATGGGGCAATAGGGATTACTGGCCCCGGCCGGTCTTGTCCTGCAACGCGTCGATCCGCTTGGAGGCATCGGCCTTGGTGAGCGTGTCGTCGAACGCTTCGCCTGCCTCTTCGGACAGGGTCTTCAGATAGCTGGCCTGCGCGCCGGTCATCGGCTCATCGCCGGTGGTCCAGTCATCGGGGTCCTTCTCGGCATTGGAGAAGGGTTCGGTCTTGGGATTGTCGGTCATGGCGTGATCCTTTCGACGGGATCAACACGCATGTTCTATTTTTGTTTCTTTTTTGGTTCGCGCTGAGGCGCGGAGACGCAAAGAGGTTCGGGATGGGGTTGCCGTTGGGCGTCCGTTCCGCCGGAGGCTTTGCCGCGTCGTGCGATGAAGGGTCAGCCTGGCGGCTGGATGCACCATCTCCGCGCCTCCGCGCGAACCAAAATCCTGCGCTCCGTTCCAGCCTGAGCGAAGTCGAAGGCTATGGGTTGGCCTTACGACTTCGCTCCCTGAGACCGGCCTTAACCCGCCCAAGCCTCGAACGGCAGGTCGAGCGCTTCGGCGACCGCCGCGTGGCGGATCTTGCCGCCCGAGACGTTCAGGCCGTTCGCCAGATGCGCGTCGGCCTTCATCGCGGCTTCGGCCCCCATGTTGGCCAGCTTGACCGCGAAAGGCAGCGTCGCGTTGTTCAGCGCGAAGGTCGAGGTGCGGGCAACCGCGCCGGGCATGTTGGCGACGCAGTAATGGATCACGCCGTCGACCTCGAACACCGGGTCCTGATGGGTGGTGGCATGGCTCGTCTCGAAGCAGCCGCCCTGGTCGATCGCGATGTCGACCATCACCGAGCCGCGCTTCATCGTCTTCAGCATGTCGCGGGTGACGAGCTTGGGCGCCGCGGCACCGGGGACCAGCACCGCGCCGATGACGAGGTGCGCATTCTTCACCGCCGCCGCGATCGCCGCCTTGGAGGCATAGGCGGTCTTGATCTGGCTGGAGAAGAACATGTCCAGCTCGGCCAGACGGTCATTGTTGATGTCATAGATGGTGACATCGGCGCGCAGGCCGACCGCCATCTGCGCCGCATTCACGCCCGAGACGCCGCCGCCCAGGATCGCGACCTTGGCAGGCGCCACGCCGGGCACGCCGCCGAGCAGGATGCCACGGCCGCCCTGCTGCTTTTCGAGGTAATGCGCACCGACCTGCACCGCCATGCGACCTGCGACTTCCGACATCGGCTTGAGGAGCGGCACGCCGCCACGGGGGCTGGTGACCGTCTCATAGGCGATGCAGGTTGCGCCCGACTTCATCAGGCCCTCGGCCTGCGGCTTGTCGGCGGCGAGGTGGAGATAGGTGAAGAGCAGGTGATGCGGACGCATCATCGCGACTTCGACCGCCTGCGGCTCTTTGACCTTCACGATCATTTCGGCCTGGTCGAAAACCTCGGCGGCGGTGGCGACGATGCGCGCGCCCGCGTCGATATAGTCCTGGTCCTCGAAATCGATGCCGGTGCCGGCCTTGGTCTCGACGATCACCTCATGACCGGCGGCGACCAGCTCAGCGACCGACGGCGGGGTCAGGCCGACGCGATATTCGTGGTTCTTGATTTCCTTGGGGACACCGACGCGCATGGGACTCTCCATTAGAATATTGCGACGATAGTAGCGCCGATAGGGTGGGAGAGGTGTGCAAAGCGGTCCCGTGCAGTTGGTGGAAACGGGATTTTCTTGCGTGATATGGGAGTGTATCGGGATGAAATGTCCGACGCGATCGACCGCCGCATCCTGGCCCAGCTGGCCCGCGATTCCGACCTGACCAGCGCGGCGCTGGGCGAGAAGGTCGGCCTGTCCGCCAGTGCCGCGCATCGCCGCGTGGCGCAACTGCGCGAGAGTGGCGTCATCACCGGATACCGCGCGATCCTGAGCCACGAAGCGCGCGGGCGGCCGTCGACCGTGATGGTCAACGTTACGCTGAAGGATCAGCGGCAAGATACCATGGCGGCGTTTGAGCGGGAAATCCTGCGCTGTCCCGAGATCGTCGAGTGTTTCCTGATGAGCGGGGAGGCGGATTACATGATCCAGGTCGAGGTCCGCCGCGACGACAGTTACGAGCGCATCCACCGCGAGACGCTGGCTCGCCTGCCGGGGGTGACGCGGCTGGCCTCGCATTTCGTGATTCGCGAGGTGGTGCGGCGGTCGTGATGGGGGGGAGCAAATTCCGCCCCTTGCAGGGGAGGTGGCAGGCCGAAGGCCTGACGGAGGGGTGTTCCGGTTGGTGAGGGCGGTCTGCGTTCGCCACCGGTTACACCCCTCCACCATCCTTCGGATGGTCCCCCTCCCCTTGCAGGGGGGGAATGATTGTGTCCTGCGCTTCCCACCTTCGCCTTCACCCGATAGGGAACGGGCATGGTAAAGCAGGCTACCTTCCCCCGCATCCTCCGCGCCACGCTGACCGCGTTGGCGATCGCGCTGACTCCGGCTGCGGCCTTCGCCGATGCGCTCGTCGACAATGTGACCGGCCTGACGCTGGACAAGGACGGCAGGGTCGTGCGGTTCACCGGCCTGTTGCTGACTCCAGACGGCAAGGTCGTGAAGCTGTTGTCGGCCAAGGACAAGCGCCCGGAAAAGCTCGACTGGCGCGCCGACATGAAGGGGCGGGTGCTGCTGCCCGGCTTCGTTGATTCGCACGGGCATGTCATGGCGTTGGGCTTCCGCCAGATCGAGCTGGACTTGGGCAGCACCAAGTCGCTCGATGAGGCGAAGGGGCGGATCGCCGCCTATGTCGCGGCCAACCCCGAGCGGAAATGGATATTGGGCGGCGGCTGGAACCAGGAAAGCTGGGCGCTGGGCCGCTTCCCCACCGCCGCCGATATGGACGCGGCCGTCTCCGACCGGCCGGTCGTGATGGAGCGCGCCGATGGCCATGCGCTCTGGGCCAACAGCGCGGCGGTGAAGGCGGCGGGGATCACCGCCAAGACCGTCTCGCCCGCCGGTGGCCGGATCGAGAAGGTCGGCGGCCAGCCCTCCGGCGTGTTCGTTGATGCCGCCATGGCGCTGATCCAGAAGGCGATTCCGCAGCCGCTGGCCAAGGATCGCAACGCCGCCTTCCTGAAGGCGCAGAACGAGCTGCTGAGCCATGGCATCACCGCGACCGCCGATATGGGCACGACGCTGGACGAGTGGATGACCTATCGCCGGATGGGCGATGCGGGCAATCTGCGCGTGCGGATCATGAGCTATGGTGGCGGCGTCGACGATACGGTGCGCATCGGCGGCACCGGGCCGACGCCGTGGCTGTACAACAACAAGCTGAAACTGGTCGGCGTGAAGCTGTACGGCGACGGCGCGCTGGGTTCGCGCGGGGCGTGGTTGAAGCAGCCCTATGCCGACGCGCCGGGCCAGACCGGCCTGGGCTTCATGACCGACGACGTCATCCGCAACCTGATGAGCCGCGCGGCGATGGACAAGTATCAGGTCGCGGTCCACGCGATCGGCGACCGGGCCAATGCACAGGTGCTCGACGCGATCGACGAGCTGGCCGAGACCTATAAAGGCGACCGGCGCTGGCGGATCGAACATGCGCAAGTGGTCGATCCGGCCGACCTGCCGCGCTTCGGCAAGCATGGCATCATCGCCTCGATGCAGCCGGTGCACGAGACGAGCGACCGCCAGATGGCCGAGGCGCGGCTGGGCCCGGCGCGGCTGGCGGGGGCCTATGCCTGGAACACCATGCTGAAGAACGGCGCGACGCTGGTCTTTGGATCGGACTATCCGGTCGAGCGCCCCGATCCGTTCGCGGGCTGGGCGGCGGCGATCACGCGTCAGGGGCCCGACGGCCAACCCTATGGCGGGTGGCAGCCGCAGGAGATCATCGGGCGCGAGGCGGCGTGGCGGGCCTTCACCATGGACGGTGCCTATGCCGGGTTCGCCGAGGATCTGTTCGGGCGGCTGGGGGCGGGCCAGCAGGCGGACTTCATCATCGTCGACCGCAATCCCCTGGACATCAATCCCAGCGAGCTGCGCGCGACCAAGGTCGAGGAAACCTGGATCGGCGGGCAGAAGGTGTGGGAACGACGCTGATATGACGCCTGCGCGGCGGCTGGTGCCGGTCCTGATGCTGCCGATAATGGTCGGTGCCAGCGATCCGCCGCCGCCGCTGCCGATCCGGGAGGTGCCTGCCGATGGGCGGGTGACGGTCACGGTGGATGGGCACGTGATCCCGGCGCGGATCGGCCCGGGCCTGCCGACCTTCCTCTATCTGCCCCGCGCGCGGGCCGAAACGCTGTTCGGGGATGACGCGAAGATCGGCGGGGGCGGGTTTAAGCTGTTCTCGATGGGGCCTGCATCCTCGGCGCGGATCGGCCCGGTGCGCGTGCCGGGACGCGTGCAGCGCGTGATGCTGGGCGTCGGCGCCACACCGCCGGAAAGCCAATGGGTCAAGTGGTTCGAGACCGACGCCTATCCGGGCGACGAGGCGCTGGGCGGTCCCCATGTCCTGCCCGATCCGATCGTGCGCTTTACGCTGCGCCCACCCCAGGCAGGAGAGGGTGAGGCGACACTGAAACTGGCGCCACGTTACGGCTGGTGGCTGGCGAGCGTCGAAGTCCCGATCGGCGGCCAGGACATCCTGTTCGCCTTCGCCCCGCAATTTCCGCGCACCGTGGCCAGCGCGGCGGCGGGGGCGGCCATCGGGCGGGCGCAGGGCGCACAGTTCGACGGAGCCGTCGAGCAGGTCCTCATCTCCCATGGCGTTCGCCGTCCGGCGCGACCGGTTCGATTGACCCGGCCCCTGATGCTGGGGCCGTTGCGACTGAGCGACTTGCTGGTCCGCACCCATGACTATGGCGCGGCGACCGATATCGACCCCAGCGAGGCCGATGGCCTGGAGACGGAAACCCGCGATGTCGTGGTCAAGGGCAAGCGGGCCAAGAGCAAGCCGTCCTATGTGGTCTATATCGGTGCGGACATGCTGAAGGACTGTTCCTCGATCACCTATGACAAGCCGGGGCAGACCGTGACGCTGCGCTGTCGATAGGACGGATCGGCGTCTCGCTTCGGGAGGCGGGGCGCATCGCGACTAATGATTTCGCAGCCTTCGGTATTTATAACCCAGATCATGAAGCACCGTTTACTTGTCGCCGGGCTGGTCGCTGCCCTGCCGTCGCTCGCCATCGCCTCGCCGACCGTGGTGGGGGTCGACGCGCTGAAGGAATGGAATCTCATCGTGCTGGGCGACCTGACCTCCAGTTCGGAGGTGGAGGGGCGGACCTTTGTCGGCGGCAATCTGAGCGGTAACTCCTCCAACTACCAGATTCGCACGGTTCCGGCGTCCAGCTATTCGGTGCCGGGGTTGACGGTGGTCGGCGACGTGCTGGGCGGTGCGAAGAATCTGAACAACGGCTCGGGCGCGCTGATCGGCGGCAATGTCCAGAGCGGGCTGAACCTGAACGGCGCGGTGCAGACGGTGAAGGTGGGGGGCAGCCTGTCCAACACCAATATCAACCAGAATATCGTCCAGTCCGGCCTGAGCGCCAGCGATCCCAGCTTCGTCTCGGGGCTGAACCAGCAGAAGAGCCTGCTGGCGAGCAGCATGACCGATCTGTCGAACAGCTATGCCGCGCTCGCCGCGACGGCGCAGGTGTCGATCAGCGGCAATCGCGCGACCTTTAACGCGGTGCCCGGCGCCAATGGCGTGGGCGTGTTCAATCTCAATGCCGCCGACCTGTCGCGCTTCGGCGAGATCGCATTCAACGCCAACGGTGCCGACACGGTGATCGTCAATGTGCGGGGATCGTCGGTCCGGCTCGACGACAATTTCCTCGGCAATGCGACGGGGTTGGGCCAGCATGTCATCTGGAATTTCCCCGATGCGACCAGCCTGGAACTGACCACGGCGTGGAAGGGATCGGTGCTGGCGCCCAAGGCGGCGGCGGTGACCGGCAACTATATCGAAGGGTCGGCCGTGTTCGCCAGCCTGGTGCAGAATGGCGAGTTTCACCTGGGCACCTACTCGCCTTCCTCGTCTAACCCGCCCAGCAGTTCGGGCGGATCGTCGGGCGGCACGGGCAGCAGCGGCGGATCGCCGAGCGCGATCCCTGAACCCGGCAGCGTCGCGCTGATGGCCGCTGGCCTCGCACTGCTGGCGTTCATCGGGCGGCGTCGTCGGCAGCGCCTGGCCTGACGGCGAAGATAAAGGGTAAATTCCACGAAAAAGGCCGGTCCGCGCCCCCGCGAACCGGCCTTTTCGGTAACGGTTAAGGGGATCAGGCGACCTCGGCCTGCTCCACCTCGTCCGGTTCGCGCAGCACATAACCGCGGCCCCAGACGGTTTCGATATAATTCTCGCCCTCGCAGGCCAGGCTCAGCTTCTTGCGCAGCTTGCAGATGAAGACGTCGATGATCTTCAATTCCGGCTCGTCCATCCCGCCATACAGGTGGTTGAGGAACATTTCCTTGGTCAGCGTCGTGCCCTTGCGGAGCGAGAGCAGCTCCAGCATCGCATATTCCTTGCCGGTAAGGTGGACGCGGGCATTGTCGACTTCGACCGTCTTGGCGTCGAGATTGACCGCCAGCTTGCCGGTGCGGATGATCGACTGCGAATGGCCCTTGGACCGGCGGACGACCGCGTGGATGCGCGCGATCAGTTCCTCGCGGTGGAACGGCTTGGTGACGTAATCGTCGGCGCCGAAGCCGAAGCTGCGCACCTTGGAATCCATCTCGTTGATGCCCGACAGGATCAGCACCGGGGTCGAAACCCGCGCGACCCGCAGGCGCTTCAGCACGTCATAACCGTGCATGTCCGGCAGGTTCAGGTCGAGCAGGATGATGTCATAATCATAGAGCTTGCCCAGATCGAGGCCTTCCTCGCCCAGATCGGTCGTATAGACATTAAAGCCTTCGCTGCCGAGCATCAGCTCGATCGCCTTGGCCGTCGTCGGTTCGTCTTCGATCAGCAAAACGCGCATCGACAATCCCCATTTCCGAGTGATCGCCCCCCTGATGCCCCGGCGACCTGATGCTTTATTCATTAACCAACGCTGATGTGAACGTAAAAGGTTAATTCGTCCCTAACCCGGATTATGATTCCGTTATTTCATCTTCGCGCCGGGGCCGAGCAAAGTCTGATGCTCCACGACCGGAATATCTTCGCCCAGCACCTCGCGCAGATACAGGCTGCGGATCAGCGTGAAGGCCACGATCAGCAGTGCGGCGGAAAAGAACAGGCCGAACAGGCCGAAGATCGTGCCGATGCCGATGATCGCGAACAGGGTGACGGCGGGCGGGATGGCGACGACGCGGCTGGTGACGAAGGGGGTGATGGCATTGGTCTGCACCAGCCGGACGACCGCGAAGGTGATGAGCGTGCCGATGATCGCGCCGTTCCCGCCCTGCGCCGCCAGCCCCAGCGCGGGCAGCATCGCCGCGATCGGCCCGACATAAGGCACGAACTCGCTGAGGCCGGTCAACAGCCCCAGCGCGGCGGCGGACGGCACGCCCGCAATCGCCAGGCCGATACCGACCAGCACGCCCATCGTCGTCATCTGGATCAACTGAGCCCGCAGCCACAGGCGCAGGGTCGATCCGGTGTCAAACAGCGCATCCTCCACGGCGGGGCGCATCGACCGGGGAACCAGCAGCAGGAAACCACGCTCGTAAATCTTCGGATCGGCCGCGAAGAACAGCGCGCCGACCAGCAGCAGCAGGCAGTTGAGGACGAATTCGCCAGCCCCCGAGACGAGGCCGCCGATATCGCGCGCGACGCGGCTCCCGGCAAAGGCGGCACGCACCGCGTCGACCACCTTGGCCCCGACCGGCGATTGCGAGGCCCAGGCGGCCAGCTGGTCGATCAGGATGGGCAGTTGCGTGACCAGGGTGTTGAGTTGCTGGCGAAAGGCGACGCCGAACAGCCAGGCGAGGAAGCCCAGCACCGCCAGCACGGTCGCGATCGACAGGGTCAGCGAACGCTTCGGCCCGATCGGCAGATGGTCGGCATATAGATCGGCGATGGCATGGATGACGATCGCCCCCAGGATCGATCCGAAGGCCAGGATCAGCAGGTCGCCCGCTCGGAACAGCGCGGCGGTGACGGCCAGGATCAACAGGGTCAGGACGATGCGGCGGACGAAGCGCGCATCGCTGTCGTCGGGGCGCAGGCGGTTCATCGTGTGGCCTCCATCGCCTTGGCGGCGGTACAGGGGTCGCGAACTCGATCGGCCAGCCAGGCGATCAGCGCCTCGACCCGCGCGGGGCGCAGGGGGCTGGGCGGGGTGAGCAGGTGCAGCCCGATCGGCGGCGGCGTCCAATCCTCCAGGATCGCCACCGCTCGGCCCGAGGCCAGATGCGGTCCGATGATGAAGCCGGGCAGGCGGGCAATGCCCAGCCCCCCGACGACGGCGGGGACCAGTGCATCGCCGCTATTGGCGGTCAGCGGTCCCTGTGGCCGGACGGAGACTTCCGCACCACCTGGATGGCGGAAGCGCCAGGGGCCGGTGACGTTGGCATAGCTGAGCAGCCGATGCTCGCCCAGTTCGTTGGGATGGCTGGGCGTGCCATGGGTCGCCAGATAGCCGGGCGAGGCGACGATATGGGTCGAAATCCCGCAGAGCCGCCGGGCGCGCAGTGAGCTGTCGGGCAGGTCGGCGATGCGCAGCGCGATGTCATAACCCTCGGCAACGATATCGACCCGCGCGTCGGACAGGCTGAGTTCGATCTCGATATCGGGGTGGGCTGCCAGGAAATCGGCGATCACCGGCGCGATATTGGCGACGCCGAACGACATCGGCGCGGCCAGGCGGATGCGACCGGCGGGCGCACTGGCCGCGTCGCGCGCGGCCTCCTCGGCGGCGCGCGCCTCGGCCAGGATGCGGGCGGCATGCTCGGCCAGCGGCTTGCCCGCCTCGGTCAGGGCCAGGCGGCGCGAGGTGCGATGGAACAGCGATTGGTTGAGCTGCGCCTCCAGCCGGGTGATCGCCTTGGACACCGTCGCCTTGGACAGGCCGATCGCATCGGCTGCCGAACTGAAGGAGCGATGCTCGACCACGGCGGCGAAAATGGCCCAGGCTTCCAGGTCCGGCAGACGCATCGACACCCTTGGCACTCCCCCAAACCCTCAGGCCCCAAAACCCAAGGCTTCGCGCTACAATGAACGTGGAAACGATCGGTTTCCAGCGTTTCCGTTTACGAGCTCATAATCGCCCCTATCTTGGCTGCAACCAAGGACGATATCCGATGAGCACCCAGATTCAATCCGCCGGTATCGACCGGCGCAGCTTCGACAGCCTGGGCCATGCGAACCATGGCTGGCTCGACGCGCGGCACCATTTCTCATTTGCCAGTTATTACGATCCCGCCCGCATGGGTTGGGGCGCGATCCGGGTGTGGAACGATGATGTCGTCGCGCCCAATGCCGGTTTCCCGCCGCATCCCCATGCCGATATGGAAATCATCACCTATGTCCGCACCGGTGCGATCACGCACCAGGACTCGATGGGCAATGTCGGCCGCACGGCGGCGGGCGACGTTCAGGTGATGAGCGCGGGTTCGGGCGTGCGCCATGCCGAATATAATCTGGAGGCCGAGCCGACGACGCTCTTCCAAATCTGGATCGAGCCGCGCAGCCGCGGCGGCCAGCCCAGCTGGGGCGCCAAGCCTTTTCCCAAGGGCGAGCGTTCGGGCAAGTTCGTGACGCTGGCCAGCGGGTTCGAGGAGGACCGCGATGCCTTGCGCATCCGCGCCGACGCGCGCGTGCTGGGCGCTACCTTACGCGCCGGGGAAAACGTCGAGCACCGGTTGGGCGAGGGGCGTCATGCCTATCTGGTTCCTGCCACCGGACGGATCGAAATCGACGGTGTTCCGTTCGCGGCACGCGATGGTGCGGCGCTGTCCGCCCAGGAGACGGGTGGACGGACCGTGACGATCACCGCTGTCGAGGATGCCGAGATCGTTCTGGTCGATTCCGAATAACTGCCACTTTCTAAAGGGAGTATGTCACATGGCCAAGGTTCTGGTCCTTTATTATTCGTCCTACGGTCATATCGAGAAGATGGCCGACGCCATTGCCGAGGGCGCGCGCGCCGGTGGGGCCGAGGTGGATATCCGCCGCGTCGCCGAAACCGCGCCGCCCGAAGTGGTCGCCGCCGCGCACTTCAAGACCGACACCGCGCACCCCGAGATCGAGGGCCCCGACGCGCTGATGAACTATGACGCGATCATCGTCGGCACGCCCACCCGCTATGGCCGGATGGCCAGCCAGATGGCGGCGTTCTGGGACACGACCGGTGGCGTGTGGATGAAGGGTGGTCTGGTCGGCAAGGTCGGCGGCGCCTTCACCTCGACCGCCAGCCAGCATGGCGGGCAGGAGACTACCCTGTTCTCGGTGCTGACCAACCTGATCCACCACGGCATGACCATCGTCGGCCTGGACTATGGCTTCCAGGGCCAGATGGGCGTGAAGGAAGTCCATGGCGGCACGCCGTACGGCGCGTCGACGCTGGCGGACGGCGACGGCAGCCGCCAGCCGAGCCAGGTCGATCTGGACGGCGCCCGCTATCAGGGCAAGCGCATCGCCGAGACGGCCGCCAAGCTGTTCGGGTGATTTTGGATACGGGGGCGCCGATGGGTGCCCCCGTCTTCTTGCCTGACGTCCGTTCGACCTGAGCGCGGTCGACGGTCAGGCTCCGCGATTATCGCCGCTTGCCCTTCTTCACCATCGGGGCGGGTGCGGCAGCCGGAGCGGCCGGGACTGGCGGCTGGCTGGTCACCAGGACTTTTAACGGGTCGCGTACCCCCGGATTGGCGGGAAACTGCGCCCGCGCCTTGGCAAAGACAGCGCGCGCCTGTGCCGCGCCCGGCTCGTTCGGGCGCGTGCCGACCCAGCGCCAATGCCAGGGTTCCCACTTCACCCGTTGCTTGTTGCCCGCCGGGAAGCTCATCTCGAACCCGAAGCGGGGGGCGTTGGCGATCAGCCAGCGCGCCGCCGGAGTCGCGGCCATGCAGGCTTCGGCATCGGGGCAGCCCTTGGCCGGGCGGACCGCGAAGTCGACCGCATAGCCGGTCGCATGCTCGCTATGCCCGGCAGGCGCGACCGAGATGGCGCGCTCGGCGGCCGAGACGCTGCGGTCGCGGCAGAAGACGTTGCGCTGGCGGGCGACCTCGCGGTGGCAGGACAGGCCGTGCAGCGTGCCGCCGACCGACGGATCGGCCTTGGCCGCGTCCAGCATCCGCAACAGATCGGGGATCATCGCGCGGTGCAGGCGGCAATAGGGTTTCAATCCGAACCCGGCCGGCGCGGGCACGATGTCGGCAGGAGCGGCATCGCCATAGGGGAAATGCCCCGCGACCCGGCCGTCCGGCCCGGGCGGCGGCAGCGCACCGTCACAGGATTGCGCCTGCGCTATGACGGGCATCGCCGCGATCGACAGCAGCGCGGACAGACGGAGCAAAGCGGCAAGAAGGGGCGGCATGACGCGCGGCCCTCTGGCATGTCGGCGCTGGCGGTGGCAAGGGAGCGCGATGCACGGAGATCGCGTTCTATTCATCGACGGCGAAGCGCTGGTAATCGACAAACCGGCGGGCTTGCCCGTGGATCGGCCCCGCAACGGGTCGATCAGCCTCGAAAACCATCTGGAATCGCTGAAATTCGGGTTCAAGCGCTGGCCGCATGCGGTGCACCGGCTGGACCGCGACACCAGCGGCTGCCTGCTTCTGTCGCGCAACCCCAAGGCCCATGCCCGCTTCCAGCAGGCGTTCGAGTCCGGGCTGGTCGAAAAGCGCTATCTGGCGGTGCTGAACGGCCTGGTCGAGGGGGAGGGCATGATCGACCTGCCGCTCGCCAAGGTGTCGACCATGGAGGAAGGCTGGCGGATGGTCGCCGACCCGGCGGGCAAGTCCGCGCGGACCGGCTGGCGTGCTTTGCGGCATGAGGATGGCCGTACGCTGGTCGAGTTCCGGCCGGAGACCGGCCGCACGCACCAGATTCGCGTCCATGCCGCGACCGGGCTGGGCGCACCCGTGGTCGGCGATCCCGTCTATGGTGCGGGCGAGGCGGGGGGCATGTTGCTCCACGCCGCCAGCCTGACCGTGCCGCGCGGCGACACCAAGGACCCGATCACCGCCGAAGCCCCGATTCCGGAGCGCTTCGGCATCTTCCAGAACTAGGCGGACCTGCGATGGCGCTGATTCCCGTCACCCGCGCCATCGCGATCGACGAGCGCGAGATCGCCGAGAGCTTCACCCGCGCCTCCGGGCCGGGTGGGCAGCATGTCAACACGACCGACAGTGCGGTGCTGCTGCGCTTTGACGTGGGCGGCTCGCCCAGCCTGCCCGAGGCGGTGAAGATGCGTCTGGCCGTGCTGGCCGGGCAGAGGCTGAGCAAGGACGGCGTGCTGACCTTGCGCGCGGACGCTAGCCGGTCGCAGGAAATGAACCGGCGCGAGGTGCGCGAACGGCTGATCGACCTGATCCGCGAGGCGACGATCGTGCCGAAGAAGCGGCGGCCGACCAAACCGACGCGCGCGTCCCAGACGCGGCGGGTGGATGCCAAGAAGGGGCGGTCCCAGGTGAAGGCGGGGCGGGGGAAGGTTCGCTTCGACTGAGGTCGGGGCATCGTCCTCTACCGACGAAAAAAGGGGCCGAAGAATCCTCATCGACCCCCTTTCATCATCCCGAAGGATAAAGTCCTTAGCGGCGAACGTCCTCGCCCGCACGGACCAGCGCATTGCCGGTCGCCTCGCGGGCCTTTGCCGTGCCGTTTTCGATCTTATCGCCCGCACGGTCGAGGCCACGGTCGATATTGTCACCGGCGCGGTCGGCCTGGGCGGCGGCGCGGTCACCGGCGCGGTCGAGCTTGGCACCCGCCTTGTCCATGGCGTTCTCGGCCGAGTTCAGCGCCTTGGCGGTCGCCGCCTCGACATCGTCCGACGCATTCTGGGTCGTCGCCTTCACGTCCGAGCCGATGGCGTCGGCAGCCTGCTGGGTCTGTTCGCGGCTGTTCTGGCTGCACGCGGCCAGCGACATTGCGGCGGCACCGGTCAGGGCGAGGATCAGGACCTTCTTCATGGCAAACACTCCCGTTTCAAACATATGATCGGCGTGCCAACGCAGATCGACCGTTTCGGGTCCGTGCCTGCGGAAATGAGTTCCCTCCGTTGACCGCATATAAAGATATCTTTATATCGTGATCCATGGCCAACGCCCTCGAAATCTTTCGCGCTTTGGGCGATCCGACGCGGCTGCGCATCCTGGCGCTGCTCCGTTCGATGGAGCTGTCGGTGGGTGAGCTGGCACAGGTGCTGGGGCAGAGCCAGCCGCGCGTCAGCCGCCATGTAAAGATCCTGGTCGATGCCGAATTGGCCGAGCGGCGCAAGGAAGGCAGCTGGGTCTTCGTGGCGTTGGGCGACCGCGAGGCGGTGGAGCCGATGACGGCGGCGCTGGATCGCTGGACGGCGGAGACGCCCGATCCCTGGATGGTCGCGGACGTCGCGCGACTGGCGGCGGTGCGTGCCGATCGGGCGGCAAGTGCTGCGGCCTGGTTCGAGGATCATGCGGGCGAATGGGATGCGATCCGATCGCTCCATGTCGCGGACAGCGAGATCGAGGAGGCGATGGCGGGCCTGATCGGCGAGGGCGATCTGGGCACGCTGATCGATATCGGCACCGGGACGGGGCGGATGCTCGAGCTGTTCGGCGACCGCGCCGATGCGGCGTTAGGCATCGACCGTTCGTCGGAAATGCTGCGCCTCGCCCGCGCTAAGCTGCACGGGCGTGCCAATACCGAGTTGCGGCAGGCGGACCTTTATGCGCTGCCGATGGGCGACGGCGCGGCGGACATCGCGATCCTGCACCACGTCCTGCACTTCGCGCAGCAGCCGGGTGCGGCGATTGCCGAGGCGGCGCGGGTGCTGGGGCCGGGCGGGCGCTTGCTGATCGCCGACTTTGCGCCGCACGATCGCGAGGAATTGCGGCAAAAGGCGGCGCATAGCCGTCTGGGTTTTGCCGACGAACAAATGGCCAGCTGGTTCGGCCCCGCCGGGCTGACATTGGCACGGACCGAGACGCTGGAGGGCGGTGAACTGACCGTCAAGCTCTGGCTGGGTGTGAAAAAGGGGCTTCGGCCCGTCGAGACGAATAGGGTGAGGGCGGCATGACGAACACGATCCTGACGCGGGCCGAGGCCGCGCTGGCGCATGAGGAGCCGCTGTTCGCCGATGTCGGCGGCGATATCGCGGTCAGCTTTGAATTCTTCCCGCCCAAGACGGAGAAGATGGACGCGCAGCTCTGGGATGCGATCCGCACGCTGGAGCCGCTCGACCCGCGTTTCGTCTCGGTGACCTATGGTGCTGGCGGTTCGACCCGCGAGCGCACCCATGCGACGGTCGCGCGCATCCAGCGTGAGACGACGCTGGCGGCGGCGGCGCACCTGACCTGTGTCGAGGCGACCCGCGAAGAGATCGATCAGGTCGCACAGGAATATTGGGCGGCGGGGGTGCGGCATATCGTGGCGCTGCGCGGCGATCCCCCTGCCGAGGGCGCGCGCTTCGTCAGCCATCCGGGCGGGTACGAGAATGCCGCCGATCTGGTCGCTGGCCTCAAGAAACTGCACCCGTTCGAGATTTCGGTCGCGGCCTATCCTGAATGCCACCCGGAATCGACCGACAAGGCGGCTGACCTCGACAATCTGAAGCGCAAGATCGATGCGGGCGCGACCCGTGCGATCACCCAGTTCTTCTTCTCGCCCGAAGCCTATTTCCGTTTCCGCGACGATGCGGCGGCAGCGGGCATTACCGCCGAGATTCTGCCCGGCATCCTGCCGGTGTCGAACGTCGCGCAGACCCGCAAGTTCGCCGCCCTGTGCGGGGCGAGTATCCCTGAGTGGATGGACCGGTTGTTCGAGGGGCTGGACGATCACCCCGCCGCGCGTCAGCTGGTCGCCGCGACGATTGCTGCCGAGATGTGCCGTCGGCTCTATGCGGGCGGGGTGAAGGGGTTCCACTTCTACACGCTCAACCGCGCCGAACTGGCCTATGCGATCAGCCATTTGCTGGGCGTGCGGGGCAAGAAGGGCGAAGCGGTCGCGGCGGCGTGATGTTAACGCTTCCGGCGTAAGGGGGCTGAATTAGCAGGGGGTGTCGCTCGCGGCTTTCCCTCCCCCGGCCCCTCCCGCCTGCGGGAGGGGAGAGATGAAATAGAGGGTCGAGGTTGGCGATAGCGCATGACCGACGACCCAAGCACGCCCCTCCCGTAAACGGGAGGGGATGGGGGAGGGCAAGGCCACGGGCGATGAAGCCCGATGCTCCCCACCCCAAAAGAACAACCGCTCGCCAGAGCAGGAGCAGAACGATGACGACCCGCGACACCTTCCTGGCCGAAGCCGCCAAGCGCATCCTGATCACCGACGGCGCGTTCGGCACAGAGATCCAGAACTGGAAGCTGGACGAGGCGGCCTATGCGGGCACGCTGGGCCTGACCCACGACCAGAAGGGCAATAACGACATTCTGGCGCTCACCAAGCCGGAAGTCCCTGAGTCCATCCACCGCGCCTATTTCGAAGCGGGCGCGGATATCGCCGAGACCAACACCTTCTCCGCCAACCGGATCAGCCAGGCCGATTACGGCGCCGAACATCTGGTGGGTGAGATCAATGTCGAGAGCGCGAAGCTCGCCCGCCGTCTCGCCGACGAATATCAGGCCAAGGATGGCCGCCCCCGCTTCGTCGCGGGCGCGATCGGGCCGACCAACAAGACACTGTCGCTGAGCCCGGACGTAAACGATCCGGGCTATCGCGAGATCGACTTCGATTATCTGAAGGACGTGTACCGCGAACAGATCGACGCGCTGGTCGAGGTCGGCGCGGACTTCATTCTGATCGAGACGGTGTTCGATACGCTCAATGCCAAGGCCGGGATCATGGCGACGATCGAAGCAGGCGAGGCGCTGGGCCGGGACATCCCGATCATGCTGTCGATGACGCTGACCGACCTGTCGGGCCGGAACCTGTCGGGCCATACCGTCGAGGCCTTCTGGCACGCGGTGCGCCATGCCAAGCCTTTGACCATCGGGCTGAACTGCTCATTCGGCGCGGAACAGCTGCGCCCGCATGTGAAGACGCTGAGCGAGATTTGCGACACGCTGATCATGATCTACCCCAATGCCGGGCTGCCCAACGAGCTGGGCGCCTATGACGAAGCGCCCGTCACCACCGCCGGACTGGTCGGCGAATGGGCGGTCGAGGGGCAGGTCAATGTGCTGGGCGGCTGCTGCGGCTCGACGCCCGCGCATATCAAAGCGATCGCCGACAAGGTGAAGGGCATGACGCCGCGTACCATCCCGACCCCGCCGGTCGTCACCCGGCTCGCCGGGCTCGAGCCGTTCACCATGGCGGCGTAAATCTGTCATTCCTCCCCTGTAAGGGGAGGGGGACCAGCGAAGCTGGTGGAGGGGTGTCCCACCTCTCGATAGCGTGACACCCCTCCGTCAGGGCTGCGCCCTGCCACCTCCCCTTCCAGGGGAGGAATAGAGATCGAAAAATGACCCAGACCGCATCCTCCACCAATTTCGTCAATGTCGGCGAGCGGACCAACGTCACCGGCTCGGCGGCGTTCAAGAAGATGATCCTAGCGGGCGACTATGCCCGCGCGGTGGAGGTGGCGCGTAGCCAGGTGGAGAATGGCGCGCAGGTGGTCGACGTCAACATGGACGAAGGGCTGCTCGACGCCGAATACGCCATGACTACGTTCCTCAAGCTGATCGCGGCAGAGCCCGATATCGCGCGCGTGCCGATCATGATCGACAGCTCGAAATGGAGCGTGATCGAGGCGGGGCTGAAGTGCGTGTCCGGCAAGCCGATCGTCAACTCGATCAGCATGAAGGAAGGCGAGGAGGCGTTCCTCCACTATGCCCGCCGCTGCATGGCCTACGGCGCGGCGGTGGTCGTCATGGCGTTCGACGAGGTGGGCCAGGCCGACACCAAGGACCGCAAGGTCGAGATTTGCGCGCGTGGCTATGACCTGCTGATGGGGATCGGTTTTCCGCCCGAGGATATCATCTTCGACCCTAACGTCTTTGCGGTCGCGACCGGCATCGAAGAGCATGACAATTACGGCGTCGACTTCATCGAGGCGTGCCGGGAGATCAAGGCGCGCTGCCCGCACGTCCATATCTCGGGCGGTCTGTCGAACCTGTCGTTCAGCTTCCGCGGCAACGAACCAGTGCGCCGCGCGATGCACTCGGTGTTCCTCTATCACGCCATTCCGGCGGGCATGGACATGGCGATCGTCAATGCGGGTCAGCTCGACGTGTACGACACGATCGACCCCGAACTGCGCCAGGCGTGCGAGGATGTCGTCCTCAACCGCGACCCCGAGGCCGGTGAGCGGCTGGTGGCGCTGGCCGAGCGTTATCGCGGCACCGATGCGGTGGCCGAGAAGCAGGCGGCCGAATGGCGCAGCCTGCCGGTGACGAAGCGTCTGGAATATGCGCTGGTCAAGGGCATCGACGCGCATGTCGTCGACGATACCGAGGAATGCCGGCAAGCGTTCGCGCGGCCCATCGAGGTGATCGAAGGCCCGCTGATGGACGGCATGAACGTCGTCGGCGACCTGTTCGGGTCGGGCAAGATGTTCCTGCCGCAGGTGGTGAAATCGGCGCGCGTGATGAAGAAGGCGGTCGCGCACCTGCTGCCCTTTATCGAGGCGGCGAAGGAGCCGGGCGCCAAGGGCAAGGGCAAGATCGTACTCGCCACCGTCAAGGGCGACGTCCATGATATCGGCAAGAACATCGTCGGCGTCGTGCTCCAGTGCAACGGCTTCGAGGTGGTCGATCTGGGCGTCATGGTCCCCTGGTCGAAAATCCTTGCCTCGGCGGTCGAGCATGACGCCGACATGATCGGGCTGTCGGGCCTCATCACCCCCTCGCTCGACGAGATGGTGACGGTGGGGGAGGAGATGCAGCGGGCGGGCATGACCATGCCGCTGCTGATCGGCGGGGCCACCACCTCGAAGGTGCACACCGCACTGCGTATCGCGCCTGCCTATGAGGGGCCGGTGGTGCACGTCCTCGACGCCAGTCGCGCGGTCGGCGTGGCAACGACTCTAGTGTCCGATACCCAGCGCGATCCCTATGTGGCGCAGGTCGCCGCTGATTACGAAGCTGTTCGCAAGGCGCGCGAGGGCAAGGGCGCCAACGCGCTCCTGCCGCTGGAGGAAGCGCGCGCGCGCGGCTTTGTCGCGGACATGGCGCTGAAGGCGGGTGAGCCCAAGCAGCCGGGCGTGCATGTCTATCAGGACTGGAACCTGTCCGACCTGCGCGACTATATCGACTGGACGCCCTTCTTCCGCGCCTGGGAACTGGCGGGCAATTTTCCCGCGATCCTGACCGACGAAGTGGTCGGCGAGAGCGCCAGCGGGCTCTATGCCGATGCACAGGCCATGCTCGACACGATCATCGCTGAAAAGTGGCTGACCGCGCGGGGCGTCGCGGCGCTCTGGCCGTGCCGCCGCGATGGCGACGACGTGATCCTGACTGCCGAGGGCGCGGAAACCCGCATCCCGTTCCTGCGCCAGCAGATCGCCAAGCGCGAGGGCCGCGCCAATATGTGTCTGGCCGACTTCATCGATCCCGCAGGCGACTGGATCGGCGGCTTCGCGGTGGGCATCCACGGTATCGACGCGCATATCGAACGCTTTCGTGCCGGCCATGACGATTATAACGACATCCTGCTGAAGGCGCTGGCCGACCGTCTGGCCGAAGCCTTTGCCGAGCGGTTGCACGCGCATGTCCGCACCGACCTGTGGGGCTATGCGGCGGGCGAGCAGCTGACCAACGAGGCGCTGATCCGCGAGCAGTATCGCGGCATCCGCCCGGCGCCCGGCTATCCGGCCTGTCCGGAACACAGCATCAAGCGGACACTATTCGACCTGCTGGGGGCCGAGGCGGCTGTTGGGCTGGAGCTGACCGACAGCTTCGCCATGCTGCCGACGGCGGCGGTCAGCGGCTTCTATTTCGGTCATGGCCAGGCGGAATATTTCGGCGTGGCGCGGATCGGCGAGGATCAGGTCGCCGATTATGCCGTTCGCCGCGGCGTGGACGTGCCGCAGGCAACACGTTGGTTGCGCCCCAACTTGGACTAAGTCCATGTAAGTATTACGCTGAATTAGTTAATTAGGATAGTTAATATGCACTAAATTGGTAATTTCCAGAAATGGAAGTTTGCACATTTCTGCCCATATCAATTTGGATAGAGTCGATAAATCGTGGTTAACGTATATCGTCTCTGATTGTGTTATTGCGTAATATCATTAAGCCCTCGCCGCGTTATTAGGAGTCGCGGCTGGGGAGATTGGCTTCACTACTGGCAATGCGGCACGATGGGGTGGGTGCTTTGTCGGATGTGATCCATCATATAGAGGTCGGCAATCTCGAATTGATCGAGGCTTGCTGGGGCGTCGTGGTCGCCGATCTGGTCATGGGCCATGTGCAGACGCGGCTGCGGCAGGCGGGCCTGCGCGTGGAATTGGAGCGCGAGCATGGCCGTTTCCTGATTCTCGGGGACATACGCAGCGGCGGGCCGGTCGACCCCGACCGCTTGGCCAGCCTGCCCTATCAATTAACCGCAGAGCCCATTCCGATCGATCTGGTGACGGGTCAAACGGGGGCGGCCGTGCATGCGGTGATATCTTGGCAGGCGCTCAACATCCCGCGGTATCGGACGCCGCGCGACATGCGGGCCGATCATGGTGAGCGCTGGTTCGCGATCTACAAGAGCGACATGCAGGTGGTGGCCCACGCCTTTGCTTGCACGCGCGACGGGCGACTGAACCCGCATTGGCAGCCGGTGTGCGATTGTCGTGACAGCGGCCGCATCCTGTATCACGAAGCGCTGGCGCGGTTCGGGGATCATGGGGAAAGCCTGTCCCCGGCCGTGATATTTCCCGCGCTCGAGCGGCTTGGCATGGCGTCGGCCTTCGACAAGGTGATGGCGCATTACGTCCTGGCCGAGCTACGCGCCGATCCAACCGCGACATTGGGGCTCAACATCTCGGCCACCTCGGCGCATCTGCGCGGGTGGTGGCGCCAGATCCTGCGCGACCTGACCGATCGACCGGACATTGCCAGCCGGCTGATCGTCGAGATTACCGAGACCGAACCGATTTTCCGCCTAGACGAAGCGGTGGCCTTCGCTCGGGCGCTCCGCGCTGCCGGTGCGACATTGGCGCTCGACGATTTCGGCGCGGGTTTCACCACTATCCGGGAATTGATGGACCTCATGCCGGCCTTGGTGAAGATCGACGCGCTCTTCCTGCACAGGGCCATGACGGATGACGGTGTCGCCCAGAGCCTGCGGCATCTGATCGGCCTGATCCGGGAATTGGGCGGCACGGTCATTATCGAGGGAGTGGAGAACCAAGCCATGGTCCATCTCGCCCATGCCATCGGTGCGCGGTGGCAGCAGGGCTTCCATTATCGCCGACCATCGCCGGTTCGGTTGATCTCGGAATCATCGGTCGACGTGCCCCGGCTGGCCCAGCAGCGCGGCTGAATGGCGACGGACCGCACGGTGATGTTGATCTTTATCAATCTAATGGAGCATTGACCGGCAATATATTGACGCGAAAGAATTTTCGCGGAACGGCGGCTATCCGGCGCACGTTCAGCCGGGCGATGTCGAACCATAATAGCACCCTCTTCCCCGCGCACGATCCGAGCGAGCCGGAGTCGGCCGCGCTGCTGCGCGACCATATCGCCGCTGCGGATTTCCCCTGTGTCGGTGCCAAAGCGGCGATGGCGCGCGGCACCCTGGAAATCCTGGGCGCCCGCGACATTGCAAGCGCTTGGGACGACTTGCGCATTCATGACCGCTTGCGTCGCTTTGCCGCGTGTTACCGGGCCGAGCCGCAACTGTTCCGCAGCCTCGCGGTCGTCTTTGCCGGACCTGACGAGCTGGACGAAGCGGCGTTCGAGCGCGCGGTCTGGGCGCGTATCCAGTCGCTGTCCGACAAGGATGTCTGGCTGGGCCAGGACTGGGATGCGCGGGTCAGCGCTGATCCCGACGATCCGCATTTCTCGCTGTCCTTTGGCGGTGAGGCGTTCTTCGTGGTCGGGCTGCATCCCCATGCCAGCCGCCCGGCGCGGCGCTTCCCGCGTCCCGCGATGATCTTCAACCTGCACGACCAGTTCGAGACGCTGCGCGCGCAGGGCAAATATGAGACGATGCGGGAAAAGATCATGATGCGCGACGAAGCGCTGGCGGGCACGCGCAATCCCATGCTCGCCCGCCATGGTGAGATGAGCGAGGCGCGGCAATATAGCGGCCGGGTGGTCGAGGAGGGCTGGCGCTGCCCCTTCCACTATGCAGGCGCGCCGGGCGAGGCCAAGGCATGAACGCTGCGACCGTCGAAATCCCGCCGCGCAGCGGGGACGCCTTTCGTCTGTCCAAGGGAGACAGCCTGACCGTTATCGACCCGCGCGGGCGACAGGTCGCTGATCTGCTCGCCTTTAATGCCGACGATCTGGACGAGGTGATTTCGTCGGGCCGTACGCTCGATTATGCCGAGACGATCCGGCTGACCAAGGGGCACAAGCTCTATTCCAACCGGTCGCGGGTGATGCTGGAGATCGTCGAGGATAAGGTTGGGATGCACGACTTCCTGCTGACGCCGTGTTCGGTCGATACCTTCGACCATTTCTATCCCGACCTGCCGCGCCATCGGGGGTGCTTCGGCAATCTCGCAGCGGCGCTGGAGCCTTATGGCGTAGTGCCGGACCGGATTCCGGTGGCGTTCAATTGCTTCATGAACGTGCCCGTCGACGGCAAGACCGGCAAGCTGGAGGTGCTGCCGCCCTTGAGCGGGCCGGGCGACCATATCCGCTTTGTGGCGCATATGGACTTGGTGATCGGCCTGACCGCATGTTCGGCGCCCGCATCCAATGGGGGCAGTTTCAAGCCGATCGAATATCGCGTGGAGCGGGCTTAACAAATATTCCTCCCCTGTAAGGGGAGGGGGACCAGCGAAGCTGGTGGAGGGCTGTCACCGTCTCGATAGCGGGACACCCCTCCGTCAGGGCTTCGCCCTGCCACCTCCCCTGCAGGGGAGGAAGGAAGGGTTACTTCTTGCACGTATCCGCAGGGCCTGGATCGAGGTCCAGGCAGCGTCCGTCGACGCCCGGGATCGGCAAGCCGATCGTCGCGGCCAGCGTCGGGGCGATGTCGACCGTCTCGACCGACAGAGGCTGCTCGAACCCCGTCATCCCCTTGCGCCAGAACAGGATCGGCACGCGGCGATCATAGTCCCAGGGCGAACCATGCGTTTCGACATAGCCGGGGCGCGGTTCTTCGATGGTGGTCACGCCCGACCGGAGCAGCACGAGCAGATCGCCCGACCGCTCGGGGTCGTAGGAGGCGCGGGCGCGCTCCTTCAGCGTCCAGGTTTCCGGCGGCGTCTTCGGCCAAGGCGTCGCGGCGATTTCCTCGCGGGTCAGCGCGGCGGCGACCTGCGGCTGCGCTTCATAGCGGCGCTTGGCCTCGGCCAGGACCTTGGCGCGGGTGGCAGGGGGCAGGGCGCGGTTGATATAGACGTCGCTCTCCGCGCTCATCAGCACCGGCGGGCTGTCGGGCAGGCCGAGCTGCTTGGCGACCGCCGCCGACATGATCTTCGTATCGGCTTCCAGCGAGACATGGCTTTCCATCGGCATGGCGCGAATCTGCTGCCGCTCGGTCATGTCGTGCGCACCGTGGTCGGCGGTCAACATCACCTCGTAATCGACGCCGGTCGCGTCCAACACCTCGAAGAAGCCCGCCAGCGAGCGATCCAGCTCGGCCATCTGGATGCACATCTCGGTGCCTTGGGTGCCCAGTGCATGGCCGATATAGTCGGTCGCCGACAGGCCGACGGACAGGATGTCGGTCTGCGGACCTTGGCCCAGCTTCATGTCCTGGACAAAGCCCGCCGCCATGGCGAGCACCGCCGCGTCGGAGGCGGGCGACACGCGGAAGGCGGCAAGGTCGCCCGCCGCGCGCTGGAACCGGCCGGTGCCCAGCGTCTGGCCGCCGACGGTGATTTCGCGGTCCAGCGGCTTGCAGAAACCGGGCAGCGGCAGCGGGGCCTGGGGCTTGGCGATCAGGTCGGCGACCGCCTTGCGCGTCCGCTCCACCACTGGGGGCACGGCGCGACCGGCATAGGAGACATAGGTCTTGCCGTCCCACCACCAGATTTCGTCCATCTTGTGGCCGCCCATCATCACGGCGGCGCGGTCCTTGCCCGCGACCGACACGGTGCGGACGCGCGGATCGGCGGTCTTCATCCGCTCGCCCAGCGTCGGCACCTTCAGGTGCATGTCGGACACGATATAGTCGGTATGGGACTTGCCCGGAACGCGCTCGTCCTCCGAGCAATAAACGATCTTGTCCGGCCGCCCGACCGACTGGTCGACCCAGTTGTTGGCGATGATGCCGGTATGGGCGGGGCGATAGCCGGTGAGGATGGTCGAGTGGCCGGGGCACGTCTCGGTCGCGGCATGGCTCTGATAGCCCGAGGGGAAGACCGCGCCGGTCAGGAGACGGGCCATGCCACCGGTGAAGTGGTTGCGATACTGTGCGAACAGGTCGGCCGAGAATTGGTCGACCGAGATGGCGACGATCAGCTTGGGCGCCTGGGTCGGGAAGGGCGCCAGGGGTGGGGCGGGTTCGGCGACGACCGGGGCAGGAGGCGCATAGCCGGGCACCGGGCTGGCAGTCTGGGCGAGCGCGGGCGACGCGACCAGGGCGGCGGAGGCAAGGAGCGCGGCAGTCAGGGGGGTCATGGGCAACCTTGATGCAAAGCGGGAACGGGGGCGCTATGGAACGCGAAAGCGGGTTAGGGCAAGGTCGATGCGCGGTTGGTTTTACATCCTGATGACGACGCTGTTCATGCTGGTGGCGGCAGGCCCCGGCATGGCCGAAAGCGCCCCCGCGCCCGGTGCGATCCACTTGCCCATGCGGCTGGTCGCCGAGAGTGAAAGCCCGGCGGCGGGCAGCAAGACGACGCTCGCCATCGTCGCGACGCCCGAAAAGGGCTGGCACGGCTATTGGAAGAATGGCGGCGATGCGGGCCTGCCGACCGAGGCGCACTGGACGCTGCCCCGGGGCGTGAGCGCGGGCGAGCTACGCTATCCGGTGCCCGGACGGCTGAAGATCGCGGGGCTGATGAACTATGTCTATGAGCGGCCCTTCACGCTGCTGGTCGACTTGGCCGTTCCTGCCGGGCTGGCGAAGGGAACGCCGCTGCCGATCGCGGTCAAGCTCGACTATCTGGTATGCACCGACACGATCTGCGTGCCCGAAAGCCAGACGCTGTCGACCCGCCTGACCGTCGGTGATGGTGCGGTGAACCCCGCCACCCGCACCGAATTCGACCGCTGGCGCGCCGCCTTGCCCAAGCCGTTGGGCGGTGACGGCGTGATCGAGACGGCTGGCAAGACCGTGCGGATCGCCGTGCCGCTGCCCGCCTCGGTCGCGGTCAAGGAGGCGTATTTCTTTCCCGAGCGCAGCGGCGTGATCGACCATGCCGCGCCGCAAGCCATGACGCGCAACGGCGACCAGCTGATCCTCGCCATGCCCGTCGCCGCCGTGCCGACGCCGGGACCGATATCGGGCGTGCTGTCGATCGGCGAGGGGCAGGGGCTGTCCTTTGCCGCCAAGCCCGGCGCGATTGCAGGGGCAAGTGGCGGCGCCGATACCGGTTTCGGTGCGGTGGCGCTGGCCTTTCTGGGCGCGGTGCTGGGCGGGTTGTTGCTCAACATCATGCCCTGCGTCTTCCCGATCCTGAGTCTGAAGGCGCTGAGCCTCGCCAAGGGCGGCGGGGACGAACGCCATGCCCGTGCCGAGGCGCTGGCCTATACGGCGGGCGTGGTCCTGGTGTGCGTCGGCCTGGGCGTGGTGCTGTTGGCGTTGCGCGCGGGCGGGCAGAGTGCGGGCTGGGCGTTTCAGCTTCAGGACCCGCGCGTTATCGGCGTCCTGCTGCTGCTGGTCGCGGGGATCGCGTTTAATCTGGCCGGACTGTTCGAGCTGCCGACCCCCGCCTTTGCCGGACGGTCGGGCGCGATGGGATCGTTCGCGACCGGCGCGCTGGCGGCGTTCGTCGCGACGCCCTGTTCCGGGCCTTTCATGGCCGGAGCCTTGGGTGCCGCGCTGGTCCTGCCCGCCGCCGCCGCGCTGGCGGTGTTCGCAGGGCTGGGGATCGGCATCGCGCTGCCCTTCATTGCGATCGGTTTCGTGCCGGCGCTCCGGCGGCGTCTGCCCAAGCCGGGGATGTGGATGGTGCGGCTGCGCCATATTCTATCGGTGCCGATGTTCCTGACAGCGCTCGCGCTGGCCTGGATTTTGGGGCAGGAGGCCGGTGTGACCGGCATGACGCTGGGCCTGGCCGCGGCCTTGCTGGCGTCGCTGGGCTTCTGGTGGACGGGCCTGCGCCAGCATGGCGGCAAGGGCCGTGCCGGGTGGCCCGCCGTGGTGGCGCTGGTGCTGGCGGTCGCGATCGTCGTGACGGTCAAGCCCGCCGCCGCAGTGGCCAAGACGACCGCCGACACCGCCTTTACCGAGGCAAAGCTGGACGACTTGCGCAAGCAGAACCGCCCGGTCTTTGCTTATTTCACCGCCGACTGGTGCCTGAGCTGCAAGGTCAACGAGGCCGCTGCGATCGAACGCTCCTCGGTGCGCGATGCGTTCGCGCGCAACAAGGTGGCGGTGCTGGTCGGTGACTGGACCGATGGCGATTCGGTATTGGGACGCTTTATCGAGCGGCATAACCGGGCCGGGGTGCCGCTGTACCTCTATTACGCACCGGGCGCGAAGGAGCCGCAGGTCCTGCCGCAGGTGCTGACCCCGTCGATGCTGGAGAAGCTGGGGGCGTAAGTCGTTGTAATTCCTCTCCGGCGAGGGGAGGTGGCGCGCGTAGCGCGTCGGAGGGGTGTCGCCCTCTCGACAGCGGGACGCCCCTCCGTCAGGCCTTCGGCCTGCCACCTCTCCTTGCAGGGGAGGAATTTTGTGAGGCCACTTGCGCGCCCCTATCATGCGGTGCAGCATGGAACCGGAACACCAGGGGGAGCGTAACGACCGGATGGGGACTATCGCCGCGTTCGACGAAATCATGGGGGCTTCCGGCGCTGCGACGCCACGCCCCGAACTCTCCGCGCTTCAACGCTGGCTCGATCACACCCCCGATAGCGAACTCCGCCGCCGCCAGCAGGCGGCCGAAGCGACCTTCCGTCAGCTGGGCATCACCTTTGCCGTCTATGGCGAAAGCGACGCGGCCGAGCGCATCATCCCCTTCGATATCGTGCCGCGTGTCTTCTTGCCCGACGAATGGGCGCGCCTGTCGGAAGGGCTGGTGCAGCGGGTCGAGGCGATCAACGCGTTCCTCGACGATATCTATGGCGAGCGGAAGATCCTGCGCGACGGCATCCTGCCGCCCGACCTGATCTTCGGCAATCCGCAGTTCCGGCCCGAGATCGCCGGGATGCGCCCGCCGCACGGTGTCTGGGCGCATATCTGCGGCATCGATCTTGTGCGCACCGGTCCGGACGATTTCTTCGTGCTGGAGGACAATGCCCGCACGCCATCGGGCGTCAGCTACATGCTCGAAAACCGCGAGGCGATGCTGCGCCTCTGTCCCGAGCTGTTCCGACAGTTCCGGGTGGCGGCGGTCGACAGCTATCCCGACCGGTTGCTCGCCACGATGAAGTCGGTCGCGCCGCATGGCGTGGCCGAGCCGACCTGCGTCGTTCTGACGCCGGGCCACTTCAACTCGGCCTATTACGAACACAGCTTCCTGGCCGACTCGATGGGGATCGAGCTGGTCGAGGCGGCCGATCTGGTGGTCGACGACGACATCGTCTGGATGCGGACCATCGCGGGCCGGGTGAAGGTCGATGTCATCTATCGCCGAGTCGATGACGATTTCCTCGATCCGTTGGTCTTCCGCCCCGATTCGATGCTGGGCGTGCCCGGCCTGATCGCGGCCTATGCGGCGGGCAATGTCGCCATCCTCAACGCGCCGGGCAACGGCATCGCCGACGACAAGGCGATTTATAGCTATATGCCCGATATCGTCCGTTATTATTCGGGTGCCGAGCCCAAGCTGAAGAATGTCGAGACCTGGCGCTGTCGCGAGCCGGAGGCGCTGTCTTATGTGCTCGACCATCTGCATGAGCTGGTGGTCAAGCTGGTCGATGGTTCGGGCGGCTATGGCATGCTGGTCGGCCCGACCGCGACCAAGGCGCAGATCGAGCATTTCCGCGCCGCGCTGATTGCCGAGCCGCATCGTTACATCGCGCAGCCGACGCTGGCGCTGTCCACCGTGCCGACGCTGGTCGAAAGCGGAGTCGCGCCGCGCCACGTCGATTTCCGCCCCTTCGTCCTGACCGGCCGCAACGGCGTGGAAGTGACCCCGGGCGGCCTAACCCGCGTGGCCCTGCGCGAAGGCTCGCTGGTCGTCAATTCCAGCCAGGGCGGCGGCACCAAGGACAGTTTCGTCCTGCTTCATCCCGAACCCGACAGCTGGGTGCAGGTGCAGGGGCAGCAGTCGCAGATCCAGACGCAGGGGGTGCGCTGATGCTCTCGCGGACCGCATCCTCGCTCTATTGGCTGGGCCGCTATTTCGAGCGGGCCGATTTCATCGCCCGGCTGGTCGAGGCAACCGTTCGGCTCGACGTGCTGTCGCCGCGTTCGGCGGGGCTGGCCGCCTGGGGCTCGGCACTCGCCGTCACCGACACCGCCAGCGCCTTTGCCGATGGCGGGCGCGAGATGCGCCGGCGCGAGGTCGCGCGCTTCCTCACGGTTGAGCCCTGCCATCCCGGCTCGATCGTCCGCTGTGTCGATATGGCGCGGATGAACGCTCGCGCCGTGCGCACCGCGCTGACCCGAGAGGCATGGAGCGCGATCAACCGCGCCTGGCTGCATTTCGAGGCCAAGCCCGCCGCCGACGATCCCACCGCCGTGCTCGGCCTGGTCGAGGCGGTGAAGAACGAGACGCGCGGCTTCGAGGGCGCGGTCCACCGGATGCTGCGCAACCAGACGACCTGGTTCATCCGGCTGGGCCAGGCGGTCGAGCGGGCGGACAACACCGCGCGGCTGCTCGACGTGAAATATCACATCCTGCTGCCGGCGGGCGAGCGGATCGGCGGCGTCGTCGACCGTGACCAGTGGACGACGATCCTTCAGACCGTCTCCGCCGTCACGGCCTATCGCTGGCTCTATTCCGACGGGCTGAAGCCCGCCAACGTCATCGACCTGCTGATCGCGCGCACCGAATTGCCGCGCAGCCTGGCGGCGTCGGTCGAGGAAACGGTGGACGTGCTGGGGCAGCTTGCCCGGCGAACGGGGCAGCATGGGGAGGCGGATCGCATGGCGAGATTGCGGGCCAATCGGATGACGAAGACGCGGTCGGGGGACGTGATCGCGGGCGGGCTTCACCAGTATCTCGAAGCCTTTATCGAGGAGAATGCCCAGCTGCACGGCGCCATCGGCCGTCAGTTCAAGTTCGCCTGATGCGCATCGCGATCGAGCACCAGATCGTCCACCGCCGCCATCCGGGGCGGCCGACGATGGTCCAGATGCTGCGCCTGACGCCAGAGAATTTCGACGATCAGACGGTGGCCCACTGGCGAATCGACGTCGATTGCGACGCGCGGCTGCGGCGCGGGCAGGACGGCTTCGGCAATGCCGTCACCATGCTTTATGTCGAGGGTGCGCCGGAGACGGTGACGATCACCGCGACCGGCGAGGTCCTGACCAGCGACGCGCACGGCCTGATCCACGGCGCGACCGAAACCCTGCCGCCCGCCTTGTTCCTGCGCGCCACGACGATGACGCCGGATGATTCGGCGATCGCGACCTTCGCGGCCGAAGCGGCGGCAGGTATGGCGGGGCCGTTGGGTATGATCCACGCGCTTAACGTCGCGCTGCACCGGCGCTTTCCCGCCGACCGGGACGCCACGCCCCGAGGGGCCGATGCCGCGCGCGCCTTCGAGCAGGACCGTGTGTCGCCGTGCGATCTCGCCCATATCTTCTGCGTCGGCGCGCGGTCGCTGGGCATTCCGGCGCGCTTTGTCTCGGGCTTTGCCACCTGGGGCGGGGATAAACGCGGGCAGGCGCATTGCTGGGCTGAGGCCTATGTCGAGGAACTGGGCTGGATCGGTTTCGATCCCAGTATTGGGCTCAGCCCGCAGGACGGGCATGTCCGCGTCGCGGTGGCGCTGGACGCGACCGGCGCGGCGGCGGTCGCTGGCGAGCCATGGGGGCCATCGGTCGCGAACGGCGAGGCGCAATAAACTCCTCGCCGGACAGGGGAGGAATGGTGGGTCTTACACCAGCGCCGGGACCGGGGGAGGCGTCGTCGGTGCGTCCTTTTCATCGGCCATCAGCGCCCAGCCGCGCGGGCCCAGGGCCTCCAGCGGCTGATAGCGGGTCTTATACGCCATGCGCGGCGAACCCTTCACCCAATAGCCGAGATAGACATAAGCCAGCTCGGCGGCGCGGGCGCGCAGGATATGGTCCATGATGATGAAGTTGCCGAGCCCTGGCCGGTTCTCGTCCTGGGTCTCGAAAAAGCTGTAGATCATCGACAGCCCGTCGCCCTGCCGATCGGTCAGGCACGCGCCGACCAGCCGCCCGCGCTCGCCATTGGGCCCGGCCGGTTCGCGATATTCGACCAGCACCGACTGGACCGGCGACAGCTCGACCATGTCGGCATAGTCGCTTTCGTCCATCGTGGTCATGCCGCCGCCGGGATGCCGCTCGCCCAGATAGCGGCGCAGCAGCTCGAACTGCTCGGCGGTCGCCCATGGCTGGCAGGCGGTCACCTCCAGATCGGCATGACGGCGCAGCAGCTTGCGCTGGGTGGCGTTGGGGCGGAAACCCTCCGCCACGACCCGGACCGAGACACACGCGCTGCATCCCGCGCAGGACGGGCGATAGGCGACGCCCTGGCTGCGACGAAAGCCGATGCGGCTCAGCGCTTCATTCAGCTCGCTCGCATGCTCGCCGTTGAGTTCGGTAAAAACCTTACGCTCGTCACGCCCCGGCAGATAGGGGCAGGGGGCCGGGCTGGTGACGAAAAAGCGCGGAAAACGAAAGGGCGCAGTCACCGCCGGGCAGTTCCTTCAAACGAGTGGATAACCCTCTTTAACGAAAATCCCGTCCGAAGCGATGGGGCAGCATCGTTCGGAAACGGGACGTCCGGCGCAAAAACAAAAGCCTGTCAGGCGAGCTCGACCTGCGTCGTCTCATAGCCACCGGCGCGCAGGGCTTCGATCAGCCGGTGCAGGTGGAGCGCGTCGCGCGTCTCGCACTCAATATCGGTGATCAGGCCCTTGGCGGGCAGGGTGGTGAAGACACGCTGGTGATACACCTCGATGATGTTCACCCGCTCGCGGTCGAAGATGCGCGCGACGTTGAACAAGGCGCCCGGCTGGTCCTGCAACCGGATGCGCAGGCGGGCCAAGCGCCCCGAACGCGCCAGGTCGCGCAGCAGGACGTTGGCGAGCAGGCGCGTGTCGATATTGCCACCGCACAGCACGACGCCGACCGTCTTACCCCGGAAGCGTTCCGGGTGCGACATCAGCGCGGCGAGCCCCGCCGCGCCAGCGCCCTCGACCACCGTCTTTTCGATCTGGAGCAGCGCGCTGACCGATTCTTCCAGATGCCGCTCGTCGACCAGCACGATTTCGCGCACCAGCTGCGCCACCATCTGCGAGGTCAGGCCGCCCGGCACCTTGACCGCGATACCTTCGGCCAGGGTGTCGCCCGCGCAAGGCAGGTCGGTGCCGTTCAGCTTGTTGTACATGGACGGGAACAGCTCGGCCTGGACGCCGACCACCTCCACGGCGCGCGGGCTGGCCGCCGCCACCGTCGCCATGCCCGAGATCAGGCCGCCGCCCCCGATCGGCACGATCAGCGTGTCGATGTCGGGCGCGTCCTCCAGCATCTCGAGCGCGACCGTGCCCTGGCCCGCGATGACGCGCGCATCGTCGAAGGGATGGACGAAGGTAAAGCCGCGCTCGGCCTCCAACTCACGGGCATGGGCATAGGCGGCGTCGAAATTGTCTCCCTCCAGAACCACGGTCGCGCCGTGCCCTTCGGTCTGGACGACCTTCACGATCGGCGTGGTGCGCGGCATCACGATGGTGGCGGGCACGCCTAGCCGGTTGGCGTGATAGGCGAGGCCCTGCGCATGATTGCCCGCCGAGGCGGCGATCACGCCCTTGGCCTTGGCTTCGTCCGACAGCTGGAGCAGCGTGTTGAGCGCGCCGCGTTCCTTGTAGGCGGCGGTGAATTGCAGATTCTCGAACTTCAGATAGACGGTCGCACCGGTCAGCTTGGACAGGGTCTGGCTGATCAGCGTCGGCGTGCGGATGATCCGGTCCGAAATGCGCGCATGGGCGGCGCGGACATCGTCGATGGTGACGATCGGGGACGAGACTTCCGAAGCGGCCTGAGCGGCGGTGCGACTAACCATGGGAGTGCCCTAGCCGATCGGAGGCGGGAGGTGAACCGTTTCGGATACGGTGTTGTGCTAAGGGGCAGGCTTTCCACTCTTGCCAAGACATGCCTTCTTTCTCCCCTCCCGCAAGCGGGAGGGGTCGGGGGAGGGCAGGGTGTCTCACCGAGTCCGTCGCCTGTGGTTTTCCCTCCCCCATCCCCTCCCGCCTGCGGGAGGGGCGTGCTCTGGAGTAGCCGATCCGTGCCTCCGCGAGATTTCCACTGTTGCATTGCGGCATCGCTCACCCTCCGAAATCGTGCCGGAATGCAACAAGCCCAAGGCCCCTGCGTTGCTGGCCTTTTGGGGCCATGCTAGGGCGGCGCGATGATCACAGGGTTGCCACGGATGTCGCCGATGATCCTCTCCGTCACCGGCACGATCGCCCAATCATGAGCGTCGCACCGACCGGGATCGCCACCACCGCGACCGAAGAATCTCACAGCCACCATCCGCAAGGCATGGCGCGATTGGCGTTGGGCGCGATCGGTGTCGTGTTCGGGGACATCGGCACCAGCCCGCTTTATGCGTTTCGCGAGACCTTCGCGAACCCGCACCATCCGCTGCCGCTCGACAATGCGCACATCCTGGGTGTCATCAGCCTGATCTTCTGGTCGATGATGATCGTCGTGTCGGTCAAATATGTCGCGATCATCATGCGCGCCGACAACAAGGGCGAGGGGGGCAGCCTGGCGCTGCTCGCGCTCGTGTCGGGCCAGACCAAGACGCGGCGCTGGACGCGCGGCATCATATTGCTCGGCGTGTTCGCCACCGCGCTGTTCTACGGCGACAGCATGATCACCCCCGCCGTCACGGTGCTCAGCGCGGTCGAGGGTCTGGCGGTCGCCGCGCCTGCATTCGGAGGCTTCGTCCTGCCGATCGCGATCACCATCCTGATCGTGCTGTTCAAGATCCAGCGGTCGGGGACTGAGCGCGTTGGGCTGTTCTTCGGACCGGTCATGCTCGTCTATTTCGCGGTCATCGCGGTGCTGGGCATCATGAGCTTCGTCCAGACGCCCGAGATCCTGCTGGCGCTGTCCCCGCATTACGCGATCCAGTTCTTCTTCATCGATCCGCTACGCGGCTTCCTGGCGTTGGGTTCGGTGGTGCTGGCGGTGACCGGGGCGGAGGCGCTCTACGCCGATATGGGGCATTTCGGGCGGCGGCCGATCGGCGTGTCGTGGCTGTGCTTCGTGCTGCCCGCGCTAATGCTCAACTATATGGGGCAGGGCGCGCTTCTATTCCGCGAAGGGGCGGCGGCGCTGGAGAGTCCCTTCTACATGCTGGCGCCCGAAGGGTTGCAGCTGCCCCTCGTTATCTTGGCGACCGCCGCCGCGGTCATCGCCAGCCAAGCGGTCATCACCGGCGCTTTCTCGGTGACGCAGCAGGCGATCCAGCTGGGCTTCATGCCGCGCCTGCGCATCGAGCATACATCGGCCGCGACCGCCGGACAGATCTATATCCCGCTCATCAACTGGCTGTTGATGGTGATGGTGATCCTGCTCGTCCTGTTCTTCCGCTCCTCGTCGAACCTGACCTCCGCCTATGGCATCGCGGTCACGGGGGCGATGCTGATCGACACCTGCTTGTTGGGCGTGGCGCTGACCCGGTTGTGGAAGTGGCCGCTTTATGCCGCGCTGCCGCTGCTCGGTCTCTTCTTCCTGGTCGATGGGGCCTATTTCCTGGCGAACCTGACCAAGGTGCCGTCGGGCGGCTGGTTCCCGCTGCTGGTCGGTTTCGTCATCTTCACCTTCCTCACCACCTGGTCGACCGGGCGCAAGCTGATGATCGAGCGGCTGCGCGAAGGCACGATGCCGATCCACATCTTCATCGATTCGGCGGCGGGCGCGGCCAGCCGGGTGCCCGGCACCGCGATCTTCATGACCTCTTCGCCGGAGGGCGTGCCGCACGCGCTGCTCCACAATCTGAAGCATAACAAGGTGCTGCACGAGCGCATCATCCTGCTGACCGTCAAGATCATGAGCCAGCCCTATTGGCCTGACGGCGACCGCGCGAAGCTGGACGATATGGGCCATGGCTTCCACCGCCTGGTTTTGCGTTTCGGCTTCATGGAAGAGGCGGACGTGCCCGCCGCGCTCAAGCGGGTGGAGATGGCGGGCGGCGCGTTCAAGATGATGGACACCAGCTTCTTCCTGTCGCGCCAGACGCTGCTCCCGGCCGAGCGGCCCGGCATGTCGATGTGGCGTGAAAAGCTGTTCTCTTGGATGCTGCGCAACGCCGAAAGCGCGATGGAATTCTTCCGCCTGCCGACCAATCGCGTGGTCGAGCTGGGCAGCCAGGTGGAAATCTGACCGACCATCCCGCCCCGATTATCGTCACCGCCCTGTTCGGCCGCGCCGATCAGGGCTGGTTCGACGGGCTGCGGCGACAGCATTTCCCACCTGAGCGCAACGTGCTCGACGCGCATTGCACGTTGTTCCACCATCTGCCGCCCTCCGCCGAGGCTGAGCTGAAGCACCGCCTGAACGGTATGACGCGCGCTGTGCGTGCACCGGATGCTCGGGCGAGCGGGCTGATGTCGCTGGGCAAGGGCGTGGCGATCCGCATCGATTCGCCGGGGCTGGTGGCAATCCGCCGCGATCTGGTCGAGGCCTTTGCGGGGATGCTGACGCCGCAGGACGCGGGCGGATGGCGCGCGCATGTGACGATCCAGAACAAGGTGACGCCCGCCACCGCCAAGCTGCTGCTGCAACAGATGGAGCGGGATTTCCGGCCTCGTCCGGTCGAGCTGATCGGCATCGGCACCTGGTGGTATCGTGGCGGCCCATGGGAAATGCTGTCGCGTCATTTGTTCGCTTGACGCCCGAAAACAGCCTGTTTATAGGCGCGCCTCCACCGGGTGGAACGCCAAGTGTGGCGAAGTAGCTCAGCTGGTTAGAGCAGCGGAATCATAATCCGCGTGTCGGGGGTTCAAGTCCCTCCTTCGCTACCACCCGGTGTATTTCCCTACATTCCCCAATTTCCGGCCAAGGCCCCGCCGAGTGTAGGCTTGGGCGCGTCACGCTTCGCGTTCGTGCATCCGTCGGTGGCTGTGCGCGAACATGGCGTGTGCGTGCCTTCACATCGTCGCGGCAGGGGGGTGAAGCGGCTTTGCAACGGCGTCCGTCTCTTAACCGATCCTTCGCCTCTGGCGGGTAAGTCTGTCGCGGGATTTGCAACATGGGGTCCGTCGGGTCTTACGCCGTGAACGCTGCCGTCTACGCCCTGATCGCCAACAGCTGTATGGCCGCACTGTTTGCCGTGACCTACGGCGTGGTTGCGCTGTCCTATTCGCGGCAGCGGGCGGCAGTCTGGTTCATGGCCAGCTATCTGCTCGGTTTCGCGACGCCGATCTGCGAACTGCTGGTCCGGTTCAGTGACCATGTGATCCTGTTCCATGTGCTGGGCTATGCCACCTTCCTAGGCGGCATGCTGCTGATGTCGGTGGGGATACAGGCGTTTGCGGGCCAACGGCCCGAATGGCGGCTGGCGCTGATGGCCTGGGTGGCGGGGATGGTGCTCCGTGTCGCGATCCTGAACGGCACGCGCAGCACCATGCCTTATGAGCTGCTGTTTCAGCTGCCCTTCGCCATCGGGTCGGCGTTGGTCGTCTTCTCGGTCCGGCGAATCGGCCAGACCGGGCCAATCCGTGCGATGCTGGCGGGCATATTCGCCCTGATCTGTCTGCATTTTCTGGCCAAGCCTTTCCTGGCGCTGGAATTGGGGTCCGGTGCCACGGCCAATGCCTATGCGGGCAGCCTCTATGCCGTCGCGTCGCAGGTTTCGAGCGGCGTATTGTTGGTCGCGGCGGGACTGTGCCTGATGCTGCTGGTCATCCAGAAAGCGCTAGAAGAGACGATCCTGGATGCGGAGACCGATCCGCTGACCGAGTTGACCAACCGGCGGGGCCTCTATCGGATCGGACCGCGCCTGCTGCACGAGGCGGAGACTCAGGGCCATGACCTCTATGCGGTCGTGCTCGACCTCGATCATTTCAAGCGAATCAACGACAACCATGGTCATGCAAAGGGCGACCTGGTGCTGGTCGCGTTTGCGCGGGTGCTGCACACGCTGACGACGAAGGATATCCTGACCGTGCGCATGGGCGGTGAGGAGTTCGCGCTGCTGGTACCCGACCCGATGGGCCCGGCCGAGGGCAGTGACCATCGCGCATCCCGGCTCGGCCGTGCGATCCAGGTCGCGCTGGAACCCTTTGTCGAGCGCGGCCTGCCGCCCCTGACAGTCAGTGGCGGGATCGCGCGCTACCAGTCGGGCGAGACGCTGGAGGGGCTGATCGCACGGGCGGATCAGCTAGCCTATCGTGCCAAGCGCGCCGGTCGCGATCGTATCCTGCAAGATCGCGACGACAGTGCCGCCGAGCGGGCGATGGATTACTGGGCCGAGCGCGCGCAATACGCCACGGGGTGATGCGGGTTTCCTATCCGAACCGCCCATAAGGATCATGCGCGACCAGCATCGCATCCGACCGGGCGAGCGCGATCAGGGTCAGGCCATGGGCGCGGGCATGATCGATGGCGAGGCTGGTCGGCGCCGAAATGCCGACCAGCAGGCCGACGTCTGCCACCAGCGCCTTATCGACCATCTCATAACTGATCCGCGAGGTGACGAGGATGAAGTCGGCCTTGAGTCCCGCTATGCTGGCCAGCGCGCCGACCAGCTTGTCGAGCGCATTGTGTCGTCCGACATCCTCCGCCGATGCCAGGACGGCGCCCTGCGCGTCACAGGCGATGGCAGCGTGGACGGCCCCGGTCCGGGCGTTGAGCGGCTGATGATCGCGCACGGTCGACAGGGTGGCGAACAGGGTTTCGGGCGTCGCATTCGGGGCGGGGGGGCGTGTCGTCACCGGCCGGGCGATCTGCTCCAGCCCCGACAGGCCGCACAGCCCGCAGCTGGTATCGCTGGTCCGGTGGCGCACCCGGTCCTGCATCCGTCCGCGCAGAGCCTCGGCCAATGTGACTCGCACGATCCAGCCCGTCTCGGCCGCGAAGGGCTCGATGGCGAGAATGTCGGCCGGACGGTCGACCAGCCGCTCGGTCAGCAGGAAGCCGGTGGTGAAATCCTCCAGGCGCTCCGGAGTCATCATCATGACCGCATAACCGAAGCCATCGACCTCGATCGCGACCGGACATTCGACCGCCACTGCCCGTTCGATGGGTGTGGTCGCCCCATCGGGCGACAGCCGGATGACGGTCAACGGGCGAACGGGTTCGTGGGTGACGCTCACCCCTTGTCAACTTTCATAGGGCGGCAAGATCGGCGGGCGTATTCACATTGGCAAGCGGCTCGGGCGAGATGACCGGGATCGCCCCGATCGCGCGGACCCAGCCGCGCACCGAGCGATCCTGCCCCAGCGAGAGATGCGCCATCAGGTGCGCCCCCAGCGCGGCGGGCCACAGGCCCAGCACCGGCGCATCGCGGCAATAGCTGGGCTCACGGCGCAGGATCGCCTCGATCAGCCCGTCCGGCAGGCGCGGCATGTCGCATCCGATGGTCAGGACGCAACGGAAGCCGTGGCTGGCCGCATAGTCCAAGGCCCCGGCGATCCCGCCCAGCGGACCCAAGCCCGGCGCGGGCATATCCGGTACGCCCTCCGCGCCGCCGACCTGCACGATGCGCGCGCAATAGGGGGCGATGGTGGCGCGCGCATGCGCCACCAATGTGCGGTCGCCGAGCATGGCGACCGCCTTGTTCGATCCGAAGCGCGAGGATTGGCCTCCGGTCAGTACGGCACCCAATATGCTCATGCGGGGACGCGTACCTTCACCGGCACCGACTTGCCTGCGGGCACATGGCTTTCCAGCGCATGATGCTCCAGCGGAATCAGATAGTTGAGCTCGGGATAATAGCCGCCGATGCAGCCTTCGGGGATGTTATACTCGACCACCCGCAGGCCCTCGACCACGCGCTCCTCGCCGTCATCGGCATCGCCTTCCAGCGCGATGGTATGGCCGTCGGTCAGGCCCAGCCGGGCGATATCGGCCTTGTTCATCATCGCGACCATCCGCGTGCCGCTGATCCCCCGGAAGCGATCGTCATAGCCATAGATGGTCGTGTTGAACTGGTCGTTGGACCGCAGCGTGATCAGCCGCATCCGCCCCTCGGCCGGAGTAATGCCCGAGGCATCCATGGCGCGGGGCACGTTGAACTCGGCCTTGCCGCTCTCCGTCTCCCATTTACGGTGCGAAGCGGGATTGCCCTTCCAGAAGCCGCCGGGCTCGAACAGGCGCTCGTTGAAATTGGCGAACTTCTCGGGATAGACATTTTCAATCGCGGTGCGGACCAGCCCATAATCGCCGACCCATTCGTCCCATGGCACGTTGGGGTTGGGTTCCAGCACCGCCTTGGCGATCCCGGCGACGATGGCGGGTTCAGACAACAGGGTGTCGGCGGCAGGCGTCGCCTTGCCGACCGAGCCGTATATATGGCTGAACGAGTCCTCCATCGACACGGCCTGACGACCACCCGTCTGCATGTCCGTCTCCAACCGGCCGAGGCAGGGGAGGATATAGCTCTCTTCGCCCGGCACCAGATGGCTCTTGTTGAGCTTGGTGGCGATATGGACGGTGATGGGGAGCTTCGCCCACGCCGCCTTCATCTTGGCGTGCTCGGGTGTCGCGCGCAGGAAATTGCCGCCCAGCTGGACGAAGCCCTGCGCGGTGCCAGCGATGATCTGGCGACAGGCCTCGACCGTGTCCCAGCCATTTTCGGTCGGCGGCTCGAACTCGAACAGTTCCTTCAATCGTTCGACGGGGGCGAGCTCGGTCTTCTCCGTGATGCCGACCGTGCGCTGGCCCTGCACGTTGCTATGGCCGCGCACCGGACCCGGTCCGGCTCCCTCACGGCCGATATTGCCGCGCAGAAGCAGCAGGTTCACGATCATGTGCAGCGCGTCGATGCCATAGCGGTGCTGGGTGATGCCCATGCCGTAGACGGCGATCACCCGCTCCGACTTCATATACACGCGCGCCGACTGTTCGATCGCGTCGCGGGTCAGTCCCGAATCGCGAATGATGTCGCTCCACGCGGCATTGCGGCAGTAATTGGCGAAATCCTCGAACCGCGTGGTGTGCTGCTCGATGAAGTGATGGTCGAGGATGCGCTTGCTACCCTTGGCGATGGCGCGGTCGTCCTCCTCGATCACGAGCTTACAGATACCGGTCAACGCGGCGATGTCGCCGCCTGCCTTCACCTGATGATATTGGCTGGAGATGTCGGTCGAGCTGCCGGTCAGCATCTGCACCGGGTTCTGCGGCGATGCGAACCGCTCCCAGCCGCGCTCGCGAAGCGGGTTGAAGGTCACGATCTCCACCCCACGCTTGGCGCAGGCTTGCAGGTTGTGGAGCATGCGCGGCGCGTTGGTCGCCACATTCTGCCCAAAGGAGAAGATCGCGTCGCACTTGTCGTAATCCTCCATCTGGATCGTCGCGACGGGCGATCCGATGGCGGACTTCAGGCCGACCGAGGTCGTCTCGTGGCACATGTTCGAGCTGTCGGGCAGGTTCTGCTGCCCCCACATCCGCGCGAACAGCGAATACATGAACGAGGTTTCGAGGCTGGCACGGCCAGAAGCGTAGAGCACGACCTTGGTCGGGTCGCAGGTCTTCAGCTTGGCCCCGATGGCGGCGAACGCCTCGTCCCAGCTGACCGCGACATATTTGTCCGACGCACGGTCGTAACGCATCGGATGGGTGAGGCGGCCCGCCTGTTCCAGATCATGGTCGGGCCAGGCCTCCAACTCCGTCACCGTGTGCTTGGCGAAGAAGTCCGGCGTCACGCGCAGCGAACTGAGTTCCCACGCGGTCGCCTTCGCCCCGTTCTCGCAGAACTCGGCGATATGCGGCTTGGCTGGTTTGCCCCAGGCGCAGCTGACGCACATCACGCCGCCGGGCTTGTTCTGGCGACGCAGCGTGTCGAAGACTTCGGGACCCAGCCCCTCCTTGGGCAGGACCTTGGCCATGCCCTTCATCGAACCCCAACCGCCGGCGGGGGCGGTATATTCGGTGATCTTCACATCGTCGTCGTCGCGCATCGGGCAAATCTCCACTCACAACGCCCAACGAAGCAAGTCCCGATTGGCCGCATGAGAAGCGGTTCATTTTTGGCCCGGCAGCGCCTATCTGGAGGCAAAACGTTTCACAGGATTCGGACATGACCACCCACACGACGCGTATGCTCATCCTCGGCTCGGGCCCCGCCGGGCTCTCCGCCGCCATCTATGGCGCGCGTGCGGGGATGCAGCCGATCGTGGTGCAGGGCATCCAGCCGGGCGGCCAGCTGACCACGACCACCGATGTCGAGAATTACCCGGGCTTTGCCGACGTCATCCAAGGACCCTGGCTGATGGAGCAGATGCAGCGCCAAGCCGAGCATGTCGGCGCGCGGATGATGTGGGACACGATCACGCAGGTCGATCTGACCAACCGTCCGTTCCGCCTGATCGGCGACGGCGGCGATGTCTATGAGGGCGAGGTGCTGGTCATCGCGACGGGCGCGCAGGCCAAGTGGCTGGGCCTGGACAGCGAGGACGCGATGAAGGGCAAGGGCGTGTCCGCCTGCGCGACGTGCGACGGCTTCTTCTATCGCGGCAAGAAGGTCGCGGTGATCGGCGGCGGCAATACCGCGGTCGAAGAGGCGCTGTACCTGACTAACCACTCGGACGACGTGACGCTGATCCACCGCCGCGATTCGCTGCGGGCGGAGCGTATCCTGCAGGAGCGGCTGTTCGCGCATCCGAACGTCAAGGTGCTGTGGAACAAGGAAGTCCGCGAGTTCGTCGATGGCGGCGGCACTGCGGGCTTGGTCGCGCTCGACCTGCTCGACACGGTGACCGGCGAGCATAGCCGTCTGGACGTCGAGGGCGGCTTCGTCGCGATCGGGCATCACCCGGCGACCGAGCTGTTCCGCGGCCATCTGGAGCTGGATTCAGACGGTTATATCGCGGTCGAGACGGGTTCGACCCGGACCAGCGTGCCCGGCGTCTTCGCGTGCGGCGATGTGGCGGACAAGGTGTACCGCCAGGCGGTGACGGCGGCGGGCACCGGCTGCATGGCCGCGCTGGACGCCGAACGCTTCCTGGCGGCGGCCGAGTTCGAGGATATGGCCAAGGCGGCGGAGTAATTATCCTCCCCGACACGGGGAGGGGGACCGCCGCGTAGCGGTGGTGGAGGGGGCGTCCCGCTAGGGATGGTCTAGATGGATACCCCCCTCCGTCAGCCCTTCGGGCTGCCACCTCCCCATGCTGGGGAGGATCAACTCAATCGGTCGATCGCCTCGGGCGTCAGCGATCCCGGCACGATCATCACCGGCACCGGCAGCGCGCCTGCGTCGGTGCCGGAGAAATGGCTGACCAGCTTGCCCGGCGCGCCGCTCGCCGCCGCGCCCAGAACCAGCGCCGCGACATCCGGGTTCGCCGCGATGATCTCGCGGATCACCTTGGGCGCCTCGCCCTCGCGCACCGTGATCGAGGGGCGCAGGCCCGATTCGTCCAGGATGGTGCCTGCCGCGCTGGCGAGCAGCGCCTCGGCCTGCTGACGTGCCTCGTCCTCGATCGTCGCCTGGACGCCGCCGAACGCGATAAATTCCTGCGGAGGCAGCACCGTCAGGATTTCGATGCCCCCGCCGGTCTTCACCGCGCGCCGGGCGGCAAAGCGCAAGGCGATGCGTGATTCCGGACTATCATCGATCACGACCAGATAGATACGCATGGCGGCCCCCATTTTGTGACATACCGATGCCGTTACATACTATTTCGTGCAAGGCCATGACTTGACCGGGCGCAATTCGGGCGCAAGAGACGGGCCGCTACGGAATTGGTTTGCCCCGAGAGGACCTCCATGTCGATCGAGATCAAGATGCCCGCGCTGTCGCCGACCATGGAGGAAGGCACGCTGGCCAAATGGCTGGTGAAGGAAGGGGATACGGTGAAGTCCGGCGATATCATGGCCGAGATCGAAACCGACAAGGCCACCATGGAATTCGAGGCGGTGGATGAAGGCGTCATCGCCAAGATCCTTGTCTCCGAGGGCTCCGACAATGTGAAGGTCGGCACCGTCATCGCGATCCTGGCCGAAGAGGGCGAGGATGCCTCGTCGGTCCAGGCGCCGAGCAAGTCGGAAACCCCGGCTCCTGCGAAGCCGATGCCGACCGACCCGACCGATCCCAACAAGACCGGCAGCGAAGCCAAGCCCGCCGAGCGCACGGTCGAACAGGCCGAGGATCATGGCAAGCCCGCCGATTCGGGCAAGCCGGCCAGCAACGGCGGCCGTGCGATCGCCAGCCCGCTGGCCCGCCGTATCGCCTCGCAAAAGGGCCTCGACCTGTCGGCCGTGACCGGCTCGGGCCCGAACGGCCGCATCGTGAAGGCCGACGTCGAGAACGCGCAGCCGGGTCAGGCCAAGGCCGCCGCTCCCGCCGCGTCGACCTCGGCCCCGGCGGAAACCGCCTCGGCCCCGGCCGTAGCGCCCAAGCCCGCCCAGGTGCCGGACATCCCGCACGAAGCGTCGAAGCTGTCGAACATGCGCAAGACGATCGCGCGTCGCCTGACCGAATCGAAGCAGCAGGTTCCGCACATCTATCTGACGGTGGATATCCGCCTCGACGCGCTGCTCAAGCTGCGTGGCGAGCTGAACGCCGGTCTCGAATCGCGCGGTGTGAAGCTGTCGGTCAACGACATGCTCATCAAGGCGTTGGGCGTCTCGCTGATGGCGGTGCCCAAGTGCAACGTCATGTTCACGCCGGACCAGCTGATCAGCTTCAAGCGCGCCGACATCTCGGTCGCGGTGTCGACCCCGGCGGGCCTGATCACCCCGATCGTGTCGGAGGCCGATACGCGCTCGCTGTCGTCCATCTCGACCACGATGAAGGACCTGGCCACCCGCGCCCGCGACAACAAGCTGCAGCCGCATGAATTCCAGGGCGGCACGGCCTCGATCTCGAACATGGGCATGTTCGGCATCAAGCAGTTCGAGGCGGTTATCAACCCGCCGCAGGGCATGATCCTGGCGATCGGCGCGGGCGAGAAGCGTCCGTACATCGTCGACGACCAGCTGGGCGTGGCGACCGTCATGTCGGCGACCGGCAGCTTCGACCACCGCGCCATCGACGGGGCGGACGGTGCCGAGCTGATGAAGGTGTTCAAGGAACTGGTCGAGCGTCCGCTCGCCATGCTGGCCTGATAGGACAGGGCGGGGGCCATGCGGGTCGGAATCGAGCTGTTCTATATCGGCCTGGGGCTGGTGGCGGCGCTCGTCATGACCTGGGCCGCCGCCTGGGCCTATCCGCTCGCCCGCACCGAAATCTGGTGGTGCGGGGCGGCGGCGGCGGTGGCGACGGTGGCGATGGGCATCGGCCCGCTCCACCGCGCGCGCATCGCCGATCGCATGGCGCGGAGGCATAGCGAACAATGAGCACGTTGCCCGATCAGAACCCGACCATCCGCGTCACGGCCATGCCGTCGGACGCCAATCCTTACGGCGATATCTTCGGCGGCTGGCTGATGGGCCAGATGGACTTGGCGGCGGGTTCGGTGGCGTCGCGCCATTCGGGCGGCCGGGCGGTCACGATCGCGGCGGAGGGAATGAAGTTCCACGCCCCCGTGCTGGTGGGTGACGAAGTGTCGGTCTATGCCACGCTGGTCCGCGTCGGCAACACGTCGATGACCATCGAAGTCGAAGCCTGGCGCCGCGCCCGTCACGTCGAAGATGCGACCAAGGTGACCCAAGCGCGCTTCGTGTTCGTCGCGACCGACAAGGACCGCAAGCCGCGCACCGTTCCGCCGATGGCCCCGGCGCAAGACTGAAATCTACTCGGGGATAGTCCCCCGCGCATCCTGATGGTGCGTGTTCAGAAGGAAGAGCAAAGTGGCTGACACTTACGACCTTATCGTCCTCGGCTCGGGTCCCGGCGGCTATGTCGCGGCGATCCGCGCGAGCCAGCTTGGCCTGAAGGTCGCGATCGTCGAGCGCGAGCGGCTGGGCGGCATCTGCCTCAATTGGGGCTGCATCCCGACCAAGGCGCTGCTGCGCTCGGCCGAGGTCTATCACTACATGACCCATGCCGCGCAATACGGCCTGTCGGTCGAAAAGCCCTCGTTCAGCCTCGACAAGGTGGTCGATCGCAGCCGCAAGGTGGCTGGCCAGCTGAATGCGGGCGTCAAGGGCCTGATGAAGAAGAACAAGGTCGCCGTCCATGAGGGCGTCGGCACGATCACGGGCAAGGGCAAGCTGTCGGTCGTCCAGGGCGACAAGACCACCGAGGTGACCGCCAAGCACATCATCGTCGCCACCGGCGCGCGGGCCCGCGACCTGCCCTTCGCCAAGGCGGATGGCGAGCGTATCTGGACCTATCGCCATGCGATGGTGCCGCCCGCCATGCCGACCAAGCTGCTGGTCATCGGATCGGGCGCGATCGGCGTCGAGTTCGCCAGCTTCTACAACGACATGGGCGCCGAAGTGACCATCGTCGAGATGCTCGATCGGATCATGCCGGTCGAGGACGCCGAAGTCAGCGAGTTCATGACCAAGCAGCTGACCAAGTTCGGCATGACCATCAAGACCAAGACCGGCCTTGAGAGGCTGGAGGCCACCGCTTCGGGCGTGAAGGCCGCGATGAAGGGCCCCGACGGCAAGGTCGAGACCGCCGAATTCAGCCATGCGATCGTCGCCATCGGCATCGTCCCCAACACCGAGAATATCGGTCTGGAGAAGCTGGGCGTCACCACCGATCGCGGTCACATCAAGACCGACGGCTTCTGCCGCACCAATGTGGACGGCATCTGGGCGATCGGCGACGTGACCGGCGCACCCTGGCTGGCGCACAAGGCGAGCCATGAGGGCGTGATCGCCGCCGAGGCCATTGCGCAGGCGCTGGGCAACAAGGATGTCCATCCGCACGCGATGGACAAGGGCAACATCCCGGGCTGCACCTATTCGCGCCCGCAGGTCGCGTCGGTCGGCTTCACCGAGGCGAAGGCCAAGGAGGCCGGATACAGCGTAAAGGTCGGCAAGTTCCCCTTCATCGGCAACGGCAAGGCGATCGCGCTGGGCGAGGCCGAGGGTTTCGTGAAGACCGTGTTCGACGCCAAGACCGGCGAACTGCTCGGCGCGCACATGGTTGGCGCGGAAGTGACCGAGATGATCCAGGGCTATGTCGTCGCCCGTCAGCTGGAGACGACCGAGGCCGAGCTGATGGAAACGGTGTTCGCGCACCCGACCATTTCGGAATCGATGCACGAGTCGGTGCTCGCCGCTTATGGGCGCGCGATCCACATCTGATTTTTGCCGATCGGATTACTGGAAAGGGGCTCGCTGCGGCGGGCCCCTTTTTCGTTGGCGCTGTTCCGTCGTGTCTCTCAGAGCAATTCGATCACCGACTCGCTGTCGCAGAGAGTCGCGAAGTCTGCGGCCAGCAGGCCCATGGTCACGTCGAAGATCACCTGTGCATCGAGCCCGGCCGAGGGCAGGTCGAAACCGATCACCGCGTCGGTCACCACGGTTACCGCAAAGCCCAGGTCGCTGGCCGCGCGCACCGTCGAATTGACGCAGAACCCCGCGACCGCGCCGACGACGACCAGATGGGTGATGCCTCTTTCGCGCAAATGGGTCTCCAGCCCGGTACTGGTAAAGGCCGAGGAGCTGGTCTTCATGAACACCGCCTCGCCCGGCAGGTTGCGTGCACAGGCCATGGGTGCATAGCTGGGGGCTTGGGGATGCATCGGCGAGGCGGGATCGGCTTCGGCATGGCGGACATGGATCACCGGACGGCTCGCATCGCGGAAAGCGGTGGCGAGCGAGTCGATGGCAGCGGGTGCGCCGGCGTTGAAGCGCGGTCGTCCGGCCTCGATCCGGTGCTGCATCGTCATCTGCATATCGATGATGAGAAGGGCGGTTTGGGGTTCCATCGGCACTCTCCGGCGCGGTGGCCACTTTGCGCGGTCGCATCGCCGCGCTTTTGCGAGGGCCCTGGTATCGCCCTGATATCGTCGAGGCAACGCCGCCCCTTTTTGTCCGTTGGTCGATCCATGGCCGTTCGAATTGCGCCCGTCGGGGGCAGCATGCCGCATTCCGCTTGCGGAACATCGGGTTTTGGCCGCATCGGTCGCATTCGTCATGACCCGCGTTTACAGCCACCGCCTGCGCATTATTGTCGCGACCCTGATCCTGTTCGGACTCAGCATCATCGTCTTCGCGCCGGGCTTCGTTCAGTATGACAGTGTCGGCCAATATGCCCAGGCGCTGACCGGGCAATATGACGACTGGCACCCGCCGATCATGGCGCGGCTCTGGTCGCTGTTCGGCCTGCACGGTGCGGAGCCGATGCTGGTGCTGCAACTGGCCGGATGGTGGTTGGGGCTGGGAGCGCTGGCGGCGGCGATCGTCGACCGGCGGCCGCGCGGTGCATTGATGGTGCTGGCGGTCGGGTTGGTGCCGCCCTGGCTCGGCTGGCAGGTCGCGATCCTGAAGGATGCGCAGATGACGGCGGCCACGCTGGGGGCGGTCGGGATCATCGGTTGGTGGCGGTTGCGGGGGCAGGCGGTGCCGCGCGGGGCCTGGGCTGCGGCAGGACTGTTGCTGGCCTATGCCGCTCTGGTCCGAGCCAATGCGATCTTCGCCATTGCCCCGCTCGTCGCGCTGCTGGTCACGGAGCGCTGGCCGCGCCGAATCGCGATCACCATCGTTCTGACCCTCGTCACGCTGGCGGCGGCGCCCTTCATCAATCACCGTCTGCTGGGGGCGGCGGACAGCGGTGTCGCGCGGACTCAGGCGCTATACGATCTGGCGGGAATCGCGGTGCGGGTGCCTTATGATCCCCGGCTGGGCTTGTCCCCCGTCGAGGTCGCGGACATCCGCGCCAAGCAGTGCGTAAAACCCTTTTTCTGGGACCCGCTGGGCGAACCCTCCCGCTGCGGCACCCGGCTCCAGCGGTTCGAGAAGACACCGCCGGGACGAATTTACGCCCGGCTTGTGCCTGCTATCCTGCACCATCCGCTGGCCTATGCCGAGCAGCGGCTGGCGCATGTCAATTCGACCTGGCGGTTCTGGGTGCCTGCGCGCTTGATCAACGCCGCGCCGCCGCAGGGGAGCGAACCCAATGACTATCGTCTGGGACAGCCGGGCCGGACCGCGCTGGCCTGGCAGAAGATGGCGGAACTCTGGGTCGATGTGCCGATCATGTGGCCGATCGTCTGGCTGGTGCTGGCAGCCGGAGGGCTGGCGGTGACGCGCGGCCATGGCTTTGCGGGGGCGCTGTTCGGCTCGGCGCTGGGGCTGGAGACAAGCTTCCTGGTCATCAGCGTGGCGTCGGATGTCCGCTATCATTTATGGCCGATCGTGGCGTGCGCGCTGGGGATGATCATCGCCAAGCCGTGGCGGGGTGACCGAAGGATCGTGCTGGCGACGGCGGCGATACTGGTGGTCGTGCTGATCGTCGGTGGGATCGCACGCGCGGCCCTGCCGCTGCCGCCGCAAAGTTATGATGCGATGTTGATCTGAACCCCGAAGCCCGCGCGCGGCGTTGACCGCCCCGAAAGGAGCCGCGCATGGCCGACGATCACGAACAGGTGTACGCCGATTTCAAGGAGGCCGTTAACATGGCCCCGGCCGAGCTGGAGAAGTTTCTGGATACCGACGAGTCGCAGGATGTCGGCCAGAAGAAGGGCGGATCGGGGGAGAGTGTCGGCCATGAATCGGGTCGCCGGATCGTCGAGATCAAGCGCAAGAAAAAGGCCGATCTGACCGACGAGGACTATGCCCATATGAAGAAGGTGGTGGGTTATGTGCACCGGCACCTGAAGCAGGGCGGGCCGGACAAGGATGTCGAGCATTCGCCGTGGCGCTATTCGCTGATGAATTGGGGCCATGATCCGTTGAAGGGTTGAGGGAAGGCGGCCGCCTCTTCATACGTCACCACCCCGGCGGAGGCCGTGGTCTAGTTGCCACGACACCCATGGTGTCTTCGACAGCTGAACCCAACTGGACCCCGGCCTTCGCCGGGGTGATTGCTTGGCTTTGAGCGTGGCGCGCGGTGCGTGGCCTTGGACTTTGTTCGGGCGGAACGCAGGTCAGCAAATATGGAAAGGGCCCGATCCTTCGACCGAGCCCCTTCCTCCAACCTCAAATCCTGAAAACTCAGGCCGCGACGTCGTACGGCTTGATCTCGCCCGCCAGATACAGGTTGCGGGCCTTGGCGCGGCTCAGCTTGCCCGAGCTGGTGCGGGGCAGGGTGCGCGGCGGGATCAGTTCGATCACGCAGTTCATGCCGGTCACCGCGCGCACGCGCTCGCGGATTTCGTCGCGCAGGCGCAGGCGCTCTTCATCGTCCGAGCTGCGGCACTGGACCAGCACGGCGGGGGTTTCCTCACCGCCCGGCGTGGTGATGGCGAAGGCGGCGATGTCGCCCGCCTTGAAGCCCGGCAGCTGCTCGACCGCCCATTCGATATCCTGCGGCCAGTGGTTGCGGCCGTTGACGATGATCATGTCCTTGGCGCGGCCGACGATGTAGATATAGCCCTTGGACATATACCCCATGTCGCCGGTGTCGAGCCAGCCATCGACCAGGCAGGCATCGGTCGCGGCTTGGTCGCGGAAATAGCCGACCATGATCGACGGGCCCTTGCACCACACCTTGCCGATCGCACCGTCGGGCAGGGGGGTGCCGTCCTCTTCGCGGATCTCGATTACCATGTCGCGCGCGGGCTTGCCGCAATTGACGATGGCGCGGAAACGCTGCGGCCGGTCGGTGCCTTGCGCGCCGCCCGACAGCTGGGTTTCTTCGACCAGTTCGACGCGGATGCCCTCGCCCGGCGGCATGATCGACACGGCCAGCGTCGCCTCGGCCAGGCCATAGGACGGCAGGAAGGCGGTGGCGGGGAAGCCCGCATCGGCAAAGGCATCGACGAAGGACTGCATGACGTCAGGACGGATCATGTCCGCGCCATTGCCCGCGATCCGCCAGCGCGACAGGTCGAAGCGGTCCGACGCCTTGGTCTGCGACGAGATGCGGCGCGCGCAAATATCATAGCCGAAGGTCGGCGAATAGCTGACCGACGTACCCGGATTGCGGCTGATCATGTCCAGCCACGCCAGAGGACGACGCGCGAAATCCTCGGTCTTCAGATAATCGGTCGAGACCTGGTTGGCGACCGGCGACAGGAAGCAGCCGACCAGACCCATGTCGTGATACCAAGGCAGCCACGAGACGCAGCGATCGCTCTCCTGAATCTTCATGCCATGGCTGTGCGCCGCCAGATTGTTGAGCAGCGCATGATGGGTGATCGCCACGCCATGCGGGAAACGGGTCGAGCCGCTGGAATATTGCAGATAGGCGATCGCCTCCGGATCGGCCTTGGGCAATTCGGTCTCGGGGGCCGCACGGGTAGCAAAGCTGTCCCAGTCGATCCCTTCGCAGCCCGCAGCCTCGGCCGCCGCGCCCGCCATCTGGGCCAGTTCGGGCGGGAAGATCAGCATCTTGGGGTCGCAGCTGGCGAGCTGGACACGCAGCTGCTCGATATAGCTGTCGCGCCCGCCAAACGATGTCGGCAGCGGCAGCGGCACCGGCCATGCGCCCGCATAGACCACGCCGAAGAACAGGGCGGCGAATTCCGGCCCCGTCTCGGCGACCAGCGCGATGCGATCCTCGGGCTGCACGCCGCTGGCGATCAGGCGGCGGGCGCAGGTCAGCGCGTCCTCGCGCAGTTCCGCAAAGGGATAGGGCCGCGACAGGGTGCCGCGCGCGTCGTGGAAGTTCAGTCCGCGCGAGCCCGACGCGGCATAGTCCAGCGCCTCGCCCAGCGTGTCGAAGTCGGCGAAGCGGCGCGGCAGCGCATCTTCGGTCGGCGTCGCGATGATGGCGCGCGCGTCGTCCTGATGGTGCTCGATCGTCATGGCCTTGCCTTCGTCCCTTATGCTTTTGCGCGCCCGCGGATCGTCAATCGGGCGCGGATGAAACTTTTGTGCCGCGGATAGCGGCTTCCCGCGTTCTAAATCCGGTGTCAGTGTGGCACAAACAAGGCGTGCCCGCCGATCGACGCCCGCCCAAGCCGCTTGACCCCAAATTGCTCGAGAGACTCGCGCTGCGTTACGTCGAACGCTTCGCGACCACCGAGGGGAAGCTGGTCGATTACCTGACCCGCAAGCTGCGCGAAAGGGGCTGGGCGGGGGAGGGGGCGCCCGACGCCCAGGGGCTGGCGGCGCGCATGGTCTCGCTCGGCTATATCGATGACCGCGCCTATGCCGAGGCGAAGGCCGCGTCGCTGGCCAGGCGTGGCCTGGGTGCGCGACGGGTGGCGCAGGCATTGCACGCCGCGCGTGTGGGCACGGAGGACCACGAGGCGATCGGCCCCCAGGTGGCGGAGGCAGCGCGCGATGCCGCCCTCGCCTTTGCCCGGCGCAAGCGAATCGGGCCGTACGGAACCGGTGAAGCGGACCGGGCGGCGCGCGACAAGCAATTCGCGGCGATGATGCGTGCGGGCCACTCGGTGGAGCTGTCCCGTCGAATCGTCGCGGCCGCGCCCGGCGAGGTGCCGGACGATGACGATTTCTGAACAGGCTCAATCGCCTGCGGGGCTACTCAAGCCCTGATTTGACGGGTTCTTCCGCTCCGGCGTCCCGCTGCGGACCAGGAAAAATGAACGGCCTTGCATTGCGAGTGCGAACAATGATGCTAGCAAGGCGTACAAGGGTGCGATGATGCTGGATGAAACGCCAAATCAGGGGGGCGGCATCGACAGCGAAACGGCGGATACGGCCGTTGGTCTGGCGGGGGTCGTGAAATGGTTCGACGTGACGCGGGGCTTTGGCTTCGTGGTCGCGGACGATCCGGCATATGGCGATGTGCTGGTGCACTTCACCGTGCTCCAGCCGCATGGCCGACGCAGCCTGCCCGAGGGCGCGCGGGTCGAACTGACCGCGGTGCGCGGCGGGCGCGGCTATCAGGCGCGCGACGTGGTGGCGATCGACCTGACCCATGCGGTGCCCGAACAGCCCCGGCGCCCGCGTTCCCCCGATCGCATCGATCCGGTCGCCTTGGTCGAAGGGGCGGGAACACCCGAGCCGGTATCGGTCAAATGGTTCAACCGCCTGAAAGGCTATGGTTTCCTGCTGCGTGACCGCGACGGCATGGATATCTTCGTGCATATGGAGACGCTCAGGCGCGGCGGCATCCTGGAGGTGGAGCCGGGCCAGCCCCTGGCCGCGCGTATCGTCGACGGTCCCAAGGGGCCGCTGGCGGTAATCGTGACGGAACGGGATTTGGGATGACGTATAAGGGTGTGACGGTCGCCGCGGCGCTTGCGCTGGCGCCGCTGGGGCTGGCGCTTTCGGCCTGTTCGGCGGGCACCTCCTCGACCGAGCAGACGGGGCAAAAGACCGCCGAGACGGTGGCAGTGACGATCGCCACCGCGCAGGGCCAGCATAAATTCCAAGTCGAGCGTGCCCGCACCGCCGCCGAACAGGAACAGGGGTTAATGTACCGCACCGACCTGAAGCCCGATGGCGGCATGTTGTTCGCGCCCTATCCACCCGAGGGCGGGGGCCCGCGCGAGGCGAATTTCTGGATGAAGAACACGCCGACCTCGCTCGACATCCTGTTCCTGCGCGCCGACGGCACCATCGCGCGCATCGCCGAGAACACGACGCCGTTCAGCCAGACCCCGATTCCGTCGGGCGAGCCGGTGGCGGCGGTGCTGGAGCTGGTCGGCGGACGATCGGCGGAGCTGGGTATATCGGAAGGCGATTCGGTTCGGTGGGCGAAGTGACAATCGCGGCCTCACCCGCTTCCAATCTTTTGATCCACGTCACCTGAACACAGCCACTCCCCTCCCGCAGGCGAGTTTCAGGCCGGTCTTGCCCCCGGCATGACCTAAACGATGCGGGGCATCGTTTACCTGAAACTGGGCCGGGGGAGGGTAGGGTGTCTCACAGAGCCTATCATTCGCGGCCACGCCCCCACCCCAAACCCCTCCCCCTGCCGGGAGGAGGGGCTTGAAGAAGGGGCACGTCGCTCTGCATTTCTGCCTTCCCGCAGGCAGGAGGGGTAGGGGGAGGGCAGGATGTCTCACCGAGAGCGTCGCTCGCCACCCAGCCACCATGGCACTAAGCACGAACGCGGTTGAAGGGCGGCGAGAGCCGGGCTACACGGCGCGTCATGGGCATCAACCTCAATCCCTTCACCTGGTGGAACGGCGCCACCATCGGCACCTGGTTCGGTCTGCGCGGCAAGGCGCAGGTGGGCGAGGACGCGCATGGCAACGTCTATTATGAAGGCGGCAGCGATACCGCCGGTCGCCCGCGTCGCTGGGTGATCTATAAGGGCTCGAACGATGCCAGCCGGGTTCCGGCGGAATGGTTCAGCTGGCTGCACCATCAGGTTGACGATGTGCCCGACCGCTCGCTGCCGCCGCGTCGCGCGTGGCAGAAGCCCGCGATTCCGAACATGACCGGCACCGCCATGGCTTACCGCCCCTCCGGCGCGCTGGAAAAGGGCGGCGTGCGCCAGGCGGCGACCGGGGATTACGAAGCCTGGACGCCTGAGGGGTGAAGACCTCGCGCTGGCTGGCCGGCGGAGCGCTGGTCGCCTTGCTGGGCGTCGGCGGCTGGTTCGGCTATCACGCGCTGACCGACAAGGGCGGCCCGGACCCGGCCGAATCGGCGGTCAGCCAGATCCTGCCCGACCGTCCCGGCGCGGCATCGGGAATCGAGTCGGTCGACGGCGCCCAGGCGGCCTTGCCCACCGGCGGCACGCCCATGGCCGAGCGCGTCGCCGTGATCGGCCTGCTCAACAAGCGCAACGGTGTCTCGCGTGACCTGACGCTGAAGCCCGGCCAGGCGGTCCGCGTCGGTGACGTGGTCGTCCGACTGCGCGCGTGCGAAAAGACCGCTTCCTGGGAGCCGGAGCCGCTGACCGGCGCGTTCGTGCAGCTTGACGTGCGCGGCGCGGATCAGCGCTGGCGGCGGGCCTTTTCAGGCTGGCTGTACAAGGAGCGCCCGGCGCTCAACGTCGTTCTGCACCCGGTCTATGACGTCTGGACCAAGAGCTGCACGATGTCCTGGCCGGAGACGGGGCCGGATACCGTGCCCGCCTCGCTGCCGGGGGCTGCCCCCAAGCGATCCAGCGCGGCAAAATCGCCCGGAGTGGATACGCCGGAGGCGGACGCCCCCGGCGCCACCACGCCTGCCAATGCGTCGGACAACAGCGCGACATAAGCGTCGCGCCCGATCTCGACCGCGCCCATGGTCGACAAATGCGGCGTCTGGAACTGGCAGTCGAGCAGGCTGTACCCGCCGACCCGCAAACGGGCGGCGAGCCAGGTCAGGGCGACCTTCGACGCGTCGGTCCGGCGGCTGACCATCGATTCGCCGAAAAAGGCGCGGCCCAGCGCCAGGCCGTACAGGCCGCCGACCAGCTCGTCGCCGTCCCAGCATTCGATCGAATGGGCAAAGCCCATGTCGAACAGGTCGATAAAGACCCGCTCGATCGCATAGTTGATCCAGGTCTCGGGCCGGTCGGGCACGCTTTCGGCGCAGAGCCGGATGATCGCTTCAAAGGCGGTGTCGGCGGTGACGCGGAACCGGTCCTGCGCTACCGTCTTGCGCAGCGAGCGCGACAGGTGGAACCCGTCGAGCGGCAGGATGGCACGCTTGCCCGGTTCCACCCAATAGACGTGATCGGTGTCGCGGGTATCGGCCATCGGAAAAACGCCGACGGCATAGGCGCCCAGCACCAGATGCGGGGTCAGCCGTTCGGCGATGCCGGGTTCCTCGCGACGGCTCATCCCCCGGCCAGCCGCTTTTCGATGAGACGCCACAGATCGGTATAGGCCTTGGCGGCGCTGCTGCGTGGGGCGAAGGCGCCCACCGGCGCGCGGTGCTGGCCCATCGCCTCGACCAGGCTGGCCATCGGGATGACCGGCCAGTCGGGATGCTGCGCCAGCGCCTCGGCATGAAGGCGGCGGCGGCGATCGACCATGACATGGACGGGGAGCAGGGGGACGCGGCCACGGACATGCCCATCCACCACCTCCAGCGCCCGGGTGGCGAGCGCGGAGGGAACGACCGGCACCACCACCAGATCGACCGCGCGCAGCACCTGTTCCGTCGTCTCGGTCAGCCCCGGCGGGCAGTCGAGGATCACGCTGTCATAATCGTCCAGCCCCTCGACCAGCTTGCCCAGCCGCTTCTTCTTGTCGATCGCGTGGAATAGCAGGTCGAGCCCGCGCAGCGAATCGTCGGCTCCGACCAGCGACAGGCGCGGAATATCGGTCTGGCGGATCAGCCGTTCCACCGCGACATCGCGCGAGAAGATTGCCTGGGCCCGGTCGCCGGGGGCGGGGCCGCCGAGCAGCCAGGTCGAGGCCGCCTGCGGATCGAGGTCCCAGAGCAGGGTCCGGCGCGCGCACAGGCTGGACGCGCACCAGGCCAGGTTGACCGCCATGCTGGTCTTTCCCACCCCGCCCTTCAGGCTGTAGATCGCGATCGCGGCCACGGCGTTCCCCAGTCCTCCCTGTCACGGCCCACGAAAAAGGCCGACGGAGATATCCCCGTCGGCCGGTTTTCGATCAAGTCCTTATCGTCGATCAAGCGACGTCAAGGATGGATTGAACGCAAATCAGATGTGGCAGACCTGTGCCGCCTTCTTCGGGGTGGTCAGGGTGATCGACTTTTCGTCACCCGTCATCTTCCAGCCGCCCTCGGCGGTCAGCGGCTCACCGGCGGCCGGGGCCTTCAGCACGACGGGCGTGTCGCCTTCCTTCAGGCGGACATTGGCCTGCTTGTCACCCTGGAAGAAGGTGACGAAAACCAGGCTGTTGTCCTTGCAGCGCAGGCTCTTGTCCGCCTTGATCGCGGGCGGCAGTTCGACCGGCGCGCGATTGGCGAGGACATTGGCCATGGGATCGGGGTTGGTATCGACCACCTCGGGCTGGCTGGGCTTGGAGTTGCACGCTGCCAAAGCGAGCAGCGGTGCGGCGATGAAGACGGGGAGGAGGCTTTTCATAGCGGGGGCTGCTTCGCAAATGCAGCAACCCGGCGTCAAGCATGACCTGCATGTCAGGCGTCGAATGACCCATATTTCGGGAGCGGGCGTCCCGCGAGCATCGGATAACCGCCATGCCTTCGCTTGCGGCCCCCCAAGCAAGGCTTTGCTTGCCGAGGGGCGGGGCAGAGGCCATCTAGCGGACATGCATGTGACCTCCGATACGCTGGCCCTGATCGGCAATACCCCGCTCGTTCGCCTGAAAGGGCCGAGCGAGGCCACCGGTTGCGATATTTACGGAAAATGCGAGTTCGCCAATCCGGGCGCGAGCGTGAAGGACCGCGCCGCGCTGTTCATCGTCGAGGATGCCGAGGCGAGGGGGCTGCTTCGCCCCGGCGGCACCATCGTCGAGGGAACGGCGGGCAATACTGGCATCGGCCTGGCGTTGGTCGCCAATGCCAAGGGCTATCGCACGATCATCGTGATGCCCGAGACGCAGAGCCGCGAGAAGATGGACACGCTGCGCGCGCTGGGCGCCGAACTGGTCCTGGTGCCCGCCGCGCCCTATTCCAGCCCCTGTCACTTCGTCCACACCTCGCGCCGGATCGCCGAGGAGACGGATAATGCGGTCTGGGCGAACCAGTTCGACAATATCGCCAATCGTCGTGCCCATATCGTCGGGACCGCCGAGGAGATCTGGAACCAGATGGACGGGCGGATCGACGGCTTCACCTGCGCCGCGGGGACCGGTGGTACGCTGGCGGGCGTCGGCCTGGGCCTGAAGGCGCATGACGAGTCGGTGACCATCGCGCTCAGCGACCCGCACGGCGCGGCGCTGTACGATTATTATGCACATGGCGAGTTGAAGTCGGAAGGATCGTCGGTCGCCGAGGGCATCGGCCAGGGACGGATCACCGCCAACCTTGAAGGTGCGCCGATCGATACCCAATTCCGTCTCTCGGATGCCGAAGGCTGGTACTGGGTCCAGCGGCTGTTGAGCGAGGAGGGGCTGTGTCTGGGCCTTTCCTCGGGCATCAACGTCGCGGGTGCGGTGGCTCTGGCCAAGGCGTTGGGACCCGATAAGCGGATCGCAACGATTTTGTGCGATACCGGCTTTCGCTACCTCTCGACGCTCCACAACCCGGAGTGGCGGGCCGAGAAGGGACTATAGGCGCGGGGCCTTTCTCGCGCCGAAGGTCGACAGGACATTGTGCGCAGGATAATAGCTTCCAGTTCCATGAGATCGACCGACCATCATCATATCATGCAGCGTGTGAAAGTCGGCATGATCGGCTTGGCTGCGGTCATTCTGCTGATCGGGATCGCCAGCACCATCCTGGGCTCGCTCAACCGCGACGAACCGGTTGCGGCCACGGCCGGGATCGCACCGTCCAACATGGTTGCCGACATGGCCGTGACCAACGCGGCGACTCCGGCCGCCAGCGAGCCGCTCGCCGAGCTGGGGGTGGCGCCTGCCCCCGTAAACACCCAGGCCCCCGCCGCTCCCGAGCGCTGATCCGTCGGACAGCCATGGCCGCGCGTCCGTATTCCTGACGCGAATCAGGGCCGAACCGGTCTTTCTGACTAATCGATATTAAGTTTTGGTGATCCTTTTCTCCGGCGGTGTCGTCGGGGAAATGCGGGGATTTGCGCCTGGAGCGGCGGTTTTCCGACCTTTTCATGGGTTCGGGCGAAACGGCGTTCCCGTGGTGCGCCCAGTTGTTCGTCGCATAACCGATCTTTTGGGAGTGGTTTCCCCGTTTATCCCCAAAAATCCCGTTGCCTCCCGGTTCTGCTATAGGTAAACCCGTTTCCAACAGAGGGGCAGGCTCACTGTGATCCAGAAATGGTCGGAATGCGGCGATGGCCGGATTCCGAGGCAGTGAGGCCGTGCGCGCCATGTGCGAGGTTGGCGTGTCCGATAGGGGTTTGTATCAGGGAAGTGGCATTGGCCTTGTCGACGACAAGGGCCGGGTCGCCATCCCCAATGCACTCCGGTCCACGCTGGCTCAAAATGCGCCGCGCCCTGACGGAAAAGATGGCGGGACCATCATCATCGCTGTCCACGAAACAGAGCGCTGCCTGATCGCCTATGACCCGGGTTATGTTGCCGTGCTGAAGAAAGAGCTGGACGCGCGGACCGAGATGTCGCGCGGGCCCGACGGCCGCATCGACTATAATATCAAGCGCGACCTGGCGAATGGCGAGGCGGTGCCCTTTGACGGGTCGGGCCGCTTCATCATGCCGGGCTTTCCCCGTTTCCATGCCGGGATCGCGGGGCACGCCTTTTTCTGGGGCACGTTCGACACCATCGAAATCTGGGACCCCAAGACGCTGGTCGAGACGCCGGGCCTGCCGGCCAAGATGATCTCCGCCGCGCGTTACCATTGCCAGGAAAAGGGGATCGCCCTGTGACTGGCCCCCTGAGCGATGCCCCGCACATCCCCGTCCTGCTCGACGAAGTGCTCGACGCGCTCGCCATCGCCCCCGGTGAGACGCATGTCGACGGCACGTTCGGTGCAGGGGGCTATACCCGCGCGATGCTCGGGCGGGGTGCCAAGGTCATCGCCTTCGACCGCGATCCCGATGCCATCGCCAATGGTCAGGCACTGGTTGCGGTCGAGTCGGGGCTGACCCTGGTCCACCGCGAATTTTCAGGTTTGGATCAGGCGCTCGACGCGCGCGTTGACGGTGTGGTGCTGGATATCGGGGTATCCTCGATGCAACTCGACCAGGCAGAGCGCGGCTTTTCCTTCCAGGGTGACGGTCCGCTCGACATGCGCATGGCGCAGGCGGGCGAGTCGGCGGCGGATTTCCTCAACACCGCCGACGAAGCCGCCATCGCCGACGTCCTCTATCATTATGGCGAGGAGCCGCGTTCGCGCCGCGTGGCGCAGGCGATCGTCGCCGCGCGTCCGCTGACCCGCACCGGCGAGCTGGCCGCCGTCGTCCGGCGTGCGCTCGGGTATCGCCTGCATGACAAGAAGGACCCGGCGACCCGGACCTTCCAGGCGATCCGCATCCATGTGAACCGCGAACTGGACGAGCTGGCCGACGGGCTGGCGGCGGCCGAGCGCGCGCTGAAGCCGGGCGGTCGCCTGGCCATTGTGACCTTCCACAGTCTGGAAGATCGCATGGTCAAGCGCTTCTTCCGCGAGCGCGCCGGGCAGATGCCGGGCGGATCGCGCCACCTGCCGGAACAGGCGGCGGCGCGCGCACCCAGCTTTGCGCGTGTCGGCAAGGCGGTGCGGGCCGGGGAGGTCGAGCTGGCCCGCAATCCGCGCGCGCGATCGGCGACGCTGCGTTTTGCGACACGTACGGAATCTCCCGCCTGGTCGGCGGGGAAGGGAAGGGCGCCGGGGGGCGAGTTGAGTCAGGAGTTGGGCGTATGACGGCGGCGTATCGGTTAAAGGGGATCGGGTGGTTCGGGAGCTGCGTCGCAGTCGTCCTGGGCTTTTACCTGGTGTCCTTGCAGGTGGCGGCGGAGCGCAAGAAGCTCGACGACGTCAACGTCCGCATTCAGACCGCCGAGCGCGACATCCGCGCGCTGGAGACCGAGTTCGACACCCGCGCCAATCTGGTCCAGCTGGAAAAGTGGAATGGCGACACGCTGGCGCTGACCGCCCCGATCGCGGGCCAGTTCGTGGGGGACGAGGCGCAGCTCGCCTCGCTCGACGTGACGCGCGGCCCCGCAACCGGCGCGGTGCAGACCGCCGCCCTGCTGGTCCCCTCCCAGCCTGCTCCGGTCGTGCCCCTGCCGGATGCCGCCCCGACCCAGACGGCTGCCGCCGCCAAGCCCAACGCACCCGCCCCCGTCGTGCGCCTCGCCAAGGTCGACCTGCCCAAGCCTCAGGTCGTGAAGGCCGTGTCCGAGCGTGTCGTCGCCACCAAGACGCCCAAGCCCGCCCCGATCGCCACGGTGCGCACCGCCGCCGCCGTCGCCAAGGTCCGGCCGGAAGCCGTGGCGATGCTCGACCGCCAGCTGCTTTCCGACACGACGCTGGGTGACATTCTGAAAGGCGCCAAGTCCGAATCGCGGCGGCGGCGTTGAGCGTCCTGGTCGCGCGTCCCGCCGGAACGCAGCGTACCGCCGGCCAGCGCCACGCGCTGGTCGCGACGACGCATATGCGTCTGATGATGCTGATGATGCTGTTCGGCGCGGCCGTGCTGGTCGTGATCGGACGGTTGATGCTGCTGGCCGTGTTTGCCGGACCCGCCGATGCGGCCGCGCGGACCGCGACGTTGGCGGCGCGGGGCGATATCGTCGACCGCAACGGCGCGCCGCTCGCTCGCACGATCGACAGCTGGACGATCGCGGTCCACCCGAAAAAGCTGATCGGCGATCCGATGGAGATCGCCGCGCGCCTCGCCGCGCTGATGCCCGATCGCGGCGATCAGGCCTGGTTCTACAACCAGCTGACCCGCAAGGCGAATTTCGTCTATCTGCAGCGCCGCGCCAGCCCGACGCTGGTCGAGCAGGTCAACGCCATCGGCGAGCCCGGGCTGGTCTTCGACCGTGAGACGCAGCGGCTGTATCCGCAATCCTCGCTCGCCGCCCATGCCCTGGGCTTCCTGTCGACCGATGGGCACGGGATGAGCGGCATGGAGCGCGTGCTAGACCAGCGGCTGCTCGATCCGGCACAATCGGGCAAGCCCGTCGCCCTGTCGATCGACACCCGCGCCCAGGCCGCGCTGGAGAGCGAACTCGGCCGGGCGATGAACACCTTCTCCGCGCGGGGCGGTGGCGGCATCATCCTGGACGTGCACACCGGCGAAGTGATCGCGATGGTCTCGCTGCCCACCTTCAACCCCAACCGGGTCGGCATGGCGGGCACCGAGGAGCTGCGCAACATCACGACGCAGAGCGTGTTCGAGCTGGGGTCGACCTTCAAGCCGATCACCATGGCCGTCGCGATGGAGAATGGTGTCGTCACCTCGATGGCGCGGCGCTTCGATGCGACCCACCCGCTGAAGGTCGGCGGCTATACGATCCATGACGAACAGGGCGATCCGAAGCGTTGGCTGAACATGGCTGAGACGCTGATCTATTCGTCCAACATCGCCACCGCGCGGATCGCCGATGAGATCGGGCCGCAGCGGATGCAGACCATGTTCAAGAAGCTGGGCTTCGACACCAAGCCGGATATCGAGCTTCGCGAAAAGGGTCGCCCGCTGCTGCCGACCTATTGGGCGCGCACGACGACGATGACGACCGCTTATGGCCACGGCATCGCGGTGACGCCGCTGCATCTGGCGTCGGCCTATGCCGCGTTGGTTAATGGCGGCATCTGGCGTCCGGCTACGTTGATGAAGGTCGCGCCGGGCCATGCGGCGGCGGGCCGCCGGGTGCTGAGCGAGGCGACCAGCTACAAGATGCGGCAGATGTTGCGCCTGATCGTGATGCGCGGCACAGGTCGCAAGGGTGACGCGCCCGGCTACCGCGTCGGCGGCAAGACGGGCACCGCCGAGGCGGCGGTGGCGGGCGGCTATGATCGGTCGCGCAACGTCGCTACCTTTGCGGCGGCCTTCCCGATGGATGCGCCCCGCTATGTGGTTCTGGCGATGCTCGACTCGCCAAAGGGTACGAAGGAGACCGGTGGGTGGAAGACCGCAGCCTGGAACGCCGCGCCCGTGGTCGGGCGGACGATCACGCGGGTCGGCGCGATGCTGGGCGTCGTGCCGGACGCGAACAAGGATATCGACGAGTCGGACATCCTGCCGACGCTGTGGCAGGACCCGAAGTCGCCGCCGGTGGATGGACGATGAGGCGCGCGGCATGAAGCTGAACCAACTGACCGCAGACATTCAGGGCGATATTCAGGGCGAGGGCGGTGACGCCCTCGTCTCCGGTTTCGCGATCGACCATCGCAAGGTCGCGCCCGGCACCGTTTTCGGCGCGTTCCAGGGCGCGCGGGTGAATGGCGAGGATTTTATCGCCGATGCGGTGCGCAGCGGTGCGGTGGCGGTCGTCGCGCGACCGGGCGTGACGGTCGAGGGCGCGGTCCACATCGCCTCGGACGAACCGCGTGCGACCTTCGCTCGGCTGGCGGCGGCGTTCTTTGCGCCCTTCCCGGCGACGGCGGTGGCGGTGACCGGCACCAACGGCAAGACCTCCACGGTCGAGATGACGCGCCAGCTCTGGCGCATGGCGGGGCATCACGCCGCCTCGATCGGGACGCTGGGCGTCACCACCGCCGACGAGCGGACCTATACCGGCCTGACCACGCCCGATGTCGTGACTTTCCTGTCCAACGTCGCCGGGCTGGCGCGTGAAGGCGTGACGCATCTGGCGTTCGAGGCGTCGAGCCACGGCCTGACCCAGTATCGCACCGAAGGGCTGGATGTGTCGGCGGCGGCCTTTACCAACCTGTCGCGCGATCACCTGGACTATCATGGCGACATGGGCGCGTATCTCGCGGCAAAGATGCGGCTCTTCTCCGAGGTGTTGTCGCCAGGCGGCACGGCGATCGTCTGGGCGGATGACGTCGAGAGCGGCCGTGTCATCGATCTGGCCCGTGCGCGCGGCAACAAGCTGGTGACGGTCGGCACGCGTGGATCGACGCTAAAGCTGGTCGAGCGGCATCCGACTCTGCTGGGGCAGGGGCTGGTGATCGAAGACGAGCACGGCGTCACCCACAAGGTGCAGCTGCCGCTGATCGGTGCCTATCAGGCAGCCAATGCGCTGGTGTCGGCCGGGCTGGTGCTGGCGACCGGTGGGGATATCGCCACGACCGTCGCGAACCTCGCCCGGTTGCAGCCGGTGCGCGGGCGGCTGGAGCGTGCCGCCATCGCGAAGAGCGGCGCGCCCGTCTATGTCGACTATGCCCACACGCCCGATGCGATCGAGGCGGCCATCGCCGCGCTCAAGCCTCATGCGGGCGGGCGGCTGATCGCGGTGCTGGGCGCAGGCGGCGACCGCGATCCGGGCAAGCGCGAGGCGATGGGGCAGGTCGCCTCGATGCACGCCGACCGGGTGATCGTGACCGACGACAACCCCCGGACCGAGGACCCCGCCGCCATCCGTGCGCAGGTGATGCGCGGCGCGACCGGTGCGATCGAGATCGGTGATCGCCGCGCCGCCATAGCGGCGGCCATCGCCGAGGCGGGCGAACAGGACATCGTGCTGATCGCGGGCAAGGGGCATGAACAGGGGCAGATCGTCGGCGATCTCGTCCTGCCCTTCGACGACGTGACCGTCGCGCGGGAATGTGCGGCATGAGCAGTCACGCGACGACCAAGACGCCCTCGGGGGCGCAAACGGAAACTTCGCAGCCGGAAGCGCCCGCACGGCCGCGCCCCAAGCTATCGCTGCATTATGGGGCCAAGCCGCCCGAGGCGCGGAAATGAGCCTGTGGACCGCGCAGGAGATCGCGGCCGCGACCGGCGGCACGGCCTCTGCCGACTTCGCCGTATCGGGCGTCGCCTTTGATAGTCGTGAGGTCGGCCCCGGCGACCTGTTCATCGCCATGACGGGCGAAGCGACCGACGGCCACCGTTTCCTCGACCAAGCCTTTGCGCAGGGCGCGGCGGGCGCGCTGGTCAGCGATGCGACCGATCATCCCCATGTCCGTGTCGCCGACAGCTTTCGCGCGCTGGAGGATCTGGGCCGGGCCAGCCGCGCCCGCACCGACGCGACGATCATCGGCGTCACCGGTTCGGTCGGCAAGACCAGCGCGAAGGAAGCGCTCTACGCCGCGCTCGAACGTGGTTGGCGCGGGAGCGTGCACCGCTCGGTCAAGAGCTACAACAATCATACCGGCGTGCCGCTCAGCCTCGCACGGATGCCCCGCGACGTGCGGGCTGGCGTGTTCGAGATGGGCATGAACCATGCGGGCGAGCTGTCCGCGCTGACCGCGATGGTGCGTCCGCACATCGCCATCGTCACCGCCATCGCGCCCGCGCACACCGAATTCTTCCCCGACGAGTCCGCCATCGCCGACGCCAAGGGCGAAATCTTCCAGGGGCTCCAGCCCGGCGGCACGGCGATCGTGCCCTATGACAGCCCGCACCGCGAGCGCCTGATCGCCGCCGCCAAACCCTATGCCGAGCGGATCGTGACCTTCGGCTTCGACCCCGCCGCCGATGTCCGCGCGGTCGAGGCGATGCGCGGCCCCCACGGCGGCAGCTTCGTGACCGCGAGACTGGGCGACAAGGAGCTGAACTTCACCCTGTCGCAGCCGGGGCAGCATTGGGTGTCCAATGCGCTGGCCGTGCTGGCCGCCGTCGATGCGGCGGGCGGCGATCTGGGGCTGGCCGGACTGGCGCTGGCCGAGCTGGGTGGGCTTGCCGGGCGCGGTGCGCGGTTCCGGGCGGCCAACGGCGCACTGGTGATCGACGAAAGCTACAACGCCAATCCAGCCTCGATGCGCGCGACACTGGCGGTGCTGGCCGAGGAGCCGGGCCGCCATGTCGCGGTGCTCGGCGAGATGCGCGAGCTGGGCGAGGACTCGGCCGACTATCACGCCGGACTGGCCGAGCCGATCCTGGCGGCGCGCGTCGAAAAGGCGCTGCTCGTCGGCGAATCGATGGCACCCTTGGCCACTGCGCTTGAGGGGCGGGTCGATTTCGTCCATGTGGCGGATGCGAAGGCCGCGCGCGAGGCGCTGGCCGCTATCATCGCACCCGATGACGTGGTGCTGATCAAGGGGTCGAACGGAGTCGGGCTGTCGCGTGTCGTGGCGGCCCTGCGCGGCGATACCCCAACGGGCGGGGCGTGAGTTAGATGCTGTACTGGATCGCGGAGCATCTCGGTTTTCCGGGGCTTCTCAATCTCATCCGTTACCAGTCGTTCCGCACCGGCGCGACCGTGGCGACCGCTTTGTTCATAGGCCTGATCATCGGGCCGCGCTTTATCGGCTGGCTGCGCGTCCGCCAGGGCAAGGGACAGCCGATCCGCGCCGACGGCCCGCAGACCCACCTCGCCAAGCGCGGCACGCCGACCATGGGCGGACTGATGATCCTGACCAGCATGACGCTGTCCATCCTGATCTGGATGAACGTGTTCAATCCGTTCGTCTGGGCCTGTCTGTTCGTGACGCTGGGCTTCGGCGCGATCGGCTTCCTTGACGACTATGACAAAGTGCGGAAGGCCTCGACGGCGGGCGTGTCGGGCAAGACCCGGCTGCTGCTGGAGTTCGCCATTGCGGGCGTCGCGGCTTGGATCATCATGGGGCAGAACGGGCCGCACCTGTACCTGCCGTTCACCTCGCGCATGTATCTCGACCTCGGCTATGCCTATCCGCTGTTCGCCGCCTTCACGATCGTGGCGTTCGGCAATGCGGTAAACCTGACCGACGGTCTCGATGGGCTGGCGACCATGCCGGTCATCATCGCCAGCGTCGCGTTCATGGTCATCGTGTATCTGGCGGGTAACGTGAAGTTCGCCGACTATCTGGGCATCCCGCATGTGCCGGGCGCAGGCGAGCTGGCGATCTTCTGCGGCGCGGTGGTTGGCGCTGGGCTAGCGTTCCTTTGGTTCAACGCGCCCCCGGCGGCGGTATTCATGGGCGATACCGGCAGCCTGGCGCTGGGCGGCGCGCTCGGTACCATCGCAGTGGTCGCGCATCACGAGATCGTGCTGGGCATCATCGGCGGCCTGTTCGTGGTCGAGGCGATGTCGGTCATCATCCAGGTCTTCTTCTACAAGCGGACCGGCAAGCGCGTGTTCCGCATGGCGCCGATCCACCACCATTTCGAACAGCTCGGCTGGTCTGAGCCTACGGTTGTGATCCGCTTCTGGATCATCGCCTTCGTGCTGGCGCTGGCGGGCCTGTCGACGTTGAAGCTGCGATGATCGTCGCCAGCGACTGGGCGGGGAAACGTTACGCGGTGCTGGGGCTTGCACGCTCCGGCGCCGCGACCGTTTCGGCGCTGCTGGAAGGCGGGGCGAGTGTGGTGGCGTGGGACAGCGATCCCGCCAAGCGCGAGGCCTTTGTCGCGCATGGCCGGCTCAGCATCGTGCCGCTCGACGATTTGTCCGGTTTCGACGCGCTGGTCGTATCGCCGGGCGTGCCGCTCAACACCCATCCGCTCGCCGCCGCCGCGCGGGCGGCGGGGGTGCCGGTCATCGGCGACATCGAACTGTTCGCCCAAGCGCGCAAAGACCTGCCACCGCACAAGGTCGTTGGCATCACCGGCACCAACGGCAAGTCGACCACCACCGCACTGGTCCACCACATCCTGAAGACGGCGGGCGTGCCGACCCTGATGGGCGGCAATATCGGCCTGCCGATTCTGGGGCAGGAGCCGCTGCCCGAGGGCGGGGTCTATGTGCTGGAGCTGTCCAGCTATCAGATCGACCTGACGCAGAGCCTGGATTGCGACGTTGCGGTGCTCCTCAACATCACGCCCGACCATCTCGACCGTTATGATGGCTTTTCGGGCTATGCGGCGTCCAAGGCACGGCTGTTTGCGATGCAGTCCGCTGGGCATGTCGCGGTCGTCGGCACGGGGGATGAGGCCTCGGCCCATATCGCGCAAGGGCTCGCCGGGAGGACCGACGATCTCGTAACCATCGCCGCCAGCGGGATCGACCAGAGCCGCTGGCCTGCGCTGCAAGGCCCTCACAATGCCCAGAACGCCCAGGCCGCCATCGCCGTGGCGCGAGCGCTGGGTATTGGCGAGGATGTGATCGAGGCGGGCCTTGCCAGCTATGCCAGCCTGCCGCACCGGATGCAGCATGTCGCGACCCGGAACGGCGTGGCCTTCGTCAACGACTCCAAGGCGACCAATCCCGAATCCACCGCCCCCGCACTGGCGGCTTTCCCGCGCGTCCACTGGATCGTCGGCGGCAAGCGCAAGGGGGACGACCTCGACGCCTGCGCCGCGCATCTGGATCACGTCGTCGCAGCCTATACCATCGGTGAGGCAGCCCCGCTGTTCTTCGACCTGCTGAAGGACAAGGTCCCCGTGGTCGAGCAGTCGGGCACGCTGGAGGCGGCCGTTGCCCATGCCGCCGCCGCCGCGCAGCCTGGCGATACGGTCCTCTTATCCCCTGCCTGCGCCAGCTTCGACCAGTTCCGCGACTACGAAGCGCGGGGCGAAGCATTCCGCGTCGCCGTGGAGGCGCTGGCATGAGTGATCGCGCAACCAAGACCCCGCGCCCGGGCCTGATCGGATCGATGAAGGGCCGGGGCGGGCGTGGCGATCGCTCGCCCCTCGGCACCTGGTTCTGGGATATCGACCGGGTGCTGCTGCTGCTCACCCTGTTCCTGATCGCGATCGGGCTGATCGCGGTTGCCGCCGCCAGTCCGGCGACCGCGATGCGCTATTCCGGCGAGCACCGGAAGTTCGCGCCGCTCTATTATTTCTGGCGACAGGTGATGTGGGTCGGCGTCTCGCTGCCCGTGTTGTTCGTCGTCTCGATGCTGCCCGTCGTCACCGCGCGGCGCATGGCGGTACTGGGGACGGGCATCCTGATCGCGATCCTGGCGGTCACGCCCTTTATCGGGGTGGAGATCAACGGCGCGCGGCGCTGGATCGGCTTCGGTTTTGCGCAGTTCCAGCCGTCTGAATTCCTGAAGCCCATGTTCGTCGTGACGACCGCCTGGCTGCTGTCGCTCAAGGCCAGGGAGCGTGACCTGCCCGCCACGCTGATCACCATGGGGCTGACCGGGCTGGTCGCGGGGCTGCTAATGATGCAGCCGGACTTCGGCCAGACCATCGTCTTCTGCGTGATCTGGGCGGCGCTGCTGATGATCTCCGGCACGCCGATGCGGATCTTGCTGGGGCTGGCGGCGATGGTGCCGGTCGGCCTGACCGCAGCCTATATGTTCTATGGCGTGGCGCGTAGCCGCATCAACGCATTCCTTTTCCCCGATGTCGATGGCGAGGGTGCGGCCGACCATTTTCAGGTCAACGCCGCGCACAATACGCTGACGGCAGGCGGCTGGACGGGCACGGGGCCAGGCGGTGGCTCGGCTAAGTTCGGCCTGCCGGAAGCGCATACCGATTATATCTTCTCGGTGATCGGCGAGGAGTTCGGGCTGATCGCCTGCTCGATCATCGCGCTCGTCTTCCTGGCGATCGTGGTGCGCGTATTCGTGAAGCTGCTTGACGAACAGGACGAGTTCAAGCTCTACGCCGCCTCCGGGCTGGCGGTGCAGTTCGGCGCGCAGGCGCTGATCTCGATGGCGGTGAATACGGGGCTGGCCCCGTCCAAGGGGATGACCCTGCCGTTCATCAGCTATGGCGGCTCGTCGATGATCGCGCTGTCGATCGGGATGGGGTTGTTGCTGGCATTCACCCGGCGCAATCCGTTCCTGACGCGCAGCCCCTATGTAGTCAGGTGGAGCGGGCAATGAGCCGTCACTTCGTCCTCGCCGCCGGGGGTACCGGCGGTCACATGGTTCCCGCTGCCGCGCTCGCGGCCGAGTTGACCCGGCGCGGCCACCGCGTCGCCTTGGTGTCCGATGCGCGCGGGGTGCGCTTTCCGGGGCTGTTCGAGGATATCCAGACCCACGTCCTGCCCGCCGGGCGCTTTGCGGGCGGGCCGGTCGGCTGGGCCAAGGCGTTGCGCGAGATGTGGCGCGGCCGGGCGATGGCGCGCGAACTCTACAAGACCTTCCGTCCGGCGGCGGTGATCGGGTTCGGCGGTTATCCGGCGATGCCCGCTTTGCTGGCAGCGTTTGCGGAAGGCATTCCGACCGCCATCCACGAGCAGAATGCGGTGCTCGGCCGGGTCAACCGGCTGGTCGCAGGCAAGGTCGATGCGATCGCGCTGTCCTATGAGGATACGCAGCGGCTGAGCGGCAAGCATGCGGCCAAGACCCGGCTGATCGGCAATCCGGTCCGCGACCAGGTGCTGGCGCTGCGTGCGCGGCCCTATCCGCTGCTGGAGGAGGACGGCATCTTCCGCGTCCTCGTCACCGGTGGCAGTCAGGGGGCGAGCATCCTCAGCCAGGTCGTGCCCGATGGCCTCGCCATGCTGCCCGTAACTTTCCGGCGGCGGTTGCAGGTGACTCATCAGGCGCGGATCGAGGATATCGATGCGGTGCGCGCCAAATATGCCGAGCATGAGATTCCGGCCGAACTCGCCACCTATCTGCCCGACCTGCCCGAGCAGTTGGCCTGGGCGCATCTGGTGATCGCGCGGGCCGGGGCCTCGACGCTGGCCGAGCTGACGGTCGCGGGTCGCCCGGCGATCCTGGTGCCGCTGCCCTCGGCGACTGACGATCACCAGACGGTGAACGCGCGCGAGATGACGAAGGCGGGTGGCGCGCGGACCATCGCGCAGGGTGACTTCACGCCCGTCGAACTCGCCAAGCAGATGCAGAAGCTGGGTCTCGATCCGGCGGCGCTGGAGAATGCGGCGGGCCGCGCACGGAACTGCGGACGGCCCGAGGCGGCGAGCGATCTGGCCGATCTGGTCGAGAGCCTCGATTCGCCGCGTATGGTGTTGCCGGTCGGCAAGGCACAGAGGAAAACCAATTTGGCGGGAGCAGGCGCATGAAGGGCGTTGCCACGGATATCGGCACGATCCACTTCGTCGGCATCGGCGGTATCGGTATGTCGGGCATTGCCGAGGTGATGAAGAATCTCGGCTACCGGGTGCAGGGCTCCGACGTGGCCGAGGGCTATGTGGTGCAGGGGCTGCGCGACAAGGGCATCCCGGTCGCCATCGGTCACGCCGCGAACAATCTGGGCGATGCGGCGGTGGTCGTGACCTCGACCGCGATCACCCGATCGAACCCCGAAGTCGAAGCCGCGCTCGAACGCCGCATCCCCGTCGTGCGCCGCGCCGAGATGCTGGCCGAGTTGATGCGGTTGAAGTCGATCGTCGCGGTGGCGGGTACGCATGGCAAGACGACGACGACCTCGATGGTCGCCGCGCTGCTCGATGCTGGGGGTGTCGACCCGACCGTCATCAATGGCGGCATCATCAACAGCTATGGCTCGAACGCGCGCCTGGGTGCCTCCGACTGGATGGTCGTGGAGGCTGATGAGAGCGACGGCAGCTTCCTGCGCCTCGACGGCACGATCGCGGTCGTGACCAATATCGATCCCGAGCATCTCGACCATTATGGCTCGTTCGACCGGGTAAAGGACGCGTTCGTCGAGTTCGTCGAGAATGTGCCCTTTTACGGCGCGGCGTTGCTCTGTCTCGACCACCCGGAGGTGCAGAACATCCTGCCGCGTGTCCGTGACCGGCGCGTGGTGACCTATGGCTTTTCGGCGCAGGCGGATGTGCGCGGCGTCAATGTCACGCCCATCCCCGGCGGCAACCGGTTCGAGGCGATCATCCGCCATCGCGACGGCTCCAGCCGTTCGATCGAGGGGATCGAGCTGCCCATGCCCGGCCGTCACAATGTCCAGAACGCGCTGGCCGCGATCGGCGTGGCGCTGGAGCTCGGCATTGATGATGCGACCATCCAGCAGGGCTTCAGCCAGTTCGGCGGGGTCAAGCGGCGCTTCACCAAGGTCGGCGAGATCGCGGTCGATGGCGGCACGGCGACCGTGATCGACGATTACGGCCATCATCCGGTCGAGATCCGCGCGGTGCTGGCCGCCGCCCGCGAAGGCGCGCGCGGGCGCGTGATCGCGGTGGTGCAGCCGCACCGCTTCACCCGTCTCGGCAATCTGATGGAGGAGTTCCAGACCGCCTTCAACGACGCCGACCGCGTGCTGGTGACGCCGGTCTTCGCGGCGGGCGAACAGCCGATCGAGGGCGTGGACGCGTCCGCGCTGGTCGAAGGGCTGAAGCGGCGCGGGCATCGCTCGACCGCGACGGTCGCCGATGCCGATGCGCTGGCTGAGGAACTGGCGGGCTCGATCCGCGCGGATGACATGATCGTCTGCCTGGGCGCGGGCGATATCACCAAATGGGCGGCCGGTCTGGCCAGCGCGATCGAGGCGCGCCGATGAACCTGCCCGACACCGCCGGCCGACTGACCCGCCAGGCGCCGCTGGCGCCGCTGGTGTGGTTCAAGGCGGGCGGACCGGCCGAATATCTGCTGGAGCCCAAGGACACCGATGACCTGTCGGCGTTCCTGCGGGCGCTCGGGGCCGACACGCCCGTCATGGCGCTGGGGCTCGGCTCCAATCTGATCGTGCGCGACGGCGGCGTGCCTGGCGTGGTGATCCGGCTCGGCAAGCCGTTCAGCTATGCGCGGGCCGGGGAGGGGCACCTCATTACCTGTGGCGGCGGCACCTCGGGCATTCTCGTCTCGTCCAATGCGCGCGATGCCGGGATCGGCGGGCTGGAGTTTCTGCGCTCGATCCCTGGCACGGTCGGCGGGTTCGTGCGAATGAACGGCGGGGCCTATGGGCGCGACGTAGCCGATGTGCTGGTCTCCGCCACGGTCGTCCGGCGGGACGGCACGGTCGAGACGTTGGGCGTCGCCGATCTGGAATATACCTATCGTCACTCCAACCTGACCGACGGAACGGTGGTGGTCGAAGCGACCTTCCGGGGCCATGCCTCCGAACCCGCCGACATCCAGGCCGAGATGGACCGCATCGCCGCCGCGCGCGAGGCGTCGCAGCCGCTGCGCTCCAAGACCGGTGGCTCGACCTTCAAGAACCCCGACGGCCACAAGGCCTGGGCGCTGGTCGATGCGGCGGGCTGTCGCGGGCTGACGTTGGGCGATGCCCAGGTGTCCGAAAAGCATTGCAATTTCCTGCTCAACCTCGGCAACGCCACGGCGGCGGAGATCGAGGCGTTGGGCGAGGAAGTCCGGACGAAGGTGAAGGCGCAGTCAGGCGTTTGCCTCGAATGGGAAATACAAAGAGTGGGAATCGCGAAGTGACCGACAATCTGCATATCGCGGTTCTGATGGGCGGCTGGTCGGCGGAGCGGCCGGTGTCGTTGATGTCCGGTGCAGGCGTCGCCGACGCGCTGGAGCGGAACGGCCACCGTGTCACTCGGATCGACATGGACCGCGATCTGGCGGCCAAGCTGGTCGAAACCAAGCCCGATATCGTCTTCAATGCGCTGCACGGTTCGCCCGGCGAGGACGGCACGGTGCAGGGGATGCTCGACCTGATGGGCATTCCGTACACCCATTCGGGCCTCGCCACCTCGGTCATCGCGATCGACAAGGTGCTGACCAAGCAGGCGCTCGTGCCGCACGGCATCCCCATGCCCGGCGGTCGCATCGTGAAGTCGGAGGATCTGTTCGCCGCCGATCCGCTGCCGCGTCCCTATGTGCTCAAGCCCGTGAACGAAGGCTCCTCGGTCGGCGTCGCGATCGTCACCGACACCAGCAATCACGGCAACCCGATCGCCCGCGACGCGGCCGGTCCCTGGGCCGAGTTCGAGGAATTGCTGGCCGAACCCTATATCCGGGGCCGCGAGCTGACCACTGCTGTGCTGGGCAGCCGCGCGTTGGGCGTGACCGAGTTGAAGCCCAAGAACGGCTGGTACGATTTCGACGCAAAATATACCGACGGCCTGACCGAGCATGTCTGCCCTGCGCAGATTCCCGACGACATTGCCGAGGCGTGCAAGTCGCTGGCGCTCGAAGCGCACCGCATCCTGGGCTGTCGCGGTGCCTCGCGCTCCGACTTCCGCTGGGATGACGAGCGCGGCGTCGATGGCCTCTTCCTGCTGGAGGTCAACACCCAGCCGGGCATGACTCCGCTCAGCCTCGTCCCCGAACAAGGCCGCCATGTCGGCATGGATTACGACACGCTGGTCCAGGCGATCGTCGACGAGGCGCTGGCCTGGTACCGGGCCAATCCGACCGAGCGGGAACGCGCGGGATGAGCCGCACGATCAAGCGCGGCCCCCCACCGCGCCGTCCGGCCCCGCGGCGCCGCCAGCCGGTGAAGCGCGTCACGCTGGCGCAGCGCCTGCTGGCCAAGGTGCCGGTCAGCGAAGAGACGATCAAGAAGGCCGTCACCTGGACGATCCTGGGCGGTGCGGGCGCGGCGGTGCTGGCGGTCGCGACCTATGTCGGCGTGCCCGGCATGATCGGCACCGCGATCGCCGAGCAGGCGGGCCATGCCGGATTTCGCGTCCAGCAGATCGAGGTGACAGGCCTGAAGCGCATGGACCGGATGACCGTCTATGCCGTCGCGCTCGACCAGCAGAGCCGCGCCATGCCGCTCGTCAATCTGGAGGATGTTCGCGGCAAGCTGCTCCGCTATGGTTGGATCAAGGACGCGCATGTCTCGCGCCGCCTGCCCGACACGCTGCTGGTCGATATCGAGGAACGCAGCCCGGCGGCGGTGTGGCAGGACAATGGCCAGCTGACCCTGATCGATGCGAGCGGCGTGCTGCTGGAGCCGGTACGGCCCGAGGCGATGCCCCACCTGCCGCTGATCATCGGGCCGGGCGCGAATTTGCAGGAGCCTGCTTATCAGGCGCTGCTCTCCGCCGCGCCTGCGCTGAAGCCGCGCGTGAAGGCGGCGACCTGGATCGGCAATCGCCGCTGGGACCTGACCTTCGACAGCGGCGAGACGCTGGCGCTGCCCGAGGACGGGGCAGGGGCCGCGCTGATGAAGTTTGCGGCCATGGACGGCTCACGGCCGCTGCTCGGGCGGGGCTGGCTGCGCTTCGATATGCGCGACCCCACGAAGCTGGTTGCGCGAAAGCCCGGTTTGAATCAGAATCATGCGCTGGCCGAACCGGCGCAGGCCGGAGGAGGCACCGGGCCGGAGGGCAACGCCACAGAGGCGTCCGGCACTGGCGAATCACAGGGGTAGGACCATGGCGAAAATTGCGCCCGAAGGGCTGATCACCGCCCTGGACATCGGATCGTCCAAGGTGTCCGCGCTGATCGCCCGAAAGGGGGATGGCGGCGAACTGATCGTGCTGGGCACCGGCCAGCGCGAAAGCCGGGGCGTCAAGCGCGGCTATATCGCCGATATGGGCGCGACCGAGGCGGCGGTGCGTGAGGCGGTCGAACAGGCCGAGCGCATCGCGGGGCTGAACATCGAGAATGTCTGGGTCGGCTTCTCGGCCGGTGGGCTGGTGTCCGACGTGGCCGAGGTCGAGTTCGAGCTGGGTGGCCACCGGGTCGAACAGGGCGATATCGATGCGCTGCTGGCGGCCGGGCGCAACTCGATCGATCCGCAGGGACGGATGGTGCTGCACGCGCAGCCTGCGCTCTACACGCTCGACGGGCTGACGGGCGTGAAGAAGCCGCTGGGGCTCCATGCCGACCGGTTGGGCGTGCACATCCATGTCGTGGCCGCTGACGGATCGCCGGTGCGCAATCTCGACCTGTGTGTCCGCTCGGCACATCTGGAGGTGAAGTCGATTATCGCGGCACCCGTCGCGACGGGGCTCGCCTGCCTGTCTGACGAAGAGCGCGAGCTGGGCGTCGCGCTGGTCGAGATGGGGGCGGGGATCACCAACGTTTCGTTGTTTGCAGGCGGGATGCTGGTCGGGCTCTGCTCGCTGCCGATGGGCGCGGCGGATATCACCGACGATGTGGCCTCGGCCTTCGGGACGCGGCGGCAGATGGCCGAGCGGATGAAGTGCTTCCACGGATCGGCCAATGCGTCGCCGCGCGACAATCACGACATGATCCAGGTCACGCCGATCTCGGCCGAGGATGGCGGCGACACGATGCAGATTACCAAGGCGCAGCTGATCGGCGTGATCCGCCAGCGGCTGGAGCATCAGATGGGCGAGATTCGCAAGGCGCTCCAGCATCTGAAGTTCGAGGGGCCGGTTGGGCGTCAGGTCGTGCTGACCGGCGGCGGGGCGGAGCTGAAGGGCATTGCCGATTATGCGCAGCAGGCGCTCGGTCGATCGGTGCGGATCGGGCGACCGCGCGGGCTGACCGGCCTGCCCGATGCGCATGGCGGCCCGGCTTTCGCGACGCTGGCGGGTCTGGCTTTCTATGCCGCGACCGATCCCATCGACCTGCGGACGATCGCACCGACGAACCAGGCGGTGCACCGGCCCAGCGGCATGGGACTGTTCCGGCGGCTGATTCAGGCCGCAAAAGCAAATTATTAGGGAAAAGCGATGCGTATCTGACGCTTTTCGGTTGGCACTTGGCACAGGTCTGGTGCACTAACGGTTAATTCAGGGGCCCGGTCTTTGCGTACCGACCGGGAACGGCGGAGTAGAATTGGGATGAGCATCGAATTCATCGCACCCGAGGTCGACGAGCTGACGCCGCGTATTGCGGTGATCGGTGTCGGCGGTGCCGGCGGCAATGCGATCGCGAACATGATGCGCGCCGAGGTACAGGGCGTGGATTTCCTCGTCGCCAATACCGACGCGCAGGCATTGAAGCAGTCGATCGCGCCGCAGCGTATCCAGCTGGGCGCGAAGATCACGCAGGGGCTGGGCGCGGGCAGCCGTCCCGAGATCGGTCGCGCCGCCGCCGAAGAGACGATCGACGATCTGTCGCGTCTGCTTGAGGGCAGCCACATGTGCTTCATCGCCGCCGGCATGGGCGGCGGCACCGGCACCGGTGCGGCCCCGGTCATCGCCAAGGCGGCGCGCGACATGGGCATCCTGACCGTTGGCGTCGTGACCAAGCCCTTCGCCTTTGAGGGCAATCGTCGCGCCAAGTCGGCCGATGGCGGCATCGAAGAGCTTCAGAAGTACGTCGACACCCTTATCGTCATCCCCAATCAGAACCTGTTCCTGATCGCCAACGCCAACACGACCTTCAAGGAAGCGTTCGCGATGGCGGACGAGGTGCTGCAGCAGGGCGTGCGCGGCATCACCGACCTGATGGTCATGCCGGGCCTCATCAACCTCGACTTCGCCGACGTCCGCTCGGTGATGCAGGAGATGGGCAAGGCGATGATGGGCACCGGTGAAGCCACCGGCGACAATCGCGCGATCGAGGCGGCGCAGAAGGCGATCGCCAACCCGCTGCTCGACGGCGTGTCGATGCAGGGGGCCAAGGGCGTCATCATCTCGATCACCGGCGGCGACGATATGCGCCTGCTCGAGGTCGACGAGGCGGCGAACCATATCCGCGAACTGGTCGACCCGGACGCGAACATCATCTGGGGATCGGCCTTCAATCCCGAGCTGGAAGGCCGCATCCGCGTGTCGGTCGTCGCGACCGGCATCGATGCCGACCTCAAGGTCGCACCGTCCCCGTCGGAGGCGAATCGCAGCAGCGGCTTCAGCATGGGTGGCATGGCGCGCAAGAGCGACGATACGCCCAGCTATCGCCCCAGCGAACCGGCCCCCGCTCCGCAGGCGAGCGTGACGCCCGCCGCGCCGGTCGAACAGCCTGCTCCGGCCGCGCCCGTCGCGGCCCCGGTGACTTCGACCGTCAGCGCGACGATCACCACGCCCATCGCCAAGCCTGCTCCGGCCCCCGCGCCGGCGGCTCCGGTCGCCGATGACGAGCTGGTGCTTGGTGCCGACACGATCGTCCCCGCTCCCCCGGCCCAGTCCGCCCCGGCCGCTGCGGTCGAACCGGCTCCGGGCAGCGAGGAAGCGCGTCGTCGCTGGCTCGCCCCGGGCAGCGAAGCCGGTGAAGCCCCCGCACAGCCTGCGCCGCGCGTGAAGCTGGGCGGTACGCTGTTCGAGCGTATGTCGAATGCCGCACGCGGTGCGTCGCGCGACGACGCCGCGCAGGGTGGTACGGACTCGTCGCTCGACATTCCGCGCTTCCTGCATCGCCAGAACAATCAGTAATCGCTTCGCCCGGTATTCCGGGTGACGGCTGGACAAGAGGCCCGCGCGAGACGCTCGCGCGGGCCTTTTTGTGTCCTGCCGGTGGGGGATTTGGCTTTTCACGCGAAGCCGCGATGACGCGAAGATTTGCTTGCGCGGAGGTGTCTTGCTTGCCGCGTCAACGGACCTGTCACCTCAACCGATGAATAGGTTAAAAGCGTTGCTCCGCATTTTGATGCTCCGCGCCTCCGCGTGAAACAAGGATCTAAGCGGGGCTGTCATCCTGCTGCAAAACAAGGAGGATGGCTCGCGCAGAGGCGCGGAGGACGCAGAGGAGAAGGTGGGCGTAGGAGCTTGCCCAATTTAAGCGATCTGCCGCAACGGCTTGGCCAAGCTGCAAAGTCTCTGCGCCCTCTGCGCCTCTGCGCGAACAAAATTGGCATCCTCGCGGCGTCGCTCGAACCAATGCAACCAATACCCTCGATCCTGTTGGTCGACCGTCCAGAGCGCTCGGGCGCGTAGGATGTGCGAGGGCCATTGCCGTGCGCGCCGAAACACGCTTTATGAGCCACGGTCCCATGACGTTCGCATTTTTTCCCCGCGCTTCGCTGGCGCTCGCCCTGGCCCTTGCGGCCGCACCCATGCCCCTGTTCGCGCAAGAGGTGGTTCAGCCGCTTCCCGGCACGACCGACGCCGACAAGCTGGGCGATGTGATGCGCCGCGTGGCGCAGAACCCGCGCAATGTCGACGCGCTGGTCGAGGCGGCGGATCTGTCCATCCATCTCGACGATCTGTCGGGCGCGGCATCGCTGCTCGCACGGGCGGAAAAGGTCGATCCGCGCGACCCGCGCGTGAAGGCGGGCATGGGGTCGATTCTGGTCCGCTCCGAACGGCCGGGCGAGGCGCTTCGCTATTTCTCGCAGGCCGAGGCAGCGGGGCTGCCCGCCGCGAAGTTCGCAGGGGATCGTGGCCTGGCCTATGACCTGATCGGCGATCAGGCGCGGGCGCAGCGGGACTATCGGCTGGCGCTGGCCAATGGAGCCAATGACGAGATCGTGCGCCGTTATGCCCTGTCGCTCGGCATTTCGGGTCGCAAGGATCAGGCGCTGGAACAGCTCGACCCGCTGCTCCGCAAGACCGACCGCGCCGCGTGGCGCGCGCGTGCCTTCATCCTGGCGATGGGTGGCGACCTGCCCGAGGCGACGCGCATCGCCTCGACGATGATGCCGCCGCAACTGGCGCAGGGGCTGCAACCCTTTTTCCAGCGCTTGCCGACGCTGCCCGCGATCGACCGCGCCTTTGCCGTGCATTTCGGCGAGACGCGCGCCACGCCCGAGCGGCTGGCCGATGCGCGACTGGCGCCGAACCTGCCGCCGCTGACGCCCGAGGCGCCGGTCGCGCTCGCATCTGCAACGCCGGTGACGGTGCCGACGACCCAGCCCGTGCGCGAGGATCGTCGTCGTGGCAGTCGCCAGCCGATGCGCGAGAATCGGGGCGTCGCCCTGGCTGCGGCCGTGCCTCAGTCCGGCGTCCGTACGCCGACTCCGACGACCGTGACGCCTGCCCCCGTGGCGAGCGCGCCCACTCAGATGGCGAGCGCAGTCCCCGTGCCTGCAACGACCCCGCGCGTGGTCGCGGCGACCTCGCCGACGCGGACGGCGCAGCCGCAACCCGGCTTCAGCAGCACGCTGCCTGCCACGACGCCGGTGCCGGATACCCGCGCGCCGGTCGCCATGGCTTCGACCGCGCCGGTGCCGATGGTGCAGCCGCTGCCCGCCGCCGCCCAGCCATCGCCTGCCGCCACAACGGCGATGGTCCAGCCTTTGCCGTCGACCGCGCCTGTCCAGACGGTTCAGGCCGAGCCGAGCCCCGCACCGGTCGCGACCACGCCCCCGCCGACCGCCCTGGCGATGGTCCAGTCGGTGCCGAGCCAGACGGTCGAACCCGCGCCGGTTGCGCCTGCCCCCCGCGCCACGCGCTCCAGCGGACGTCGACCCTCGCTGGCGGCGGCGCATGCGGTGCGAGAGGACTCGATCCTCGCCCGTATCGTCGCCAACCTGTCGATCCCGGCCTCCGAACTGGGCGTGGAGGGCCCCGAGCGTCCCGTTGCGGTCGCGGCGGCCACCCCGGTCACGACCGGCTCGCAGCGGGTGCTGGCCGAAGCGCGCGCCAAGGCCGAGCGGGATCATGAGGCGCGCGAAAAGGCGGCCGAAACGATCGCGCCGAAAAAGGCAGAGCCCAAGGCTCCGACCGCTGCCGAACGCAAGGCCGCCGCCGCCAAGCTGGCCGCCGAAAAAAAGGCCGCTGCCGCCAAAAAGGCCGAGGCTGCGGAGAAGGCGCTCGCCGCAAAGGAGGCGCTGGAGGAAAAGAAGCGCGCCAAGGCGAACCCCGAGCGGATCTGGGTTCAGGTCGCGGGCGGCGCGAACGAGGATGACCTGCCCAAGGCCTGGGCGGCGACCAAGGCGAAGGCGCCCGAGTTGTTCGTGGGGCACAAAGGATACAAGACTCCGTTGCGCGCGACCCACCGTGTCCTGACCGGCCCGTTCAAGACCGATGCGGAGGCCCGCGCCTTCGTCAACCAGCTGGCCAAGAAGGGCGTCTCCGCCTTCCCGGTGACCAGCGATGCCGGGCAGTCGGTGACGCGGCTCGACGCCAAGTGAGCCGTTTCGCCCCCTGGGCGTCCTATCCCGAACACAGCCGGGGGCGTCGTCATGACGAGGCGACGGGTCTGGCGCGGGGCCCGCGCGACGCATTCCAGCGTGACCGCGACCGGATCATCCATTCGATCAGCTTTCGACGGCTGCGGCACAAGACCCAGGTCTTCATGGCCCCCGATGGCGACCATTTCCGTGTCCGCCTGACCCACAGCCTGGAGGTCGCACAGATCGGCCGCACCATCGCGCGGACCTTGGGGCTGAACGAGGACCTGACCGAGGCGTTGTGCCTGGCGCATGACATCGGCCATCCGCCCTTCGGCCATGCGGGCGAGGACGCCCTGAAGGCCGCGCTGTCGGACCATGGCGGCTTCGACCACAACGGCCATACGCTGCGTACCCTGACCGAGATCGAGCGGCCCTATCCGCGCTGGGACGGGTTGAACCTCAGCTGGGAAACGCTGGAGGGTTTGGCCAAGCATAACGGGCCGATCCGCCATCCCGGCTGGGCGCTGCGCGAGGCGGATGCGGGCTTCCCGCTCGACCTGGACAGCCATGCCTCGCTGGAGGCGCAGGTCGCGGCGTTGGCCGATGATATCGCCTACGACAATCACGATATCGATGACGGCCTTCGCGCCGGGTTATTGACGCTGGATCAGTTGCTGGAAGTGCCGCTGGTCGCGCGCGGCTGGGACGCAGCGCGGGCACAATTTCCAGAGGTCGCCCCGAAGCGGCTGGCGAGCGAGCTTATCCGGTCGCAGATCGGGGTGATGGTCAACGATCTGGTGGCCGAAACCCGGACCCGCATTGCCGAGAGTGGGGTAGGGGATGTCGCCGATGTCCGCGCCGTAGGTCGCGCCTTGGTCGGCTTTTCGGATGCGATGCGGATTGAGGAGCGCGATCTGAAGCGCTTCATGTACGCCAATCTCTATCATCATCCGCGCCAGCTGGCGGCGGCGGACGCGGCGCACGGCATCGTGCAGGGGCTATTCGCCGCCTATCGCCTGGACCCGTCGCAACTCCCCGAGGAATGGCGTGAGCGTTTGCCGGAAGAGGAACCTGCGCGCAGTCGGCACATCGCCGATTTTATTGCGGGCATGACCGATCGCTATGCGATCCGCTGCTACCGCGATCTGCTGGGGAATATCGACCTGCCGGAAGGGTTTTAAGACCCCTCCGGCAGCATCGGCACGGATCAGGCCTTCAGGGCCTTCGCCATGTTGAGATGGGCGGTCACGGTCGGGATCAGGCCGGTCGCGAACGTCTTGAGCGGTGCGGAGTCGCCGGTCGCGGCATAAGCCTTCAGCGTGTCGAGCGTCTGCTGATGCCCGGCGGTCTGTTCGGCGATATAGGCTTCGTCGAACGCCTTGCCGGTCAGGCCCTTCAACTGGTCCAGCTTCTGCTGCTGCTCGGCATTGAGCGTGGGATCGGGCGTGATAGCCGGGCTGGCCGATCCGGCCGCCGTCTTCAGCTTCGCGGTCGAGGCGGTGTGCGCCTCGATCATCTTGGCGGCATAGGCCTTGACCGAGGCGGATGCGCCCTTCGTGGCGGCGAGCTTCGAGGTTTCGATCTCGAAGGCGTCGCTGGCCGCCGCCGCATTGGCGAAGCTCTGCGCCGCACTGGTTGCGACCGGCGTCGGCGAGGCGGTCGCCATATCGTTGGTCACCATCATATTGTCGGCGGTCATGGCCTGGTTCGTCTCACCGCTTCGGTTACAGCCCGCCAGCGCGAGAAGGGCGGAGGTCGCTAATATGGTCGCTCGGATCGTCATGTCGTTAAACCCCTGACAGAAAACGCAACCCTGCATAAGCGCGTCGGGTCGAAGGACGTTCCCGCCAAGTGCCAGCCGATGGGACCCGAACGGCCATCACATCGTTGGTCCGGCAGCCCGCCGCCCGGCGGATCAAGAAGGGAAGCGACGCAAATGAGCATCTTCGGCAATATTCTGGGCAAGATCTTCCATCACGGTGCGGCCAAGCCTGCGCCGTCCACGATCCAGGCCGACCCGAGCCCTCAGCCTGCGCCCGCCGCGCCGCAGCCTGCGCCGCAACAGGCCGCTCCCGTGGCCGAAGCCGCACCCGCCCCGCAGGCGGTCGATGTCGGTGCGGTGCTCAGCGAAATGGCGGCGATGAAGAATGGCGGCGGCAATTATCAGAGCTCGATCGTCGATCTGCTCAAGCTGCTGGACCTGGATTCCAGCCTGGCCGCGCGCAAGGAACTGGCCGACGAACTGGCCGTCCATGCTGGCGAGGATGGCTCGGCCGAGCAGAATATCGCGCTTCACAAGGCGGTGATGGATAAGCTTGCCGAGAATGGCGGTATCGTGCCGGACAGCTTGCGCCAGTAAGGCGGCGCGTCAATGCAAAACGGCCCGCATGTCCCCCCTCGGACATGCGGGCCGTCCCACCGAACAACGTGTCGGTTAGCGGGCGCTGGTTTCGACGCCTGCACCCAGCGCGCCACGCGCCTGGTCGGTGGTGAACGAAACTTCGGTGTTGCCGGTCGTGCCGGTCACGCGGTGGCCCTTGACCACGAAGCGGAACGGCTCGCCACCCGGATAGCGGTGGCCCTGGATCACGGCGCGGCCGTTGTCGTTGATCCGGGTATAGACATAGGTGCTGCCTTCATGGACGAAGCTCTGCTCGCCCTCGGCCGCGATGGCACCGATGGTCGGAATGGCGGTGGCGGCAATGGCGGCCAGGGTCAGAATGGTCTTACGCATGATCGAAACTCCCGCGTGATGGCGTTGAGCCGGATCAGGTCCTCTCGCGCCGTTTTCGACGCTGTAACTTTCGTATACGGATTTATTGCGCTGCAGCATGGCCCGCAACTGCAAAGGCGTTTGGCTAAATTGCATTCCATGCAATCGTCCCACGTTGCGGATCAGGCATGATTTGAAGCGAGCGCCCGATTTCGCTAGAGCGCAACGCTTTGCTACCCCGATCGGACGATGTGATGACCCTCTACACCCGCTTTGCCGCGCATATCGACGCGGCGCTGGACACGCTGGTCGCCGCCGGCACGCTGCCCGGCGGGCTGGATCGCCGCAACGTGACGGTCGAACCGCCGCGCGACGCCAGTCACGGTGACCTCGCCACCAACGCCGCGATGGTCCTTGCCAAGCCCGCAGGCACCAATCCGCGCGCCCTGGCCGAGGCGATCGCGGCCGAGCTGGGCAAGCTGGACGAGGTGGACAGCGTGTCGGTCGCGGGGCCGGGCTTTCTCAACATGCGGCTGACCGATGCGGCGTGGCGCGACGAGCTGGCCGCCATTCCGCAGGCGGGGGCCGATTATGGCCGATCGACGCGGGGGCAGGGTGTCACCGTCAATATCGAATATGTCTCGGCCAATCCGACCGGGCCGATGCACATGGGCCATTGCCGCGGCGCGGTGGTGGGCGATGCGCTGGCCACGTTGCTGGAATTTGCGGGCCACAAGGTCATCCGCGAATATTATGTCAACGATGCGGGCGGGCAGGTCGACGTGCTCGCCCGCTCGGCCCATCTGCGTTACCGCGAGGCGCTGGGCGCGACGATCGAAATTCCGGAGGGCCTGTATCCGGGTGAATATCTGAAGCCGATCGGCGCGGAACTCGCGGCCGAATATGGCGACAAATATGTCGACGCGCCCGAAAGCGAGTGGCTGATCCTGTTCCGCACCCGTGCCGTGGCGGCGATGATGGCGATGATCCGCGAGGATCTGGCGCTGCTCGGCATCCATCACGACCTGTTCTCTTCCGAAGCCGAGCTGCAAGCGGCGGGCAAGCCCGAAGCGGCCGAGGCCGAGCTGCGCTCGCGCGGACTGGTCTATGACGGCGTGCTGGAAGCGCCCAAGGGCGAGACGCCCGAGGATTGGGAGCCGGTCGAGCTGCCCTTGTTCCGCTCCAGCCAGTTCGGCGACGACCAGGATCGCCCGATCAAGAAGTCGAACGGCGCCTGGACCTATTTCGGCGCCGACCTGGCCTATCATTATCAGAAGGCGCAGACCGCCGACCAGCTGATCGACATCTGGGGCGCCGACCATGCAGGTACGGTCAAGCGGATCGTCGCGGCGGTCGAGGCGCTGACCGGCGGCAAGACCAAGTTCGACGTGAAGCTGGTCCAGATGGTCCGCCTGCTGCGCGGAGGCGAGCCCGTGAAGATGTCGAAGCGCGCGGGCAATTTCGTCACCCTCTCCGATGTCGTTCGCGAAGTCGGCAAGGACGTGGTGCGCTTCACCATGCTGACCCGGCGCTCGGACGCGCAGATGGATTTCGACTTCGCCAAGGTGGTCGAGGCGTCGAAGGACAATCCGGTCTTCTACGTCCAATACGCCCATGCCCGCATCGCCTCGCTGAAGCGGCGCGCGGCCGAGGCAGGGATCGTAGGGGGCTCTGCCGACCTGTCGCTGCTCGACGCCGAGGACCTGGCGCTGGTGCAGCTCGCCGCGCAGTTCCCGCGTATCGTCGAGACGGCGGCGGCGGCACGTGAGCCGCACCGAATCGCCTTTTATCTCTATGACCTGGCGGCGGCCTTCCATGCGGCCTGGAATGTCGGCAATGATCGCCCCGATCGCCGCTTCCTGATCGCGGAGAACGCCGAGGTCACGCGCGCGCGTCTTTTCCTCAGCGACGGGATCGGGCAAATCATTCGTAACGGTTTGGCGCTCATGGGTGTCGAAGCGGTTTCGGAGATGAAGTGATGGCGAACGATATGGATCTGGGGCGTGGGTACGACCAGCAGGAGGAGGATCGCCTCCCCTGGCTGGAAACCGTCGAAGCCGACGAACCCGAGGGTGTCGGGATCGGCAAGGTCGTGGCGCTCGTGATCGTCGGCCTCGCCATCCTCGCCTTTATCGGCTTCGGTCTCTACAAATGGCAGGCGCATCAGGCGGCGGCGGACGGCGACGGCGCGGTGATCGCTGCGCCCGAGGGCGATTACAAGGTGCGCCCGGCCGATCCGGGCGGCCTGAAGGTCAAGGGCGAGGGCAACACCGCCATCGCGACCAGCGCGGGCAAGCCCGGCGGCACCGGCGCGATCGACCTGCGTGCCGTGCCCGAAGCGCCGATGAACGGCACTCGCGTCTTCCAGAAGCCCAGCGACGCCGGTGGTGGCCGCAACGCCGTGGCGCAGGTCCCCGAATCGGGCGGCAAGCTGGTCGCGCCTGCGCCGGTCACCGCCGCGCGGGCGCCGGCCGCCGCGCCGAGCGCCAGTGGCGCAATGGTGCAGCTGGGTGCCTATCCCAGCGAGTCCTCGGCTAATGCCGCCTGGGATCGCTTCTCGAAGCGCTTTTCCTATGTCGGCGCGCTGGGCAAGGTGGTGCAGCCCGTCGCCTCGAACGGCAAGACCCTCTACCGCCTGCGCGTGAACGCCGGTTCGGCCAACCAAGCGGCCGATATCTGCGGTCGTCTGCGCGTGGCGGGCGAGAGCTGCTTCGTCGCCAGCTGATCGATCAGGCCCCCCTGCTCGCCGTGGCGGGCAGGGGGTGGAGTATCTCGTCCATGATTCCCGTCATTTTCGGCCTGTCGGGCCCGGTGCTCACCCCCGATGAGCGGGCGTTCTTCGCCTCGGTCGAACCGGCGGGCTATATCCTGTTCAAGCGCAACATCGTCGACCGGGCGCAGGTGCGCGCGCTGACCGACAGCTTGCGGGAGTTGGCGGGGCGTGACGATCTGGCGATCCTGATCGACCAAGAGGGTGGGCGCGTCGCCCGGATGGGGCCACCCGAATGGCCCGCTTTCCCGGCCGGGCCCGCCTTTGCCAAGCTCTATGAGACCGCGCCGATGTCGGCGATCCAGGCGATGCGCGCCAATGGCCAGGCGCTGGGCCTGATGCTGCGCGAGGTCGGCATCACCGTCGATTGCGCGCCGCTGCTCGACGTGGCGCAAGAGGGTGCGACCGAGGCGATCGCCTGCCGCGCTTACGGCGCCGAGCCGATGCAGGTCGCCGCGCTTGGCCGGGCGATGCTGGAGGGACTGGCGGCGGCGGGTGTCGTCGGCGTGGTCAAGCACATGCCCGGCCATGGTCGCGCGCTTGTCGATTCGCACCATCTGCTGCCCACCGTCACGGCTGGCGAGGCGGAGTTGGCGGTCGATCTCGAACCCTTCCGCACTCTCGCGAACGCGTCGATGGGCATGACCAGCCATATCGTCTTCGAGGCGTGGGACGCCGAGCGCCCCGCCACCCTGTCGCCGGTGGTGATCGACCGGATCATTCGCGGCGCGATCGGATTCGACGGCCTGTTGATGACCGACGACATCGACATGAAGGCGCTGAGCGGCACGGCGGGGGAGAAGGCGGCGGGGGCATTGGCGGCGGGATGCGACCTCGTGCTCGACTGCTGGGCGCGGATGGACGAGATGGTCGAGATTGCGGGCTTGGTTCCCCCGATCAGCGACGCGGCCCGCGACCGCCTAAACCGCGCGATGGCGAGTGTCGGGGCAGGCGAGGGGGACTGCGCCGAGTTGATCGCTCGCCGCGACGCGCTGCTGGCGCTGGTTGACTAAGCGCTCATCGACCGCTGCTTCGCGATGGTCGAGGGGTAGGGCAGACCTGCCATGCCTCCTTTCACGCCCCGTCGACACGTTCGCGGCCGGAAAGATGGCCCATCCCGTCTCGCCATGGCCCGGTATCGCCGCTAAGCTTGGCCGCGATGACGGGGGAACAGCTGACGCTCGATCTGGACGGGTGGGAAGGGCCGCTGGACGTGTTGCTGTCGCTGGCGCGGTCGCAAAAGGTCGACCTGCGCCAGATTTCGATCCTGGCCCTGGTCGAGCAATATCTGCGTTTCATCGACCGGGCGGACCGGATGCAGCTGGAGCTGGCGGCCGATTACCTCGTGATGGCGGCTTGGCTGGCCTATCTCAAATCCTCGCTGTTGCTCCCGCGCCAGCCCGATGAGGAGCCGGACCCCGAGGATATGGCGCTGCGCCTGCAACTCCGGCTGGAGCGGCTGGCGGCGATGCGCGAAGCGGGGGCGCGGTTGATGGCGCGCGACCGGCTGGGCCGTGACGTCTTCCCGCGCGGCGCGCCCGAGGGGCTGGCGGTGCAGCGCAAGGCCTTGTGGCAGGCCGAGCTTTACGACCTGATCGCCGCCTATGGTCGGATCAATGCCCGCACGCGGCCGGTGATGCATGTCGTCGCCGATCGTCAGGTCATGACCCTGGAGGCCGCGCTGGAGCGGGTGTCGATGCTGGTCGGCAGCCGGATCGACTGGTCGGCGATCGAGACCTTCCTGCCCGACGGCAGCGAGCGGCTGCGGCGTTCGGCGCTGGCGTCGAGTTTCCTGGCGGTGCTGGAACTGGCGCGCCAGGGCAAGGTCGAGCTGCGCCAGGCCGCGCCCTTCGCCCCGTTGATGATCCGCCAGCCGGTATGAGCGAGATGGACCCGACCGTCCGCGCAGTGGAGGCCGTGCTGTTCGCCTCGCCCGAACCGATGAGCGTGGATTCAATCCGTGCTCATGTCGGGGTGGGCAAGGGCGCGAGCGACATCCGCACTGCGCTGGAGACGCTGGAGACCGATTATCGCGGCCGGGGCATCGCGCTGGTCCGGCGCGGCGACCGCTGGCATTTCCAGACCGCGCCCGATCTCGCCCATCTGCTCCGCCGCGACCGCGAGGAAGCGCGACGCCTGTCCCGCGCAGGCATCGAGACGCTGGCGATCATCGCCTATCACGAACCCGTCAGCCGCGCCGAGATCGAGTCGATTCGCGGCGTCGCCATTTCCAAGGGCACGCTGGACGTCCTGATGGAGGCGGGGTGGGTGCGCCCCGCCGGGCGGCGCGAGGTGCCGGGGCGACCGCTCATCTATGCAACGACGCCCGCGTTCCTCCAGCATTTCGGGCTGACCAGCAGGCGCGACCTGCCGGGCATCGAGGATTTGCGCGCGGCGGGACTGCTCGATCCGGTCGATCTGGCGCTGGAGCGCATGGAAGAAGAGGGGGAGCGGGAGGGGGCGGCCGATCGCGGCGAGGGCGATTGAGCGCTTTCCTTTGCGTCACGGCCGCGTCACAATGGTCCGTCACGGCTCCTTATCCCCGATTGGGGGCCGGATCGCATCGCCGACACCATTGCCGCTGGCGATGCCAAGGCCTAGATAGACAGACAAATTCCAGGAGACGTGCCATGGGCAGCTTCAGCCCGATCCATCTTGTCGTCCTCGCGATCGTCGCGATCCTTCTGCTCGGCGGCGGCCGTTTCTCCAGCCTGATGGGTGACGTGGCCAAGGGCGTGAAGAACTTCAAGAAGGGCATGGCCGAAGAGGACGAGACGCCCGCCAAGCCTTCACCGCGTATCGAGGCGCAGAAGTCGGCCGAGCCCGCCTTCGACCGTGACGGCGAGCGCGTGCGCGACGATCGCTGATCCGGCCCGTCTAGACCCAGTACCGGACCTCCATGTTCAACATCGATTCCAGCGAGTTCTTGCTGGTCGCCATCGTCGCGCTCGTCGTGATCGGTCCCAAGGACCTGCCCAAGGCGATGCGCGTCGTCGGCTATTGGGTGGGCAAGGCGCGCGGCGTCACGCGCCAGTTCCGCCAGGGCTTCGACAATATGGTCCGCGAGGCCGAGCTGGAGGAAATGGAAAAGCGCTGGGCGGCGGAGAATGAGCGCATCATGCGCGAGCATGCCGCCGATGCACCGCCGGTCACGCCGACCGATGGCGCGCATCCCGTGCCGCCTGCGCTCCCCGACCCGGCCCATCCGGCCGTGACGGCCGATACTCCGCACCCCGATCATCATCCGGCCGACCACCAGCCGGATACCCACGTGGATCATAGTGACCAGCCGGTCATGGTCGAAAAGCCCGTGGTCGCGCCCGTGCCGTCGACCGAGCATCCCCATCGCGGGACCGAAGGGGCGGCGTCGTGAGCGAACATGACGAGATCGACGCCAGCCGCGCGCCCCTGCTCGAACATCTGATCGAGCTGCGCCGCCGGCTGCTCTACTGCATCGTCGCCATCGCGCTCGCCTTCGGCGTGTCGATGTATTTTTCGGAGTCGATCTTCGGCTTCCTCGCCAAGCCGCTGCTGAAGGCGGGGCAGGGCACGCTGGTCTATACCCAAATCTTCGAGGCGTTTTTCGTCCAGGTGAAGGTGTCGTTCTTCGCCGCGATGATGATCTCCTTCCCGGTGATCGCCAACCAGCTGTGGCAGTTCGTCGCGCCGGGGCTGTACCGCAAGGAAAAGAAGGCGCTGCTGCCCTTCCTGCTGGCGACGCCGGTGCTGTTCCTGATGGGCGCGGCGATGGCCTATTACATCGCCATCCCGATGGCGCTGCACTTCCTGCTGGGCTTTGACGGCATGGTGGGCGGCGTGAAGCGTGAAGCGCTGCCTGCGATCGGCAATTACCTGTCTTTCGTCATGCAGTTTCTGTTCGCCTTCGGCTTGGCCTTCCTGCTGCCGGTGTTGCTGATGCTGCTCGAGCGGGCGGGCATCGTCACCCGCAAGCAGCTGATCGCCTCGCGGCGCTATGCCATCGTCGCAGCGACCGCCATCGCGGCGGTGCTGACCCCGCCGGACCTGATGTCGCAGGTGTTGCTCGCGGTGCCGCTGATCATCCTCTACGAGCTGGCGATCATCGGCATCTGGTTCACCGAACGCTCCCGCGCCAAGCAGGCGGCGATCGAGGAGGACGAGGACGCCGAAGCGGCGGCCTGATAGGACTTTCCGGCTTTGCGAAAGGGGGCTTCGGCGGTTGTCGAGGCTCCCTTTTTCATGGGAGCGACGTCGAGGTCCGCACGCTGCTTCCAGAACAGAAAAGGGCCCCGGCGGATACCGCCGGAGCCCTTTTGCGTGTCAGCCGGGTGAAGGGCTTACTTCGACTTGTCTGCCGTCTTGGCAACGGTGTTGCCAGCCGAGCTGACATCCTTGCCCATACCTTCGACGGTGTTGCAGGCGCTGACCAGCAGTGCACCAGCGACGATCGCCAGACCCATCAGCTTACGCATTCTCTGTCTCCTCTATGAAAACCTTGACGGCCCAATGCGCCAGCGCTGCATTCGTTCCGGCCGTGTCACGGCCGGGCGTGCGCGAGTGGCGAAAAAGATTAAGGCCTGGAAGCGTCACCGGGGGGGGGGGGGGGGGGACGCTTCCAGGCCTATGGCTTGGACAGCGAGAGCGGGGGGGCATAAGTTCGCTATCCGAAGAGCAGAACACGCTGCAAAGGCAGGGGTTCCCGCCTTTTCCCGCCTCTCGCGAATCTTTTTTCGATTCAGTCGCGCCCGACGATCGGCACGGCGATTTCATAAGCGCCGGTGAGCGGATCATGGTGCAACGGCGCGCGAAGCTGGCGAGCCAGGCCTTCCATCACCCGGCCGTACCGCTTGCTGATCAGGTGGCGCAATTCGTCCGTCTCGACCAGCGCGCGAGAGACGACACGCACGACCGCGCGGCCTTCCTGCTCGGCGGGTTTGATCGCTACGCGGATCTGCGCGGCGGGATCGCAGTTCATGGCCAGCTCGATCGTCTCGGTGACGAGGAAGGCGACCGCGACCGCGACGTCCTGATTGACAAGCAACGGCGCGACGTCGAGCGATATGCCGATCCCGCCGGCATTTTCCGGCGCGGTGGCGCGGATATTCGCGGCCAGCTCGCCGATCATGGTGCGCAGGTTCAGTCCGCGATTTTCCTCCAATTCGGCAAAATGGTGGCGATGCACGACCGCCAACGCATCGACCCGCCGCTGGATCGAGGAATAAGCGGCCATCGCCTCCGGCCCGGTCGCGCCGCGCGCGTGGAAATTGATCAGGCTGGAGATGACCTGAAGGTTGTTCTTGACCCGGTGATGGACTTCCCGGGTCAGCTTGGTCTGGCGCACCAGCCCTTCGGCCAGTCCCGCCTCGTGGGTGGCGACGGTACGGGTGATCGCCTCGAACGTATCGGCCAGGTCACGGATTTCCTGCGCCGGCGCCGCTTCAACCCGCGAGATGTCGAGTACCTCGCCCGGTTGATAGGCCGCGACCAGTCCACGCAGCTGGCGCAGCGGCCGGATCAGCAGCCGGTCGACGATGAACCATCCGAGCACCACCGCCGCAAGCCACATCAGCAGCGGCAGCGCCAGCGCGACGATCAGCGACGAAGTGATCGGCGCGCTGGGCGTCGAGGTGCGCAGGACCAGCCCGGCGATGCCGAGTTCCGTCCGCATCGACTTCTTCCGCTCCAGCGCGCCCTGGTGGACCAGCGAATGGAGGGGCAGCAACTCGCCATCGAGTTCCAGCAACGATTCGATCGTGCTGGCGGGCGGATGCTGATCGACCAGTGATTGCAGGAAGGGCAGCGGGAAGAAGGCGCGGGCCTGCGCCCGGCCGTCCTGGCTGGACACCGACAGGACGAGACCCCGGCCGGGCAGGATATCGGCTCCGATCGGCGATCCGTCGCTAGGCACGGGCAGCGCGGCGGGTAGGGGATCGCCGCACAGCGTCTTGCCCGCGCGATCGGTGATCAGAAAGCGAGCGCCGGTCAGCGATTGTTGCGCGAACACGCCCTGGGCCCGCGCGCAGCTCGGCATGTCGAGGGGGTCCTGGCCCATCGCCCGCACCGCGACGCGAAGCGCGGTCATGTCGCCCATCAGCTCGGTGGCGATGGCGCGGGCATCCTCGTTAGCGGCGATGCGCAGACGGCCACTGGCTTCGCTATCGGCGAGGCGGGTCGTTTGCAGTGTGGCAAAGACCGCGATGGCGGCCAGGATGAACAAGGTGCTTCCCAGCACCAGAACGAGCTTCGCGCCCGTCGCGAGACGCGGCGGGGCGGGACGGAGGCGTTCGAGCGCCTCGACGTCATCGGGGAGAAGAGTGGCCATGCGGCCGGACGTCAGCCCAGCTTGCTGAGAAGATCAAGCATCTCGTCGGGGATCTTTTCGTCGACGGTCTTTTGATACGCCTGGCGAAGCGCCGAGCCCGCATCCTTCTCACCACCCTTCTGCGGTGAGGTGGACGGCGTCTTCTTCGTCTTGTTGCCCAAACTCAAAATATCCCCCTGCAGGACCCACTAGCGGGGCAACCGACGCAATGGCGACCCGTGGCGTCGCCGGTCGGCCTGACGCCCAGAGCCTATAGTTGATGTGGCGATGAAACCAAATTCGATCTGGTTGGTTCCCGATGCGATACGAAAAATCCGTGAGCCCCGCATTCGTGGCGTGGCGAACGGGGTTTTCGTGAAACGGCATTGAAAACAGACGCGGGGGCCAGCACATCAGCTGTCCGCCAATACCTCAGGGAGTGATCATTACCCATGTCGCTTGGACAGCAGCTTGCGCCCCATCTTCCCTTCCTGCGGCGCTATGGCCGGGCCCTGACCGGCAGCCAGATGCACGGCGACAAATATGTCCGCGCCACGCTGGAGGCAATTGTCGCGGCCCCGGACCAGTTCCCGCGTGACGTCGATCCCCGCCTGGGCCTGTATCGCATGTTCCAGGGCATCTGGTCGTCGGCCAATTATGATGAACTGGACAATGACGGCACGGATGCCGATGGTAACGAAGGTGTGGCGCGCGCCCGTCTGGCGCGGATGACCCCGCTGTCGCGGCAGGCGCTGCTGCTGACCGCGATGGAAGGCTTTACGCCCGAGGACGCGGCCTATCTGATCGATGTCGAGCCCAGCGAGGTCGAAAATCTCGTTTCCGAGGCGCTGGCCGAGATCGAGAAGCAGACCCGCGCCCGCGTGCTGATCATCGAGGACGAGCCGATCATCGCGATGGATATCGAGACGATCGTGCGTGACCTGGGCCATGAAGTGACCGGCGTCGCCGTCACTCGTGACGAAGCCGTGGCGCTGGCCATGGAGGATCGTCCCGGCCTGGTGCTGGCCGACATCCAGCTGGCCGATGACAGCTCGGGCATCGATGCGGTCAAGGATATCCTGGCCGAGTTCGAGGTGCCCGTGATCTTCATCACCGCCTTCCCCGAGCGCCTGCTGACCGGCGAGCGGCCCGAGCCGACCTTCCTGATCACCAAGCCGTTCCAGCGTTCGACCGTGAAGGCGGCGATCAGCCAGGCGCTGTTCTTCGATCAGAGCACGGTCCCGGCGGAGTAACGGCCGGCCAAAAGCGAGGGCCGATAAAGCGTATCGGTTACGGACCCAAAACGGTTGATAGACGTTGAGGATGACATGGCTGACCCTGATGAACCGATCCATGTCTCCAAAGAGGATGTAAGGGCAGGTTCTACGCCGCATGTTACGCGGTATGTCCTGCCCATATCCTTGGTTCTCGTGATCGTGATCTTCGCCTATCTGGTGTTGCGCTGACACGATAAGGGTTTGATTTGGCCTTGGCATGGCTGGCAATTCTGTGCCAGCCACCCTATGTTTCGAGGCGGTCGCGGGTTCGACCGTTTCCGATGATCGGATTTTCATGACGCAGCCACTAACGCGGGACGAGATTGAGGACGATGCGGCCGAAGCGCCCGTCGAACACGTCGCGCTGGATGATTCCGAGTTCAAGACGGAACTGGCACGCGTGATCCCCCATCTGCGCGCCTTCGGTCGTTCTCTTTCGGGCAGCCGCGATCTGGCCGATGACCTGGTGCAGGAAACGCTGCTCAAGGCATGGGCTGCGCGCAAGCGGTTCCAGGCAGGCACCAATATGCGCGCTTGGACCTTCATCATTCTGCGCAACCTCTATCTGTCGCAGATGCGTCGTGCGCGCTTCAAGGGCGAGTGGGACGATCTGGTCGCCGATCGCATTCTGGCGGCTCCGGCCAGCCAGGATCGCCATGTCGAACTGGGCGATATGCAGCGTGCGTTGATGCACCTGCCGCAGCCGCAGCGCGAGGCGCTGATCCTGGTCGGTGCTGGCGGCTTTGCCTATGAAGAGGCCGCCGAAATCTGCAACGTGGCGGTCGGTACGATCAAGAGCCGTGTGGCGCGTGGTCGTGTCGCGCTCGAGACGATCCTGAACGAAGGGTCGCTGCCCTCGCGGCGCCTGCATGAAACCGACAGCAGCAAGACCGCGCTCGACGCGATCATGGGTGATGTGGATCAGTTGAGCGGCGGGCGGTAATCAAAGGTCCCTGTGGTTCAGCGGTCGCTGCGTTCTTCCGGACGTGGCGGCCGTTTTTTTATCGGCGATCAGGAGGGCGGCACGGTCTGGCCGATCGGTCGCGCTGCGTGTCCCAGCGACGGCAAAACCCTTCTAGCCTCGCCTGCTCGATCGAATTGCTCAGCTTGGCCCTAGCGGCGATCCGGCTATCGACGCCCATAGCAGGCCTCCACTAGACCAATGGACCATTCGCCTCCCGTCCAAAATCCGGGCGGAGAAAAACCGCTTAGACTCTATAGTGCCATGCACTCCTGCATGGTTGGGCCTTCAATGCCGGTGAACTGGCTCATCCAAACGGGCAAGCAGTCGAACCCAGTGATCGGGCAGGCGTATCGGCTCCGAAAAGGCCGAGCGCAACGCGCCGCCGATATCGTCCGTGCGGGTCGGCGCGCGGACGATGCGGATATCGCTGATCGTCGGTTCGGTGCTCATCATACCAACATAACTGTGCAGGTCTTGACAAGTTGCAAAAATTCTGAAGCGGCAATGTTAATCCTGTGGAAAGCCTTTTGTGCAGGGGCCTCGCGCGCGATACAAGCACGGCCATGAACGCTCCGTCCTTCCCGCTGTCCGATGCTGTGGCGCGTGCGCGTCGGCATTCGTCCTTTCTCGCCATGGTTCTGGACCGGGAGCCGGATATCGAGGCACAGGCGCTGGCGGGGCATCTTGTCGAGCCGCAGCCGCTGGACATGGACTTGCCGGTCGGCGTGGCGCTGCGCCGTGAACGCCGCGCACTGGCCTTGACCGTGGCGCTGGGCGATCTGGCCGGGATTTATGATCTGACCCAGGTCACCCACCGGCTGACCGACTTTGCCGACCGCGCGCTGACCCGGGCAATTCATGCCGCGATCGAGGAGCGTACGCCGGGCGCCGAGCCGGTCGGTTTCGCCGCGATTGCGATCGGCAAACAGGGCAGTCGCGAGCTCAACTATTCGTCGGATATCGACCCGATCCTGATCTTCGACCCCGACATCCTGCCCCGCCGCCCGCGCGAGGAGCCCGAGGATGCGGCGGTGCGGATCGGCAAGCGGGTAGTCGAGTTGCTCCAGGCGCGCGACGGAGAAGGCTATGTGCTGCGCGTCGACCTGCGCCTGCGCCCGTCGCCCGAAGCCACGCCGATCACGATCCCGGTCGAGGGGGCCATCGCCTATTATGAAAGCCAGGCGCTGACCTGGGAGCGGGCGGCGTTCATCCGGGCGCGGGCGGCGGCGGGGGATCTGGCGCTCGGCCAGCGTTTCCTCGATGCGATCCGACCGTTCGTCTGGCGGCGCGCGCTCGACTTCGGCGCGGTCGGTGAGATTCGCGACTTGACCCGTCGCATCCGCGATCATCATGCGCAGGGGCAGGCGATGGGCCCCGGCTACGACCTGAAGCGCGGGCGCGGCGGCATTCGCGAGATCGAGTTCTTCGCGCAAATCCATCAGCTGATCCATGGCGGTCGCGACCCCGCGCTCCGCGTGCCCGCCACGCGCGATGCGCTGGCGGCGCTGGCCGAGGCGGGGCGGATCGATCCAGTCGATGCGGCGGCGCTGTCCGACGCCTATGTCCTGCTGCGCACGATCGAGCACCGGGTGCAGATGATCGACGACCGCCAGACCCATCAACTGCCGCTGGGGGAGGGGACGACGCGGGTCGCGCAGCTTCACGGCCTGGCCGATGGCGATGCGCTGGTCGGGCTGCTGGCGCCGGTGACCGCGCGGGTCGGGGCGCTCTACGATGCACTCGATGCCGATGAGCGGCCGCGGCTGCCGCATGACCCCGTGCTGCTGAACGAGCGACTGGCGGCGGCGGGCCTACGCGATGTCGAGGCGGCGGCGCGGCGGATCGCGGCGTGGCGTGGCGGCGATTATGCCGCGCTGCGCAGCCCGGCGGCGCGCGAGGCGCTGGACGCGGTGCTGCCCACTCTGGTCGAGGCGTTGGCCGAAGCGCCCGACCCGGATGCCGCACTGTTGAAGCTCGATTCGCTGTTCGAGCGGATGACGAGCGCGATCAACATCTTCCGCCTCCTAGAGGCGCGGCCGGGCCTGGCCAGCCTGACCGTCGCGATCCTCAGCCATGCCGCGCCGCTCGCCACCGAACTGGCGCGGCGGCCCGCCTTGCTCGACGGACTGATCGACGCCTCCGCGTTCGAGCCGCTGCCAGCCGTGAAATTCCTCGAACGCGCGATGCGGGGCGGCGAGACGGGTCAGGATTATCAGGATCGGCTCGATCATGTCCGTCGTGTCGTCGGTGAGTTGCGGTTCGCCCTGGGCGCGCAGATCGTCGCGGGGCGCGCCGATCCGTTGGAGGTAGCGGGCGGCTATGCGCGCGTCGCGGAGGCGGCGGTCGGCGTGCTGGCGCAGGCGACGGTGGACGAATTCGTCGCGGCGCATGGCCGGGTTCCCGGCAGCGAACTGGTCATCCTGGCGCTGGGGCGGATGGGCGGCGCGGCGCTGACCCATGCCTCCGACCTCGATCTCGTCTATCTGTTCACCGGCGATTTTTCCGCCGAGTCCGATGGTCCCAAGCCATTGGGCGCGACGCTTTATTACAACCGGCTGGCGCAGCGGGTGACGGCGGCCCTGTCGGTGCCGACCCAGGCGGGGCCGCTCTATCCGGTCGACACGCGGTTGCGGCCGTCGGGCACGCAGGGGCCGCTGGTCGTCTCGGTCGAGAGTTTTGCGCGCTATCAACGCGAAGACGCCTGGACCTGGGAGCATATGGCTTTGACCCGTGCGCGGCCCATCTACGGCTCGGCGGCGGCGCGGGAGGCGGTGGCAGCGATCGTCGCCGATGTGCTGAACGGGAACCGACCCGATCGCGACGTGGCGACCGAAGCGGGCGAGATGCGCGCCGAGATGGCACGGCACAAACCGCCGCAGGGGCCGCTCGACGTAAAGCTGCTGCCCGGCGGGCTGGTCGATCTGGAGTTTGCGGTGCACCGGGCGCAGCTGGTCCATCGTGCGGGCTTCGACCCCGATCTGGGCCGGGCGATCGGGCAACTGGTCGCAGGCAGGCTGCTGCCGCCGACGATGGCGGAAGCGCATGACGTGCTGACCCGCGCACTGGTCGCCTTTCGCCTGCTGGTGCCGGATGGGCAGGAGCCGCCCGAGCCAACCCGGCCGTTGATCGCGCGCGCGATGGGGCTGCCCGACTGGACGGCAGTGGTTGCCACGCTGGAGGCGACGCGGCAGGAGGTCGCCCAGGTCTGGAAAGGAGAATAGGCGATGGAACAGGGTGATGCGATTCCGGCGGTGACGGTGAAGACCGCGCAGGACGAGCCGCTGGCGCTGGGCGATCTGTCCGGGCCGCTGGTCGTCTATTTCTATCCCAAGGACGACACGAGCGGCTGCACGCGCGAGGCGCAGGACTTCACCGCGCTGGCCACCGAGTTCGCCGATGCGGGCGTAAGGGTGATCGGCATCTCGAAAGACAGTCCGGCCAAGCATCGCAAGTTCAGCGAGAAGCATGCGCTGACCGTCGAACTGGTCAGCGACGAAGAGGGTACCGCGTGCGAGGCGTTCGGCGTCTGGGGTGAGAAGCAGCTCTACGGCAAGACCTATATGGGGATCGAGCGGGCTACCTTCCTGTTCGGGGCCGACGGCACGCTTGCCAGGAGCTGGCGCAAGGTGAAGGTGCCCGGTCACGCGCAAGCAGTGCTGGAGGCGGCGCGCGCGCTTTGACGACGATCGCGCAAGGCTGTGCGGCGGTGCTGCGCGAAAGCGAGCCGCTGGCCAAGGTCCGGCGGGCGAGGGCGGTGGCGCGTGCCTGGCGTCGCGGCGCTCTGGTGTATGACTTCGACGTCGCCATGCCCGATGCGCCGGGGCGGCCCGAGCGGCCCGAATTGCTGCCGCCCAACCGGATGCCCAAGCGCGGGCGCGGTGGTTCGGAAAAGGGGCGGATCGCGCTGCTCCACGCGCTGGCGCATATCGAGTTTGCGGCGATCGACCTGGCCTTTGACGCGGCGGGGCGGTTCGGCGGGCAGTTCCCGCGCAGCTATGTCGATGACTGGATTTCGGTCGGCGCGGACGAAGCGATGCACTTTGCCGTGCTGAATCGCCGGTTGAAGACGCTGGGGTCGGGCTATGGCGAACTGCCCGCTCATTCGGGCCTCTGGGAATCGGCGGAGGAAACCGCGCATGACGCGATGGCGCGGCTTGCCGTCGTGCCGATGGTGCTGGAAGCGAGGGGCCTGGACGTCACGCCGGAGACGGTCGCGCGTGTTCGGGCAGGGGGTGACGAGACCTCGGCGCGCATCCTCAACCGCATCTACACGGACGAGATTCGGCATGTCGGATTCGGCGCGAAATGGTTCGGATATCTCGCCGCCGGCTATGACATCGAACCCGCCAAGCATTGGCAGATGCTGGTCCGGCGCCATTTCCGGGGGCTCGTTAAGTCACCGTTCAACGTTTCGGCGCGCGAGACAGCCGGTCTGACGCGCGATTTCTACGAGCCTCTTGCGGACATGGAACCCATAAAGGCACAAGCTGACCGTCTGTAACGCGGTGGGGCTGCGACACAGCATAGGATGGACGAAGCCGGGCTTTTCCGACTGCGGGATCGTTCGGCGACAAGGGTTCGGGGTTCGATGAATCAACTGCTACTCTCGGGTAAATCGATTGTATCGCGTGTCCGATCCGTCCTTTGCACCGCCGCCGTCATCGGCCTGGCCACACCGGCCGCGATTGCCGCTCCTGCTCCCAAGGCACCGTCCCACAAGCCGAGCTCGGTCGGGGGCGAGTTCATCCCCGCCAACAGCGCCGAAGCTTCGGCCGACCTGCGCACCGACCAGCAGTTCCGCACCCTGTTCCAGACCTGGAAGAAGATGGATGCGCGGCCCAATGGCGTGATCGCGATCCCCTCGGTCCATCCGGTCGAGAAGCTTCAGTTCACCAGCAATTTCGGTATCCGCACCGACCCGTTCCGCGGCACCGCCGCGATGCATGCCGGGGTCGATATTCCCGGCCCGGTCGGAACGCCCATCTACGCCACCGCCGACGGCATCGTCGATCATGCCAGCTGGCAGGGCGGCTATGGCAACATGGTCGAGATCAACCATGGCAAGGGCATTGCGACCCGCTATGGCCATTTGTCGAAAATCCTGGTCGCCGATGGCGCCCGCGTGACGCGCGGCCAGCTGATCGCGCTGATGGGTTCGACCGGCCGTTCGACCGGCCCGCACCTGCATTACGAAGTCCGCATGGACGGTCATGCGGTCAATCCGGTGCCGTTCCTGACCACCGGCGACTATCTGACCGCGTCGCAAGACCATGCGATCCACCAGATTCCCGTCTCCTCCGACGGCCCCGCCGCGCAGGACTGACTTTCGATCCTCCCCGGCACGGGGAGGGGGACCGCTCGCAGAGCGGTGGAGGGGGATGGCGGCCAGACGCACCCTTTGAGGAAGCCCCCTCCGTTAGGCCTTCGGCCTGCCACCTCCCCTTGCAGGGGAGGAATAATAGGGGTGGGATTGCCCCGTTCGCCCCCCGCGCCTATCTGAACATCATGGCCACCAGCATTTCCGAAATCGCGCTGACCCCGGCCGCCGCGGCGCGTGTCGCGACGATCGCCGAACGGCAGAACAAGCCCGCCATCCTGCGTCTGTCGGTCGAAGGCGGCGGTTGTTCGGGCTTCCAGTACAAGTTCGGTCTGGCCGATGCGCCAGCCGAGGATGATGCCATCGCCCACACCGATGGCGTCCGCCTCGTCGTCGACAGCGTCAGCCTGGACCTCGTACGCGGCGCGCAGGTCGATTATGTCGAATCGCTCGGCGGTGCGGCGTTTCAGGTGAAGAATCCCAACGCGGCCTCGGGCTGCGGTTGCGGCACCAGCTTCTCGGTCTGACGTGAAGATCACCACGTACAACGTCAACGGGATCAAGGCCCGCCTTCCGCGGCTGCTCGAATATCTGGCCGAGGCGGATGCCGATATCGTCTGTCTTCAGGAACTGAAGGCCAGCGATGAGACCTTTCCGGTCAAGGACATAGAGGCCGCCGGGTATGGCGCGGTCTGGCATGGCCAGAAGAGCTGGAACGGCGTCGCCGTCCTCGCGCGCGGCGCCCAGCCGGTCGAGCGTCAGCGTGGCCTGGCGGGCGAGGATGAGGACGAGCATAGCCGCTATCTCGAATGCGAGGTCAACGGCTTGGTCGTCGCCTCACTCTACCTCCCCAATGGCAATCCCCAGCCGGGGCCGAAATTCGATTACAAGCTGCGCTGGATGGAGCGGCTGGCGAAGCGCGCGCGTCAATTGCTAGCCGAGGAAGTACCTGCCGTGCTGGCCGGGGACTATAATGTCATCCCCAATGACGATGACACCTTCTCGGTGCCTGCGATGGCGAGTGACGCGCTGATGCAGCCGGAAAGTCGTGCGGCCTATCGCCGGTTGCTGGCGCAAGGATGGACGGACTCGCTGCGGACGCGCGCGCCCAAGGGCGGCGTGTGGACCTATTGGGATTACCGTGCGGGTGGATGGGAGCGGAACGATGGCTTCCGCATCGACCATCTGCTGCTCAGCCCGCAGGCTGCCGACCGGCTGGTCGATGCGGGCGTCGACAAGAGCTATCGCGGGCGCGAAAAGGCCAGCGATCATGCGCCGACCTGGGTGAAGCTGCGGGACCAGTAATTCCTCCCCTGTAAGGGGAGGTGGCAGGCCGGAGGCCTGACGGAGGGGTGTCGTGGCTAGTGATGGTTCCATTGCGGGCGGTTACACCCCTCCACCACCGCTTCGCGGCGGTCCCCCTCCCCTTACAGGGGAGGAATTTTTGGAACAGAGACCGTTCATGCGCCGTGCCGTTTCCCTTTTGTTGCTGACCCTCGCCATCACCGCCTGCGATCAATGCGGCAGCACCGACGCGCGGCTGGCCGATGCCGATGCGCAGGAGCGGGCGCGGCAGGAAAAGGCGGCCAAGGAGATGGTTGCCCAGACCGAAGATCAGGTCCGGGTGAAGATGCTGGAACAGCGTCTATCGGCGCTGGAGGCGCAGGTGGCCGCGATGCAGGCCGATCGAAAATTGCTCGACGCGCATCTGGTCGAGCAGCGTCTGACCCAGATCGAGGCGGCTAGGATCGATACAGGCGGGGACACGCCGGTCAAACCCGCAGCGACGCCGACACCGTCCGCGACGCAGGGCAAGGCTAGGTCACCGAGCCCGGCCCCGACACCGTCCACACGCAAGCCGCTGGTCCTGGACCTGCGATAACGGCGCGCGGACGGCGAAGGGAGCGCCCCGGCACGGTGGCCGGAGCGCCGGTGAAGATTACTTCTTCAGGTGTGCCGAGATGAACTTGTTCATCTCGAACATGGTGCACTTGTCCTTGCCGAAAACCTTCTTCAGCTTGTCGTCGGCCAGGATTTCCCGCTTGTTCTCGGGGTTCTGCAGGTTGTTGGCCTTGATGTAATCCCACACCTTGCTGATGACCTGGCTACGCGGCAGCTTCTCGTTGCCGACGATCGCGCCCAGTTCCTCGGACGGCTGAACCGGTGCGTGGATGCCGGTGCCCGTGGTTGCGGTGGCCATGTTATTCCTTCCCTTAATCCTTCTGCGCCCCGACCGTTCGGTGGGTCGCGCGTGAATCACGCCTTCTTAAGCGCGTCCGCCTTGTGCGCCGCCTTTCCGCCATTGTCACTCTCTACTATGTATTGCGGCTCATCCTTCGATGCGCGGACGGTATGGCCCTTGATGGTCTTGTCGCTGGTCTGCTTCTTGACGACCTTGCCCTCGGCCGTGCCGCCATGGCTGTTCCATTCGACTTGATCGCCTTTTTTGAACTCGGTCATCGTCGCTCTCCTGGGGTTGTGATCGGCATCAATCCCCCGTTGTGTTCATTGGTTGCACCAGCGCGCGCCTCGGGGCATCAGGGCGCCCGAAGCCCAAGGAGACAGGAACCCATGAAGACCCGCGCCGCCGTCGCCTTTGAAGCCAAGAAGCCTCTCGAAATCGTCGAACTCGATCTGGAAGGCCCCAAGGCCGGCGAGGTCCTGGTCGAGATCATGGCGACCGGCATCTGCCACACCGACGCCTATACGCTCGACGGCCTGGACAGCGAGGGCATCTTCCCCAGCGTGCTGGGCCATGAAGGCTGCGGCATCGTGCGCGAAGTCGGCGCGGGTGTGACGTCCGTGGTGCCTGGCGACCATGTCATCCCGCTCTACACCCCCGAATGCCGCCAGTGTAAGTCGTGCCTTTCGGGCAAGACGAACCTGTGCACCGCGATCCGCGCCACGCAGGGCAAGGGCCTGATGCCCGACGGCACGACCCGCTTCAGCTACAAGGGGCAGCCGATCTTCCATTATATGGGCTGCTCGACCTTCTCGAACTTCACCGTTCTCCCCGAGATCGCGGTCGCCAAGATTCGTGAGGACGCGCCGTTCGACACCAGCTGTTATATCGGCTGCGGCGTGACGACGGGCGTAGGCGCGGTGGTCAACACCGCCAAGGTGCAGCCGGGCGAGAATATCGTCGTCTTCGGGCTGGGCGGCATCGGCCTGAACGTCATTCAGGGCGCGAAGCTGGCGGGCGCGGGCCGGATCATCGGCGTCGACATCAATCCCGACCGCGAGGAATGGGGCCGTCGTTTCGGCATGACCCACTTCCTCAATTCCAAGGGGCTGAGCCGCGAGGAGACGATCGCGAAGATCCTCGAACTGACGGACGGCGGCGCGGATTACAGTTTCGACGCGACCGGCAACACCGAGGTGATGCGCACCGCTCTGGAATCCTGCCATCGCGGTTGGGGCACCTCGATCATCATCGGCGTGGCCGAGGCGGGCAAGGAGATCAGCACCCGGCCGTTCCAGCTGGTCACGGGGCGCAACTGGCGCGGCACCGCGTTCGGCGGCGCGCGCGGGCGGACCGACACGCCCAAGATCGTCGACTGGTATATGAACGGCAAGATCGAGATCGACCCGATGATCACCCACCGCCTGACGCTGGAGGAGATCAACAAGGGCTTCGACCTGATGCACGCGGGCGAAAGCATCCGCAGCGTGGTGATCTTCTGATGTTCAGCCATGTCATGCTGGGCGCCGACGACATCGATGCGGCCAAGCGCTTCTATGACGCGACCTTGGGCGTGCTGGGCGCGGCCGAGGGAGTGGTCGATCCGCTGGGGCGGCTGATCTACAGCCACAATGGCGGCCGCTTCCTGATCTCCAAGCCGATCAACGGTGAGCCTGCGACCTATGCCAATGGCGGGACGCTGGGCTTTGCGATGGACTCACCCGAGCAGGCCGATGCCTGGTATGCGGCGGGCCTCGCGCATGGCGGTACCGCGATCGAGGACCCGCCTGGCATCCGCAACGTGCCTGTCGGCAAGGTCTATCTGGCTTACTTGCGCGATCCGACCGGCAACAAGCTGTGCGCCCGGCATCTGGTGGAGGCGAACTGATGTACACCCATATCATGGTCGGATCGAACGACATCGCGCGGTCCAAGGCCTTTTACGACGCGCTGTTCGGTGCGTTGGGCGGCCAGCCGGGGATGCAGGCGGGCGAACGCCTTCTCTATCGGCACAATGGCGCGGTCTTCATCGTCACCCGCCCGATCGACGGTGAGCCGGCGACCCATGCCAATGGCGGCACCATCGGCTTGGGCGCGACCGATCCCGCACAGGTGGAGGTCGCGCATGCGGCAGGGGCTGCGAACGGCGGCACCGCGATCGAGGGGCCGGTCGGCGAGCGCAATACCGGCCTGGGCCCCGCTTATCTGGGCTATCTGCGCGACCCGGACGGCAACAAGCTGTGCCTGGGCTGTCGCATGCCTGCCCCCGCATCGGCGGCGTGAGCGACAGCGGCTATATCCTGACGCTGGCGTGCCAGGACCGGGTCGGCATCGTTGCCGCCGTGTCGGGCGCGCTGGCGGGGATCGACGGCTTCATCCTCGACAGCCAGCAATATGCCGATCTGGAGACGGGGCGCTTCTTCCTGCGCATCGTCTTCACCGGCCAGGGTGCGCGGTTCCCCGCCTCGGTCGAGGGGGTGAGGGCGGCGCTGGCCGAGCCTGCTGCGCGCTTCGGCTTCGACTGGCATGTCGCGCCCGCGACCGAGCGACCCCGGATGCTGATCGCCGTGTCCAAAGGCTCGCATTGCCTGAATGACCTGCTTCATCGCTGGCGGACCAACACACTGGCGGTCGAGATCGTCGGGGTCGTGTCCAACCACGACTCCTTGCGCCCACTGGTCGAATGGCATGGCCTGCCCTGGCATCACTTGCCGGTCGACAACGGCAATCGCGCCGAACAGGAAGCGGCGATGCTCGGTCTGATGGAGAGCACCAAGGCCGATTACCTCGTCCTCGCCCGCTATATGCAGGTGCTGGGCGAGCGGCTGGTCGCGGCCCTTCCGGGGCGGTGCATCAACATCCATCACAGCTTCCTGCCCGGCTTCAAGGGCGCGCAGCCCTATCACCGCGCCCATGCGCGCGGCGTCAAGCTGATCGGCGCGACCGCGCATTTCGTGACCGCCGACCTCGATGAAGGGCCCATCATCGAACAGGCGGTCGAGCGCGTGGATCACCGCGCCAGCGTCGACGACCTGATCCGCATCGGCCGCGATATCGAGGCGCAGGTGCTGGCCCGCGCCGTCGCCTGGGTGGGCGAGCGGCGGGTTTTCCTCAATGACAACCGGACGGTGGTGTTCCGATGACGATCGAGACGATTTCGACCTCCAAGGCGCATGGCGGCGTGCAGGGCGTTTATGCGCATGACAGCGCGGCAACGGGCACGCGCATGACCTTTTCGGTCTTCGTGCCGGAGCATGAGGAGGGGGAGACGCTGCCCGTCCTCTGGTATCTGTCAGGCCTGACCTGCACCCATGCCAATGTCACCGACAAGGGCGAGTATCGGGGCCCGTGCGCCGAACACCGGGTGATCTTCATCGCGCCCGATACCTCGCCGCGCGGAGAGGGCGTCGCCAATGACGATGCCTATGACATGGGGCAGGGCGCGGGCTTCTATGTCGATGCGACGGAGGAGCCCTGGGCGAAGCACTTCCAGATGCGGACCTATATCGAGCAGGAACTGCCCGCGCTGATCGCCAAGCATTTCCCCATGGCCGATATGGGCGCGCAAGCGATCACCGGCCATTCGATGGGCGGTCACGGCGCGCTGACCATCGGGCTTCGCAACCCCGATCGCTTCCGCAGCGTGTCGGCCTTCGCGCCGATCGTCGCGCCGGGCCGGGTGCCGTGGGGCGAGAAGGCGCTGGGTGGTTATCTGGGACAGGATCGTGCGGCATGGCGACAGGCGGATGCCGTCGCGCTGATCGAGGACGGCGCGCGGGTGCCCGACCTGCTGGTGGACCAGGGCGATGCCGACCAGTTTCTAGCCGAGCAGTTGCGTCCCGAATGGCTGGCCGAGGCGTGCAACACGGCAGGGATTGCCCTGACGCTGCGGATGCAGCCGGGCTATGACCATAGCTACAACTTCATCTCGACCTTCATGGCCGATCATGTCGCCTGGGCAGCGAAGCGGCTTCGGCCCTGAACCCCGCCTCCCGTCCAGCCTGAACGAACTGGCGGGACGGGACTTCCCCTCGGCAGGTTTTGCACCCCGGCAATCGATACGCTAACGCACCGGCTTTGAAGTGAAGGACAGGATATGAGCTGCGCCCATGGCGACCCGGAGGATGGCGACCTGATCGGCGAGGACGGCAAGATCGCCGTGCCCGATGAGGTGGCTCAGGCCATCCGCACTCTGATCGCCTGGGCGGGCGACGATCCCACCCGCGAAGGGCTGGTCGACACACCCAAGCGCGTGGCGCGGGCCTGGGCCGAATATTGCGCGGGCTATGGCGACGATCCGGCCGTCCACCTGTCGCGGGTGTTCGAGGAGGTCGGCGGCTATGACGAGATCGTGCTGCTGAAGGATATTCCGTTCCAGTCGCATTGCGAACACCACATGGCCCCGATCATCGGCCGTGCGCATATCGCCTATCTGCCGCGCAACCATGTCGTCGGCATCTCCAAGCTGGCGCGCGTGCTGCATGGTTTTGCCCGGCGTCTTCAGGTCCAGGAACGCCTGACCGCCGAGGTCGCCGACTGCATTTGGGAAAACCTGAAGCCGCTGGGCGTCGCGGTGGTGATCGAGGCGACCCATGCCTGCATGACCGCGCGTGGGGTGCGGACGCCGGGCGTCGCCATGGTGACCAGCCGGATGATGGGCGTGTTCCGCGACGACGAGCGCAGCCGCAAGGAAGTCCTGTCGCTGATGGGCCTGGGCGGATGATCCGCCGCACCGTCCTGGTGACCGGCGGTGCCAAAAGGCTGGGCGCGGCGATCGCGCGACGGCTGGTGGCGGACGGGCACCGGGTGGTGATCCATTATAACGGCTCTGGCGAGGACGCCGCCGCGCTGGCGGAGGAACTGGCCGGGGCCACGGTGCAGGGCGATCTGTCGGTGCTGGACGGCATCGACGACCTGTTCGCCCGGGCACTGCAGGCGGCGGGTGGGCCGATCGATGGCCTGGTCAACAGCGCCTCGGCTTTCCTGTTCGACCGGCCGCCCGAAACCGATGCGCGCCTGATGGCCGAACTCTACGCCATCAATGCCGCTGCGCCCGCGCTGCTCGCCTCGGCACTGGCGCGGCAGGACTATGTGACGGACGGCGCGGTGGTCGATATCCTCGACCAGAAGCTGGCCAATCCCAATCCCGACTTCTTCGCCTATAGCTGCGCCAAGTTCGCGCTGGCGGGGGCGGGCACGATGCTGGCGCAGGCGCTGGCGCCCCGGATCGCGGTGAATGCGGTCGCCCCCGGGCTGACCCTGCAAAGCGGTGACCAGAGCGACGCGGAATTTGCCGAAGCCTCGGTCAAGAATTTGCTCGGCCGTCCGATCGGGGCGGCGGCGGTGGCGGAGGCGGTGTCCTTCCTGCTGACCGCGCGCGGGATTCGCGGCCAGACCCTGTATGTCGATTGCGGCCAGCGCTTCTGCCGCCGCGACGGCGATGTGATGTTCGAGGGACGGGCGTGACCGCGACCTATACGATCCTGCTCGAAGACATGACGGTCGCGATGCACCTGGGCATCCACCCACACGAAGTCGCGCCGCAGCCGGTCCGCCTGTCGGTGGCGATGACCGTCACCTACCCGTCCGCGCCCGGTGCCGACCGCATCGAGGAAGTGCTCGATTACGACTTCCTGCGCGAGGGCATCTTGGCGATGGCGCGCGGCCCCGGCTTCGCCTTGCAGGAAAGCCTGTGTGAGGCGGTCGCCGCCCTGTGCCTGGCCGACCCGCGCGTGACGGCGGTGAAGGTGCGATCGAGCAAGATCGACATTTATCCCGATGCGCGGATCGGGTGCGAGATCGAACGCACGCGCTGACGTCACCCATTCGTCATTTAACCGTCATCAAACTGTTGCGGAGCGCCACGTCGCTGCCCTAAGTCGCCGTCACCAACAGGGTAGGGCGTAGGGCGTGATCAAGGCGAGACTCCATCGGGCCCGTCACGGCACAGCCATCGCCATTGCGCTGAGCCTGCTGCCCGCACCGGCCGCCGCACAGACGGTCCAGGAGCTTCAGCGCCAGATCGACGAGCTGAAAGCGCAGATCAAGGTCCTGACCGAGGCGCACAAGACGGCCGCCGGTCCTGTGGTAGCCCCACCCACCGCGCCGCCGCCGACGATGGTGGCCACCGCGCCTGTCACCCCTGCCGCGAAGCCCGAGCCGGAGCGGGTGGCGAGCATTCCCAAGCCGCCCTCGTCGCGCACCCCCTGGTATGATCGCCTGCGCCTGCGCGGCTATACCCAGCTTCGCTACAATGCGGTTCTGGATAGCCAGGATGCGCCGGGAGCCAACGGATCGCGACTGCGCTCGGTGCACGACGCCTCGGTCAATGACGATGGCGGCTTCCTGCTGCGGCGGGTGCGGCTGGTGCTGCAGGGCGATATCACCGACCGGCTGCAACTCTATTTCCAGCATGATTTCGGTGCGGCGGTGAACAACCAGTCGAGCACCGAGCGGCGCGAGAATTTCGGGCAGTTGCGCGACGTCTATGCCGACTGGTTCCTCGATCCCGAACGCCGCCTTCGCCTGCGCTTCGGCCAGTCGAAAGTGCCGTTCGGCTGGGAGAACCTGCAATCCTCGTCCAACCGCCTGCCGCTCGACCGGTCGGATGCGATCAACAGCGGGGTGCCGGGCGAGCGGGATGTCGGCGTGAACCTCTATTACACGCCCGCGCCGGTACAGGCGATCTGGGATCGGCTGGCCAAGAACAAGCAGAAGCTGTTCGGCAATTACGGTGCCTTTGGCCTGGCGGTCTATAACGGGCAGGGGACCAACCGGACCGAGCGTAATGGCACGCTGATGAAGGTCGCGATGGCCACCTGGCCCTTCGCACTCGACGGGCTGGGACCGTTATTCCGGGGACAGGTGCTGGAGGTCGGCGGGTCGGCGATGTTCAACCGTTTCCGGCCCGAACTGCGCAGCGGTGGCGTCAGCCCGATCGACTATCGCGACGACCGGGTGGCCGTTCACGCCATTCTCTATCCGCAGCCCTTCGGCATCCAGACCGAATGGACGACCGGTTGGGGCCCGCAATATGACGGCTTGCTAGGCGCGGTGCGCAGCCAGCGGCTCGGCGGCGGCTATGTCCAGCTGATGGCGGATATCGGCCATACGCCGCTGGGCCGCGCCATTCCCTATGCCCGGTGGCAACGCTATCGCGGCGGGTGGAAGCCCAATGTCGACGCACCCCGCCTGGAAACCGACGAGTGGGAGCTAGGCACCGAAATCCAGCTGGTCGAGGCGCTGGAGTTGACCATGGCCTATGCCCGGATGGAGCGCCGGGAGGCCGACGCCCGGCGCACCGGCCGCGCGACCGGTGACCTGATCCGCACCCAGCTGCAATTCACCTATTAAACACGGTGCCCGGCTGGGGAGGCTTAGTTGCCGTCGTCTGCGCCGCCCGGACCGGTGAAGTCGATGCGGATGCGCACCCATTCGCCGACCATGACCTTGCCGCCGATACGGGGCGCGCGGACGCGGAACTGCCAGGCCGCCTCGCGCATCGCCCGACCAAGCCCCGAGCCGATCGGGGATTCGGCCAGCATCCGGCAATTCTCGACGCGGTAGTCGGGAATGGTCTTGCAGGCGATCAGCGCCCAGCTGCCCGGTGGCGGCGCGGAGCGGAGATAGCCGTTCAGCTCGGCATTGGTCGGGCGACGCGGATACCATTCGGCATTGTAGAGCCGCTGGCCGCCCGGCCCCTCTCCGGGACCATAGGCCGAGGCGCTGTCCTGCCCGCGATCATCGCCGTTGCTGGAGCCCACCCCCTTGCCCTCGCCCTTGGGCAGGGAGGCGATGTTGCCGCCCTCGAACAGCGACTTGTCCCCCCATTGCCACGGCGTCGGCGGCGAGGTGTCCGCCTGTTTCGGGGTGGGTGGGGTGGGGGTGTCGGGCTGCTTCTGGGGCACCGGTGCCTTGGAACCCCCGGCCGCCGCGGGCTTGCGCGTGGCGGTGCGGGTCTCCGGCACCGGCGCGCCCGCGTCCCGGTCGGAGGGCGAGACGGAGAAGGTGTTGAGCGAGGAAGACGTCTGCGGCTCGATCAGCTTGGGCGCCAGATGGAACAGCAGCCACGCGAGCAGGAGGTGCGCGATCACCGTCAGGGTGATCGACGCCCCCCGCTCGCGCAGTTTCTCGCGATAGCGTTCGGGGATGAACGCCCACCGGCTGGACGACGAAGAAGGAGCGCTCGCCGCCATCGTCGTCGTCTTAGCCGAGAAGCGCCGGGGGGACGTGCATCAGGCCCGGTTGGCGGCGGACAGCACCGCGCGCACGCTGGCGGTGGCGATATCGGTATCCAGCCCGACGCCGAACACCGTCCGGCCATCGGCGGTCCGCGCCTCGACATAGGCGACGGCTTGTGCGTCCGCGCCGTGGCCGATGGCGTGCTCGTTATAGTCGACGACTTCGAGCGAGGGGCCGGTCGTGTCGGCGAGCGCGGCGATCACGCTGGAGATCAGGCCGTTGCCGCGCCCGGCGATCGAACGCTCCTCGCCGCCGACCAGCACCCGACCGATAAAGGTCCGCTGACCCGCCGAGCCGGTTTCCTCATAGTCGCGCAGCACGAAACGATCGCCCTCGCGCGGCAGATAGGTCGCCTCGAACCCGGCCCAGATATCGGCGGCGTTCAGCTCGCGGCTGGTCGCGTCGGCCAGCGCCTGGACGTGGCGGCTGAAATCGGCCTGGAGCCGCTTGGGCAGCTTCAGCCCCTTGTCCTGCTCGATCACCCAGGCGACACCGCCCTTGCCCGACTGCGAATTGACGCGGATGACCGCTTCATAGGACCGGCCGAGATCGGCGGGATCGATCGGCAGATAGGGGACTTCCCACAGATCGTCGTTGCGCGCGGCTTGGGCTGCAAAGCCCTTTTTGATCGCGTCCTGATGGCTGCCCGAGAAAGCCGTGAAGACCAGATCGCCCGCATAGGGCGTGCGCGGATGGACGGGCAGATTGGTGCAGTAATTGACCGTGTTCACCACCTCGTCGATGTCCGACAGGTCGAGCTTCGGGTCGACGCCTTGGGTGTACATGTTGAGCGCGACGGTCACGAGATCGCAATTGCCGGTCCGCTCGCCATTGCCGAGCAGACAGCCCTCGACCCGGTCCGCGCCCGCCATCACGCCCAGCTCGGCGGCGGCGACGCCCGTGCCTCGGTCGTTATGGGTGTGCAGCGAGATGACCACCGAATCGCGGTTCGGGATGTTGCGGCCGAACCATTCGATCTGGTCGGCATAGACGTTGGGTGTCGCGCATTCGACGGTGGCAGGCAGGTTGAGGATCAGCGGATGGTCGGGCGTCGGCTTCAGCACGTCCATGACGGCGGCGCACACCTCGACCGAGAAATCCAGCTCGGCGGTCGAGAAGGTTTCGGGGCTGTACTCGAAGAACCAGTCGGTGTTGGGGCGCTTGGCCGCCTCGTCGCGCAGGATCTTGGCGCCTTCGATGGCGATCTGGCGGACCTCGTCGCGGGTCATGCCGAAGACGATCTTGCGCCAGGCCGGGCTGACCGCGTTGTACAGATGGACGATCGCGGTGCGCGCGCCCTCCAGGCTTTCGAAGCTGCGTTCGATCAGGTCTCGGCGCGACTGGGTGAGGACCTGGATCGTCACGTCCTCGGGGATGCGGTCGTCACGGATCAGGCCGGAGATAAAGTCGAACTCGGTCGCACCCGCGCTTGGGAAGCCGACCTCGATCTCCTTCAGCCCGACCTTGACCAGCAGGTCGAACATCCGGGTCTTCTTCTCGGCATCCATCGGATCGATCAGCGCCTGGTTGCCGTCGCGCAGATCGGTCGACAGCCAGCGGGGTGCCTGGGTGATGGTACGGTTCGGCCATTGCCGGTCGGGCAGGGCGATGGTCGGGAAGGGGCGGTATTTGGTCGAAGGATCGCGCAACATGATCGGGTCTTCCAGCATTCTCGGCCGCGTCGGGCCAGGGCGCGGCGGGGACAGGCTTATCGTTTCATTCCGCCCTTAGGGAAGTCGCGCATGGCCACGCCGATCCTCCCCTAAGGGCGGATAAGTCGAAGCGAACGGAGCAGCAGCGCGGCGATCATGATGCAGGGGGTCATGCCGTGTCGGGGCGGGCTTGTCCATATCGAGAATGATGACGCGCGCCTGACGCCACCAACGAAAAAGGCGGGGCCGAAGATCGACCCCGCCTTTCGCGGATGGGAGATGAGAGGGAAATTTACTGCGCGGTGAAGGCCGCGTTGATCGTCAGGTCGACGTCATCGCCGACGACCGGGACATAGGCGCCGACGCCGAAGTCCGAACGCTTGATCTTGGCGGTGGCGCGGAAGCCGATGTTCAGCTTCTTCGACATCGGGTTGGTGCCCGCGCCGAAGAAGGTCGCGTTCAGCGTGACCGGCTTGGTCTGATCCTTGATGGTCAGGTTGCCGGTGATGACGGCCTTGGTGCCCATCACCTTCACGCCCGTCGAGACGAAGCGCGCGGTCGGATAGGTCGCGGCGTCGAAGAAGTCCTTCGACTTCAGGTGATGGGCAAAGGGCGCGGCGGTGACCGACAGATCGTCGATCTTGAACGTGACGTCGACCTTGGCGGCCTGAGGGCGGGCGGGGTCAATGGTCAGCGTGCCTTCCGACGCACCGAACTGCCCCTCGAGCATCGAGAAGCCCATATGATTCACCGACCAGGTGACCTGGGTATGGGCGGGGTCGACGGCATAGGTGCCAGCGACGACGCGTGAGACGACGGGCGCGCCCGGCTGGGTCTGGTCGATGGCGGGCGCGGCGATGACAAGCGCCAGGGCGGCGGGAAGGACGAAACGCATGGGTAGACTCCCTGTTGGACCAGGCCTTTGTGGTCGGTGCGCATAACGCACGTCAAAGGCCAAGGTCGCAACGATGCGTTTCCGGGTTAGAGTGGGGAGGGGAGTCTCTGCGAGGCCCCTTTGCCCTCCCCCATCCCCTCCCGCCTGCGGGAGGGGAGAGTTTTGGGGCGAGCGTGTCGCCTTTATGGCAACGTCACAGCTGGCTGATAGGTTGAGTGGCGCTTGTAGCATCCACTTGGCATGCCCCTCCCGCAAGCGGGAGGGGATAGGGGAGGGCCGGGTGTCTCACCGAGCCCACCCCCAGCGAAAATCAGTTCTTCGCCTTGTCCACCAGCTTGTTCGCGCCGATCCACGGCATCATCGCGCGCAGTTCGCTGCCGACCTGTTCGATCGGGTGGCGCTTGGCGGCGATGCGGCTGGCCTTCAGTTCGGGCTGACCGGCGCGGTTGTCGAGGACGAAGTCCTTCACGAAGCGGCCCGACTGGATGTCGGCCAGGACGCGCTTCATTTCCTTCTTGGTCTCTTCGGTGATGATGCGCGGGCCGGTCTTGATGTCGCCATATTCGGCGGTGTTCGAGATCGAGTAGCGCATGTTGGCGATGCCGCCCTCATACATCAGGTCGACGATCAGCTTCAGTTCGTGAAGGCACTCGAAATAGGCCATTTCGGGGGCGTAACCCGCCTCGACCAGCGTCTCGAAGCCTGCCTGGACCAGCGCGGTCGCGCCGCCGCACAGCACGGCCTGCTCGCCGAACAGGTCGGTTTCGCACTCTTCGCGGAAGTTCGTCTCGATGATCCCCGAACGGCCGCCGCCGACGCCGGACGCATAGGCCAGCGCCACGTCATGCGCGTTGCCGCTGGCGTCCTGGTGGATCGCGATCAGGCAGGGCACGCCGCCCCCGCGCACATATTCGCTGCGCACGGTGTGGCCGGGGCCCTTGGGCGCGATCATGATGACGTCGATGTCCGCGGGCGGCTCGATCAGGCCGAAATGCACGTTCAGGCCGTGAGCGAAGGCGAGCGCCGCGCCGGGCTTCAGATTGCCCTTGAGGTCGGCGTCGTAGATCGCGGCCTGATGCTCGTCGGGGGCCAGGATCATCAGGATATCCGCCCAGGCGGCCGCTTCCTTGTTCGACAGGACCTTGAAGCCCGCCGCTTCCGCCTTGGCGGCCGAGGCCGAACCGGGGCGCAGCGCGATCGCGACATTCTTGACGCTCGAATCGCGCAGGTTCTGCGCATGGGCATGGCCCTGCGAGCCGTAACCCAGGATGGCGATGTTCTTCTCGGAGATCAGGTTCAGATCGGCGTCGCGATCGTAATACACACGCATTTCAACTTCCCTTTCGAAATGGCCGGGCCGCTTCGGGCCTCGTAATAGTCAGAAAATGTAAGCGGGTCAGGCCGCTTCGGCGCCGCGCGAGATGGCGGCGATGCCGGTGCGGGCAACCTCGACCAGGCCGACTTCGCCCATCAGTTCGACGAACTTGTCGATCTTGGCGATGGTGCCGGTGACCTCGAACACGAAGCTGGAGATCGTCGCATCGACCACGCGGGCGCGGTAGACTTCGGCCAGGCGTAGCGCCTCGATCCGGCGGTCGCCGGTGCCCGCCACCTTCACCAGCGCCAACTCGCGCTCGACATGATCGCCCAGCACGGTCAGGTCGGTGACCTTGTGGACGGGGACCAGCCGGTCGAGCTGGGCGATGATCTGCTCCATCACCGGCGGCGAGGCGCTGGTAACGATGGTGATGCGGCTGACGGCCTTGTCGGCGGTGATCTCCGACACGGTCAGGCTTTCGATGTTATAGCCGCGCGCGGTGAACAGACCCGCAATCCGCGCGAGAATGCCCGGTTCGTTGTCGACGATCACCGCCAGCGTGTGGCGTTCCACCTTCTCGGTCTTGATGTGCATCGGTCTTCTTTCTGCGCACCCGCGATGACGGGCCGTATATCCTCTCCCCTCCCGCAGGCGGGAGGGGCTGGGGGAGGGAAGGCGAGGGGGGGACTAAGCCCCTTTTGACCCCTTCAAGGTCAAACCAGCGCCTTGGCCTCGTCGTCCATGGTGCCCGATACCTCATTGGCCTGCAGGATCATGTCGGTATGAGCAGCACCCGACGGGATCATCGGGAAGCAGTTGGCGAGCTTGGCCACGCGGCAGTCGACGATCACCGGCCCGTCATGGTCCAGCATCGCGGCGATGCCGTCCTCCAGCTGGTCGCGATGCTCGATCAGGATGCCCTTCCAGCCATAGGCCTCACCCAGCTTCACGAAATCGGGCAAGCTGTCCGAATAACTTTCGGCATAGCGGCTCTCATAGGTCAGCTCCTGCCACTGGCGGACCATGCCCATATATTCGTTGTTCAGGATGAAGATCTTGACCGGCAGGCGATATTGCGTCGCCGTCGCCAGTTCCTGGATGTTCATCTGGATCGAGGCTTCACCGGCGATGTCGATCACCAGCGCGCCCGGATTGCCCAGCTGCGCGCCGATCGCGGCGGGCAGGCCGTAACCCATGGTGCCCAGACCACCCGACGTCAGCCACTTATTGGGCTTTTCAAAACCGAAATGCTGCGCGGCCCACATCTGATGCTGGCCGACCTCGGTCGTGATGATCGGCTGGCGCGCCTTGGTCGCGTCGTACAGCGCGCGGATCGCCCGCTGCGGCATGATCGCGTCGCCCGCTTCCGGGAAGGAGAGGCAGCCGACCGCGCGCCAGCCCGCGATGCGGCGCTGCCACTCGGTCGTGTCGGGCTTGGGATGCTGGCGCGATTTCCAGATGCGCACCGCATCCTCCAGCGCGTGGCCGACATCGGCGATGATCGCCAGGTCGACGCGGACATTCTTGTTCACGCTCGACCGGTCGATATCGACATGGACCTTGCGGCTGTTGGGGCTGAACGCGTCCAGACGGCCGGTCACGCGGTCGTCGAACCGGCTGCCCAGCGCGACCACGAGGTCGGCCTGGTTCATCGCCATATTGGCTTCGTAGGTGCCGTGCATCCCCAGCATGCCCAGCCATTGCGGGTCGCTGGCCGGAAAGGCGCCCAGGCCCATCAGGGTCGAGGTGACGGGCGCGCCGGTGATGCGGGCCAGTTCGCGCAGCAGCTGCGACGCGGCCGGACCCGAATTGATGATGCCGCCACCGGTATAGAGGATCGGGCGTTCGGCGGCCGCCAGCATGTCGACTAGCTGCTCGATCTGGCTCTGGTCGGCCTTCACCTGCGGGCGATAGGTCTTGTGGCGGATCGGACCCGGCTTCTGATAGCGGGCGGTGGCGACCTGCACGTCCTTGGGGATGTCGATCACGACCGGGCCCGGGCGGCCCGAGGTCGCGATGTGGAACGCCTCATGCACCACCTCGCCCAGACGCGCGGGGTCCTTCACCAGATAATTGTGCTTGGAGCAGTGGCGCGTAATTCCGACGGTATCGGCTTCCTGGAACGCGTCGGTGCCGATCAGCGCGGTCGGCACCTGGCCGGTGATGACCACCATCGGGATCGAGTCGAGCAGCGCGTCGGTGATGCCGGTGACCGCATTGGTCGCGCCAGGGCCGGAGGTGACGAGCACCACGCCGGGCTTGCCGGTCGAGCGGGCATAGCCCTCCGCCGCATGGGTCGCCGCCTGTTCGTGGCGGACGAGAATGTGGCGAATGCGCTTCGATCGGAACATGGCGTCATAGATCGGCAGCACCGCACCACCCGGATAGCCGAAGACGACCTCCACGCCGAGATCGCACAGCGCCTCGACCAGGATATCGGCTCCGCTTTTCTCGGTCATCGTCTTCGTCCTTCTGCATCCGTTGCCCGCTGACGGGGCGTGTCGGGAAAGGCGCGGCTACAAGTTTAAAAAGTGCGCGTCAACCGTCAATTGCGCAATAAAGTTTCTATTATGTTGCGTCGCACATCGGGGTCGGTGTCGGAAATCGTGGTCCAGCCGGGGCCGGGCTGGTGACGGAACCAGGTAAATTGCCTTTTGGCATAACGCCTTGTCGCAAGCGTGCCCGCCGCCTCGGCCTCGGCGCGGGTCATGGTGCCCGCCAATAGTGCCGCAGCCTCCGGCACGCCGATCGCGCGGCGGATGGGGGCGTCGGCAGGCAGGTCGGAACGGGCGAGGAGCGCGGCGGCTTCGTCCAATCCTTCGTCCAGCATCTCGCCGAAACGCCGGTCGATCCGGGCGTTCAGCCAGTCGCGGTCGGGCAGCAGGATGACGGCGGACAGCGCGATGCGGTCGCCGATGCCACCTTCCTTGCGGGCCTGCCACTCGTGCAGCGGGCGGCAGGTCGAGCGCATCACCTCCAGCGCGCGAGCGACGCGGGTGGTATCGGCGGGGTTGAGCCGGGCGGCGGCCTCCGGGTCTTCGCGCGACAGGGCTTCATGGGCCTCGGCGACGGGCAGGGCGCGAACCTCCGCGCGAATATTGGGGTCGATCTCCGGCACCGGTGCGATCCCGTCGAGCAGGGTGCGCATATACAGGCCAGTGCCGCCGACCAGGATGGGCAGCGATCCCGCCACTACGCTGTCGTTGATCGCCGCCCGCGCCTCCGCCGCCCAGCGTGCCGCCGAATAGCTGGTGTCTGCCCCGTCGACATGGCCGAACAGCCGGTGCGGGGCCTGCGCCTCTTCTTGTGCCGATGGACGGGCGGTCAGGATCGACAGGTCACTGTACACCTGCGCCGAGTCGGCATTGATGATCGTGCCGCCGGTCGCCTTGGCCAGATCGAGCGCCAATGCGGACTTGCCGCTGGCGGTCGGCCCTGCGATGAGCGCGACCCTGGGTCGGTCAGAGGAGTTCGCCATGTTCATCGCCACGCTGATAGCAGCCGAATCGATCGCCGAGCGCGATATTTCCGAGGCAGTGGCGCAGATGACGCCGCTATGCGTGGTCGCCGACTGGAGCTGGATTGATGAGGGCCGTGCGGCGGACATCCATTTCGCTGAAGACCCCGACTTTGCAAGCGGTGTGCTCCACGGCTATTTCTCTACCTCTGAATATCGCAGTGACGTGGTGATCCAGCCCGCCGCGCACCGCGCCAAGCGGCTGCTGGTCGCCGATATGGACTCCACCATGATCACCGTCGAGTGCATCGACGAACTGGCCGACTATGCCGGGATCAAGGAGCAGGTCGCCGAGGTGACCGAACGTGCGATGCGCGGTGAGCTCGACTTCGCCGCGGCACTCGATGCCCGTGTCGCGCTGCTCGAAGGGTTGGATGAAAGCGTTATCGAACAATGCCTGGCCGAGCGGGTGACGCTGATGGCGGGTGCCCGTGCGCTGGTCCGTACGATGAAGGCGCGGGGCGGGCACGCCATTCTGGTGTCGGGCGGCTTCACCCGCTTTGCCGAGCCGGTCGCGGCCGAAATCGGCTTCGACCGCGCCATCGCCAACTATCTCGAAATTGCGCATGGCAAGCTGACCGGCACGGTGCGCAAGCCCATCGTCGGCTCGGACACCAAGGAAAAGACGCTGCTCGCCGCGCTGGACGAACTGGGCATCGGCGCAGAGCAAAGCATGGCGGTAGGTGACGGCGCCAACGATCTGGCGATGATCCGCCGCGCCGGGCTGGGCGTCGCTTACCGCGCCAAGCCGATTGTGGCGGGCGCCGCGGCGGCGCGGATCGACCATGGCGACCTGACCGCGCTTCTCTATGCGCAGGGCATTCCCAGTGCGGAGTGGGTCACCGCCTGACCCACTCCGCCCCGGTCGGTCGCGTCAGGGCGCGACCACCACACAGGGCTGGCCTGAGCGACTGCACGCCGCCTGGGCCTCGCCCCTGTTGGCATAGCCGCCCGCCTGCAACCGGATGACGCCGCCCGCGGCGACATAAGAGGGCTGCGCACGGCCGAGGCGGCCCTTCACCCGCTGCCATAGCGCGGTGGCATTGCCCCGGTCGCGGAAGGCGCCAAGCTGGATGCGCCAGGCCCCGCCGCTCGCGCGCGGCGCAGGCTTGGCGACGGGCTTGGCCGCCGCCTTGGTCGCGCGGGGTGGCGGGGGCGAGCGCATCGGCTGCGCGCCGTCCGTTCGGTCGGAGGTGTCTTCCCGAGCAGGTTCGGGCTGTGCCGTGGTCGCTGGACGTGTACCGGGAGGCGGATAGCTGGCGCCATAACCCGGCGTGGCGGGACGGGACGGCGCGACCGGCACCGGCTGGACGCCGGGGCGGGCCGATGGGGTGGCCGCCGTCTGGGCCTGCTCTGCCCCGACCATCACCCGCGTCGGTCCGGCGGCGGCCATCAGCGGTCGGGTGGCGAGCTGGGCGCGATATTGCTGGGCCAGCTTCGTGCCCGCCTCGCGATCGGGCGGGGTGATATACTGGTCCATCTGGGTCAGCGTCTGCGACGCCGATTGCAGCCCGGCCTGCGATGCCAGCGACATCAGCGCATAGGCGCGCGGATAGTCGCGCGGCACACCGTCGCCGTTGAACAGCATCGTGCCCAGCACCAGCTGCGCCCGCGGTTCGCCCCGCGCCACCGACTTCTCCAGCCAGGGGGCAGCCTCGGCCTTCTTGCCCGCCTGGAACAGCGCCAGGCCGTAATTGTCGGAAGCGGGGATATGCCCCTGGATCGCGGCCTTGCGGAACCAGCTTTCGGCAAGCGCGGGGTCGAGGGGGACGCCGCGGCCCAGCTTATAGGCCTGGGCGAGGTTGAACTGCGCATCCGGATCGCCCGCCACGGCGGGGCCGCGCCATTCCTCCACCGCCTTGCGGAAATCGCCCTGTGCCCAGGCATCGGTACCCGCCTTCACATCGGCCATTGCCGGACCGGCGGCGAGACCGACGGCCAGGGCGATCATGCCTGCACCGATGACCGGGAATCTGCGCATCATCTTCGTCCGTCCCCCAATAGGATATCGCCCATCCATGCCCCGCCCCCGGTCGCGGGTAAAGCGGACAGTTGGCGTGTTTACCGTTCGTTAGACGCTTGGGCCCTAGCGTCGGCTCCCATCGGGGAAATGGGGTCATGTACGCACTGTCCTGCTCACCACGACGTCCGGCACCGGTCCGCCTGCGCGCGACCGGACCCATCGTCGTGCGCAGGGGCAGCGGCGCATCGGCAGACGCCCTGTGCCCCCAGGCTCCAGACGGATGACCCCTATGACGACGATCCGCACTCTCCTGACCTGCAGCGTCGGCGCGCTGATCGCGGGGTGCACCGCGACCGGCCACCGCGCCGCGCAACTGGGCGAGGCGACAGGTCCGGCGGCAGAGGCGCGCGCCACCGCCGCGCTCGCCGACCAGACCAGGCGCGTCCTGGCGCAGCGTGACGGCGACGGCGCGGTGGCGCTGGCCGAACGGCTGGTCGCGGCCGACCCGCACCAGGCGGCCTATCGCGCGCTGCTGGGCCAGGGCTATTTGCAGGCGGGGCGCTTCGCCTCGGCCCGACAGGCCTTTACCGATGCGTTGCAGCTCGATCCCCAGGATGGCCGTTCCGCGCTGAACCTCGCCCTGGCGATGATCGCGGGCGGCAACGGGCAGGGCGCACGGGCGCTGTTGCAGCGTCACGCGGGCGCGATCCCCGCCGCCGATCTGGGCCTGGCCCTGTCGCTGTCCGGCGATCCGGCCGAGGGTGTCCGCATCCTGACGGCGGCGGCGCGCGAGCAGGGAGCAAGCGTCAAGACCCGACAGAATCTGGCACTGTCGCTGGCGCTGGCCGGACAGTGGGATATGGCGCGCATGGCGGCGTCGGCCGACATGGCTCCGGCCGATGTCGAGGCGCGGATGCAGGAATGGGCGTCCTTCGTCGCCACGACCAGCCCGGCCGATCAGGTCGCCTCATTGCTTGGCGTGCGCCCGGCATCGGACCGGGGCCAGCCATTGGTGCTGGCGCTGAACGCCGCGCCGTCCCCGGCCGTGGTGCAGGACATGGTCCAGGCGCTGCCGCAACCGGCGGCCCCCGTCGCGACCGATGATACCCCGGCCCAAGTGGTCGAAGCACCGGCCGCGCCGCCTGCGGTGGAGGCCTCATCGGCGGCGCGCATCCTGTACGCCGCGCGGCAGGAAGTCGTTCAGCCGCTTTCCCAGACGCCCTCGGCGGCGCAGACGCAAGAGGCTAGGGCGCAGCGCATGGCTCCGGGGCTCGTCACCACGCCCGCTCTGCTGCGCCGGGCCGAGGAACGCCGCAACACCCTCCGGCCCAAGGGCGACTGGAACGTGCAGATCGGCGCGTTCGGCAAGGAGGATGGCGCGCAAAAGGCGTGGACGCTGCTGACCCGGCGCTTCGCCGATCTGTCGAACTATGCGCCGCAAAGCGGTACGATCCGCCGTCCGGGCGGCAATCTCTATCGCCTGTCGGTCGGCAATCTCACCCGCACCGATGCGGACACGCTGTGCCGCCGTTATCGCGGTGCGGGGGGCGCGTGTTTCGTGCGCCGCGAGGCCGACGACCGCATGGCTTATTGGGCGCGGCCCGGAGTCGGCATGGCGTCGCTCTGACACCTTCGGGGCTTGGCGATCAGACGGCCTCGCCCGCCGCGCGGCCGCTCGCCCAGGCCCATTGGAAGTTATAGCCGCCCAGCCAGCCGGTGACGTCCACCGCCTCGCCGACGAAATGCAGCCCCGTCACCGCCTTGGCCTCCATCGTCCGTGACAACAGCCCGGCGGTGGAGACGCCGCCGACCGTCACCTCGGCCTTGGCATAGCCCTCGCTGCCATTGGGGTGGAAGGGCCAGTCGGCCAGCCGTCCTTGCGCCGCCGCCAGCGCCTTATCGGTCGCCGCGCCCAGTTCGGCGGGCAGCGCCAGTCGCTCGGCCAGCGTCTCGGCCAGCCGGTCGGGTAGATGCTGTGCCAGCGCGCGCCTGGGGCTGGTGCGCGGGGCGGCGCGTTTTGCTGCGAGCAGCCAGTCGGCATCGCAATCGGGCAGGAAGTCGATCCCGATCGCCTCGCCATGCCGCCAATAGGACGACACCTGCAGGATCGCCGGGCCCGACAGGCCGCGATGGGTAAACAGCGCCGCCTCGCGAAACCGGGTCTTGCCCGCGCGCGCGACGACTTCCGACGCGACGCCCGACAGCGATCGGAACAGCGTCTCTTCGCCGCCCAGGGTCAGCGGGACGAGGGCAGGGCGCGGTTCGACGACCTTCAAGCCGAACTGGCGGGCGAGGTCATAGGCATAGCCGGTCGCACCCATTTTCGGGATGCTCGGCCCGCCGGTCGCGACGATCAGGCGCGGGGTGGCAAAGGTCTTGCCGCCGCGTGTGACGTGGAACTGGGTGCCGTCATGGGTGACGCTCTCGATCGACTGGCCCAGCACGATGTCGACCGATCCGCCCGAGCGGACGGCCTTGTCGCACTCGTCGAGCAGCATCGCGACGATCTGTCGTGCGGAGCCATCGCAGAACAGCTGGCCCAGCGTCTTTTCGTGCCAGGCGATGTCATATGCTTCGACCAGTTCCAGGAAGTCGGCGGGCGTGTAGCGGCCCAGCGCCGACTTGGCGAAATGCGGGTTGACCGACAGGAAGCGGTCGGGTGCGGTGCCGATATTGGTGAAGTTGCACCGCCCGCCGCCCGAGATCAGGATCTTCTTCCCCGGCGCATCGGCATGGTCGACGACCAGAACACGCCGCCCCCGCTGCCCGGCGGTCGCCGCCGCCATGAGTCCCGCCGCTCCTGCGCCGAGGATGATTGCGTCATAATGCTGCATGGGCGGGGTTTAGGGCGATTTGGTGGAAGGGGATAGGGTGGGTAATTGGGCTTGCCGTCGATACTTGGCACGCCCCTCCCGCAAGCGAGTTTCCGGTCGGTCATGCCCCCGGCATGACCTAAACGATGCGGGGCATCGTTTACCTGAAACTGGGATGGGGGAGGGCAGGCCAAAGGCGATGGTCTCTGCGAGGCGCCTTTCCCTCCCCTCGATCCCCTCCCGCCTGCGGGAGGGGAAGAAGAAGGGTGCACTCCTGCCTCGGGGAAGGGAAGAAGAAGGCAGGCTTTATTCGACCTTCAAAACCTCCACCGCATCGGCCTTGCCCCCGAACGCCATCGTCTCGCCCGCCATCGCACCCATCAGCGCGCGGGCCAGCGGTGCGGCATAGGCGATGCGGTCATGGGCGGGGTCGGCTTCGTCGTGGCCGACGATAGTCAGCGTCCTGGTCTGGCCGTTGAGCCGGATCGTCACCACGCTGCCGATGCCGACCTCATCCTCGGCAGGCGCGGGGGCGATCTCTGCGGTGGCGGCGCGGGTGTTCCAATAACGCAGTTCGCGCTGGAGGCGGGTGCGTTCCTCCTCCTCGGTCGCGGCGGCGACGGCGGCTTCGACCTCCGCCACTTTCGCGCGGGTCAGCTCGAGCCCTTGGGCGGTGACCAGATTGGGGCCGGGCGGGATCGGCAGCTCGAACTTGGGTTCGAGATGTTCCTCATCGGATTCGCGGCGGAAAGCGACACTCATCGGGGCTGAACGTTCCAGGTCATGGCCAGGCTCCATGACGGGCGCAACGCTTCGTCGCAAGCGCCGTCGGCAGGCGCTTGAGTTTTCAATGCAATCGTGTATAGGGCCACGCTTTCACGGAACGCCAATATTCACCCGTGTCGCATGGGTGTATCCGCCAACCGAGAGGGATGGGTCCCTTGGTTCGGCGGTACGCGCTCCTTTTTCTGTTGGAGTCCCCATGCCTTTTTCTGCCTTGCCGCCGGTCCTGTCGGCTGCCCTTTCCGCGCGTGGCTATACCGCGCCGACCCCCGTCCAGGCCGCCGTTATCGAGGATGACGCCCAGGGCCGCGACCTGATCGTGTCCGCCCAGACCGGTTCGGGCAAGACCGTCGCTTTCGGCCTGGCCATGGCGAGCGAGCTGCTGAACGGTGGCGACCACCTGCCCCAGCCGGGCGCGCCGATGGCGCTGGTCATCGCGCCGACCCGCGAACTGGCGCTGCAGGTCAGCCGCGAGCTGGAATGGCTCTATGCCGGGGCGCGTGCGCGTATCGCCACCTGCGTCGGCGGCATGGACGCCTCGCGCGAGCGCCGGGCGCTCAGCCATGGCACGCATATCGTCGTCGGCACGCCGGGCCGTCTGCGCGACCATCTGGAGCGCGGTGCGCTCGACCTGTCGTCGCTGAAGTTCGTCGTTCTCGACGAAGCGGACGAGATGCTCGACATGGGCTTCCGCGAAGACCTGGAGCAGATCCTCGACGGCACGCCGTCCGAGCGTCGCACGCTCCTCTTCTCGGCGACCATGCCGCGCCCGATCGTGCAGCTCGCCAAGCGGTATCAGACCAATGCCAAGCGGATCGAGACGATCAGCGAGGACAAGGGCCATGCCGACATCGCCTATCAGGCGGTGACCGTGGCCCCCGCCGATATCGAGGCGGCGGTGGTCAACCTGCTGCGCCTGCACGAGGCGGAGGTTGCGATCCTGTTCTGCGCCACCCGCGACAATGTCCGCCATCTGCACGCCAGCCTGGTCGAGCGCGGCTTTTCGGCGGTGGCGCTGTCGGGTGAGCATTCGCAGAACGAGCGCAACCATGCGCTCCAGGCGCTGCGCGACGGCCGTGCGCGTGTCTGCGTCGCGACCGACGTCGCCGCACGCGGTATCGACCTTCCCGGCCTGACGCTGGTCATCCATGTCGAAATCCCCCGCGATGCCGAGGCGTTGCAGCACCGTTCGGGCCGTACCGGTCGTGCGGGCCGCAAGGGCACCGCGATCCTGATCGTGCCCTATCCCCGCCGTCGCCGGGTCGAGGGGATGCTGCGCGGCGCCCGCATCGACGCCGAATGGCGCCGCGCGCCGACGCTGGAAGAAATCCGCGAGCAGGACCGCGAGCGTCTGCTGACCGCGCTGCTCGCGCCGGTCGAGGTGGACGAGGGCGATCGTGAGCTGGCCACGCGCCTGCTTGCCGAGAAGTCGCCCGAGGACATCGCCGCCGCGCTGGTCCGCGCGCACCGCGCCGCGCTGCCCCAGGCCGAGGAACTGGTCGAGGGTGACGCGCCGCCGCCGCGCGAGCGTCGCGAAGGCTTTGACGATACGGTCTGGTTCCGCATGAATGTCGGTCGCCGTCAGAATGCCGATCCGCGCTGGCTGCTGCCGCTGATCTGCCGTCGCGGGCACATCACCCGCAACGAGATCGGCGCGATCCGCATTCAGCCGACCGAGACGCTGTTCGAGGTGCCGACCGCGCTGGCTTCGCGCTTCGTCGCCGCGCTCAAGCGGACCGAGGCGGATCAGGCCGAGGACGATATCGCCATCGAGCAGGCCGACGGCCCGCCCGCCGGTGGTGCGCCCAGCGGCGGCGCGCGTCGTGGTCCGGGCGGCGGTGGCCGTCCCGGTGGCGGCGGTCGCCCGAACGGCCCCGGCGGCCCGCGTCGCTATGCGCCGCGCCCCACGGGCGGCGCACCGCGCGGTCCGCGTCGCGGCTAAGCAGATTTCGGAACGGCCGGGCATGTCCCGGCCGTTTTGCTGTCAGGGCCCGACCCGATAGAGCGCGGTGTCGAAGGTCGCATAGATCGGCCGGTGACCGGGCCAGATCGGCCCCAGCCCGCGCCGGTCCAGCACCCACAGATACTCGATCCGCCCGCGCGGCAGGATCGCGATGCGCCGATGCAGCGCCCCTAGATCGACCTTGCCGCAGCCCCAGGCGGGTATCTGTTCGGACGGATCGTTGCTGATCTCCGGGGGCAGCGGATAGCGGACGCGGAGCAACGGCGCGCCCAGCACCCGCCACTGGCTGTTCACCAGCGCCTCGCGCCGGTCGATCGCCAGATCGGGCAGATGCGACCAGGCTTGCGTCGTCCAGCCCGCATGGCAACCATCGGTCAGCGTGACGGCATGGATGCGCGCACCCATAGGCACGAAATCCAGGGCCTTGAGCGCGGCCTCATAGCGCATGCCCTCGCGGTGCCAGCGTACACCCATCTCGCCGCAGCGGAGCAGGAACAGTGCGATGGCGATTGCCGCCAGCATATGTCCGTCCCGCGCGCGTCCAGTCGAGCGGAGCGATACGAGCGCGGCCATCACCGCCACCGGCACCAGTCGCTCGTCGGCGGCCCAACTGCCCATCAGCGTGGTCGGCATGACGAGGCACAGCAGCGCCAGCAGCGCCGCCCCCGGGCCCATCCGCCCGTCGATCTTCACCGACCCCCGCCACCAGAGCGCGGCGATGACCAGCCCCAGCATGATCGGCGTGCCGATATCGATCACGGGCGATCCGCCGCGCAACATCGCGACCCAGCCCATCAGCTTACGCGTCAGCAGATGGTCCTGATACAGCCCGAGCGCGCTGCCGCTCCCCCCGCTCCAGGCCAGGGTCAGGCCAAGAGGCGGCAGCAGGGCGAGGCCGGGCGGGATCGATGCCGCCACGCTCCGCCAGCGCCGCTCGCGCGCCCAGCGCTCGCCCTCATACCCGGCGACGAGCGTGACAAGCACGACCCACCCCATGGCATGGGCCAGCCAGGTGACGAACGCCAATGGCGTCACCACGATCAGTAGTCGCCACCATGGCCCCTCGCGCAGCCTGATCCAGGCGGCGAAGCTAAGGAAGGCGAGGCCGATGGCCAGCCCGTAATTGACGAAGCCGAAATGGAAGGGATTGCCCAGTACGAAGATCGCGGCGGCGAGCGCGGAAGGCTGGAGACGACCGTGCAGCGCCCGACTGACCGCTGCCACACCAGCAATTCCCAGCACCGGCATCAGCGCGGCGGCGATGATCCCGGCGCCCTGCGCTCCTACCCATGGGCCCAGGCCCCACGCGATCAGGTCGCCGCCCAGATTGCCGACCAGATGCCAGTGGAAGTCATAATAGGCCGACAGCCAGGCCGAATGCTGGCCGCGCAGCATTACCGCATAACGGCCGATATGCCCGTACAGGTCGGTCATCACCGGCAACGGCGTGACGCAAAAGGGGATCAGCGCCGCGACCAGCAGCAATAGCAGCGGCCACGCATAGGAGCGGCCGCTCGGCGGGGTGGTATCGGGGTGGGCGCGCGGTGTCACAGCCTATGCTGGAACAGCGACGGCCCCGATGCCAGCCCCATCGCGCGCGTCAGGCGATCTCTCGCCCGGCCTTCCACAGCCGCAGGGCGCGACCCTGGACCGGGAAGCCGTCGAACGGCGTATTGCCCGCCGAGGCAAAGGCGTCGCCCGACACCATCCACGGCGTCTCCGCGTCGAACAGCATCAGGTCGGCGGGCTTGCCCGGCTCCAGCGTGCCGGTGTCGAGGCCAAGGATCTTGGCCGGGTTGGTCGCCAGCAGCGCGAACAAGCGGGGCAGGGTGATCCGCTCGTCGCGCACCAGCATCAGCGCCAGTGGAAGGAGCGTCTCGGCCCCCGCCATGCCCGCCTCGGCATCCACGAAGGGCAGGCGCTTGGACTCCGGCCCGTGCGGGTCATGGCCCGATCCGATGACATCGACCGTCCCGTCCGCGACCGCCGCCAGCGCCGCCTGCCGGTCGCTCTCGTCGCGCAAGGGGGGCGAGAGCCGGGCATAGGTGCGGAAATCGGTGACCGCGATGTCGGACAGGTGGAGGTGGGCAGGCGTGATGCCGCACGTCACCTTGACCCCGCGCCGCTTGGCCGCGCGGATCAGGTCGAAGCCCGAAGCGGTTGTCACCTGGCGGATGTGCAGCCTCGCGCCCGTCTCCTCCGCCAGCATCAGGTCGCGCGCGATGGCGAGTGATTCGGCGATGGCGGGGGCGGAGGGCAGGCCCAGGCGGCTGGCCGTCTCGCCCTCGGTCGCGACTGCATCGGCGGCCAGGCCACCATCCTCGGCATGGGAAATGACGGTCAGCCCCAGATCGCCGGCATAGGCCAGCACCCGGTGCATGACGCCCGAATCGGCGATCCAGCCGCGCCCGGTGCCGACCGCCTTCGCGCCCGCCGAAACGCACACCGCCATTTCGGCGAGATCGGTCCCCGCGAGCGAACGGGTCGCCGCCGCGATGGGGTGAATCCACAGGTCCGGTCGCCCGATCAGCGCGGCGCGCTGCACCACGCCCGGATCGTCGAGTACGGGTGACTGATCGGGCATCAGGCCGATGCGCACGATGCCGCCTGCGCGGAAGGCCGCATGGTCGACCTTGAACACGCCCAGGTCGATGATACCGGGGGCGAGCAGCTTGCCGCCGCAGTCGACGACCGTCGCGCCTTCCGGCGCATCGCCCATGCCGGTGACGACGCCATTTTCGACCAGCAGCGTCTGGCCGCGAGTCTCGCCACCCACCGGGCAGATCAGGACAGCATTGGTGAAGGCGGTGATGCTCATGCCCAGCCCTCCAGCTTGCGGGCCCGGCGGGTCAGCACGTCCAGGCACGCCATGCGCACCGCGACGCCCATCGCCACCTGTTCGGTGATCGCCGATTGCGGGCCATCGGCCACCTCCGAGTCGATCTCGACCCCCCGGTTCATCGGACCGGGGTGCATGACCAGCGCATCGGGCTTGGCGCGCTTCAGCCGTTCGGCGGTCAGGCCATAGCGCATCCGATACTCGCGCGTGGAGGGAATGTACCCGCCCGCCATCCGCTCGTTCTGGACGCGCAGCATCATGACGACATCGGCGTCCTCGATTGCTTCGTCGAAGTCGGTGAAGGGGGTGACGAACATCCGCTCGATCCCCTTGGGCATCAGCGTCGAGGGCGCGCAGACCCGCACCTCGGCCGCCAGCGCGGTAAGGGCGAGAATGTCCGAGCGTGCAACCCGGCTGTGCAGGATGTCGCCGCAGATGACGACCTTCTGCCCCGCGACGCTGCCCCGGCGGCGGCGGATGGTCAGCATGTCGAGCAGGGCTTGCGTCGGATGCTCGTGCCGTCCGTCGCCTGCGTTCAGGACCGGGCAGTCAACCTTGTCGGCGATCAGGCGGACCGCGCCGCTCGCCATGTGGCGGATCACGATGACGTCGGCGCGCATCGCGTTCAGCGTCATCGCCGTGTCGATCAGCGTCTCGCCCTTCTTCACGCTCGACTGCGCCGCATGCATGTTGACGACGTCGGCACCCAGCCGCTTGCCAGCGATCTCGAAGGACAGGAGCGTCCGGGTCGAGTTCTCGAAGAACGCGTTGATCTGGGTCAGGCCCGCCAGCCGCGTGTCGGGCGTATCGGTCGCGCCGCGATCGAGCCAATGTTCCGCCTCGTCGAGCAGGAACATGATCTCATGCGGTTGAAGGCCGTCGATACCGGTCAGATGCCGGTGCGGAAAAACGGCGCCACCCTGAATGAGCGTGCCGGGGCGATGATCCGAGGTGTGCATTAAAGCCGCCGGGTAGCGGCCGGGACGGCATTCGGCAAGGCTCCTGTGGGTGTCGGCCATGCCTCCAGCACATAGCCATAGCCGATGCGCCGCAATCGCGCCCGGCCGATGGGGAAGCCTTGCTGGCGCAGCGTCTCCGTCAGGCCGTCTACCGTGACCGGCTGGCCCGCCGCATGTTCGGTCCAGAACAGGGTGGGACAGTCGCTTGCCATGTCGTGGCCGCTGGCAATCGGAAAGCCGAAATGCGCCGCGACGATCCGGTAGGCGAAGGGGAAGACGACGCGATTCTCGACCGGCGGGGCGGCCATGGCGATGCTGTTGCCTGCCGCATGGACATGGATGCGGGTGGTGGGGCAGGCGCGCCGGATCGCGGCGATGGTGCTGCCGGTGCCGTACCAGCTGGGTTGCGCCACGGTCCGGGCCAGATTTTCACGGATCGCCACCAGCGCAGCCAGGGTCATCGCCGCCGACAGCAGAACCACGATCACCGGCCGCGCCCGGTCGAGCAATGCGGTGACGCCCAGCGCCAAGATCATCGCAATGGGAGGATGGAGCGTGACCAGATAGCGGCCGATGATGAAGGGCCGCCACAGATGGATCGCGACCATCACGATCACGGCGATCCCCAGCCCGACCGCCAGCGTCAGCGCCAGATCGGCCGGAGCCGTGAGGCGGCGGTCGCGCCGGCTCCGCCAGGCCAACATCGCAAAGCCGATTGCCGCCAGGACCGTCACCGCCGGATTAGCGGTCAGGCTGCCCAGCACCTCGATCTCGATCGCCCAGCGCGCGGCGTCGAGACCACCGGGTATCCAGAAGCTGCGCGTATTGGCTTCGATCTGTCCGAACGACCAGAGCAGGTGGACCAGCATCGGGATCGCGGCCAGCGCCGCCGCCGCGAACAGATGGAACGCACCTTGCCGGTCACGGGCCAGCAGGCGGCGCAGGATCAGCGCGGCGGCCAGCGACCCGACGACGATGCTCGCGGCCAGATGCACGTTGAACGCGATGAGCAAGGCGAAGGTCAGCATGACCCATTCCGCCCGCCTACGGCTGCTCTGGCCCCGGTTGAACGCAATCAGCGCGGCGACCGCAACCGCGGCGGATGCGAAAGCCAGATAATTGGAGCGCAACTCGGCCGCCCGGTCGATCGCAGGCCACGCGCTGGCGAGGGTGACGGCAAAGACCCAGCCGAGCCGCCGCAGCGGATGCGGGATCAGCCACCATGCGAGTTGGACGGTCGCGCCGAGCAGGACGAACAGATTGACCCACCGCCGTTCCTCGACCGTCGCCCCCAGCCAGCTGGTCGCACGGGCCAGCGCGTAGAAGAGCGGCGGATGATTGTCGGCCAGCCAGCGGCTGAAAGCATAGGATAGGGGGACGCCCGGCCGGGTGACATAGAGCGTGTAGAACTCGTCATACCAGGGCCCGCGCAAACGCATCGCGGCGACCATGGCGCTGATCAGCATGACGAGGACGATGGCCAGCATCCCGCCGGTCCATAGGGACGTCTTATTCCAGGGGCGGGAAAGCCGTGGCGACGCGATGGGCGGGTCCGATGTCATGGGACCGCGACCCTGCACGGTCGCCCCCCAGGCGGCAAGCGGCCGTACCGGATCGGAAGGTCCACACCTCCCGATCCGGTACGGCCCTTCGCTTAGAACGCGCCGGACAAAGTGATGAAGCCCATACGCGGCGGCTGGGCATAGCTGTTCCAGGTCTTGGACGCCGCGCCGACGACCAGTTCGTAAATGCCCTTGCGGTTGGTCACGTTGGTGACGTTGACCGACAGCTTCAGGTCCTTGACGCCGAACCCGTCGATCTGCGGCAGGCTGTACCCGGCTTGCAGGTTCAGCAGGTAGCGCCCGCCGATGCCCTGGTCATTGGTGTAGGTGGCAAAGCGCGGGCCGACATAGTCGCCGATCGCCTGGATCTCGAACGGGCCGTCATTGATCGACACGACCGTCTTGTTCAGCCAGCGGGCGGTGTTGGGTACATATTTGCCCGCGGTCGCGATGGTGGTGGTGCCGCTGACATAATTGTCGCGGTACTTCGAGCTGTTATATGACAGCGCATTATAGACCGACAGGTGCGGGCCGAAGCGCAGGGTCGCCGCCGCGTCGACGCCGTTGGTCCGCACCCGGCCGACATTCTGCAGGATCGACACGCCGCCGATGACCGAGGCGATGACCGGCGTTGCGCTGATCTGAAGCAGGCGATTGTCGAAATCGACATGATAGGCGCTGACCTGCGCCTCAATGGCGGTCAGCGGGCCGAGGTCGAGCGAGTGGTGCGAGCGCAGGCCCGCCTCATAGGTCCACGACGTCTCGGGCGAGGTGTTCGCCTTGATCTGGTCGAACGCCTGCTGGCTGCCCACCGCGAAGGGCGACAGGCCTGCGGCGACCGAGGCTTGGAACTGGCGGACATTCTTCTGGACATGGCCGAACAGCTGGTCGTTGGTCGTGATGTCCCAGATCGCGCCGATCGCGGGCAGGAACCACTTCTTCGTGTTCAGTCGTCCTTCCGGATAGCCGGTCGAGGTGCCGGGCAGCGCACCGGGCAGCGGCTGGGTCGGCACGCGACCATCGGCGAATTGCAGGCTGGACTTGAAGCCTGCCTCGACCGTCACCGTCGGGGTGATGTGCCAGCGATCCTGGATATGCGTCTGGATCAGGTCGTATTTGGTGATTGCGGCATATTGGGTCAGGCGGCGAAGCGACGGATCGGCCCATTCATAGGGTGAGGGCGGATTGTCGATCGGCGCGGCATACCAGCGGCGAAAGATCGTGTTGCGGTTATGCTCGTACCAGGCACCTAATTCGATTTCATGGTCGCCCGCATGGATCGCCAGCGTCGAGATCGCTCCCTTCCGGTCGATGCCATATTCGGTGGTGCGCAGTGCATATCCCGAGCCGCCAAAGACGGTCTTCAAATTCTGGCCCGGATAATAGATACGGAACAGGCCCGGCAGGCCCGCTGCGGCGATCGGGCCGGTGATCTGACCCTGGCCCTCGTCATGATGGTAATAGACCTGGTTGGCCCACGTCACGGCATTCCCGAAACGGTGCTCGTACTTGATGTAACCCAGATAATCGGTGCGCTGCGCATCGCCGAAATAATTCATGTAATTGTTGGGGTTGTTCGACGGCGGCGCACCGTTCGCGTCGACATAGGCGAGCGCGCCCTGCCAGTTCGGGTAGAGTACCGAGCGATAATAGGGCTCCAGTCCGCCCGCATTGTGCGCGACCGAATCCTGGTTGGGCTCGGCCTTGTCGGAAATGTTGAAATAGCCGGTTAGCGTGCCGTTCTCGCCCTTGTGGACGAACTTGGCATTGCCCTGCCACCCGCCCTGCTTGGCGTTGAATTCCCAGGCGCGGGCCTTTTGCCGGACGACCGAAAGATAGCCGCTGTTGGTGCCGCCCAGCCCCTCGACCTCGCCGCTGTCGATACGCAGGAAGGTGCGGCTGGCGTCATAGCTGCCCAGCGTCTGGGCGAAACGCACGCCCAGGGTGGCGGCCGGATCGCTCGAATAGGTCTCGATGCCGCCGCCCAGATTGCTGGCCGAGGCGGTGCCCAGGTCGGCGGCGCCGGCGGTCAGCCGAACGCGCGCGACATTTTCGCTGATGACCGCGCGCTGCGGCGTCAGGCCGTTGTAATTGCCATAGGACTGATCGCCCAGCGGCACGCCGTCCATGGTGAAGCCCAACTGGTTCTGGTTGAAGCCGTGAACGAACAGCGCGATATTCTGTTCGTTATTGCCCCAGGGGTCGGCGGTCTCGAATTGCACGCCGGGCAGCGTCTGGATCGCTTTTACCGGATTGGCGCCGGGCAGCACTTTCTGGATTTCCGCCGCGCCCAGCTCGACCGAGGAGCGCGTGGTACGGGTTGCGGTGACGACGATCTGGTCGCCATTGGTCGCGGACTCCGTGGACGAAGAATCGGGCTGCTGCTGCGCCCGGACGGGCATGGCGACGACGGCCGCGCCGATCATCAGAGCCGAACGAAACAGTGATGAAAACGATTGCATGAATAGACCCCCCACAGGCACCGGATAGAACGGTGCAGCTAGAGGGTGGAAATGACGACTTAGGGACCGGATAAAGACCGATCTATTACATTTCAGGCGATCAGGGTGTGTTTGCGATCAATCGCGTCGCAAAATGATCACGCCATTACCAGAGCATCGATCGCGGCCTGCAGGATATGCGCGGCGGCCAGATTGTCGATCCGCTCGGCGCGCTTCGCACGGCTCATATCCTGTTCGATCATCGTGCGTTCGACCGCGACGGTCGACCAGCGTTCGTCCCAGAGGAGGATCGGCCCGAGATCGGCGCAGTTGCGGGCAAAGCTGCGGGTCGATTGCGAACGCGGGCTCTCGCTGCCGTCGAGGTTCAGCGGCAGGCCGATGACCAGTCCCTGGACGCCCTGCTGCGCGATCATCGCGATCAGCTGTTCCTTGTCCTTGGTGAACTTGGTCCGGCGAATGAGGGTGGCGGGGCTGGCGAAGCTCCATCCGGCATCGCATAAAGCGGTGCCCACGGTCTTGGTGCCGACATCCAGCCCGATCAGCCGCCCGCCGGAGGGCAGGGCGGCGCGGAACTCGCTACGGTCGGTGGTGATCAGGTTCATCGAAAGGCTTTCAAACGGCGATCCGCATCGGCACGGACATTCGCCCAGAACAGGCTGTAGTCATAGACGTGGTAGTTGTTGCCCGGCAGCACATAGGGCCCGACGCTCGGCCCCTCGCCGATGGTCAGGATGCCGCGCCCCTCGCACTTGGCGGGGACCTTGCCGGCCGCGATCGCGGCGGTCTTCAGGTCGGCGGACGGGTAGAGCGTACCGAGATTGGCGGTGGCGGGCGCGGCGACGCCGGGTGTGCCGGTCAGCGGGTTGGTGCACAGCATCTGGGTGTCCTTGCGGGACGCGCCCGTATAGCCGTTGGTCTTGTCGAACACGTCGAGGATCAGCGACGGGTCGGCGGGCTCGCCGAAGCTCTGCCAGCTGAGGATGCAGCCGGTCTGGTCGGGCTTCTCGCACGCCGGCAGCCCCATGGCGGGCAGGTCGGCGGTCATCGAGATCGGCCAGCCGACGACATAGGCCGCGACGATCCGCCGCTTGAGCGCCGGGTCCTTCGCTACCCGGTCGGTTAGCAGCCGCGACAGGTGTAAGCCGCCCTGGCTGTGCCCGGCCAGGATCAGCGGACGGTTGGGATCGACCTGTTCCAGAAACGCAGTGAAGGCCGCGTCCACGTCGCGATAGGCGAGGTCGAGCGCCTGCTCGGCATCCGCCACGCTGGTCAGAAACGCACCGAAGGTCGCCTGGCGATAGCGCGGTGCCCAGATGTCACCCGCTTCGTTGAACGCGCTCGCCTGTCCGCGCAGGAACAGCTCGGCACGGGCATTGGTCTCGGGATCGTCGATCGGCGCGTTCCAGTGCGCCTTGTTAATGTAGGAGGTCGGGTGGATGAAGAACACTGCCGCGCCCTGGCCGGGCTGGCCGGGGGTATAGCCGGTCGGCGTCCACAAAGCGGGATTGTTCGGAATATCCGGCCGCGCCAGCCACATCACCCGTCGCTTGTAAATTTCCGCTGGCGGGGCCGCCTGCGCCTGGAACGACTCGGAGGGAACGGTCGACCAGCGGAGCAGCTGGTTGCCGAACATGCGATAGGCAAAGGCCGCGGCGATCGTCAGCACGATGAGGGTCGCCACGACATAGAGAAATTTGCGCGCCAAATCATCACTCCGTTGTGCGGTGCAGCAAAACCGGACGGCCCGCAATTGCTATCCATGATGCCCCACTTGCCCCCATTGCAATCGCCGAGACGGCAAAAGCGTTGCGCGAAGCCGCGCGGCGATGCTAGCCGCAAATCCATGTCCGTAGATACCGCAACCGTGAAGAAGATCGCGAGCCTTGCCCGCATCGCGATCACCGAGGAGGACGCGACGCGCCTCGCCCCCGAGCTTGGGAACATCCTGGGCTGGATCGAGCAACTGGGTGAGGTCGATACCCAAGGGGTCGAGCCGATGACCGCGGTGATCCCGAACCAGCTTCGCCTGCGCGACGACGTCGTCAATGACGGCGGCATCCGCAACCTCCTCATGCAGAATGCGCCGCAGGCCGAACATGGCTTCTTCACGGTGCCCAAGGTGATCGAATAATGACTGATCTCACCACACTCGGCATCGCCGCCATTCGCGACGGCGTGCGCGACGGCCAGTTCAAGGCGCGCGAAGTCGCCGAGGCGTTCAACGCCAAGGTCGCGGGTGCCAAGGCGCTCAACGCGTTCCTGGTCGAGACCCCGGAGCATGCGCTCGCCGCCGCCGATGCGGCCGATGCCGCGCGCGCCGCTGGCGAGACGCTGAAGCCGCTCGCGGGCGTGCCGATCGGCATGAAGGACCTGTTCGCGACCAAGGGCGTCGCGACCACCGCCGCCAGCAAGATCCTGGAAGGCTTCGTTCCGCCCTACGAGTCGACGGTTTCGCAGAATCTGTGGAACGCAGGCGCGGGCATGCTCGGCAAGCTGAACCTTGATCAGTTCGCGATGGGCTCGTCCAACGAGACCAGCGCGTTCGGCAATGTCATCTCGCCCTGGCGTCGCCCGAACGACACCGCTCCGCTCGCCCCCGGCGGGTCGTCGGGCGGGTCGTCGACGGCGGTGTCGGCGGGGCTGGCTCCCGGCGCGACGGGCACCGACACCGGTGGCTCGATCCGCCAGCCCGCCGCCTTTACCGGCATTTCGGGCATCAAGCCGACCTATGGCCGTTGCTCGCGCTGGGGCACGATCGCCTTCGCCTCCTCGCTCGACCAGGCGGGGCCGATGGCGCGTGACGTGCGCGACTGCGCGATCATGCTGGAGGCGATGGCGGGCTTCGACGCCAAGGACGCGACCTCGCTGAAACTCGACGTGCCCAACTGGGAAGCCGCGCTGTCGACCGACCTGAAGGGCAAGCGCGTCGGCGTGCCCAAGGAATACAGCGTCGACGGCATGCCCGCCGAGATCGAGGCGCTGTGGCAGCAGGGCATCGACTGGATGCGCGATGCTGGGGCGGAGATCGTCGAGGTTTCGCTGCCGCACACCAAATACGCGCTGCCCGCTTACTACATCATCGCGCCTGCCGAGGCGTCGTCCAACCTCGCCCGCTATGACGGCGTGCGCTACGGCCTGCGCGACCTGCCCGAAGGGGCGGGCCTGCAGGACATGTATGCCGCGACCCGCGCCGCCGGGTTCGGTGACGAGGTGAAGCGCCGCATCCTGATCGGCACCTATGTGCTGTCGGCGGGCTTCTACGATGCCTATTACACCCAGGCGCAGAAGGTCCGCACGCTGATCGCCCGCGATTTCGAGCGCGCGTTCGAGCAATGCGACGTGCTCCTCACCCCGACCGCGCCATCGGCGGCGTTCGCGCTGGGCGAGAAGCAGGCCGATCCGCTGGCCATGTACCTCAACGACGTGTTCACGGTGCCCGCCTCGCTGGCCGGGCTGCCCGCCATGTCGGTGCCGGGCGGGCTGGACAAGGACGGGCTGCCGCTCGGCCTCCAGATCATCGGCAAGCCGCTGGACGAGCAGGGCGTGCTGAATGCCGGGCTCGCCATCGAGCAGCGCGCGGGCTTCTCCGCCCGTCCGCAGGCCTGGTGGTAAGCGACCGAGCCTTTTCGGCCCGCAACATTGCCGTGTTGCGGGAGGCGCAGGGCGCCCTGAACGTCGCGTTCGGGGCGATCCTGAGCGCCTATGTCGGCGTGTCGCTGAGCCATATGGAAAGCCAGCCCTTCGACCATCACACGCTGGCGCGCTTCTTTCTGGGCGTGGCGGGCTTCATCCTGTGCCTGTGCGTGGGCAACAGCGTGATCCTGCGCGGTGAGGTGCGGCTGGGCATCCTGTTCCTGCTGCTGGGCGCGGGCGCGGCCTATATCGGGTTGCGGGAGGCACGACATCTCGGCTTCGAGACGTCCGTCCTGCGCATCCTGTCGAGCTGCTGGATCGTGGCCCTGCTGGGCAGCAACGCCGTCCTGACGGCGATCAACTATCTTCATCATCGAGATCGAACATGAGCGAATATCGCATCCAGGGCGCGACGGGGGAATGGGAGGTCGTGATCGGCCTGGAAGTCCATGCCCAGGTCACCACCAACGCCAAGCTGTTCTCCGGCGCGGCGACCGCGTTCGGCGCGGAGCCGAACACCCAGGTCTCGCTGGTCGACGCCGCGATGCCCGGCATGCTGCCCGTGCCCAACATGGAGTGCATCCGCCAGGCGGTGCGCACCGGCATGGCGATCGATGCGCAGATCAATAAGTGGTCGCGCTTCGACCGGAAGAATTACTTCTATGCCGATCTGCCGCAGGGCTATCAGATCAGCCAGCTCTACCACCCGCTGGTGGGAGAAGGCGCGATCGAGATCAGCCTGGACGAGAAGAACCCCGACGGCCCCACCAAGTCGATCGGCGTCGAGCGTATCCATGTCGAGCAGGACGCCGGCAAGCTGATGCACGACCAGCATCCGACGCGCTCCTATGTCGACCTCAACCGCTCGGGCGTGGCGCTGATGGAGATCGTCAGCCGCCCGGACATGCGTTCTCCCGCCGAAGCAGGGGCTTATCTCCGCAAGCTGCGCGCCATTCTCCGCTATGTCGGGTCGTGCGACGGCAATATGGAAGAAGGCTCGATGCGCGCCGACGTGAACGTGTCGGTCCGCAAGCCGGGTGACGAGTTCGGCACGCGCACCGAGACAAAGAACGTCAACTCGGTCCGCTTCGTGATGGCCGCGATCGAATATGAGGCCAAGCGCCAGGTCGCGGTGCTGGAGGATGGCGGCAAGATCGTCCAGGAAACGCGCCTGTTCAACGTCGAGAGTGGCACCACCCGCTCGATGCGGTCCAAGGAAGATGCGCATGATTACCGCTACTTCCCCGATCCCGACCTACTGCCGCTGGAGCTGACCGACACGTTCCTCGAGGAATGCCGCGCCAGCCTGCCCGAACTGCCCGACGCCAAGCGTCGCCGGTACGAGGCGCTGGGCCTGACCGCGTATAATGCGGGCGTATTGACTGCGGAGGTCGAGACGGCTCGCTGGTTCGACGGGCTGCTGGACGCTCTGGAGGGCACGAGCGCCAAGCCTGCGCAGGCGGCCAACTGGGTCGCGGCCGAGCTGTTCGGTGCGCTCAATCGGCTGGGCAAGGATATTACCGAGAGCCCAGTGTCGCCTGCCCAGGCGGCGGAACTGCTGGCGCTGGTCGCCGACGGTACGCTATCGGGGAGTCTCTCCAAGCAGGTGTTCGAGATCATGCTGGAGACCGGCGATGGTCCGTCCAAGATCGTCGAGGAGCGTGGCCTCAAGCAGACCAGCGACACTGGCGCGATCGAGGCGGTGATCGCCGAGGTTCTGGAGAAGAACCCGAACCAGCTGGGTCAGTATCGTGCGGGCAAGGAGGCTTTGTTTGGGTTCTTTGTCGGGCAGACGATGAAGGCGATGGGGGGCAAGGCCAATCCGGCGGTGGTGAACGACCTGCTGAAGAAAGCGTTGGCGGGGTAAGGGCTCCCACAAGAACTCCCCCTCCCGCAGGCGGGAGGGGGTTGGGGGAGGGTAGGAAGCCTCGCAGAGCCCATCGCTCGTGGCTTTCCCTTCCCCATCCCCTCCCGCCTGCGGGAGGGGTGCGCTTTGGGCGAGCGGCGCGCGCTATCGAAAGCTTTTCGTCTTGGCGAGTGGCTTGCGATAATCTCCACACCTCACCGCGAACTGCTCCCCTCTCGCAGGCGGGAGGGGCCGGGGGAGGGCAACGGTGTCTCACCGAGCCAACCCCCTCAATCACTGCGCATCCAAATCCTGGTTACGCACCACGCCGCCGGTGCCGCCAACACCGTCATGCTCACCCGTATCGGTAAACGTCACCGGCTCCTCACCGCCTTCGCCACGCGCGACCGCGTCCGACCGCGCCTCGACGGCCTGTTCGATGTCACTGCGCGGGTCCTCGCGCGGCGGGCTGTCCGGGTTGTTCTCGGGCGCCTCGCTGGGCGGGCTGTCGGGATGGTTTTCGGGGTTGGTCGCCATGATCGGCTCCTTTCAAATCTGGGGCGGCTGGGCGGTGCCGGGATCGCCCGGGCCGACGCCGGGGGCGGGCTGGTCGATGTCCGGGCCGGGCGGCACGATTTCGGGCGGCGGCGTATCGGGTTGCGCCGGTTGGGTCGGCGTCGGGCTTTCGGGCGGGGGCTGGGTGGCCATTCTCGCTCTCCTTTTGGGGGATTGAGGGGCATAAACGCACCGGATACGCCGATGTTGCCTGTTGTCCCTTGCCGAAGCCGCCCAGGGTGATATAGACGCGCGCCCATCGGCGGTGTCCTCGTGCGGGCGTGGCGGAACTGGTAGACGCGCTGGATTTAGGTTCCAGTATCGTAAGATGTGGGGGTTCGAGTCCCTTCGCCCGCACCAGTCCCCGGTCACAACGGGGCGACAGCCACACGGAATTTCTCCAGATTGAAGGCCTTTAGATGCAGACTGTCGAGACGCTGAACGAGGGGCTGAAGCGCGCCTACACGCTCACCATCACTGCCAAGGATATCGAGGGTAAGGTCGATGCCGAGCTGAAGCGGATCGCTCCGCAGATGAAGATGCCCGGTTTCCGCCCCGGCAAGGTGCCGACGAACCTGGTTCGCAAGATGCACGGCCCGGCGCTGCTTCAGGACGCGCTGAACACCGCGCTGCAGGAAGGCGTGCAGTCGCTGATCGCCGAGAAGAACCTGCGTCCCGCGATGCAGCCCCAGGTCGAGCTGGTCGGTGAGTATGAGCAGGGCCAGGACGCGACGCTGAACGTCACGCTCGAAGTCCTGCCGCAGGTCCCGACCCCGGCAATCGACGCGCTGAAGCTCGACCGCCTGACCGTGCCGGTCGCCGACGAAGCCGTCGACGAGCAGCTGCAGAAGTTCGCCGACCAGCAGAAGCGCTGGGACGATGCGGGCGACAAGGCCGCCGAGCAGGGCGACCAGGTCACCGTCGACTTCGTCGGCAAGACCGCCGATGGCGTTGCCTTCGAGGGCGGCTCGGGCGAGGACATGGCCGTCGAGATCGGCGGCGGTCGCCTGATCCCCGGTTTCGAGGACCAGCTGGTCGGCGTGAAGGCCGGTGAAGAGAAGCAGATTTCGGTCACCTTCCCCGAGGACTATCCCGCCAAGAATCTGGCCGGTCAGCCCGCGACCTTCGATCTGACGATCAAGTCGGTGAAGACCGCCGGCGAAGCCAAGATCGACGACGAGATGGCCAAGAATCTGGGCCTCGAGAGCCTGGAGCAGCTGCGCGGCCTGCTGAAGGGGCAGATCGAGCAGGAGCATAACGGCCTGACCCGCACGTACATGAAGCGCAAGCTGCTCGACCAGCTGGCCGATGGTCACGACTTCGAAGTGCCGCCATCGATGGTCGAGGCCGAGTTCTCGCAGATCTGGGCGCAGCTCGAGCATGAAGCGACCCATGAGGAAGACCCCGAGGCCGCCAAGGCCGAGATGGAGAAGGAGCGCGACGATTATAAGAAGATCGCCGAGCGCCGCGTCCGTCTGGGCCTGCTCCTCTCGGAGATCGGTCAGGCGAACGGCGTCGAAGTGACCGCGCAGGAAATGAACCGCCTGATCGCGCAGGCCGCGCAGCAGTACGGCCCGGAAGATCGCCAGCGCTTCATCCAGTATGTCCAGCAGGAGCCGATGGCCGCCGCCCAGCTGCGCGCGCCGCTCTATGAGGACAAGGTCGTCGACTTCCTGTTCGGCAAGGCCGAGATCACCGATCGCGAGACCACCCGTGAGGAGCTGGAAGCCGCGATCGAGAGCGAAGACGGCTTCGCCACCGGCACGCACGTCCACAACCATGATCACGACCACGATCATGACCACGGCGCCAAGAAGTCGAAGGCGAAGGCCAAGAAGGCCGACGTGACCGAGGACGCCGCGTCGGAAGACGCGACCGCCGAGGACGCGCCGAAGAAGACGACCCGCGCCAAGAAGGCCGCTCCGGCCCAGGGCGAGGCGGAAGTTGCCGAAGAGGCGCCGAAGAAGACCACGCGCGCCAAGAAGGCCGCTCCGGTCGAAGGCGAAGCGGAGGCCGCCGAGGCTCCCGCCAAGAAGCCGCGCGCGAAGAAGGCTGCGCCGACCGAATAAGGACGGCATCGGACTTTGCGTTCGTGACAAACGGGAAGGGCGGTCGCGCAAGCGGTCGCCCTTCCTGCGTTGTGATCCTCCCCTGCAAGGGGAGAAATGGCCAACGGGCTGTCCCGCCCGGCCTTGTGGGCGCATAGGGGCATGGGCTGTGACGGGGGGCGGATCGCCCGCCTTTTGACTGAGGATAGGTTGTGAACGAACCCCGGATCGCGGTGCTGCTGCCCTGCTACAATGAAGAGGCGGCGATTGCGCAGACCATCGCGGGGTTCCGCGCGGCGCTGCCGTCGGCGGCGATCTATGTCTATGACAATAACAGCAAGGATCGGACGATGGAGGTCGCGCGCGAAGCCGGGGCCATTGTCCGGTCGGAACGTATCCAGGGCAAGGGCGCGGTGGTGCGCCGCATGTTCGCGGATATCGATGCCGATATCTATGTGATGGCCGATGGCGATGCGACCTATGACGCCGCCTCCGCGCCCAGCCTGGTCGCGCGCATGGTCGAAGAGCAACTCGACATGGTGGTGGGCCAGCGGGTGAGCGAGGCCGAGCTCGCCTATCGCCGCGGACACCGGTTCGGTAACGCCATGCTGACGGGCATGCTCGCCAAGCTGTTCGGGCGGAGTTTCACCGATATCCTCTCGGGTTACCGCGTATTCTCGCGACGCTTCGTCAAGAGCTTCCCGGTCCTGTCGGTCGGCTTCGAGATCGAGACCGAGATCAGCGTCCATGCGCTGGAGCTGAAGATGCCCTGTGCCGAGATCGCGACGCCCTATTATGCGCGGCCGGAAGGGTCGACCTCGAAGCTCAGCACCTATTCGGACGGCTGGCGCATCCTGCGCACGATCATCAAGCTGTATCGGATCGAGCGCCCGCTATGGTTCTTCGGGGCGATCGCTGGGCTGTTCGCGGCGCTGGCGGTGCTTCTCTCCGTGCCGTTGATTTTCACCTATCTGGAAACGCATCAGGTGCCACGCTTCCCGACCGCGATCCTGTCGACTGGGCTGATGCTGCTGGCCGGGCTGAACCTGTTCACCGGCCTGATCCTCGATACGGTGGTGCGTGGGCGGCAGGAGGTACGGCGGCTGGCCTATCTGGCGCTGCCCGCGCCGGGGAACGCGCGCTAATCGGATTTTCATGCCTGAAAGCGATAAACGCTGCACGGCACCATCCGTGGATGTCGCCGGGGCTTGAATATGCGCGGCCATCACGCGACATAGGGGCTCTTCTGGGCATAAGAGAGATTTCCATGCACAATCCGTTCGAGACCGGCGATTTCGCGAGCCCGCTGGCGATGGCTGGCGTCGGGCTCCGGCAGACGCAGGCCGGTCTGGTTCCGATCGTCATCGAACAGTCGAACCGCGGCGAACGCTCGTTCGATATCTTCAGCCGCCTGCTGCGCGAGCGTATCATCTTCGTCACCGGCGGTGTCGAGGACGGCATGGCTTCGCTGATCTGCGCGCAGCTGCTGTTCCTTGAGTCGGAAAATCCGAAGAAGGACATTTACATGTACATCAACTCGCCGGGCGGTGTCGTCACGGCGGGCATGGCGATCCATGACACGATGCAGTATATCCGTCCGCGCGTCGGCACGCTGTGCATCGGCCAGGCCGCCTCGATGGGCAGCTTCCTCCTGGCCTCGGGTGAACCGGGCATGCGTGTCGCGACCACGAACAGCCGCATCATGATCCACCAGCCCTCGGGCGGGGCGCAGGGCATGGCGGCCGATATCGAGATCCAGGCGCGCGAGATCCTGCGCATGCGGCATTTCCTGAACACGCTGTACGCCAAGTACACCGGCAAGCCGCTCGAGGAGATCGAGCGCGCGATGGACCGCGACAAGTTCATGAGCGCCGAGGAAGCCAAGGAGTTCGGCCTGATCGACCAGGTGTTCGACAAGCGTCCGACCCCGGCGGACGATGCGTCGACCGCTGCGTAAGGCGGATCGTTCACGATGAACGGTTTATTTCGATTGTGACTTTATAGGGGTGCGGTACGATGCGCACCCCGGCAACGGTAGCGCACCGGTATCGGGTGCGAGAGGTGATTGATGGACAAGGTGAGCGGTGGCAACTCGAAAAGCACCCTCTATTGCTCGTTCTGCGGCAAGTCGCAGCACGAGGTGCGCAAGCTGATCGCGGGGCCAACCGTCTTCATTTGCGACGAGTGCGTGGAGCTGTGCAACGACATCATCCGTGAGGAGACCAAGTCCGCGCTGGTTTCCAAGAAAGATGGTGGCGTCCCGACGCCCCAGGAAATCTGCAACGTGCTCGACGATTATGTCATCGGGCAGAAGCAGGCCAAGCGTGTCCTGTCGGTCGCGGTGCACAACCACTATAAGCGCCTGAACCACGGCGCGAAGGGCGCCGACGTCGAGCTCGCCAAGTCCAACATCCTGCTCGTCGGCCCGACCGGCTGCGGCAAGACGCTGCTGGCGCAAACTCTGGCGCGCATCCTCGACGTGCCGTTCACCATGGCGGACGCGACGACGCTGACCGAAGCGGGTTATGTCGGCGAGGACGTCGAGAACATCATCCTGAAGCTGCTTCAGGCATCGGATTACAATGTCGAGCGGGCGCAGCGCGGCATCGTCTATATCGACGAGATCGACAAGATCAGCCGCAAGGCCGAGAACCCCTCGATCACCCGCGACGTGTCGGGCGAGGGCGTTCAACAGGCGCTCTTGAAGCTGATGGAAGGCACGACCGCCAGCGTTCCGCCCCAGGGTGGTCGCAAGCATCCGCAGCAGGAATTCCTGCAGGTCGACACCACGAACATCCTGTTCATCTGCGGCGGCGCCTTCGCCGGCCTCGACAAGATCATCGCCGACCGCCTGCAGAAGCGCAGCATCGGTTTCGGCGCGCAT